>Ga0209573_1000034_pt1 | contig 417810 bp, 316 predicted proteins | sample TNRBio252014_DNA_FD_185870 | JGI IMG/M metagenome (GOLD analysis project Ga0209573, IMG submission 185870) | Wastewater treatment Type I Accumulibacter community from EBPR Bioreactor in Madison, WI, USA - TNR Reactor_6/25/2014_ DNA (SPAdes)... | ecosystem: Engineered > Bioreactor > EBPR >...
TGTATTCTCGCTCCATCTTGCTAATCTGCTCGTAAGGACGTCCCATGTTTTTGGCTCCGTGGTTTCATTCACTCACGAGCTTCTCATATGGGCGTCCTTTCCTTTGCACTTGAAACGGCAATCTGCCGGGTTGGAATTTTTGCGGGCGGGACGGAGCCCGACCCTCCGGCTTCGCACCAGGAACGGCGCTGGAACTTCCACCGGCTTCCTGTCAAAGTGCGCGCCTTATGCGCATCTATAATCTGTTTCCCCGCCTCGCCGGACCGGTCAGCCAGTGGGAGCCGCATCTGGCCCGGGCCGCCGACCTCGGTTTCAACGCGGTCTTCATCAATCCCGTGCAAAAACCGGGCTACTCCGGAAGCCTCTATTCGGTGGTGGATTATCAGCAATTAAATCCAGCCCTGGTGGACCCCGCGTCCAAGGCCACGCCGGAAGAGCAGATGCGCAAGGTGCTCAAGCGGGCCCGTGTGGAGTACGGGCTGACCCCGGTGGTGGATCTGGTCATCAACCATTGTGCCTTCGATTCCACCCTGCTGAAAACCAACCCGGAATGGTTCTACTGGGAAAACGGGCAGGTGGTGCATCCCTCCTGCGACGAGAACGGACACCGGGTGGTGTGGGAGGATCTGGCCCGCTTCAATCACCGGCCCAGCCACAACACGGACGGACTCCACGACCTCTTTTACCACGCGGCCAAGTATCTGCTCGACCTGGGCTTCACCGGCTTCCGCTGCGACGCCGCCTATCAAGTTCCGCGCGCCACCTGGGAGCGCCTGTTCACCCGCCTGCGCCGTGACAATCCGGAAGTCGTCTTCCTGGCCGAGACCCTGGGCTGCACGCCCGACCAGACCCGCGACACCGCGGCCGCCGGCTTCGACTATGTATTCAACAGCAGCAAATGGTGGGATTTCCACGGCGCGTGGATGATGGAGCAGTACAACCTCATCCGCGAGGCCACCCCGTCCATCAGCTTTCCGGAAAGCCACGACACCCCGCGCCTGGCGGCCGAAACCAACGGCAATAGCAACGCACTCAAACAACGCTACCTGTTCGCCGGTTTATTCACGGCCGGCGTCATGATGCCCATGGGCTACGAGTTCGGTTTCCGCAAACCCATGCACGTGGTGAACTCCACCCCAGCCGACTGGGAAGACCAGACCGGGATGGACATCAGCGATTTCATCCGCAAAGTCAACGTCCTGAAGGCGACCCACGAAGTGTTCCAGGGCGATCATCCCACCACCATCCTGCACACCGATAATCCGCACGTGCTGCTGATGTGGAAAGGGTCCACCCGCACCCGCGAAGAAGCGCTCATCATCCTGAACAAGGACGCCTGGAACTGGCAGCACTTCGAGAGCCACTCGTTGCGTGGCCTGGTGCAGTCCGGGGCGGCCCTGGAATGTGTCTCACCCGACAATCCCATGCCGTTTGTGTCCGAGCCGTTCCGCTATGAGTTGCGGCCCGGCGAAGCCATCGTACTGACCACCAGGCGCTGAGCGCCCGCGCGCGGGCAGTCTTTATTCGGCGGGCGTTTCGGCTTTCGCTTCGCCCTTGTCGCCACCGCCGAACAGGCCGCCGATGCCATCCACCACCGCGCCGCCCACGGCGCCCACACCTTTGCCCACGGCTTTGACGCCATCCACGGCCACTCCGCCCACCGCGGCCGCACCATCCACCGCCGCGCCGCCCACCGCCGCCGCGCCATCTACGGCTGCGCCGCCGACCACGGCCGCGCCCTGACCCACGGCCTTGACGCCGTCCACGGCCACCCCGCCCACGGCGGCCGCACCGTCCACCGCCGCGCCGCCCACGGCCATCGCGCCATCGCCCACCAGGGCCGCGCCATCACCCAACAGCTTGGCCGAACCCTTGATCACATCCGTCACCGCGCCGAGAATGGCACCCAGCACTTTTTGCAGAACTTCCACGAAGCCCGCGCCGCCGGATTCCTTGCCGATGTCGCGCAGGGTAATGGTGGGAAGCGGCAGCGGGGCCGACAGACCCTGGGCCACGGTGAGGCTGACGTTTAGTTGCGCATCGCTGACCACCAATTCGTCAATGATGACCTTGGTTCCACCCGCGTCGTCGGCGGGGGCGGGTTTCGCCGCCGGTTCCTCGGGAGCGGGCGTCTCTTCGCCGGCGGGCGCGGATTTCTTTTCCAGCCCGGCCAGCAGGTCGGCCAGGTTGCTGGAGGTGAGGCCGCGCTCGTAGGTGATCTTGGGCGCATCGATCAGGATCTTCCGGATATGGATCACACCGGACAGCAGGGACCGCGTGTTGATATCCACCGTCAACTGGCCCAGCTCAAAAATGCCGTCCGTCTTGAAACCTTCCGGATTGCCGATCTTCAGGCCCTTCAGCTCCACGTTGCCGCGCAACAGATGGAACTCGGCCTTATCCAGGCTGACCGGCACCCCCAACGCGGCCGGCCCGGCCACGTTTACCGTTTTCTGGATCAACCGGCCGCCAAAGCTGTTCAGGATCAGAACGATGGCCACCAGCACGACGACGAACAAGGTCAAGGCTACTTTGAAGGCGCGTTTCATACAGGCTTCCCCGGGTTGAATGAGCGCGCAGCCTAGAAAGAAAGTGTCCCGCCGACAATTCATTTTGACCGTTGCACCCGCCTCCGGGAGCCGTATGATCCGGCTCATGGCGCGCACAACCCGATCGCAGTGGAGTTCATGGTTCGGCCTGACCCGGGAGGAACGCTGGCTGGTGGCCGGCATCCTCGGGCTGGCCCTGCTCGGCCTGGGCGCGCGCTACGTCCACCGCCGCCAGCAAACCCCCGAACCGGTGGCGGCGCCCGCCGCGCTGGCGTTGCCCTCGACCGGAGCCCAGGAATGAACGACTGTATTTTCTGCCGTATTGTCAAAGGCGAACTGCCCTGCACCAAGGTGTACGAAGACGACGCCGTGCTGGCCTTCATGGATATCGGCCCCATCATCAAAGGCCACGTACTGGTCATTCCCAAGGCGCACTACGCCACCCTGCCCGAGGTGCCGACGGAGCTGGCGGCGCGGGTGATGGTGGTGGTGCAAAAAGTGGCGACCGCCCTGATGAGCGCGCTGGCGGCGGACGGGGTGAACGTGCATCAGTCCAACGGGGCGTGCGCGGGCCAGGTGGTGCCGCACGTCCATTTTCACGTCATACCGCGCTTCAACGACGACGGCCACCGGTGGAACTGGGCGGCCGGGAAATACGAAAACCCGGCCGAAATGGCCGCCCTGGGCCAGCGGGTGCGCAACGCGTTTACTCCTTGAGGATCTTGCCGTACAACTTGTGCAGGCAGTCCGGACACACCCCGTGGGTGAACTGGGCCTGGGAGTGTTCGGCCACAAAGTGCTCCACTTGTTTCCAGTAGCCTTGGTCGTCCCGGATCTTCTTGCACGAACTGCAAATGGGCAGCAGGCCGCTCAACACGTTCATCTTTTTCAACATCAATTGGAGCTCTTCCGTGCGCTGGCCCACCCGTTCCTCCAGCGAGTCCCGGGAATCGCGCAACTCCTGCACCGTCCGCTCCAGTTCCATCCGGGTGCGGCCCAGCATCTCCGCCATGGTGTTGAAGGCTTCGGCCAGATCGTCGAACTCGTCAAAGGCCCGCCCTTCGATGCGCACGTCATAGCGTCCCGCCGCCAGTTCACGGCACTGGCGCGACATGGTGTCAATGCGCCGGGTCAACCCGCGGGATAGAAACAGGGCGAACAACAAGGCCAGCAGGGTGGAGGCAAACAGGGACACCAGCCCGGTCATACGCAATTCGGCCAGCTTGTCCCGCACCTCGTTGGCCCGCATATCCAGACCCACCAGATAACGCCCGTCGCCGTGGAGCAAGGGGGCATAGCCGGACAGAAAGACACCCCATTCATCCTCCACCAGTTCGTCATCCACCGACGGCTCCACAAAACCCGCGCGCAACAGCGGGGTGGCCTCGTCGTACACCTGGCCCGGCATGGCCTGGGCCTCCGTCTCGTCGGTATCCAGCACGAAGTGGACCTCGTCCCCTTCCTTCCGCATCAAGTACAGGTAGGCGATATCGGGATTGGTCCGGCGCACCCGCCGCATCTTGGCCAGGGTTTCGGTATAGGCCGACTGGTTCACGTCGGCTGGGCTCCGGATACCGTCCAGGGTTCGGGCATCCACGCTCTGGCTGAGCAGGGCGGCGCTGTTTTGCAGGCGGGAGCGCAGACTGCGCATCAGATTGTCCATGGCCCGGACATAGAAGAACGTGCCCACGCTGCCGGAGACCAGAAAGACCGCGATCAGGTGACTGGTAAACAGCTTGCCCGCATAGCGAAAGCGAAAGATCGGCGCCCACTTCATACTCTCCACCCTTTCCCACCCACCGCCCCGGAGCCGGGAACCTGGCGGGGGGGGTAAGAATGGCCTGACCGAAGCCGCTGTTACAAACTCTTTTCCAACCCCGTGTTTTGTGGTAACAATTCCCTTTCACATGAAGCAGGGCGATTTCCAGGAAACGTTGAACCGCATCGTGGCCGAAGACCACCGCTACGATGAGCACGCCTATCATTTCCTGCGCGAGGCCCTGGATTTCACCATCAAGCTGCTGGACAAACCCCACGAGGGCAAGGGCCGCCATGTGAGCGGAGCCGAGCTGCTGGAAGGCATCCGGCAGTTCGCCCTGAAGGAATACGGCCCCCTGGCCTTGACCGTCCTGCGCACCTGGGGCATCACCCGGTGCGAGGATTTCGGCGAGGTGGTGTTCAACATGGTGCAGCACGGCCTGCTGGGCAAAACCGACGATGATCGGCGCGAACATTTTTCCGGCGGCTACGATTTCGACACCGCCTTCCGCAAACCTTTCCGCCCGCGCGCGCGCGCCACTCCGGCCGGCCCGCTCACGGGTTCGCCCGCCTAGGAGGCCGGTTATGTCCCGTTGGCTCTACCTGTTCACCGTTGTGGGGATTTGTTGTATGCATGCACGTTCCAGCTCCGCCCAGTCCGCCACCGACCCGGTCGCCGCTCTGCGCCGCTCCAACGAAGGGGTGCGCCGCATCCTGCTCGACAACGGCATGGTGGGGCTGATCAAGCGCGACGCCAGCGCTCCCGTGGCCGCGGTGCAAATCTGGGTGGGCACGGGCTCGGTGCACGAGGAAGACCACCTGGGGGCCGGGCTCTCCCACTACATGGAGCACATGATTTTCAAGGGCACGCCCACCCGCGGCCCGGCCGAGATCACCAAAGCCATCGACGAGGCGGGGGGCGAGATCAACGCCTACACCGCCCACGACCGCACGGTGTTCCACGCCGATTTGCCCAGCAAGAGCTGGAAGGTGGGGGTGGATGTGCTGGGCGATGCGGTGATGAACGCGCATTTCCCGGAGGACGAGTGGGAGCGGGAAAAGGAAGTCATCCTACGCGAATTTGCCATGGGCTACGACAGCCCGGAGCGCGAGATGAGCAAGCTGCTGTGGAGCACGGCCTACCGGGTGCACCCGTACCGGCTGCCCGTGATCGGCTACGAGGAGATCTTCCGCACCATCACGCGCGAGGACCTGCTGGCCTTCTTCCGGCGCCACTATGTGCCGGACAACATGATCATCGCCGTGGTGGGCGACGTGGATGAACACGAGGTGGAGACCTATCTGCGCGAGCTGTTCAAGCCGTTCACCCGGCGCACCCGGGCCCCCGTGCAGGTGCCCGCGGAGCCGCCCCAGGTGGCCCCCCGCGAAGGCCGCCAGTCCGGCCCGTACGAAGTCACGCGCGGCACCCTGGCCTGGCACACGGTGGATCTGAGTCATCCCGACGCGCCCGCGCTGGACGTGCTGGCCGCGGTGGTGGGCCATGGCCGCAGCGCCCGCCTGGAGGTGGAGCTCAAGGAGCGCCGCCAGCTGGTCCACAACGTGGATGCGTGGTCCTTCACCCCCCGCGAGCCCGGCTTGTTCGGCGTCAGCTTCTCCTGCGAACCGGAAAAGGAGGCCGAGGTGCTGCAGGCCTTAAACGAGCAGGTAAATTCCTGGCTGGAGGTTCCCTTCACGGAGGAGGAACTGGCCAAGGCGCGCCGTCAGACCCTGGTGGGCGAGTTGTCGTCTCTGCAAACCGCCTCCGGCCAGGCCGGCAGCTATGCCTCGGGCGAATTTTATGCCGGCAACCCGCGCTTTTCCGAAATCTATCTGGAACGCCTGCAGGCCATCACCCCCGACCGTCTGCGCGAGGTGGCCGCGCGCTACCTCACCCCGGAAAACCGCAGCCTGGCCATGCTGGCCCCGGAGGCCAAAACGCCGGCCGACCAGCCGACGCGGGCGGAGACGGACCTCCTGAACCTGCAACGCCTGGAGCTTTCCAACGGAGTCCCGCTCATCGTGCGCGAGGACCGGCGGCTGCCGTTTGTTTATATCACGGCCGCCTTCACGGGCGGGCTGCTGGCGGAAAACGCCACCAATAACGGGGCCTTTGCCCTGCTGAGCGAATTGCTGACCCGCGGCACCGCCACCCGTTCCGCGGAGGAACTGGCTCAGGAGGTGGAATCGCTGGGGGCCGGGCTGTCCAGTTTCTCCGGGCGCAGCAGCTTCGGCCTGCAAGGGCACGCCCTTTCCGGCGATGCCCGCCATCTGGTGGAAATGCTGGCCGATTGTCTGCTCCATCCCACCTTCCCCGCGGAAGAAATGGAAAAGCAGCGCGCTCTGCAACTGGCCGGCTTGCGCCAGCAGCGTGAACAGCCCATGTACGTGGCTCAGCAAGCCCTGCGTACCGCCCTGTTCCCCCACCATCCCTACCGCTGGGATGCCGCAGGCAGCGAGGAGACCGTGAGAGCCCTGACCACGGACACGTTGCGCGCCCTGCACAACCAATATGTGTCGCGCTCCAATCTGGTCCTGTCCATCTTCGGCGACATCAACGCCGAGGAAGCGCGCGCGCTGGCCGAAACCTATCTGGCGGGATTGCCCGAGGGCGCGGGCCGGGTCACCCATGTGGAGGCCGAGCCCCCCACCCTGCCCGTGCGCGCCGAACAACGCGAGCCGCGCGAACAGGCCATCCTGCTCATGGGCTATCCCGGCTTCGGGGCGCGCGATGTGCGCAACGACGCCCTGTCCGTTCTGCAAAAAGCCCTGAGCGGCCTGTCCTCCGATCTGGGCATCGAGATCCGCGAGAAGCGGGGCCTGGTCTATTTCGTGGGCGCCTTCTCCCTGGTCGCGCTGGATCCCGGCTTCTTCGCCTTCTACGCAGGCACCCGCGATGACGCCCTGCCCGAAGTGGAGCGCCTCATCAACGAGCAGGCGGAGCGGCTGGCCCGCGAGGGGTTGCGCGAGGAGGAATTCCGGCGCGCCGTGGAACAACTGCTGGCCGCCCAGGACATGAGCCTGCAAAACAACGGCGAGCTGGCCATGAGCTGCGCCATCAATGAGTTGTACGGACTGGGCTACCGCTATACTCTGGAACAGCGGGATCGCCTGCAGCACTTGACCCCCGGCGAGGTGCAACGGGTGGCGGCCCAGTTGCTGCAAGCGGATCGCCAGGCCGTGTCGGTGGTGCGGCCGGACGAGAAGAAGTGAACGGTGATCAGTCGAGGAAAACGATAATGGAAAAAGAATTGAATCAGGCTTTGTTCGGTCACTTGTTGATGTCGCTCGCGCAATCCGCGCTGCTGGGCATGGGCAAAATCGTGCACCCGTCGGTCGGCAAGGCAGAGGTGGATCTGGAGGCGGCCCAGCAGGCCATCGACATGCTGGAGATGCTGCAGGAACGGACCAAAGGCAACCTGTCCCCCGAGGAGGAGCGCGGGCTGACCCAGACCCTCAGCATGCTGCAGATGAATTTCGTGGAGACGGCCCAGGCCCAACCGGCGCCCGCGGCAACGCCCGCCCCCGCAGCGGCGCCAGAAAGCACAACCCCGCCCCCCCCGGACATCGTGACCGGTCCGGGTGAAAGTTCGCCCAAAGGTGAGGGCGACGAAAAAGTCCGCTTCCGCAAATCGTACGGGTGAACAGGCATGAACCGGCACAACCAGGCCCAACACGGCGGCGTTTTATCCATTCTGCTCGTCGCCATCCTGCTCGCGGCAGGTGTGTTCATGTGGTTTGCCCGGATCATGGATGTACCCGCGCCGGTGGTCCCGGGAACCGTCACGACCGAGCCGTTTCTGGAGTTGGATTCCCCCCAAGTGGTGGACACCAGCGTCACCTACACCCTGGCCGACGAAGACGAGCTGTCGGCCTTCCTAACCGGGCAAGAACAAGCCGCCTTGGATCAGAGCCAGCCCTTGCGACGGGTGGGCGAAACGGTGGAATTGCGCCAGGCCAGCGGGGTGGTGGGGCGGGGCGAGATTCTTGCGCTGGATGATCAGGTCCTGGTGCAACAGCAGGGATCGCTGACCAATCAGATTACGCTGGCCAGCCTGGATGCGTGGGACCGTCTGCGCGCCGACACGCGCCTGCGGGCTCAGGTGGTGCGCTACCGCGCCCGCTCGCTGGCCCGCTACGAACTGGCCCAACTAGGTCAGCGGCCCGTCCTTGCTTCGACCAATACCGAGGCAGTGGCGGCGGGAGAGCCGGCGGCCCTCCATGAACTCGGCATGCGCCACATCACCGGCCGTGAAGTGCCGGCCGATCCCGGCCTGGGTTTCTTTCTGATTTATCAGGCGGCCCTGGATGGCTGGCCGGCGGCCCAGCACAATCTGGGCATTCTCTACCTGCGCGGCCTCGCCGTGGGTCAGAACATCGAGGAAGGCCTGCGCTGGATCTGCCTGGCGGCGCGCAACCAGTGGAGGCCGGCCCAGGCTTTTCTGGACGAGAAGAAAGTGGCGGGCGAGCGTTCCCAAGCCCTGGCCATCGAGCGTGAAAAACTGGTACAGGACATGAATGCAGCGGCGCAAGCGCGCCTTGCCACCACGAAAAAAGAAACCCTGGCCGCCACCTTCGCGGTTTCAGGCCGCCCGCTTCGCCCCAACGGCCACACCTTTGCCGACTTCAAGCTGCGCTATTACTGGTGGCGTCCGGAAGCGGAACCGGCCTTCGAGGTGTCCTTTGACCCGCAGGGCCGCCGCCACATCCATCTGCCCCGGCCCTGAGGGCAACGGCGGGGCCTTCCTTCCCGCGAAGCGGTTGCGGTTAGCGCACAATATCCACGTAGATCGGATAGTGGTCCGAGACGTGTTCTCCGTCACCCGGCTTGCTGTTGGCGCGGCGGGTATCCACGCCCCGGGCCAGGGCCTGGGGCTCGCCGACCTGCCACGGGGTCTGGGTCAGGGCGCTGGAAGCAAACAGGCGATCAAAACAAGCGGGCGGAAACTCCAAGGCGGGATCCCCGTAGCGCGTGGGCACGGTGGTGCGTTCATGCAGGGGCCGGCCACGCCACAGATCCTTCCAGTCCTTCAGCGGCTTGAGCGAAATATCGCCGGCAAATTCCGGTGACTCCGGATCCACATTGGTGTCCCCCGCCACCAGCATTTCCCATTGCACGGCCGGATCGCTGGCCGCCAGTTCGCGGGCATCCCGGGCAATCATGTCCATGGTGGCGTGGCGCTGGGCGATATTGCGGGGGCGATGGCCGAAGTTCGACTTGAGATGCACGGCATAAACCACCAAACGATGCGCGTCGCCCAGATCAAGGATCGCGCGCAGGAAGCCGCGGGTGGGCCGGCCGGGGCCGGTGAGCGGACCGAAATCCATCTCCGTGGTGGAAAGCACGGGCAGGCGCGACAGCACGGCCAGGTTCATTTTCTGGTCATCCTGGGCTCCATCGCCCAGGCGGGTGATGTAGGCCACCGGGAAGGCGGGTTTCAGATGGGCATTCAGAGCCCGCAGCGAATTGGTGTTTTCCGTTTCCATGAGCAAAATGACGTCGGGGTTGATCTCATTAAGAAAACCGGCCGCCTGTTCCGCCTGGCGCTGCACGCTCTCCAGGGTGCGGTCGGGCCCGTCGGCGATGCCGTCGGTAAAATGCTCGATGTTATAGGCGGCCACCCGGACCCGGTCGGCGGCGGGAGCGAGGTGGGCTTCGTCGCGCCAGGCCAGTTGCGGCTCATCCACGCGCGGTTGTCCGGTGTAGGTGAATTCCTCGGCGCGTAGCGAGACCGCGGCCAGCACGAGCATAGAACAGAGCATGATTTTCATGCGATCAACGTCCTCCAGACGCGGCGCGGGTGCAAGCGCGAATTGAGGCCAAGGTTGAATACCGCGGAGGGGTGTACTAGAATTAACGTATTAGGTATGACGGAGCCGCCTTATAAACAGCCTGGGACCAATATCCGCGTTCTGGTTCTCGATGACGAAGAGCCCATTCGCAAACTCGTGCACACCCTGCTCACCCGGCAGGGGTTCCATGTGGAAACGGCGGACGACGGGCGGGCCGGGTTGCGCATCCTGCTGCACCGCGATTTCGACGTAGCCCTGGTGGACTTGCGCATGCGGGACATGGGCGGCTCGGCCTTCCTGCAGGAGGCGCGCAGTCTGTGGCCCTGGCTGGGCATCGTCATCCTGTCCGGCAATGCCGACGAGGAGTCGCGCGCCCACGCCCTGCGCCATGGGGTGACCCGCGTGCTGGAAAAACCCATCCACATGCAGACCCTGCTGGACAACGTGATGGCGGAGGCCCGCGAGAAAAAGCAGCTGGTGGAAATGTCGGCCAGCCACAGCCTGGACCATGTACAGGACCAACTGTCCCTGCTGCGTCACTTCAGTGAGCAGGCCATTGCCGCGGAGAACCTGGACCAGGCCATGCGTTCCCTGAGCACCGGTCTGGGCAACCTGCTGCCCTGTGATGCGGTGGCCGTGCTGAACCTGCAGGCCGACGAGCATGCCCTGTATCTGAACACGGTGCGCCCGGTGACCCAGGCCTTTGTGCTGGGCCTGGAGCGCGAGGTGCTTCAGCGCTACGAATCGCTGAGCGGCAAGGACCGGCCCCGGGATTCCCTGCGCGTATTCTTTGATCCCGCCGGTTGCGAGGAGCAGGGGGCCCGCGCCGTGGGCAGTTCCTTCACCGTGCCCATCATCAACGGCGGCGAAATCCAGGGTTTGCTGACCCTGGGCGCGGCCGATCCCGAGGCCTTCAAGACCGCGCACGCGGGCTTTCTGTATCACGCGGCCAATCAGCTGGCCACCGTGTTGACCGCCCTGGCCCGCATGCGGCAACTGGCCGTGCGCGACACCCTGACCGGACTTTACAACCGCAAGGGGCTGGAGGAGGAATTCCAGCGCATCTGGATGATGGGGCGCCGCTATCACTGGGCGGTGGGGGTGGCGGTCATTGACATTGATGAGTTCAAAAATCTGAACGACACCTACGGGCATCTGCGGGGCGATGAGATCCTGCGCGAGTTCTCACGCGTGGTGGAGCGGGTGGCCCGGGAATCCGACATCATCGGACGCTACGGCGGCGACGAGGTGGTGGTGGTGCTGCCCCAGGCGGGGGCGGCCGACTGCATCGCCTTCGGGGAGCGCCTGCTGTATGCCCTGCGTCACCACGTCTTCTGCGAGAAAACCACGGGCGGCCTGCAGCTCAGCGCCTCCATCGGCGTGGCCACCAGCATGGGCGTGCAGGACGACTCCAGCGAACAGTTGCTGTCCCACGCGGACATGGCCCTGTACATGGCCAAGAAACAGGGTCGTAACCGGGTGTGCATCCATCAGGCCGACCAAACGCTGCCGCCGGGCCGCGACCCCGCGGCACCGGCAACGGCGGTTCTTCCTCACGAACCCGAATCGCGCACCCGTGGCAGTGTCCTGGTGGTGGACGATGACCCGGCCGTGGGTCCCCTGCTGGCTCGTGTGCTGCGCAAGGGAGGCTACGAAGTGCGGGTGGAAACCGGCGCCCCCGGCGCTCTGGAAGCGGTACGGGCGGCCCCCGGCGTCTATGATTTGCTTATCACCGACCTCAACCTGCCCGGGGTGAGCGGCCTGGAGTTGCTGGATGAATTGCGGTCGCTGGACGAGGGCATGGTCAAGATCGTGATCACCGGCCATGCCACGCTGGACAACGCCATCACCTGCCTGCGCCGCGGGGCCTACGATTTCATTGAAAAGCCGGTCATGCCCGAACAGTTGGTGGCCATCACGGAGCGGGCCCTGGAATATCGCCGCCTGAAAAAAGACAACATCCGCTACCAAAATCACCTGGAGGACATGGTGCGCGAGAAAAGCGCAGCCCTGCGCATGGCCCTGGACCAGGTGCGCACCTCCTACGATTTCACCCTGGAGGCCATGGCCGGCCTGCTGGATGCGCGGGAAAAAAGCACGGCCCACCACAGCACGCGGGTCCGCGATCTGTCCATTGTGCTGGCCCGCGAAATGGGGCTGTCCCAGACCGAAATAGAAGACCTGGGCCGGGGCGCCCTGCTGCACGACATCGGCAAGATATGCATTCCGGACGCCATCCTGCTCAAGTCGGGTCCCCTCACCCCGGAAGAGCGCGAGATCATGAAGACCCACCCCGATGTGGGGTATCGCCTGCTCAAGGCCAGTGCCTATCTGGAACCAATCGCCGATTTGGTCCACTGCCACCACGAGCATTTTGACGGGACCGGTTATCCCCGGGGTTTGAAGGGTGAGGAAATTCCCATCGGGGCGCGCATTTTCTCCGTGATTGATGCCTACGATGCCATGCGCTCGGACCGGGTCTACCGGAAGGCCATGCCGGTGGACGCCGCCGTGGCTGAAATACGCCGCAACCGGGGCACCCAGTTTGACCCCCAGGTGGTGGATGTGTTCCTGCGTTGCCACCTGGCCATCGAAGCCAACGGAAATTGGTAAACCCCGACCGCCTTTGCCCTTGCTCCGACTGGCCGAACGGGTCACTATCCTGCCGTTCTGTGTGGGGCGGCCATGAGGGGCGCGGGCGGCCTGGGCAACAGGCAGGCGTCCCGCCGGGCATGTGAAGCGCTGTTCTGTGCAGACGTTGAACCAGCACCATGTTCCCGGACGACGCGAAATATCCCATCCCCACCGCCGACCGCCGGTTGCGCGCGGCCTCACGGCCCAACACCATTGACCGACGACGCGACCAGCGTTTTCGCAGCAACTTTCCCGTCTCCATCCACGTGGGGGAGGGTGACAACGCGCGCGTGTACCGCGCCACCGCCTGCGATATATCCGACAGCGGATTGCTGCTGGAAAACGTGGATGTGCCGCTCACCGAAACCCGCCTGCGGGTGAACTTCCTGGTGCCCGAGGGCACCCTGCCGGAGGAATTCGGCATCGGTCCCTTCACCCTGGACGGCGATGTGCGCCGGCGCAACCCGGACAAGAAGCAACTTGGCTTCCAATTTCAACAGCCCATCAGCACGCGCCTCGCTCAGACCACGTGGCCCTATATGCGCGGCCTGGCCACGCTGGCCATGCTGGTCTCCGTCATTCTGGTGGTGCTGATCAAGCTGGAGAACCTGTACTACTTCTGGTTCGACGTGCCGGTTTTCCTCTACAGCCTGCTGGTGGGCGGCTTTCTGCTCACCCGCTATCTGTTCGCCGCCTTCTATCGCCCCGCCCCCCACTCGCGGGGTGACCTGCCCTCGGTCAGCATCATCTTCCCGGTCTACGACGAGGAGAAATACATCGAACGCACCCTGGTGCAAGCCCTGGAGGTCACCTATCCGCGCGACCGCCTGCAGGTCATCGCGGTCAACGATGGCAGCCGTGACCAGTCCTTCCGCATCATGATGGACGTGCAGAAGAAATACCCCGAACTGGTGCTGGTCAATCTGGAGCGCACCATGGGCAAACGGGGCGCCCTCTCGGCGGGGGCCCAGTTGGCCACGGGCGAAATCCTGATCCTGTCCGACTCCGACAGCTTCTTCCAGCGGGATGCCGTGCGTGAGGTGGTGGATGCCTTTGCCGATCCCGAGGTGGGTGCGGTCACCGGCCATTGCGATGTGGAAAATGCCTGGACCAACCTGCTGACCAAGATGCAGGCCGTGCGCTACTACATCAGCTTCCGGGTCATGAAGGCGGCCGAAAGTGTATTTGATTGCGTGACCTGCCTGTCCGGGCCGTTCGCGGCCTATCGGCGGGAGGTGTTTGACCGGCACGCCTCCGCCTGGCTGAACCAGCGCTGGATGGGCGCGCCCGCCACCTATGGCGATGACCGCTCCCTGACCAACCTGGTCCTGCGCAGCGGGCAGAAGGTGATCTATCAGTCGCGCGCCCGCTGCACCACCATCGTGCCGGAGGACTACGGTACCTTCCTGCGCCAGCAGATGCGCTGGAAACGCTCATGGTTCCGCGAAAGCCTGCGCGCCTGCGCCTTCATGTGGCGCAAGCCGCCGCTGGCGTCTCTCTCCTTCTATCTGGGCGTGCTGCTGCCCATCCTGGGCCCCCTGGTGGTGTTTCGCGCCCTGCTCTACCTGCCTATCGTGCAGAACATCAGCCCTCTCATGTACCTGTTTGGCATTCTGCTCATGAGCTGCATGATGAGTTCCGTCTACCTGCTGGCCCGGCGATCCCGCCTGTGGATCTACGGCATCCCCTTCTGCTTTTTCTACATTGTGGTCATGGTCTGGCAGCTACCGTGGGCCATGCTGACCCTGACCCACGGGAAATGGGGCACGCGCTGATTCACCATGAAAAAACTTTTTACGCTGCTGCAGTGGGCCGTGGTCATCGCCTTCATCCTGTTCGGACTTCGCATGCTGAACCACCGCACCCCGCCCCCCGCGCGCCAGCCCGAAACCTGGACCTCGTGGTCCGGCTTCCATGCCCTGTCCTTCGCCGGCATCACCCGCTCCGCCCAGCCCGGCTGCCTCACCCGCCGCCAACTGGCCCGGCATCTGGAGGCCCTGTCCGACGCCGGTTACCAAACCCTATTTCCCCAGGAAGCCCTGGCCTTCCTGGAGGGGCGGCATCCCCTGCCCGACCGGGCCGTGCTGCTGCTGTTTGAAGGCGGGCGCAAGGACAGCTTTCTCCATGCCACGCCCCTCCTGCGCCGCCACCAGGCCGTGGCCACGCTGTTGGTGCCCACCGCCCTCCTGCGCGACGGCCAGGGTAGCTTCTTCCTCCGCGCCGGTGAATTGAACAAGGTCGTGCGTGAACCGCACTGGCAGGTGGGCAGCATGGGCCATCGCGCACTCCTCACCAAAACCAATGCCCAGGGCCGGGTGATCCGCTTCCTCAGCCAACGCCTCACCACGGCGGAAGGCATCACCGAAACGGACGACACCTACCGCGCCCGCGTGCTGGCCGATCTGGCCGAGGCCAGCCGCATTCTCGCCCAAACCAGCGCCACCACCAACTGCGCTCTCCTGTTGCCGTATGCGGACGATGGCCGCCAACCGGAGGCCGACCCGCTGGCCGCCGAAGCCATTGGCGATGCCATCCGGATGTTTCACCCGGTGGCCTTCACCCAGGCCGGCCTGTCCTATAACGGACCTGACCGCGACCCCCGGAGCCTGTCCAGCTTACGCGTGCCCGAAGATTGGAACAGCGAACGCCTGCTGGCCGAACTCAGCGCAGCGGAACCCCGCACCACCGGCCTGACCGGTGTGGCCCCGCTCGAAGCCTGGACCATCGAAGGCGGAGCCACCACCAACGACGGCAGCCTGCACCTCGAACCGGAAACCCATGCGTGGCTGCGCGGCACGGAGGGCTGGTCCGATGCGGTCATCGAACTCGGCTTGCGCCGAACCGCCGGAGCCAGCGCGGTGCTCTTTCTGCGCCATAACGGACCGGATCGCTATCTCCGCCTGCGGGCGGGGGAAGAGGGTTTGCTGTTGCAGGAGAAACTCGGTCCGTCCACCCAGACGCTGTACGCCGACCGCACACCCGCACCCACCGCGGGCACCATCCAGGTCCAGATGAAAGGCAACCGGCTGTGGTTGTTCATGGATGACCGGCTGCTGGCCGGACCGCTCCCGCTGGCCAGGGTCACCCGTCACGGCCGGGTGGGTGTGGCGGCCGAAGCGGGCGCCGTGACTATCACGCACCTCACCGCACAGCCCGAAATCGGGCGCCTCGCCCTCTCCCCACTCGGCTACCGCGCCGTCCCGGAAACGGAACGCACCACCGTCCACACCCTGATCACGCCCTGGTTCGATGCCCGGCGCACTCCGTCCCTGACCATGGAACAGCGCGAAGACCTGCTGCTGGCCGCCGATGCGGGCGTCACGTTTATACCGCTCATCGAGGGCGGTCAGGATCTCACCGCAGAACAGGCTGCCGCCCTGGTGGAAGGCATCGCCCGGGCTCTGGACCATGACATGACACGCGCGCTCGTAACCGCGCTGGCCGTGGATCATGACCAGGAAAACCTCGCCCGCGCCCTGCGCCACCGCGGCTACGAAGTAACCCGCCTGGTGGAGGGCGATCAACTGCCCACGGCCGGTGCCACCCGGGATGCGAGCACCCTCGCCGATGCCTGGGTCATCTTGCATATGTCGCAGGAACTGCTGGGCGATCCCGTGCGGTGGAAACGCCTGGCCCCCGCAGCCCGCCTGGCTCTGGAGCTTTCGGAATCCGCCACTCCACCCGACGACATAATGCGGGTGGTTCGTTTTTGATGGACGGTCTTTCAACGACGGGATGAGGTTTATGCGAAGCTGGAACTACTGCAGTGTGCTGGCTGTGTTGCTGTGGGGGCACGTGGCCGCGGCGGAAGGCCCGGTGTCGGTGGTCGGTTTGGTCAACCGGTCCCGCGCCGAAGTGGGGGCCACCAACCTGATCCGAGCCCTCGACCTGTGCCACCAGGCCGTGCGACTGGACCCCGCCTATGGCGAAGCCTGGAAGCAACAGGGCCGCATTCTCATGCTGCTCCAACGCGCCCCGGAAGCGGCGGACAGCTTCCGGCCCGCCGCCCTCCTGCGCCCCGACGATCCGGAACTGTCGCTCTGGCGCAAACACCTGCTGGTGGACCTGGGCCGCTATCGCGAGCTGGCGGATCAGATGCGCCGCCAGTCCGATGCCGAACTCGCCGCCGTGGATCATCATCTGATGAGCCGCATGCTGGCCGCCCTGCTGGAAGCCAGCGACACCAACGCGGTGGCTGAACTGGCCACCCGCCGGGCCCGCGCATCCACCAACGCCCAGGAACGCGCCGCGTCCGATGCCCTGGTGGACCTGATGCACCAGAAAACCGAATCGGCCGCCCGCACCCTGGACGGTCTGGATCGCAGCAAAACTTCCACCAACCATGTGGTGGCTCTGGCCTTTGAACAACTGGGCGTTACCTTGATGAAAGAGCGTGACTCCGTGCGCGCCCAGGCCGCGTTCACGGCCGCCCTGGCCCACCATCCTGATCGCCTGTCCACCCTGCGAGAATTGGGGTGGTGCCAGCGGGAAGCCCGTCAACCGGAACTCGCCATCAGCACCTGGCAACGCGGCATCGCGATGTCTCCCTCCGCCATCGGTTGGTCGGCGTGGGTGGCGGACACCCAGCTCCAACTGGGTCAGGCGGAACGCGCCCAACAATCGGCCGACTATCTGCTGGCCACCCAGCCCGACCACGAGCTGGCGCGCCGACTGAAACTGGCCGCCCTGCTCATGCAGCAGGATTCCGGGGCCGCCGCCTATGAACAGGAGGTGACGGGCCAGTTGAATGGACGCCGCACCGCCGTACTGGGCCACGCTTTGGCCGACCGGTACGCCGGCCGTTATGCCGAGGCGGCGGAACGCCTGGAACAGTACCTGCGCGAAGCCCCTGCGGATGACGAAGTGAAACGGGCCCTGATGGATACCTACGGACAGTGGGCGGCCCGGACCCCTCGGCCGGCCAACCAGGTGCCGCTGGAACGCATGCTGGCCCTGGATCCCGATCATCCCGGGGCCCTGCGTGATCTGGGCTGGTTCTACTGGTCCCGCGGCGATCGCCTCCGCGGTTTGGACCTGCTGGATCGCGCCATCGGACACGACGTCAACAATCGCGATGAAGTGATTGCTCAAGTGTACACCGCGCTGGCGGAGAGCGGCGACCCCGCGGAGGCCTCCGAACGCCTGAAGAAATGGGCGCCCGGCACCTCCGGCCAGGAACTGGGCAAGCGCTTGTTTCAGCAGGGCAATCTGCAGGCCGCGGAACCGGTGCTGGAATCGGCCTGGATGGCCTGGGCCAACGCGCAACCGCCGCGCGACATCGGCCTCCTGCTCGCCTTCACGCGGGCGCTCAAAGGAAACTGCGACGATCTGACGGATTATTTTGATCCGCGCGGCGCCAACCAGTTGACCCTGCTGGAGCCCGATCAATTGGATATCCTGTTCGAAACCTTGACCCTGTGCGCCGATCATCCGGAGGCCTTCCCCATCATGCAGCAGGTCGAGAAGGAGCTGGGCGGCCGACCCGATTTCGTGCCCGAGGTCACGGCTGCGCTGGAGGCGTCCGCCGACCGCCAGCGCCAGCAGCAGAATTACGGCCAGGCCCTGCGGCTGTACCGGCGGGTGCTGGCCCGGGATGGCAACCGCGCCTGCTACCTGCGGGCCGCGGAGTGCGCGGATGCGCTGGGCCGCCGCGAGGTGGCGGTCAGTTTGATGGAAGGCGTGGCCAAGCAGTCCCGGATGGAGGCCGTGCGCCTGGGAGCGGCGGGCAAGCTGGCGGAATATCGCAACGACCTGCCCCGCGCGGCCAGGAACTATCAGCAAAGCCTGGCCGCCGCGCCGGATCAGGCGGAAGTCCGGCTGGCCCTGTTCGGGGTACTGCTGCGTCAGGGCCGGCTGGCCGAAGCGCGCGAGCAGGCCGCCTGGTTCGTGCAGCAGCACGAGGCGGGAGCCCGCCACCTGCGCACCACCCTGGCCGAAATGCAGGCCGCGCTGGGTGACGATGAAACGGCGCTGCGATTCTGGCAGGAACTGGCGGCCGCCCACCCGGGCAGCGCCTACTATGCCATCGAGCAGGCCCGCGCGCTCTTTAAGCTCGGCCGCCCCGATGAAGCGGAGGTCCTGCTGCAGAAACAAATCGAACGGGGTGACGAGGTGCGGGCCTGGCAACTGCTGGCCGAAATTCATTCCGCCCAAGGCCGCTACACCGAAGTGCTGACCGACACCGAGCAAGGGCTGAACATCGAGGTGACGCGGGAATTGCTGCGCCTGCAGGCGGAGGCGGCCGAGCTTCTCCAGCGTCCGGTCACCGCCCAGCAGGCGGCGGGCGCTCTGCTACAGGACGATCCGGGAAATGCCAGTATGGCGCGGCTCTATACCCGCGCCTTGATGGACCTCGGCCAACTTGAGGAAGCCCGCCGCTTTGCCGAATCGCTGGTGGCCCGCAATCCGGCCAACCTGCCCGCCCTGATCGCGCTCAGTCGCATCGCCACCCGTGAGCAGCGGATGGAGGAAGCCACGCGCTGGGCGGAAACCGTGGTGCAACAACGCGGGTGGGATGTGGAAGCGGTGCGCCGCTACAGTGAGGCTCTGGCTGGACAACGGAAGCATGGCCAGGCCATGAACGTGCTGCGCCCCCACCTGGAGCAACAAGCGGAACCCGCCCTGGTGGCGCTGGTGTACCACGACGTGATCGCCGGCCCCTATCCGGGACGCAACACGGGGGATCAAATCGCCGACCACATCGCGCGCCTGGCCGCCGACGGCTATCGCTTCCTGACCCCGGACCAGCTCATCGCGGGCCAGCGGCCATCCGAGAAAAGCATCCTGCTCTTCATCGAAGGCGCCGATGCCCGCAGCCTGGCCCGGGTGGATCAAGCCCTGGCCGCGCACCAGGCGCGCGCCACCTATGCCGGATTCACCACCCGCGACATCCGCACGCGTCCGGGCCAGCCGCCCCACGAGACACTCAAAGCGATGCAGGAGAGCGGGCGATGGTTCCTGGCCTCCTGCGGGCCGATCGACGAAGCCCGCATCGTGGTGGACGCGCGCGGCACCTCTGGGAATCCCCTGACCCAGCGCCGCTGGGAACCCGGTACCGGACGCCGCGAAACGGATGAAGCGCTGCGCCGCCGCTTCGAGGAAACGCTGACCGATATGGGCGAGCCCCTGCCCGCCTCCGCGCGGGTCCTGCTCTATCCGCGGGGTGATGACGGCCAACTCGCGCTCGACACCGATCCGGCCACGCTGGAAATTCTGCAGCGCGCCCTGAGCAGCCGGTTCCAGCTTGCCTTTACCGCCGATGAGTCGGGCTTCATCACGCCCGGCCTGAAGCCCCATCATATGCCCGTCAAACCCGTCCCTCCGGGCTGGACGGCGGATCAACTGTCGGATCACCTGACCCAGGCCAATCCCCTCATCCGCCTGCACGCCTACGCTGAAAAACTACGGCACGGAAGCGGGTCGCCCGCCGGTAACCGGCCCTGGTTCACAGTGGCCGCCGCCGGTTCGGTCCGGCCGTCCGATCTAACCGCCCTGGGTGTCGGTGGTACCACACCTCCGGCGGGCGACTCCAGCGTCCTCTTCTTTGGCAGCGGTGACCACGACAACGAACAGCGCGACAGCTTCCAAGCCGGGGCCTGGGCTCAGCATCCGCTCTCCGGCGCCGTGGTAGCGGAAGGACTGCTCGACTACAACCAGTGGCGACGCGAAGGCTGGAGCACCGCCGAGGCCGTGCGCTCCGGGGCAGGCGCACGCTGGTATGTGACGCCGGAAACGTGGGCGGATGGACGGCTGACCCGCATGGACTATCTCGACGACCACCTCAACGATTTTGTGGGCGGATTCCTGCGCATCCGTGTACCGCAACCCCGCTGGGGCGGTGATCTGCGCCTGGAAGCCACTCGCGAAGAGGTGGGCACGGTGGAGGCCATCGAACGCGCCATCGAACAATGGAATTATGTCCTGCGCGCCGCGGCCCGCTTCGGGGAGTGGACCGACGGACAACTCAACGCCAGTTACACGGATCGCGATGATGTCAACGACACGCGCGCGGTGGAAGGCCGGCTTTTGTGGCGGGCCCGGCAGGCTCCCGAACTCGGACTCGGCCTCTACGGACACATCGCCGACAGCTGGAAGAATCCCCCCGAATACTACGCGCCCATGGAAGTCCATCAGTACCAGGCCATGGGTCAGTGGAACACGACCCGGGGCAAACTCAACGTGCAGGCCACCGTACAGGCCGGCTATGCGCGGGCTCAGTATCGCGACTGGCGCTTCGCCTGGGCCACCCGTGTGCTGACCGAATTTGCCATCTGGCGCCAGCTCTACGTAGTTGCGGATCTCAGCTATCAGGATACGGTGGGCTATCAGCGCTGGTTCATGAGCGGCGCTCTTGGCGCGCGATTCTAAGCCGGGCCAGCCGGCCACCCGCCTGGGCGCGCTCACGTGATCCTGATTTGAAATACTTTATCAACATGATATAGTACCAGTATGTCACAGGTGCTGATCATTGATGATGAGCCGGGCATCCTATCCCTGGGGCAACGCATTATCAGCCGCATGGGGCACGACGTAACCTGTGCCGCCAACAGCGACGAAGCACTGGCCTTGATCGGCACAACCCATTTCCATTTGATCCTGAGCGACTTCAACCTGCCCGGGGAATTATCCGGAGTGGATCTGGCCCGCACCCTGCACGTGCGCAAGCCCGACAGCAAGGTGGTGGTCATGACCGGACTGGCCGACCAGGCGCGCGTGACGGAACTTAAACAGGCGGGCGTGGAACACGTTCTGCGCAAGCCATTCGATATTGCCCAGCTACGCCTGCTCGTGGAGTGCCTGCTCCCGCCCCCCTGAGCCGTCGCTCAAACCAGACTGTAGCGGCCGGGCGCGATCACCCCGTTGGGATCCAGGGCCCGCTTGATGGCGCGCGCGGTTTCCCAGAACGGATCCCCGGCTTGGACCATGCGGCCCAGCGATTGCAGACCCACCCGATAGGGCGGCCAGCCCCGAACCATAAACTGATCTTCCAGGCGGGCCAGACATTGGTGCGCACGCTCCTGTTCCTCCGGCCGGTCTCGCCGGAAGGCCAGGCTGAGCACAATCTCCAGGCAACGGTCGTCCAGCATATTCAGGGTCATGGGTGCCACCAGGCGATGCGCCTCCACTTCACGTTGGACCATGGCTACGGCCTCGGCCGCCACCGCGCCGACGAGCGGGAGCATGGGCAGAAAATACAACTGGCCGCTTTCGCCCTGATCCGGATCCAGCGGCTCCACCCCCTCCGGTGGCAGCATACCGGAAGCCCAATACACGCTCTTCAATGCAGCATCGGTGGGGACGCCGTGCGACAAGCCATAGATCGGGGCCATGGCTTTTAAAATCATCCCCTTGCGCCGGGCTCCGGGCAGGAACCGCAACCCGTGCAGCAGGCGCTCCGCACGGGCCAGGCGCTGGTCATCCAGGAACGTGATGTCGGCTTTGCCCCGCATGACGCGCACCACCTCCTTCTCCACCGCCCGTACCTCGGCCGGGGTACCGCTCCATCCGGCCACCGCACTCCACGGACCAAAACCTTCCTGCTCCAGCAGGCGCTCCGCCCCCTCGCGCGAACGTCCGGGCCCCATCTGTTCGTAGACCAGCGGGGCCAGCGTGCAATAGGTGCGGGCCCGGTTGCCGATATGGACCACCATGCGCAGCACCTCGCGCCGCCGCAGATCGGCCACCGCCTCCACCAGGCCCGGCAACTGGGCTTCGTTCTGGATGCGCAGCACCGCGGAACGATGCCGTCCATGCCGGCGGATCAATTCAATGCCGGCCGAACACACGATACCGAAATTCGATTGATAGAACAGACCGTCCAGACCCGGCCCGATGCCGTGTTTGTAGACGTGCGAGGTTTGCGCCTGTGGATAATGGGCGAATCCGGTCTTCAGCAGGGTGCCGTTGCCGAGCACCACTTCCAGGCCGGACAGGCTGCCCGCCCGGGTGGCGAAATAGCCGATGCCGCGCTCCAGGGCATTGCCCAACAGGCTGCTGTCGAGGGCGGAACCAATTACGTTCAACGCCAGCGGCAGGCCGTGCTCGACCAGGTAGGCGTGGAGCTGGCGTTGCGTGACTCCGGGCTCCACCACGGCATAACCCAGCTCGGTATTCACCTCGCGAATGCGCTGCATGCGGGACAGGTCCACCAGCAGGGAGCCATCGCGCGCGGGCAGGCGCGAGCCCAGCCCCCAATTGCGCCCGCGCGAAAACGGGTACAGGGTGAGGCCGTGCTGATTGGCCACCGCGACCACACCTTGCACCTCAGCCGTGGAGCCCGGCATGACCACGGCCGGGAACGAACGCTGGAGACCGCTTACATTGGCCGCATACGGTGCTCGGGCCGGGGGCGAGGTGTGTACGTGGGTGGCACCGACCACCTGGGCCAGGGCGGCCAGGGCTGTGGACGATAGTTCAGGCTGCATGCGGCGAGTTTGCCGTCACCCGGCGCCCAGGTCCAGCCCAACTCCACCCCCGCGTACACCGCGGCGCATTCCGTACGCGGACCCTCTACGCCATGAGCGGGAGCCGGATTTCCACCGTGGTGCCCTCGCCGGGCCGGCTGCTGATTTCGATGCTGCCGTGATGATCTTCGATGATCTTGCGGGTGATGAACAGCCCCAGGCCGGTACCGCGGCCACGCGCCTTGGTGGTGAAGTAGGGCTGAAACAAACGGGCCAGGTTTTCTTCGGAAATGCCCACCCCGTCATCCCGCACGGCGACGCGCGCCTCGGTGGCCACGCGCTGCAGGGTGACCTGTACCCGGCCGCCGGAGGCATGCAGGGCATCCGAAGCATTGCCGATAATATTCTGCAGGGCCCGTCCCAATTGAGTGGGATCCCCCAGGATCTGGCAACCCGGCGATTCCACGCGCAACTCAAGGGCTCCGCGGTGGGTTTCGGTCAGCAGGCGCTGGCTCTCCACGATCTCCGAAAGCAAAGCCGTGAGGTCCATGGGCACCAGATCATGCACGGTTTTGCGGCCCAAGTCCTGCCAGGCATCAATCAGATCGCGGCAGCGCCGCACCCCTTTTTCGATGGCGCTCAAGTAATCCTGATGGCCTTCACCGTTGGCCCGGGCCCCCGCCCGGGCCTGGCTCAGTTCTTCATGGAGAATTTGCACATAGCCATGCACCACGGTCAGCGGATTGCGCAAATCATGCACCAGTTCGGCCGAAGCCTCCCCCAGTGAACTCATGCGCTCCTTCCGCGTCACCACCTCGTCCAGGTGCTTCTGCAGATCCTGCAACTGGTGCTCCATGGACGAGCGGCGGCGCTGGTGGGCGGTGCGGTGAACATTCTGCCGCACCACCTCCATGATTTCCTTGGTATCAAAGGGCTTCTTGAGGTAATCGCTGGCCCCCAGGCGCAAGGCCTCCTGGGCCGTCTCCAGGGCGCCGAACCCGGTCAGCATGATGACCGCGATATCGGCGTCCAGTTTGCGAATCTCGCGCAGCCCCTCAATGCCGGTCATGCCCGGCATGCGAATGTCCATGATGACCACATCCGGCCGGTGCTGCTGCAGCAGGCCCAGCCCCTTGAGGACGGTGTCCGCCACCAGCACCTCGTAGTCCATTTTGAGCAGGATGCGCAGGCTCTCCCGCGGTCCCAGCTCATCATCAATCACCAGGACTTTAGCCGTATGGGTCGCCACGGTCATAGGAACCTCAGAAGGTTAGGCCGTAGCTCAAGGACAGAATGTGCGAGGTGGGCTCATACGTGCCATTATAGGCCGGATTGAGGTTATCGCGGATGGTGCGCTCATCCAGAATGGCATAGGCATACCCCACATCCACGCGATGCCCGCCCTGCTGGAAGCCTACCCCGACACTGAGCTGATGCTTGTCGGCATCCGGGAGGGTGGGCGCCAGCGTGGAGCTGGGGACCGGGCTGGGCAGGTATTTATAGCCACCCCGCACCACGACCCGATCGTTCATCTTCCACTCCACGCCGGTACCGAAGGTCCAGATATCATCCCAGTCCTGCGGAATGCTGCCCTGCACCAGCAGCGGGTTGTTCTGGGCGATGTCCAGCGGCAGTTGGTCGTAGCTGGAGAACTCCACCCATTCCGCATCCACGCCCATGCGAATTCGATCGGTCAAATCAAGGCCGTAGCCCACCACCACCATGGCCGGAAACTCGATATCGGTGGAGAAGTCGCTCTTCAAACCAAGGCCCATGGCCAGCAGCGGAGGCGGAGTCTGGCTGACCTTGAAATCACCGTCGTAGTCCACCTTGACCGAGCTGCGGTAGGTCGCGGACAGATGGTGGCGTTCGGCCACATTCAGGCGCGCGCCCAAATTCCAGCCCACCCCATCGCCATCGGCGTCGAAATTCAACTTGCCGTCCGGCGCACCCGGCACCTGGCTGGACCAGGGAATGAACTGCTTGAAGGTCAACTGTGAGGAAAACAAATCCAACCCCGCCCCCACGGACACCGCGTCATTGACGCGGTAGCCCAGGCTGGGATTGACATTCACCACCGTCAATTCAGCTTCGTACGGAGCGGTATAGCGGAACAGGCTGTCCTCTTCCCAGACCGTTGATTGACCAAAGGGGGTCGTAACCCCCACCCCGATGACCGGACCCTGCTCCGAGGTTGGAAACGCTGCAAAGAAATTAGGCAACACTTTGATCGGTTCATCCGTCTTCGCCCGCCCGGCCGGCGAACTGTATTTCGTCTCGGTATGGATTACGGTCAAACTGCCCAACGCCTCGTTCTGTTTGATCCCGGCCAAACCGGCCGGATTTACAGCCACCGCCGAGGCATCGTCCGTAAGATTGAGCCGGCCGCCATCCAACGCCAGGCCTGCTGCAGATTCCGGGGGATTACGAAATCCATTCGCCCACGCCGACCCGCTCCACCCGAGCAAAGCCAGAGCTATCCAACATCCCATTCGACCTGTATGTGCATTCATCATTCGTAACTCCTTCTTTGGTTCATGCTAAGGCGAAGCGTAGTTAAGCATCTTCCATGCCAATACAATCAAGACGCCACGCCCCCCCATAGGAAGTGCCCATTCTTTCACGAACCACCATAGATTCGGGTGGATGGGGACAAGTGTGTGCAACCATTCGTCCCGTGACCGCACAAGAGTGTCCACCGCTTTCTCGATAAGTGGACCGAAAACGACTACCTGTCACTTAACAGTTTCAGCCGTTCGGGCATGGATTAAATTCGCGCCAAGTTATGAACAACTTATCAACAGATGCGTACTGACTAACCATCGCCGCAACCTATTTATGTGTAATCAGTAATGACTTGATTCGTGTTTAACTGTTCAATATTGTACTTGCGAAATCGGAGTATTATTGTCTTAATCAAGACATCGTGGGGACAATGGTTTCGCGGGGCTCCGGAAAAGGGTGACTACAATTTTGCGGTTGACCTGACCGGACAACGATATGGCGCATAGCGCAAGCAAACGTGTGGTAATAACCGGACTGGGCGTAGTGGCACCCAATGGCATCGGCAAGGACGCCTTTTGGTCTTCCCTGCTCGAGGGTCAGAGCGGTATCGGCCCTATCACCCTGTTCGATGCCTCGCAACATCCCTGTCAGATTGCCGGGGAAGTGAAGAAATTCGACATCCGCCAAGTCGCCAAGGCGAGCGTGTATACGCGGCGCTTATCGCGTCAGGATGAATTCGCACTGGCCGCCGCCATCATGGCCGTCCGCGACGCCGGCCTGGACGATACTTCGGTGGCGCCCAACCGTTCGGCTATGCTTTACCTGGGCGTAAGTTGTCCCGCGGTGGAAGTCATCTCCCGCGGCTTCGACATGCTCAAAAGCCAGGGGCCCGCACAGGTCCCCCCCTATATTGCCCCCACCGGCCAACCGCATCACACCGCCTCCACCATTGCGGCCTGCCTGCCCATGGTGGAAAACAGCTACACCCTGTCCTCCGCCTGCGCGGCCGGCGCGGATGCCATTGCCCTGGGCGCGGAGCAAATCCGGTTGGGGCGGGCGCGCATGGTGCTGGTGGGCGGTACAGATGCCCCCATCAACGCCCTCACCTACGCCAGCCTGGCCAAGGCCGGCCTGCTGACCAAAGAGAATCAATCGCCCGAGAAAGCCAGCCGGCCCTTCGATGCCCGCCATGATGCCGGCATCATCTCCGAAGGGGCCGGCATGCTGATGCTGGAACTGTACGAGCATGCCCTGCTCCGCGGCGCCCGCATCTATGCCGAGCTCACCGGCCACGCCGCCTGCCCGGATCCGGATCCCGCCTTTGTCGGTTCCGGCCTGGAAACCGCGATGCCGCTGGCGCTGGCCAGCGCCTTTCGCCGACCGGATGATGTGGATTATATCTGCGCCCATGGTCCCAGCCACCGCGAACTGGACCGCAACGAAACCAAACTAATCAAGCAGTTGCTGGGCAAACGGGCCTATTCCGTCCCCGTTTCTTCCATCAAGGCAGTCATCGGAAATCCCCTGGCCGCGGCGGGACCCATGCAATTGATTGCGGTCTGCCTGGCCATGACCAACGACCTGGTGCCGCCCACCGCCAACCTCGAACTGCCCGATCCGGAGTGTGACTTGGATTACGTCCCCAACCGTCCCCGGCGGTCCCGCCTGAAAACCGTGTTAATCAATGTGCATGGGCTGGGCGGAGGGAATACCTGCCTGGTGGTGGAGCGGATGGGTCCATGAGTTTTCTCAACATCTTTCACCTGCTGGCCCTGCTGCTGGCCCCCATCCTGGGTCTGCTGGTTTATGTAACCAACCGCGCCCGCGCCTCCAACCTGTTCTTCCTGATCTTCTCCATCATCATGGCGGCGTGGCTGGGCTTCCTGGGGGCGGCCTTTTATCTGTCGGATGAAAGCTGGATCGCCCGCTGCATCCGGGGCGCCTGCATGGTCTCGGTCTTTGCCGCCTTCTCCTTCAATGGCCTCCGCATGGCCCTGCTGAACCCGGAGCTGAGCCCGCTGCGCATCGTGCGCACCACCTGGCCTTTTCTGGCCGCCACCATGTTTGCCGCCACCATTTGCACCACCCGGTTCTTTCTCAGGAATGTCACCTGGTCACCCGATCTGGATATCGCCGAACCCCACTACGGCCCCGGCATCGCCATCTATGGCGCCTTTCACGTGGTGGCCCTCAGCTATCTGACCCTGCGCTTCATCCAAAACGTCCGCACCTCCGTCGGCATCGTCCGGACCGAATTGCAATTCGTCATGCTGGGCAGCGCGGTCGGCATCGGCTTTGCCATGCTGACCACGGTCATCCTGCCGGTGGTGACGGACAACACGATCTGGGTGCGTTTCGCTCCCCTGGCCGCGGCCGCCCTGGAAGGCATCACCGCCTACGGCATCGCCACCCGCCGCATTCTGGAAGTGGCAGGTTTTGTGCGGCGGGCCACCGCCTACGCCCTGCTCACCGCCTATCTGGTGCTGATGTATCTGGCTACTTTTTTTACCAGCCGGTTCCTGCTGGAGGGACTGATCCAGAACTACGACCTGGTAGCCCAAGTGCTGGCCGCCCTGGCCGCCGCCCTGTCCCTTGCCCCCGCCAACGGCTGGATGCAGCGTTTCGCCAACCGCTTGTTCATGAACATGCGTACGGTGGATCCGTCGGACATCATGCAGAAAGCCAACCGCATTCTCACCTCGGTGGCGGCGCGCGACGAAATGCTGCGCCAGTTCGCGGATTTGATCACCAATGCGTTTGGCACCGATCGCGCCTTGATCGCCCTCAACGAGGACGGCACCTGGCAAATGCGCTACCCCCGCGGCACCATCCTGCCTATGCCCCTGTCCGAACGGCACGCCCTGGTGGAATGCCTGACCCAAGGCCAGACCCTGGTCACCGACATGCTGAACCGGGTGCGCAGCGGACCGATGGAATATGAAGCCCTGACCAGCCTGAGCGCCGTGCACGCCTCCATCGCCATCGGCATCCACACCCCCACCGGATTGCGCGGCATCATCTTCATGGGCTCCCGGCTGTCCGGGCGCATCTACGACTGGGAGGATCAGCGCACCCTGCAATTGCTGGCCAACCAATTGGCGGTGGGCCTGGAAAACACCGAGCTCTATGCCCGCCTGCAGGACAGCGCGATCTACAACGACATCCTGCTCGACAACCTGGTCAGCGGCGTCATCGCGGCCGGCCACGACCAGCGCATCACCATATGCAACCGCGAGGCCAAACGCATCCTGGGCGTCGAACACGGCAACGTCCTACAACAGCCCATCGACCTGCTGCCCGCGCCGTTCGCCCAGGCCTTCCGGCAGGCCTTTGCCACCGGCCAGGGCCAGCGCGATGTGGACCTGCTGCTGCACACCGCCCGCCACGAGGCCATCCCGGTCCGCGTGGGTTCCGCCATGTTCCGCAGCCATACCGGCAAGGCCCTGGGCGTGCTGCTGGTGTTCAACGATCTGACCGCCCTGCGCAAGCTGGAAGGCCAGGTCCGCCGCACCGACCGCCTGGCCAGCCTGGGCACCCTCTCCGCCGGCATGGCCCACGAAATTAAGAACCCCCTGGTCACCCTCAAAACCTTCACCCAGTTGCTGCCCGAACGCTACGAGGACCCGGACTTCCGCACCACCTTCTCCAACCTGGTCGGAGAGGAGGTCAAACGCATCGACTCCATCGTCAATCAACTGCTGCGTTTCGCCCGCCCCGCCAAACCCAGCCTGACCCCCACCCACATCCACGACGTGGTGGATAACACCCTCCGCCTGGTCCAGCAGCAGCTCAAACAAAAGAACATCCAGTTGATCAAAGAGTACCAGGTGACCCACGACCTCATCCGGGGCGATGGCAATCTGCTGGTCCAGGCCTTCCTCAATTTTTTCCTGAACGCGGTGGACGCCATGGAGGCCGGCGGCCGGCTCTGGGTGGGCACCGCCCTGGTCGAGCAGGAGACCAACCAGCCTACCTTCCTGGAAGTGCCCTGCACGGAAACCCGCCTTCGCCTGAGCATCCGCGACTCCGGGAAGGGCATCCGGGCCGATGATCTGCCCCACGTTTTTGATCCCTTCTTCACCACCAAGAGTTCCGGCACCGGACTGGGCCTTTCCGTTTCCCACGGCATCATCCAGGAACACCAGGCCGTGATTGATGTCGAAAGCACGGAGGGCGAGGGCACCGTGTTCCACGTCACCTTCCCCGTGTTGCAGTCGGAGGTGGTGGCATGACCACTGCTGCCACCCTGCTTCTGCACACCAGCCATGAACCGCTGGCCCGTCAGATCTGCGCCGTCCTGGACCCGGCGGCCCAGCCCGTGCGCACCCAGACCGGCGACGAACTCCTGCGGGTGCTCCGGCGCCAGCGCGCGCCCGTGCTGTTACTCGACCTGTTCTGCGAAGAAGCCCGGCAAGGCGTGGCCCGCTGGATGGAGCAGGTCAAACCCGCCGTAATCATTGCCCTGGGCGATACCCGCACCGAAGCGGCCCGCCAGGCCGAAGCCTCCGGCGCGTTCGCCGTGCTGGAGCCCAGTTTAACCGGCCTGTTGACCCTGCCCGCAGTCATCGGTCGCGCAACACAGCACGCCCAATTACAGGAAGAAAACCGCCAGTTACGCGCGGTGACCGCCCAGTCCGCCGCCGCCCTCGCCGCTCCGGCCCCGGCCCCGGCCCGACCGGAGGCCCCGCTGCCCTTGCGTCATTTCGCCCGCATGTTCCGCCATTTCGACCACTTGGAGGCCATGCTAGAGCGCAGCGTGGAAGCTCTGGCCTCCGCCACCGGAGTGGCCCGGGCCGGCTTGGTGGCCCGCCTCCGCGGTCAAACCGACTTCCGCCTGATGGCCGGCATGCACTGCCTGGACGAAACCAGGCGGGCGGTCTACGACGCCCATCATCCGTTTGTCTGCTGGCTGGAAACGCACGCCCTCATGGCCTCCCGCCTGGCCCTGGAGCAGACCAGCAACGCGGAAGAACGCATGCTGCTCCAACAGATGCTGGATGAATCGGGTGCCGAAGTGTTGGCCCCGCTGCATGCCCGCGGTGGGATCCTGGGCTGGTTGCTGCTCGGCCGCCGCACCAGCGGGCGGCCTTTTTCGAACGATGATCTGGAGGAAGTAGCCCTGGCCGCGGACCATGTGGCCAGCGCCCTGGAAAATGCCCTGCTCTACGAAGAGGTGGCACGCCAGAAATCCATGGCGGAAACCCTGCTGCACGCCCTGCCCACCGGCGTGGTGGCTGCGGATGAAAACGGCGTGGTGCGCTGGTTCAGCGTGGCGGCCAGCCAGTTGCTTAACCTGACCGCCGAACAGGCGGTGGGCCGTCCGGTGGAAATCCTGGGCAGCCGCATGGCCGACCAATTGCGACGCGCCATTGCGGGCGAAAGCCAGGGCTTCCCCGAAATCTGGCGCGATCCGCTGAGCCGGCGCGCCCTGGTGGTGCAGACCCAGCGGCTCGGTACGGCGGCCCGCGTGCTGGGCTCGGTGGCGGTCATCCAGGATCTGACGGCCCAGCAGGCCCTGCAAGAGAAGCAGGATCAGTTGGAGCGCACGGCCTTCTGGACCGAACTGGCGGCCAGCATGTCCCACGAAATCCGCAATCCCCTGGTCGCCATCAAGACCTTCGCCCAGTTGCTTCCCGAGCGTTATAAGGACTCGGAATTCCGCACCAGTTTCAGCACCCTGGTTTCGGCCGAGGTGGACCGTCTCAACAGCATCATTGACCAGATTAATGACTTCGCGCACCCCCCCAGCCTGAAGTTCCATCAGGTGGACCTGCGCGATCCGCTCAAGCTCAGCGTGGACCTGGCCCTGCCCCAGGGCGCCCGCGACGGGCTGAAGGTGGAAACCCGGGTGCCCGCCGACCTGCCCCCGGTGTGGGGCGATGACCGCGCCCTGGCCGACTGCTTCGCCCACCTGGTGCGCAATTCCGCCGAGGCCCTGGTGGGCCGGGCCGACGGCACCATTCACGTGGAAGCCGTGCGCACCGGAAGTCCCTCCGGCAATATCCAGGTCACCGTACGCGACAATGGACCCGGCATACCCGACCCCCTGCGCGACAAAATCTTCTCTCCCTTCTGTACCACCAAGCCGCGCGGCATGGGACTGGGCTTGCCCATCGTCAAACGGACCGTGGTGGACCATAACGGACGGGTGGATGTGAAGAGCGGGAAGGAAGGCACCACGGTGACCATCCTGTTGCCGGCCAACGGGCAGGGGGAATAGACATGAAAGCTTTGCTGATTGTGGATGATGAGCGGGGCAGCCGGGAGGCGCTGCGCAACATCTTCGATCGTACCTATCGAGTCGTACTGGCCGAAAACGGCATGGAAGCCCAACGCCTGATGGCTGAGGAGCGGTTCGACCTGATGCTGCTCGATGTCATGATGGACAAAATGGACGGCATCGCCCTGCTGCGGGAAACCCACGATAACAACCCCGACCTGCCCATTATCATGGTCAGCGGCTCCTCCAATGTCCGTCAGGTGGTGGATTCCATGAAATCGGGCGCGCTCGATTTCGTCACCAAGCCCTTCGATGTGGCGGAAATCCGCCATGCCGTGAACCGCGCCCTGGAGAACAACACCCTGCGCCGCCAGGTACAGGTGCTGCGCGGCGAAGTCGCGCGCGAGTTCCCGGTGGATACCGTGATCGGTGATGACCCGTGCTTTCGAGCCATCCTGGAAACCACCCAGCAGGCCGCCGCCACCGATACCACGGTCCTGATCTCCGGCGAAAGCGGCACCGGCAAGGAACTGATCGCCCGTCAACTGCATGCCCTGAGCGAGCGGCGCGAGGAGCCCTTCGTGGCCGTGCATTGCGGGGCCCTGCCCGAGACCCTGATGGAAAGCGAGTTGTTCGGCCACGAAAAGGGCGCCTTCACCGGAGCGGACCGCCGCAAACTCGGGCGCTTTGACCTGGCCGGGGCGGGCACTTTATTTTTCGACGAGGTCAGCGAAATGCCGCTGGCCACCCAGGTGAAATTATTGCGGGTGGTCCAGGAGCGGGAATACATGCGGGTGGGCGGCACCCAGATCATCCGCACCCAGGCTCGCATCATCGCCGCCACCAATCGCGACCTGAAGGTGGAAATGGCGGAGAAGCGGTTCCGCGAGGATTTGTATTACCGCCTCAACGTGCTGCCCATCCACATCCCGCCGCTGCGCGAACGGCCGGGGGATATACCGCGCTTGGTGCAGCATTATCTCCAGACCTTCCACAGCCAGATGCGAACCACCACCGAACAACTGGCCCCCGGGGCCATGGCCCTGCTGCAGCAGTATACCTGGCCGGGCAACGTGCGCGAACTGCGCAATGTCATCGAGCGCGTGCTGGTGCTGCACGGCAAACAACCGGTCTTGCAGGTCCAGCATCTGCCGGTCGAATTACGCGGCTCGCCACCCGCCCGCCCCGCGGTTGAATCGGCACCCCGCGCATCCACCGAATCTCCCATCCCATTGCCCGAACACGACAACCTGGAAACCGCGGTCAACGCCTTCGAGCGCCAACTGGTGCTGCGCGCCCTGGATCAGGCGGGCGGAGTCCAGACCCGGGCCGCGGAAATACTCGGCACCACGCGGCGCATTTTGAAATACCGCATGGATAAACTCGGGCTGGCCGCGCCCAGCGAGGCCTAGGCGGCACCCAGCAATCCGTTGCCTCTGAACCCCGGGCAGGTTAAAGTGCGCCCATGAACAAGGTAATGGTCACCGGGGCGGCGGGGTTCGTCGGCTCCCATCTGTGCGAGGCGCTCACGGACCGCGGCGTGGAGGTGGTGGGCGTGGATGCCTTCATCCCCTATTACCCGCGCGAGGTTAAAGAAGGCAATCTGGCCAACCTGCGCACCCGCCCGCGCTTCCATTTTGTGGAAACCGACTTGCGCACCGCGGACCTGCACGCCCTCATGGCCGGTTGCGACACCGTCTTTCATCTGGCCGCCATGCCCGGCTTGATGAAGAGTTGGAGCAACTTCGCCCTCTACAACACCTGCAACGAGGACGCCACCTTGCGCCTGCTGGAAGCGGCCCGCGACACCCGCCCCGCCCAGTTTATCCATATCTCGACCTCCAGCGTCTACGGCAAGGAAGCCACCCAGGGCGAGGACGCCACCCTGCAACCGTTCTCGCCCTACGGCATCACCAAGCTGGCCGCCGAACAACTGTGCCGGGCCTTCGAAGCCAACTTCGGCCTGCCCATCACCGTGCTGCGCTACTTCTCGGTCTATGGTCCGCGCCAGCGCCCGGACATGGCCTACAACATTTTGATCAAGAATCTGCTGCAGGGCGGAACCTTCACCATGTTCGGCGACGGTGAACAGACGCGCAGCAACACCTACGTTTCGGACTGCGTGAAAGCCACCCTGCTGGCCGCGGAAAAACGCGAGGCCGCCCTGGGCCAGGTGTTCAACGTGGGCGGCGGGGAAATCGTTTCCCTCAACGCGGTCATCCACCAGTTGGAAGAGCTGACCGGTCGCAAGGCCGTCATTGAGCGCAAAGAGCCGCGGCCAGGCGATCAGAAGCACACCGCGGCCAACATTGAAAAAGCCCGCCGCCTGCTGGGCTACCAGCCGACCACGCCGTACAGCGTCGGCTTGGCCGCTCAGGTGGCCTGGCAGAAGAAATTGCTCGGTCTGTGAGCGGAACTGGCCTCGCCGTGCTGGGCGCCACCCGGGGCGTCGGATGGGCCGCGGTGACCCGCGCCCTGAGCGAGCGAATGGCCGTGCATGCCGTGGTCCGGCCGTCCTCTGATATCTCCGCACTTCCCGCTGGCAGCACAGTCTTTCGAGGTGATGTTCGCGATACGGCTTTTCTGCGCCAGGCGGTAGCCGGTTGTGCCACGGTAGCGGTGTGCATGGGCCTGCCGCCCACGCAAAAACCGGTCACCCTCTTTTCCGACACCGTGCGCGCCCTGCTCGCCCTTTCGGCGCCGCCCCGCATTCTGCTGGTCACCGGCATCGGCGCCGGCGATTCACGCGGGCACGGCGGATTCCTCTATGACCGGTTGGTGAATCCCCTTCTTCTGCGCACCATCTATGCGGATAAAAACCGGGCCGAAGCCCTGCTGGAACAGCAACCCTCGGACTGGCTGGTGGTACGACCGGGCTTCCTGACCGACCATCCGGAAACCGGACGCTATCGCATCCTCACCGACTTGATCGGAGTTCGGTGCGGTAAAATCAGCCGCGCGGATGTGGCGCATTTTCTGGTTTCAGAAACCCTGAGCCCCAAGCGGCGTCACCAAGCCGTACTGTTGACCTACTGAGCGGGCGGTGCTTCGGGCGCGGGCTCGACTGGCGTCTCGGCGGCCACCGGGGCCGGTTCGGACGGCACGGTCTCCGGGGCGGGTGTCGCGACGGGCGCCGCGGTCGGCGGACGAGCGGACGGCACCGACGGGGCGGATAACGTGCCGTTAAAGAACTCGATCACGTGGCCCTTCTCGATCAGCCAGCGCAACGGACTCAGCAACCGGCCCGCTTCTTCGCCATCGTGCGGCAATCCAGGTTGCAAATGATCCAGCAGAGAGGCGCGGCTCCATCCGGGATGGGCGCGAATCAAATCCAGCATGGCGCGCAACTCATCCACCGCATGCGCGGAATCCAGCGGCTTGGGCACAATGGCGGTCACAAAGGTTTCCCCGCGCCCGACCTTGAACAGGTGCAGACGCATGCGTTTGAACGCCGGTCGCAGGGCCAGCATGAGGGAGAGCGGGAACCGGTTTTCCCGGGCCCACGCATCTTCCACCTGGCGGCGCAAGGGACCCGCCTCCATAAGCTTCACAGCCGTGGCGGGCAGCATGAAACGGGAGCCCGCCTTCTGTAACCCGGGCAGGTGCTGCTGGACGAACAGGGCGATCACTTCTTCACGTTTCAGGGCCGCGCTTTCCGGCTGGCCCTTTACCCGGTACACCTTCTGGCGCCGGCACCCTTCCTTCCACTGCTCCACCACCGCGGGGTCGCGCACCATCTCCACCTGATTGCGATACTCGTCAATCTGCATGTGGGCGAAACGACTGCGATAAAGATCCATCAGGCGTTCTTGATAGCCATGGTAGTTGGGCGGCCCCAGCAACTGTCCACTCAACCGGCAGCGACCCACGCAATTGAACTGCCCGGTCGGAGCCTCCACGTCCACTTCCTGCTCATCGAAAAATTCCGCCAGGTGATGGGTGATGGCGTGGGACTTCAAGGCTTCCGCGTCCATAAACAGCGCACCATCACGCGTGCACTGGAACAACTTCATCTCATGCTGCCCATCCCGACCTGGTCGCACTTCGAGTTTGATCAGATGCCCTTCCGTCCGGTTCAGGAAAAGGCCGGCCAGGTAGGCCAGCGGATACGCCTTCTGGCTGGCATGCAACTGGCGCACCGCCGCGCTCAACTGCTGGCGTTCGGGAATAAAAGAAAGTTCCAGCGGCAGCTGCACCCGCGGCGGCCCGAAGGAGCGCCGCTCCTGGGGACCACGCGCCTCCCGGTTGTCCCGGCCCTCGCGGCTGTCGCGCTGGGGCCCGCCACGCGCAGGCGCACCGGCCCGGCCTCCGGGAGCAGGCGGACGACGGCCGCCCGGACCCTTGCCCGGACCTCCCCCGCCACCACCACTCCGCCCGCCCATGCCTCGACGATCGCCATCGCGCCGATCCCGCCGATCTCCGCGATCAAACCGTTCTTCACGAAAGGCGGGGGCGTGATCGGACCCGTACGGATTGTCCGCGGGCTTGCGGGCCCAGGTGGGAACAAAATCCAGCTGCAGGATAAAATCCTGCGTGTCGCGAGGCGGATTCGACTCGGCGGCAGGCTGGGGATCGTGTTCTTCCGTGGACATGAGGAACGACACTAGAGAAGGCGGGGGCTTAATTCAAGCTACTTGCAGGCAACGTTTCGCAGCTCAGAACGCTCCCAGGGCTTTCCCCGAAGGCATCCCGGCACTAGAGTGAACGCATGCACAGGCCGTTGAAGATGCCGCGCGCAGCTACATGCCTGACTGTTACCCTCGTCGTGCTGCTGGCCACACCCGCCCGCAGAGGGACCGCCGCCGAGCCGCCATTCCCGCGGCACGCGGAAAATTCTTCTTCGACCCATGGCGTAGCCACCAATGCGGTCGCACCCCGGGTGCCATCGCCCCCGTCCCCGCGCACGTCCAGCAGCAGCAGTTCGGGGGGAATCTATGTCAGTGATTTCGGTAGTGTAGACTCCGGGGAAGCTGCGGCGGTGGTGTTCGTCCTGGCCGGCGTGGTGGTGGTGTCGGCAGCGGTCCTCTATTCCGGCGCCCTGTTGGCCAACTTTATTCTGCAGCCGGAAGAGACCGAAAAGTGGGCCGAGTTCACGCCGCGTGCGCAGTTCTTTTCCGGCGGACATCAGCAGGGCACCATGACCGGCGCCGCCCTTTCGCTGGGCCTGGCCGGCGACGAAGCCAACGTGGGGCTGGTGTTGGAGGGCGGCTATCTGGAGGCCGACGTGATCACCGTGGACAGCACCGAGGTCGAGGTGTCGGGCGGCTACGGCATGGGCGGTTTCTCTATTCGGTGGCCGTTCGACCGTGGCTCCGAGGCCACCGAATTTGAAGCGGAACTGCTGGTGGGCAGCGCCAACCGATACGACCTGATCAGCCGGGCCAGCTTTGCCCTCACCTGGAGCATCCACGGTCCCTGGCGGGCCGGCCTGCGGGTGGGCGCGCTCTACCTCGATGTGGAAAGCCGCGAAGGTCCGGCGTGGGAAGCCGGCGAGGATTTCAACCTGCTGGGCGGCGTGGAAACCTCCGTCCGCTTCTGATTTTCCAATCCTTGGAAAAGCAAAAACCGCGGATTTCCAAGGGTTGGACATCCGCGGTTTCTGATTATTATGCGAAGGACTATTCGGCTTTCTTCTGCGTGCCTTCCACCACGATATCCAGCGTCACTTCATCGCCCACCACCAGGCCGCCGCCATCCATGGCCTTGCTCCACGTGATGCCGAAATCATGGCGGTTGATCTTGGTCTTGCCCTCCAAACCCACGCGCACATTGCCCCAGGGGTCGGTTACCGGACCGTTCACGGTCAGCGGCAACTTGATCTCCTTGGTCACACCCTTGATGGTCAGGTCGCCGGTCAACACCACCTGATCGCCCACGGCCTCCGCGCTTTTGCTGACGAAGGTGATTTCCGGATGGTTGGCCACATCAAAGAAGTCGGAGTTGCGCAGATGGTCGTCCCGTTTGGCATTCCGCGTGTTGACGCTGGCCACCTTGATGGTGGCGTTGGCCTTCAGCGAGGCGGGGTCGGCCGCATCATACTCGAAGCCGCCTGTATATTCCGTGAATTCACCCTTGGTGGTGCTGACCACCATGTGCTTCACCCCGAACCCGACGGTGGAATGGCTGGCATCCAACTCAAAGGAAGCCGCTTTTACACCCATCACCGAACCGGCCACCAGGGCCGCGATCATCCATACTTTCGTCATTTCTTTTTCCTCCAGGTTTGTCGTTTAGACCCACTCCAAGCACAAAGGTTCAACGAATTATAAGTCGGTCATCCCCGCCCATCCTTACCGGCAAATTCACTTGAGCAGGAACAGGGCGGCCGGACGACCGTTCAGCACGGCTAGTCCAGCCAGCGGATGCCGGTCCGGGGCGGAGGCCACCCAGCTTCGCACGCGATCCTGCCACTCCAACGTCGGTTCACGTCCGGGGCCGGCAATCAGGACCAGATCACCTTCCGCCACCGCCTCTGTTCCGGCCATGACCTCCCGAGCCACCGGATCCAGCGTCATGGTCCGCACCTCGCCCCGCGCCGTCCAGATCATCGGGGGCGGACATCCGGCCAGGGCACAGGACATGCGCCCGGAGGAAAAATCCATGACGCCGTAAATCAACATCACGCGGGATGCCACCGGCCGGGTTTCGCTCAGCAACCGGAGCAAGGCTGACACCACCTCGGCGGGGCGGCTGGTGTCCACGTAGGGCATAGCCGGTATCACACCTGCGTGACGCGGGGTCACCCGCTCGATCAACATATCCATGGCCACCGTGGTCAGGGCAGCGGCGGCGGGATCCGGCGACAACTCGGCCAGCAAAAAGGCGATCCGGTCATGATCCAGATCAAAGGTCCGGAAGTCCCCCCCGCCCGCGGAGGCGATTTCCACATCCATGAGATCGGAAACCAGGCGCGGTTCGTTCGAGGCTGTAGGGTGGAGGGTGGAATGGCGGGCCAGGGTTCGGCGCAACAACTCGTTCTTGGCCGCCAATTCACTGTTCCGCTGCCGGGCCCGTTCGCGGCTTTCACGCTGGCCATGATACAAATGCACCACCACGTGACCCAGCGTTCCCATGATCGCCCACAACAGCAGCATGGTCATGAGCAGAAGCCGCATCTTCTGGTGAACGGTGGAGGCGGTGACATCCGCGCCCACGATGGCCACGGTATGACCGTCCGGCCCCGGCACCGGGGCATAGCCCGAAATCATATCCGGATAGGGAGGGTCGGGCGAAATATCGGGATCGGCAGACGGGCGCTGCCAGGCCTCCTGCATGGCTGGATAACCGGATGCATCATAAGGCTGGCCCGGGGGTTCACATCGCTCATCCTCGCCGATCACCCCGTCGCGGTTGCGATCCCGGGCCTGCTGGTCCACTACATATTCAAAGGCCGTACTGGGCGCAAAAGGCTGAGTGGACCGCCGCATGGTGTAGAGGAAGCGAATGTCGGGGTTAAAACGTACCGCCTGATCCAGTTGGTGCTGGAGATTCCGGTAGAGATCGGTGTCCTGGTCCGCAGGCCCCCGGATCGCCATCAGGTCGGTGCCGGACAGCCCGGAGGCCACAGCCGCCGCCACACCCAGGGCATGATTTCGTATTTCCGACAGCACCACAAAACGGCTGGCCAGAAATAGAATCAAGAACACCAGGGTGTTGGTAATCCACAGCATGACCAGGGTGGCCCCGGCAAACCGGTCGCGTTCGGAGGCTTGGAATGACGAAGGCGAATCCATGGCACACTGACCTTGTAGCGTATTCCGGCCGCCGATCAAAGCCTCCTCTAGCGTGACCGCTGAACCGGATGCCAACGCGCTCAGGCCAGCATGCGTTGCAACCGGTCCAACTCCTCGGGCGCAAACGGATTGAAACGCGCAGGCTTGGAGACCAGCGCACGCAGGATTCCACTCCGAAATGCGGGGCGCTGCCGCTGGCTCTCCGCCCGCAGTTCGACGCCCAGGGCGGGTACACCGATCCCTTTTGCCCGGGTATGCAGAATATGCAGCACGGGGCCCAGCAGGTGAGGTCGCTCCAGGACACGAGCCACATGATGCAGGGCCCGCGGGAAATCCAGCCGGGCCAGGGCGGCCAGCGCTTCGCCTTCCTGATCAGAATCCAAAAAGCGCTCCACCGCTCGATAGGCCTCGTCCCCGGGGTATTCCTGCACAGCCGTGATCAGGGCGCGCGTCAACTGGGAAGGCACGGACTCCTGATCCAATTTGCGGGCCAGCACCGGTCCAGCCGGCGGCACCGGCACCACCGAACAAAGCAGGATATCCACCATGGACCCTTCGGCCAGAAGCCGTTGCATAACGATGGCTTTGAGTTCGTCGCGTTCCGGCAACGAGAGCTCCTCGTGGAAAGCCCGCACCGCGGATAACATTTCAAAGTCTTCACTGTAATAGTGGCTCTGGATCAGATCGTGCATGGCGCGAGCCAGCTCATCGGGGGTTTTCATTTTCCGACCATACGCCATTGCTAACCGCGTGACAAATGGCCGGACGGATGGATACCCTGTTGATCATGACAACGGACCCACTGGCCGCCGCCCTCCGCCGCCTGGAAAACGATCATGCCCCGGCTGCGCTCCAAGCTACCTTCACCGATCAACTTCGCCGCGTCATGGCCGGAGAAACCGGCCTGATCGAAGAATCTGACATCGAGCCGGTCACGGACTTGCCTGCGCTGGAGACCCTGGCCGGGTATGCAGCCGCGGGCGGCGAGGCCCTGGCCACGGTTGCGGCCATCAAACTTAACGGCGGTTTGGGCACCGGCATGGGATTGGACAAAGCCAAGTCTCTTCTACCTGTAAAACCGGGGTTGAACTTCCTCGATATCCTGACCCGCCAGATCCTCCACTTGCGACGTCAGCACGGCATCGCCTTGCCCCTGGTGCTGATGAACAGCTACTCCACGGAAGTGGATTCGCTATCCGCGCTGGCCGAGTGCAACGAACTGATGGATGGACAGTCGGGGTTGCCCCTCTCCTTTCTCCAGAATCGTGTGCCCAAGCTTCGCGCCGACACCCTGGAACCGGTGCAATGGCCGGACGATCACGCGCTGGAATGGTGCCCGCCCGGACATGGCGATGTATACACTGCGCTGGAGACCACCGGCCTGCTCGATCTTTTGTTGAAGGCCGGCCTGCGCTACGCCTTTATCTCCAATGCCGACAATCTCGGCGCCACTCTGGATCCGGTCCTGCTCGGCTATTTGGCCAAGCGACAACTGCCCTTCCTGATGGAAGTGACCGCGCGCACGGAGGCGGACCGCAAGGGCGGACACCTGGCCTGCCGTCCTCGGGGCGGTTTTGTCCTGCGCGAGTCGGCCCAGTGCCCGCCTGCGGATACGACGGCGTTCCAAGACATCGGGCGCCACCGCTTTTTCAACACCAACAATTTGTGGATCGATCTGCACGCGCTGCGCACCTACATGGATCGCACCGGTCAGCCACCCGCCCTGCCCGTCATGGTCAATCGCAAAACCGTGGATCCGCGCAATCCCGCCTCCACCCCCGTACTGCAGCTGGAAACCGCCATGGGGGCCGCGCTGGGGGTTTTCGAGGGCGCGGAAGCGGTCTGCGTGCCCCGCACCCGCTTCGCCCCGGTCAAGACCACGGATGACCTATTGGCGCTGTGGTCCGATGCTTACGTGCTGGATGAACAGTCGCATCTGCGCCTGGATCCCCGCCGCCAACTGGTCCCGCCCGTGGTGAAGTTGGACAGCCGCTACTATAAAATGTGGCCGGATTTCGAAAAGCGATTCCCTCACGGAGCGCCCTCGCTGGTGAATTGCCGATCCCTCTCCGTGGAGGGCGACGTGGTCTTCGCGGCCGGAATCGCCCTTCAAGGCGACGTACGCATACAGAATAAGCAGGCCCGGACCGTGACACTGCAGCCCGCCCACGCCTCCGGCAGCCATATCCAGCTGTAACCGCTGCGCAAAAAACAAACGTCCCAAGCCGGTGTTACCCGACTTGGGACGTTGGACATGAAACGCGTAACCCGTCTTAGATGGCGCTCTTCAAAGCTTCCGCCTTGTCCGTGCGTTCCCAGGTAAACGAATCCAGATTCTCGGTCCGGCCGAAATGGCCGTAGGCCGAGGTGGCTTCGTAGATGGGTCGCAGCAGGTCCAGTTGCTCGACGATCTGGGCCGGCTTGAGGCCGAACACCTTGCGCACCGCCTTGGCAATGCGCTCCTCGTCCACCGTGCCGGTGCCGAAGGTGTCCACCAGCACAGAGACCGGCTCGGGATACCCGATGGCGTAGGCTACCTGCACTTCGGCGCGACGGGCCAGTCCGGCCGCCACGATATTCTTGGCCACATAACGGGCCATATAGGCCGCGCTGCGATCCACCTTGGAGGGATCCTTGCCGGAGAAGGCGCCACCGCCGTGACGGCCCATGCCGCCGTAGGTGTCCACGATGATTTTGCGCCCGGTCAGACCGCAGTCACCCTGGGGCCCGCCGACCACAAAGCGACCGGTCGGGTTCACAAAGAACTTGGTCTGCTTGGTGAGCAACTTGGCCGGCACCACCTTCTTGATCAGCTTCTCGATGATGGCCTCGCACAAATCCTTGTGGCTTACGTCAGGTGCATGCTGGGTGGAGATGACCACATTATCCACGCGAACGGGACGGTTGTTCTCGTACACCACGCTGACCTGGGATTTGCCGTCGGGACGGACGAACGGCAACTGGCCGTTGCGACGCAACTTGGACAAACCAGCCGTCAATTGATGCGCCAGCGTAATGGGCATGGGCATCAATTCCTTGGTCTCGTCGCAGGCATAGCCGAACATCATGCCCTGGTCGCCCGCGCCTTGTTCGGCGGTGGCTTTGCCCTTGGCCTTCTTGGCATCCACGCCCTGGCCGATGTCCGGAGACTGCTTGTCCAGCGCCACCAGCACGGCGCAGATGTTGCCATCGAATCCGATATCCGAATGGGTGTAGCCGATCTTGCACACCTTCTTGCGGGCGATGTCCGCGTAGTTCACCACCGCGTTGGTGGTGATTTCTCCCGCCACCACAATCATGCCCGTCTTGGCCAGCGATTCGCAAGCCACGCGGCTCTTGGGGTCCTGGGCCAGAATGGCGTCAAGAATGGCATCTGAAATGCCGTCACACACTTTGTCGGGATGACCTTCGGTCACCGATTCAGACGTAAAAACGTAATCACGCACGGACATGTTGTTCTCCTTGCCTCGTTTGGGTGGGAGTTAAAGCACTCGCCCGAGTACTTCCCCCACCCCTTGCTGACAAAACATAAATAGTGAGGGGTTTATCCCATCAATTCAAGCACTTCTGGCGCCACCCGGCCCACCAGTTCGCGGCATTGATTCATCACATCCACCGCGGATTCCTGGCGCAGGACGGAGTCGGCCAGGGCTTCGGCCTCGGAAAAACGGAGCTTCCGGATCACGTCCTTGACCACCGGCACCAAGGACGAACTCACGCTGAATTCATCCACCCCCAACCCGATCAGCAGGGGCACCATGACGGGGTTGCCGGCCATTTCGCCGCAAATGCCCGTCCAAATGCCATGCTGGTGACCCACATCCACGGTGTTTTTTATCAGCCGGACGATGGCCGGATGGGTGGGCTGGTAAAGGTAGGCAATGCGCTCGTTCACCCGGTCCACAGCCAGGGTGTACTGAACCAGATCGTTGGTGCCCAGGCTGAAGAAGTCGGCATGAGGGGCCAGCAGGTGGGCGGTCAGGGCGGCTGAGGGCACTTCGATCATGATGCCGACATCGATATCCTCATCAAAGGCCTGTCTCTTGGCGCGCAACTCCGCCTTGCACTGCTCCAGCAGTTCGTTGGCCTTCAGCAGCTCTTCCAGATTGCTGATCATGGGATACATGATCTTGATGTTGCCCAGGCGGCTGGCCCGCAGGATGGCTCGCAGCTGGGTTTTGAAGATTTCCGGCTGGGCCAGGCAAAAACGGATGGCCCGCCAGCCCATGAAGGGGTTGACCTCCTGCGGCATCTTCACATGGGATACAAACTTGTCCCCGCCCAGGTCCAGGGTGCGGATGACGGCATGGGCCGGCTTCAGGCGCTCCGCCACCTGCGTATACATGGCGGTTTGCTCCTCTTCCGTAGGCAGCGTTTTGCGGGACAGGTAAAGATACTCGGTACGGAACAAGCCTACTCCGCTGGCGCCGTGCTCCAAAACGGAGTCCACATCCGAGGGCAGTTCGATGTTGGCCGAAAGCTGCACGTGATAGCCGTCCAGCGTTTCCGCCGGCACGTCTCGCAGCTGGGCCAGGTTGTGTTGAATGGTACGCCGGGTGGCCTCCACCTTGCCGTACTGCTCCAAGTCCTCCCGGGTCGGGCGGTGGATGAGCACGCCCTTGCCGCCGTCCAGCAAAACCGGATCACCCGAGGAAACGCGTACGCTGATATCGCGCAGCCCGACAATGGCCGGAATGCCCAGGGCGCGGGCCATGATGGCGGTGTGCGAGGTCGGGCTGCCCAGGTCGGTGGCGAAAGCAATGACCTTTTCCTTGTTGATCATGGCCGCCTCGGAGGGGGCCAGATCATGGGCCACCACGATGCACGGTTGCTGCACGCGGGCCAGGGACACACTGGTGCTACCGGACAGGTTGCGCAAAATACGCCGGGTCACATCCCGCACATCCACCGCCCGCTCCCGCAGGTAATCATCCTCCACCCGCAACAGGGCCTGGGCGTAGCGGTCGGCCACCACGCGCAGCACGGCCTCCACATTTTTCTTGTGCAGAGACAGCCCGCGGATCACCTCCTCCACCAGGGAGCGGTCATCCACCACCAACAGGTGGGCGTCGAAGATACTGGCGCTTTCCTGCCCGATGGCCTCGCTGACCTGGCGCTGAATTTCGTGGAGCTGGCGCCGGGTGGCAATGAGGGCTTCCTCAAAGCGGGCGATCTCGCGCGCGATCTCCTCCTCGCCAATGACCCGCTCCACCACCCGGTCCTCCTCGGTGGTCAGCAGAAAGACCGGACCGGTGGCCACGCCGGAGGAGACACCGATCCCCTGAAAGGTGGTCGGCATGGATTCCTGGGCGGGGCCGGACATGGATCAATCCTCGAAAAACTTTTTCGTCACCAGATCGCCAATGGCGTCCAGCACCTGATCACAATCGGGGCCGGTGGCGGTTATTTTCAGCACCGCGCCCTGGTAACCTTCAAGGGTCAACAGCCCCATAATGCTTTTCCCCGAGGCTACCAGGCTGTCGCGCTCCACCGTCACCTCGCTCTGGAAGCGGCTGACCGTTTTTACGAACAGCGCGGCCGGGCGGGCATGGATACCAAACTTGTTCAGTATCTTGAATTCCCGCACCGCGGTGCGGGATCCGGATTGGGCGGATGAATCACTCAAGGGACATTCCACGTTTCTGGGCGAACTTTTGAATCAATTTTTCATCCAATTCTTTGGCCGCATCATGCCCCAGGTGTTTGAGTTTTTCGTTCAAAGCCGCCACCTCCACCACATGGGCCAGGTCCCGGCCCGCCGCCACCGGCAGGGTGATCAACGGAATCGATACCCCCAAAACCTCGCGAGACTGAGGGGTGAGCCCCGACCGGTCATGCTCAAACTCCGGCGACAGCCGCTGCAGCCGCACGATCAAATCCAGCCGCGCATCCTTCCGCATGGAAGCCACCCCGAACAAGCTCGGAACATGAATGATGCCCAAGCCCCGGATTTCCATGTGGTAACGCGTGATCTCGACCGCCGAGGCCACGATAGCAAGGTCGCTGCCCCGCCGCAACACGGTGATATCATCCGCCACCAAGCTGTGGCCCCGTTCAATGAGGGTCAGCGCGGTCTCGCTTTTCCCGATGCCTGGCTCCCCTTCGATCATCACCCCGATGCCCAGGATGTCCACCGTGGTGCCGTGCACCCGCATGGTGGGAGCCACCAGGCCCGCCATCAGTACGGTGGCCTCGTTGATAAACCGGCCCGTGATCAAGGAGGTGCGCAACACAGGAATGCGATATTGCTGGGCCAGGCGCCGCATCTGGTCGGTGGCCCGGCGCCCCCGGGTGATCACCAGTGCAGGGATGCGCCGTTTGAACAGGGCGCGCAGGCGGGTGGTCTGCTCGTCCGGAGTCAGGCTTTTCAAATAGGAATGTTCGGCCAGGCCCAGCACCTGCACCCGGCGCTGGGCAAAATAGTTGAAGAAGCCCGCCAGGGCCAGGCCGGGCCGGTTCAGGGCGGCCTCGCTGATGGGCTGATCCAGGTAGTCGGCCCCTGCCTCGATGTGCAGGCCCAACGGCTGCCGGGCGGCTTCATAGAACTGGCGAACGGTTAAACTCACAGAATGCTCAAGCTCCCGGGCCGGCGTGGCCGGGCCCCTGATGATCGGTCACCTTCTGATGCAGCTTGTCCAGTTGGCGCACCAGTTTGTCTACCATGCCGTCCAAGGCGGCATACAGATCGTCTTTTTCATCGTGGGCTTCCAAGGTGTGATGCATCGCCCGCAGCACCGCTTCCGCTTTGTGCCGGTGCTTTTCCACGGACAGCAGCACCTGCACATGATCAATCCGCGTCAGGCCGTCCACGGCCCGCGTCACTTTGTCGACCGCATAGTCCCGCATGGCCGGAGTCAGGTCCATATGCCGGGCTGTCACGAGGATCTGCATGACGATTCTCCCTTGGTTGTCGCCTACACCCTTCTACATGCTGAACCGCGGGCCCAGGTAAAGCTGGCGGCTCATCTCATCGTTCACGAGAAATTCGCTGGTTCCCTCACGCAGAACCTTTCCTTCGCAAATCAAGTAGGCCCGATCCACCACGGCCAGGGTTTCCCGCACATTATGATCGGTGATGAGAATGCCCAGCCCCCGCTCCTTGAGTTCCACGATGATCTGCTGCACGTCGTGCACAGCCAGCGGATCCACGCCACTGAACGGTTCATCCAGCAGTATCAACGAAGGATTGGTGACCAAAGCGCGGGTGATCTCGAGACGCCGCCGCTCGCCACCGCTGAGGGTGAAGGCTTTCTGCTGGGCCAGATGGCTGATCTTTAATTCCTCGAGCAGGAACTGCAACCGTTTGCGCCGCTCCCGACCATTGAGAGGCAGGGTCTCCAGGATGGCCATGACATTCTGCTCCACGGTCAGGCGCCGGAAGATGGAGGGCTCCTGGGAGAGATAGCCCATACCCATTCGGGCACGTTGATACATGGGGGCATGGGTCACATCCTCGCCCTTGAAGAAAACCCGGCCCTCCGAGGGCTTCACCAGGCCCACGGTCATGTAAAAGCTGGTGGTTTTGCCCGCCCCGTTGGGCCCGAGCAGACCAACGATCTCGCCCCGCTTCACGTCCAGGTTGACGCCATTCACCACCCGTCGACCATGGTAAATCTTCACCAACTCTTCGGTGCGAACCAGGGTGTTATTGTCCACGCGGATCCCCCATCAATTGCCTGGCCTGCCCGTCCTGGGGATTGATGACCAGCCGGGCCCGCGGCTCCACCAGCATTTTGTTCTGATTACGCCAGAACGTGATTTTGTCCCCGGTCAGGATGTCATCGCCCCGCGTCACCTGCGGCTTTCCGGTCAGCACGATAATGCCCTGATCCACGTTGTACTGAGCCACATCGGCGCGGGCCCGCTTGTCATCCTGCACGATGTAAACCTTGCCCTCGGCCTTGATCTCGCTGATGCGATTGCTCTCGCTGAACAGCACGGTCATCTTGTCCGCATACAATTTCATCTGCGGATCCACCACCACCACGTTGCCCTCAAAAAGGGAGAAACGCTGGGCATAATCAAAGGTAAGTTTATCTGACGTGATTACCGTCAAGTCGGCTGCGGTATCGCCCTCGGCGCGCGCCATACTCAGGGCGGCACACGCCCACCCCATCAGCAGCATCCAGCGGAATACGGTCGCCTTCATGGTTTGATACCTTCCTCGATACTGCGCTGGGCTTCCTTCAGCACGACCTTGGCCTCGCCCAGGATGACCAATCGCTGATCCTTGTTGTTCCATTCAAAACCCTGACCCGTCACCACCATATTGTCTCGGGCAATACGCACCGGGGCGGCCGAGGTGGCAGATCCCGTATTGCGATTGTACACACAGCGCGGCGAGGTCACCCGCATTTCCGTCTGCCGATTGCTGACCGTACCCGAATAGAACTCCATGCGCAGCTCCGTGATATCCACCCGTCCGTCGGTCAGGATGGTGGCCGTGTCACCGAACATCTGGGAGGTCAGGTTGTTGCGAGCATCGTAGGATGGAACCCGGAACCCCGTCACCTGCTGGTTTTGCGGTGCCATGGGGGTCACCGCCTTCTGAGCCTGTGCCCAGGCCACCCCCATCACCATCAAGGCGCAAAGGCCCCGAATCAGGTGACTTCGTTCCGATACGATTGCACGATGGACGTCCATAAACCTTTCGCCTTCAAAATATACTCGATGATCTCGCGCGCCGCACCTTCGCCGCCACGACGTTCGGTCTGGGCACACGCCGCTTCCTTCACTTCGGACACCGCATTGGCCACCGCCACCGGAAAGCCCACGCGCAACAATGCAGGCAGATCCACCACGTCATCCCCCACATAACAAACCTGCGCGGATTTGACACGAAGTTTGGCCAGCAGTTCATTCAAAGCCGCGCCTTTATTCACCTGCCCGTCCAGCAGGAGTTCCACCTTCAACTCTTGGGCGCGCCGGCGCACGGCATCCGAAGCACGTCCGGTGATCAGAGCCAACCGCAACCCGGCCCGGTGCGCCAAGGCAAAGCCTTGTCCGTCCTGGACATCGAACACCTTGATCTCACCTTCGTTGCCCGGGTATATGATTTCGCCCCGGGTCAATACCCCATCCACATCAAAGGCGATGACCTCGACCCGGGCCGCGCGCTGTTCATTCGATAGCTTCATCGATGGTCCTCAACACCTGCCACAAACCACGCAGTGCAGCCAGGGGCAGGCAGTTTTCCTTGTCGGACAAAGCTTCCGATGGTTGAACATGGGTTTCCATGAAAATACCATCGCACCCCGCAGCCACCGCCGCCCGCGCCAACACGGGCACCAGGTGTCCATCGCCGGCCGTGTAGGTTCCGCCGCCCCCCGGGCGCTGCACGCTGTGCGTAGCGTCAAATACCACGGGATAACCCAACCCACGCATGATAGGCAGGCTGCGCATATCCGCCACCAGGGTATTGTAGCCGAAACTGACGCCGCGCTCGGTCAGCAGGAGTTTGCGATTTCCTGTGCTTTCCACCTTGGCGATGACATTCTTCATGTCCGCCGGGGCCAGAAACTGGCCCTTCTTCACATTCACCACTTTGCCGGACCTACCACAGGCCAGCAACAGGTCGGTTTGCCGACACAAAAATGCGGGAACTTGCAGTACGTCGGCCACTTCGGCCACCGGGTTGACATCCTCCACCTGGTGAACATCCGTCAGGATGGGCAGTCCGGTTCTGGCTTTGATTTCGGCCAGAATGTGCAGGCCTTCATCCCGACCAGGCCCGCGATAAGAGGTGTGGGAAGAACGATTCGCCTTGTCGTAAGAAGCCTTGAAAATCAGCGGGATGTTTTCCCGGCGGGCCAGCGCTGCAAGTTTGAGAGCGATATCCAGACAGCCCTTGCGGCTTTCGATGACACACGGACCGGCGATCAGGATGAGAGGATGACCTGCCCCGATGGGAAGGGAACCAACACGAACGGTACGCATCTTCATATGAAATGGACTTAACGCGATGTACGAGCACTTGCCAAGTCTGGAATCGATCTGGCCCAAAACATTATCCGCGTGAAGGCGGACAAAGACTGGACGGTAAAAAAGAAGAGGGCCGTCAGCGTTAACTGACGGCCCTCATAAATTAACCCGGCAACGTGCTACTCTCCCAAGGCCTACACCATAGTACCATCGCCGCTGAGGGGCTTAACGGCCGTGTTCGGAATGGGAACGGGTGTTTCCCCCTCGCTATAATCACCGGGAAACTGTGGCGGTCACCGGCCGAAGCCGATTACCGCGCTTAAAATAAAATTGCATAGGATGAGAAACACACGACCAAGAGAAATAATGGTCAAGCCGCACGGCCGATTAGTACCAGTTAGCTGAGTGCATTGCTGCACGTACACACCTGGCCTATCAAGGTTGTAGTCTTCAACCGGCCTTTAGCTCCTTGCGGAGGGGAGATCTTATCTCGGAGTGGGCTTGGCGCTTAGATGCTTTCAGCGCTTATCCGTTCCGTACATAGCTACCCGGCAATGCCCTTGGCAGGACAACCGGAACACCAGAGGTACGTCATTCCCGGTCCTCTCGTACTAAGGAATGCTCTCCTCAAATCTCCTACGCCCACAGTGGATAAGGACCGAACTGTCTCACGACGTTCTGAACCCAGCTCGCGTACCGCTTTAATTGGCGAACAGCCAAACCCTTGGGACCTTCTCCAGCCCCAGGATGCGATGAGCCGACATCGAGGTGCCAAACCGCTGCGTCGATATGGACTCTTGGCAGCGATCAGCCTGTTATCCCCGGAGTACCTTTTGTCCGTTGAGCGATGGCGCTTCCACTTGCTACCACCGGATCATTTAGGCCTGCTTTCGCACCTGCTCGACTTGTAAGTCTCGCAGTCAAGCCCCCTTATACCTATACGCTCTACGCACGATTGCCGACCGTGCTGAGGGGACCTTCGCGCTCCTCCGTTACTCTTTTGGAGGAAACCGCCCCAGTCAAACTGACCCTCTGACACTGTCTCCAATCCGGATTACGGATTGGGTTAGAATGCCGATGCCTCAAAACTGGTATTTCACTGATGGCTCCACCTGACCTGACGGCCCGGCTTCGACGCCTCCCAGCTATGCTACATATGAAGAACCAGAACCCAATATCAGATTACAGTAAAGGTTCACAGGGTCTTTCCGTCCTACTGCGGGTATCAGACACTTTCCTCTGAACTACAATTTCACCGAGATCCTCGTTGAGACAGCGCTCAAGTCGTTACACGATTCGTGCAGGTCGGAACTTACCCGACAAGGAATTTCGCTACCTTAGGACCGTTATAGTTACGGCCGACATTCACGGGGGCTTCGGGTCGTAGCTTCGCCTTGCGGCTAACCACTTGCCTTAACCTTTCCGCATTGGTCACGTGTCACACCCTATACGTCCTCTTACGAGTTTGCAGAGTGCTGTGTTTTTGTTAAACAGTCGCTTGAGCCCTTTCACTGCGCCTCTCCAACGCTTTGATTTTACTCTGACGTCGGGGAGGACCCCTTCTACCGAAGATACGGGGCTAGATTGCCGAGTTCCTTAACGAGGTTTCTCTCGCGCGCCTTGGTATATTCTACCCTCCCACCTGTGTCGGTTTGAGGTACGGTCGCTCGTATAACTCACCTAGAAGCTTTTCTTGGCAGCCGAGTATCGATCAATCCACATTGGCCGAAGCCTCCGCGTCCCATCACCTTTCAGGATAGATGTCCCGGCGGATTTGCCTGCCAGAACTCCCTACGGGCTTGGACCACCATTTCCAATCGGTGGCTGATCTAACTTTCTGCGTCACTCCATGGTTGATAACGTCATACAGGCGGTACAGGAATATTAAACCTGTCACCCATCGTTTACGCCAAATGGCCTCAACTTAGGGACCGACTAACCCTGGGCGGACGAACCTTCCCCAGGAAACCTTGGGATTTCGGCGACCAGGATTCTCACCTGGTTTTTCGTTACTCATGTCTGCATAATCACTTCTTTACAGTCCAGAGTCGGTTCCCCTTCTCCTTCAACCCATAAAGAACGCTCCTCTACCACGACCGACGACCGTAGTCGTCTGTCATCCGCAGCATCGGCATTCGATTTAGTCCCGTTCATTTTCGGCGCGAGATCACTTGGCTAGTCAGCTGTTACGCACTGTTTAAATGGTGGCTGCCTCTAAGCCAACATCCTAGCTGTCTTAGCAATCTCACATCCTTAAGCACTTAATCGAATTCTGGGGCCTTAGCTGGCGGTCTGGGCTTTTTCCCTCGCGACTATGAAGCTTATCCCCCACAGTCTATCTCCACAGGTGACTGACGCGGCATTCGGAGTTTAATTGGCTTCGGAATCCCGGTAAGGACCCTAGTCCATTTAGTGCTCTACCTCCGCGACGAGCATTCCTGCAGGCTAACCCTAAAGTTATCTCGAGGAGAACCAGCTATCACCGAGTTTGATAAGTCTTTCGCTCCAACCCACAACTCATCCTAGCCCTTTTCAACGGGCACAAGTTCGGACCTCCACGAGGTGTTACCCTCGTTTCATCCTGGTCATGGGTAGCTCACACGGCTTCGGGTCCACAGCGTGCGACTTAACGCGCATTTGGCACTCGCTTTCGCTCCGGCTTCGTTCCTCTCAGAACTTAACCTTGCCACACACCGTGACTCGCAGACTCATTATGCAAAAGGCAAACGGCCATACGTCTTGCGACGTACTACCATAGCTTGTAAGCACACGGTTTCAGGTTCTATTTCACTCCCCTAGCAGGGGTTCTTTTCACCTTTCCCTCACGGTACTTGTTCACTATCGGTCATCGGTTAGTATTTAGCCTTAGGAGGTGGTCCTCCCAGATTCAAGCAGGGTTTCACGTGTCCCGCTCTACTTGGGGTTCCGCTAGGTTCAGTTTGGATTTGGCGTACGGGCCTTTCACCCTCTATGGGAGAGCTTTCCAGAACTCTTCCGCTATCCTCGCTGATACCACATTGCGGCCCCGCAACCCGTTGATGCATGCACCAACGTTTAGGCTGTTCCCCTTTCGCTCGCCACTACTGGGGGAATCGCTTGCGCTTTCTTTTCCTCAGGATACTGAGATGTTTCACTTCTCCTGGTATGGCACTGACGGCCTATGTATTCAACCGCCAGTAACCGGGCATGACCCCGGTTGGGTTTCCCCATTCGGACATCGCCGGATCAAAGTGTGCTTGCCACTCCCCGACGCTTATCGCAGCTTGCTACGTCCTTCATCGCCTTCCGATGCCAAGGCATTCACCATGTGCTCTTAGTAACTTGACCAAAAATCTTGGTCGTAATTCTTCTCAATTCAATTCGGTGAAGAATTGTATGTTCTCATCCTATGCAATTATCAAAGAACCACCCGCCCAAAGGCAGGAAAGTGGTTTGTAAGTAGTCCGGCCCTGGTGGGCGTGCCTGGATTCGAACCAGGGACCTCGTCCTTATCAGGGACGCGCTCTAACCAACTGAGCTACACGCCCATTGGAAATCCAACGTCCGAAGTTCGATGCTCGAAGTTCGAATTTCCCGCGCGCAGCGCAGGCTGGTGGAGGCAACCGGGTTCGAACCGGTGACCTTCTGCTTGCAAAGCAGATGCTCTACCAGCTGAGCTATACCCCCGGATGCTCCGGGGACGCCCGTCCGGATAGCCCGGGCTGTCCCAGGCCGTTCTGCACCTGGGTGCAGACGTCCTACTTACATTCAGCGATACACAGCAAGCATGTTACTTCGAATCAGAAATGGCGTGGCTTGTAGAATTGTCATACGTCTGCGACCGGTCGCCCGGCCGCACTACTGAGGACTCGTTGCCAAGCCTTCAGTGTTTATCCTATCTTTGTTGGACGACTTACGCCGTACAACGCAGATGCTCCTTAGAAAGGAGGTGATCCAGCCGCAGGTTCCCCTACGGCTACCTTGTTACGACTTCATCCCAATCACCAACCACACCTTAGGAATCTAGCTCCCTTGCGGGTCGCGTCAACTACTTCGGGTGCAATCGGCTTTCGTGATGTGACGGGCGGTGTGTACAAGGCCCGGGAACGTATTCACGGCACCGTAGCTGATGTGCCATTACTAGCGATTCCGGCTTCATGGAGTCGAGTTGCAGACTCCAATCTGAACTGGGATTGGTTTTGTGGATTAGCTCCACCTCGCGGTCTTGCATCCTTCTGTACCAATCATTGTAGCACGTGTGCAGCCCTGGACATAAGGACCATACTGACTTGACGTCATCCCCACCTTCCTCCTGCTTATCACAGGCAGTCTGGCTAGAGTACCGCCTTTCAGCGGGCAACTAGCCACAGGGGTTGCGCTCGTTGCGGGACTTAACCCAACACCTCACGGCACGAGCTGACGACAGCCATGCAGCACCTGTGCGGCAGCCTCGAAGGCCTCCGATCTTTCGACCGGCATCCAGCCGCATGTCAAGCCCAGGTAAGGTTCTTCGCGTTGCATCGAATTAAGCCACATGCTCCACCGCTTGTGCGGGCCCCCGTCAATTTCTTTGAGTTTTAGTCTTGCGACCGTACTCCCCAGGCGGTGCACTTAACGCGTTAGCTCCGGCACAGAAGGGGATAATTCCTCCTACACCAAGTGCACACCGTTTACGGATGGGACTACCAGGGTATCTAATCCTGTTTGCTCCCCCATCTTTCGTGCCTCAGCGTCAGTTGTCGTCCAGTGGGCCGCCTTCGCCTCCGGCGTTCTTCACAATATCAACGCATTTCACTGCTACACCGTGAATTCCGCCCACCTCTCCGACACTCAAGCCTAACAGTTTCGAATGCAGTTCCACAGATAATCCATGGGATTTCACATCCGACACATCAGACCGCCTACGCACCCTTTACGCCCAGTAAATCCGAACAACGCTTGCCACCTCTGTATTACCGCGGCTGCTGGCACAGAGTTAGCCGTGGCTTCCTCTTGGGGTACTATCACTGCGCAGTGTTATTAACACTTCGCTCATTGCTCCCCCATCACAGCAGTTTACAACCCGAAGGCCTTCATCCTGCACGCGGCGTCGCATCGTCAGGCTTGCGCCCATTGCGAATGATTCTCGACTGCAGCCTCCCGTAGGAGTCTGGGCAGTGTCTCAGTCCCAGTGTGGCTGATCGTCCTCTCAGACCAGCTACCCGTAAGCCTTGGTGAGCCGTTACCTCACCAACAAGCTGATAGGACGCGGGCTCATCTCATAGCGTCAGGCCTTGCGGTCCCCGACTTTAGACAGCCTCCGATGCCGGAGGCGACCACATTCGGAATTATCCCAGGTTTCCCCGGGTTATTCCCAACTTTGAGGTAGATTGCCCACGTGTTACTCACCCTTTCGCCACTGAATTCTCGTGATATTGCTACCCAAAGAATCCCGTTCGACTTGCATGCCTAATCCACGCCGCCAGCGTTCGTTCTGAGCCAGAATCAAACTCTCCGTAGAAAGTTTTCGAACCGTTTACCCTTTCGAGTAACCGGACTGTCTCAATTCACCGACAGATCCTTTAACAGATCTGCCGTTTTTGTTATCTTCAATTGACGTATAACCTCACACAAGCCACACCACTTCTAAACCGAAGTGATGCTTGCGTGTATTCGCTTGTCAAAGAGCAGTACAAAACGAAACAACTCCCTACACCCATTTCACCGATCCGGATCTACGGGCTTCGGAGCTGCTTTCGGTTGTGCTTCGAGGCGTATTCGGCCTCAACGCAGGGAAGAAGGTATAAAATGCCCCCCGAATCGTCAACAGGTTTTGAGAAGAATTTTTTATGTTATTTGGATTACATCGTTATCCATTCGCTATCAACATGATACGAATCAATCTGCCTTCATTTTGACTTGTCTTTTCTGCTGGCTCAAGCCACCATCGCTCCATGAAATCACCTTCCGCCGACCTCGCGCTAGCCCTGGATGTGCCATCCCAACAGGCATTAACCGATTTGATGCTCCATCTGCCTGCTTCTCTGCGCTGGTGCAAGGTCGGACTCGAACTGTTCTGCTCCCACGGACCATCCATTATCGAATCGTTACGAAACAGGAACAAACAGATATTTCTGGATCTCAAACTGCACGATATTCCGCGAACGGTGGAGCGCGCCGTTCAAGCGGCGGCCCGTCACGGAGTGGGCTTGCTCACCATCCACGCCGGCGGTGGACGAGCCATGATTCAGGCCGCGGTCGAGGGTGCCCGCTCCACTGGGGATGGAACCACCAAAATCATCGCGGTAACGGCGCTTACAAGTTTATCCAACAATGACTTACATGAAACCGGCGTGGTCGGATCAACGGCCGAACACGTTCTGCGCTTGGGCGATCTCGCCCGTTCGTCCGGGGCGGACGGTCTTGTTTGCTCCCCATTGGAAGTGAACGCTTTACGCCAGCGACTCGGTCCCGACATCTTTCTAGTCACCCCCGGTATTCGGTCCAGTTCCGATCCCGCGGGCGATCAGAAACGAACCGCCACCGTGGCCGATGCGGTGGCCGGCGGATCCAATCTCCTGGTCGTCGGGCGACCCATCGTGGAAGCCACCGATCCGCACGCGGCCACCTTGCGCATCCTGCAGGAAATCGACCGGGCCAATCAGTCCCGTCCAGATCAGACCGCATGACAAACATACGCCCCCCTTTTCAGCATGTAGTGTGGGACTGGAACGGCACCCTGCTCGATGACACCTGGCTGTGCATCGACATCATGAACGAGCTGCTGGCCGAACGAAATCTGCCCGCCCTCACCCTGCCCCGCTATCACGAGGTGTTTGACTTTCCCGTGGAGGAATATTACCGGCGCCTCGGCTTTGATTTTACGCGCGATCCCTTTCCCGTGGTGGGCGCGGAGTTCATCCGCCGCTACGAAATCCGCCGGGCTGAAACCCGCCTTCACACTGCAGCCCGCACCACGCTGGACTACATCCGGCATCTCGCCATCCCCCAGTCCGTATTGTCCGCTTACCGCCACGACACCCTGGAAGAACTGCTGGCCCACTTCGAAGTCCGCTCTTTTTTCACCGGCGTTCTGGGCAGCGACAACGTCTATGCCCACGGCAAAATCGAACAGGGCCGACGCTGGATCGGCGAACGCGGCATAGATCCCGCCTCCGTGCTGCTGATCGGCGACACCATCCACGATTTCGAAGTGGCCACGGCCATGCACTGCCGCTGTCTCCTGGTGGCCGATGGCTATCACCCGCGCGCACGCTTGGAACCGCTGGGCGCCCCGGTGGTTTCAGACCTGCATGATGTGCCCGCCTGGTTCGAAGCCGAGAGCTAGCCCAACCGGTTTATTGATCAAACACGGTCACGGGAATGCCGATGGTCACCATGCCCACCAGCTTGCGGGCATTCCAGTTGGCCAGCCGAAAACACCCGTGCGATTCGGTGCGCCCGATGTCCTCGGGGTTCGGTGTGCCATGAATGCCATAGCCCGGCCGGTCCAGACTCAACCACGCCACGCCCACCGGATTGTTGGGCCCGGGCGGAATTAGCAAATTGCCCGAAATAGTGGTCGACTCGGCATCCTCCGCGAACAATTCCGGCTTGAAGGTGTAGTTCGGATTCTCCGCAGCGTTGGCCACATGCAACTCGCCCACCGGCCGCTTGGCCTTGTCCCGGGCGATGGAACAGGGAAAATGCACCACCAGCGTCCCGTCATAACCAAAACCCTGGATGTATTTCTGGCCCAGATGAATCTCCAGCCGCGCCACCAGATCCTTGGGATACGGACGCACTTTCGGCACCCGCAACACAGTGCCCACCGCCGGCGACGGCCAGCCCGCCGCGGGATTGAGTTCCTTGAGGGTGCGCCGGGTCAGGTGGTACAGCTCGGCCAGCCGCTCTTCGATCGTCACGTGCGCCAGCGATGCCGCCGCTGCTTTGGTCCGCCACGTTTTTGGCAGCGGCGCCAACCCTTCGTAATCCGCAACGCTTACCGTGTGCGCCATGAAACTTTCCGCAGCTGATGGCACCTGGGCCCACACCCGCTCGTCCGGTTCACCGGTGACCGGCCAGCCCTTCGCCTTCTGCCAGGCCCGCAAGGCCAGACGCGATTGCGTGCCCGTACGCCCGTCCAGGCAGCCCGGCGAAAAATTCTGTCGGTCGAGCATGGTCTGCAAACGCAGATAATCCTCGCTCATGGCCACCGGGGCCCACGTCGCCGCAGGCACCGGCGTATACGGGGTTCCCGTATCCGGAGCATCCCAGCCCGGGGGGCGGCTCGGGGGCGCGGCGGGTACGGGGTTGGTGATGGCAGGACGTTTCGCCACGGGGGCACGATCATCCACCGGCACCGGCGGCAACTCTGACCCCGGGTTCAGGCTGGCACAGCCTGAAAGCAACGCCACCAGCCCCGCGAGCAGAACAACGCTCCAACCCTTGGAAAAAGAGCATGTTCGGAGTTCCAACCTTTGGATAATTTTCATCCGTTGAGTCGCCAGATTGCCGCATTCAACGCGGCGGCCAGCGTGAGCCAGCCCCAATACGGCAGGAGTAGAATGCCCGCCACCCGCCGAGTGTTTAAGAACAGGACCACGGTCACACTCACCAACCCCCACAACATGAGAATATTCAACAAGGCCCAGCCCGGCCGTTGCAACCCGAAAAACAGCCACGACCACGCGGCATTGACCGCCAGTTGCAGAATGAACAGAGCCAGGGGTAGACGACGCTGACGCCACTCGCCGTTCAGGGTGACCAACCAGGCTGCCACCGCCATCAACAGGTAAAGGATGGTCCACACGGGGGCAAACACCCAGCCGGGCGGCGTCCACGCCGGCTTCGCTAGCCCGGCATACCAAGTACCCGGGGTGAACTGCGCGCCCACCGCACCTGCGCTGAAACAAAGCACCAGCCAAAATCCAAGGTAGAAAGCCGATTTGGCGGGCGACCTAGACAAGAGCCACCCGCTCTAACGCGGACCGGCTTATGTTGCCCCGCTGATCTTCGGCTTCGATGAAATAGCGTACATCGCCCGCCCCGGCGGGCAAGACACAGGTGAACAAATGAGCGGAGGTGCGGGCCCCGGTGCGGCACGGATAGGTGCCCGCATCGTGCATGGGTAGCACCTCTTCCCGCCCTTCCCGCCGCAGCTTCAGCACCACGCGCTTCAAGCCGGACACGTCGTGCACGAAGGTATGCACCAACCCTTCGCGCGGCGCCGCCTGCAGACCGCCGTGCCCCCACTGCTGTCCGCCCGGATTCTCCGGCAGCACCCAGGGCGGGAAAATGGTCGGCCCGGTCCGATCCTGATGACCCGCCACCACCGGATTCAATTCCCCCTGCATCACATCCCACGCCTGGTTGGCGGCCTGGGTGACCTGGGCGTCCCACACGTCCTGCCCGGTCCAATACCAGTAGCAGCTGGTTTCCGCGGTCAGCATCAGGCGCTCCGCGATGGCCAGTCCATCGGCGCCCGGGCGCGCATCTTCCAGCGTGTGCACCGCATTCTGGAGGGCGGTCAGCACGGCCCACGAATTCAAGTCCGGCGAATAGGCCTCGCGGTAGCGGCTGAACCACTTCATGAACTGCGGGTCGCCGTTGTCGGCCCCGCTCCACGAGCCCGGCTCCACATGCACGGGATGACGGGGATCAGGCGGGAACTGCTGCAGATAATCCTCCACCGTGGTGAGCTCAAAGCGCGGATCGTTCTGAATCCATTTCACCAGCTCGCCCGTGTTGTGCCGGTAGTAACTGTCCGCCCCGCCCCCATAGTTGTCGCCGTCGGAATGGAGCAGGAAGAACGGCGGATGACGGGGATCCCACGCGCCGGTGGCGGCCAGGCTGTCATAGACCTGGCCCAACGCCTCCGGATATCGCAAGGCACCGAAGCCGCCCCGCGCATCCTCGTTGCCCAGGTAACGTTCGGCGGGCACCCCGATGATGTCGTGTTTCTTGCCCTCGGCATCCTCGTAGCGGATATACTCCGGTCGCAGCAGGGCGGGACTGATTTTCGAGCCCGCCCACACATGTTGCAACTGCAGCCAGTCCGTCACCGCGGGATTCACCTGCTCGGCCGGGTTGGGCGGCAGCATGCCCTCCTGCGGACCGGCGTAGGGATAGCCATGGCAGGCCCGCGCGCGATGAATGCTGTCGTAAATCACCGCCTGCACGCCCGCCTCCTTCAGGGCCGGAATCATACGCACATGAAACGCAGTCTCGGGCGGGAACAGGACGCGGGAGGCGGGCACCCCGAACACGCGCTCGATGATGCCGCGGTGCCGCTGGATCTGCTTCACGATGTTGCGCCCCGGAATCAAGGCCATCAGGGGATGGAAAAAACCAAAGGCGGAGAAATTGACCCGGGCATGGCCCAACACGGTGCGGGCCTGGGCGATCCGGCGCAGCGGCTCCACCCAGCCGTCGTAGTGGCCGTAGCAACGCCCTTCCCGTTCGCACCGCTCCAGTTGCTCAATCAGGCTGCCGCTCCAGCTCGTGCTCAAACCGGCGTGGGCCAAGCCGCCCTCCACGTACTGGTGCACGGCATCATGAATGAAGGCCGAATACGGCCCCACCCGCTGGTCAAAGATCATGGTCTTTTCATCGTCCCAGAATTCGGGATCGGCGGCCCGGTAATAGGGCTGATGCATGTGCTTGTGGATGCCGAAGCGCACCTTCAATCCGGCTTGTACCCGGGGCGGGGGCGGGCCGGCTTTCACCTCCACCCGGTCCGGACGCTCCACCAGGATGTTCGAGAAGGCCTTGATCCACTCGTGGCCGCCGGCCTGCGCGGGGTCCGCCTTCTGGCACCCTTCGGCCTGGATGGTGTGCTGGCCGGGCGCCAGCAGGCCGGATGGCAGGGTGGCGCGATATTTTCCATCGCCCGCGTGGTGCAATTTGTCTTTGGGAAAAAGGTGCTGGCGACCGTTTTCCCACACGATCAGTTGCGGAAAGGGCACCCAGCCGTCCGCCTCAAACTCCACCTCAAAGGTCTCGCTGCGGCCGGAGACGGGATCCACGGCCACGCGATGCGGATGCTGGACGGAACGGATGGAACCAAAAAGCGGGCGCGATGTCTCATGCATAGGACGGCATGATAAAGGGCTGGCGCTTAAAAACAGTCAAAATAAGCGTTATCCGGCCAGGGGATGGTCCCGAGGATCTGGCCATTGGCGCGCACCGTGATGCTGAACTGGCCTTCGCTGATGGAGGGTACACCCGGAGGTTGCGGCAATTCGGCGGCCGTGGGCGGCTCCGCCTCACAACCACCGTTGTAATTGTTGACGATGGCCACCGGACCCCAGCTGGCGGAAATTTCCAGCGAGGAGTTGGGGCAGCTGGAGCAGACAAAAATACCAATGGGCGAATTGGTGTCACAGGCACTGGCCGACGTGGCCGACGCATCACCGGTCGGGATGCAGGGAGGGTTAACCGGAGGAGTGGAATCGTCTTCCTCCTCTTCTTCCTCGTCATCCTCGTTATTCGAGTTGTTGGAGGGCGGCGGATTATTCGCCGGCGGAGGTTGATTCTGATTATCCGGACCGTCATCGTTGTGATTTTCCAAAAGCACCGCACCCCCGGCCACACCGGCGCCGCCCAGCAGCCAGTACAAAGCTTTTTTGCTGCCGCCCGCCGCGCCCCCGCCCGCGCCGCCGCCATCCGTGACCGCGTCCACGATAGTCACCGGATTCCAGCGCGTCTGGGCCACCCCGTCCTCCGCCTGGTCCGGCGTGGTCTTGCCGTGGGCGTCAATGTAGTACCAGAACCGGTTGATGCCGCGCAGGAGAGCGATGGGGATGATGGCTTGGTAGGTACCGTCGTCTTGACGCACCATGTCCACCGGAGTGGGCTTGCCAGCGTCGGTAAGGCGCACGAACAACTGCACCTTCAACACCTCGCCGTTCTCGCACGCCACTTGGGCCACCACCAAGGCCGGATCGCCCCGTACAATCGTGACCAGCGGCACATGGTTCATGGTCGGGCAACCATCGGGGGCGGAGACCTTTTGCGGGGCCGCATGAACCGCCGACAGAACACCCAGGGAAAAGAAAACCGCCACCAATCCGATTCGGTAAAATGACATGATGAAACCCCTCGCTTTCGGAATGCGATGATAGGGGTTTCCCTGATGAGGCGTCAATGCTGCTTTGCCGGGGCGGGCAGCGCCGAGGCGTGGCGCAGGGCGGCGCGGCCGAATTTCTTCCGCACACCGTCCAGTGCGCGATCCAATGCGGCCTGCCGCACCCGGCCGGGATCCGCGGGGAATATATCCAGCTGCCGGGGGGCGGGTTCCTCGTCCCCGGAGAAACCGGACACCCCGAAACCGACCAGGCGCACCGGTCGCTTCACCTGTTCCCGCTCCAGCAGGCGGGTGGCGCACCGGATCAACTCCGCGTCGTTCTGGGTGGGAGGCTCCAGCGGCAGTTGGCGGGTCAGGGTGGTGAAATCCTCGTAGCGCAATTTCAAATGCCCGGTGCGCGCGGTCCGCCCGTCTTTGCGCAACCGCGCTCCCACCTCCTCCACCAGTTCGACCAGGGTCTGCCGCACCACCCCGGGGTCCTCACAATCCTCGTCAAAGGTGGTCTCGGTCGAAATGCTCTTGGCGATGGATTCCGTGACCACCGCGCGGTCATCGCGGCCAAAAGCCAGCTCCACCATGTGATTGGCGGAGGCGGCGCCCACCAGCGGTTGCAACCCGGCCACACCCAGGCGCTGGAGATCCCCCATGGTGCGCAACCCGAATTCGCGCAACCGCGCTTCCGTCACCTTACCCACGCCCCAGATGCGGCTGAGCGGAAGGGGAGCCAGGAACTGCGCGATGGCCTCCGGTTGTGTAGGCACTTCGGTCAGCCCGTCCGGCTTGTGCAAATCGCTGGCCAGTTTGGCCAGAAATTTATTGGGAGCCACCCCCAGCGAACAGCTCAAACCAATCTCTTCGCGAATGCGCTGCTTGAGGGCCTCCGCCACGGCCCGGCCGGATGTCCAGCGCCGCCGCACCACGCCCACGTCCATAAACGCCTCATCCACCGACACCTGTTCATAGACCGGCGTAAAGGTCTCAATAAGGCCCATGACCTGGCGGGACACCTCGGCATAGCGGGCCATGCGCACGGGCTGGAACACGCCCTGGGGACACAGCTTGCCGGCGGTGCGCGAGGGCATGGCGGATCGCACCCCGAATTTTCGCGCTTCGTAAGAGGCGGTGGACACCACTCCGCGGCGGTCCGGCGGCGAGCCCACAATCACGGGCTTGCCGCGCAGTTCGGGAAAATCCAGGACCTCCACCGCGGCATAAAAGGCATCCATGTCCACGTGCAGGATGGTGGCAACCGGCGGGCTGGGAGCTTTCCCTTTCATGGCCTTCAGTATAGGGTGAAGAAAGAAAAGCGTGAATAGATTCGCGACCGTGTTCGTCTATATCTGCCACAAGGAGATGACCATGAAACAGAACCTTCGCCTGCCTGTCGCCCTGCTGGTTATACTCGGCGGCACCACCCTCGCCCGCGCGGCCGATGTGGGTGCCACCACCCTGCCTAAGGATCACTTCAACAAGGCCCACGCCGAAATCATTTATGAAAGCGTGGACCGCGACCTCGACAACGACAGCAGTCTGGAGGCGGACGCCCTCTATCTGCGCCTGCACACCGCGGTAGGCCAGACCGCCACCCTCGACTTTGATATCGGCGGCCTCGATGCACAGGATGCCGATGCCACGCTCTATGGCGGCCTCGGCCTGCGCTACCTCGTCTACGACGCTCCCGCGTGGCGCATCGGCGCACATCTCCAGGTTCATTATGCGCCGGACATCGAAACCGACCTTGAGGAATCCGATCTGCTCGAGGTGGACGGCGGGATCAGCCTGCTCGGACGCATCCGCCTGGCCGACGACCTGGTCCTCATGCCCTACATCGGTCCGGTGTTTTCCATCGTGCGCATCGACGGCGACGCCGAGGTGGGTGATGGCAAGGAGTCCTTTGACCTGGAAGAGGATTCGCCCATCGGCGTGGCCGCCGGCCTGGCCCTGCAGCTGCCCGAAGGCAACACCCTGCGCGTGGAAGCCCGCGCCTTCGACGGGGTGAGCTTCAGCGCAGCCGCCGGCATTGCCTTCTAGGCAAGTCCGGTTCAGCGGGCTTACAGACCGAGCTTTTGGATTCTCTGCACAATGCGCGGGATCCAGTAGCCCAGAGCGTCCGTGCGACCATCGCGCCAGAACAGGCGATACATCCAGTTGGCATAGGCCACGGCTTGGAGGGCCAGAAACGGAATCATGGCGTCATCGTGGAGCGACCCTGGACCCGCCTCGGCGAGGTAGTTCTCCACGGCGATGCGCTGGAAGAATTCGAAATCGGGATGATCCACAAACTCGAAGAGAATATGGGCCAGGTCGAACAGGTAATAGCCCCACCCGCATTCGTCGAAGTCAATCAGGTTGGCGGCGTCCTTGGTAAACAGGAAATTCCCTGCGTGCAGATCATAATGGATGAGGCCAAACGTATCGGCGTTTTTGGAATAGGCCTGCAGGAACGCACCCACGGCGTCGCTGGCCCGGTGCAGGCAGGCCGCGGCCTCCGGATCGAGCAGCTTCACAAAATCCGCGCTGGCGCGCCACGAGGTGGCACCCAGAAACCACGTTGCATCATACGTGGGCCGAAGAAATCCCGGGGGCGGCGTATAGGTGCGCGAAAACATGTTCAGTTGAGCCACCGCGCGCGCCATCTGACCCATCTGTGCCGACGTGATGTCTGCGCCACCCACGTGAACACCCGGCACCCACGTGAAGAGTACGCCCATGTAGACATCCGACCCGTGTGGCAGAAGACAGTAGAGATCGCCCGTCCGCGTGGATACCGGCGCGGGAATATCCAAGCCGGTGCCATGGCGCAGATCACGCAGGAAGACAAGTTCGGACTCGATCTGCTCACGGTACGCTCCCACCAGCTTGCGCATGCGCAGGGCGTAACACGCGCCATCTTCGGCGTGCAGTTTCACCACCACGTTCTCGGAGGTGCGCAGGTGTTCGTGCCGCACTACCCGGATGGCATAGTGCGCTACCATGGCCGGCAGCAGGGTTGAGCTGGTGGTCATAACGATGAGTCGTCGTCCCCTCGGGCACAAACGACGCCTTACCTTAATCGATCTTAAGGATATGCGGCTGGTCCGCATCCTGGCCATCGCTAAGTTTGTTTCATGACGCAAACGCGGATGCGCTGGATGTTCCTCGGCCTCGCTCTGCTGGCGAACGGCAGCCCTCTTCCGGCCGGGGCCCAATCCAACTGGACGCTGATCGGCTGGAACAATCTCGGCATGCACTGCATGGACAGCGACTACAGCGTTTTTTCCATCCTTCCGCCCTACAACACGATTCATGCCCAGTTGATCAACGGCCAGGGCAAACTGGTCACCAACTCCACCGGGATCGGCATCACCTACCACGCCATCGCCGACCTGGACGGATCCTTCAACTCGTTCTCCGAGGGCAAAGGCAATTTCCGCGCCAATGCCGCGGCGCTGTTCGGCCTCGCCCTGCCCCCGGAAACCGGACTGCCGGTGCCCGGGCCGGAATCGTTCAGCATGCCGGGCCGCACCAACGTACCCCAGGCCATGAAATACGAAGCGTCCATGAAATGGTTCGCAGCCTATGGCGTCCCCATCACGCCCTACGACGATGCGGGCAAGCCGAACCAGTATCCCATGATGCGCCTGATGGCGACCAACGGGTCCGGCCAGGTGCTGGCCATGACCGATATCGTGCTGCCCGTGTCGGATGAAATGGACTGCAAGCTCTGCCATGCCTCGGGTTCTGAGCCAGCGGCAGAACCCGCCGGCGGCTGGATCTGGGCGGCCCACCCCGGCCGCGACTACCGGCTGAATATTCTGCGCCTGCATGATGAACACAACCTCACCAACGCCACCTATCGCGCGGCGCTGGCCACCCACGGATTCAGCTCGAACGGCCTGGCGGCCACGGTGACGGAAGCACAGCGCCCCATCCTGTGCGCCGCCTGCCACCTTTCCGAAGCGCTGCCCGGAAGCGGGCTGCCGGACATTCCGCCCCTGACCACTGCCATGCATGGACGCCATGCCGACGTGTTGGATCCGCGCAACGGCATGACGCTGGATGCCACCGCCAACCGGGTTGGCTGCTACAGTTGCCATCCCGGCTCGGTAACCCGCTGCCTGCGCGGCGCCATGGGCAAGGCGGTGGCCGCGGATGGATCCATGATGATGCAATGCCAGAGTTGCCACGGCACCATGTCGGCCGTGGGCGATCCCGGGCGCGTGGGCTGGTTGGAGGAACCCAACTGCCAGGCCTGCCACGTGGGCAGCGCCACCAATACGTTCGGTGTGATCCGCTTCCTGGACGCCTTCTCCAACGGGGTGCTTCGGACCCCCTCCGACCGTTTGTTTGCCACCTCCCCGCACACGCCACTCACCAACACGTCCCTGTACCGCTTCTCCGCCGGACATGGCGGCATCCAATGCTCGGCCTGCCACGGTTCGACCCACGCCGAGTTTCCCAGCGCCTTGCCCGCCGACAACGTCGGCAACATCGAACGACAGGGCCACGCAGGGGTGCTGAACGAATGCACGGCCTGCCACCAGACCATGCCGGCCACGCGCAACGGTGGCCCGCACGGCATGCACCAGATCGGGCAGTCCTGGATCAACGACCACAACAATGCCGCCCAGGCGCTGGGTCTGAATGCCTGCCGTACCTGCCACGGCAGCACCGGTCAGGGCACCGTGTTGTCGCTGGCCTTCTCGGAGAAAACCATCACCTCCGAACGCGGCAACATCCATTATTGGAAAGGACGCAAAGTAACTTGCTACGGCTGCCACAATGGTATGAACACGGGCGATCCCACCACCCGGCTCGTCCCGACCATCACCAATGTGACCGGCGTCACCACTTCCGGCATCCCGCTGAACCTGGCCCTCTCCGGCCCGAACACCCGCATTGTCGAACAAGCCCGCCATGGCGCGGTAGCGCTCGTCGGCACCCTCGCCACCTATTATCCCGACCTGACCTTCGCAGGCACGGATACATTCACCTTTGCCGCCAACAACGGCTACAACGATTCCGAATTGGGAACAGCCACTGTCGTGGTTCATGGCAATCCGGCCGGCGTTCCCGCGCCCGAAGCCGCGCAGATTATCGCCCTCGGCCTCGCCCCCACCAATGCCGGCCTGAATTTTTCCTCTTCTCTGGGCCAGGCCTACCGGATCGAAAGCACTACCAATCTTCTGGAAGACGCATGGGTGGAAAGCGTGACCTCCCTGTGGGGACACACCGACGCGACCTGGGCCCCTGATGCACGCGTGTTCGATTTCATCCGCCTCTTCCGCGTATCCGCCGTCCCCGCGCCCGCCATCAGCCCGGCCGCCGCGGACAGCGCCACCAATTCGACATACGACGGTGGGTGGAACAACGGATCCAACGGTGGAACCGGATTTGATGGCTGGAGCTTGACGGTATCCAACGGAGCGAGTGGCGGATTCTTCACCGCCACCACGGCCAACGGCGACATGAGCATGGCCGCGCGGGCCTGGGGACTTTGGGCCAATAGCGGCGCCACCGCCTCCGCCTTCCGCACACTGAACCAACCCCTGACCATCGGCCAGGCCCTCGCCCTCCGGTTTGATAATGGCACCGTCCAAAACGGCGCCCAAGTCGGCGTGGGCCTGCTGAATACCGCCGGCCAAACGTTGACGGAATTCTTTTTTATCGGCGGGCAAGGCACGTACCGCGTCAACGATCGCGCCGGATCGCGTGTCACCCTGATCCCGTGGTCCAACGCCGGCTGGGACCTGACCTTCCGAATGGCCGCAGCCGGCGAGTACCACCTCAGTTGCGGTGACTACGTGGTGTCCGGGCTGCTGAAAACCCAGGCGGACCAAGTCGTGACCAAAATCAGGCTATGGAACGCCAATGCGGGCAGCGGCTCCACGGCCGATGTCTATGTGGACCAGTTGCGCGTTCTAAATCCCTGATCCGTGCCGAAGTCGTCACGGCACTACCGCCACTTGGGGCGTCTGGGGTCGGACCACGATTTTCTTTGACGTGCAACAGGTACACATGAAACGGCCATGTAGTAGCGACTTAGAGAAGGTTTCCCGTCCTCTTTTCAGCGTTTAAGCCTGCACCTTCGCCTGCTTACTTCAGGATCCAGTAGCTATTGGCGGAGGACCTTGACAGCAGACTCTAGTCTGGCCCAAGAGGCGTGCACGGATTCCACATCCCACACCGCCGTTTGCAAGCCATTTTCGGGTTAACAAATGCCCCCTATCGCCTCATCAAAGTCCGTTTTTTTGGCGTAACTTCCGGCAAATCAACATCGCGTGGTCCGACCCGAATGGCCGCGGATCCCGTGCAGGGGCATGATATTTTCCCGGCACAAATGGGCACCCGCGACACCCCATCACGCACCACATGGCCGCCCGGTAGCCTTGACTCTGCAGATTGCCTCCATGCCATAGTCACGCACGGTCCGCCGCACGCAAACATCCTGGCCACCGGCGGCCGACCATGGAGCCAACCCGATGAACACTGCCGCCCTCCGCAACACGTTCTTCCAATCGCTTCACGGACCCAGGGGCGCCAATGCCTACCTCGCCCTCGGCCTCCTGGGCAGCGGTGGGCTGGGCGTGGAAAATGACTACATTCCCAGGCAGAACCTCTTTATCGGCATGACCGACGGCACGGCCATCAAGTGCCTGCCCTTCTTCTCGGGTAACACCAACGACTGGCTCAAGGACTATATGGTCGGCGGCGTGCCGTCGGCCAACGGCATCACCCTCTACCAGCCCGCGGAAATCCGACGGGATTACCGCCCGGCCTCCGACACGTTTACCACGCCGGACTTCAGCCTTTCCGTCTCCAGCCTGGTGGACGGGATCCCCGATCCGGAAACCACCCGCTACCGCGACATGAAATTCGCCGTGGCGCCTTTCGTGGTCGCCCGTCTTTCCGTCGATAACACCACCCGCACGCACCCGGTAACAGTGTTTATGGCCATCGATGGCATCCGCGGCGTCGATGACCTGGAGGAGTCAACCCACGGGGAGTATTGCGGCTTCGTGGAGAAAAAAGGCTATGCCCTGGCGGTCCGGATGGCGGACCGGGGGCGGACCATCCAGCACAATTCCATGAAGGACATCTTCACGGACCGGCGTCCGAACTTCAAACTGTCCCGGACGGCAGGCGTGGCGCTGGAGGTTCCGCCGGGCGAGCGGAAAACCCTGGATATCGTGGTGGCCTTCTATAAGAACGGCAGCACCACGCGCGGGCGATTCAAGTCCGACTACCTGTACAAGGAATATTTCACCGACATGCGGTCGGTCATTGATTACGCCTACGATGCCATGGCGGAACACTGGGCGCAGGTCCACGCCCTGGATGCCGACCCGCGCATCGAGGGCTTGAACGTGTACCGCCAGTTCATGATCAACCACGCCCGGCGCGGCTACTACGCCAGCAGCATCCTGCTGTCCGACGGCGCCCGGGGCCGTTATGTCGTCAATGAAGGCACCTTCATGATGATGAACACGCTCGACCTCGCGGTGGACCACCTGGCCTTTGAAATACCCGGGATGCCGTGGGCGGTGCGCAACCAGCTCGACTCCTTCATCGACGATTACAGTTACTACGACGCACTCCAGCAGGATGGCCAGCCCGCCCCCATCCCGGGCGGCATCTCGTTCGCCCATGACCAGGGGCTGAATGGCTATTTCACGCCCAAGGGCACCTCCTCCTACGAAACGCCCCACGGGTCCGGGTGCTTTGCCTTCATGACCGCGGAGCAGTTGTGCAACTTCATTGCCGCGGCCGGCGCCTACCTCCGCCGGACCAATGATATGGATTGGCTGAGGCGACGACGGTCGGTGCTCGAAGATTGCCTGACCTCGATCTCAAACCGGGACAACCCGGTGGAGGCCCGCCGCAACGGCATCCTCTCGCATGACTCGGATCGGTGCCAGGGCGGCGCGGAAATCACCACCTACGACTCACTCGACGCCAGCCTGGGGCAGGCGCGGGGCAATGTGTATATCGCCACCCGCTTCTTCGCCTCCTTCCTGATCCTCAAGGACCTGTTCACGCGCATGTCGAACCACGCGCTTGCGCAGGTGGCCGATGCCCAGGCCCACCGTAGCGCCGCGACCCTGTGCGCAGGGTTTGACGAGGCCGCGGGATACCTGCCCGCCATCCTGCACGGAGGGAACACGACGGCCATCATCCCCGCCGTGGAGGGCCTGGTGCAACTGCACCTGTGCGGGCTGACCGGCGAGCTGGCGGCCCACCCTGAACTGGTGGCCACGTACCGACGTCATATTTCGGGCGTGCTGAAAAAGGGGGTCTGCTTGTTCGACGACATGGGCTGGAAGCTGTCGGCCAGCAACGACAATTCATGGATGAGCAAGATCGTCTCCAACCAGTTCGTGGTGGAGAACATCCTGGGCGTGGACCTCTCCCGCATCTGCCCCGGCGCGGACGCCACCCACGCCAACTGGTGGGCCGACGGCTGCCGGGAGAGTCCCTGCGTCGACCAGATCTTCGCCGGCCAGACCAACACCTCCGGCTTCCATTATCCGCGCGGCGTAACGTGCGATCTGTGGATACAGTCGTACTGAAGGGGGCTCACCCCCGCCACTTGCGGAAGCGGGTGATCAGCGCATTGGTGGACACATCGTGCTTGAGCTCTGGCTCGGCCGCCGACGTCAACTCGGGCAGGATGCGGTTGGCCAGGACCTTGCCCAGCTCCACGCCCCACTGGTCGAACGAGTAGATGTCCCAGATGATGCCCTGCACGAATATCTTGTGCTCGTAGGCCGCGATCAACTGGCCCAGCACCTGCGGGGTCAGCTTCCTGGCCATGATGGTGTTGGTCGGACGGTTGCCCTCGAAGGTCTTGTGGGCGACCAGATTTTCCGGCACGCCCTCGGCACGACAGGCCTCCGCGGTCTTCCCAAAAGCCAGCGCCTCGGTCTGCGCAAAGAAATTCGACATCAGCTTCACATGATGATCGCTGACCGGATTGTGGGACTGCGCGAAGCCGATGAAGTCACACGGGATCAACTTCGTGCCCTGGTGGATCAGTTGATAAAAAGCATGCTGGCCGTTGGTGCCCGGCTCACCCCAGATCACCGGACCGGTCTCCCACTCCACCCGCTGCCCGTCACGCGTCACGTACTTGCCATTGCTTTCCATGTCGCCCTGCTGGAAGTAGGCGGCGAAGCGGCTCAGGTACTGGTCGTAGGGCAGAATGGCGTGGCTCTGCGCTCCGAAGAAGTTGTTGTACCAGATGCCCAGCAAACCAAGAATCACGGGCAGGTTCTTATCGAACGGCGCCTCCGCGAAATGACGATCCATCTGGTGATAGCCGTCGAGTAACGCATCGAAGTTGTCCGGCCCGATGGCCAGCATCACGGGCAGCCCGATGGCCGAGCACAACGAATAGCGCCCGCCCACCCAATCCCAGAAACCAAACATATTCGCGGTATCAATGCCGAACGCGCGCACTTTGTCCGCGTTGGTGGAGAGGGCCACGAAGTGTTTGGCCACCGCCTTGCTGTCCACCAGCGACTCCAGCAGCCAGGCCCGGGCGGACTCCGCATTGGTCATCGTTTCCTGCGTGGTGAAGGTCTTGGAGGCCACGATGAACAGGGTCTCGGCGGGATTCAGGTCGCGCACCGCTTCCGCGAAATGCGTGCCGTCCACGTTGGAGACGAAGCGCACGGTCAGGCTGCGGTCGCTGTACGGCTTCAGCGCCTCGTAGGCCATGACGGGACCGAGGTCGGACCCGCCGATGCCCAGGTTCACGATGTTCTTGATGCGGCGCCCGGTGTAGCCCTGCCACTCCCCCGAACGGACGCGGCGGGAAAAGTCGCGCATGCGTTCCAGCACCGCGTTCACTTCCGGCATCACGTCTTTGCCATCCACCAGGATGGGCGTGTTGGACCGGTTGCGCAGGGCCACGTGCAACACGGCGCGGTTTTCCGTGGCATTGATCTTCTGCCCGGAGAACATGGCGTCGATGGCACCCCGCAGCCCGGCCGATTCCGCCAGAGCCAGCAGATACTTCATGGTCCGGCCGGTGATGCGATGCTTGGAATAATCGAGGAAGAGGTCGCCCGCCTGCAGGGCAAATTTCTTCGCCCGCTTTTCATCCTCCGCGAACAGGTCGCGCAGGTGGATTTTCTTGATGGATTTGCTGTGGGAAACCAGTTTTTTCCATTCCGGTCGTTCGTTCAGTCGTGTGCTCATAAATTTTCCAAGGGTTGGAAGTGCGAAATTGCTCTTTTTCCAATGGTTGGAACTCGTAGCGGATTTCCAGCCGGAAGAAAACAATCTTTCTAGCCCGGATGATTCACCGCGGAGCCGCAGAGGGCGCAGAGTCATCCATCATTCGTGCTGCATGCTCACCCTCGCCAGATCAGTCCTTGGCGTGGATTCACTCTTTTCCGTCCTCTGCGATCTCAGCGCCTCTGCGGTGCATGCCCGCTTGCGAACTACGGCGCGGCCAGCAGGCGCATCAAGGGCTGGTTGATGTACAGTTTGTCCCGCCCCTTTTTCTTCAGGGTCAGCAGCCCGGCCTGGGCCAGATCGTGCAGGTAGCGCGCACAGGTGTGACGATGCCCCAGCCCGCGTGCCTGCAGCACGCCGATGCGGCAGTACGGGTTGCTGAACGTGGCCTCGATCAGCTCCTTGGAATAGGTGCGCTTGGGCAGCTTGGCCCGGGCCTGCTCCAGGGTCTGCTCCAGCAGGCGGCGGATGCCCTCCACCTTGACCCGGGTCTGGCCCGCGGTCTGGCTCACCGCCTCCATCATAAACGCCAGCCAGGGACCCCAGGCGCGTCCTGCGTTCACCTCGTACAGACGCTGATAGTAGAGGGCCTTGTGGCGGGCATCGTTGATGTAGCGGCTGAGGAAGAGGACCGGCTCGTCCAGCAGCCCGGCGTGCAGCAGATACAAAATACACAGGATGCGGCCCGTGCGCCCGTTGCCATCGTGGAAGGGATGGATGGCCTCGAACTGATAGTGCAGAACGGCCATCTTGAGCAGCGGGTCCAGCCCATCGCCATCGTCGTGCATGTAGTGGATCAGGTTGGCAATCAACCCGCGGATGCGCGCCTCGCCTTCCGGCGGCGTGTACAGCACGTGCCCGGCCCGGGTGGCGATGACCGTGCCCGGCTCCGCGCGGAACGGCATGTCCTTCTCCTTGATGATGGAGGTCAGTTTGCGCAGCAGTTCCGGGGTGAACTTCTTCCCCTCGCGCAGCGCGCGCGTACCGTGCCAGAGGGCCTGCCGGTAATGCAGCACCTCCTTGGTGGCGGGATCGGACGCGGCCTCCTGCCCTTGCCCCTGCCCTTCGGCCCGGTAAAGCTGGTCCTGGGTGGTGAAGATGTTTTCCACTTCCGAGCTGGCCTGGGCCTCCAGCAGCACCAGGTTATTCAGCAGGATGGCGGGATTGGGCAGCACGCGCACCATGCCCTTGAGTTCGGCCAGTGCGCGCCCGGCCGCCAGCGCGGCTTTCAACACCTCGGCGGTTTCCATCGACTCCCTGGGCGGCAGCCGTGGCAAATCGTTGTAGGGCAGTTGTGGCTTAAAGGGGGACATGACCGGAATGATATGTACAAATAATTATGCTATTTGTCCATATCGCATCCGATCTGGCCCAACCTTGTCCAGATGCGGACCTACGCGACCAGTGGTCGCGTCTACCGCCCTGAACCTGTAGCCGCGGACGTTGGCCGCGGAAAAGCGTGCGGGCTACAGCCCCTGCATGGATGGTTCGGCCAGCCGGTCCGGATTGGTGGCGAAGAAGGCGTCGGCCTTCGCGAGGGCGGCCTCCATGGTGGGGGCGTTATCAATGGCCACCGCGAAATGGTGGCCGAACAGGAAGTTACGGGCGTAGTAGCGGGAAAAGAGCCGGACGCGGCGCAGGGCTTTTTCGGGCGGAAAATCCTCGCCCACGTAGCGGTACAGGCGCCGCCACACCTCGCCGTAATCCACCTCCACGGACTGGTGCCAGCCCGCGAAAATCCACGGACGCGCGATGGCCATGCGGCCGATCATCAACCCGGAAACCGAGGCGAACAGCGCGGCGTGGTCCTGGATGAGTTTGGGCGCGGTGATGTCGCCGTTGGCGATGATGGGCAAGGAGGTCAGCGTGGTCGCCCACTGGAAGAGTTCGTGGCGCGCGCGGCGCTTGAATTTGTCCTCGAAGAACCGCACGTGCAGAGTAATGGCGTCAATGCCCGCATCCTCGATGGCGCGTATGCGCTCCACGAAACGCTCCTCCGCCCCGATGGTCGCGCTGCCCAGGCGAATCTTCGCGGTAAGCGGGCCGCTCCAGCTCCCACGCACCCGGCCCAGCACATCCTTGAGCGCAGGCAGATTCTCGAACAAGCGGCTCCCCGCATCGAGCTTGCGGATGACCGGCGCGTAGCAGGCCAGGTTCAGGTCCACCCCGTCCGGCTCCATGCGCTTGATACGCTCCATGATCTTCTCCACCGGGTCGGTGGGCCGGATCATCAGCTGATAAAACACCCGCTCCTCCTGGGGCCGCCGCTTCACGTAGGGCGAGGATTGCGGGTCCTCCTTGAGTATGTGGCGACCGGACAGCATTTCGGTGAACAGGGCCCCGCACCCGCCGAAATCCGAGACCAGCCGCCGGAACGCGCTATGGGTCACCTCGGCCAGCGGGGCGCAGAACAGCGCGGGTTGCAGGGTGAGGCCGCGTATGGTAAGGGCGTCAAACACGGGCGGGATTAATGGCACATCGCCATCCGAATCGGAATCGGAATCGTCCCCCCATCGTGCGCCCTTGCCGGTGCGCGCACCGGCTGCTATAGGTCCGGCATGCGTTCACTTTACATCGGTCTGGCCTTGCTTGCACTCACCGGGCCCCTCCGCGCCACCGAGCCACTCCATCTGGACCTGGGCGGCGGGGTCAGCCTGGAACTCACGTGGATTCCACCGGGCGAGTTTATGATGGGCACGGATGACAAGAACGGCGATGAGTGGCCGCGGCACCTCGTGCACATCTCCCCGGGTTTCTGGATGGGGCGCTATGAAGTCACGCAAGCCCAGTGGCAGCAGGTTATGGGGAAAAATCCCTCCGCGTTCCAAGGCTCCAACCATCCGGTGGAACGGGTGAGCTGGGAGGATAGCCACGACTTCCTGAAAAAGCTCAATCACCAGTTGGCCGCGCAATGGCCTGCCGGACTGCAGGCCCGCCTGCCCACCGAGGCGGAATGGGTCTATGCCTGTCGGGCCGGCACGCAAACCACCTTCTGGTTCGGGGATGACGCCTCCGAATTAAGCAAATACGGAAACTATGCCGATGCGGCAGAAACGGTGGATCTCTCATGGCGGGACCTCCAGCACAGCGATCGTTTTTCGGGCACCGCGCCGGTGGGCAGTTTTCCGCCCAATCCGTGGGGCCTGCACGACATGCATGGCAATGTGTGGGAATGGTGCGCGGATTGGTACGGGCCGTACCCGACCAACGAAGTCACCAATCCGGCGGGGCCGAAGGACGGCAAGCGCCGGGTGGTCCGGGGCGGCGGGTGGGGCGTCACCGCGGAGGACTGCCGGTCCGCCAACCGCTACCGCTTCAAACCCGACGTAAACGGCGGCAATGTGGGCCTGCGTATCGTGGTCGCCCCGCCCCTGCCCTGAACCCGGTCAGGGTAGCTGGGTGTAATCGTGATCGCGGTAGACCGGCCCGTTCCGATCAATCACCGTGGTGTGCACGAAGCGAATGCGCAGCATGCTCTGACGTCCATGCGGGGCGGCGGGCAGGTTGTCCTCGATCAGCGCCACCTCGTCCGCACCGGGGGGCACCGGACCGCGCACCACGGCGCGGATGATGTTGGTTCCGGTCGGCGCCTGTTCCACCCGCACCTCCACCAGATGGTTGCCGGGAACCGACTCCACATGGGCCCGCAGATCGTTCTCCACATTCGATTCATACAGGCGCTGTTTGACCACCCGGTTCAGGCTCAGCCCCAGGCCCACGGCCAGGGCCACCAGCAGGCCGATGCTGAAGGCGTGCTGCCGCAGGAAGGAGGAAAAAGACTCTCCCACCGTGCGCAGGCGGGGATGGAATCCATTCAGCCACAAGACCAGCGAGGACGCGAACTGGATGGCCACCATATTGAGAAAAGTCAGCAGCAAAGCACCCAAAGCCAGATGGATCTGGCCGTGGGCAAACAGGATGCAGGCCGCGCACAAAGGCGGCACCAGCGCGGTGGCGATGGCCACCCCGACAAAGGCCACGCTCAACCGGGGGGATACGGTGGCATACGCGCCCACCGCCCCGCTGGCCAGGGCCACCATGAGGTCCAACAGGTTGGGCGCGGTACGAGCCAGGATTTCGTTGGTGATGGGTATGTCGCGATGAATGAGACCGACCGCAACGGCCGAGACCACCACCACGGCCACGCCCGCCCCCAGGGCGGTCACGCTATGGCGCAACAACTTGGAATTGCTGTCCACCAGGGCCAGGGAAACGCCCATGATGGGGCCCAGCAACATGGCCACAATCATGGCCCCGATGACCACGGACGGACTGTTGGCCAGCAGCCCGTAACTGGCGATCACGGCGGCCAGCACATTCATGAGCAGGTAGCCCTGACTCAGGGTGGCATTCTGGGTGATTTGTTCGCGCAGTTCAGCGCGATAGGCGGCCTTCGATCCCGGCGTGGGCTTGGTCATAGGATACGGTCCTAGGTTTGACTCACCCGGACCATGTAGAGGGAATCACGGTCCAGGGCCATCATGGGTTTGAAATGATGATCGGCGGCGGGCGGTATCACATGCCGTTCCATGCTATCCAGAATGAACTGCCGTTCGTCCGGCGCTTTCACCAGGAGCACGGCATGGGTTTCCGGTTTCCCGTTCATATTGGTGTAACCCATGAGCAAGAACAGGCCATCCTGCGGCCAGCCCAGATAGTGCAGGGAAACCCGCTTGAGCATGGCAAAGTCCTCGCAGTCACCGCCCTCGTCCAGGGTGGCGAACGGGAAGCCCCACTTGTCCTCGCGCTTCCAGTGCTGATAGTCGGAGCGATAGGTCACATCGCCGTTGATGATGCGGTTCACCGCCTCCAGTTGTTCGAGCGGGGATTTCCCGCGTACTTGATCCAGCTCCTTGCGCCAGCGCACGATCTTGGGATGGGTGGAGGTGCGCATCATGACTTCCTCCACCCGCACCGATTCCTCGCCATCGTCATAGCTGGGATTAAAGGTATGCGCGGTGCGGTGCAGCAGCTCGAGCCGGTAATTCTGATCCGGAGCGGCCGCGGTCGGCAGGGCGCGCCCCGCCTCAAAGGCCAGCACCCCCAGCACGCCCACCACGTTCAACGCCACCCAACCTGACCGCATGGAGATTTTCTTCATGGCACCCTCCTGTGAGGCCATTAGGGATACCGCCGACCGACCGGTTTCGCAACGTTGGCTTTCTATCCGCCGCCGCCATGATTGACCGCAACGCGCAACACAGGTACGTTTAAGGGCTTATGAGCAAGCCTGAACTACACTTCCTGGTCACCGGCGGCGCGGGCTATATCGGCTCCGTGTTCGTTCCCCAACTCCTTCAACGCGGCTATGCGGTCACCGTGGTGGATAACTTCCAATTCGGCCAGCCCTCCCTGCTGGACTGCTGCCACTATGAGCACTTGAAGATTGTGCGCGGCGATGTGCGCGACGAAAAGCTGATGCTGCCCCTGCTGGCCAAGGCGGACGTGATCGTTCCCCTGGCCTGCCTGGTGGGCGCCCCCCTGTGCGCCCAGCGGCCGATGGAAGCCCGCTCCATCAACCTGGACGCCATCACCATGCTGATCAACCATTCCAGCAAACACCAGCGCTTCCTCTCCCCCACCACCAACAGCGGCTACGGCATCGGGGAGGCCGGCATTGAGTGCACCGAAGAGACGCCGCTCCGCCCGGTCTCGTTGTACGGCGTGCTCAAAGTCGAACTGGAAAAACACCTGCTGGATTCCGGACGCGCCATATCGTTCCGCCTGGCCACCGCCTTCGGGGTCAGCCCGCGCATGCGGGTGGACCTGCTGGTCAACGACTTCACCTACCGTGCCGTCATGGACCGTTTCGTGGTCCTGTTCGAGGCCCACTTCAAGCGCAACTACATCCACGTGCGCGACGTGTCCCGCGCCTTCCTGCACGGGCTGGACCACTGGGACACCATGAAGGCCCAGGCCTATAACGTGGGGCTGAGCGACGCCAACCTGACCAAGATGGAGTTGTGCCTGGAGATTAAAAAGCACATCCCCGAGTTCACCATCATGGAGGCGCCCGTGGGCAAGGACCCCGACCAGCGCAACTACATGGTGAGCAACGCCAAACTGGAGGCCACCGGCTACCAGACCACCCACAAACTGCCCTGGGGCATCGGCGAATTGATCAAGGCCTATCAGGTCATCCGCCGCAACACCTACGCCAACGTGTAGCCGGCTGCTCCCGTGATTATTTCCCGCACACCGTTCCGCATCAGCTTCTTCGGGGGCGGCACGGATTATCCAGGCTGGTACGAAACCCACGGGGGCGCGGTGCTATCTGCGGCCATCAATCGCTACTGCTATTTGACCTGTCGGCGGCTGCCTCCATTTTTCCCGCACCGCTTTCGCATTGCCTACTCGGTCATGGAGTCCACCAAAACGGTGGAGGAGATTCAGCACCCGTCGGTGCGGGCCTGCCTGCAGTTCATGGACATCCAAGAGGGCCTGGAGATTCATCACGACAGCGATCTGCCCAAGCAAAGCGGCCTGGGCACCAGTTCCTCCTTCGCGGTGGGGTTGCTACACACCCTGCATCGCTTCAAGGGTCAGTCCGTGGACGCGCGCCAACTAGCCCGCGAAGCCATACATGTGGAGCGGGTGCTGTGCGGCGAAAATGTGGGCTCCCAGGACCAGGTCGCCACCGCCCTGGGCGGACTCAACCACATCACCTTCGGGCCGGGCGAGCAATGGCAGGCCGAACCGGTGCGGCTGGCTGCGGAGCGCCAGCTCGAACTGCAACGCCATCTCATGCTGTTCTTCACCGGTTTTTCGCGCTTCGCCTCGGAAATCGTGGTCGAGCAACTGCAGAATATGTCCCGCAAGACTGCGGAGTTGAACCAACTGCGCGCTTTTGTGGATGACGGACAGCGCATCCTCACCGGCGCTGGCTCGCTGGATGGATTCGGCGCCCTGCTGCACGAAGGCTGGATGCTCAAGCGCTCCCTCAGCAGCCGCATCTCCAAGCCGGAAATTGACACCCTGTATGAGGCGGCGCGCCGGGCCGGTGCCTTGGGCGGAAAAATTTGCGGCGCGGGGGGCGGGGGGTTTCTCCTCCTGTTCGCCCGCCCCGAACAGCAGCAGGCCATCAAGAGCGCATTGGCCCCCTGCCTGCATGTACCCTTTGCCTTTGACCATCAGGGAACCCAGATTATTTTCAGCGAAACGGAGCAACCAACATGAGTTTTCAGTGGCAGGATCAACGTGTAGTCGTCACCGGTGGAACAGGATTTCTGGGCAGCCATCTGGTGGCGCAACTGCGGGCCAAATCGCCCCGCTCCCTCTACCTGGCCCGGCATGCCGACTATGATCTGACCCAGGAAAACCAGGTGGCCCGGCTGCTGGAGGAACATCCGGCCGACGTGGTGATTCACCTGGCCGGCCTGGTGGGCGGTATCCTGCCCAACCGGGAGCGCCCGGCGGAATACTTCTTCCAGAACCTGACCATGGGCACCTACATGCTGCACTATGCGTGGAAATCGGGTGCCCGCCACTTTCTGGCCGCGGGCGCGGGATGCGGCTATCCCGAAACCGCGCCCAACCCGCTCAAGGAAACGGATTTCTGGGCCGGCTTCCCGCAGAAGGAGAGCGCGCCCTATTCGCTGGCCAAGCGCCTGCTCTCCGTGCAGGCCGATGCCTATCACCGCCAGTACGGATTCCCCTCCACCATCCTGATCCCGGGCAATATTTACGGCCCCTTCGACAACTACCACCTGCTGGATGCCCACGTCATCCCCGCCCTGGTTCGAAAATTTGTGGAAGCCACCGATGGCCGCCACCCGGAAGTCGTGGTGTGGGGCACCGGCAAGGCCGCCCGCGATTTCATCTATGCGGGGGACGTGGCGGACGGCATTCTGCGCGCCGCGGAACGGAACATCGGCACGGAGTTGATCAACCTCAGTTCGGGCCTTGAAACGCCGGTGCGGGAAGTGGTGGAGCTGCTCACCGAGGTCACCGGCTTCTCCGGCCGCGTGATCTGGGACACCACCAAGCCGGATGGACAGCTGCATCGCCGCTTCGACACCACCAAGGCCCAACGCCTGCTGGACTGGAAAGCGTCCACCCGCCTGCGCGACGGCCTGGCCCTGACCGTGGACTGGTATCGCAAGCACCAGGACGAGGCGCGCCGGTAACATGGAGCCGCGACCGCGCATCGCCATCCTCTTCCGGTATCCCATCCACGATCACGAAGATCTGAATAACATCTTCCCCGGCGTCATGAAGCGGCTGGCGGAGTCCTGCGAAGTGCATTACCTGTCGCATCGCTCCACCCGGCCGCATCCGTTGCACCAGCATCCGGGCCTGTTTTTTCACGAACTTCCGTGGGGCCTGAACCGGCGGCGACTGGCCGACAAATGGTTCAAGACCCTGCTCTGGCTGGCCCTGGCCCCCGTGCTGGGCCTGTGGTGCCGGATCAAGCGCATGGACCTGGTCTACGTGGAGGAATCCATCCCCGTGCTGGGTTGGTTGCTGGCGGTTTTTTCGGGACGCCCCACCGCCATGAGCGGGGGCGATATGTTCTGGGACGTGGTGCTGCCCGGGCAAGGCTGGGGCCGCCCGCTGCGAAAAATCCTACCCGCCTGGGAAAACATTTGCTGGCGCCGCCTGCACGGCATCATTTCGCGCACCGGCGCCCTGCGCGACCACCTGATCCAGCTCGGTGTTCCGCCCGATCATATCCGTGTGGTCACCGAGGCCACCGAAGCCCATATCTTTTATCCCCTGCCCCGGACCGAGGCCCGCGCCCAACTCCAGTACGCTGCGGACGAGTTCCTGATCGGCCACCACGGCTTGGTGCAAGCCAACAAGGCCCTGGATCGCATCATCCGCTTCATGCAGCCCCTGGCCGCCGCGCATCCCCACCTGCGTCTGGTCATTTCGGGCGATGGACCGGACCGGCCCCGCCTGGAGCGCATGGTCCAGCAGGAGGGCATGGGCGGTTGGGTGCGCTTCGTCGGCTGGCTACCCGGCACCCAGGGTCTGAACTTGTTTCTGAATGCCTGCGATGTTTCGCTGGTCAATCGGGAAGGCCGTTTTTCCGATCATTTCCAGGTCACGGCCAATCTGCTGCACAGCCTGTCCTGCGGCTGCACCACCCTGGCCGCCCGCCTGCGCGGCATTGCCGAACTGGTGGACGACGGGCAGAACGGGTTGTTGTTTGATCCTGATAACGGCGATGAATTTCGCGCCAAACTGGAACGCCTGCTGACCGACCCGGATCTGCGCGCGCGGCTGGGTCAGGCCGCCCTGCACACCGCCCGCACCCGGCTGGCCCCGGAAACCGTCACCGCCACCTGGGCCAGCGCCCTGCTTGATTTTGCCCGCGTTAAACCGGAGAAGAACAGCCCATGAGCAACCTATGGAAAGATCGCCGGGTCACCATCACCGGCGGAGCCGGCTTCATCGGCACCAGCCTGGCCCGCCAACTGATTCCCTTGGGCGCGCAGGTGCGCCTGGTGGACAACCTGGAGCGCGGCCGCCTGGAGTATGTGCAGGCCCTGCCCGGCCGGCCGGAGTTCATGCAGGCCGACCTGAAGGACCAGGCGGCCTGCCAGCAGGCGCTGGCGGGCACGGAAGTGCTCTTTCATCTGGCCGCCAAAGTCAGCGGCATCAAGGTGTATGTAAATCAGCCCGGCTCCGTTCTGACCGCCAACATGCTGGTGGATGCCAACGTGCTGACCAGCATCGTCGCCCACCGCATCCCGCGCGTTTTCTATGCCAGCACCACCCATGTGTATCCGGAGGATTTGCAGCAGACGCCGGATGCCCGCCCCCTCATGGAAAGCGACGCCTTACCCGCCCGCCCCGGGTTGTCTTACGGATGGGGCAAACTGGTCAGCGAAATCTCCCTGCTGGGCCTGGCCCGCGAACATACCTGGCTGCGCGTGGCCATCGCCCGCATCTGTGGCGCCTATGGCTACAACCAGGACATCGCCCTGGAAACCGGCTCGGTCATTCCCGTGTTCTGTCACCGCGCGGTACGTTGGCCCGAACTGCGTCCGTTTCGCATCTGGGGCACGGGGGAGGAAACCCGCTCCTACTGCTTTATTGATGACGTGGTGGAGGGCTTGCTGCGCTGCGTGGCCGGGCTCGAACGCCAGCCCGTGGTGGGCCCGCTGAACCTCGGTGCGGAAGGCCGCCACACCATTCGGGAGATTGCCGACACGGTGGCCCGGGTCTCCGGCAAGGCCATTGACTTCGAGTATGACCGCTCCATGAAAACCTCCATCTGGGGCCAGGCCATTACGAATCGCATGGCCCAAGCCGAACTGGAGGGCTGGCAGCCCACCATCTCGCTGGAAGAAGGCATACGCCGCGTGTATGCCCACGTTCAGGAACGCCTCAGCCGGACCACCTCCGCGTGAAAATACCGCCCGCCATCATTCTAGTCGGCGGACTCGGCACCCGGTTGCGCGCTCTGTTCCCGGATCGCCCCAAAGCCCTCGTGCCCGTGGCGGGCCGTCCCTTCATCGCGTGGATGCTGGATGACCTGCGCAACAACGGCATCGAACGCATCCACCTCGCCGCAGGCTACCGCGCGGACCAATTGGTTACATGGCGCAACGAACAACCCGCCAACGAACTCCTGACCGTTTCCATCGAACCCGAACCGCTGGGCACCGCGGGCGGACTGCGCTACGCGGCAGACCAGGTGGCGGGCGATGAACTACTGGTGATCAACGGCGACAGCTTCCTGCCGTCGCTCAACATCGCGCAATGGCTGCGCGAAGGGCTTGCGCCCGACGTCCTGGCCACGCTGGCCATCACGCACATCGAGAAAGCCGGGCGCTACGGCACGGTGGAGTTCGAGCCGGATGGCCGGGTCACCGCCTTTCTGGAGAAGGCGGATCGTGAAGCGGGCTGGGTCAATGGCGGCGTATATGGGATGAAGCGCGCGCTGCTGGACCACATTCCCGCACGCGGCGCCAGTTCGCTCGAAACCGATATTTTTCCCCGCCTCGCCGCCGCAGGCGCGCTGCGGGTCCGCAAGGTGAACCCGCCACTGCTCGACATGGGTACGCCGGAAGGCCTTGCCGCCATGGAAGCGCATCTGCGCCCGTAGTCCGATCGGACGATCTGGACCTCAGCCAGTCGCATAGCTGCGGCCATGAATAAGCGCAGAAATAACCTGTGTGCTTAACCCGAAACCCGAATTCATCCTCGAATTCATTATCTTTGCGCCGCAACCAGCACGAGCATGGGCCGTGCCGTTTCATCGTCCAACAAAGCCATGGTCAGGTCGGGAAACAGTTCATCCACCCCGGCGAAGGTGTCCTCCTGAACTTTCCGGATGGCGGCCCAATCGGATGCGCGCGCTTCACGTATCAGCACGTTCATGTTCAACGGGGTGCCATCAGGGTATTCCGCCCGCACCCGCCTCTCGGTTGATGATGGTGAAACCCGGAACAGCATTCGTCTCCACGAACCCGGGATGATACATATCCATGAACACCATCACCGCATTGGTTCCCGACTTCACCTTGTAGCCATCCAGAATATTTCCGTACGGGCCGGGCGCAAAACTACCTATGCGAAAAAAGGCGGGGACCTTGCCATCTGCGCCTCGAAGGCGTTGAAGATAGGCCCGCTCGCCATCCGGCATGTCGCAGCGGACGGGATGGGTATCTGCACCCAGCGGACCTGTCACCCGTGCTGCCGATGTGGCTTCTAGCCCCGCCGTCCGGTTGGTTGTTTCTTCCGCATAAACACTCAAGCCCAGAAGGCAAACGATCATCGCACCAACTACGGTCGTCATTTTATACGTATTCTCCGGTCCAGCTGCCTGTCCGACGTCGATCTTCTTCCGATGCCATAACGCGTGGGAAACGTCCATCGTTTCCGATGGTTTCGGGATCAGAAACGTCGTCCGATAAAAATATTAAACGTTTCAGTTGACTCATGCCTATTTCGTAGGTAAAACGCTAAACCAATGGCACAGATGCCATCAATTGAGGAGAAACAGATGAAAAAAGTGCTTCTTTCGATGATTTTGGCCCTGACGGCCCATGCGGCCATGGCGTTCCCGACCTGGATCGGGGCATACGGCAATTACAAACGCCACGACGACCGCGCGAACCCGGGTCAGTTCTCCATCTTGATGAACGAAGACTATTCCGGCCTGGTAGCGGAAGTCGGCATTCAAGTGAACGGCGGCAACTGGGTCGCCTACCCGATGGTTTACGCGGGCAATGTCCAGGGCAATTCGTACTGGACCTTCACGCCGAGTTTCCAATTCCCGGGCGGTGCCAAGGTGAAGTACTACTTCCATGGCTTTCATGCCAACCCGCTCCGTGGCAACGCGCGAGACATTTGGGACAGCAAAAACGGATTGAACTACGAGTTCACCACCTCCCCCGCTCCAGAACCGATGGTGTCCCGCCTGGCCGACGGGTTGTTCATCTCCGACACCTTCGCCAACGGCATCACCGCCACCTACCGCAATAACCTCTGGCTGGATTTCAAGGTCAAGAACCTGGGCGCTCCCGAAGCGGTGGGCATCCTGTGGACCTGGAACAACTGGGCCGACTGGCGCACCGCCACCGCGACCAAGGAAGCAGACCTGGCCAACGGGTTTGAGCAGTGGGGGGTGGACATCCAGCCCGTGGGCGACGCCTACTACCACCGCAGCCTCGGTTTCATCCGCTGGTTCCCCCTGGGCGGTTCCAACTATGTGGACGTCACCGGCGGGCGGGTCATCCTGAAATACGCCATCTTCTACCGCGTCAACGGCACTTGGTACTGGGACAACAACGGCGGGGCCGACCACATGCTGGTCATCGGCAACTCGCTGAGCGCGGACGATCTGGACAACGACGGCTTGAGCGATACCTGGGAAAACCAGAACTTCGGCAACCTCAGCCAGTCCCCCACCGACAATCCCGACGGCGACGGCGCACTTGGCTTCCCCATGGCCAATATCATCGAAATGGCCAACGGCACCAACCCCAACGGCCCCGAGGACACCAGCGGCCGCGGGGTGCGCTTGATCTGGGCCAACGCCTATCCGTCCAAGGGCGGCACGGTCACCCTGTCCTACGGCATGGGCAACCAGGGCAATCCGCTGTTCGGCAAGCCGGTCTATGCCCATGTCGGCTACAACAACTGGCAGGGCGTTTATCAGAGCGCACAACTGACCGCGAACGGGGCCAACGGCCGCTTCGAGGTCACCCTCTCCGTGCCCAGCAACGCCACCGAGTTGAACATCGTGTTCACCGACAAGAACGGGGCCTGGGACAACAACGGCGGACGCGACTGGAAGATTCCGGTTCGCCCCTAACAATTAGCCTTGCGGAGCGGGCGCAGCCTGTGGTTTGAATGCGCCCACGACAGGGGAGCTGAGCCCGGCAACGGGCAAAGCTGAGATTCCCACCCGGGAAGACCCTTCGAACCTGACGCGGTTAAAACCGCCGTAGGGAGTCGGCTCGTTCAGACCATAAAAGCCGACCCGCACCCCGTGCGGGTCATCTTTTTCCGGACGACGCCGCTTCCCGCGGCTCGAAAGGAAATGAAGATGCAAGGCATTCCATGGTCGGCGCTGCTGGGCACGACGCCCCTCGAAATCACGGCCACGGTCAGCGCCATCCTTGGCGTATTCCTGATCGCGCGCCAGAACATCCTGGGCTGGCCGTTGGGCCTGGTGTGGGCTTCCATCTCCACCTACCTGGCCTTCGCGGAATGGCAACTGGTGTCCGACGGCATTCTCTATGCCTCCTACATTCCCATCCAACTGTACTGCTGGTGGTACTGGGCCAGGAAGGGAGGCCCCCGGGCGGAGGCCCCCTTCGTGCCGACCTGGATGACAAACCGCTGGCAGATCGGCATCGCGGTCGCCGCCGTGCTGGGCGTGGTGGCGTGGGGCCTGAGCATTTCCGCACTGGCCGGCCGGGTGACCTGGATTCCTGAACCCTCACTGCTCTGGCGGGACTCCACCACCACTGTACTCAACTACTTCGCGCAGTTCCTGCAGGCGCGCAAACGCATGGAGAACTGGGTGGGCTGGCTCATCGTCAACGTGCTGGGCATCCACATCTACTGGGTCAAGGACTCCCCCATCTATTCCATTCAGTACGGCTTCTTCTTCGTCCTCGGCCTCTACGGCTGGTGGAAATGGAGCCAGTCCCGCCGCGCCGCCACCGTTTGAACCAACTCCAAGGAATACCCATGAAATATTATCTGCTGATCCTGACCGCCACCCTGCTCGCCCGGCCCGCCTTCGCGGATGAACCGGCCGCGGAAGAAACATCGCCCCTGAACGTCACCCTGACCGCAGGCTATGACAGCCGTTATATGCTCTACGGCTACCGGCTCAACCGCCACCTGCTGGGCGCGGATGTGTATGCCGCCTACCCGCTCAACGAGAAGACCACGGTGTGGGGCGGCGCGTGGTACGGCGTCATTCCCGACGGCACCTACCGCGAACTCGACGGCTACGTGGGCGCGGACCGCACGCTGGGCCATGGCTTCACCGCCGGCTTCGCGATTTCCGCCTTCTACTACATCGACGTGCCGTTCACTCAGCGCGACGTGGCCTATGAGTTGATGACCCACCTCACTTACGCCAACGACCCGTTCTCCCTCGCCTTGCGCGATCACGCCGACTCCCTGGCCGACGGCCACATCCTCCGCTCCATCGCCACCTACACCCAGCCCATCCACGACCGGGTCAGTCTCAAGGGCACGGCGGAATTCGGCTACGCGTTCGAGTATTACATCGAGGGCAACCGCGCGAATCACGCCCTCTTCACGCTGGAAGCGCCCATCACGCTCACGCCTGCGGTCTGGATCACCCCCTTCGTCACCCGCTCCATCCCGCTGGACGCCATTGATGCGTTTGAAGAGGACGACACCATCGTCGGCGGGTCCATCAGTTGGAGTCTGTGAGCGCACAGCCCTCCATTCGCCTTGTGCTGACCGGCCCGGAATCCACCGGGAAGAGCGCGCTGACCGTGCACCTCGCGCAGCACCTGGGTCTGCCCTATGCTTTGGAATATGCACGGGAGTACCTGGAGCAGCACGGGGCGGACTACACCTACGACATACTCTTGGAAATGAGCCGCGGCCATAAGGCGCACCAGGCCCGGTGCGTACCCCGGGCGGCCCCGCTCGGCGTGTTCGACACCGATCTCACCAACTACAAAATCTGGAGCGAGGTGGCCTATGGGAAGTGCCACGAGGAAATCGTGGCCGCCCTGGAACGGGAAACGTCGCACCGGTATTTGCTGTGTTATCCCGACCTGCCGTGGGAACCAGATCCACTGCGCGAGCATCCGCACGACCGAATGAAGCTATTTGAGTTTCATCGCCGTGAGTTGGAACGGCTGGTCCGCCCCTACGAAATTGTGCGCGGCAGCGGTCCGGAGCGCTATGCGCAGGCCGAACAAGCCGCCGCGCGACTGCTTGCCCGCTGAGTCAGCAGTGCCCTCTATTCGTCCACCAGTTTGCCGGCCAGATAATTTTCGTAGGAGCTCATGTCGAGCAAACCGTGGCCGCACAGGTTGAACAGGATCACCTTCTTGCGATTCTCGGCCCGCGCCTTCAAGGCTTCGTCAATGACCGCAGCAATGGCGTGGGACGGCTCGGGGGCGGGAATGAGTCCCTCCGTTCGGGCAAAGGTGACCGCGCTCTCGAACACCTTGGTCTGCTTGTAGGCCACCGCTTCGATCAGCTTCAGCTTGTAGGCGTGGCTGACCAGGGGGGCCATGCCGTGATAGCGCAGACCGCCCGCATGAATCTTGGGCGGAATAAAATCGTGGCCCAGGGTGTACATCATCATGAGCGGGGTCATGCCCGCGGTGTCGCCAAAGTCGTAGCGCAACTCACCCTTGGTCATGGAGGCGCAGGAGGCGGGCTCCACGGCGATGATCTTATAGTCCTTCTTGCCGGCCAGCTTGCGCTGGATCCACGGGAAGGCCATGCCGGCGAAATTACTGCCTCCCCCCACGCACCCGATGACCACGTCGGGATCCTCCCCCGCCTGCTCCATCTGCTGGATGGCTTCCTGCCCGATCACGGTCTGGTGCAGACACACGTGGTTGAGCACACTGCCCAGGGCATACTTGGTGTGCTTGTGTTTGACCGTGTCCTCGATGGCCTCGCTGATGGCGATGCCCAGGCTGCCCGGACACTCCGCATCCTGCTCGAGAATTTTACGCCCGAATTCCGTGTTGTGGCTGGGACTGGCGTGCACGGAGGCATCGTAGGTGTGCATGACCATCTTCCGGTACGGCTTCTGGTGGTAGCTGACCTTCACCATGTAGACCACGCACTCCATGCCGAAGAGTTTGCAGGCCAGGGCCAGCGACGACCCCCACTGCCCGGCCCCCGTCTCGGTGACCAGCCGCTTGGTGCCGGCTTCCCGGTTGTAATAGGCCTGGGCCACCGCGCTGTTGGGCTTGTGGCTGCCCGCAGGGCTCACCCCTTCGTATTTGTAATAGATGTGGGCCGGGGTCTGCAGGGCCTTCTCCAGGCGCACCGCGCGCAGCAACGGGGTCGGCCGCCACAGGGCGTAGATATCGCGCACCTCGTCCGGCACGTCCACGTAGCGGTCCGGGCACATTTCCTGGCGCACAATGTTCTCCGGGAAAATGGCCGTCATGTCCTCCAGGGACACCGGCTGTTTGGTGCCGGGATGCAGGGGCGGCGGCAGGGGCTCGGGCAGATCGGCCAGCAGGTTGTACCACTGATGGGGAATATCTTTCTGGGCCAGTTCAAAACGCAGCGGTGTGCTCATGGAACGTCTCCGGGGTTGACGGTCCCGTCATGATGCAAAAGGCCCCCGCGCGGTAAAAGGCAAAAAGGCGAAGGGCGACTAAATCAGGGTTTACCTGATACGCACGATTTACCCCGCCCTCCACCTCAATTGATTCAGGGTGAATTATGTAACGCGCAACTATTGATGCTTATCTCGCAGAGGCGCAGTGACGCAAAGTTTGGGTGCCATCTTCCCCCATAAAACTTCGCGCGCTTTGCGCCTTAGCGAGAAAAAAGTCAGTCGCTTGGCAACCAAATCCAGAAGTTAGACGTAACCAACGCCCCCTCTGCGACCCTGCGGCTCTGCGAGAGAAAAAAACGGTTGCTCAGCCCGCGGTCATCGCCTCGCGGATGGAGACGCACAGGTACTCCATGTTCTTCGAGGTGATGCCCGCCACGTTGATGCGGCCGCCGCCCACGATGTAGATGCTCTTCTTTTCCTTGAGGAATTTGACCTGGGCATCGCTCAGGCCGCTGAAGGAGAACATGCCCTTCTGGCGCTGTATGAAGGAGAAATCACCAGCCACGCCGTGCTGGCCCAGGGCGGTCACGAACTTCGTGCGCAGGTCGGCAATGTGCTCCCGCATGACCGTCAACTCGCCCATCCACTGGGTGCGCAGAACGGGGTCGGCCAGGATGCGGGTCACGATGAGCCCCCCGTGGGCGGGCGGGTTGGAATAATTGACGCGAATGGCAATCTCGACGTTGCTGAAGGCCGCCTCGACCACGCTCGCGCTGCCCGCCACCACGGTGAGAGCGCCCGTGCGATCCTGGTACAAACCGAAATTCTTCGAGAAGGAACTGGCCACCAGAAACTCGGGGCAGACCGCCGCCAGGGCCAGCACGCCGGCCCGGTCCTGCTCCAGGCCGTCACCATAACCCTGATAGGCGAAATCCAGGAAAGGCAGCCAGCCGCGGCGGGACGCGATCTCCGCCACCGCCGTCCATTGGGCGGGGGTCAGATCCACCCCGGTCGGATTGTGGCAACAGGCGTGCAGCAGCACGATATCGCCCGCCGGCACCTTCTCCAGCGTTTCCTGCATGCGCGTGAAATCGAGGCCCTTGGTGGCCGGATCGTAGTAGGCATAGTCGGCCGTCTTGAAGCCGGCCGCACCGAACACGCCCTTGTGGTTGGCCCAGGTGGGCGCGCTGACCCATACCGTGGCGTTGGGCAGCACCTTCTTCAGAAAATCGCCGCCCACCCGCAAGGCCGCCGTGCCGCCCGGAGTATGCGCGGTGCGCGCCCGGGCCGCCTTGATCACGGCATGGTCGGGGCCAAAAATCATGTCCTGCACCAGCTTGCCGTACTCCGGCGCCCCGCTGATGGGCATGTAGGATTTGGTGGTGGCGCCGCTCAGCAGGGCCGCCTCCGCCGCCTTCACGGACGGCAGGATGGGCGTGTTGCCCTGATCGTCCTTGAACACCCCCACGCCCAAGTTCACCTTGAGCGGATTGGGATCTTTTTTCCAGGCATCGGTCAGACCGAGAATGGCATCGGGCGGGGCCAGGGCAATAGCGTCAAACATGGCGGGATTCCTTGGTCGTTGATCGGTCAATCAGGCGTAATACTTCTGGACCCACGGCTGGATGCCGTCCTCTTCGGGCTTCAGAATGCCCATCTCGCGACGGACGCTCTCCGGTGAATCCGAGGCATGAGCGGCGTTGATCATGATGTCCTTGCCGAACTCGCGGCGCACGGAACCGGGCTCCGCTTTGCTGGGATCGGTGGGCCCGAGAATCTTGCGGATTTTCTCCACCGCATTTTCGCCCGAATAGATCAGGACCAGACTGCGGTGCGGGCCGGGCTCGCGCTTCTGCGCGTCCGTCATGCCCACCGGTGAGGCTCCGGTCATGAACTCGACAATCTGGTTGAACTGCACATCGCCGAAGATGGGGCCCAGGTGTTCGCCCACCGCTTTGCGCACGCTCTCCGGAATGTGGAAGCCCATCTCGCGCTCCAGGGCGTCGCCCCCGCGCTTGGCCATCACGTCCTGCATCTTGCGGTGCAACACCGCGCGGACGGGACCGTAGAATTCCTCCGCCTGGGCCACCGTCATGCGGTTCACCTTGGCCCCCACGATGCGCAACCCGGAGCGGGAGAAGATGTCGATGATACTGCCCGGCCGCGCGCTGGGGAACTGGAAGTTGTCGGGCTTGATGATGACCAGGGTCTGCTGCACGTGGTCGGCGTGGCCCACGTCCGTGGCCTGCCCGATGATGCCGCCTTCCTTGGCACTATGGGCGGCCCACAGGCGCAGCGCTTTGGCCACAGTTTCCCGGCTGCGCCCCATCATGACCGCGGGCTCCAGGTACTGCACCCGGCCGCCTTCGTGCACGATGTAGTCGCCGTAGGTGTCGCGCACGGTCTCGCCGGAATAGGCATGGGGGCGCAGCGAGCCCACGGCATCGCGCACCTTGGCCACCGCATCCTCGCCCTCGAACAGAATCATCATCACGCGGCGGCGGCGTCCGGTCACCGGATCGGGACCGTAATTGTGGCGCACGTAGTCGGCCAGCAGGTGGCGTTCCTCGGCCGGAATGTCCGGTGATTCCAGGATCAAATGGGCGTACTGCTCGACCAGTTCCGGGCCGGGCCCGAACATGCGGGCGGCCACCATGTCGAGGCCGGTCCGGCTGGTGATGCGGCCGATGACGCCGCCGGTGCGGGACTTCGAAATGGTGTAGGGATTGATGAGGGTAAACGCTAGTTCTTTGGCCATGGCAGGTGCTCCGTAAAGGTGGCGCGTACGTTACGGACTCACCCCCCGCCAATCAAGTGCGGATTCGCCCGCGCGCGCGGGCCCGAAAGATGCACCGCAGAGGCGCAGGGGGCGCCGTGGGTTCATGGGAAGAACGTACCGGGCCGCCCCGCCCGGCGCGGCCCGGGAAGAACGGCGGTAACGTACGCGGATGGCACCGCGACCGCTTAGTCCTCGATGATCCCACCGTCCTCATACGCGAAGCGCAACGGATGGATGTGGTCATGGAGCGAGTTGAAGTGATCATAGAAACTGCCGATGACCATCCCGTTTTCCACCTTCTCCAACCCAAACATTTCCCCGGGAATCGACTCAATCCATGCGAGTTCGCCGCGGACGATCTTCGCCAGGCGAACGGAGTCGGTCATAACGAGGGCACCGTCAGGACCCAACAGCCAGGACAACCTGGAGTACGGGAAGTATTGCTCCACGATCGCCTTCATCTTCCCCATATCCAGCCGACACTCGGGATGCTCCGCGAGCATCGCATCCAGAACCCGGTCGGCCTGATCGCTCGTAAGATCTCCATCCACGAATGCGGGAAGAAACGCATCGTGCCAAATACCTCGGTCCACGACTTCCTTCACTTTGCGGATCAGCTGATCCAGTCCCCACGTTTCAAAGTGATACGTCATCTGGATGTCGATCAGTTCGTGTGGCGTCATGAAAATGGCTCCGGTAAGGACAAATCACAGCCCATAATCGTTTTTACATCGACCGGGGCCGACGAGGGCATAACCCGATCACCCATCACGCTCCCCGGCCCGTTGCGTTTCTCTGATTAGTCTAGGTCACCTCCCGAGGCTGTCCACGACATAAGCGCATGGCGCGGGCTTGGGTCTACCGACGCCAACGAACGTGCCCGGCGACCTCCCGCAGCGCATGCGTCCTCACCGTCCCCATCCTTTCTCCACACCGGTGCGGTAAACCCTCTTGGCAAGCGGACGCACAGGCCCCACCATGGGCCGCCATGCAACCCAAGGCCGCCCAACGTCTCGCCCATGCCACCCTCGAAACCTGGGCCGCCGTCTGGGAGCGGGTGGCCAACCTGGAGCCGGCAGACGCTTTTCTGCAGACGTGGTGGCGCAAACATCCGCACTTCGGATCCCGCGATCGCCGGTTTATCGCGGAAACCGTGTACTCCGCCTTCCGCTGGAAAGGCTGGCTGGACGCCCTGCCCGCCGAACCCGCGCTGCGCCTGGCCGCCGCCTATCTGCTCGAAGCCACTGAACCGCACGTCTCCGCCCAGGCTTTGCTGGAACTGGCGGGTGCCGCACCGGACCTCGCGACGGCCGGCTCGCTCGATCTCGATGGCAAAGCTGAATGGCTGACCCGCTCCTTCGCGCTGACCCAACCACCCGCGTTGGCCCAGCTCGTCCCGGCCTGGGTGCCCCCCCTGCTGCCCGCCGATCACTTCGATGCTTTTGTACGGGCCATCCAAAAACGCCCGCCCCTGTGGCTGCGCGCGCGCACGGGCGATGGCGCGACCGTAACCGCCCTATTGCAGCGCGAAGGCTACCAGGCCCAGCCCCACCCGCTCCGGCCCGATGCGCTGCGCCTGGACCGTGCCCCGCCCACCTCGCTCATTCACTCCCTGGCCCGCCGCGGCTGCACCCCGCAGGACCTCCATTCCCAATGCGTCGCCCTGGCCTGCGCCCCGCAACCGGGCCAGTCGTGGTGGGACGTATGCGCGGGTGCAGGCGGCAAAACCCTGCACCTGGCCGACCTCATGCAGGGCCGGGGCCGCATCCTGGCCACCGATATCCGCGAAAACGCGCTGCAGGAACTCAATCGCCGCGCCAGCACCATGGGCGACATCAAGCTCACCCTGCGCCTGCTCCGCCCCGATGCCCCGCCCCCCGGCGGCCCCTTCGATGGCGTGCTGGTGGACGCCCCCTGCTCCGGCCTCGGTACCTGGGGCCGCAATCCCGACGCCCGCTGGCGCACCTCCCTCCAAACCGTCGAACGCGCCGTTACCGCCCAAACCGATCTGATCCAACGCGCCGCCGACCACGTCAAACCCGGCGGGACCCTCGTCTACGCCACCTGTAGCGTCACCCAGTCCGAAGGCGACGCCGTTTTCCTCGATTTCCTTACTAAATCCGGGGCAAAGCCGCATCCCTTCCAACTCCCCCTCCGGCCCCATCCCTCTCCCTTCATCACCCTCTGGCCCCACCCCGACCTGGGCGCAGGCATGTACATCGCACGAGCTATAATACATTAGTGTAACTTGATTAGTATTATACTACATCTTTGTCGTTACTTTATCGCTATAGAGACGCATTTGTCTTTAATTGTTAATTTTATATCCATTTCATGGATAACGTATTGCGTGGACTAAACCCGACGTTGGCGAGGGTTGGCATGCAATCTGCATAATTCCTCTGCAACAAAACAAAGGAATTGCTCATGATCCTCGCTAAAAACAGCCCGTTGCTTGCCAAAACCACCACCTTGCGTTCGACGCCGCGCTCCGCCTTACGGTCCAACCGCATGGGGACGGTCCCGCCGGCCGCCACGACTTCGACTCACATGGAGATCACGCTTCGCCTGCCCGTGGCCAAGGGTATGGAGTTTATGAAGCTGGTTCGGGACGCCGGCCGCATGGAAAGCGCCCCCATCCTGCTGTGGGCGGGACCCCGGGGTGAAGTGGATATCATCGTTCGCGACCAGGATGCGGCGACCGAGCAGGAGTCGAAGACCCTGCTGACCACCCGTGCGGAATACCGCTTGCCCGAGGCCGCGCCGGTCATGCCCACGGAACGCGAAAGCATGACGGCGGGCGAACTGGTCATCAACCCCGGTCGCCACGAGGTGCTGTACAAGGGCGCCCCGGTGCCCCAGCTGACCTACACGGAATTCGGCATCCTGCATTACCTGGCCAAGCATGCGGGCTGGGTCTTCACCCGCGAACAGATCGTGGAAGGGGTGAAGGGCAAGGACTATCCGGTGACAGACCGCGCGGTGGACGTGCAGGTGGCGGGGTTGCGCAAGAAGCTGGGCGCGGCCGCGGACCATGTGCAAACCGTGCGCGGCGTCGGCTATCGCTTCAAAGACTGAGTCTTTTCGCGCTGTAGCGCCCATCGCGCCCGACCCCCGGGGTCACGCGATGGGCGCGTTTGTTTTGTCCGCCCTCTGTTTTTATGTTTTTCCAAGGGTTGGAAACCTGCTAACCATGTTTTTCCAAGGGTTGGAACCTGGCCCGGAGAACATGGCTTGTGAAGTACATCGAACGCGCGCGCGAAACGCTGGATATCGAAATAGCCGGTCTGCACAAGGTGCGGGACGCCCTGGGCCAGGACTTTGACCAGGCGGTGGACCGGCTGCTGGCCGCCCTGGCCGCGGGGGGCAAAATTGTGGTCACCGGGGTGGGCAAGAACATCCCCATCGGCCAGAAAATCGCCGCCACCCTGACCAGCACAGGCAGCCCGGCCGTTTTCCTGCACCCCTCCGACGCCATGCACGGCGAACTCGGCATCGTGGCCGCAGGCGACGCCGTACTGGCCCTCAGCTACAGCGGCGAATCCGAGGAGCTGCTGAACCTGCTGCCCGCCCTCAAACGCAACCAGGTCGCCATCATCGGCATGTGCAGCAGCCGCGACAACGCGCTGGCCCGCTGCAGCGACGAGGTCATCCTGATCGCGGTGGACGCGGAAGCCTGCCCCTTCAATATGGCCCCCACCACCAGCACCACCGTCACCCTGGCCGTGGGCGACGCCCTGGCCATGGTCCTGCTGGAAGCGCGCGGCTTTACCCGCGAGGACTACGCCAAGCTGCACCCGGGCGGCGCCATCGGGCGCACCCTGCTGGTGCGCGTGCGCGACATCATGCGCACGGGCAACCGCGTGGCCCGCATCGGCCGGGGGGCCCGCGTACGGGACGCCATCCTGGCCATGACCGAAGCCAAATGCGGCGTGGTGGCCGTGGTGGACGCCGACCAGCGCCTGTGCGGGCTGTTCACGGACGGCGACCTGCGCCGCCATATCACCAGCCCCACCCCGGTCACCGAACTGTGCATCGACGACATTATGACCGCCCGCCCCATCACCCTGGGTCCGGATCACCTCGCGGTGGACGCCCTCAACCTGTTCCAGAAACACAACATTGACGACCTGGTCATCGTGGATCCCGACGGCCGTCTGGTGGGCATGGTGGACATCCAGGATCTGCCCAAATTCAAAATCCTCTAATTCGGAAGTTTCACCGCGGAGCCGCGGAGGACGCAGAGAAGATCGTTCGACGTGGGCAGGCCTTTTCTTCCCATCCGCTATTCTTCTCTGCGAACTCAGCGCCTCTGCGGTGAACGCATTATGCGGGCTGATCCGTTCGCGCCCCGTCACCCCCCTGTGCCTGTGTGCCTTTGTCCCTCTGTCCCTTCTCTTATCCCCGACGTTGACCCTGCACCCCGCTCCCGCTAATCTCCGCCCCTTGTTCACGAAAGGGTTTCTGCCATGGCCATGTTGATTTCCAAGTTTCACCGCCTCATCCAGTCCAAACTGGTGTGGCTCGCCATCCTCGTCATCATCGTTTTCTCGTTCGTGGTCTGGGGCACCCAGATGCCCAGCAAGGCGGACCGCGACCAGGCCTCCTCCCCCGGCACGCTGAACGGCGAGGCGGTGGACGCCAAGCAATTCCGCCAGATGTATTTCAATACCTACCTCAGCGTCATCATGTCGGTGGGCCGCCAGATCAACATCACGCCCCAGATCGACCAGCAGTTGCGCAAGGCGGCCTGGCAACGCCTGAGCGCCCTGAACCAGGCACGCGAGCTCGGCCTCTCTGCCAGCAACGACGAAGTGGCCATGGCCATCCAGCAATACGAGGCCTTCCAGTCCGAGGGTCAGTTCAATCCCAGTATCTACAAAGCCTTCGCCCAGCAGTTCCTGGCCGCCATGGGTTTCACCGAACGCATGTTCGAAGAGCATGTGCGGGAAGAAATCGTCATGCAGAAAACCCGCCTGGTGCTGGATCGCTCCACCCTGGTCACCCCCACCGAAGTGGCGCGGGCCTTCAGCTCGGTGAGCGACCGCTTCAAGGTGGACTACGTGATCATCAAGCCCGAGCTGGTCACCAACTCGGTCAAGGTGGGCCGCGAGGAAGCGCGCGCCCTGTTCGACAAGGATCCCGCCGCCTTCACTCTGCCCGAGAAGGTCAAGGTGCAGGTGGTGCGTTTCAACGATGCGCCCTTCATTCCCCAGGTCAAGGTGACGGAGGACGAGACCCGCGCCTACTACGACGAGAACCTCAGCGAGTTCGAAGTGGAGGACACCAACTCCCTGGCTGAAGCCGCCACCAACCTGCTGGCCACCGTGGGTAAGATCACCCGCCCCTTTGACGAGGTCAAACAGGACATCGCCAACCAGCTCATCCAGAAAGCCGCGCGCGAAAAAGCCTCCGACCAGGCCATGAACTTCGTCGTCGCCCTTACCCCGGACCGCGAAGGCAAGGCCCCCAGCTTCGCCGAAGTAGCCAGCAACCTGAATGTCACCATCACCGAAATGGGTCCCTTCTCCGCGGACGAGGAACTGGCCGACGTGGATGCCGGGCCGGCCTTCAATCGCGCCGCCTTCGAGTTGAGTGCGGGCGAGGAATCCTATTTCAGCAACCCGGTGGACGGCGAGGAAGGGGTCTACGTGTTGGGCCTGATCGAACGCGAATCAGAGCGCGTGCCCACCTTTGAAGAAGTCGAAGCGCGGGTCATGCCGGTGGCCCGTAACCAGGCCCTGGCCGAGGCCCTCAGCCGCAAGGCGGCGGAAATCCGCGACACCCTGGACAAGGCCATGCTGAACGGACAGAGTTTTGGCGAGGCCCTGATCGCGTTCGGGCTGGAACCGGAAAAGACGCTGGAATTCACCGCCTCCACCGACCTCGAAAAGGTGCCCTACGCTGACGTGGTCACCCGGGGCGTCATGCTCAACAACCGTGGCGAACTGAGCGATCTGCTGCCCGCCAAGGACGCCATTCTGATCGCCCACGTGGCCGACCGCATCGCGGGCGACCAGGCCAATTTCGGCTCCATCCGCGGCCAGTTGATCAACACCATCCGACGCCAGTACGGCCGTATGAGCTTCGACGCCTGGCAGGAAGACCTGCTCAAGCAAGCCAACTTCCAGGAGCGCCAGACGGCAACGGCGGACGAAGAACCGATCGAGGACGAAGTTCCCGCCGAACCGGCCAGCTGATTGCCCGGCCACTTCATCACCGAATGGCCGACGTGGCGATGGTCTGCGCCGGGGCGCTTCCCGGCCACCGCACGCCTTCGTGGGGGGCGGATCCATGATTGAGCTAGCCCAAAACAGTCGAGGCAACCGGGGCGTCTCCACGGCGCTGCGCGTACTGCTGATTGGATCGCTCTCCCTCCTGCTGTTTCTGCCTGTCCATCCCGTCATGCCCCAGATTGGCCTGGACCCGTCTTGGATACTGGCCATCAACGAAGCCGTCGCTCAGGGCCTGACCTTTGGGCGGGACATCATCTACACGGTTGGCCCGCTCGCTTCCATTTGGACCCAGGCCTATCATCCGGCAACCATCCAACTGGTCCTGTTGGGCGGGCTTCTGCTCGCCTTTGCCCATGCCACCACGACCTGGCTGCTGGTGAAGGACCGGAAGGCAGGCTGGCTGCTGGCTTACGCCGTCTTTCTTCTGTTTTTCCTGGAATCCCGGGACAGCCTGTTCCTGGCTTTACCCATGCTGCTTTCTCTTCTGCTCTACCGCATGGGACGGCCGGAACAATGTGGCGACCGCATTCAACTCTCCCGAATGGAGACCGCCGCCCTGCTGACCTCGCTTTCTGCCTTGGGCCTGCTGCCCATCATTAAGTTATCCTTCCTCCCCCTGGCTCTGGTGGTTTGCGGACAGGGCACCCTGCTCTTTCTTAAATCGAAGCATGGCGTCACCGCCCTGATGTCCGTTCTCTCTCCTGTCATAACCGCGGCGGTGTTTTGGGCCATGGCGGGACAGGACCTGTCTGCACTTCCCGGCTATTTCATCAACACCGCGCCCATCGTGTCAGGATATACGCAAGCCATGTCCTTAGGCTTCAGCCCGGTCATGCCGGCCGTGTATGGCTTGGGCGCACTGTTGGTCCTGCTCGCCCTGTATACAGAACAACGGGTGACCGGCCTTTATCCCTATGTCTTTTTTGCCGTGGCAGGGTTCTTTCTGTTCTTGTCGTTTAAGGCGGGATTCGTCCGCCATGATGAACACGCGCTGACCGCCAGCTCCAGCCTGCTATTGGGCGCGCTTCTGGCGGATCACGCCCGCCCGCTCCAACCCAGGCGAATGGCCCCCGTATGCCTGATCGCCCTGGTCACCTGGGGCACACTTCATCATCAATATGCCGCAACCAGTTTCGCGTACGCCAAACCGCTCAGCCATCAATTGTGGGCCGAACTGAAACTTCGCTTGAATTCGCGGCATGTCCCGGCGTCGTTCCCGGCCCGCTACGCCGCGCATCTGGCGGATATCCGGCGCGCCATGCCGGTTCCGAAACTGAAAGGGACGGTGGACGTTTATCCGCATGATCACGCGGCGCTGCTCGCCTCCGGCAACAGGTGGGCGCCCCGACCCGTCTTCCAGAGTTTCGCCGTCTACACTCCCGCGCTGGCCGCCCTGAATGCCGCATATTTGGCTGGTTCCAACGCGCCCGCCAACCTGCTTTTCTGCATCAATGCGATTGATGATCGCCTTCCTGCGCTGGACGACGGGATGAGTTGGCCCCTGATTTTCACCAAGTATGAGCCCACGCAGATGAACGATCATTTCCTGGTGTTGGGCAAACGCGCGGTGGAGTCTTCCCCCCGCACAACCGCCATCCACCTCCCCGGCGAAGCTCGCCTGGGCGAGTGGATTGATCCCGGCGAGTACGACGGCATTCTCTATGCCGAGATCGAAGTCACCCCCTCGGTGCCCGGAAAACTCATGAATGTCCTTTTTAAGCAAACGGCCCTGCGTATAGGAATCGAATTATCGAATGGCCAGACCAAGTCCTGCCGCTTTATTCCCGGGCCGGCCGGCAAAGGTTTTGTCCTCTCGCCCTACATCAGCAGCACGCGCGATTTCGCCGCCTTGATGGGAGGAGGCGAGGCGCGGGCGGAGCTTCCGATCATCCGTCGGTTTCGGGTGGATGAACACCCGTTTAAGATCGGCCTCTGGAAAACGAGTTATTCCATTCGACTCTATCGCTGGTCGAAGCATGACCACGGCGAACCAGGGCACGAACCGAGCAACCACTAGCGGTACCGGCCAGGTCGAGGCGGGAAATCCCTCCCCCGACAGAATGCGATTTCTATCGTTTCTCGATTGATTCCCACCCCGCCAGAAAGCACAATGAACTCTCGCGTCGGCGCTCCAAGGTTGAGCGCACGCCAATTATGTCATCGCGTATAGCCATCGGATCGGATCACGGCGGGTTTGAGCTGAAGGAACAGCTTGCCGCCCACCTGCGGGAGCAGGGGCATGCCGTTCACGACTGCGGCACCACCTCCAAAGACGCGGTGGACTATCCGCGCTTCGCTCATCTGGTGGCCCAACGCGTGGCCAAACGCGAAGCGGATTACGGCATCGTGGTGGACGGGGCGGGCATCGGATCGGCCATGACGTGCAACAAGGTCCCGGGCGTGCTGGCGGCCGCCTGCTACAGCGAAGCCCTGGCCCGCAACGCCCGCGAACACAACAACGCCAACGTGTTGACCCTGGGGGCCGGGCAAACAGATATTGCGTTGGCTAAACAAATCGCTAACATATTCCTTGCGACAGCATGCACGGCGGACCGCCACCTGGGGCGAGTTCGTCTGATCAAAGAAATTGAGGGAACGTACATGGCCGCTGCAGGTTCCGGTCCGGATCTTTCGCCCGAAGACATTCAACGCATAGCCGACCGGGTCAAACAATTGATCGGCCAGGGGGGCTCCTCCAACGCCGCCGCCCGCCCCATTCCGGCCGCCCAGGCGGCCAAGCTGATCGACCACACCCTGCTCAAAGCCGAGGCCACCCCGGCCGACATCGAAAAACTCTGCGCGGAGGCCCGCAAATACGGCTTCTATTCCGTGTGCGTGAACTCCTCGTTCGTCAAACAGGCGCGCCAGTTGTTGCGCGATACACCGGTCAAGGTATGCGCGGTGGTCGGTTTCCCGCTGGGCGCCATGGAACCCCAGATCAAAGCTCTGGAAGCGCGCAAGGCCCTGCGCGACGGCGCGGCGGAAATCGACATGGTCATCAATATCGGCGCCCTCAAGGCCAAGGACGATGCCCTGGTCCTGCGCGACATCCGCGGGGTGGTGGAAAGCTGCAAGGAAGGCCGGGCCCGCTGCAAGGTCATCCTGGAAACCTCTCTATTGAACGACGAGGAGAAGGTTCGGGCCTGCCAGCTCAGCATGAAGGCCAACGCTGATTTCGTGAAGACGTCCACCGGTTTTTCCACCGGCGGCGCCACTGTGGAAGACATTGCTTTGATGGCCCGAACCGTGGCCCCGCGCAAGTTGGGGGTCAAGGCCTCGGGCGGCGTCCGCACCTATGCAGACCTGGTGAAATTTGTGCAAGCGGGCGCCACCCGCGTGGGCTGCAGCAGCAGCGTGCGTATCATTGAAGAAGCGTCGGGAATCGCCCAGCCGGCCGGTGCGGCGGGCAAAGGGTACTAAGCCGCACCAGCGGCCGGGTTAAATCAGAAGGAGATCGGACATGTCGGAACTGCGCTGTTACGTCTTTATAGACAGTCTGCAACCCCAGTTTGCGTCCTTCCTGGGCACGGTGGCGCAAGGCTTTCTGCCCACCCAACATCAGGCCGCCCTGTTTGTGGAAATCGCCCCGGGCATGGACATCAACAAGGTTACGGATGTCGCCCTCAAGGCCACCAACGTGACCCCGGGCATGATGATCATCGAGCGCCTGTACGGCATGCTGGAGATCCACTCCTCCTCCCAGGCCGATGTGCGCCAGGCCGGCCGCGCCATCCTGGAATCGCTGGAACTGAAAGAGGAAGACCGCATCAAGCCGAAGCTGCTGACCAGTCAGGTCATCCGCAACATCTCGGACTACCACTCCCAGCTCATCAACCGCACCCGCCACGGCAACATGATCCTGCCCGGCCACTCGCTCTATGTGATGGAGTGCGCGCCCGCCGGTTATGCAGCCATCGCGGCCAACGAAGCGGAAAAGGCGGCCAACATCAACATCCTGGAAGTGCGTGCCTTCGGCAGCTTCGGGCGCATCTACCTGGGCGGCGAGGAGCGCGACATCGAGGTCGGCTACCGGGCCGCGGAGCAGGCGCTGGAAGTGATCTCGGGCCGCGAGGACAAAGGGCGCGGCGGTTAAGCGGGTCGGAAATTGACGAGTAAAAAGAACCTAACGGAGAGACGAACATGACTGAAGCACTGGGCATGATTGAAACGCGGTCCTTCCCGGCCGTGGTGGAAGCGGCGGATGCCGCGGTTAAAGCAGCCAAGGTCGAACTGGTTTCCTACGAGAAGACCGGCGGCGGCTATGTATCCGTGATCGTGCGTGGCGATGTGGCCGCGGTTAAAGCCGCCTGCGACGCCGCCCAGGTGGCCGCGGGACGCATCGGCGAAGTGGTCGGCGTGCACGTAATTGCCCGCCCCCACAGCAATGTGGACGCCGTGCTGCCGCTCGGCCGCGCTGAAGCCAAGGCCAAGAAGTAAGCCGATTGCCAATTTCCAATTGCCGATTTCCAATTGGCACTTGGCATTTGGCATTTGGAAATAGATATGCAGCTCGCACGCATAACCGGAACCGTGGTGGCCACCCGCAAGGAGCCGACCCTGGAAGGGTTGCGGCTCATGCTGGTCCGGCCACTGGACGAGAACGGCAAGGAAACGGGATCCACTCTGGTGGCCGCAGATGCCGTGGGCGCGGGCCCCGGCGAGGTGGTCCTCATCGCTTCCGGCAGTTCAGCCCGCCAGACCGTGCAGACGGACAAGCGTCCGGTGGACACCGTGATCATGGCCATCGTGGACAGCTGGCATGTGGATGGCGTGTCCAAATACCGGAAGTCCGAAGAACCCCAGGTGGCGGAAGACTAACGCCCCCGGTTGAGGAGTGTACATGGCCAGGTTGACCGATGCCGATATCGAGGCAATTGCCCGCCGTATTGTAGCGGACCTGAATCCGGGTTCCAGCCCGGGGTCAGCGCCCGCTGCGGTCACGGCCGCGGATCATAATCTGGGCATCTTCCCCACCGTGGACGACGCGGTGAAGGCGGCCCGGGAAGCCCAGCCCATCTTCGTTGCCCTGCCCCTGCGCAAACGCGCGGAAATCATAGCGGCCATTCGGGCCGTAATGCTGGAAAATGCCGCCGTGCTGGCCAAGGCCGCCCACGAAGAAACCAAACTGGGCCGGTTCGAGGACAAGATCACCAAGAACCTGCTGGTCACGGAAAAAACCCCGGGCCTCGAACACTTGGAACCGCAGGCGCTCACCGGCGACCACGGGCTCACCCTGATGGAGCCGGCCCCGTTCGGAGTCATCGGCGCCATCACGCCCTGCACCAACCCGACCTCCACGATCATCTGCAACACCATCGGCATGATCGCGGCCGGCAACACGGTGGTCTTCAACGTCCACCCCACGGCCAAGAACTGCTCCATGCAGACGGTGGGCTTGATCAACAAGACCATCCAGGCCCACGGTGGTCCGCGCAACGTCATCACCTGCGTGTCCAACCCGACCATCGAGAGCGCGGGTCAGACCATGAAGCACCCGAACATCCGCCTGGTGGTGGTGACGGGCGGCGGCGCGGTGGTCAAGGCGGCCATGACCTCCGGCAAACGCGCCATCTGCGCCGGCCCCGGCAATCCGCCCGTGGTGGTGGATGAAACGGCCGACCTGGCCAAGGCCGGGCGCGACATCGTGCTGGGCGCTTCCACCGACAACAACATCATCTGCGCGGACGAGAAGCAGGTGCTGGTGGTGGACAAGGCGGCCGACGAATTGATCAAGCACATGCAGCAGAACAACGCGGTGCTGATCGACAAGAGCAAGCTGGCCGCGCTGGAAAAAGTCATTTTCACGGAGATGCACGGCCCCCGCAAGGAAGCCCACATCAACCGCGACCTGATCGGCAAGAACGCGGATGTCATCCTGGCCAAGCTGGGTATCAACGTTCCCAGCAGCGTGCGCCTGGGCATCGTGGAAGTGGACGAAAATCATCCCCTGCTGTGGACCGAGCAGATGATGCCCATCCTGCCCATCTGCCGCGTGCCCTCGTGCGACTACGCCATCGATCTGGCCATCCAGACCGAAGGTGGCAACCGGCACACCGCGATCATGCACTCGCGCAATATTGACAAGCTCAGCCGCATGGCCAAGGAGTGCAACTGCAGCATATTCGTTAAGAATGGACGCTCCCAGGCCGGCCTAGGGCTGGAGGGCGAAGGTTTTTGTTCTTTCACCATCGCGAGCCCGACCGGCGAAGGTCTGACCGGCCCGCGCACCTTTTCCCGGTGGCGCCGCTGCGTGCTCGTGGATCACTTCAGGATTACGTGATGAAGCGATACCCGGCCATGGCCGTGGTGGAGTTCCGGGACATCCCCAAAGGTATGTACGCCACGGACAAAATGCTGAAGAAGGCCCCCATCGCCTTCGTGCGTTGCGGCACCATTAGCCGCGGACGCTACCTGACCGTCATCGGTGGCTCCACCGGCTCGGTGGACGAGTCGTTTCAGGAAGGCCTGTTCTGGGGCGGCGACAGCGTGCTGGATTCCGTGCTGCTGGCCGATGTTCATCCCCAAGTCCACGACGCCATCCTTGGCTCGTCCCGCGCCACCTGCACCGGCGCCATGGCCGTCATTGAAACTCCGACCGTGGCCTCCAATGTGCGCGCGGCCGAACTGGCCCTGAAGGGCACGCCCATCGGCCTGGTGGAATTGCGCCTGGCCGATCTGGAACTATCCGGGAAAGGCCTCAGTATTTTCCAGGGCGAGTTGCACGATCTGGAGGCGGCCATGGATATTGTATCAAGCCGCCTGGGCACGGCCCTGGAATACCGCGTATTGCCCATGCCCCACGAGGCCATGAATGAACGCGCCGCCACCCCCAGCCCGTTCGGCAGCGCGATCATGATGGATCTGGATGGAGAGCCCATCTGATGTTGCTCGGGAAAGTCATAGGCCAGGTGGTGCTCTGCGAGGTGTATGAAGGCCTGACCGGCGTGCCCATGCTGCTGGTGCAACCGCTGGATAAACTCGGCCAGCCTAAAGGCGCCGCCCTCGTCTGTGCCGATGGCACCCGTATGGCCGGACCGGGCGAACGGGTGTACTACGAAGGCGGACGCGAAGCCGCCATAACGTTGAAACCAACCTTTGTACCGGTGGATCACGCCATCGTGGGCATCGTGGATAACCTGAACCTGCCGGGAACGGACAGCTGACCATGTTTACCGGACGCGTCATTGGCACCATAGACTCCACCATCAATCATCCCTGGTACGACGGGAAGAAAATGCTGGTGGTCGAAAAAACCGGCCCGGACGACCAGGCCACGAGTGGTTACGTGATCGCGGTGGACACCGTCGGCGCGGGGGTCGGAGAAATTGTCCTGGTATTGGACGAAGGCACGGGTGCCCGCCAGGTGGTGGGCTCCAGCGACGCCCCGTTGCGCTCGGTCATCGTCGGCATCGTGGATCATCAACAACTCAGCGACGGCTAAGCGGACTAAACATTATGCGCGTATTTCTGATCGTGCTGGATTCGGTGGGCATCGGATACGCGCCGGACGCACGCGACTACGGAGACGAAGGCGCCGCCACCCTGCCCCATATCGCGAACGCCGTGGGCGGATTAAAACTGCCCACCCTGCAGGCCTTGGGCCTCGGCAACATTCTGCCCATGACCGGGCAGCCCCTGCGCATCGAGGGCGTTACTCCGGTGGAGCGCCCCCTGGCCAGCTTCGGCGCCATGCGCGAAGTGTCGCAAGGCAAGGATACGGTCACCGGCCATTGGGAAATCGGCGGCCTCCTGTTGCAACCCGGCTTTCATCTCTTTCCGCCCGGCCCGCCGTCCTTCCCGCCTGAACTGGTGGCGGAATTCGAGCTCAAGACCGGGCGCAAAATGATCGGCAACAAGTCGGCCAGCGGGGTCGGCATCATGGAAGAGCTGGGCGAACGTTCCATGAAGGAAAACGCGTGGATCGTCTACACCAGCGCCGATTCCGTGTTCCAGATCATGTGCAACATCGATGTGATTCCGCTGCCCGAGCTCTATCGGGCGTGCGAAATTGCGCGCGAACTGTGTGATCCGTATCGCGTGGGGCGGGTCATCGCCCGACCATTCCGCGGCCAACCGGGTTCGTTCAAGCGCACCGAGGACCGGCGCGACTACGCCTTCCAGCCCGCGGAGCGCACCATCCTGGAACGACTGAAAGAACGCGGAGTGGACGTCTATGCCGTGGGCAAGATCGAAGACATTTTCGCCCACCGCGGCATCACCCACACCGACCACACCGGCAACAACCTGGCCTCCCAGAAGACCGTGGAACGCTATGCCGCGACCATGAAGCGGGGCTTCCTGTTCGCCAACTTCATTGATTTCGACATGCTCTACGGCCATCGCCGCGACGCCCGGGGCTACGCTGATTGCCTGGTGCAGACCGATGCCTGGCTGAAGGATTTCCTGCCCCGTCTGGGCGCGGATGACGTGCTGATCGTCACCGCCGACCACGGTAACGATCCCACCTGGAAGGGTACCGATCACACGCGCGAGATCGTTCCCCTGCTGGTCTACCGTCCCGGTCATCCCGGCGTCAGCCTCGGGGTTCGCCAGGGCTTCTATGACGTGGCGCAGTCCGTTGCCCACACGTTTGGCATCGAGCCCCTGCCCCGCGGGGTCAGTTTTCTCTAACCCACAAGGATTCACCCATGCTTCCCCAATGGATCATCGAAAAGAAACGGGACGGCCACGAGCTGTCCGAACCGGAAATTCGCCAGTTTATCAACGCCTACGCCAAGGGTGAGTTGCCGGACTACCAGATGTCCGCCATGGCCATGGCCATCTTCCTGCGCGGCATGAACCCGAAGGAAATCGCCGTACTGACCGACGCCATGATGCGCTCCGGCGATCTGGTGGACACCTCCGCCATCAAACGGCCCAAGGTGGACAAACATTCAACCGGTGGCATCGGCGACAAGGTTTCGCTGATCCTGGCCCCGCTGGTGGCCTGCTGCGGACTGGCCGTCCCGATGATTTCAGGGCGAGGCCTCGGTATCACGGGCGGCACACTCGACAAGCTGGAATCCATTCCCCGCTACCGCACCAATCTGAGCGATCAGGAGTTCATTGCCGTCATCCAGAAGTGCGGCTGCTCCATCATCGGCCAGACCAAGCAGCTCGCGCCCGCCGACAAGAAACTGTACGCACTGCGCGATGTCACCGGAACGGTGGCCTCCATCCCGCTCATCACCGCCAGCATCATGTGCAAGAAACTGGCCGAGGGCATCGATGCCCTGGTGCTTGATGTGAAATGCGGCAAGGGCGCCTTTATGCGCACCCAGAAGGATGCGCGCGCACTAGCCTTGAGCATGGTGCGTGTGGGCAAGGCCATGGGTAAAGGTATGTCGGCCTTGATTACCGACATGAACCAGCCGCTCGGCCGCACCGCCGGCAATGCGCTGGAAGTGCTGGAGTCCGTCGAGACGCTGCAGGGCAAGGGACCCAAAGACCTCACCGATATCACCATCGCTTTCGCCGAAGAAATGATGATCCTGGGCAAGGTGGCGCGCGATCGCGCCAAAGCCCGCCGTCAGTTGGAGGAGGCCATCCGTTCCGGCGCGGCCTTCGCCAAGTTCCGGGAGATGGTCGATCTGCAGGGCGGCGACCTCTCCGTCATCGATGATCCCACCCGCCTGCCCGCGGCCCGCATCATCAAGGCTTACCCGGCCCCCCGCTCCGGTTACGTGGCGCTGGCCGACGCGGAATCCATCGGGAAAGCGTGTGTGGTGCTGGGTGCAGGCCGGACCAAGACCGATGACGCGGTTGATTTCGCCGTCGGCGTTTCCGGCATCAAAAAAATCGGGGAGCCGGTCAAGAAGGGCGAGCCTCTGCTGTTGGTGCATGCCAACGATGACCAGAAGCTCGCGCAAGCCCACGAGTTGTTGAAGACCGCCTTCAAGATTTCCGCGACACGTCCGCGCTCACCCAAACTTATCCTCGAACGCGTAGGAGCCAAATAGCCATGATGGATCGCAAACAGTTGGATCAGGCCCTGTCGTTTATCCGTTCGCGCTGGCCAAACGCCCGGCCCACCCTGGGGCTGATACTCGGCTCCGGCTGGAGCGAGGTGGTGGAGTCCTTCACCATCAAGGACACCATTCCATACGAGGAGATTCCCGGTCTGGGCAAAACCGGCGTGGTCGGTCACGCCGGCCGCCTGGTACTGGCCGAATCCTCCGGCATCGAGACCCTGATTTTTCAGGGCCGCCGTCACTTCTATGAGGGCGTCGGCTGGACGCCCATCGCCCTCCCCGTCTTCTTGATCAAATCGCTGGGTGCAAAAGCGGTGATGGTCACCAATGCGGCGGGCGGTGTTCGCGCCGATTTGAAGCCCGGTTCGCTGATGATCATCGATGACCACATTAATTTCCTGGGCGCGAATCCACTCATCGGCGCGCACGACCCGGTGTGGGGACCCCGCTTCCCGGACCAGTCGGAAGTCTACAATACGAAGTTGCGCAAATTGCTGGCCCAGGCCGGCACCGCGGCAGGCGAAACGCTGCCCCACGGTGTCTATCTCGCCGATTCCGGCCCCACCTACGAATCGCCGGCCGAAATCCGCGCCTTCCGCACCCTGGGCGCGGACGCGGTGGGCATGTCGACGGTCCCGGAGGCGTTGCTCGCCAACGCGGCGGGATTGAAAGTGGTGGGATTGTCCTGCATCACCAACCTGGCCGCCGGGATCAGCAAGCAGGCGTTGAGCCACGAGGAAGTTACGGAATCAACCAAGCAGGCCATGGCCCGCATGAAAGCGGTGGTGCTCGGCTTCTGGAAGGAAGTGTCCCGTGAAGGCATCTAAAGGTATTTCCCGCACCGTGGCCCTCAAGCTGCTCAAGGCAGCCGCCCAGGTTTCGCGCCAGGCCCACGCCCCCTACTCCAAGTTTCAGGTGGGTGCCGCTCTGCTCACGGACAAGGGCGAGATCATCACCGGTTGCAACGTGGAAAATGCCTCCTACGGGCTGACCATCTGCGCCGAGCGCAACGCCATTTTCCACGCCGTGGCCACCAACCGTCGTTCCTTCAAAGCCGTGGCCGTGGTGGCCAGTGGAGAGCAGATGCCGTTCCCGTGCGGGGCATGTCGGCAGGTGCTGGCCGAATTCTGCGGACCGGACACCCTGGTTTTTATCGCCCCGCGCGCCAAGCTGACCGACTACGACCAGAGCACGCTGGGCGAATTGCTGCCCAAGACGTTTGTGTTTTAGTTTCCTGATCGGGGTCGGTATCGGAATCGGCATCGAACAGATTTTCTCGCAGCGGCGCAGAGACCGCAGCGAAGAGTTTTCTCGCCAAGGCGCCAAGAACGCCCCGTTCGGGGTAACCGCCAGATCCGAAATCCCCTCCCAGGAGGGGACAAAGGGGTGGGTTTGTATGATCTTTTCTGCCTTAAGCAATCGCCTAGACGATCGCCTTGATCATTTGTTAAAGGTTCAGCTATGCACCTGTCCCGCTTTGTGACGAAGCATTTCTCGCCCTCCATGCGTAGCATCAATTTCGGCCTTGTCGTGTCGTTACTTCTTCTTTCTGTTTCCATCAATTGCTTGGGCAGCATTATTGGGAGTCTTTCGGGACATCTAACGTCCGGCTGCCGAGATACTGTTACTAATGTTACTTTCCGGTTCGGTGGGCCAACACTGGGATTTTCGCATATTTATAAACCTGTATTTGAAGATTATGCCTTTGGGGTGAACGACGAAGGGGCGAGTTTTGTTGTTAATGAGCACAACGACCCGAATTTTACCTACTTAGCTTCCTACTGTACGGATGGAACAAATTCATTCCTCCGTTGGTCTACCGCTCTGGTTGGTTTTGGAGGAGTCGGCGGCGGCGGTCTTGAGTCTGAGGTGTTTTCCTCTGCGTCCAGTACGGATGCACGGGGGTACGAAATCGATTCCTTCGAACTTACGATCCACCAGCTTGTCTTTTCATATACGCCAGTACCATGGACGGATGTTGAATTTGATTTTTCGATTAACATCTATGGCCACATTGTCCCGGAGCCTTCAACATTGATCATGTTCGGTAGTTCGCTGGCTGCCGTTGGCGCGTATTCATATTGTCGACGAAATCATACGACAAAGGTTTAGATCAGGAAAGTACGCTGACCGTGGACAAAGACAATTCAGGGAAGGCCCGTACACCACGAATGGCTTGGCTTAATCCGCGCATCGTTCCAACCTGGCCCACCGTCATCGCGGAACGAGCCATCATCCGAGTTATTCCGTGGCCTTCCAGCGGCGGAGCGCCCTAACTACCGCAGACTTCCAACCCTTGGACTTGTCTGCCTCAGGCAGAAAAAGAGCATTTTCGGACTTCCCCGCCCGCATCGCTACACTCGCAAGCTCGCTTGCGAAGCGTTGCGGGCCGGGCAACCATTGGGTTTTCCAATGATTGGAAAAAATACCGGCGGGGAAGAATCAGATCACGCCCACAGTTTCGCCGGATACTCGCCCGCATCGATCAAGGCCTGAATGCCGGCCTTCACCAGTGGCTTGTCCTCGGGGTAGGTCATGCCCAGCCAGCGCGAAGACGTTTCCACCACGTCCACCACGGCACGATTGGACGTGATCAACTGATCCACTACGCTGGGGATGTAACATTCGGACTTTAATTGCGTTCCGCTGGTGCGCAGAAAGTCGGTGAAGGTCGCTTCCAACTGCGGGAACAAGGCGGGGGTGAAGCCCCACATATTCATGGACACCATCGCGTTTTCGGGCAGCGGTTCCGAAGTGCCGCCCACGTCCACCTGGATCACGCCGTTCTTGCGCTCGATGTGAGTCCGCTCGGTGACGCTCTTCAGCACGCCGTTCTGAACATTGCAGACCCCGCGCGACACCGCGCCGTGCTCGGAAAGCGTATTGGCGATGCGGAACCCCACCAGCACGTAGCGCGGATTGCTCACCTTGCGCTGGGTCAGCATGCGGGCCAGACCCTGGTAGGCGTCGCGCCCGTAGAAGTCGTCGGCATTAATCACGCCGAAGGGTTCCTTGATCAAATCGCGGCAGGCGCGGATGGCGTGCGCGGTACCCCACGGCTTCTGGCGGCCGTCCGGCACGGTGAAACCGGCGGGCAAATCCTCGAGGGCCTGGAACGCGTAATCCAGCGGGATGCGTCCCTTGAAATGCGGCTCCACGGCTTCGCGGAAGGCCTGTTCGATGTCGCGGCGAATGATGAAGACCACCTTGCCGAAACCGGCGCGCAGGGCATCGAACACCGAGTAATCAATGACGATTTCCCCGTGGGGACCGACGGGGTCAATTTGTTTCAGTCCGCCGTAACGGCTTCCCATGCCGGCGGCCATGATGACGAGGGTTGGTTTCATCGTTTACAGCACTCCCAGAGATTGAAGTAACAGGCGCAGTCCATCTTCGAGCGAAAATTGTGGCGAGTAGCCCAGTTCCTGGCGGGCTCGTTCAATGGCGGCGGCGGAGTGGCGGATGTCGCCCGCGCGCGGTTCGCGATGCACGGGCTGGAACGGGCGTCCGCCGAGGCGGCGCAGGGTGTCCACCAGGTCGAGCAGCGAGGTGGTGGAGCCGGAAGCAACGTTGTAGATCTGACCCGCGCCTTTGACCCGGTCCGACATGGCGAGCCGGTTGGCCTGCACCACGTCGCTGACGAAAACGAAATCGCGGGTCTGCAGGCCATCTCCGAAAATGGTGGGCGGGCGTCCGGCGGCGAGGTCATCGCAGAAGCGGGATATGACGCCGGAATAGGGCGACTTGGGATCCTGGCGCGGACCGAAGACGTTGAAGTAGCGGAGGACCACGGTTTCCACGCCGTAGAGCTGGGCGGCCAGGCGGAGGTAATGTTCGGACATCACCTTGGCCACGGCGTAGGGCGATTCCGGCTGGGGGGTCATGGTTTCCCGTTTGGGCAGGGTCGGATCATTGCCGTAGGCGGCGGCCGTACTGGCCAGCACCACGCGCGCCACCCCGGCCTCGCGCGCGGCGAGGAGGACATTGAGCGTGCCGGTGGCGTTGATGGCGTGATTGTCGCCGGGGCGTTGCACGGAATCAAAAACGGACACCAGGGCGGCCTCGTGAAAGATGCCGGATACGCCCTGCACGGCCTGCTTCACCGCGGCGGGATCGCGCACATCGCCGAGCAACACCTCGACCTCCGCGCCCCACGGTTCGAGGTTGCGGCGGTACCCGGAGGACAGGTTGTCCAGCACGCGCACGCGATGCCCGTCGCGCAGCAGGGATTCCACCAGATGGGAACCGATGAAGCCGCAGCCGCCGGTAACAAGGTAAGAGTGGGCGCTCATGAATAAAACCGGTGAGACGTTAGCAGGCGAGGCCGGGATTGTCAGCGTCGGGCATCCTCATAATTCCGATTCGCGCTGCAGGCGGACCAGGGCGTCCCGCAACTGGGCGGTGGTGGGATCGGACGGGGCCAGCGGTTCCGCCGCCTCCAGGTACAAGCGCGTGGCCCGCCAGCGCCGTTCCGACAACATATGGGCGGCCCGCTGCTGAATGAATTTTAGATGCTCACTCACCTCGGGCGTGGTGGACTGCAAGGCCCGCCCGAAATGTGCGATAGCCTCGCCGATACGGTCCTGGGCCTCCAGCATCTGGGCCAGGCGGGCGTGAGCATCCGGCGCGTCGGGGTCCAGTTCGAGGGCGGCCTGGTAGCACTGTTCAGCCTCGGCCAAACGACCCGCCTTCTCGTGCACGGAGCCCAGGTTGATGTGGGACACCAGCAGGCGCGGCTGCAGGGCCAGGGCGCGTTCGTAGCAGGATTGAGCGCCCGCCCAGTCGCTCATTTGAAAGAGCACATTGCCCAGGTTGTTCAGCGCTTCGTAGTGTTGCGGATTGGCCAGCAGGGCCGCGCGCAGGTGGCGGGCTGCGGGATCCCACTCCCCCCGATCCATATAGAGCAGGCCGAGATTGTTCTGGGCCATCCAGGCTTGGGGATTCTTTTGCACCGTATCGCGCCACAGGCTCTCGTTCTCCCGGAACACCGGCACGTGACGCTGGGCCACCACGGCCAGCACCGTCACCCCGGCCGCGATCAGGAGCCGGAAAGGCAGCACGGCTGATGGCGCGGCCGCCCGCAAACCAGCCAGGCCGGTGTGCAGGGCGGCGCCGGCCAGCGCCAGGGGGGCCAGGCTGGCCAGGTATTGGAAATGATCGGCCACGTTGGCGTAGCGCATGAAATAGACGTTAAAGAAGCCCAGTACCGGGAACAGCAGCAGGGCATAGATGAGTCCCGCGGCCAGCACGGGGCGACCCCACGTCTTCACGTTCACGAGGGCCACCGCCGCCACCACCAGCAAAGCCAGCAGGGGCATCCAGGAGCGCAGGTCGGAGGCGGACAGATCAAGGGCGGGATAGATGAAGATCAGCGGGGCCGGCCACAGCAGTTTGTTGAAATAGAAAATAACCAGGCGGGCGGAGGTGACCAGGCGGTCCGCCAGGGCGACCGACCATTCAAAACCGGCCGCGCCGGAGTTGTAGCGTTGTTCCCAGATGGTCCAGCCGGCGAACAGCAGGGCGGGCAGGAGAAAGGGGAGGATCCAGGTCCAACCGGCGTGCCCGCGCAGGCGGTTCTTCCACCACAGCAACACCAGCAACACGGCGGGAAAGGTGGCCACCGACGATTTGCTCATGAGGGCGCAGAAATACCAGATCAGGGCCCAGCGGTAGGCCCGGGGGTTGCGCCATTGGTTGTCGGGCAGCAAGCCGCTGCGCTGGAGGGCCAGCAGGCTGAGCATCAGGAAGACCATCGACTGGGTGTTTTTGAGTTCGGAGATCCAGGCCACGCTTTCGACCTGTACCGGATGAAGGGCGAATAGCAACGCGCCTAGCCAGGCCCCGCGCAACCCCAGGCCGGCCAGCACCCGCCAGACCAGGATGGCTGCGCCCGCGTGCAGGAGGATGTTCACCAAATGGTAGATCCACGGCACCAGGCCCACGGTCTGGCGGAGCAGCCAGAAGGTGGTGGAGGTCAGGGGATAATACAGGGCAAAACGCGAGGTCCAGATATCCACTAAACCGCCCAGGGTAAGCATGCGCGGGTTGGCGGAAAAATGGACATCATCGTCCCAGATAAACCCCGCGCGCAAGGCGGGCAGATAGACCAGCAGTACGCCCGCCACGAGGACCAGACCGGGCAGGCCTACCGCCTGCCACCACGAGGGCGAAGTTGCTTTGGGCGTAGTGGGTTTCACGGCGGGCGAAAGTGTAGAGTGAAGAGGGCCCGGCGTCCACCGCGACCGCTTCAGGCCTAGACCGTCCATCGCCGAGCCAACTGGCCCATCCGTGCGTGCACCGCAGCCCTGCGCACAAGCCAGGCCAGGGGGCGTGTCAATCCGCCACAGCCCAGCAATATGGACAGCGCGTCCACATGCTCATGACGGATGCCATCCGCGCCCTGCACACATAACCGGCACGCCGCGGCTTCCTCCGCCGAGGCTTCCACGAAGCGCAAGCGGTGTGCGACATCCAAAATGCGGAACACCTGCAGGATGCGGAGGCAGAACCGGCATCGGCCATCGTAGGTGACCGTCCACGTACCGGTCGGCGCGAGACGGCGGGCCAGGCCATCCCAGGGCAAAAAGAGGGCGTACAGCGGCAGCATATCGGTGAGATAATTCAGCTGCATGGTGGCCAGAATGCCCGCGTGCATGCCGGCCAGACCGAGGATAAATGGGGTGATGGGCAACCGGGCCAGCACGGCCACTACAAAACCCAGCTCCAGCAGCAGGGTGACGTTTCCCATCACGGCAAACGCCAGGTCGTGCGGCATCAACAGGCTGGCCGCGGGGGGCATCTCGTGAATGTGATACAGGGCATTCTTCTGCACGATAAGCCGCACGTTATCGGCGGCGGCCCAGGCCCAACCGTGTCCTCCGCCGCACCACTTGGCCCAGCCGGTAAAAAAGTAGATCAGGCTGAAGGTCAGCAGAAATGCGCGCAGGGCTGAATGTGGATAGAGGGCGGCGTGCGGCGGCCCTGCGTTGTGTTGGAGCAACGACGCCTTCAAGGATTCCGGCGCATGGCCGCGCGACCGCCGCCAGCGGTCCCAGGTGCCGCGATCCTGGTGGCGATAGAGACCGCAGAAGATAAGGAAGTAGACGATGGGCAAAAATGTCTTTTCGTTGATGATGAGATAATTCAGGCCCGACAAATGGGCGAGCAGCGCGGCCGACAGTCCCGCGGTCAGGCCCAAACGCAAACCCGCCGCCACCAGCAGCAGGCACCCCACCAGCAGGGCCTGTTCCCAGGGAATCAACGAAAAGTACTCCGGCCAAGGGGCAAAGAAATTATTTTGCCGGGCCAGTTCGTTTTCAAGGAAGAGAAACGAGGGAAACGAGGCCAGTTCGGCGAACGGATAGGTGCCCGCCTTCCAGGCCGCATAAAGACCCACCAGCATGCGTGCCACCATCAGGTTGAGGGGCGAAGCACGACGGGGCCGGGCCCAATAGTTGATGAACAGGCTCATGGGAACTGGCGCTCCGTCACCACCGAAGTCACTGGCGGGCGTCCCCGGTCCGGGATGTGATAGCCGACCCGCCGGGCCACCACGCCGACGAAGGGGCCGTGCGCGTTCAGTTCCTCCGCATGCCAGGCGCGACCGAATTGGCGGGTTGGAAACGGAGGGAAGCGAAGGGGAGCGACCTCGCTCTCCACCCGCTTCCGGTAGGCTTGGGCGCGCTGCAGCAGAAATGCGGTCAGCTCTTGCGCTTCGGGACGATCGGGCTGATCCAGCAGCTTGCGGGCGAGATAATGAACCTGCGTATTGAGTACGGGCGGAATGGCGTGCCGGTCGTAGAGGAGCCGGCGGCCCTGGGCATCCACCACATAGAGTTCATAAAATTCGCCGCGGTCCGGTTGAAGGCCACCCCAGAGGTGCCAGGTTTGAAATGGCCACAGCCAGAAATTCTTGCCGACCAGCCCCGGCATCAGAAGGCAACCAAAGAAGAGAACCAGATAGAGGCGACGGGGGATGGAACGCGCGGAAACCGCCAGGGCCATCAGGGTCAGTGCCCAGAAAACGATGAAAAACAAAGCGCCTACTTGAGCGGGCGTCCACGCCTGGAGCACTTCACGGCGCAGCAACAGGTCGACCCATCGATCCATGGTGTTCATGACCACGGTATGGGCCAGTCGGCCGGCGGATTTCGTCCCGCGTCCCATGAGTGGTGCCAATGATGCACGGCCAGCGTCTGCGGGGTCAGGCATTCCTTTCGAAACGATTCCAGCCACGAATAGGGATAGAAGACTTCCCTGGGGTAAAGACGGACGCCCGCGATGGTCTGGGGGCCATAGTGCTGCAGTCCGTGTCGTTTCAACACCTGGGTGGACACCCTGGGTGACAGCATGAATTCGGCCCGCTGATGGTATCCTGCCAGCGTCACGTCCAGACATTCACACAGAAACGGGTGCCCCGCCTCCGCGCCCAGCACCGCATTGTTCACCCAACCAGGTATCTCCTCCCGGCTTTGAAACCCTAGGAAGCAAGCGTCGTCCAGGCAAACCTCCAGGTCGTGCAGCACCTCCACATCGGTATCCAGATAGACCCCACCCTCCTCGTGAAGTGCCCACAACCGTACGAAATTGGATAGCTTGGACCACATGCCACGTGCCAGCGCGGTTTGGCAGTAGTCCACATGCAACGGGCTGTTGGATTCATTCCATTCCCTCAACTGAAAGTGCGGGAGTTTCCGGCGCCAGGTGGCCAGACATCGCTCCTGCAAGGCACCCATGTGATGAGGCCCGTAAGAGCAGTAGTGCAGGGTCAAGGGAATCACGTCGCTGTTATGTCAATCCGCGGACCATCCGACAAGCCCCGGGTACGAGGACGGGCTTCATCCGACCGCTTTACGACACCCTTGGACGGTTTCGTTTTACGTGATCGTCATAATTCAACGTAATACATTGACCATACAAACGTTGCATCATTTTATCGGGCCGCATCGGCAGCAAAGTATGTACCGCTTCGACACTTGCGTTTTCACCTGCTGCCGATTACCGTCTGGACCATTCTTGACCTAGGGGTGTGCCTCATGACCGAGCCGATTGATTCACCTGAAAACCTGGACGCTTTGGAGACGCGGGACTGGCTGGAATCCTTGGAGGATGTCCACCGCTCCCGGGGCCCCGGACGCGTGGCTGATTTGCTGTTTGATCTGCAGCAAATGGCGCAGAAACGCGGGGTTAAACTTCCGGTTACCTCCAATACGCCCTACACCAACACCATCCCGGTCAACCTGCAACCCGCCTACCCCGGCGACCGCGAACTGGAACGCCGGATCAAGAGCCTGGTGCGCTGGAACGCCATGGCCATGGTGGTCCGGGCCAACAAGCAGGACAGCACGCTGGGCGGTCATATTTCCACATATGCATCCAGCGCAACGCTTTACGAGGTAGGATTTAACCACTTCTTCCGCGGAAAAACGGACAAGCAGGACGGGGATCTGGTGTTCTTTCAGGGGCATGCCTCGCCGGGTATTTATTCCCGCGCCTTCATCGAAGGGCGGCTGAGTCCGAAGCATCTCGAAAACTTCCGGCGCGATCTGGCGCCCGAGGGCGGCCTGACTTCCTACCCCCACCCCTGGCTGATGCCGGATTTCTGGGAGTTCCCCACCGTCTCCATGGGACTGGGCCCGCTGATGGCCATCTATCAGGCGCGCTTCATCCGCTACTTGGAAGATCGCGGCCTCAAAAAGGCGACCAACCAGAAGGTATGGGCGTTCCTCGGAGACGGCGAAACGGATGAGCCGGAATCGCTGGGCGCCATCAGCCTGGCCGCGCGCGAAAAACTCGACAACCTGATTTTTGTCATCAATTGCAACCTGCAACGCTTGGACGGTCCGGTGCGAGGCAACGGACAGATCATCCAGGAATTGGAAGCCAACTTCCGCGGTTGCGGATGGAACGTGATCAAGGTCATCTGGGGCAGCGATTGGGACCCCTTGATCGAGCGCGACACCAGCGGGCTGCTCATCAAGCGCATGGGCGAAGTGGTGGACGGCGAGTTCCAGAAGTATTCCACCGAGTCGGGCGAATACATCCGCAAGCATTTCTTCGGCAAGTACCCGGAGACCTTGAAGCTGGTGGAACACCTGTCCGACGAGGAACTCACGCGCATGCGCATGGGCGGCCACGATCCGGAGAAGGTGCACGCCGCCTACCGCGCTGCGGTGAACAACGAAGGCACCCCCACCGTGATCCTGGCCCGCACCATCAAGGGCTACGGCCTGGGCGAATCGGGCGAAGGCAAGAACATCACCCACCAACAGAAGAAGCTGAACGAGGAGGAGCTGCGCGAATTCCGCCGCCGCTTCGACATTCCGATCTCCGAGGACGACATCGGCAACGCGCCCTTCTACCGGCCGGCCAAGGACAGCCTGGAAGTTCAGTATCTCGTAGAACGCCGTCGCGCCCTGGGCGGGGCCCTGCCCAAGCGCATCTCCAAGATCGAGCGCATTGACGCCCCGGGCGACGCCCTGTTTGAGGAATTCAGCAAGGGCACGGAAGGTCGCGAGGTGTCCACCACCATGGCCTTCGTGCGCATGCTGTCAAAGATGCTGAAAGACAAGGACATCGGGAAGCTGATCGTCCCCATCGTGCCCGACGAGGCGCGCACCTTCGGCATGGAATCCCTGTTCCGCAGTTGCGGCATCTATTCGCACGTGGGCCAGCTCTACGAGCCGGTTGATTCCGAGAGCCTGCTCTACTACAAGGAGGCCAAGGATGGCCAGATCCTGGAGGAAGGCATCAACGAGGCGGGCTCCATCAGCTCCTTCATCGCGGCCGGCACGGCTTACGCCAACCACGGGGTAAACACCATCCCGTTCTACATTTACTACTCCATGTTCGGCATGCAGCGCGTGGGCGACCTGGTGTGGGCGGCGGGCGACATGCGGTGTCGCGGCTTCCTGCTGGGCGGCACGGCGGGCCGCACCACCCTGAACGGCGAGGGCCTGCAGCACCAGGACGGGCACAGCCATCTGCTGGCCTATCCGGTGCCCAACCTCAAGTGCTACGACCCGGCTTTCGCCTACGAGATCGGGGTGATCATCCAGGAAGGCATCCACCGGATGTATCACAAGCAGGAAAGCCTGTTCTACTACATCACCCTGTGCAACGAGAACTACGCCATGCCGGCCATGCCGGAAGGCGCGCGCGAAGGCATCCTGAAGGGCCTCTATCGCGTGAAGGCCTCGGAGGCCAAGGGGGCCAAGCTCAAGGCCCAAATCATGGGCAGCGGCACCATCCTCAACGAGGCGCTCAAAGCCCAGGTCATCCTGGCCGAGAAATACGGCGTGGCGGCGGACGTGTGGTCCGTGACCAGCTACAAGGAACTGCGCTGGGAGGCCATGGACTGCGAGCGACACAATCTGCTCAACCCCACCGCCACCCCCCGCGCGCCCTATGTCACGCAGACCCTGGCCCCCACCGAAGGCCCCCTCATCGCGGTATCCGACTATGTGAAGATGCTGCCCGATGCATTGCACCGCTGGATGCCCCGCCCTCTGTACAGCCTGGGCACCGAAGGCTTCGGCCGCAGCGAAACCCGCAAGGCCCTGCGCGACTTCTTCGAGGTGGATGCCCGTTACGTGACGGTGGCCACCCTGTACCAGCTGGCCCAACAGAAGTTGGTGAAGCCTGAACTGGTGGCCCAGGCCATCAAGGATCTCGAGATCAACCCGAACAAGCTCAACCCGTTGTTTGCGTAGAGCGGAAGGAAAGACAACCATGGCAACTGAATTCAAACTTCCCTCGCTGGGTGAAAATGTGGACTCCGGCGATGTGGTGCGCATCCTGGTCAAGGTCGGCGACACCGTCAAAGCGGACCAGTCCGTCATCGAAATGGAAACCGGCAAAGCCACGGTCGAAATCCCCACCTCCGTGGGCGGCGTGGTAAAGACCATTCACGTCAAGGAAGGCACCAAGGCCAAGGTCGGCCAGGTGATCCTGACCTTGGAAGGCGGTGCCGCGGCCCCCGCTCCTGCCCCCGCAGCCAAAGCGGCCGCAGCTCCCGCGCCGGCGGCCGCACCAACGCCCGCGCCCGCAGCCCCCGCAGCGGCCCCGCAACCGCCCCCCCTGCCCGCCGCCACCCCCGTGCGCGCGCCCGCCCCCGTGGCCCCGGCGCCCGTAGTGGTGGCCACCGGCGGCTCGGTACCGGCCGCCCCCTCCACCCGCCAGTTCGCCCGTGAAATCGGGGTGGACATCGGTCAGGTTCCCGGTAGCGGACCCGGTGGTCGTATTTCGGTGGACGATGTAAAGTCCTTCTCGCGCGCCCAGAGCGCGGGCCTCACCCGCGGACCAGCCCGGGCCGCCCAGCCGCCCCTGCCTGACTTCGCCCGCTTCGGCGAGGTGGAACGCCAACCCCTCAACAATATCCGTATCGCCACCGCGGAGCAGATGAGCGTGTGCTGGAATACCATCCCGCACGTGACCCTGCACGACAAGGCTGACATCACGGAACTGGAAAAACTGCGCAACGAATCGAAGCGCAAGGCGGAAGCGGCCGGCGCCAAGCTCACCATGACCGCGTTTCTGGTCAAGATCGCGGCCTCCGCGCTGAAGGTGCACCCCAAGTTCAACGCCAGCCTCGACCTGCCCAAGGGCGAGATGGTGATGAAGAAGTTCTACAACATCGGCGTGGCCGTGGACACCGAGCGTGGCCTGGTGGTGCCGGTACTGCGCGATGTGGATCGCCGCAACGTGATCCAGGCCGCGGTGGAACTGCAGCGCCTGGCCGACCGGGCCAAGTCCCGCAAGCTCAGCCCGGACGACATGACGGGCGGCTGCTTCACCATCACCAACCTGGGTTCCATCGGCACCAGCTTCTTCACCCCCATCGTGAACCTGCCCGAGGTCGCCATCCTGGGCGTGGGCCGCGCGGTCCATGAGCCGGTGCTGGTGGACGGCTTCTTCCAGCCCCGGCTGATGCTGCCCCTGTCCCTGTCCTTCGACCATCGCATCATTGACGGGGCCGACGGTGCCCGCTTCCTGCGCTGGATCATCGAAGCCATTCAAAACCCCGTACTGCTTTCCCTGGAGGGCTAAGTGAGCACCGAATCCATCCACGCACCCCTGTTGGTCATCGGCGGCGGCCCCGGCGGCTACCCCGCGGCCTTTCTCGCCGCCGACCTCGGCGTCAACGTCACCCTGGTGGAGATGGAAACCAATCCCGGCGGCGTCTGCCTGTACCGCGGTTGCATTCCCTCCAAGGCCCTGCTCCACGTGGCCCGCGTCATCACGGAATCCCGCGAGGCCAAGGAATGGGGACTCACCTATGGCGAGCCCACCATTGACCTGGAAAAAATGCGGGGCTGGAAGAACAAGGTCATCCAGAAGCTGACCGGCGGCCTGGGCGCCCTGACCAAGAAGCGCAAAATCAATTTCGTGCAGGGCCGGGCCAAATTCCTGAACGCCTCCAGCGTGGTGGTGGACAAGAGCGACGGCTCCCAGCAGACCATCACGTTTGATCATTGCATCCTGGCCACCGGCTCCCGCCCCGCCATTCCGCCCAACATGAAACTGGCCTCGGATCGCGTCATGGATTCCACGGGCGCCCTCGCCCTGGCCGACATCCCCGGCTCCATGCTGGTGGTGGGCGGCGGCTACATCGGCTGCGAACTGGGCAGCGTTTATTCCGCCCTCGGCACCAAGGTGTCGGTGGTGGAGATGACCCCCACCCTGGTCCCGGGCGCGGATCGCGACCTGGCCAGCGTGCTGATTCGCCAGCTCGAGAAAAGTTTCCACCAGATCATGATCAAGACCAAGGTCGTGGACATGAAGGTCAAGGGCGACAAGATCGAGGTCCACTTCGAAGGCCTGCATGTGGAGCAGCCGGTGCAGGAATTTGATCGCGTGCTGATCTCGGTCGGCCGCCGGCCCAATACGGAGAACCTGGGCCTGGAAAACACCCGCATCCAGCTCGACCAGCGCGGATTCGTCAAAATCGACCAGCAACGCCGCAGCAACGAGCCCACCATCTTCGCCATCGGAGATGTGGCCGGCGAACCCATGCTGGCCCATAAAGCCTCCCACGAGGGCCGCGTGGCCGTGGAAGCCATCCTCGGCAAGCCCACCGTATTTGATCCGCGCGCCATCCCGGGCGTGGTCTTCACCGACCCCGAACTGGCCTGGTGCGGCCTGACCGAACAGCAGGCCAAACAGGACGGGCGCGAAGTGAAAATCGTATCCTTCCCGTGGGCCGCCTCCGGACGCGCTACCACCCTGGGTCGTAACGACGGCCTGACCAAGCTCATCCTGGACCCGCACACCGAGCAGGTGCTGGGCGTAGGCATCTGCGGCGTAGGCGCGGGCGAAATGATCGCGGAAGGCGTGCTGGCCGTGGAAATGGCCGCGCGGGCTGCCGACCTGAAGCTGGCCATCCACGCCCATCCGACCCTGTCGGAGACCATGATGGAAGCGGCCGAAATCTTCTTCGGCCACGGCACCCATAGCTACGGCAAATAGACGACCGACTTAAGACCGAACCATTTTCCGCACGGTTCGCCTCATGTTCGCCTGCTGAAAGCCTCCCAGTATTGGCGAGGCTTAACGATCTTAGCCCCAGCGTAGTCGCCAATTACCAGCAGGTCTTCATCTCCGGTGATCAAGTAATCAGCCGCGGCTGTTTTAGCCGCACCCAGGATGTCGTTGTCGTCAGCATCACGGCACAAGCCCGGCGGCACCGCAGCAGGTATCACAAGTTCGGCGTTGTTCTTGAGAAATGACACAATCTCGTCGGCCGTTACCGCCGGCAGCTTGATCCGCCTGATCAATTTCTCCCGAACGTCGGCAAGGATGGTCTTGGTAAGGAATAGGTCGTCGTTTGCTATGCACAATTCGAGAGTAGCCTCACACAGGCCGCGAGCGGCATAAGCCGCGATCAGGACATTCGCGTCAAAGACCACCCTCATTTGAGGGCCCGAAACACGTCGTCGTCCGTCAGGATTCCCTGCGCCTCCGCGAAGGGTAACACATGCTTTCGCAACGACCGGAACCGCTCAAGCGCCACGTGTCGGCGAATGGACTCACGCACGATGTCGCTCACCGCCTTGTTCTCGCTGCGGCTGAGCGTCTTCAACTCCTTGCGGAGAGCGTCGGGGATTCGGATGGTCAGCGTTGTCATATGTGTTACAACGTAGCACGCACTCCACCTTTGTCAACCCCTCGTCGGCTGTACGACTCTGAACTGCTTTTGCTCGCATCAAAGCGTCATTCGGGTCAGCCACGCCTCTGCGTGAGAAAACAAACTGTCTACAGGTAAACGTACCACGCCCTAGAACGAATGCCCGGCGAGCGCGGCGGCCAAGCCCCGTTCGCCGGGCATTTCTGTCTTCAGCGCAGGGATCAACTCATCGGCGGAAAACCGGCACCCGGCCAGCCCGAGCAGAACCTGTTCGCGCTCGCCCCGACGCAGGCGGGCGTCCTGCACCCATCCGCCATCCACCACCAACACCAGGCTGGCCTCGTCCACACAGACTTTCCAGGTAAACAACGGCGTATAGCCCAGCACCCAATCCCAACTTTCGTAACGCGCCCGCAAGTCCTGCCAAGCCACCTCGGCGCGGGGCGGCTCCGTTGCCTCCACGGGAACTCCGGGCGCGAAGGCCGCGGCCAGCGCGTGCATCAGTTCATCCACGGTAAGCCCGGGCCGGGTCTCCGCCAGATTCATCACCGGGGCCGGACGCGAGGCGATGGCCCGGGTTTGCACATCCGGCAGCGCAGGCTTCATGGCCTGACGTAATTGCACTAGGTCGGCGTCCACCAGCAGAGTGCCGTGATGCATGACCGCGCTCCCGCGGTAGCAGAAGGCGTGGCCGGAGAACTTTTTGCCCGCCACGCCCAGCCCATTCGCCGGCATACGCTCCGCGGGTATGCCCAACCCGAGCAACGCCGCAATCACGCTCCGGAACGTGTCCTCCTGCTGGTAGTGATGGCGGGACAGAATCAGGCTGTAGTTGAGGTTGCCCTCATCGTGGTAGACCGTGCCACCGCCGGAAACACGCCGGGCCAGGTCCACCCCGTCGTCGGCCAGAAAGACCGGATTGGTTTCCCGCCACGGGTTCTGATTTTTTCCCATCACCACCGCGGGGTCGTTGACGTGAAACAACAGGACCGGCCCCTCCTGCTCGAACCGGTCCACCAGCCATTCCTCCCACGCCAGATTGGCATGGATGGATGCGTCCGTGGAACGAAGTACGCGCATGAATCAGAGCCGGCCGCCCACCAGGCTGTCCACCACGCTGGGATCGGCCAGGGTGCTGGTGTCGCCGATCTGGTCCACCTGGCCCTCGGCAATCTTGCGCAAAATGCGGCGCATGATTTTCCCGGAGCGCGTCTTGGGCAGGGCGTCCGTAAAGTGAATCTTGTCCGGGCTGGCGATGGGCCCGATCTGGGCCCGCACCTGCTGCACCAGGGCCTTGCGCAGCTCCTCGCTGGCCGCCACCCCTTTCTTCAAGGTGACGTAGCAGTAGATGCCCTGTCCCTTGGTGTCGTGCGGGTAGCCGACCACAGCCGCCTCGGCCACGCTGGGATGCCCCACCAGGGCGCTTTCCAGTTCGGCGGTGGAGATGCGATGGGCCGACACATTCAGCACGTCGTCGATGCGCCCCATCAGCCAGTAGTAGCCATCGGCATCGCGTCGGCAGCCGTCGCCGCTGAAATACTTGTGCGGCACGCGCGAGAAATAGACGTTGCGGATCAGCTCGCTCCTGGGATCGCCATATACGCCACGCAGCATGCCCGGCCAGGCGTGGGTGATCATCAGACTGCCCCCCTCGTCCACCCCCGCTACCTGCCCGTCCTCCTTGATGATCTGCGGCTGCACCCCGAAGAACGGCTTGCCCGCGGAACCCGGCTTGGCCGGCATGGCGCCGGGCAGGGTCACGATCATGATGCCGCCCGTTTCCGTCTGCCACCACGTGTCTACAATCGGGCACCGCTCCTTGCCGATCACGCGGTGATACCACATCCACGCCTCGGGATTGATGGGTTCCCCCACCGTGCCCAGCAGGCGCAGGCTGGACAGGTCGTACTTGTCCGGCCACTCCTCGCCCAGCCGCATGAGCGCGCGGATGGCGGTGGGCGCGGTGTAGAAGATGTTCACCTTCTGCTCCTCGATCACCTTCCAGAAGCGGTCCGGCTGCGGCCATGTGGGCACGCCCTCGAACATCACGCAGGTCGCTCCGTTGGAGAGCGGGCCGTAGGTCAGATAGGAATGCCCGGTAATCCAGCCCACATCGGCCGTGCACCAGAACACATCCTCTTCGCGGTAGTCGAAGACATACTTGAAGGTCAGGTGGGTGTAGAGCAGGTACCCGGCCGTGGTGTGCAGCACGCCCTTGGGTTTGCCTGTGCTTCCACTGGTATAAAGGATGAACAGCGGATCCTCTGCGTCCATCGATTCCGCTTCATGCACGCGGGAAATATCCGGAGCGGCCACCTCCTCGTGCCACCAGAAATCGCGCCCAGTCTTCATGTTCACCGTGGTGTTGGCCCGGTTGTAGACCAGCACCTTCTGCACGGTCGGACATTCGGCCAGCGCGTGATCGGTCTTGTTCTTCAGATCGATCACCTTGCCGGCGTGGAACCCGGCATCCGCGGTCAGCACCATGTACGATTGGCAATCCTGGATGCGGCTCTTGAGGGCGTCCGGGCTGAAGGCGGAAAACACCACCGAATGCACCGCCCCCACCCGCGCGCAGGCCAGCAGGGCAATGGGCAGCTCGGGAATCATGGGCATAAATATGGTGATGGTGTGCCCCTTGCGCACCCCGTGTTTCTTCAGCACGTTGGCCAGCCGACACACCTCGCTGTGCACCTGCTGATAGGTCAGGGTCCGTTTCTCTTCTTCCTTCTCCCCTTGCCAGATGAAGGCCGCCTTGTTGCGACGCGGCCCGGCCAGGTGCCGGTCCAGGCAGTTGTATGACACATTGAGGCGGCCGCCCTTGAACCAGCGCGTATAGGGCGCCGTGCTTTCCCCGATATGCTCGAAATTCTGCTCCTGCACCTTGGTCCAGGGTTGGAACCAGTGCAGGTTCTCGTTCGCCATGCGGCCCCAAAAGGCGTCCGGCGCTTCCACCGATTCCCGGTACAACTTTTCGTACTCGGCCAGGGTGCCCACGCGGGCGCGCTGGCTGAAATCCGCCGACGGCGCAAAGGAGCGGATTTCCTTCATCATGGACTCGATATTCGACGACATATCAGTTCCTCCCCAAGGTCCGGGCATGATAATCAGCTCGCGTAAAAAAACCGAACGGAAAAATCACGCTGGCGGGAAAGGCCGGTATACGCGGGTTCAAGGCGTATCAGGCAATACCCGGCGATAGATCAGCAAGTCATCGACGGTTTGAACCAGCTGGTAGTCCTGCTCCACGCGTTGCCACAGGTAAGCACGCGCCTCGGCTTCCAGCTTGAGAATATTGGTATCCTGGGGCACGACAACGAAGGCGGGCTGCTGGTCGAAGATGGCGGTCAGCTCACGGAGGCTGCTCCATTCCGGCCCCACTACCGCACGTGTCATGGCGGTTCGACCCAGGTTTGAAGGATGTCCCACCCGGGTGGGCGGAATAGAGTCCAACATCCAATACCCGATATGCGCCTCGGCCAAGAACAGGGTTTGGCCGCGCGCTCCAGCCTGCTCGAGGTAACGTACCACGCGCATGGCGCGATCGTTCCACAGTGGCTGCCCCTCCGCCAACCGGCGGACATGATGCAGATAAGTGCGGGTCACGGGCTCGCTCCACGCAAGTAACGGGAAAAGCAGGACCAGCCACGACAGAGCTCGCCAGCGGGCACCCACATCTTTGATGGTTACCGCGAATAGCGGGGCGGCAAAGGGCAGTATTTGCATCAGGTAATGTCCGAAGATGCGACCCCCGGCGCAGATGCCCGCCAGAGTGACCGCGCCGCCCACCAGGAGCATCGCAAGGGTCCGCCGGGCTGATCCGCCGTAGACCGGGCGAACCAGGATGAAAATCGTGCCCAGCAGTACGCTCGTCATCAGTGGCAGCACGGAAGCCATGGTCACCCACGAACCTAGCGAGCGCAACTCGCGGAACCAGGTCGTGGTAAAAAGCCGCCCGCCTTCCGCATATATCAGAGGCCCCCGGATCACTGAGCCATACAGCAAATCCAGATGATGTCGGTAGGCGGCTAGCAAACAGACCACGGGCCACAGAGCACCGGCGGCAAATGCGGCCAGAAACAAGCGGCGCCGCACTCCGGACGCCAGCGGAAGAAATAAGGCGCCCGCGCCCAGCAGCAAGGCGGGATAGGCCAGGTTGGTGCGGGTCAACACGGCCAACGCCGCGCAGGTACTCATGACAAACCCGTGCCAGGGTCGGAAAGAAGTGCGCGTCAGGCCAAGCAGAATGACCCCCACGAGCAAAATGACCACGTGCTCCGTCATCAGGGCGCCCACCCCCGGATGGATGGTGGAAAGAACGATCACCGGAAGCAGAGTCAGCACAGCCCAGCCCCGCAGATCGAACGCGCGACGGGCCAGCAGGGCACACGTCCAGGCGGACAAAGCAGTCAGCACGATGGCGGTCAGTCGGATGGCCAGCAGGGACTTGCCGAAAAGCAGCTGGAGTAAGGCGAAGAGAACATAAATCAACGGCGGCTTGTTCTCCACGATTTCCGTGTAAGGCAGGTGGCCTCGCACCAGACTGTCGCCCACCAGAGCGAAGGTGCTTTCATCCCAATTCAACACCGCAAAGGGCACAAAAGGCAGGCGTATCAGGACGGACAAGACCAGCGCCCACACCAGAAGGCCAAGCGGCGTGGAAAAGGATAGCGCAACGGGTACTCGAAGCTGCATGCGTTGAACCTCTAGCAAAACAGGAGCATGGGGGGGATCATTAATTAGTCCAATCTCTGGAAATTCCAATGATTGGAAACCCGAAAATGCTCTTTTTCCAAGGGTTGGAACTCGGCGTGCGGTCTGCTATCCATGCCGGATGCGTTTACCACCTGTCCACCATCGCTCCGCCCTCATCACCGGCTGCTCCACCGGCATCGGCCTCGCCACCGCCCATCTCCTGCGCGAACAGGGCTGGCGCGTGGTGGCCTCCGCCCGCAAACCGGACGATGTGGATAAACTACGGCAGGCCGGATTCGACACGCTGAGCCTGGACATGGCGGATGAGTCGTCGGTGGCGGCCGCGGCCTCTGAAACACTACGCCTGCTGGACGGCAAACTGGGCGCATTGGTCAACAACGCCGGCTTCGGCCAGGCTGGGGCCATGGAGGACATTTCGCGCGCCACCCTGCGCTATCAATTTGAAGTGAATGTATTCGGGGCCCAGGACCTGACCAATCGTCTGCTCCCCGCCATGCGTCAGGCCGGATCGGGGCGGATCGTCCACGTCAGCTCCGTGCTGGGCCGCCTGACCATGCCCCTCTACGGCAGCTACTGCGCGTCCAAGCATGCCTTGGAAGCCCTGGCCGACGCCCAGCGCCTGGAGCTGCGCGCGCTCGGCATCGGTGTGATCCTGGTGGAGCCGGGCCCCATTGCAACCGAGTTCCGTCGCAACGCCGCGCAGCAGGTCGAAACCAATCTGGATATGGCGGGCGCCGCCTATGGTGACTATTACCGCAAGGAAGTGGAACGCAGGCGCAACTCGGCCAAGCCGTCCAGTCGTTTCGCCGCCCCGCCGGAGGCGGTGGCGCAGGTTATTCAGCGCACCCTGGAAACGCGGAGCCCGCGCGCCCGCTACGCGGTCACCCTGCCCGCCAAGCTGGGCCCCCTTCTGCGTAAGCTGATGCCGGACGCCCTGTGGGATGCCGTGCTGGTCCGCCGGGTGCCGCTGCGTCATCCGCATCACTGAGCGCGCGTCACCCGCACATCCACGCGATACCGAATCCGCACCAGCAGATCGCCCCGGCCGCCCCGGGACTTGGGCAGGCCCTCACCTGCCACCCTTACCAGTACGCCGCGCGCGACCTTGGGCGGTATGGTCACCGTGATGAAGTTGCCGGACAGACCACGCACCGATTCGGGGCCGCCCTGGGCCGCGCGCCGGGCGGTGATATTCAGGTCACAGCGCAGATCGGAGCCGCGCACCTTGAAGCGCGCGTCGGGTCGTGCCTTGACCCGGATGACCACCCACCCGCGTTCAAAGGGCGGCTCGCGTTTCAGCCGGAAGCGGGTGCCGGGTGCGGTTTCGGACGGGACCACCAACGAGTAGGTTTCGGAACCGTTCTTGTGCGCGGGATCGTACACGCTGACGGACAGGGTCACGCCGCGTAAAAAATCGTGCAGCCCGATCAGGATGTCCTTGGCGATGGGCTCGGGGGCAGAGCGTGATCGGGTGGGCGCGGACTCCGGTTCCTCCCGGTCCAGTTCCCGGTCATAGGCCTCACGTCGTGCAGCATCGCTAAGCGTTTCGTAGGCGGCGTTGAGAGCCTGGATGCGGGCCAGGGCGTCCGGCGAGGCGGGGTTCACGTCGGGATGGTGCTGCTTGGCCAGCAGGCGGTAAGCCCGGCGTATCTGGTCCCCGGTGCAGCGGCGATGCAGCCCCAGGATGGCGTAGTGATTGGGCGCCTTCGTCTTCATACGCGGGACCCGGATCACGACGGGCGGATCACGTCCTCTTCCAGCGGCTCCAGCACCCAACGCCGATTGTACCAGAAATACTGGTCGGGATGACGGCGGATGGCGCGATCGAATACGTCCATCACCTGTTGGGTGATGCGCGGCCAGTCCTGCTCCTTGGGCACGGCGGGATCGCCGTAGATCGGTTCCTCGAATTCCCACACGTGCCGGGTCCAGCCGATGCGCCGCACCGTACCTGCAAACACCGGTACCCCGGCCTGGCGCGCAAACAAGCCAAGTCCGGCCACCACGTTGGCTTCCTTACCCAAAAACTGCACTTTCATGCCGGGGGTGCGGGAGCGGAGATCGGTCAGGAAAGCCAGCACGCGTCCGTGTTTCAAACCGCGCAATACCCGCTTGACCACGTTTTCATCGCGCATCACCACTTCCATGCCCTGGGCGGCGCGCATGCGGGTGAGAAAGGCGTCGGACAACGGATTGCGCTGGCGGGCCGCCACCACAAAAACGGGCAACCCGGTGAGACCCGCCCCCACCCCAGCCAGGTCCCAGTTTCCCATGTGAGGAATGACGATAATGGCCCCCTGTCCGGGCGCGACATGGCGGGCCATGAGTTCCGGCAGGTTGCCGCGGTCGATATGCCGATCCACCCAGGCGCGATTCATGCGGGGCAAGCGTACGATTTCCACCACGTTGAAGCAGAGGTTACGCAGGGAGCACCAGGCCACGCGGCGTACCCCTTGCCGATCCAGCTCCGGGCCGAACACTTCGGCGATGCGGCGCTCCGCCTCCGCCACGCGACGCCGACCGAGCCCGTAGAGCAGTACCGCGATCAGCCAGGCCAGCCCCAGACCCAACCGGTACGGCACCCGGCTCAACACCCCGGACACGGCGCGCAGGAGACCGTATTCAATGAGGTGGCGTAGCTGGTACTTCATGGCCGTATCCTGCCCGCTCGGGACGGAAAAGAAAAGGGCCTGCCGGAGATTCCGGCAGGCCCTGATCAAAGAACAATCGCCGGTTAGCGCTGCTGACGGGTGACGCGCTTGGTGGTGATCTTGGCCTTCTCGGGCGTGTGGGCCTTGGCCGTCTTGGCCGGACGACGCAGCATGGCGCGCATTTCCATGGTGTTGAGGGTGACCACCTTCGCTTCCGGCACACCCAGCGCAACCAGGCGCTTGCGGTGCAGTTTGTTACGGCGGCGGCGTTCCGCCTCGCTCTTGCGCGGGCGGTTCAAATGTTTGTTGCGTTCAAGTCCTGTTGCCATGGTCGTGCTTCCTTCTGCTAATCCGTAGGGAGGCGATGTTGTACCCGCGTCCGTGCCGGGAATCAACTGCGGAATATGGTCCATCAGGACCCTGCCCCGCCCCCCGGAATCACATGACCGTGGGGGTCGCGGCGGGGATCGCGTATTTCACCAGCCAGGGCGCGCTGCAAGGCGGGGTCGGTGACGTGCTCCAGGGTCTCCGAGGTGGTGTGTACGTGGTCCGGCCGCACCGCCGCGCGATCCACCAGGTAGCGTTCCCACAGGCGATGGGAACGGATCAGGTCGGTGGCCTGGGCGCGCCCCGCCTCGCGCAGGCGCCACAACGCCCCTGCAGGCTCGATCCACCCGCGTTCCACCAATCGGCGACAGCCTGCCCGCACCAGGCCCATCCGGCTGTGGGCAAAGGCCGCCAGATCCGCGGCGGCCAGGCCGGCGGTGGTCCCGGTGATTTCCTCGTTGCGGAACAAACTGCCCAGGATGTCTTCTGCGGTCTGCTCCACCGCCAGCTGGCGCTGATGCCAGGCCCGGACCAACAGGCCATGGCGCGGGGCCATCAGCCAGGCCAGCAGGAAGATCAGCCCGGCCACCACCGCCATCATGCCTGCCGTACTGGTGTCGGCAAAACCAAACCAGGTGGGCACCGTGATGGCCGCCACGTGCCCGCCCACCGCGCACGCCACGGACAGCAGCACGGCCCAGATCATCATGGGGCGCAAGCGGTCGGTCAGCAGATGGGCGGCCGCCGCGGGCACCACCAGCATGGCGATGACCAGGATGCTGCCCACGGTTTCAAAGCAGGCCACGGTGGTCACCGCCACCAGAGCCATGAGCAGGTAATGCAAAATCCATGCCGGAAAACCCAGGGTGTTGGCCAGGGCGGGATCAAACGCGGCCAGCCGGAACTCCTTGAAGAGCAGGCCAACCACCAGCAGGTTGACCGCCAGCACCCCCGCCCCCACCAGCACCGCGCGCGGGATCAGCCACTCCGCCACCGGCACGGTATCGAGCGGCGACAATTCAATGGCGCCGTATAAAACGCACCCGGGATCGAGGTCCACGGTGTCCGCCGCGCGTACGATCAGCACCAGGCCTAAAGCGAACAGGCTGGTGAAAATCACCCCCATGGCCGCGCTCTGCTCGACCTGGCCGTAGCGGCTCAGGAACTGGGTCAGCACCGCGGTCAGCAAGCCCACCACCACCGCGCCCGCCAGCATGGGCAGGCTGTCCCGGCTGCCGGACAACAGAAAAGCCACGGCGAGGCCGGGCAGCACGGCATGGCTGATGGCGTCCCCCATCATGCTCATACGGCGCACCAGCAGAAAACAGCCCAGCAGTGCGCAGGAGGCCGCACTCAGCGCACCGGCGACCACGATCCAGGTGTCGAGTGAACTCCACATCATGGCGGCATCCCCTCGCCCCGGGCATGAGATTCCTGCAACCGCCGGACCATCCGGCGATAGCGCCACGCGCGGGCCACCACGCCGCGCGCCCGCCCGGCCAGCAGGCTGATTACAAAAAAGAGAGCGGCCACCAGCACCATCATGGCGCCGGCGGGCAGGTCGGGCACCAGGGCGCTCCACAACGCGCCCAACACGCAACTGAGACCGCCGATCAGGGCGGACAAACCCACCATGTGGCGGAGGTCGTCGGACCAGAAGCGCGCCGCCGCAGCGGGGGTCACCAGCAGGGCCACCACCAGGATCAAGCCCACCGCCTGCAGGCCCACCACCGTCACCGCCACCACCATGCCCATGAGCAAACCATCCAGTACGGCCACCGGCCAGCCCTGGGCGCGCGCATAGTCGGGATCGAAGCACACCACGGCCAGCACCTTGAACAGCAGCAGACAGAGCGCGGTGATGCCGCCCGCGGCCAGCGCTATACGCCATCCGTCGCCGGCCAGCATGGAGGCGGTTTTTCCGTAGATGAAGGACTCCAGGCCGGCCGCCGAACCGGTCTCCATTTTCTGGACCAGGCCCATGAGGGCGACGCCCAGACCGAAGAATACACTCAGCACAATCCCCAACGCGGCGTCCTCCTTGAGGCGCGTGGTGGAGCGGATCATCTGTACCGCGCCCATGCCCAGCAATCCGGTGCAGGTGGCCCCCAGCAGCAGGCCGCCCAGATTTTTTCCGGTGCCGCCCGACGCCGCCATGACCAGAAAGGCCAGGGCCAGTCCGGGCAGCGTGGCGTGGCTGATGGCGTCGGCCATGAGGGCCTTTTTGCGCAGCACCATAAACGCGCCCACCAGGCCGCTGGCCAGGCCCAGGAGCAGCGTGCCCGCCAGCACCACGCGGGTGTTGTAATCCTGCAGGGTCAGTACGCGCACCCAGTTGGCGTCCGCCGCGCACGCGGACCCCGCCCCGGCCAGGAAAACAAAAACGATGAACAGGGTGCGCATCACGCCATCACCTCTGTCCGGTTGCGGCCAGGGCTTGGGCGGCTTGATCCAGCAGGGTCAGGCGTCCACCGTAGGTGGTGTGGAGATTTTCCGCGGTAAATACCTCGCGGGTGGGCCCGGCCGCCACCACGCGGGTGTTGATCATGATCACGTGATCAAAATACTCGGGCACCGTTTGCAGGTCGTGATGCACCACCAGCACGGTGCGACCGGCTGCCCGCAGTTCCTGCAGCAGGGACACGATGGCCTTTTCGGTGGCGGCATCCACCCCGGAAAAGGGTTCATCCATGAAATAGATGCGGGCGTCCTGGACCAGGGCCCGGGCCAGAAAAACGCGCTGCTGCTGGCCGCCCGACAACTGGCTGATCTGACGGCGCGCGAAATCCTGCATGCCCACACGGGTCAGGGCGGCAAGGGCCCGCTCGCGATCGGCGTGACGCACCGGCCGGAACCAGCCGAGCTGGCGATAGAGCCCCATGGCCACCACGTCCAGGGCGGACACCGGAAAATCCCAGTCCACACTTTCCCGCTGCGGCACATACCCCACCAGGCCGCGCTGCTTTCGATAGGGCTGCCCATAAATCAGCACCCGGCCGGTGGCCATGGGCACCAGATCCAGCACCGCCTTGATAAGCGTGCTTTTGCCCGCCCCGTTGGGGCCGATTAATCCGATGAGCTGGCCTTCCGGCAAATCCAGATCCACATCCCACAACACCGGCTTGCGGTGGTAGGCCACCGTCATGTCATGGATGCACACCGGCGCGGTCAGGGAATGTTCGGGGCCGGGCTGGGCGGAAACCGCAGGCCTCATGGCGCACCGCCCAGTTTTCCCTGCCAGCCGCGCTCCGGGGCCTGTCCACCCAGGGCGCGCGCAATGGTGGTCGCGTTGTGATCGAGCATGCCAATGTAGGTGCCCTCGTAGGTGCCGGTCGCGCCCATGGCATCGGAGAACAACGAAGCCCCCACCGCCAAGGTGTGCTCACGGGCCGCGGCCCCTTCCACCAGAGCGCGCACATTCTTTTCGGCCACACTGGTCTCCACGAAGACGGAGGGCACCTTGCGTTCCACAATTATATCGAGCAGGCGCTGCATGCCTTCCAGTCCCGCTTCGGATTCGGTGGACACGCCCTGGATGCCCCGTACTTCGAGGCCGTAGGCCCGGCCGAAATAACCGAAGGCATCGTGCGCGGTGACCAGCAGGCGGCGTTCGGTCGGCAGGGTGGCCATCACCTGCACCACGTAGGCATGCAGTTTGTCGAGTTGGGCGCCGTAGCGCTGAGCTCGTTCGGCATAGGCGGCGGCGTGTTCGGGATCGGCCGCGCTCAGAGCGTTCGCGATTGCATCCACGGTTTGTCGCCACAGGCTGACATCCATCCACACATGCGGATCGTAATGACCGGGCTTGGCGGGAAAATCGAGCAGGCGGGCCCGATCCAGGCCGTCCGTCACCGCCACCACCGGCTTGCCGCCCTGGCCGAGTTTGCCGAGCAGATCGCCCATGCGTCCTTCCAGCATCAAGCCGGAATAGAACACCAGGTCCGCGGCCAGCAGCGACGCCACATCGCCCCGGGTGGGCTTGTAGAGATGGGGATCCACCCCCGCCCCCATCAGCGCCTGCACCTGTACGCGGTCCCCGCCCACCTCGCGTACCACGTCCGCCACCATGCCCACCGTGGCCACCACCTGCAGAGGCGGGCGCGCCACAACCTGGGCCAGCCCGGGAACACCGTCCATCATCAACCCGGCCACCACCAGGCCCATCCATCCACTTCGGCTTAAGATTCGCTTCATTTTTAACCTACAAATACTTTACTTTGATGAATCAAAATACGATAGATTCGAGAATCCGTCAATGAAGGATACGCGCTGTCTTTCCGTATTCGGCCCAGGCGGGCGATGGTGTAAAGTCGCGGCGAGGTAACCCGTGAAAAACAACCGATGTGTCATCCATGAACTGGCCCAGACCCTGGCCGGGGACAAATGTCTGCGCGCCGTGGTGCTGGATGCCGAGCGCCGTCGCATCTCGTTTGCCTGCATGCCGGGCTGCGACGCGAAGGCCAAACAGCAGCAAATTGAAGATGCGCTGAAGCCGTTCCGCCCCGAGGACACACCCGGCTGCCTGAAGGAGGCACGCCCTGCGGAGTGTGAACTGTGTGAACAAGGGCGCCAGCAGGCCATGCCGGAGGGCATCCGCATGGTGGCCCTGCCCGGCTCCGGCATTCTACTGGAACGCGCGAGTTGCGAAACTGCGCACCGGGTGTGGAAGTGGAACCAATTCCCATGGCTGCAGGTGAAGCCGATCGTGGTTCCGGAGGTGGACCACCACGACTGGAAACTCCCGCTGGTCCTGGCCGCGGTGTGCGGGGTGGCCACCCTGGCCGGATTCATCACCGAGAAAGCTCTGGGCCAGCTCACACCCCTGGCCCTGGCCGCCTACGTGGTGGCCTATCTTTCCGGCTCGTGGCACGCGGTGGAGGAAACCTGGGAACTGCTGCGCAAGCGCATCCTCGACATTCATTTCCTGATGCTGTGCGTGGCCGCGGGCGCGGCCGTCATCGGTCACTGGTGGGAAGGCTCGGTCTTGATGTTCCTCTTCTCGCTCAGCGGCGCGTTGGAGGATTTCGCCATGCAGCGCACGGAACGGGAGATCAACAGCCTGTTCAAAGCGGCGCCCAAGCAGGCCACCCTGCTGGATCCTTCGGGCGAGGAACGCCTGGTCGCGGTGGATGAATTGCAGGCGGGTGCCACCCTGCTGGTCCGGCCGGGCGAACAGTTTCCGGTGGATGCGGAAGTGCTCAAGGGCACCTCGGCCGCGGATGAATCCAACCTCACCGGCGAGGCGGTACCGGTGGACAAAACCACGGGAGACCATGTGCTGGCGGGCACCCTCAATTTGTGGGGCCGCCTGGACTGCCAAGTCCTACGCCCGGCCGCGGAAAGTTCGCTGAGCAAGATCATCCGGCTCATCCGGGAGGCGCAGGATTCCAAAGCCCCGGCCCAGCGCTTCACCGACAAATTCGGGTCCGCCTACACCTACGGCATCCTCGGGGTCAGCATCGCCATGTTCTTCGTGTGGTGGAAAATCTGGCCCGCCACGGAGCCCGATCCCAGCGCGGCCCGCAACGCCTTCTACCGCACCATGACCCTGCTGGTGGTGGCCTCCCCGTGCGCCCTCGTGCTGTCCATTCCCTCCGCCGTGCTGGCCGGCATCGCGGCCGCGGCGCGGCGCGGCATCCTGTTCCGGGGCGGCGTGGCCCTCGAAAAACTGGCCGAAATCCGGCGGGTGGCCCTCGACAAGACGGGCACCCTGACCACCGGCCAGTTGCAGGTGCGCAGCGTGGACGCGCAACCCGTCGGGCGCGAGGATGAACTGCTGGCCCGCGCGGCCGCCCTGGCCCACAACTCCACCCACCCCGTCTCCCAGGCCATCGTGCGGGCGGCCCGCGACCGGTCACTGTCAGTACCTGCCGCCACCGAATTCCGCTCCCTGACCGGCAGCGGCGTGCAAGCCAGCGTGGGCGGACACGCCGCCCAACTCGGTCGCCGTTCCCTGATGGGCCAGGCCGACTGGCTTACCCACATTCCGGAACCGCCGCCCGGCATTACCGAGGTTCTGTATGCGGATGGCGAGGTGCAGGGCCGCTTCCTGCTGGAAGACCAGGTACGGCTGAGCAGCCGGCCCCTGCTGGCCAAACTCTATGACGCGGGTCTGAATCTCACTATGCTGAGCGGCGACCGCAAGGAGGCCGTGCAGGGGGTGGCTGATCAGGTGGGACTGCGCGAATTCGAGTTCGGCCTTTCGCCCGACGAGAAAGTGGCGCGCATCAAACACTGGATGGATATAGGCGAAAAACCGGCCATGGTCGGGGATGGGGTCAACGATGCTCCCAGCCTGGCCGCGGCCTACGTGGGTGTGGCCATGGGCATGCGTGGATCCGACGCCGCCCTTGAACAGGCGGACGTGGTATTGATGAAAGACCGGCTGGACCGGTTTTATGTAGCCTACGAATTGAGCCGGCGGGCCCGCCGCATTATCCGCCAGAATCTGGCCGTGTCACTGGGTTCCGTGGTGGTGCTGGTGGCGGGCGCCTTCGCGGGCGTGATTCCCCTCACCCTCGGCGTGATCGGCCACGAGGGCAGCACGGTGGTGGTGGTGCTGAACAGCCTGCGCCTGTTGTTAATGCGTTTCGAGGAAGATCAAACCGCCGGGGAGTAGCGTCATGCCGAGCAGCACGGTCGAAGATTACATCAAGCAACTGTACCTGGAGCAGCAGCGCAATCCGGGCGGCCTGGTGCCCATGGGCCAGCTGGCCGAAGCCATGGGCGTGGTGCCAGGCACGGTGACCACCATGATCAAAACCCTGGCTGACTCCGGCTTGGTAGACTATGAGCCCCGCACCGGGGTACGTCTCAACCGCGGAGGCGAGCAACTGGCCCTGCACGTGTTGCGCCGACACCGGCTGGTGGAGTTGTTCCTGGTCAAGACCCTGGGCCTGAACTGGTCCGAGGTGCATCAGGAAGCGGAAGAGCTGGAACACGCCATTTCTGACAAGGTACTGGAGCGCATGGACGCCCTGCTCGGCCATCCCCAGGTGGACCCGCACGGCGATCCCATTCCCAGTGCGCACGGCCAGGTGGCCTCTCCCGAAGCGCAAAGCCTTTTGCTGTGCGAAACCGGCCGCCCGCTGAAAGTAGCCCGGGTGGTGGATCAGGATGCGGGTTTCCTGCAATTCGTGGAGCGCTGCGGCATGATGCCGGGTGCGACCCTGACCGTGATCGCGCGTGATTCCCGGGCCGATGCCGTGGTCATCAAAGGCGACGGCCGCGGCACCCATACGTTGGGCACCGCGGCCGCGGCGAAAATACTCGTGGCCCGTCCGGGCCGCTGAGTTCGCTTACTTGGTCAGTTCGGCTTCGCTGGGCGTGGCCGCGGGTGCGCTGGCCGCATCCACCGGCTGGGCATTGTCCACATTCATGGCCGCCCCGCTGGTGGTGTGCACTTCGGCCTGGCCGCTGGGGCGGATGTAAATTTCCGTGCGGCGGTTCTTCTGCATATTGGCTTCCGTGTCGTTGGGAGCCACCGGCCGGGTGAAGCCGTAGCCCGTCGAAGTCAGGCGGGAGCGGTCAATGCCGCCCACCGTGGCCAGGTGCTCCAGCACGGCGCGGGCCCGGCGCTCGGACAGACGCTGGTTGTAGGCGGCTTGCGACTTCTTGCGCTTGTCGGCATGGCCTTCCACGCGAGCGGTGGCGCCAGGATCACGCTGCAGCACCTTGACGATCACGTCGAGGTCGCTGTGGTACTGGGGACGCAGATCGGCCTTGTCGTAATCAAACTCGATATTCAGGGTGAACAACTGCAGGTCGTCCGCGGGATTCAGCGGATCGGTGTTGTCCTCGATCACTTCATGCCCGTCCTTGACGCCGCCCTTGTCTGTGTCCGGGTCCATGGGGTTGGTCTTGTAGGTCAACACTTCGGCGCCGTCCTTCAGGCCATCCCAATCCGTGTCGGGATTGAGTGGGTCGGTCTTGTAGGTGCGCACTTCCTCGCCGTCGGACAGGCCGTCGCCATCCGTGTCGGGGTTGAAGGGGTCGGTGCCGATCTGAGCTTCCTCGGAGTCCAGCAGGCCGTCGCCGTCGCTGTCCATCTCGCCGCCGCCCACGCTGTACACGGGGGCCACGGTCGCGCCCCAGCGGTAGTTCACGCCGGCAAACAGGACCTGGTTGAACTCGGTATCGGAGCCGGCCACCGCGGAGCGGAAATCAAAGCGGGCCGCCCAGGTATCGTTGAAGTGATAGAACACGCCGGCGCCCACCTGAAGCATGCCTTCGGGGTTGCTGCCTTCGAGGTCTTCCTCGTAGTACTTCACGGCCACGCCGGCCGACAGATAGGGATCCCAGTGCAGGTTCCGGGCGTTACGCAGGTGCAACAGGCCGTCCAGGCTGGCTCCCACACCCCAGATGTCGCCATCCAGCAGGTCGCGGTTCGGGTCCTTGAACTCGCCGTCGCGCAGCTGGGGCGCGATATCCAGACCCAGTTCCACCGAGAAATACTCATTGAAGTCATGGCCCAGACGGGCGCCCAGGAAGGCGCTGGGGTCCACCTGCTCGTCACCTTCAAAATGGTAATAGCCCACACCGGCGCCTACGTACCATGGCGCATCATCAAACAAATTACGCTCGGTTTCCGCCTGCGCGCCCGCGGTCATCAGGAACCCGGCAGCCAGGGTGGCTGCCATACTGCGAATGGCCATCTTCATGCTCATTTCCTCCGGAGAAGTATCCCACACAAAACTGCCCACGATATAAGCACAGGAGTCCGTGAATGCAAACGAAAAGGGCCGCCGGACGCCCGCGCGAAGCCGGGGGTCAGATTTTCAGCAGGCCCAGGGCCAGGGCCAGCAACAGGAGGGCGGACAGGCCGGCCAGAATAAGGGAGAAATAGGGGCGCGGACTTTGATCCATCCGGCTGCGCGCCCATTTGGACCAAGTCGCCGCAACGGCCAAGGCGAGGGTCAACACCAGCACGGTGGTAAAAGCCAGGGTATTCTGGCGAACGTGTACGGTGGCCACAGCGGCCTTGCCGACCAGCGGAAGAATCATGCACACAAACAGAAAGGCCAAACCGGACAGCACGGTGAGAAAGGTGCCCACTTCAGGCCGGGTGAAAAATGGATTTGAAGCGGACTCGACCGGACGGCTGGCGATCTGTTTGCTCACGTTGGTTCCTCCGCTCCGGTTGGACTCATCACCGGCGCTGTACGTTCATCCGCCGGGGGACGTGTCCGCCAGCGGCGGTGCATCCATATCCACTGGTCGGGGTGTCGGCGTATAGCATCTTCAATGATGCGTGTATAGCGTTGCGTGGCCGCCAGCAGGGTGGCGGGCTCGCGGTCCGCCGGGGGCTCCAGCAGGGGCTGAATCTCCAACTGATGGGTCCCATCCAGCTTGCGATGGATAAAGGCGGGCACCACGGGGGCCTGGGCATGCGCGGCGAGAAAGGCCAGGCCGGAACGGGTGCAGGCCGCCTTGCCAAAGAAATCAACGAACACGCCCTCGGTCACCAGGGCGTTCTGGTCCAGAATAAAACCCAGCACCCCGTTTTTCTTGAGCACACCCAGGCAGGCCCGGTAGGAGCGTCGCGCAGGCACTATATCCAGACCGGCTTCCTGGCGGGCCTCCATCCAGAAACGGTTAACCCCCGGCTGGCGCAGATCCTTGGAAATGATGGTCAGGGGATAGCGGCGCGCCGCCCACAGACCAACCAGGTCCCAATTGCCCAGGTGCGCGGTGAGCACCAGCACGCCCTTTCCCCGGGCCAGCGCGGCCTCCAGATGCTCGGTGCCGAATTCCCGGATGCGGCCGTCCAGTTCTTCGGAGCCGCCCCCGATCCAGCGGAATACTTCGGCATAATTCATGCCCACGTGCTTGTAGACCCGGCGCAGCCGGTCCCGGGCCTCCTCCAGACTGTCCCCGCGGTAGGCCCGCTGCATTTCCGCCAGCACCTCCGCACGATTCCGCCGCACCAGGGTAAAGGCCAGCCCGCCCAGGGTACGCCCGATGCGCAGCGCCGTGGTCAGGCGACAGGCGGAAAAAGCGCGGCTGATGTAACGCAGGGCTCCATAGGCCAGACGAGACTTCCTGTCCTCCGGAGCCGCGTTGGACCCGATTTTTTCGGCAGACTCAGCCATGGATTAACTGGCGCCCGCCAATTGACCGAATTTCAAGCGGTCGCCTTCGACGGTGACCTCGACGCCCTCGGTGGACAGGTGTCCGCGCAGGACCTCCTCGGCCAGCGGATCTTCCAGATACCGCTCCACGGCGCGCCGCAGCGGACGGGCGCCATAGGTCGGATCGAAGCCCTTGCCGATCAAGAATTCGCGTGCCGCCGCCGTCAGGTGCAGCTCGATCTTGCGGGTGGCCAGGCGCTCCTTCACCTTGGCCACTTCGAGGTCCAGAATCTGGCTCACATCCACGCGGGTGAGCTGACGGAACACGATGATATCATCAATGCGGTTGAGCAGTTCCGGCTTGAAGGCGCGCTTGGACTCTTCCAGCATGTGCGCCTTCAGGCGGTCGTAGTCGGCGTTCACACTGGCCTCGCCAAAGCCGAGTCCGCTGCCCTTGCGGATCAGGTCGGCCCCGATGTTGGAGGTCATGATGACCACCGTGTTGCGGAAATCCACCGAGCGACCCAGGCTGTCCGTCAGTTTGCCCTCTTCCAGAATCTGGAGCAGGATGTGCATGACGTCGGGATGCGCCTTCTCGATCTCGTCGAACAGCACCACCGAATAGGGCCGGCGCCGCACCTTTTCGGTGAGCTGGCCGCCTTCGTCATAGCCCACGTAGCCGGGGGGCGAACCCACCATCCGGGACACGGCAAACTTCTCCATGTATTCCGACATGTCGATCTGGATCAAGGCGTCCTTGTCGTTGAACATGAACTCGGCCAGCGCCTTGGCCAGCAGGGTCTTGCCCACCCCGGTGGGGCCCAGGAACACGAAGGAACCGATGGGCCGGCGCGGATCGCGCAGGTCGGCACGGGAACGGCGCAGGGCCTTGGAGATGGAGATCACCGCCTCCTTCTGCCCCACCACCTGCTTCTCCAGCTCGTCTTCCATGCGCAGCAGACGCGCCATCTCGCGCTCTTCCATGCGGGCCAGCGGGATGCCGGTCCACTTGGAAATGATGGTCATGATGTCCTCGGCATTGACGCCCACGATGGTCTCGTCGCGGCTCTTGCGCCACGCTGCCATGGAGGCCTCGACCTCCTCGCTGGCAATACGTTCCTGGTCACGGAAAGCAGCCGCCTCCTCAAATTTCTGGTCCTTGATGGCCGTCTCTTTGAGCTTACGGATCTCCTCGATTTTGACCTCTTTCACCTTGATGTCGGGCGGACGTGTCATGGCCGAAATACGCGCGCGCGCACCCGCCTCGTCCATCACGTCAATGGCTTTGTCGGGCAGGAACCGGTCGTTCAGGTAACGCGACGAAAGCTCGGCCGCGGCCTGCAGGGCCTCGTCCTCGATCTTGGCATGATGATGGGCCTCGTAGCGGGGGCGCAGGCCCTTCAGGATTTCCACCGTCTCCGGCACGGTGGGCTCCCGCACCATCACGGACTGGAAGCGCCGTTCCAGGGCCGCGTCCTTCTCAATAAATTTTCGGTATTCGGTCAGCGTGGTGGCCCCGATGCATTGCATCTCGCCGCGCGACAGGGAGGGCTTGATGATGTTGGAGGCATCCATGGCCCCCTCCGCGGAACCCGCGCCCACAATGGTGTGCAATTCGTCAATGAACAGGATGACGTTCTTGGCCCGCTTGATCTCATCCATCACGGCCTTGATGCGTTCCTCGAACTGGCCGCGGTACTTGGTGCCCGCCACCATCAGGGCCAGGTCGAGCGTAACCACGCGCTTGCCCCGCAACAGCTCCGGCACATCGCCGCTGGCCACGGCCTGGGCCAGACCTTCCACGATGGCCGTCTTGCCCACCCCGGCTTCGCCCAGCAATACCGGGTTATTCTTGCTGCGCCGGCACAAAATCTGGATGACCCGCTCGATCTCCGCCGCGCGGCCGATCACCGGGTCCAACTCGCCCTTCACCGCCAGCTCCGTCAGGTCGCGTCCGAAGGTGGTCAGGGCGGGTGTCTTGTTTTCACGAGCTTGCGCCGGCGGCGGGGCGGATTCACCCCCCGGCGTGGCCGGGCCCTGGCTGTTCTGGGCCTGGGCCGGCGGCTCCGCACTCTCCGGGTCGTAGTTCGGGTCGAGCTCTTTCATGATCTCCACCCGGGTCTTCTCCAGATCCACCTGCAAATTGCGCAACACGCGGGAGGCCACGCCTTCCCCTTCGCGCAGCAACCCAAGCAGGATGTGCTCGGTGCCCACGTAGGCATGATTCAGAGCGCGTGCCTCGCTGCTGGCCAGGGCCAGCACCTTCTTCACCCGCGGCGTAAACGGCAGGTTGCCCACCGTCTTGGTCTCCGGCCCTACCCCCACCGCCTTCTCCACCTCCAGGCGCACCGATTCCAGGTTTACGCCCAGCCGTTGCAGGACGTTGACCGCCACCCCCTGGCCCAGGGCGATGATGCCCAGCAGGATGTGCTCGGTGCCCACGTAGCCGTGGTTAAAGCGGTCCGCCTCTTTGCGGGCCAGTTGCAGTACTTGCTGCGCGCGCGGCGTAAAATTATTCATGTCATCGTGTCTTCCGACCGCTCTTTCCGTCCGGTCAGACGTTCCCGCACCAGGCGGGCTCGAAATCGATCCCGCTCCTTCGGCTTGAGCGCTTTCTGCTCCAGCTTCTGGAGGTGGCCCGGCTGGGTCAGCAGCATCAGCTCATCCACCACACGGCGTTCCACTCCCGGTAATATACCCACGTCCACGCCCAGGCGCAAACCCGACAATAGATCAAGTGCTTCCTTGGAGGTCAGGATGTGGGCGTGACACAGGATGCCGTAGGCCCGCCCCGCGTGGTCCCGCACCATGCTTTCACGCCGCTCCATGAGGCGGACCCTCGCATTCTGCTCGTGCTCCAGCAACTCCTGCACAATCTGCTCGATGGTATGGATGATCTGGGTCTCCGACTCGCCCAGGGTCATCTGGTTGGATACCTGGAACATGTTGCCGGAGGCCTCCGTGCCCTCGCCCATCAGGCCGCGCACGGCCAGCCCGATCTTGCCCAGGCCCTTCATGAGCGGGTTGATCTCGTTCATCAGCACCAGCCCCGGCAGGTGCAGCATCACGCTGGCCCGCAGGCCGGTGCCCACGTTGGTCGGACACGCGGTCAGGTAGCCCAGCTTGGCGGAAAAGGCGTAGTCCAACCGCTCCTCAATTTCGGAATCCAGGCGATCCACCTCGGCCCAGATGCGGGGCAGGTCCAGGCCCGGCCGCATGCCCTGGATGCGCAAATGATCCTCTTCGTTCACCATGGCGGACAGGGTCTCGTCGGCCCGGAACACCACCCCGCTGCCCCGGCCCTTGCCCGATTGCTCGCGGCTGACCAGGTGACGCTCCAGCAGGATCTGGCGGTCCAACTCGTCCAGTTCGCCCATGGCCAGGGCGGACGACGGCGCCAGGCTGGGCAGGGTGGTCAACAGGGGCGCCACTTCGTTCCAGATGCGCTCGCATTCCTGCTCGCCCGCCCACCCCGGAAAGGCGGCGCGGCGCAAATTACGGGCCAGCCGGATGCGGCTGCTGATCACCGGCCCATGGTCCTGACCCACGTCCAGCCAGGCCCCCGGCTGCTGCAACAGGTCGTCCACCTTCATGACGCAGCCTTCTTTTCTTCCTCGGCCAAGCGGGCCCGGCAGGCCTGGATGCTGTCCCGCAGGCGGGCCGCCTCCTCAAAATTCTCCGCCGCAATGGCCTTCTCCATGTTCTGCTGCAAGGTGGCCAACTCGGCGCTGGCCATCACCCGCGCGCTCTCCCGCTGCGGGATCTTGCCCGTGTGCTGGTCAGCCCGGTGCATGGCCTTCAACAGGGGCGGCAACTCCTCGGCAAACGCGGTGTAGCATTCGGAGCAGCCGAAGCGACCCGTCTTCTTGAAGTCGGTGCGCCGCATGTGGCAGCGCGGACAGGACCGCTCGGTGCCCCCGCCTGCCGGCTCCTTGGCCACCCCCAGTCCGAGCAAAATGTCGCTGATGGACAGCGGGCCCTGCACGTCCACCCCGCTCTTGGCCGCACACGCTTCGCACAGGTGCAGCTTCTTGATGGTGCCGTCAATGACCTGGGTCAGATGAACCGTGGCCTCGCGCTCCTTGCAGACCTCGCATTGCATGAGCAGTCCTTACTAAGCGGTAATGGGCGTGCCCACGCTGCGGGCGTAGCGGCGGAAGGCCGCACACAGCCGCTGGGTCAGCACCCCGGGTTTGCCGTCGCCAATGGTGCGGCGGTCAATGTCCACCACGCTGATGATCTCGGCCGCGCTGCCGGTCAGGAACACCTCGTCCGCCGTGTACAAATCGTAGCGGGTCAGCACGTCTTCCTTGACCTTCAGGCCCTGCTCGGGGGCCAGCTGCATGACCACCTGGCGGGTGATGCCCTCCAGCGCGCCGCACCAGCTGGGCGGGGTCAGCAGGGTATCACCGCGGATCACAAACACGTTGTCGCCCGAGGCCTCCGCCACATAGCCCTGCCCGTTGAGCAGGATGCACTCCATGACCCCCGAATTGATGGCCTCGATCTTGGCCAGCACGTTATTCAGGTAGTTCAGGCTCTTGATGCGCGGATTCACCGCCTCGGTATGGTTGCGGGTGGTGCCCACGGTCACAATGGCCATGCCGGTGTCGTACAATTTTTTCGGATACAACTGGATGGCGGCCGCGATCACGATGACCTGCGGGGTCTTGCACAGATAGGGATTCAGCCCCAGCTCGCCCTCGCCCCGCGTCACCACCAGGCGCACGTAGCCGTTCTTGATTTTGTTGGCTGCGCACGTCTTCACCACCGCCTTGGCCATCTGGGCCTTGGTCAGCGGGATCTTCATGGCGATGGCCTGGGCCGAGCGGTACAGACGGTCAATGTGCTCGTCCAGCATGAACACCCGGCCGTTGTAGGCCCGGATGCCTTCGAACACGCCGTCCCCGTACAGCAAGCCGTGATCGAACACGGAGATCTTCGCTTTGCTTTCCGGCACCAGTTTTCCGTTCAAATAGATCTTCATAGGTAAATCCTCCTAGCCTGCCAAACAGCCGTCACGCAACACCAACTGACGGTTGCACAGTGCGGCCACGGCATCGTTGTGGGTCACCAAAATCAGGGTATGCCCGCTCTCCTGGACCAAGGCAAACAAATAGTCCAGCACCTGCTGGCCGGTGCCCGAATCCAGGTTGCCGGTCGGTTCGTCGGCCAGCAGCAGGTCGGGCTCGTTCATGAGGGCCCGGGCCAGAGCCGCGCGCTGCTGCTCGCCGCCCGACAACTCGAGCGGCCGGTGTGCAGCCCGCGCCTTCAGGCCCACCCGGTCCAGCAAGCCCAGCGCACGCTCGCGCAGGGTGTCCATGCGACGCAACGCCCCGGACCGGCTCAGCGCCGGCAGCAGCACGTTGTCCACTAGATCCAGCTCGGGCAACAAATGATAGGACTGGAAAACGAAGCCAATGCGGGTGGCCCGCAGTTCCGTGCGCCGGGCCGCCGACCAGCCGTAGATGTCCTGTCCCTCGAACAGCACCTGGCCGCCGGACGGCCGATCCAGCCCGCCCAGCAGATGCAGCAAGGTGCTCTTGCCCGCGCCGCTGGCCCCCATGATGGACACCCGCTCGCCCTTGCGCACGGACAGCGTGACCTCGCGCAACACATCCACCGTGATGCGCTCCAGCTTGTACTGCTTGCTGGCCTGCCGGGCTTCCACCAGCACGGGGGCGGGATTATTCATAACGCAAGGCCCTCACCGGATCCAACCGCGCCGCCCGCCAGGCCGGCATAACCCCGGCCAGGGTGCAGATGACAATGACCGACACCGCCACCACCGCGATGTCGCCCGGGATGATGGTGGCCGGCAGTTCGCTCAGATGATACAGCTCCTTGGGCAGCACCTGCAGGCCGGTGCGCGCGTTCAGAAAATCCATCAGGTCATTGCGATGGCGCAGCACCAGCAGGCCGATGCCGATGCCCAGCCCGGTGCCCAGCAGGCCCTCGATGAAGCCCTGCCACAGGAACACCCCCGTGATGCGGCCGTTGGAAAAGCCCAGCGCCTTCAGCAGCCCGATCTCGCGCGTCTTCTGCACCGCCACCGTGATCAGCGTGTTGGTGATGCCAAAAGCGGCCACGATGGTGATGAAGATGAGCAGGAAGAACATCATGTTCTTCTCCACCTTGAGCGCGGCGAACAACTGCCGGTTCTGCTCCATCCACGTGGTCACTTCGTAATAGGCCGGCAACGCCTCCCGCAGCCGCTCCGCCACCGTTTCCGCGGCAAAGGCGTCCGTGGTCATGACCTGGATGCCGTGCGCGCCCTGCTCCAGCCCGTACAGTTCGCGCGCCTTCTCCAGATTGGTCAGCACAAAGCCGATGTCGAACTCCCACATGCCCACGTCAAAAATGCCCTTGAGGGTGAACTCCTCGGGCAGGGTCACCTCGTTGGGATCGCTGAATTTCTGCGGCGAGTAGACCAGGATGCGATCCCCCACCGCCGCCCCCATCTGGCGGGCCAGGTCGCGCCCCATGAGCAGCCCGTCGTCCTCCACATCGTAGGCTCCGCGCACCATGTGTTCGGGCACCTTGCTGATGGTGCGTTCGTGACTGGGGTCCACCCCGCGCACCGCGGGTGTATACACGCGGTCCCCCTTCTGCAGGAACACCAGGCCCTGCACAAACGGGGCCGCCCCCGTCACCCCCTCCACCTGCTTGATCTCCTCGATCAGGGCGTCCGGCTCCTCGATGATTTCCAGCCCGGTCACCGTCACATGGGCGTTGAAGCTGAGGATCTTGTCCCGCCACATGTCATCGAAGCCGCTCATCACCGACAGCACGATGACCAGCACGGCCACCCCGAGCAGCACGCCCAGGATGGAAATGATGGTGATCACGGACTGGAAGGTCCGCTTCGGCCGCATGTACTTGAGGGCCAGGAACAGTGAGAACGGCACGTGCATGGCCGCCTGTTATACGCGGAAAATGGCGTCACTCAACCACGGAAAAACAGGGGCCGTCAGGCCGCAGTGGCGGGGCCCCGGGGCAAAAAGTTCCAACCCTTGGAAATTCCAAGGGTTGGAACCCGGGAAATGCTCTTTTTCCAAGGGTTGGAACTTTTGTCCGGCGCCGGGAATTTAGAAAACCCGCGCGGATGGCCAAGGCGGGGCGAAGGGCCCATTCGGCCGGGACTAGTTGGCCAGATTGGGCACGGTGTAGCCGGGCCAACCCCAGTTGACGCCCCAGGCGATGGTGGCCCCGCTCAAGGACCGGACGTACCAGCGGCCGGTGGTCCGACCCCGCACAAGAACCCCGCTCACGGACTTAGGTGCGCTAGCTGCGCGGCCGCAACTGCGGGAACAGGATCACGTCGCGAATGGCTTCCGCGCCGGTCAGCATCATGACCAGCCGGTCAATGCCGATGCCCATGCCGCCCGCGGGGGGCATGCCGTGCTCCAGCGCGGTCAGGAAATCCTCGTCCACCTTGGACGCATCACCCGCGGCCTGCTCCTCGAAGCGGCGGCGCTGCTCCAGCGGGTCGTTCAACTCGCTGTAGGCCGGGGCCACTTCGCGCCCGCCGATGATCAGCTCGAACACATCCACTGAAGTCGCATCGTCCGCACACGCCTTGGCCAGCGGCACCAGCTCCACGGGCAGCCGCGTGACGAAGGTCGGGTTGACCAGCGTCTTCTCGATCAGCTTCTCGAAAATCTCCTGGGTAATCTCGATCATCCCCCACTCCACCGGGGCGTGTACGCCCAGTCCGACCGCACGCGCACGCGCCGCCTCCAGCCCCAGCTCAAACCAATCCGCGCCCGCCACTTCGCGAACCAGGTCACGGTACGGCGCCACCCGCCACGGGGTAGTCAGGTCGATGGGCTGGGCCGCGGTGCCGACCTGCAGCTTGCCCATCACCTTTTGCGCCGCGTGGCAGATCAGGTCCTGCACCAGATCCTGCATGGACTGGCGGTCCCCGAACGCCTCGTAGATTTCCAGCATGGTGAACTCGGGGTTGTGGAAGCGGCTCAGCCCCTCGTTGCGGAAATTGCGGTTTAGCTCGAACACCTTGTCGAAGCCGCCCACCAGCAGGCGCTTCAGGTACAGCTCAGGCGCAATGCGCAGGAACATGTCGCAGTCCAGCGCGTCGTAGTGGGTGCGAAACGGAGTGGCCGCGGCGCCGCCCGCCATGGCCTGCATCATGGGTGTCTCCACCTCGAGGAACCCGCGGCTGACCAGAAATTCGCGGATGGCCCACACGATGGCGATGCGCTGATTAAACACCTCGCGCACCTCGGGATTCGACACCAGATCCAGGTAGCGCTGGCGGTAGCGCATTTCCACGTCGCTCAAACCGTGCCACTTTTCGGGCGGGGGCAGCAGCGCCTTGGACAGCAGGGTCCAGCCCTTCATCTTGATGCTCTTCTCGCCCGCGCGGGTGGTGAAAAGCTCGCCCTCCACCCCCACGTGATCGCCCAGATCCACATAGGCAAACGCCTCGAAGGCGGGGCCCAGGTCATCGCGCTTCAGGTACACCTGCATGCGGTCCGTGCCGTCGCGCAGGTCCATGAACACGCTCTTGCCCATCTCGCGCCGGGCCGTGATGCGACCCGCCGCGCGCACCGGCTTGTTCTCTTCGAAATTCGCCTTCAGCTCGGCCAGCCGGCCCGTCCGGGCATAGGCCGCGCCAAACGGTGCATAGCCCAGCTCGCGCAGCTTGGCCATGTTGGCCAGCCGCTGGGCACGATATTCATTTTCGTCCGCCACGTGATCCATATGCAACGTACTCCCTGGAAAACTGCGGTTGTACCCCACCCGACCCCGCGGGCAAAGGAAGAATCCTCGCCCCGGGGCCCCGACCTTCCAACCCCTGTAAAAAGAGTAGGCTCTGACGTCCAACCATGGGATTACCCAAGGCTTGGAAAAAATGCTGGCCGGGTGGAATCTCCGTGGCATGGTTGCTCCCATGTCCTCATTGGTCGGCGGGCGGCCCCATCCCAAACTTCTGCTGTTCAGCGCCGCCCTGCTGATTTCGTCCGCGTTTTTCCTTCTGCGCCTTGGCCGGCCCGACCTCTACCACACCATCATCCAGGAGGATGCGGCGCTGGAATGGCTGCAGGTGTTTTTGTACGCCGGTTCCGCCGTCTTGAGCCTCCTCGCCTTCCGTTCCCAGGGCAGCCGATGGCACGCCCTATTGGCTCTGGGATTCCTCTTCGTGACTCTGGAGGAGTTGAGCTGGGGCCAGCGGCTGTTTCATCTGGTCTCGCCGGCCTATTTCCAACGCCATAACTTCCAGCAGGAAATCAGTGTGCATAATTTGTCGGTCCTGCAATCCGGCCTGCATCAGGCCTACATCCTGGTCGTCGCCTACGGGGCGTTCGCGTGGCTGCTGCTGCGACGGCCGTTCGCGCCGCCCTGGTTTCTGATGCCCTGCTTTCTGGTCCCCGGCGCGGTCTATGTCGCCCTCACCTACGTGGATCCCCCGCATCTGCCGGGCAGTATCCTGCTGTTCCGCGATCAGGAACCAGCCGAATTCATGCTGGCCCTCGGCTGCTTCCTGTGGATGGCGGAACTGAACCTGCACCGACTCACCCGCCTGGCTCACCGGATCAACCGCTGGTGGCGACCGACGGACTACGCGCGGGTGGTGCTGTACGGCCCGCCCATCGAGAGCTGGATGCACGCGCTGGGTCCCGCGTCCGACCTGTGGTCGCACCTGCCCCATGTTTGTGAAGTCCTGCATGTGGCGGACGGACCGGCCGACCACATCCCGCGCGACCACCGCCATCGCACCATCATCCTGCCCTTCATGGAGAAGGACATCGCCCGCTGCCCCGAGGGTTTTGCCCGCTTGATCCCAGGCCCGGAGGCGCTCCAAACCTTGGGCAACAAAGGCGCCTTTGCCGCTTATGCGCAGGCCCGCGGGCTGGCGTCCTTATGCCCTGAAACCTATGCCCGTCCCGAGCAGGCTGTGTATCCCTGCGTGCTCAAGCGACTGGACCTCAACAACTGCGACGGCATCCGCATCGTGCATTCCGCCGAGGATTGCCGCGCCTGTCTGCAGCAGGAACCGTGGCGCGGGCACGAGGTTCTCCTGCAGGAATACATCGCGGAGAACACCGACCATTGCACGCACGCCATCTGCGTGGAGGGTCGTATGGTCTGGCATTGCACCTATGCCTACGCGCCCGCCCCCGCCGGCATCCAGCGCCGCTTCGGGCTGAGCCTCCAGCGCATCCCGCAGACCGCCGCCCGCCTGGCCGAGTTTGAAGCCTTCCTGGCCCCGCTCCGGTTCACCGGGCCGGTCAACATTGATTACCGGATTCGGGCCGACGGCCGGACCGCGGTGCTGGAAATGAATCCCCGCCTGGGCGGCTCCCTCATGCGCCCGGCCAACGCTCCCGACCTGCGCGCCGCCGTGACCGTCCTCCTGCAACACGCCCGTTGAGGCGCGATTGGCCCCGGCCTCCGTCTTAGAGCGTGGCCGGCAGCATGGTCGGGGAAGCCTGGTCGCGCAGGGACTGGTGGGTGGCCTTCTGGAACAGCAGATTCTGCTGGGCGTCGTACAGACTCAACACCAGGCCGAACACCTCCGAGCCCGAGGAGGATTCGTACGAATAATTGCTCTTGGTTTCCGATTTGTAGAGCGAAAGCCCGGATGCCTCGGCCGTGACATGGCTGCCCCGTTTGACCGCGGGCAATGGGATGTGTTGGACAGCGGCGCGGGTGCGATCCGACCCACCGACATCGCGACTGAAGTATTCGATGACCAGCACGGACTGGTCTGGAATATCGCGGTTGCGGGCCATGACCTTGACCAGGGGCGAGTAGCGCACATTCCCGCTCTCCTGCTTGTATTGATAGTAGGAGCCGCCCGCCTTGGAGGTCACCACATCCTCGGGCACCGTATGCAGGGCGGCCTCGAAATCGAAATACATGGCGACCGCGCGGGCGTCCTTCGAGGTGGGATAGAGCTGGAACTTGCTCATGGTCTTGCTGGGATAGGTCGGCTCCTGACCGGGGGCGTGGACCTTGGTCACGATCTTGGAAGCAGGGTTGATCACCGCACCGGGAGGCTGCATACGCGTGACCGTTCGCACCACTTCCTGGGCAGGCGGCGGCTCCTCTTTTTTCACTTCCTCGGGTTCCGGGGGCGGCGCTTCGGGGGCCGGGGGCGGTTCCGGCGCGGGCGGTTCGGGTTCTTCTTCGTTCACCTCCGGGGCCACGGCCAGGAGGCGGCGCAGCATCGCGCAGAAAATCTTGCGCCCTTCGTCCGTCATGATTTGCGCGGAACCGGCAAAGCCCCACAGCGCGTAGCGTTCGTCCTCCAGGGCCAGCCCCAGATAGTTCGGACGGGAATCCACCACCGTAGCCAGGGCCTTGATGTAGGACGGCACGGGCTCCACCAGAACGCCGTACACCGAGTTCATCTTCACGTACAACGGCAGGGTATCCTGGGCGGCCACGGGCGGTTCGCTCACCCCTTGGAAAATCGCGTCATCCGCCTGCTGAAGGATCACGCTGTCCCCGGTGAAGGCCACCGGCGAACGGCCCAACCCGAGTTCCAAGCGCGGGTACAGCCGGGCCGCGGCCAGCCCCATGGCCAGCACCGGCCGTTGATTGCGGCGCAATTCACGGGCCAGCAAGGCGCCCGCTTCGGTGGCGCACCACTCGGCGGTGTCGTGGGTCAGCACCACGACCCGACCCGGCCCCAGCCGCGGTTCTTCACCCAGGGTGTCCACCCGCTTCAGGCGGGCGGGCAGGCCGGACCCGGAGGCCAGTTCCAGCAATGATTCGGCCACGTGCAACTCGGTGTGATAGAGAATCAGAATATCCGTGGATACCCGCTGCAGCGACTTCAGGTAGGCCTGATCCCCGGCGGACAGGGTCGCGACCTTGATCGTACCCACCTTGCCGTCGGGCAGACGTAATTGAATGGTCTCGCCCTGATCCTTGACCAGAGCGGCCCGGAGGGTGCGCCCGCTGGTGGAGGTCCACTCCCGCATGTCATCCTGGCCAAAGGTACGGATCGGCCCGCCCACGAAAGTCAGGAAGGCGACCAGAAACAGCATGGGACATCGCAGAGCCATGGTTCGGGATTCTAGACGGAAAAAGAGCGGGATGGCCATGCAATTTCTGCCCTTTGTCATTTCCCGGCCCCGGCGTGCCACCGGGACAACACAGGTATTACGTAAAGCTAATCTATCCTTCATCGATATTGACCTGCTACCCCATGCGAAAGACGATACGGATCAGCAAGGTATGGAGATTAGATCATGAAGAAACTTCTCGTTTGCGCCAGCATCGGCACATGGGGTTGGATGCTCACCTTCGCGGGTCTGGCGCGAGCCGACATCATCCTGGTTGATTTTGGCAACAACCTCTCCTTCCGCGGCACGAACACGGTCAGCCCGGATGCCAACGGCAACTACTGGAACAGCGTCGATTCCGGCGCCTTCTACGCCAACCTGGTGGATCAGAACAACACGGCCACCACGCTGGACCTTGGCTTCGATGCCGCGACCGGTACGGATTATTTCAACGGGCCGTCGGGGGCGGTGGAAGACCCGTCCGCCACCGTCTATAATGCGTCCGCGCTCGGTAACTTGGGCGTGGATGGCGCGGTTTACGACTATTACGTAAACTCGCGATTCCAGTTGCAGCAATTGGACCCCACCAAGACGTACACCCTCACCTTCTTCGGTTCGCACAAGTTCAACACCGATACCCAGACCCTTTACACGGTCTACAGCGACAACACCTATACCATCCCGGTGGCGTCCGTGCTGCTGACCATCGGCACTACAGGGGGCGATCACAACCAGGACACGGTGGCCACCATCAGCGGCCTCACCGCGCAAGCCGGCAACGCGCTGTACATCGGATTTGCGGGCTCCGGGGGCAACAACGGCTACCTCAACGCCCTGGAGATCCATGTGGTTCCGGAACCCACCAGCCTCTTGCTGGCCGGATTGGGTGGTCTACTGTTGGCGTCCCTGCGCCAGCGGGCCCGGCGCTGATCGAACCAGTCGCCCGGGCTAAACCCCGAAGGTCACCGGCAGGTCGTTGGTCGGCTGCTGGTCCGCCGTGCGCACCAGCCGCTTGCCCACTTTCTGGATGCTGATGGCATCCACTGGGCAGGCATCCACGCAGGCCCCGCAGCGAATGCAGTCCGCCTGGTTGATCCAGATCAGCTTGGTGGTCTCGCTGTTCAGAGCGCGGGTGTAGCCCACCACGCGCTCCTGGTTGTCGTAGATCAGGTTGCTGACCTTGACGATGCAGTCCGGGCGCGGCTTGGCCTTGATACACCAGTCGCAGTAGATGCACTTATCCGTATCAATCTCGAATTTGTAGTGGCAGAGGTAGCAGCGCTGGGTCTCGTCCACGGCCAGCGGCGGCGTGAAGCCGGTCTCCACCTCCGCAACCAGGCCGCGCTTTTCCACCGGGATGGCGGGCATGGGCTGGCGCTCGACGTAATCCATTTCCCGGATGCGCCCGGTAACCGTCACATCTTCCACCACGGCCATGTCCTGCAGGCGAACCTCGCCCATCAGGAAGGCATCCACCGCGCGCGCGCAGTCCTTGCCGTGGGCAATGGCCTGAATAAGCGTTTGCGCCCCGGTGGCGAAATCGCCCGCCACGAAAATCTTGTCCACCGCGGTCTTCTGCTTGCGCCCGCTCTTCAGCCATTGGTCGTGGCCCACCAGCGGCTCGCGCAAGCCACCTTCGATGAAGGTCGTGTTCGGGAACTGGCCGGTGGCCAGCAGCACGGTGTCGGCCGGTATCTCAAATTCCGAGCCGGGGATTTCCTCCGGCTTGCGCCGCCCGCTGGCATCGGGATCGCCCAACTGCGTGCGCACAAAACGCATGGCCTTCACGCGGCCCTGTCCGTCGTCCACGTAAGCCTTGGGGCTGACCATGAAGTGCATGGGTATGCCCTCGTGCTGGAGTTCCTCCAGCTCGCCGGGGGTGATCAACATTTCGGATTGTGAGCGGCGATAGAGCACCTTCACCGATTCGCCCTTGGGCGATAGGATCACGGGCTCGCCCTTCTCGGTGGTCTCGAAATCGAGTTCCACCGTCTGCGCGCCCAGGCGGGCCGCGGTGCGCGCGCAGTCCATGGCGGTGAAGCCGCCACCGATAACCACGATGTGCTCGCCCACGTCGGACTTTCGCAGGTCGTTGGCCTCGAGCAGAAATTCCAATCCGTGCCGGATGCCGGCGAGATTCGCGCCCGGAATGTCCAGCAGGTTCGGGCGCAGGGTGCCGGCGGCCAGCACCACGGCGTCGTACTCGGACACCAGTTTTTCCAGCGGGCGGTCCGGGCCGATGGGCGCGTTGCAGATGATCTCCACGCCCTGGCGGCGCACCTGTTCGATCTCGCGATCAATGATGTCCCGGGGCAGACGAAACTCGGGGATGCCCTGATTCATCATGCCGCCCGGCTTGTCGTGCTTCTCGAACACGGTGACGGTGTGCCCCATGAGGGCCAGGTTGCGAGCAGTGGCCAGGCCAGCCGGGCCCGCCCCCACCACGGCGATTTTGCGGCCGGTGGCCGGGAACCAGGGATCCATGACCACGAGGCCTTGCGTCTTGAAATCTGCGGCGGAGCGCTTGGAGAAACAGATGGCCACCGGCTCGCCGAGTCCATCCCATCCGTGACGGCATTCGCTTTCGCACGGGCGCGAGCACACGCGTCCCAGCACGGCCGGGAACACATTGTCGTGCAAGTTGATCTTGTAGGCGCGGTCGTAGTCGCCCTGGTAAATGGCGCCCAGGTAGCTCGGGATGTCGGTGCCCGCGGGACAGGCCTTCTGGCACGGGATATTTTTCTCCAGCCAGTAGAAATCCTTGGGCTGGTCGGCCAGACCGCGAAGTTTGGAAACCGCACTGTGCCGGTACGGACTCGGCGCATTGAGCGGACGGATATCCTTTGGCCCGCCCAGATTCTGAGCGGCGCGTTTCCATGCCGGCGCAGCGGCGGCCGTCACCCCGGACTCGGCCTTCTTTACTGCTTCGGCGTAGGTTTCCCGTTGCGGCGATTTCTCCAAAGCGCGCTTCAGCCAGGGCAACGCTTCCTTGGGCTGCTGGTTATAGAGGTAGGCCAACCCGAGCATGTGCTGGGTGGCATGGCCCGACTGCTCGGTCACGTAGGTGAGGAAATGGCGGATGGCGTCCGCGAAGCGTTCCTTCTTGAAGAAACCGATGGCGATGATGGCGGGCAGTTGCGGGTCGGTGCTGCCGAGCTCCTGCGCTCGGGTGGCGAAGTAGTGGCTGGAATACACGTCGCCCCGGGTGTCCCCGCGGCTGTGATAGGCCTTGGCCAGCAGGGTGCACAGGCGGACGTCGTTGGGCGACTCCTGCGAGCGCAACACCGCGATGGCGTCGTCGTATTTGCAGACTCCGATCAGCCATTCGGCCTCCCGGACCAGTTTCTCGATATCAATTACCACGGGGAGGTCTCGCTGATGACTTCGTCAAAGGTTTTGGACAAACGCTGGTTGCGGTCGCTGGCGGGCTCGCCGGTTCCGGGCACCAGGCCCAGTTCCTGGGAAAGCTTGGCTGCGCCCACCCGGCGGGCGTAGGCCCCGAACTTTTCGTTCGCGTCGGTCCGGTTCTTCACATAGTGCTGCAGCAGGCGTCGCACCGTGGGCACCACCTCGGTGGCGGGCACATCGCCAATGGGCTGGCCAATGTAGCCGGGGCCGGCCAGGCCGCCGCCCACGCAGATGGTGAATCCTTCCTCGCTGCCGTTCTCGCGCTCCTTGCGCATACCACGCAGGCCCAGGTCGGCGATCCAGTGCTGGGCGCACGAATTCGGGCAGCCGTTCATATGGATGCGCAACTGGCCGACCTGTTCCCAGAACGGCTTGTCGGAAGCCAGTTCCTCGTAGAGCTTACGGTAGGTGTTGGGCGTGTCGGATACGGCCAGATTGCATTGGGTTGTGCCCACACACGCGACCATGTCGGGCAGGCGCTCGTGGCCTTCCGTGATGTAGCCCGCGTCCTTCAATTCCTGAAGCAGCGCGGGCACCTTGGCATCGGGCACAAAGCGGATCTGCAGGTTCTGCCGCGCGGTCAGCATGACCGAGCCGTCGCCGTAGGTGCGCGCCCACTGCGCAACCTGCCGCACCTGCTTGGTGCTCATCTCCGAGCGCATGATCATCACGCGCACGGTGTTGGTGCCGGGCTGGCGCTGTGGGATGACGTCCTGGCCGTCGGTGTAGAGCTCGCCGATTTCCGGCGGACCCTTGGCGTGCTCAAGCGCATCGAGCCCGGGGTTGCCGCGCTCGCGCATGACCTTCAGCACTTCGTCGGCAAACCCGCGCGCGCCCAGCTCATCCACCACGATCTTCAAACGTGAAAAGGCGCGGACGCGACGATTCCCCAGGCGGCGATAGGCCTCGGTGGCGGCGCGCGTCACCGGCAGCACGAGTTCCTCGGGCACCCAGTCGAAAATGGCCTTGGCCATGTAGGGACGCGCCCCCAGCCCGCCGCCCGCGTAGAATTTCCAGCCGATCTCCTCCGTGCCATCGGCGCGGGTGCGCTTGACCGGATGCCACGACTGGCAGTTCATCAACGTCTGGCCGCAGGCGCGGCCACAGCCGTTGATGCTCATCTTGTGCTTGCGGGGCAGATTGCGCTGCTCGTCGCGGATTTCCGGGTCCTCCGCGATAGCCTCGATCATGGCCCGCACATCCTTCACCTCGTGCGGGCACACCCCCTGCAGCGGGCAGGTCACGATGTTGCGGGTCACATCGCCGCAGGCGTTCTTGGAGTCAAGTCCGACCGTGGCCAGCTCCTCCATCACTTTGTAGAGGTCTTCCTTGCGCAGCCAGTGGAACTGGAAGGTCATGCGGGTGGTGATGCAGACCTGGTTCTGCCCGTACTTCTCCGCGATGTTGGCCACCACCTCCATCTGGTCGGCATGGATGATGCCGCCGGGAATGCGCAGGCGCATCATGAAGAAGCCCTTCTGGAGCTGGTGATAGATGCCCGACCACTTGAACATGCCGATGTCGTTCGTGGTGAGGTCCTCGAACGGGCGCGCCGCGATGTCGTTCTTGAAGTCGAAATCAGGATTAATGGTCAGCTTATCGCGCTCGACCTGCGTTAAATCTTGCTTGGCTGGCATAAACTCGTCCTATGTCTATAATCCCGATTGGTTTAATAGGGTATTTGACTTCCCGCCGTCTGTCAATGAAGTCGCGCACAATGCCGTGATGCGTGCGGGTCGTCAAATCATCCCTTTGAAGACCTTCGGAAAGCGGGCCATTTTGCGGATCATCATTTCGATGACGATATCGGCCATTTCCTCAACCGTGAAGCGGTCGGTGTTTAAAATCGCGTCATAAAGAATGGGATCATTAATATCTTTTCCGAAGAAGTCGTGAATCAAACGCGCGCGATCACGGTCCTGCTGCCTCATGATTTTCTCGGTGGAGGACTCATCCTTTTCGGTCACCTCCATCATGCGTTTCATCCGGGTTTCCGGACTGGCCACCAGGCGAATGTGCACGCCCATGGCCATGTCACCGGTCACGCACATGCCACCGCGCCCCACCACCACGCACTTACCCAGGGTGGCCAGAAGACGCACGACTTCAAACATGCGTTTATACACAATGTAGCGACTGGCCTTCTGGTGAATCATTTCGTGGATGGTCTGACTGATCTCCGAGCGATATTCCTCTTCCACCAGCGAATCGAACGAAATGCCGATCTTTTCATCCTGCGCAATCAAGGCGCACAACTTTTGATCGAACAGCTCCCAGCCCTCGGCCAGTTCGGCCGGCAAGCGCATTTCCTGGCGGCGTATGATTTCGCGCGCCAGCGTGTGGCCGCCTGCTCCGGACTGACGGGAGATGGTTACGAACGGGAACCCCCGGGGTTCGACGGGCGAGTTTTTCCGGTCCTTGAGATATTGTTTGATGATGGCCGTGTGGTTCATGATGATTTCCTTTCACAGGTTGGCCGCATGGCGGCAGTTTAGGCCGTTGTAATGAATCGGGGAAGCAAAACCGGATTTCAATTCCACGGCCTTTTGAAATGGACACCCACCTTCCATCCCGCTATCGCTACCGTTTCGGGTCGTCCAACCCGCAGCAGGAGTTCCCTCAGTAGAATGGAAACGCAGCCACCATCGGAGCGACCAGGCTCGGCTGGTTCTCAAGCCCTCAGCTTGGGCACCCAGCTGGCCGCAGGCATGATTTTCTTTGCCGGCCTTGGCTACTACGCGGACCGGCGACGGGGCGGCGGCGTATTCTTCACCGTTTGTGGCATGTTCGCCGGCTTGGGCTACGGCGCCTACGAGGTCTGGAAACTGATCCGCCTGATCAATGCGGAAAACAAGGAAAAGGACAAACCGGGAACGCCATGAAGTCCAGGGTACTGGCCTCGGCCTGGATGTATTGGAGCGCAGCCACTCTACTGTCTGCCCTGCTCACCCTCGTCCAGTGGCACCTCGCGCCCGAGGTCAGCCGAGGGGAAGGCGCCCTGGGCTGGTTGCTGGCGGCGGGGGTCGCGGCCACCGGATACCTGCTCCTGCCACACGCGCTTGGAACGGACAGCACCCGCTTTCTTGTCTTCGGTCTGGTCGGTCAGCTCGTGCGCCTGGGTCTTTTGCTCACCCTTTTTGCCTATGTCATCCTCGCCCAAAATTTTTCATTCTTGGGATTTGTCAGCTGCGGGGTCATGAGTTATGGTGCCCATCTTTTCGCGGAAGTCGCCTGGCTGGCCCGCCGCTCTGCCAACGCTGACCTAAATTCATAATTTATTATGGCCCAAGACATTACAGCAGGAATGGACAAAAGTGCCGTGGTGCAGCAATACATCATGCACCATGTCACGGATTCCCATGACTGGGTCCTGCCCTTTACCAAGGTGCATCTGCCCGGGTTCCTCAGCCTGCACGCGCTGATGATTCTGCTGGCCGCGACCTTCCTGATGGTGCTGTTCGGTTTGGTCTACCGGCGGAAGGATCCGGTGCCGCGCGGCATCACCAACCTGCTGGAAGTACTGGTCCTCTTCATCCGCAACAACATCTGCATTCCGAATCTGGGCGAACACGACGGACGCAAGATGGCACCGCTTTTTTGCAGCTTTTTCTTTTTCATCCTGACCCTGAACCTGATGGGGCTCATCCCCCTCTTCGCCACCGCCACGGGGAACGTCAACGTCACCGCCGCGCTGGCCCTGATCACCCTGGGCTTCATGATTTTTGGCACCATCTACAAGAACGGCGTGGGCGGATTTGTGCACGCCTTCATTCCGCACGGCGTGCCCTGGCCGGTGTTGATCCTGCTCATCCCCATTGAATTCCTCGGCATGTTTATCAAGGCGTTTGCCCTCACCATCCGTCTATTCGCCAACATGCTGGCCGGTCACATCGTCATCTTCTCCCTCATCGGCATGGTTTTTATTTTCGGCCTGGCGGGACTGCCCTCCGTTTTCCTCGCCCTGGCCATCTACTTGCTCGAGTTGTTCGTGTCGTTTTTGCAGGCGTATATCTTTACCCTGCTCTCGGCCATGTTCATCGGGCAGATGTACCATCCGGCCCATTAGGCCGGCGGGATTGAGTCACAGCACGAAAAGTAAGGAGTAGCGTCATGGGTTCTGTATCTGCAATTGGTGCCGGTCTGGTGGTGATTGGAGCGGGTCTGGGCATTGGCAAACTGGCCGCCTCGGCCATGGAGGGCATCGCCCGCCAGCCCGAAGCCGCCCCGAAAATCCAGGTCAACATGCTGATCGCGGCCGCGCTGATCGAAGGCGTGGCCCTGTTTGCCGCGGTCATCTGTCTGATCAACAAGTAAGAGAACGGCAGGACTATCATGGCGGAACACGCCACCACTGCTGTTGCCGAGGTACCGGCTCACGGGCACGACTCCGCCCACGGCGAGGTCAACCTGTTCAAACCGGATGCCCTCATCATGGGCCTGACCTGGCTCACCTTTCTGCTCACCACCGTGGTGCTGTACAAGGTGGCCTGGAAGCCCATTCTCGCCGCGCTCGACAAACGCGAGGCGGACATCCGCCAGTCCCTGGACGATGCGCAGAAACACCGCGACGCCCTGGCTCAGCTCGATGAGCGCCGCCAGCAGGTGATTGCGGAGGCGGATGCCAAGGCCAAGGAACTGGTGACCCAGGCGCGGCAGGCCGCCCTGGAAGCCGCGGCGGTGATTGAGAACAAGGCGCGCGAAGAAGCCCAGATCCTGTTGGGCAATGCCCAGCGCGAAATCAACGCAGCGCAGGAAAAGGCCCTGGCTGACCTGCGCCACGAAAGCGCGGATCTGGCCATCGGACTGTCCCGCAAAATCATCGGCGAAAGTCTGGACGAGAAGAAAAGCCGCGACCTGGTCGACCGGCTGATCAAGACGGTATAAGCCATGGCTCAATCACCCGCATCCCGCCGCTACGCCCGCGCCTTGTTTGAACTGGCGCAGGAACAGGGTCGCCTGGACCGCGTTCAGGCCGACCTGACGGAACTTGTGCCCCTGATGGAGCGCAAGGCGGAGTTCGCGGCGCTGCTGGAGCGGCATGAGCTGTCCACCGGCCAGCGCAAGGACCTGTGGACATCGGTGGTGCAGGGACGGGCCGATCCTCTGACCCTGCGCTTCCTCCACTTCCTGGTGGAGAAGCGGCGCGGCCCGCTGCTGGGTGAGATCATCCGGGCCTTCGAGGTTCTATTCAACGCGGCCAAGGGTATCACCACCCTTGAGGTGGTGGCGGCGCGCCCCCTGACGGAGGAGCAAATGCAGGCCCTGTCCGCCCGCTTTGCCCACAAGCTGGGCGGCCAGATCAAGGCGCACCAGAAAACCGACGCCTCCTTGCTGGGCGGCTTTCTGGTTCGGGTGGGCGACGTGGTCCATGACTACAGCGTGAGCCACCAGCTCGAACAATTGCATCATAAAATGGTAACGGCATAAAGGTACGCACATGGCGCTCCAAATTAAGCACGAAGAAGTTTCGGCCATCCTGAAAAAGCAGCTGGCTGATTATGAACTCAAGCCCGACGCCTACGAGACCGGCACGGTCATCAGCGTGGGCGACGGCATCGCCCGCGTACACGGGCTGGCCAACGTCATGTCCAACGAGCTGGTCGAGTTCAAGGGCGGGGTCCGCGGCCTGGCCCTGAACCTGGAATCCGACAACGTGGGCGTGTGCGTGTTCGGCGACGTGGAATCCATCAAGGAAGGCGACGAAGTCAAACGCACGGGCAAGATTGCCTCCGTGCCCGTGGGCGACGCGCTGAGCGGCCGCGTGGTGGACGCGCTGGGCAACCCCATCGACGGCGGGGCCCCCATCAAGGCCACCGAGATGCGCCCCATCGAATTGAAGGCGCCCGGCATCATCGAACGCCAGGACGTGAAGGAGCCCATGCAGACCGGGCTCAAGGTGATTGACGCCCTCACTCCGGTGGGCCGCGGCCAGCGCGAGCTGATCATCGGCGACCGCAAGACAGGCAAGACCAGCATCGCCATCGATACCATCATCAACCAGCGCGGCGAAAACGTGCGCTGCTTCTACGTGGCCATCGGCCAGAAGCGCTCCACCGTGGTGCAGGTCGCGGAGAAATTGAAGAAGCACGGCGCGCTGGAATACACCACCATCATCGCCGCCACCGCGTCCGACCCCGCCCCCATGCAGTTCCTGGCCGCCTACTCCGGTTGCGCCATGGCCGAGTACTACCGCGACAACGGCCAGCATGCCTTGATTGTCTATGACGACCTGACCAAGCAGGCCCAGTCCTACCGCCAGTTGTCGCTGCTGCTGCGCCGCCCGCCGGGACGCGAAGCCTATCCGGGCGACATCTTCTATCTGCACAGCCGCCTGCTGGAACGCGCGGCCAAGATGAGCGCGGACAAAGGCGGCGGCTCCCTGACCGCCCTGCCCATCATCGAGACCCAGGCCAACGACGTGTCGGCCTACATCCCGACCAACGTGATTTCCATCACGGACGGCCAGATCTTCCTGGAATCCGATCTGTTCAACGCCGGCCAGCGTCCGGCCATGAACGCCGGCCTGTCCGTGTCCCGCGTGGGCGGCGACGCCCAGGTCAAGGGCATGAAGCAGACCGCGGGATCGCTGCGCTTGGAGCTGGCCCAGTACCGCGAGTTGGCCGCCTTCTCCCAGTTCGCCTCCGACCTCGATGCGGCCACCCGGAAGCAACTGGAGCGCGGACAGCGCCTGATGGAAATCATGAAGCAGGGCGTGCACGACACCCTGCCCGTGGCCAAGCAGGTCGCCATCATTTTCGCCGGCACCAACGGATTCCTGGACGACATCCCGGTCAACAAGGTGCACGCCTTCGAGCTCGAGTTGCACCAGGCCCTGGACTCCACGTACGCGGGCTGGGTCCGCCTCTTTAACGAAAAGAAAGCCATGACGGACGACGTGAAGAAGGCGCTGGTGGACGCGCTGACCGAGTTTAAGAGGACGTTTAAGAAGTAGAAGAAGGTGTCAGGTTTCGGGTTTCGGGGAAGATCTTCCCGACACCTGAAACCCGACACCTGAAACCCAAAATGCCTTCCCTAAAAGAATACAAAAACAAGCTGGCCAGCTTGTCCAATACGCGGAAGATCACCAAGACCATGAAAATGGTGGCGGCGAGCAAGCTCTACCGCACCATGGACGCGCAGCGGCGGGCCTGCCAGTTTTACAACAAGCTGGAAGACATGCTGGGCAAACTCGCGGGTTCGGTGGACCATCGAGCGCATCCCCTGCTGCAACCGCGCCCGCATCCCAAGACCTCCCTGGTCATTCTCTACATGTCCGACAAGGGCCTGTGCGGCGGGTTCAACAACAACCTGATCAAGCACATGTCGCGCTGGCTGAACCTGCCCGACCAACAGGTCAAAAAACAGAGCCTGAGTTTCGTGGGTCGGCGCGGCTGGCTGTTTTTCCGCAACCGCATGCCGGTGGCCAAACTGTACGACGGGGCGGCCGCCCACCCCACCCCGGGCGAAGCGGTGCACATCGCGGAAGACGCGGTGCAGGGATTTCTTTCCGGTACTTACGACGAAGTCTACCTGGCCTATAACCACTTTGTGAACCCGCTGTCCCAGGTCCCCACCATCAAGAAGGTGCTGCCCATCGAGCCCCACGTCATTGAGGCGGAAGAAGCGGGGCTGCACGACGACTTCCTGCTGGAGCCGGAGCCGCACGCCTTGCTCTCCGCCCTGCTGCCAAAGATTGTGAATTTCGAGGTCTATTTCGCGCTGCTGGAAAATGCCGCGGGTGAAAACGGGGCGCGCATGACCGCCATGGACAGCGCCACCAATAACGCCAACAAGATGATCAAGCAATACACGCTGCTGCGCAACCGGGCCCGTCAGGCTTCCATCACCAAGGAGCTGATTGAGATCGTTTCGGGCGCGGAAGCCTTGAAGGGTTAGCAAGTTTCAGGTTGCAAGTTAGGAGATTAGATATGAGTGCCACTGCTACAGCTGATACCGCTAAAGCCACCGGTCGCATTGCCCAGGTTCTGGGCGCGGTGGTGGATGTGGATTTCCCGGTGGGCCAATTGCCTGCCATCTACACAGCGTTGAAGGTGTCGAACGCGTTTATCAATGATCAGCCGTGGAATCTCACCCTGGAAGTGGCCCAGCATCTGGGTGACAACTCCGTGCGCACCATCGCCATGGACATCACGGACGGGTTGGTCCGCGGCGGGCCGGTGTTGGATACCGGGCACGAAATCACCGTTCCCGTCGGCGTCGGCACGCTGGGCCGCGTGCTGAATCTACTGGGCGCGCCCATTGACAACGCGGGACCAGTGAAGGCCGAAAAACACGATCCCATCCATCGTCCCGCGCCCGCCTTCGACCAGCAGGACACCAAGGACACCATTCTGGTCACCGGCATCAAGGTTATTGACCTGCTCGCCCCCTACAAGAAGGGCGGCAAAATCGGCCTGTTCGGCGGCGCCGGGGTGGGCAAAACGGTGCTCATTCAGGAGCTCATCCGCAACATCGCCACCGAACACGGCGGTTATTCGGTGTTCGCGGGCGTGGGCGAGCGCACCCGCGAAGGCACCGCGCTCTATCGCGAAATGAAGGAATCGGGCGTCATTGATAAGACCGCCATGGTGTTCGGCCAGATGAACGAACCGCCCGGCGCGCGCGCCCGCGTAGCGTTGTCCGCCCTGACCATCGCCGAGCATTTCCGCGACGAGATGCGCCAGGACGTGCTGCTGTTCGTGGACAACATCTTCCGCTTCACCCAGGCCGGCGCCGAGGTGTCCGCCCTGCTGGGCCGCATCCCGTCCGCCGTGGGTTACCAGCCCACCCTGTCCACCGACATGGGCGAACTGCAGGAGCGCATCACCTCCACCAAGAACGGCTCCATCACCTCCATCCAGGCCGTGTATGTGCCGGCCGACGACTACACGGACCCCGCGCCCGCCACCACCTTCGCGCATCTGGATGCCACCACCGAGTTGTCGCGCCCCATCGCCGAACTGGGCATCTATCCGGCCGTGGACCCCCTCGCCTCGTCCTCCTCCGTGCTGACGCCCGACGTGGTCGGCGAGGAGCACTACCGCGTGGCGCGCGGCGTGAAGGAAATCCTGCAACGCTACAAGGAACTGCAGGACATCATCGCCATTCTGGGCATGGATGAATTGTCGGAAGAGGACCGGCTGACCGTGGCCCGCGCCCGCAAGATCCAGAAGTTCCTGTCCCAGCCCTTCTTTGTGGCCGAACAGTTCACCGGCATGACCGGGGCCTACGTGGAAGTGGCCGACACCGTGCGCTCCTTCAAGGAAGTGCTCGATGGCAAACACGACGACGTGCCCGAGCAGGCCTTCTACATGGTGGGCAGCATCGAACAGGCCCTGGAAAAGGCCAAGAAGTTGAAGGCGGGCTAAGCCATGCCGACGTTCGCATTTTCCATTCTCAGCCCGCGCGGCAAGGCCTTCGAAGGACCGGCCCAGTCGGTGAGTGCACCTGGAACCCTGGGTGGCTTCGGTCTGCTGGCCGGGCATACGCCCATGATTGCCGCCGTGCAACCGGGCCTGACCAAGGTCGAGGCGGATGACAAAACGGAATACTATTTCACCGGCGAGGGCGTCATGGAGGTGACCCGCCATGAAAGCGTTTTGCTGGTGGATGAAGCGGAGAAGGTGGAGAGCCCGGAAGCAGCGCGGGAATGCCTCCAGAAGCGGCTCGCCAAACAGGCGCCAGCAAAGGGTAACTCATGACCGCAGTTTTCTGGGCCACTTGGATTCATGTGCTGTGCATGGTGGGGCTCTTTGGCGGCCTGCTGGTCGTCCAACTCGCCCTGCCTTCACAGGTGCGCAACGACGCGGACATCGCGCGCCGCATCACGCGTCTGCTCAGCATCCTGCTCGGCATCGGCCTGCTCGCCGGACTGGCGGGCTATGGACTGAAGCAAGGCCACCTGATGGGCGGCCACTTCAACGGCGTGATTGGGCTCAAATTTGTCATCCTGCTCATGGTGGGCGGACTGCTCCCGTTGACGCGCAAGGAAGGACGCGGTGACCGGGTACGCTGGATCCTCCTCGCGCTGCTCGCCTTCGCCGTACTCAGCGCCCTCACCCTCCGCCATGTTTGAGAAGCTGAAATCTCGCTGGGGGCTCCAGACCAACGGCCAGGTGGTGGCGGTGTTTCTGGTCTTTTCGCTGGCCGGCAGCATGATCATGCCCGTGCGCAAATTCGTGTTTCACCTGCTGCACTTCGACGGGCACACGCCGTTCTGGGTGAAGACCGTGGCCTGGCTGATCATCGTGTTCCCCACCTACCAGTTTTTCCTGCTCGTGTTCGGGGCCTTGTTCGGCGAATTCCGTTTCTTCTGGGAAAAAGAGAAGAAGATGGGGCGCTGGTTCAAGCGACGTCTGGGTCTGGGCACCAAGGCCCCCGCCACCAGTTGAACATGGCCAACCGGGCCCGCCCGTGGTAAACCTCGCGGAGTATGAAGTCACCGGTCAGTGTCGCCTACCTGGGTCCCGAGGGAACCTTCTCGCATCTGGTCGCCCGCAAGCACTTCGGTGCGAAGGCCCGACTGGTGCCCCAGGCCAGCGTGTACGATGTGTTCGCCTACGTGCGGGCCGGGGCCAACCGCACCGGTCTGGCGCCCATCGAGAATTCATCCGGCGGTACCATCTACGAGACCATTGATGGCTTGGTGGAACAGGCCGGCAAACTGAGCATCCGCGAAGAGTTGTCGCTGAACGTGCGACTGGCCCTGCTGGGCCACCGCGGGGAAACCATCCGCAACCTCTACTCCCACTTCGTGCCGCTGCAACATGTGCAACCGTGGGTGCGTCAGCACCTGCCCGGAGTGCGCCAGCATCGCGTGGCCAGCACGTCACGCGCGGCCGAAATGGCCGCTGCGGATAAGAACTCCGCCGCCCTGGGTACCCGCGAAGCGGCCCGCCGCTACGGTCTGAAGGTGCTCGAATTTCCGGTGCATTCGGAAGTGCCCAACATCACCGAGTTCATCGTGGTGGGAAAAAACAGCGCGCCCGCCCCGCGCAGCACGAAGACCAGCCTGCTGGTCACGCTGGAAAACCGGCCGGGCAGCCTTTTGGATTTTCTCCAGGCCTTCAAGGACAGCGGAGTCAACCTGACCCGCCTGCTGTCCCGCCCCATCATCGGCCAGCCCAAGAGTTATCTTTTCGTGGTGGATGTCCAAGGCACGCCCACCGCCCCCGCGGTCAAGGCCGCCCTAGCCCAGGCCCGCCGAGCCGCCGCAAGCCTGACCGTGCTGGGCGTGTACCCGGTGCGGAGAATGTATGCGTCGTAGGCCCCGCTCCTCAGTGAGGGCCAATCCTTTTTAAATTCAACAACCGATGCATGAGTTGTTTTACAAGGGCTGACCCTGACCGCGCCTGGCCGCATCACTACGATGGTTAATGACGGGCGATGTATGAGAGCACTACTCCTAGCAACCAGCCTGCTGAACCTGACGGTGGTAGCCTATGGGCAATTGTGCGCCGCCTCCGCGCTCGCCCCCCTGCCGGACTGGGGGCTGCCCAATATCGCCTCCGCAACCTACGTGCGAGTCAGCGGCTACGGGAATGACAGCCGCGACGGGGCGCTCGGTTACCGCCGCGAAACCAGCGGCAACGCCTGGTTGCTGGAGGAGGTGCCCGGCCAATCGGGTCGCCTGCTCGTCGGTGGCGCGGAAGAGGTGGATGCCGTTTGGACCGAGAGCCGCCACTACTACCCCGAGGGCCCGCAGGATCTGCTCGCCAAACCCGCGCCCGCTAGCCGCCTGCGCGTCACTTGGCGTCCCGCCCATCTCCAGCGCGATCTGAAGCTATTTGACAGCTACCTCGCCACCACGCCCCGCATCGCGCGCGGCGACCAGGTTTCCGCCCGGCTCTTCCTGACGGCGTTCCAACTCCAGCAGCGCGGCGATACCAATGCGGCCGAACACCTCGTGCAATCCCTGCTGCAGGCTGGAGCAACCGTGGAGGAGCTTCACGAGTCAACCCTGGACCTGGTGGCGCTGCAACAGCTCCGAAGCCTCAACCGGACATTGCAGCGCGAGGGCGACTGGACGGCATTTTCCCAAGGGTTGGAAGTGCTCCGGGACCGTTTTTCCAGACCTTGGAAGTTTCAACCGGGTCTCGACCTGCTGATCGGGCGGGTGCGGGAACGGCTGGTCCCCGAAACAGCGGCAACCGGCCCCGTGCAACGCCTGGGCCAGCGTCTGGAGGACGTGCAGGCCCTGCGCTCATTTGGCTATAACCGTCCGGAGGTCCTTCTGCTGCTCCCGGAAACGTGGCGCGGCACCAACGTGATCGCCGACGATCCCGAACTCGAAATCTGGAACCTCGGCCTCGAGGCCATCCCGCTTCTGCTGGCGCTTTCGGACGATCCGCGCCTGACCCGGATGGACACGCGGGCCGCCCGGCTCTCGCCTGACTACGGGATCGGCCTGTTGTTCCCTGGACGGACACCTGAAGACCAGTATGCGCAGTTGCCGCGGCCGGCGACCCGGGGCGAGGTGGCCACCCGCCTGCTCAACACGATGCTGCCCGAGTCCGTTTCCGGACCCTCGTGGAAAGCCACCTCCCTCACGAATGTACAGAACGCCGCCCGGGCGCTCTACGACCGCTGCGCCGGCGGAGGCCCGGCCGCGCTGCTGGTGGAGTATCTGGATAGGCGAAACAGCTTTGCCTTGAATGAACTGGCCCTGCAGGCGCTCCGTCCCCACGCACAAGCTGGGCCGGTTCCCCGGCTGGAACAGTTTCTTTCACGGCCCCTGAAGACGTGCACCGAAGAAGACCGGTTCAGCTTCGGGGCGGCCAACCTGGCCGAACATAAAGCCGACTACCTCGCCCGCTATGCCGGTTGGCGCGGGGCCGAAGCCCAGTCCCTGGTGGAGCGCTTTGCCGCCGATCTGGAAGCTCACGCCGCCGAACTGCAATCGCCCACCAACCGGGGCTGGCGTAATCCCAAAGAGGAAGCGGAGGAACTCGATCACAATAAATCCAAACTGCGCCAACTGGCCGGGGAACTGCGTGCGCTCCCGCTGTCGGCCACCCCGGCGGAAGTGCTGGATGGGCGGCCCGACTCGAATGCAAAATTCCAACTCGCCAAACTGGAAACAATCCCCGCCCCGGAGTCGATGGGCCTGATCCTGCACACGGCAACCAAGACAGAGGACGCCAAGAAGCGGCTGGCCTTGGCAAACCTGCTGCAGACCCTCAGTTCCAACTGGACCCAAACGGGGGATAGACCTGCCCCCACCCTCTTCGCCGATGCGTGGGCCAAGCTACTGGCCGATGACGGGACCGATCCGGACAACTCGGTGGCCCTCGTCTTTCTGGTCCTGAATGAGCAGCTTTACGCAGGAACAACCAACGCATCGCTCGCCCAACTGTGCGCTCGCCAGCATGGCGAGGCGGGCCTGGCCTTCGTGCGGGAGCGCGTGGCGGCCCGCCTGATCGGTACACCGGAAGAACGGCTGCCCCTGTATCCGGAGCAAATCACTCTGCAGCCGGAGGAGCGGGCCGCCCTGGCTGAGCAACTGCGCGACGTAGCCACGCGCGAGGAGGCTGCCGCAGTGGCAAAGCGTCTCCCATTGTACCAGCAGGCCGCCTTGCCGGAGTTGCTGAAAGAAAAGCCCACGCTTAACGAACAACTCGCGCCGCTGGCCCTAACCATCGTACAGATACAAGTGGAACGTGACCCCGCTTTGCAAAACGAACTATCGGCCTGGGTCGGTAAGCCAGCCACGGCAGAACTGGGCGAAAAGCTGAGCCAAGTGATCGCGGAAATGGTCGCCCGTACCCAGCGCTGCGACATCGTATTCTTCCGGCGCGCGCATTTTGGCGGATGCGAAATCTCGATCCGGAGCGAAAATGCCAAACCCTCCCTTGGATTCGCCGCCTCCGTGCTGGCGCGGAATATGAATCAATCGGCCCAGTGGCGCACGTCCCCGCTGCCCGAAGAGCGGGACTGGAGAACCTTCACCACATCCGATCCCTACACCCGCCGCACCTTCGCGCGTGCGCTGGAAGCATTTTTCAGCTCCGAGGTGGACGCCGCTTCCGGAGGCCTGCTCCGCTTTCAAACCAGAGATGCGCCATGAAGATACAGCCGCCCCGCCGCTACACGCCGCCCGCTTACCCCACCCTCGCCGAAATGCGCCAGCGTCCGGAACTGCTGTCGCGGCTACCGCGACGATGGACGACTTCGCCGCGCTTCGTCGCCCTGCTGAGCATCTTCGTTTCGCTGCGCGCCTGGCTCGCCGGGGCGGGCGATCCACCGGCCGCGACGCCTGCCTGCGCCACCACCGTGGCGCAACCGGAGTCGCCGCGCGACGGCACGACCACCGCCGTTCAGGAGGCCACCTCCATGGTCGTGCCGTTCCTGGATGAATCCATGGAATACGACGGTCGCGGAACGTTCGGGTGCATAGCCGTTAATCCTCCTACTTTTCTCGCCGAGGACGAGGCGCTGGAGCTGATCCAGCAGGAGTTGCGCGCGGCCGGTTTAGACCTCGAAGACGCGGTCATCCTTGAAGGAGTAAAAGCCCCGGAGGAGTCCCCGGCGGCCACGGTTGATCCGCGACACTTCCTCTTCGATTTCGCCGATCGGAAGCGCGGTGTGTACATCGAATACCTGTCCCGCGCCGATTATGACGACTGGACGGACGACGATGGCATGCGGAGCACCGTGCAGGACTATGATTTCGCCGCCGCCAGTCGCCGGGCGGCCCAGACGTTTCAAGCGTGGAAAACGACCACGCCGGTCACCTTCGGGATTTTCTTTGACCCGCTGGCCTCGCCGGTCCGGCCAGACGTCCAGGAGGCAAAGCACACTACGCAAGGCCTCACCGATGAACAGAAGGCGCTGGTCCGGCAGTTGATCAAGCCTACCCGTTATCAGCAGGACGATGCCGCCACCGCGGAGAAGGCCCGCGAAAAACTGCGCGACCAAGTCCGCCACTTCATTGCGAGCATGAACCAGCGGAAGTAGACGCCCGGACGGCTATGCACCTGACGTTGCACCTCACCAACCGCTGCAACCTGGCCTGCCGGTACTGCTACGCGCAGTTCGGCCAGGAGGACATGAGCCTGGCCACGGCGATGCAGGCGATCGGGCAGTGCGCGCGCGGACCGAATTGCGGCATCATTTTCTTTGGCGGTGAACCGCTGCTGCGCAAGGATCTCATCGCCTCCATCATAGCCGCCTGCGAAGGCGAGCAGCCGGGCCGGTTCCACTACAAGGTCACCACCAACGGGCTCTTCCTGGATGATGCGTTCCTCGCCTTTGCCGAGCCGCATCGCCTGCATATCGCCTTGAGCCACGACGGTCTGGCGGTGGCCCACGACGCGTTCCGCGTTCGTCCGGATGGCGAAGGCACGTCAGCCCCCGCCACGGAGGCTCTGCGGCGCCTGCTGGCCCGTCGGCCCTACGCGCCGGTGCTGATGACGGTGAATCCGGAAACGGTGGAGCACTATGCCGATTCGGTTCGCTGGCTGCAGGCCCAGGGTGTGCAGTACCTCATCGCCTCGCTAAACTTTGCCGGGGCATGGACCAAGACGCGGCTGGGCAAGCTGAAGCAGCAATACCTCGCACTGGCGGACTGGCATCTGGGCAACTACCGACGGGAGCAGAAGTTCTACTTTGCGCCCTTCGACAAGCGCATCGCCTCAAGGGTATTCCCGGAACGCGGCAGTTCCTGTCGGCTGGGCAAGCGCCAGATATCCGTCGGCCCGGACGGCACGCTCTACCCCTGCGTACAGTTCGTGGGCCATCGGGACTACGTCATCGGGCACGCCACGCGCGGACTGGACGAGGTGCGCAGGGATGAGCTGTTCCAGTGCAACGAGCGGGCCAAACCGTGCTGCGCGGGCTGCCCGCTGGAAGGACGCTGCCACAACCGGTGCGGCTGTCTGAATTTCCAGACCACCGGGCGACTGGATCAGGTGCCCCCGATATTGTGCGAACATGAACGGATCCTTTTCCCCATCGTGGATGAACTGGCCGGCCGGCTTTTCGAAGAAGGAAACGCGCTATTTATGCAGCGTCACTACAATCCCGCTTTTCCCGTGCTCTCCTTCCTGGAAGACCTTTCCGTCTGAGCCCGCGGCGGGGCGGAAAAGCTTGTTGCCGAACAGTGGCGGATGCGACCGTCCGCAGCCTGACCGTGCTGGGCGTGTACCCGGTGCGGAAAATGTATGCGTCGTAAACCCACCCCGCCCTACGGGCACCCCTCTGGTGGAGGGGACCACGTACTTGGCGGGAGGTTCAACTCCATCGGTGTCGGGGTCGGTATCGGGTTTCGGGGTCGATTCCGATTCCGATACCGATAGCGACCCCGAGAAAAGGGGACCACAGGGGTGGGTTCTTCAGGGCTTGAGTCCGTAGTGCTGCAGCGCCTCGCCCGCAAGGTAGAGCGAGCCCGCCACGCACACCAGTCCCTTCTGCTCACGCGCCCAGGCTTTGGCTTCGTTCAGCGCAGCGGCCAGATTCGGAGCGGGCTCGGCCGCCACGTGCGCGACTCGCGCGGCGGTCAGCATGTCGGCCATGGACATGGCCCGCTCGTTGGCCAGGGGCACCAACCACAGCTTGCGCACACCGCCCGCCAACTCGCGTAGGAATCCCATAGCATCCTTGTCCGCCAGGAAGCTCGACACCAGGCCCACCGGTTGTTTGGGCGCCACTTCATGAAGGGCCCGGGCTAGGGCCATGGCCGCGGGCGGATTATGCGCGCCATCTACCAGCACCGGCGGCTCATGTTCCACCACCTGCAAACGGGCCGGCCAAGGTACGGCGGCCAGGCCCCGCTTGATGGCTTCCGCCGCAACGGGCACGGAGCAGGTGTCGCGAAAGGTCAGAAGCGCCGTGACGGTGGTGGCCACGTTGGCGAGCTGATGCGAGCCCAGCAGGGGCAGGATAATGGGCCCGATGGCTTCGTCCGGGGTCTCCACGGAAATACGCTGGCCAACCAGGGTTTGGCGCACGCGCTTTACCTGGACCGACTCGGCAACCGGAACGAAGGGCGAACCCCGGGCCCGCGCGGTTTTGCGAATGACCTCCCGGGCGGCGCCATCCATCTCGGCACACACCACCGGGCGACCGGGCTTGATGATACCCGCCTTCTCTGCGGCAATGGCCTCCACGGTGTTGCCCAGGTACTGTTGGTGATCGAGGCCGATCGGCGTGATGACCGACAGCACCGGGGTAAGCACGTTGGTGGCGTCGAGCCGTCCGCCCATGCCGGTCTCGATCACCGCCACTTGCACCTTCTGGTCGCGGAAATGGGAGAAGGCCAGCGCGGTGGTGAACTCGAAGAAGGTGGCATCGCGCATGCCGCCTTCGCAACGTCGTGCCAGAGCGTCTTCCACCAACTCGATCTGGCGGGCCAGTTCAACGTCCGTGATGGGTTCCCCCTGGACCCGCACCCGTTCGTTGAACCGGATGAGGTGCGGCGAGGTGTAAAGGCCGGTGCGGTATCCGGCGGCCTGCAGGACGGAGGCCAGCATCGCACACACCGAGCCTTTGCCGTTGGTGCCCGCCACGTGAATGGAAAGGAACGCATCCTGGGGCTGGCCCAGTTCCTCCAGCAGGGCGCGCGTTTCCTCCAGCCCCAGCTTCACCGCATGCAGATTGCGGCGGTAGAGCTTGCGCAGGGCCTGGTCGAGGCCGCTGGAACCGGATGCGGTCACGCGGCCTGTCTCAGCCGGCGGCGGCGGCGGTTTTACCCAGCAGGAAATCGAGCAGTTGCACCAGGGTGGTTTTCAGCGCCTTGCGGGACACCACCACATCGAGCAAACCGTGTTTCAGCAGGAATTCCGAGCGCTGGAAGCCTTCCGGCAAATCCTGCTGGGTGGTCTCCTTGATCACGCGCGGTCCGGCAAAACCGATAAGCGCATTGGGTTCGGCCACGATAACATCGCCCAGGGTGGCGAAACTGGCCATCACGCCCGCCGTGGTGGGATGGGTCAGCACGGGAATATAGGGCAGGCCCGCTTCAGCGTGGCGGGCCAGGGCGCCGCTGGTCTTGGCCATCTGCATCAGGCTGAACATGCCCTCGTACATGCGCGCGCCACCCGAGGCGCAACTCAGGATCACGGGCAACCGCTGAGCGGTGCATTTTTCGATCAAGCGGGTGACTTTTTCGCCCACCACCGAACCCATGCTGGCTCCCAGGAAGGTGAAGTCCATTACACCCAACCCAATGTCGTGGTGGGCCATTTTCCCGCGACCGATGCTGATGGCGTCATGGTAACCGGTCTTGCGCATATTCTCGTCCAGCTTGTTGGCGTAGGACGCCGTGCCGGTGAAGCTCAGGGTGTCCACGCTGTACAGATCCTCATCCCACTCCTGGAACGTGTCAGCCTCCAGGAACATGTTGATGCGGGCCAAACGCGGCATCTGGAAGTGGTATTCGCACTTGGGGCATACCCCCAGGTTGCTGTCCAACTCCTGCTTGAAAATGATTTCCTGGCAGCCCGGGCACTTGAGCCATAGGCCGTCCGGGATGTCCCGCTTGCGGACCTTGACCGTGGAGTAGTTTTTCTTGCTGAACAACGGCATACCCAAATCCCTCCGCGCGCTTTACGCTCCGCGCGCCAACGTTACCACGTGAACCGAAGTGGCCCCTGCATCTTTAAGCGCTCCGGCACAAGCACTTACCGTTGCCCCGGTGGTCATCACATCATCCACCAGCAGCAGGTGTCGCCCCCGCCAATCTGCGGGACGCCGGACCCCAAATGCGCCCTTCACGTTAGAGAGGCGTTCACGGGCTGTCAAATGCGTTTGCGTCCCCGTATTGCGGCGGCGGACCAGCCCGCGGCCCTGCACAGGCAGGCGCAATCGGCGGGCCAGGCTGGCCGCCAGCAGGGCGGCCTGGTTGAACCCGCGTTCGCGCATGCGCAGGTGGTGCAGCGGTACCGCGCACACCGCATCAAAGGTCAGATCGCCGTAATGAGCCTGCACGCAGGCCTGCAATAGATCGGCCAGTTCCTCCTGCAACCAGAGCCCGTGATGGTATTTGAAATCGCGGATCAGGCGCGTATTGCCGCCCTCAAAGCGCACCGCCGAACGGGCACGGTCGAAGAGAGGCTCGGTCTGTTCGCAATGGAAGCAGGTGTAAACATGGTCAATACGGCCCTCCACCGGATTGCCGCATCGGGAGCACAGGGGATCGCCGATGGGACGCCATTCGGCCCGGCAATCCCAGCACAGGTGACCGCCCCCGGGGTCGGCGTCACCTCCGCAACCCCCGCAGCAGCGGGGGAACAATAGATCCAGCAGCACGGGCTTGATCATGTCTCCAGCATGCCCGAGCCATCGGGGATTGACAACCGGCTTGTGCCTTCCTCTACTAGTCCCTAATACGGTTGTTGTTGGACCGTACGCAGTTCAGGCCAACTACGGGGAGGGTGGAGCTATGATGTCCGGCCAAGATTTTGCCGGCTATGCCGTGACACGACGGCTGGCCAACGGGGGGATGACCCACCTGTACGTCGGGGTGGACGCCCAGCAGAACCGGGTGGTCATTCGCCGCCTGAAGCCTGACTATGTCCGCGATCGCCGTATCCGCCAGAGCTTCCTGCACGGGGCGGAGATCCTCAGCCGCATCCACCATCCCAATATCGTGCGCCTGATCAAGGCCGGCACGTTCAACGATGAGCCGTTCACCGTGGTGGAGTTTGTCGAAGCCCGCAACATGCGGGAGCTGATTCAGCGCAAGGATCCCCTGCTCCACCAGAATATCCTGACCATCATGCGCCAGATGGCGGCCGCCCTGAGCTGCGTCCATACCGCCGGCTTCTGGCACCTCGACTTCAAACCCGAGAACCTGATCGTGCGCAACGACGGGCTGGTCATTCTGATCGACTTCGACCTCGCCATGGAACGTAAACCCAAGGCGGTCAAGCTGAGCCCCCTGCCCGGCACCTTCGCCTACCTGCCCCCGGAAACCCTGAACCGCAACCTGGTGGATGACCAGACCGATATCTATGCCTTCGGTGTGGCCTGCTACGAATTGCTCACCGGCCACAAGCCGTTTGAAGGCGTTACCGTGGAAGACTCTAAAAAGGCGCAATTGGACCCCAACGGACGCCCTGTCCGCCTGAAATTGCACAATGTTCAGGTCCCGCCCGCCATGGAAATGCTCATTTTCAAATGCCTTGCCTACCGCCAGGAGGACCGATACCCTTCGATGAGTCTCGTGATGCGTGATCTTGAGACCATGGTATGACCGAACTAGTTCCCGACCCCAGCCCGGCGCGACCAACGCCCTTAAAATGGATACTCATACTACTGCTACTTATTCTGGCAGTTGGTTTTGCGTATTTCATGGGGCAGCGTGCAGGCACCCAACCCCCGCTTCCTGAACCCGTAGAATCCGTCCCGGCGGAGACCGTAAACACCCCCCCGGAGACAACCACGCCCCCACCCGCGACCCCGGAGGTGGCGCCGACCCCGTCTGCCGTCGATCCGACACCAGCGCCGGTAACCCCCGTTGCTGTACCCGTGGTTGAGGCGACCCCTCCCCCCGCCCCGGCCACCCCCGATCTAGCCGCCGCCGAGGAAGCCCGCAAGGCAGGTCGGCTCCAGGAGGCGCGCGAGAAGGCCCAGGCCGTATTGGACCAAAATCCCGGCAGCGCCGAAGCGGAGCAATTGCTGGGAGTCATCCACACCGAACTGATTTTCTCCCCCCGCCCCATGCCGGAGAAATCCGACTACACGGTACAACCCGGCGACTCGCTGGATCGAATCGCCCGCCAATACGGCACCACGGTGGAGCTGATCCAAAAGGGCAACAATGTCCGCGGCGCGCTGATCAAATCGGGCGACCGCATGCGCGTGTTCAGCGGCAGCTGGGCCATCCGGGTGAACAAAACCCGCAACGATCTCGTACTCACCCTGAACGGCAAATTCTTCAAGCGCTACCGGGTCGGCACCGGGGAATACAGCAAGACTCCGGTGGGTGAATTCCGCATCGTGGACCGCCTGGCCCAGCCCACCTGGTGGCATCCCGACGGCCGGACCATCCCCTTCGGCGACCCCGAGAACCTGCTGGGCACCCACTGGCTGGCCCTGGACATCAAAGGCTATGGTATCCACGGCACCTGGGAACCCGACACCGTGGGCAAACAATCCAGTCTGGGCTGCGTGCGCCTGGCCAACCCGGATGTGGAAGAACTCTTTACGTTGGTAACCATTGGAACCCCCGTGATCATTGAGGAGTGATCTGCTTCCAGAGGAAAAACGACTATGCCTCCCTATACCCTGCCCTTTGAAAAACCCGTCCTGGAATTGGAAACCAAGCTCCAGGAATTGATCAATTTCAGCGAGAATCAGAAGATTGATGTCTCGGGCGAAATCGAACGCATGCGCCGCCGCATCTTGGATTCCCGCAAGAAGATCTACAATGAACTGACCCCCTGGCAGAAAGTCCAGGTGGCGCGCCATCCCCTGCGCCCCTATACCCTCGATTACATCGCCAACATGTGCACGGACTTCGTGGAGTTGCACGGCGACCGCATCCACCGCGACGACCGCGCCATCATCGGCGGTTTCGCCCGCCTGGACGGCCAGCCCGTGATGGTCATGGGCACCCAGAAGGGCCGCGACACCAAGAGCAATCTGGAATGCAATTTTGGCTGCGCCTATCCGGAAGGCTACCGCAAGGCCCTGCGCCTGATGAAGCTGGCCAACAAGTTCAATGTGCCCGTTATCACCCTCATTGACACCCCCGGGGCTTACCCCGGCATTGAGTCCGAAGAGCGCCACATCGCGGAAGCCATCGCCGTCAACCTGCGCGAGATGTTCACCTTCCGGGTGCCCATCATCATCAGCGTGATCGGCGAAGGCGGCAGCGGCGGGGCCCTCGGCATCGGCGTGGGCGACCGGGTGCTGGTGCTGGAACACGCCTACTACTCCGTGATTTCACCCGAAGGCTGCGCGGCCATTCTGTGGAAAGACCGCGCCTTTGCCGACCGGGCGGCCGACGCCCTCAAGCTGACCTCGAACCACCTGATCGAGATGGGCTTCGCGGATGAAATCGTGCCCGAGCCGCTGGGCGGCGCCCATACCGATCCCAAAGGCATGGCCCAGACCTTGAAGCAGCATATTCTTCGCAACTTGAAGGAAATGCAGGCGCTCACCGAAACCCAGCGTCGCGATCACCGCTACGCGAAATTCCGGGCCATGGGCCGCTTCTCCGAAGGGGTGCCCGCCGCCCTGGCCAAGCCGCCCAAAAAGCCCCGCGTCAAGGCCGCCACGGAAACCCTGGCCGACGACACGGTGGACGAGAAGGAATAGTCCCACGTTCCAAGTCCAAAGTTCCAAGTCCTGACTGACCTGGAACGTTGGACATGGGACTTTGGACGGCTGCGCTTTACGCCTTTTCTTCCGGCGGCAGATCCAGCTGAATCCAGATGTCGCGCAACTGGCGGGCATCCACCGTATCCGGCGCGTTCATCATCAGATCCATGGCCTTCTGCGTCTTCGGGAAGGCCAGCACGTCGCGGATGCTGTCCTCGTCCGCCATCAGCATGACCAGCCGGTCCAGGCCCAGGGCCAGTCCGCCGTGCGGGGGCGCCCCGTACTGGAAGGCGTCGATCATGTGACCGAACATGGACTTGATCCGCTCGTCGGTCAGGCCCAGAGCGCGGAAGGCTTTGGCCTGCAGCTCCGAATCGTGAATACGAATGCTGCCGCCACCCAGCTCCACGCCGTTCAGAATGATGTCATAGGCCAGGGCCCGGCACTTCAACGGCGCGGTCTCGATCAGATGCGCATCCTCGGGATGCGGCGCGGTAAAGGGATGGTTCACCGCCGTCAGTCCGCCGTCGCCCGCCTTTTCGAAGAGCGGGAAATCGGTGACCCAGGTGAAGGCAAACACATCGTCCGGAATGGCCTTGGCCTGCTGGCCCGCCAGCAGACGCAGCCGGCCCAACGCGAGGTTGGCCGCATCCACCTTGTCGGCCGCGAACAGCACCAGATCGCCCACCTGGATGTCCAGTCGCTGCTGCAAGCCCTGCTTCTCCGCGTCCGTGAAAAACTTCACGATGGGTGACTTCCACGTGCCGTCCTCCTGCACGCGAATGTAGGCCAGCCCGCCCAAACCCGCTTCCTTGGCCAGCGCGGTCCAATCATCCACCACGCCCGCAGAAACGCCGGCCAGGCCCTTGGCGTTGATGGCCTTCACCACCCCGCCCTGCCCCAGCACGTTGGCAAACACCTTGAAGGTGGTACCCGCGAACAGGTCGCTCAGATCGGTCAGCAGCATCCCAAACCGGGTGTCCGGTTTGTCGGAACCGTACTTGCCCATGGCATCCGAATACGGCATGCGAGGCAACGGCAACTTCGGACGCTCGCGACCCGAAGCCTCCACCACATCGGCAATGAGGCCGTCAATCAGGTGATAAATATCCTCCGCGGTCAGGAACGACATTTCCAGGTCCACCTGGGTGAACTCGGGTTGGCGGTCCGCCCGCAGGTCCTCGTCGCGGAAGCAGCGGGCAATCTGGAAATAGCGATCCAGCCCGGCCACCATACACAGCTGCTTGTACTGCTGGGGCGACTGCGGCAGGGCATAGAAACAGCCCGGATTCACGCGGCTGGGCACCAGATAGTCGCGCGCGCCTTCGGGCGTGCTCTTGGTCAGGATGGGCGTCTCCACCTCGATGAAATGCTGGGCATCCAGATAATTGCGCACCGCCTGGGTGATCTTGTGCCGCAGCACCAGGTTGCGCTGCATGCGCGGGCGACGCAGGTCGAGATAGCGATAGGTCAGGCGCAGGTCTTCCGAGACCTTGTCCGCCTTCTCGTCGTCCAGCGGGAACGGAACCGGCTTGCTGCGGTTCAACACCTGGATGCGATCGGCCTGCAGCTCGATGCCGCCCGTGGCCAGATCGGTGTTCACCATCTCGGTCGGCCGGGCCCGCACCACGCCCTCGATGGCCAGCACAAACTCGCCGCGCGTGCCCTGGGCGATATCCCACGCCTCGCGGGAATCCTTGGGATCAAAAATGGCCTGGGTCACCCCGTAGCGGTCGCGCAAATCAATGAAGATGATGCCGCCGTGGTCGCGCACCGTGTCCACCCAGCCGCACAAATGTACGCGCTGCCCGACATGGGTCGGCCGCAATTCACCGCAGGTATGAGAACGCATCATAGAAGTACCCCGCCTTTAAAAGTTCCAACCATTGGAAAAAGACCATTTTCGGACTTCCAACCCTTGGAAATTCCAATCCTTGGAAAACGGCGGATAGTACGGGCAGAAGGCCGCAGATTCAACACGTTTGCAGTACCTCAGCGCGACTGCTCGATCCGCAAATAGCCGGGGCTGGCCGCCGCGTTGGACGTCACCGCCTGGGCGGGAAACATGCCTGTGTTCACCACCGTGGTCACCACCAGCCACGGACCCGCGGGGCGATGCTCAGGCCCGCTGGCCCGGGTCAACAGTGACGTTTTCCCATACGGTGCTGCCCAGATGAAGGCGCCCTCTGAGTTTTGGCGCAAGGCCAGAACAGAGCTCGAATTCGTGGGCACCGTCCCCGCCTCCAATTCGTGAAGATTCGGAGACCGGTCGCCGTCAGGATCGTCCTCCGCGCCGCCGCTCAATCCAAACCGCTGCGACCAGGCGTCGGGCAAGTCATCGCCATCGGCATCGGGATCCGCCGCGTCGTTGAGGCCATCCCCATCCGCATCGCCGGGGTCAAAACGAATGTATTCCCCCGCGCCCAGAACATTCCCGTCACCGTTGCCCGCCGGCACCTGCGCCACCGTGGCCAGACCGCCGCCGTCTCCGCTGCCGAAGGGCGCGGCGGCGATATAGAGCGCGGTGGTGAAGCCTGCAGGCAGAAAGGCGCTGAGATCCAGCACGCCCTCCACCCGCCCGCCGTTCTGGAAATAGGTGGCGGCGCGGGCGGTGAACAGGTTGGTGATCTGATTCCCGGCGGCGTCGAACCAGCCCCGGAAATCGTTGTCGTTTTCGTCCGCCAGAAAGGCCAGCCAGCGCGACACCTGCCCCGCCTTGGCCCACGGCGCGCTCACCGCATCGGCGGGATTGGTGCTGATAAAGATGAAATGATCGTTGCCCTCGCCCGCGTCCTGGGTGGCCACGTAGAAGTAGCGCCCGTCGAATCGCCCATAGAGATCAATGCCGTTGGAACCCAGCAACGTCGCCGTATGATCGCGCACGCCGTCCATGGGATAATTCCGGATATCCGTGGGCAACTGGGCCGCGCCGGGCTGACTGGGGTCGCTTTCGCCGCCGTCCACCTGGCCGTTGCCGTTCACGTCCTCCAGCCCGTCCACCAGCCCGTCGTTGTCGGTGTCCGCATCCACCGGCAAGGATCGGGCCGAAAGCAGTTCCATCGCATCGGGCAGGCCATCGCCATCGTAATCCGGCGCCGGATCGGGCAGGCGCAGGCGGGCCTGCACCGGATAGTGGTCGGAGGGATATTGCGTGCGCCCATTGTTGGCCACCACGTGGTCATAGAGCACAGCGGTAACGAGCGACGTAAACCCGCCGCGGTGCAGGATCCAGTCAATGCGTTGGGCTTCCGCCGGGGTTCCGCCGGCATAGCCGTGAAACGTGCCCGAGCTGAACCAACTGCCAAACGGTTCGTACCAGCTGTCTTTGAAGTCGCCGGTCAGTCCATTGGTGGTGAACGTCCCGGTATAAAACGCCCAGTCGCGGTTCAGGTGCGAGCTGTTGAAGTCACCCACCACGATGGCCAGCGGCGAAAGCGGTCGGCGCGCGGTGCGGGCACGGGCATCGTCCGCGATGAGGAATGAACTGCGCACCTGCGGTTCATCATTGAAGTCGTAGTGCGTGGTGTAGAAATGGAATTCCTGACCGGTCGGCTTCCAGCGGAAGTGGCCCCACAGCGCGATACGGGGAAAGCCTAATCCCATGTCCGGAAAGTACACGTAGGGATCGAAATTTGTCCCGGACGCGTTGTTCCAGTAGCTCCCGCCCGGAGCCAGACCGAGTGAGAACACTCCGCGATCCAGCAGTTCCAGTCGGTTGGTATTCCACGCGAAGGCCGCATTTTCGTTGCCACCGCCCCCGCTGGGTTTGCGGCGCTCAAAACCGTAGCCCGGCAACTGGCTGACCAGATAATCCAGTTGCACATCCTCGCCTTCCTGGAATCCCACGATATCGGGGGCATGGTTGCTGAGCACCTGCACCACCACCTGACGCCGATCCGGATTCTGTCCGGTGTTGACCCAGGCGTTGGAACCGTCCGCCGCCGAAGCATAGCGGAGGTTGAAGGTCATGACATTGATGACGTTGGTGGCGGAGGCCGGGCCGATGAAGCCGGCCAGAAGCAGCAGGCTCAAACCGATGGTGGAGACGTGGGTGCGCACTAGGGCGTAATGACCAGGGCACGCAGGCGCTCCATCAGCTCCGGCAGCGACACTTCCTGCTGCTCGCCGGTGGCCAGGTCCTTCAGCATGAAGGTGCCTTTGTCCAATTCGCTGTCCCCGCGCACCACCACGTGCGAGGCCCGCGAGCGATCGGCGGCCCGCATTTGGGCCTTCATGCTGCGGCCGGCCAAATCCATGCCACAGGTCACCCCGTGCTGGCGCAGGGTTTGCACCAAGTGCAGGTTTTCCAGAAACGCGCGCTCGCCCAGCGATACCACCCAGGCCGCGCGTAGCCGTTCCGGCGCCACCGCCGGTACATCCTGCTCCACGGCCATAATGGCCCGCTCAATACCGATGGCAAAGCCCACGCCCTCCACCAGGCGGCCCCCGGGCTGGAGTCGATAACGGCCGCCCCCGGACAACGCGTCCTGGGAGCCCAGCGCGGGATGGGTGATTTCCCACACCGTGTGCTGGTAATAATCGAACCCGCGCACCAGGGCGGGATTCACGTTGGCCTTGAGTTCCAGCCGGTCCAGAAAACGAAGCACCTGCTGCAGGTAATCACGCGACGAAGGCTGCATGTAGTCGGAGGCGGGCGGCAGGGTGGCCACGATGGCCTTGCATTCCGGCCGTTTGCAATCCAGCACGCGCAGGACATTGGTCTCCAGGCGGCGCCGGCAATCTTCGCACAACTGGTCCACATGCGGAGCCAGGGCGGCGCGCAAACCGGCCTGCACGGCCACCCGGTCCTCGGTCACGCCCAGGGTGTTCACATGAATCTGGAAATCCTTGAGGCCCCACGCGCGCAGCAGGTGGACCTGCAGGGCGATGGCTTCCGCATCCGCCGCGGGACAGGGCGCCCCGATGGCTTCCACGCCGATCTGATGAAACTGGCGGCGGCGGCCTTTCTGGGGACGCTCCCCGCGAAACATGGGGCCGATGTAATAGAGCCGGGCATTCTGTCCGTCCTGGCCCAACGAGCCCACGTAGCGCATGACCCCGGCCGTGCCTTCGGGGCGGAGCGCGTACTGCTCCTTCCCGTCCCGGCTGGTCAGCGTGTACATCTCCTTCTGCACCACATCGGTGTTGTCGCCCAGGGAATGGGTGAACACGCCGATCTTTTCCAGCATGGGGGTACGGACTTCGCTGAAGCCGTAGCAGCGGAAAACGTCGCGCGCGGTGTTTTCGAGGGATTGCCAGCGTTCGATGTCGGGCGGACCGAGATCGGACATGCCCTTGATGGGCTGGAGTTCTTCGTCCGCCATGAGAGAGGACCGTTCCGGCTCAGCCGCCGGTGATCAACTGCTTCATGACCTTGCCGGGCTTGAACTTGACCACCTTGCGTTCGGGGATGGTCACCACCTGCTCCGGTTTGTTGGGATTGCGGCCGATGCGCTGCTTGCGCTGGCGCACTTCGAACACGCCGAAATTACGAAATTCGATGGTTTCGCCTTTGGCCAAGGCGGCCACGATGTAGTCCAGGGTCTTCTGGATCACCGTGTAGACATCCTGCTGGATGAGGCCTGTCTCTTCGGAAATGCGGACGACGAGGTCCCGCTTCGTCATGTTTGCGCCCTGATTCTCCACCTGCATCTCCTCGTAAGTATCAGCGTTAGCTAAACTTAGGTTCCAGTTACTCCTGACGCGAATACTACGCCTGAGCGGAATACGGTCAAGGGCAAAGGTTTAGACCCAAAATGCCAGCAGACCGCGATAGGCTTCGATCAGCCGCCATCGCACAACTTGGGCTTTTTCCGCCAAGGCCGCCTGTCGGCGCACATACTCGGCGCGCCCGGCTGTGGTCTCGATGGGAATGGGCGCGAAGCCCAGCGAAGTGACATCGTACGGGCTGGCCTGCATGTCGAGTTCGCGGATTTCCGCGGCCAGCAGGAAGGCATCGGCCACCACCTCGCTGCCCAGCCAGGGGTAGAATTTGTGCGCCCATTTGTAGAGGTCCATGTTGGCATGCAGGCAACCCCGCTGCTCCAACTCCGGCCGGTTGACCCGCTCCGGCTGCAGCTGATTCAGCGGACGCGCGGCCGGCGTGAAAAAGCGGAAGGCATCGTAATGCGAACAGACCAGGCGCTGGGATTCCACGAACGCCGCCAACTCGTTCGGCGACATGCGCATCGGCAGTTGGGGATGCCGCACCTCGGGCAGGCGGTAGACCATGGCCCACTCGTGCAGACCGAAACAACTGTAGCGGGGCGGACGCTCTGCCGTGACCTCCAGCAGATTCAGAATCCAGCGCGCCGCGGTGGACCGGTCACGGTCCAACTCGGCCGGGTTCAAAGCCACCCCACCCACCGCCTCGTGGTACTCCCGGTGTTTGAGATAGTCGCGCGCCGATGGGCCGGTCAGCACCACATCCAGCCCCGGGCTCCAGCGCATTAGCCAGGACGGGCGGAAACCGTAGTACTCGAACAGGAAATCATAGATGGGATGCTTTTCCTGGCGCGACTGCCGGGCCACGTGCGGACCCACCAGCGGCTGCAAACGCTGCTGATGCCGTTCCCGCCGCGCCTGCCAGTCGGCTTCTTCCAAGTGAACCATGATGCGTATCGCGGACATGACCAGCATCCTAGCCGGGCCGCCCCGGGGAAACGAGTCTGACCCTCAGGGAGGGATGGACTCGATTTCCGACCGGCAGAAGCGAGCGACGGTTTCCCGCCATAGCACCGGATCATGGGCCAACAACGCTTCGTGCCCCGCTCCTTCAAAGGACTGCCAGACCTTGGGCTCGGCCGCGGCATCAAAGACCGACCGCGCCTCCGCCAGGCGAACCCGCGGATCGTCGGCCCCGCGCATCACCAACACCGGACAGCGTACGGCCTTGATGTCATCCACCGGACGCAGACGCGAGGCCGGATAGCCGGTCAACCAGCCGCCCCACAACACCAGTAAATCGGCCAGAGGCGTGGCGGGCAGATTCATGGCCAGAAACCGGTTGCGCACGGTCTGGGTCAAGGTGTCGAACACCGACTCCACGATGATGCCGTCGGGCTCAACCTGCCCATGCGCGACGGCCCGCAGCAAGGCCGCGGCTCCCATGGATTGTCCGTACAAGATCAAGCGTTCGGGCCGGAGTTGCGCGCGCACCCAGTTGACGGAGGCCCCGACATCCTCCGCTTCACGAAAACCAAGCGTGGTGCCCGAACCGGAGGAATCCCCCACCCCCCGAAAATCAACCAGCACCACCCCGTACCCCAGTTGGTAAAACTGCCGGGCTTCCGCCAATAGACTCGATTTCTCCGACCCGTAACCGTGAAACAACAGAACCACGTTGGACGCCGGGGTCTTGGGTAGGTGCCACGCCGCCAGCGTTTCGCCCGCAGGAGCAGGCAGGTGGATATCCTCATAGGGTAGGTCCAGGTCGCGGGGCGTCGCGTGAGCGTGCGGCCTCGGCAACCGCACTCCGGTCACCAGTACGCGCAGGCGTTGCAGCGGATTCAGTTGCTCGGGCGGCGCGGTGCGTACAGGGCCCCCATCGAAATGCAGCATGGAATAGGCCTGCCAGGCCGCCAGGCCGTTCACTCCCACGCCGGCCACGACCAGTACACCGGCCAGCATCAACAGCCAGCGTTTCCGGGCCTGCTCGCGAAAGGCCTTCATGCTTGCGCGGCCAACGCGAGCTGACGCAGCGCCTTCACGTCCAGCTTCCCGCTGCCGGTCAGGGGCAGGGCCTCGATCCGGCAATAGCTCGTGCGATCGGGTTTCCACAGATTGGGCAGCTCACTCTTTTCGATCAGGGCGTGCAGGGACTGCGCGTCACCCGCCGCCTCCGTGTGCAGGACGATCAAGCGCTCGCCGCGCCGGTCGCACGCAATGGACGTCACGGCCAGCACCGCCTCGTTGGTATTGAGTCCCTTCAGGTACGCCTCCTCGATGGCCAGATGCGGCACCATTTCGCCCCCGATCTTGCTGAAGCGGGCCAGGCGGTCGCTGATGGTAATAAAGCCGTCCTCATCCACGTGGGCGATGTCGCCGGTGCGGTACCAGCCGTCCACCAACACCTCGCGCGTGAGCTCCGGCTTGTTCAAATAGCCGACCATGACGTTGGGGCCCTTGATGAGCAGCAGCCCGCTCTGCCCCACGGGCAGCGGGGCCCCCGAATCGGGGTCCACCACGCGCGCAGCCACGCCCGGTATGGGCTGGCCCACCGCGCCCTCCTTGTGGCCAACCTGGTAGATGCCGTCCACCTCCACATGCGGTACGCTCAGCGCGGCCACCGGCGAAAGCTCGGTCGCGCCATATCCTTCCAGGGGCCGCACCCCGAAACGTTCTTCAAAAGCATCAGCCAGCCGCGGCTTCAGCTTTTCCGCGCCCACCACCACCACCCGCAAGGTGGCAAAATCTTCGCGCGTCGCTTTGCGCAAATAGGCCAGCAGAAAGGTCGGGGTCACAAATAACGCCGTGCATTTGCGCGTACGCACCACTTCGGCCACCTTGCCCGCGTCCAGCGGACTGGTGTGGAAACTGACCTTGATGCCGGCCAGGGCGGGATACCAGATGCCGCAGGTGAAGCCGAAGGAGTGGAACAGGGGCAGGGTGGCGCACAGCCGATCCCGGTCGGTGGCGCGCATGACCATGTGATAGCCCTCCACATTGGAGGCTATGTTGTGATGGCTCAACATGACGCCCTTGGGCTCGCCTGTGGTGCCGGAGGAAAAGATGATGGTGGCCACATCATCCGCAGAAACGCGGCGCATCGGGGTCAGCCAGCAAACGGGGAAAAGACGAGCCGCCACCAGCGCACGCAGCCGGGCCAGGGATCCGAGCTCCGCCCGCAGATCCTCGGCCATGACCAGGCCCGGCAGCTCGGCAAACTGCGGGAACTTTTCCACAAACGCGCGAGAACTGATGATGGTTTGCAGGCCGGCTTGCTGGATAGAGGACCGGAACGCTTCCGCGGAAGCGGTGAAGTTCAAGTTCACCGCCACCTTGCGCTGCAGAGTCAGCGCGATATTCACCAGCGCGCCACCCACGCTGGGCGGCAGTAGGATACCCACCTTGTCCTGGCCCGCGGTGCGCCGCTTCAACACGCGCGCCAGGGCCAGGGCTCCGGCCAGGGTATGGCCCCACGTTAACTCCCGGCCCGAGGTGTCATCCAGGGCGGGCTCGGACCAGTGGCGGCGCGCGGTGCCGATGAAGGTGGCGCCCAGCGAAACGTGCTGTGATTTGCGCTCCTCAAAATAGGTACAGGCCAGCTCCATCACGGCCTGGCGCACGTCGGTGGCCTTGCTCTCCGGCGGCATGGGCGCGCCGAACATCACGGTGACCGGATACGGAAACTGGCTGGGCATGCGCAGATCCTGGTGGCCGTAATAGTGGCTGAAGATGCTGCCCCAGGTGCCGCCGATATAGACCGGGATGATGGGATGGCGGCTGTCGCGCACGATGCGTTCGAAGCCGGGTTTGAAGCCGCGCATGAGGCCGGTGCGGGTCAGCGCGCCCTCGGCAAATATGCACACCAGATAGCCCTCATCCAGACACCGCCGGGCCTCCCGCAGCGATTCCACGATTTTCTTGGGCGGGTCTTCCATGGCGATGGGGATGATGCCCATGAGCTTGAACAGGGGCTTGAGGCGGCTGCCTTCGTAGATGCTGCGATGCATCATGAAGCGGATGCGCCGCTGCTGGACGGCCAGGATCTGCAGGGCATCCATAAACGACACGTGATTGGCCACCAGCAAGGCCCCGCCCTCCACGGGCAGGTTGGACAGGCCGAGGGCGCGCAGGCGATAAACCACCCGGGTCAGCAGCATGACCACGAAACGGATGAAGAAATCCGGCAGCACCTTCAGCGAATACACACCCAGGGCCAGGGTCAGTCCGCTCAGCAGCAGAAACCCGTGGGCCGCCTTCCACTTCAGCACGCCCAGCACCAGCGTGCACAGCAGCGCGCCCAGGAACACGCCCACCCAGCTGAGGAAGCCGCCGGTGGCCACAATCTCGCCCCGCCGCTCCACCGGACTGCGCCACTGCAGGAAGGCCTCCAGGGGCACCACGTAGAGACCCGACCCCACTCCGGCCAGGGAAAGGCCCACCGCGACGCCGAGCAGACTTTGCGCCCCCAGGGCCAGCCAAGCCGTGGATCCCGCAATCAGCAGCGCGCCCAGCGGCACGATGCCGAATTCAATATTGCGCCCGGACCAGCGCCCGGCCAGCCAGCCGCCGGCCGCGATGCCAAGGGCCGCGTAGAGAAACAACGCGGTGGCCTGCACCGAGGTGTAGCCCAGCCGTTCCATGCCGTATTGAATGATGGCCGCCTGCAGAAACGCACCCACCACGCTGAAATAGGCGTAGCCATACATGGCCACGATCAAGTGACGATCCCCTCGAAATTCGCGCAGGATGCGCGTGGCGCCCTGCCAGAACAGCATCGTGGGGTGGACCGGCCGCCCGCCTGCGGGGGTACGTCCGATCAGGAAGCTGGTCAGCGTGCCCGCCACCGCAATGACCACACAGGCCACGCTGGCCCAGGCATACCGGCCGTCCAGCCAGTGCGCGAGTTGCGGTCCCAGCACGGTGCCCAGGATGATGGCCAGGTAGGTCATCATCACCAACTGGCCGTTGGCCCGCGAAATGGCGTCGCGCGGCACCAGCTCCGGAATAATGCCGTACTTGGCCGGCCCGAACAGCGCGCTCTGTACGGACATAAGGAAGAGCACGCCCAGCAACAGCCACGGATTGCCCAACCAGAACGCCACCGCTCCGGCCAGCATGACCGCGATTTCCAGCACTTTGGTGGCCACCACGATGTCGCGTTTGCTGAAGCGGTCGGCCAGTTCTCCGGCCAGCGGGGTGAACAGCAGGAACGGCAGGGCGAACAGCAGGCTGGCCAGTCCGGCAATACCGCCCGCGGTGGGACCCGCGGCCGCCGCGATCAGGAAATTGATCAACAGCAACTTGAATACATTGTCATTCAATGCGCCCAAAAATTGGGTGGCATTGAGCCAGCGAAAGGAACGTCCAAGTTCGTATGCGTTCATCATTCTTTCCGGGTAAATTGCTCCACCGCCTCCACCATCACCTTCCATTCCCGATCCAAGGGCAGCACATGTCCCGACCCCGGCATGGTCAACAGGTGTTTGCGCGACGACCCCAGGCCCGTAAAGTACATCTGCGCGGCCTGGCTATCCACTACCAGATCGGAGGGGGCCACCGCCATCAAGACCGGACAGGAAATGGCGGATGCCCGGCCCTGGATGTGATCCACCACGGCAAACATTTCACCATAAGCCGCCATGGGCAAATAGAGATCACGCAACTCATCCATGCCCGGCAACGGCTCCTGCATGTCCACCGGAAAGGCGGTTTCAATGAGCGCCTGCGATGGCCACACCTTGCGCCCCAACTCATACCAGGCCCGCGGCGGCATCAACACGCTGCGCGCCTGCGCCACCTCGATCAACGGCGTCATCAGCACCAACCCGTCCACCTGACCGCCGCGCACCACGTGATCCAGAGCCAGGGTCGCCCCCATGGAATGCCCCACCAGCCACACCTCGCGACACGATTCGCGCAGCGCGGCTGCCTCCCCTTCGATGACGCGCCGCCACACCGCCGACTGGAAACTGGATTTTCCCAACGGCTGCCCGAAACCCGGGAGCCGGATTACGCGGCACCGGAACCCTCGCTCCGCCAATGCGGGGGCCATGCGTAGAAATACCGCGGGTGACGAGGCGAACCCGTGAATCATCAACAAGCCCACCTCGCCCTCGCCCACCTCATAACTCTGTGCGCCCTGCATCACCCCCTGGGCATCCCGCTTCACCCCGTGTTCCCACAGCCGCGCCCGCACCCCGGTATACATCGGATACAAAGCCACCGGTGCAGCCAGCGCGGCTACCACCACCGCCAACATCAGGGTCATGGTCATTCCTCGTTTCATGGTCGTCCTTCGGTTCACGCCATTCTCTATAGCGAGCGTCATGCCAAGTTTCCGCCTCTTCTCAACGCGCTACCCCGCAACTACTTGCAGATGCAGCGAATCACCAGCCGCATTATACTATTCACAATTTCCATGCATGCTGTACATTTTGTGTATATGCCGCGCATGACTGCAAAAGACCGTGATTTCCTACGCAACGTGGCCCGGGCCGCCTTTGCCAATCCGTTCAGCGAGGCCCGGCGGGAAGCGGATCGGCAGGTGGCGGGTGACGATTCCCACTGGCGGAGCGCGGTGGCGATGCGGGTGCAGGCCTGGGAGCGGGAGCAGGCCGCGGATGTGCGTTCTTATGAGGGTGAGGAGCGGGCCGGCATGGAGATCACCCTGCTCTTCGACGCCTTCCATCGGTTTCTGGAACCGCTGGATGCACTCATCGAGCACCAGGTGCGGAGCGGCACGGAACCGGTGCGGGTACCCTTCGCTCACGAGGCCTTATCGCTGCTGCGCAAGCGCGGCTTCACCGGACCCGCGGCCCTGCACTACCTGGCGGTATTTTTCCAACTGCGGCGCGGGTTCTACTTCATCGCCCGCGGGCTGACCGGGACCAGTGCGGGCATGCGCCGCCTGCGCGAGCGCCTGTGGGACAACGTCTTCACCCGCGATATCCGCTGGTACGAACGCTACCTGTGGGATCGCATGGAGGATTTCTCCACCCTGCTGCTGGGCGAAACCGGCACCGGCAAGGGCGCGGCCGCGGCCGCCCTGGGCCGCTCCGGCTACATTCCCTACGACGAACGGCGCGGCTGTTTCGCGGAGAGTTTCACCCGCAATTTCATGGCCCTGAACCTGTCCCAGTTCCCGGAATCGCTCATCGAGTCCGAGCTGTTCGGCCATCGCAAGGGTGCCTTCACGGGGGCGGTGGAAAACCACGACGGGGTGCTGGCTCGCTGCCGGCCCCACGGCGCCATCTTTCTGGACGAGATCGGCGACGTGTCCATCCCGGTACAGATCAAATTGCTGCACGTGTTGCAGGAACGCACCTTCACTCCGGTGGGCAGCCACGATGCGCTCCGCTTCGCCGGACGCGTAATCGCCGCCACCAACCGGCCCCTGGATCAGCTCCGCCGCGAGGGTCGCTTCCGTGACGACTTCTTCTACCGGCTCTGCTCGGACGTGATCGTGGTCCCGCCCCTGCGGGAGCGTCTGCGCGAAGACGCGGGGGAACTGGACCTACTGCTCGGCGAACTGGTACGTCGGCTCACCGGCGACGAATCGCCCGATCTGGCCGACGAAGTGAGCGCCGCCCTGAAGAAAAGTCCGGGGCCGGACTACGCCTGGCCCGGCAACGTGCGCGAGCTGGAGCAGGCCACGCGGCGCATCCTGCTCACCGGCTGCTACGAACCCGCCTTCCCCACCCCGCCCGCCGCCGACGCCCCGTGGCTGGAGGGGGCTCAGGCGGGCACCCTGGATGCGGAAGCCCTGCTGGCCGCCTATTGCGCCCACCTGCACACGCGCCACGGCACCTACGAAGAAGTGGCGCGGGTCACCCGCCTTGATCGGCGCACGGTGAAGAAATACATTCTGCACGCAACGTGATAGACTGACCCCATGAACACACGCTCCATCCTCGCCTTCGTGGACGACCTCTACGAAGACCTCGAACTGTGGTACCCCAAGATCCGCCTCGAGGAGGAAGGATGGCGCGTGGTGGTGGCGGGGCCGGTGGCCGGACACACCTACAAGGGCAAGCACGGCTATCCCTGCAAAGCGGACGCCGCCCTCGCGGACCAGCAGGCGGCGGAGTACGACGGGCTGCTGATCCCGGGCGGTTTTATGCCCGATAAATTGCGGCGCGAGGCCAAGGTTCTGCAGCTCGTGCGCGACTTCCATGCCGCCGGGAAACCCATCGCCTTCATCTGCCACGCGGGCTGGATTCCCATTTCCGCCGGCATCCTGCGCGGACGCCGCGTCACCGGCTCGCTGGGCATCAAGGATGATCTGGTCAACGCGGGCGCCCTCTGGGTGGACGAGGCACTGGTGGTGGACGGGCATCTGATCAGCTCCCGCACGCCGGTGGACCTGGCCTCCTTCGCCGCGGGATTCGTCGCCGCGCTGAAGAAAACCTGATAGAGTTCAAAAAGTTCCAACCCTTGGAAAAAGACCTTTTCCCGACTTCCAACCATTGGAAAAAAAGCACCCATGCTGAGTTCGCACCATCCGCCGCATCACACCTTTGATTTCCTGGTCATTGGCAGCGGGCTGGCCGGTCTCTACGCCGCCTTCGCCGCCGCCGCCCACGGGCGGGTGGCCCTGCTGACCAAATCCTCTGTGCGCGAAAGCAGTTCGTGGTGGGCCCAGGGCGGCATCGCGGCCGCCATCGATCCCGAGGACTCCGCCTTCCTGCACTTCGACGACACCATCACGGCCGGCCGCGGATTATGCCGCCCCGCCGCGGTGGAGATCCTGGTCGGCGAAGGCGTGGAGCGGGTGCGGGAATTGATCCGCATGGGCATGAAGTTTGACGAAGGACACATGGGCCTGGCCCTGGGACTGGAGGGCGGCCACAGCAAACGCCGCATCCTGCACGCGGAGGGCAACGCCACCGGGCGAGCGGTAACCCAGTTCCTGCTCGAGCGCGTGCTCGAGCACCCGCAGATCACGCTGTTCGAAAACACCACGGTGGCGGAGCTGGTGGTGGTGGACAATCGCTGCGTGGGCTGCATGGCCTTCATCGCCGACAACTTCGCGCCCTGGCTGTTCACCGCGCGCGCCACCATGGTGGCCACGGGCGGGGCAGCCGGTAATTTCTCCCGCACCACCAACCCGCCCACCTCCTCCGGGGACGGCATCGCCCTCGCCTACCGCGCGGGGGCGGAAGTGTGCGACATGGAGTTTGTGCAGTTCCATCCCACCGGCCTGTACACCGAATCCGGGGCCACCTTCCTGATCAGCGAGGCCCTGCGCGGCGAAGGCGGGCAGCTGTTCACCCCGGCCGGCCACCGCTTTATGCCCGACTATCATCCGCAACTGGAGCTGGCCCCGCGCGACGTGGTGGCCTCCGCCATCTTCAAGGAGATGCACAAGTCGGGCTCGGAATTCGTACACCTCTCCATGCAGCATCTGGACGCCGATTACGTGCGCACGCGTTTTGCCAATGTCTACGAGGCCTGCCGCGGGCACGGCATCGACATCACCACCGACCTGATCCCGGTCGCGCCCGCCGCCCACTACACCATCGGCGGCATCGTGACCGGCCGCATGGCGGGGACCAGCCTGTGGGGCCTGTTCGCCTGCGGGGAATGCGCCTGCACGGGCGTACACGGGGCCAACCGGCTGGCCAGCAACTCCCTGCTGGAATGCCTGGTCTTCGCCCGCCGGGCCGTGGAAGGTGCCCTCACCATGACCGACGCCGCCCCCGAACCGGCCCTGATCGGCGATGACGTGCCGGTGCGCGATCCCACCCCGGTGGACGCCGTGCTGGTGAAGCAGTTGCGCCAGCAGGTGGCCCGGTTGATGACCGATCACGCGGGCATCGTGCGCAGCGGGCGCGATCTCAAGCAGGCCCTGGAAAAACTTTATGCCCTGCGGGACGAGCATAGCGCCATGCTGACCCGCTGGGCCGGCCGCCCCCTGCGCACCATGATGCGGGCCTGCACGCTGACCGTGCGGGGCGCCCTGCTGCGCGAGGAATCACGCGGCGCGCATCAGCGCGAGGATTTTCCGGAAGAAGTTTCCGCGTTCGAAGGACACATCACCCAGAAGCGCGGCACCCGCCCGCGCCTGGTAAAATGGAACTGACGCCATCTGAATCATGAAAACTGAAATGGATCTCAACTGGGCGGAAGCCGAGCACATCATCGAAAGCGCCCTGCGCGAAGATGCGCCGGGGGGCGATGTCACCACCAACCTGCTGTTTGAACGCGAGGAGCGCGCGCGCGCGATGTTCCGGGCCAAGTCGGCGGGGGTGATCGCCGGCCTGCCTCTGGCTGAACGCGTGTTTCGCAAACTCGATCCCACCTTTCAATTTCAATCCCTGGTGCAGGATGGTCAACACGTGGCGGCGGGCACCGTCCTGGCCGAAGTCATCACCACGCGGCGGGCCCTGCTCACCGGTGAACGCATTGCCCTCAACCTGATGCAGCGCATGTCCGGCATCGCCACCCTGACCGCGCAGTACGTGGAAGAGGTCAAGGATCTGCCGGTCAAGATCCTGGACACCCGCAAGACCGCACCCGGCCTGCGCGTGCTGGACAAGTACGCGGTGCGCATGGGCGGCGCCACCAACCATCGTCTCACCCTGAGCGACCTGGCCATGATCAAGGATAACCATATCCGGCTGGCTGGCGGCATTTTCCCCGCCGTGCGCAAAATTCGCACCCTGGCTCCGGCCGGTCTGCGCATCGAAGTGGAATGCGCCAATCTGGATCAGGTGCGGGAAGCCCTGGAAGCGGGCGCGGATATCATCATGCTGGACAACATGATGCCCGGCCTGATGAAGGAGGCGGTGACCGTGATCGGCGGCAAGGCGCTGGTCGAAGCCTCCGGCAACATCAACCTGGCCAACGTGCGCGAAGTCGCACTGACCGGGGTGAATTTTATTTCCGTAGGTAAACTGACCCACTCCGCCCCCGCGCTCGATATTTCGATGAAGGTGGCCTGATCACCATCAGGGGCGGGCCAGTCCGACCTCGTCCGGCAAATCCGGCGGCATCATACGCTGCCGGGTTTCCGTGAGGGATTCCAGGAAGGCCTTCAGATCGGCCAGGTCCTGTTTGTTCAATCCGAGCGGCTTCAGCAGGGGCGATTTCTGCGGATACAGCGGGTCGTCCTTGTGTTCGGGCCGGCGGCGCGGCGTGGGCATGCCCGCGTTGTACATGTTCAGCACCCCGTCGAGATCGAACAGACCCAGATGCATGTAGGGCCCGGTGCGTCCGATATTGCGCAGGGAGGGGGTCTTGAACGCCCCCACATCGCCGGGCTGACGGGTGATTTCGTAGCGACCCAAATCCTGGAATTTCCGGCCGTAGTAGGTCAGCCCCTCGTTGTGGAAGCGGCTGTCCGTGAGCAGCGGGCCGTGGTGACAGTTCACACAGCGGGCGGTGGTGCGGAACAGATGCAACCCCCGCACCGCGGCATCGCTCAGGGCCTGCTCATCCCCGCGCAGGAACGAGTCAAACGGGCTGGAGCGGCTGGTGAGGGTGCGCTCGAAGGTGGCGATGGCCTGGGCCACCCGGGCCATGGTCACCGTGCTCTCGCCGAACACCTGGGCAAAGGCGCCGATATAGCCGGGCAGTTGACGCAGCCGCTCGCTGATCAAAGCCTCGTGGCTGCGCATCTCATCATCGTTTCGCAACACGGCCTCCGCCTGCTGCTCCAGCGAGACCACCCGCCCATCCCAAAATAGCGCGGGCAGTTGCCCGGCATTCTGCACCGTGGGCGCATTGCGCTTCAACACCTTGCGGGCGTGCCCGAAGGACACCGTCCGGCCATCAGCCCACCCCAGGTCGGCATCGTGGCAACTGGAGCAGGAGATTTGTCCGGATCCGCTCAGGCGCGGATCAAAGAACAGTTGTTTGCCCAGAGCCGCCTTGGCCGGATGATACGGGTTGTCGTCCGGATACGGCATGGCCGGCAGCAAGCCCAATTCCACATAATGCCCGCGCACCGCATCATCAATATGCGGGGCTGGCCAGTTGGTGACCGGACCGGCATAGAGCCGACGCAGGTCTTGAGCCTGCTGGCCATAGTCCGCCTCGCTCAGCGTCGCGCGCGGGGGCAGACGATGGGTGGCTGGGGCACTTTTTTCAACCGCTTCTTCTGCCTCCTCGTCTCCACCCGCCCCGCTACGGATGCTGGTCCACGTGGCCTTTTGCTCCGGATCAAGCAGTTCGTCCAGGCGCCGGTTGATGACCTTCACCGCCGTGGCATGGTCCATCTGGGCCCTCTGCAACACATCGGGCGGGACGTTGGAACCCCGGGCGGCCGACAGCGCGGCCTGGCGGGCCTTCCACCAGGTCTGTAACCCGGACACCTTCGCCGCCTGGTCCTCGCGCAACGACAAGGCGCTCACCTGGTCCCAGAAGGTGGGCGAGGCGGTTTCCTCCGCGGACAGGGACTGAATGCCCAACCAAGCGATAAATAGAACTGCGGCACCTCCATTGAATCTCATTTGAGTTCAACCCTTCCATCCAGTGACAGGTAGTTGGCCTTGCTTCGTTTTACGTGGGCGTGAAAGCGCAGCGCGGGGGTCACGGCCTGTGGTCCGCCTCCCGAAGTGGCTTCGGGAACACCAAAAACGGATGGCAGGGCATAGGTGAAGTTATCCCAGACCACCACCGTGGAGGCGGCCCGGCTGAACGCGGCGGCGCCTCCGGTTTCCGCCACCAGGTTCTGGGCGCGCGACCATGCGTAGTTGACCCCGAACGGCTTCAGGGTTTTGCGTCCGCGCGGACACATCCAGAGGCGATTGGTCGGAACATAAGCGGCGAAGTGGCGGGGCAGGCTGAGCGGATCCAGCAGACTGCGATAGGACGAATTCCCCAGCATGTCTTTGGTGGGTAACTGGTAGTCGTGATCCGCCGCGTACACGCTATACACCGCCCCCAGGTTGCGGAGATTACTGGCACACTCCGTTTGATAGGCCGCATCCAGGGCCCCGCTTGCCAGAGGCACGATCAGCGCCGCCAACAAAGCGATGAGCGCCACCACGGCCAGCAATTCCAGCAACGTGAACCCGGCCCGACTCATACCCGACCACCTCGATCTCATATCAAGGGGACCCGATCACCCGGTAAAATCCGTAGTCGGGAGCGATGGGCATACTTGCGGTGCGTTCGGTCAGACCGGTAACCGCATCCACCCACACCGCATCGTTTAACACGGGACTGTGCTGCACGGTGAAAGGAGCGTAGCCACCGACCCAGGTAAGCTGCATATCGCCAGCCCATGCGGTCTGCACCATCAGATCCAGGTCGGGCGCCTCCAGGGGCAACCGCAATAACGTGCCCCGATTGTTGACCCCGCCCACCGGGGTGCTGAAATAGAAATAGAACCGCTGGTCCCATTCCACCAACGCCCCCGTGTTATAACCGCCGGAAACGCTGCCAAGAGCCAGTCCGTTGGTGCCGGTGAGGTCGGCCAGCTTGGTGACCGTATGCCCGACCGGATCGTAGCAGGCAATGACGCCGGTGTTGTTGGAGCCACCCTGCCGGGTCATGAAATACAACTTGTCTTTCCACACGGTCATCCCGTTGTAACCGGGCTGCCGGCCATACAGGACGGGATTAGGGGTGTTGGTGATGAAGTTGAATTCATTCGTCCAATAGCCGGTGTCGAGGTCATAGCGCACGATGGCGCCGGGCGTGCTGTTGGGGCCCACGGTAGTGAAGTACAGATGGTTGGTTCCGAACAGGACCGGCGTGTTGGCTGGGAACTGGGTGTGACCGGCGGGCAGATCAATCAGTCGGGTCACCACGGCCGTGCCCCCCTCGTCAAAGCTCAAGCGCGACAACGTGCCTGCGCCCAGCGAGAGACCAGGCAGACCAAACGTGCTGCCGCCGGTGAAAGTGGTGAAATAATAGGCATCCCCGACCTGCAGCATACCATCGTAGGGCTGGCCACCGTTGACCGGCCCGTCGAAATGGGTGACCACTTCCGTGGCGCCGGTGGTGACCACGTCCACCAGGTTGGTGATGTCATTCACCACTTCCTCCACCTGGGTGGTAACAAGAATCTGGGGGCGGTACCGGTACAACGCGCCCCGATTGGACACCCCGCCCAGGGAGGTCATGCCCCAGAGGTCCTCCCCGATTAGCGTCAAGCCACCCCGCGGCGTGGCTCCGGTGGGCAGGCCGTTGGTCACAAAATGATGCACCACCGTGATGAGCCCGTTGGTCAGGTTGATTTTGGCGATGGTTCCCTTGTTGCCATTTCCGCCGTTGACCGTGGTGAAATAGGCCTCGTTGCTAATGACCAGCAAGGCGCCCTCCGCTGCCTTGCCCGTGTTATTATCAAGATCGGCCACCACCACCAGACTCGTGGTGGCGAGATCGAAACGGCTGATGGAGCCGGCATCGTACGTTCCGCCCTTGGAGGTCGTGAACCAAAGGTTGGAACCGACCTGCACCATCCGATCCAACGGTGCATAGGAACCGATGCCGGCCCCCGATTGGCCATCCACGGCAAAGGTCAGATCGTACACCTTTTCCACGGTCTGGGCGTGAAGCCCGTCCATGGCCAGCAGACCCTGCATCAACAAACCCACCCACCAAGCGCGATTATTCATGATCCCACTCCTCCTCCGACCATTCGTCAGGCAGGGAGGACTGTTAGCGATGGCGCAGGAAATGCGCTATCGGTAGGCTGCTATTTTCTATCGCCCGCTTGTCCAAAGGCGCCGGGGGGACAACCGTGGGTTTCCTGAAACGCCTGGATAAAATGGCTCACACTGGCGTAGCCCACTTCCAGCGCGGTTTCGGTTACGTTATAGCGGCCTGAGTTCAGGAGTTCCACCGCGCGTTCCATCCGCAATTGACGCAGATACTGGGGGATGGTGCAACCGGTGACGGAGGAAAAGGTCCGACTCAAGTGATGCGGACTGCACCCAACCCGGCGGGCGATCTCCTCCAGGGACAGGGGTTCAACCAGATGTTCCCGCACCAGAGCCTGGGTGCGTTCCGCCCTTTCCCGCGCCACCCGTTTGCGCCGGGTGCAGAAGAGGCTCATTTCATTCGGCGAGGCCACCACCAGAAACTCCGCACAGAGCTCCATGGCCTTGGCCGGATACCAAACGTCCTGGGCGCCTTGATGCACCGGCGGCCCGCGTAAGGTGCCCACGAGGTCCAGCACTCGCCCGGGCAGCGGAACCGGCGTTGAAACCTCTGGCATTCCTGGCGTCCCGGCTAAAAAACTCTGCACGAGGGGATGCAGGCGATCGGCCAAGCCGGCCCATTGCTGCTTGATGAAGACGGGCGCGAAATAGGCCAGCACATAGCCATGCTGCTCAAGCGGCCGCCGCGTCATGCGGAGTCCAGATGTGTTCTGCCGATAAAAACAGGCGTGGCGGGGCGGGATCGTCACCACCCCCGACCGCACGCTGATCTCCGCCGTGCCTTTAAGGTTCAGGCACAGCACCAGCGCGTTCAGACGGAGCGCGGGAGCGGGGTCCATCATGGGACACCCCCCGGCGTGATGAAAATCGAAGGCCACTCCGATATCGGCATACCGGTCATGCAGGCTCAACCAGCGCAGACCTTCGTCGTTGTCATGGACGGTATTCACGGCAAGAGAATTACGTATATACCAGTTGTTTTGTATATCAACCGCAAACTTGTGCCCGCGCTCTCTTGCTCGGAGCTGATCCTCTGTTAGTGTAGAGCGGTATGAACAGCCCGCCCTCAACCGATATGCTGACCGGGGAGATTCAGCGCCTGAAAAAGGAGCGCAACGCGGTCATTCTGGCCCACAGCTATGAGCGCCCGGAGGTGCAGGATATCGCTGATTTTGTTGGCGATTCCCTCGGTCTATCCCGGCAGGCGGCGGCTACCCCGGCGGAGGTGATCGTCTTCTGCGGTGTGCACTTCATGGCCGAGACGGCCGCCATCCTGAGCCCGCACAAGCGGGTGCTTATTCCCGACCTGGATGCCGGCTGCTCGCTGGCCGCCACCATCACCGCGGAAGAGTTGCGGAAGTGGAAAGCAGCTCACCCGGGCGCGGTGGTGGTGGCCTACGTGAATACCACCGCGGAAGTGAAAGCCGAAACGGACTACTGCTGCACCTCGTCCAATGCGGTCAAGGTGGTGCAGGCCATTCCGGCGGAAAAGGAGATCCTGTTCCTGCCCGATATGTTCCTGGGCCTGCACGTCAAGCGGGCCACCGGGCGGACCAACATGCGCATCTGGGCCGGCGAATGCCATGTGCACGCCGGCATCCGACCGGAACATGTGACCGCACAGCGGGCCGCGCACCCGGGGGCGGAGTTCCTGATCCACCCCGAATGCGGCTGCGTCTCCTCCATGCTCTACATGAAGGGCGGGGGCGAATCCTGCGGGCTGGACGACGCCAAGGTGCTGTCCACCGAGGGCATGGTGAATTATGCGAAGCAATCTGCGGCCTCGGAATTCATCGTGGCCACGGAAACCGGCATTCTGCACCGGCTGACCAAGTTGAATCCCGGCAAGACCTTCCACCCCGTCAACGAGCACGCAGTGTGCCGGTTCATGAAAATGATCACGCTGGAAAAGGTGCTGCGCTCGTTGCAGGAAAACGTCTTTGAAGTGAAGGTACCGGAAGCGGTGGCCGCGAAGGCGCGCCTTTCCATCCAGCGCATGGTGGAGATCGGCTGAGCCGGCCGGAGGACCACCCATGCCCGACGTGGTCCTAGCCACCATCAACGCGCGCTACAGCCATGCGTCCTTCGGCCTGCGCTATCTCATGGCCAATCTGGGCGAGCTGCAGGCGGTCACCCGCTTGCTAGAGTTCGATCTGCGCACGGAAGTGGAAACAATCGCGGACCGGATTCTGGAGGAACACCCACGCATCGTCGGACTGGGTGTCTACATCTGGAACGTCACCCCGACCACCGAACTGGTGCGAACCCTGCGCGCCCGGAATCCCGATCTGGTCATCGTGCTGGGCGGACCGGAAGTCAGCCACGAGTGGGAGCAGCAGGAAATCTGCGCGCGGGCGGACTACGTCATCACCGACGAGGGCGACCTGGCCTGGCCCGCCTTGTGCCGGAAACTGCTGGCCGGCGAGCGTCCGGCCCAGCGCATCATCCCGGGCGGCTTTGTGGACGTAAACCGCCTGCTCCTGCCCTACCAGCTCTATACCGAACGCGACATAGCGGAGCGGGTGATCTACGTGGAGGCTTCGCGCGGCTGCCCGTTTACCTGCGAATTTTGTCTATCCTCGCTGAATGTCCCGGTGCGACGGTTTCCGCTGGAGACCCTCCTGCCCGCCTTCACCGATCTGTTGGACCGCGGCGTGCGTCATTTCAAGTTCGTGGACCGCACCTTCAACCTGAGCATCAAATACAGCTTGCGCATTCTGGACTTTTTTCTGGAGCACTACCGGGAGGGATTGTTCCTTCACTTCGAGATGATCCCGGACCGCTTGCCCGATGAACTGGCGGATGTCCTGATGAAGTTCCCGCGGGGTGTGCTGCAATTTGAAGTGGGCATCCAGACCTTCAACGAGGAGGTGGCGACCCGCATCAAACGGCGACAGGATTTTGTGGCCACGGAAAAGAACCTGACCTGGCTACTGACCCACACCGGGGCCTACCTGCACGCCGACTTGATCATGGGCCTGCCGGGCGAATCGTTGGAGAGTTTCGCGGCGGGGTTTGACCGCCTGGTGGCGCTGGGTCCCCAAGAGATCCAGGTCAACATGCTCAAGCGACTGCGCGGCACCCCCATCGTGCGGCATGATGCGGAATTCGGGATGCGGTATAGCCCCGCCCCACCCTACGAACTGATCGAGAACCGCGATCTGGATGCGGCCACCGTTCAGCGATTGCAGCGTTTAGCTCGCTTCTGGGACCTGCTGGCCAATAGCGGGAACTTCATCACAAGCGCTCCCCTGATCTGGTCGAGCGGGTCGCCCTTTGCGTGCTTCATGGCCTGCAGCGAGGCCCTGTACACCCGATTTGCCCGCACCCACGCCCTGCCCCTGGAAGAACTGGCCGAGGGTCTATTTGAGCATCTGCAGAAGAGCACGCGCTTGGATGATCGCGCTTTGGCGGCCACGTTATGGAACGACCTCTCCTGTGGCGGGCGGCGCGACATGCCCTTCTTTCTTCGTAACTATCTACCGGATTTCCCCTTTCGCGCAGCAGGGTCTACCCGTTCCACACGCCTCAAACGCCAGAACAGGCGTACCAGCGATGCAGCACTCGAATCCTCCCCCGCCCGCCCAAGAGGCTAGGGCGAAAACTCCGTGGTGGTGCCCGCCGTCGGTACTTCGATTCCCTCGGTTTGCTCAATGGCAACCTGCAACCCAAAGGCTTTCTTGGCGTCCTCTTCACTCATACCGTGCTGCATCTGCTGCTCAATATAGGAGGTTTTTCGCTCGTCGCCCTTCTTGGTGTTCTCATACCAGCCCCCACCAGACCCACCGCAACCCGAGCCCATGGCCACCAGGAATGCACTAGCAAGCGCGATAAACGGGTAAGCTTTCATAGCAACACCTTACCACATTCCATCCGTAGGGGCAACCGCAGCCACCCCGTGCAAAAAGAGTTTCGGACCGCCAGCATCCTGCCATACTAGCCAGCATGCGGATAAGCGCTGTTATCTTAAACTGGAACCGACCCGATGACACGGTACAAGCGGTTAACTCTGTATTGACCCAGACCTATGGTGATTTTGAAGTGCTGGTCTGGGATAACGCTTCTTCGGATCACTCGCGCGAAATGCTTACCCGGGCATTTGGATCGGATTCGCGAGTTCGCCTCCTCTGGGGTGAATCCAACTACGGGGTGGCCGGTGGACGAAACCGGGCTTTTGCACAAGCGCAGGGCGATATTCTATTGTCCCTGGATAGCGATGCCATCATGGTGACGCCTCATGATTTTCAGCGCATGGCTGATGTGATGACCGCCGAACCCGACATTGGCGCCATTTCGTTTGAGGTATGTCGCCCCGATGGACACCTCATGTGGCCATTTGCCCGCCCCGCTTCCTCCTGGCGCACCCGCCGATTTGACACCATTCGCGTTGATGGCTGTTCTTTCGCCACGCGACGCCATGTATTCACCCAAATCGGCGGCTTTGCTGAACACTTTTCACCTTACGGTGCCGAGGACCAATACTACGCCTATCAAGTTATCGGCGCCGGCCTCCGAGTCGTATATTTCCCGGAGATTCGCGTTCTCCACTCCTTCACGCCCAAGGGACGTCAAGGCCGCCAATTCGCCATGCATGTGCGCAACATGATCTGGATGCCCATGGAATTGTTCCCGTTCCCCCACCATCTTGTTCGGGCGACCGCGCAAGCCTACTATCTGTGGCGGGAAGCCAGTGAGGTGGGTCAGCAGGCATCCTTTCGCGAGGGCCTTCTGGACGCGTACCGAGGATACAGCCATAAGCGACGTCGGCCCATGCCGGGATCAAGCTGGCACACACTGCGCCGGTTGATCGCCGATGACAAACGGGCCGCTTTGGAAGTATCGCCAACCGCCGCTGTTTCTGGTAATGTGCCCCCATGAATTCAGATGAACCGCAGGGGGTCCAAGCCCCCATGACGTATAGCCCGTGGCGCGAGCGCTTGAGCCAGAGTGTGGTTCGCATCTTGGGCGGACACGCCGCCCAACGCGCCAAACTCGTATATCGAGGGCTGCGCTACGTGCGAATCATGGATTATATCCCGATTGACGGCTGGCTAGCCCACGGAGAAGCCATCACCCTCTACGAAACCGCGCGTGCTCTGACCGGATCGCAACCGGTAGTGGTGGAAATCGGGTCTTGGATGGGCAAAAGCAGCATTGTGATTGCGCGCGGCCTGCGTCATCGCGGCGGCGGCATCATGTATTGCATCGATCCCTTCAACGCGGATGGCGATGCCGCCTCACTGGATGATTATGCACAACGCAGCGCACGGGTAAGCGGCGGTTTGCTGGCCCAGTTCAATAAGAACATTGAAAAAGCTGGGGTCACCGACCTGATTCGCCCCTTGCCCGGCTACAGTCACGACATCGTGATGGACTTCAAGGAACCCATTGATTTTCTATTCATCGATGGCAATCATGAATACGAAGCGGTTAAGAAGGACTTCCTGGACTGGACACCCCTGGTCAAGCCCGGTGGCTATGTGGCCTTCCACGATGTCAGCTTTAATAACCTTAACACCGGACCGCAAAAACTTATCCGTGAATGCGTGCTGAATAACCCCGCTTGGATCGATTGCACGCACGTGCAAGGTTTATTCCGGACGCGCAAGGCTGGTTGACCAGGCACTAGCCGTTCATCATCAAACCCAGATGAAGGAGTTGCTCTGGGTTCTGGAATCGAACGGACATCCCACCCCGAAAACAAAGATCAGGGTTTTGGCTGATGGCTCCGGCGTAGGCCTTGTATTGCACGGCCCCGTTCCAATGTTCGCCACGCACCGCTTCGTATTTCACCCTCGGACCAAAATCGCTCAAGTACTTGAAGTGCAGAATGCAACCGCGCTGTAAAGCAATACGCGCGCCCTCCACCGCGTGAGTACCTTGGCGGAGAAACATTCCAGTGTGAAAACGGATCAAAGGAAACTTGCTCAAACACACATCCTTTAAACCAAACACCCGCTCCCGCACTCCACCAATAAAGCGGTGAGGAAAGTCGGTGATGCAATTCCGATAGGGATAAGGAATGACGCGATGGGAGGACGGATCAAACCATGGCGCGGCGGTTAGAAAAGGATCGCCCGCCCGGTATGCAGCGTCACGCAGGGATCCCTCCGGATACATATCAAGTTGCATGGCGTGCATGGCGTTCGCCCCCTGGGCATCCAACTGATCGAGAAGGGCGCGCAGCGACAAGGTTCCCTGTCCGGGCCAAACCAGCAGTTCATCAACATCAATCACCACGCTCCAGTCGGCGCGGCCAAAGCGGCGGATCAAGCCATCCACCCAGGCCTCCTGACGCGTGTAGGTCTCGCGCGTCGACCAGACATGAACGTCCGATTGCGCAAGTAAATAGTCGAGCGTGCCGTCGTCCGAATGGTTATCAACAACGAAAAAGCGCGTGACGCCTAATTGCCGGTAGTAAGATAAGAAATAGGGCAAGCGCAGCATCTCATTGCGTACAACAGTAAACAGGCGGATTTCACCTCGCCCCGAAGGTATGAACCGATGATCCAATCGACTCCGACGCCAGTTGGAAAGCACGCGTCGAACCCAGCGCTTCTGCTCAATTAAGAAATACTGATCCATACCCTAGTTCGCCGTCGTTACCTTGGACAAGGTGAAGCGCCGTTTCCCGGACGACAAAGCGGGGATGGCCGGGACATAGTCAATCACCACTTCGCTCTCCCGACCGACCACGTCCCGAATTTTCTTGGTCCAATGTCGTTCCTGATCGGGGTCTCGCCGGTCACAGACCAGCACCAGACGGTAATGATGCATATCCTCCTGGATAAATTGAAATTCCCGCACACCTCGGGAGCCGTACAATACATGGGTAAAATATTCGCCATGCACCAGCTTTCCGGAAGCGGTACGAATGGTGTCGGATTGGCGACCGAGCACTCTGGCCAGGCGCACACCGCCTCGCCCGCAAGGACAAGGGCCTCGGGCGATGGCGGCCACATCCCCGGTATCATAACGAATCAAGGGCATGGCGAAATTGGCTAGATAGGTGATCAACAGGGGGCCGGGTTCCTGTACAGGAGCGTGGCTTCCCACCTCAACCACGAAATCCGTTTCATTGATGTGTAATCCGGCATGAGCCTCGCATTCCGCGGCAATAGCACCGGCCTCGCGATTTCCATAACGGTCAAACACCCGGCAACCAAACACCCCCTCTATGGTCTCCCGCATGGGGGGCGTAAGTATTTCAGCCGAACTGACCAAGGCTTTCACGGGATAGTGCGGTTTTAATCCGTGGTCACGCAAATAGTTCGCGAAGGTGAAGAGTGATCCCGCATAGGCTACGATCAGATGCGGGCGGAATTTCGTCAAATCAGCATGGTATTCCGCCATGCGCTCTTCAGCCATATTAAAGGCATTAAACCAGCGCATATTGTCTATCCACCATCGGAGTCCAAGCCGCCAGTCGCGCAGAGATGCAGCGTGATCGCGATCCGAGCCCCACAACATGGCGATCCGATCCCCGTTGCGACCGCCAGCCAATGCATTGGCCCAACGTAAGGATGCCTCGCGGGCCAGCTGGGTCGATCGATCCACCTTGAAACAGAGCGGCGTACCCGAAGATCCACCAGTAAAGTCATCCCAGGTGGTTTGACCGGGTTGTTCAGACAGGAATCGTTGAGGATGAGCCTGGATGTCCGATCTGGTCAGGATGGGCAACTGCTCGAGGATTTGCCGGGAGGATTCAGGGATGATCTCGGGCTGATGGTGAAGTAAATCCCGATAATGAGGAACCCACTGCCGCGCATGATTCAGCAGTCGCGCCAACCTTACCGCGCTTTGCCCGGTTCGCTCATCCGCCGATAATTGATCGGCATCCCGTCGCTGCTGATAAAGTCGGAGCACTTCACGACGGTGCCCTTGCGAACGATCGATGAGATATGTGGATAGCAGGGACGACAGGGTGGCGTTCATAGGCAAGGGGAAATGACACAGACCTCACGCATCCAAACAATGCTCCACGGCTCGAATGCGGCTAACCCTCGCAGTCATGTCATCAATACTGCTTCAGCAAGACCCGATACAAACGGTGACGATTGGTAACACTCTCCAAATCCCGATATATGAAATCTCCTCCGTTGGTGGAGAGGAAACTAGCTTTTTCCTCCGGTCCCGGCCCCGTAAGAGCATCGAACCATACCGCATTCGTGCCCACATAATTGGTGCCAAGAATATTATATCCCCATTGAACCTGGTAGTTCTCCGCCCACGCTCCGCGGAACACAATACCGTTCGTACCTAAATCCGCAAAGACTTGCGAGACTCTGAATGTGCCAAAGAACAACTCAAACTGTGCGTCATTAACATCCACATAATTGGTGTTGCTGATCCCAACCACCCGCCAGTAGCCACGACGCGTATTGAAAAAGGGGCTGGCATTCCAAAGGATATACTCCTGATAGGCCGGAACATTGTTGGACAAGGTATACCAGCTCGAGCCCCCATCGCCGGAAAACTGAACATTGAACAACTCTGAAGTAGGAACATTGATACTGGTCCATACCAAAGGCCATACGGAATTTGTCTCCCGGATAAAGGTCGTGGCGTTCAATGATCTGACCTCGACCAGCGCCTGAGTGCTCAGGCGCCCCATGCTGGCGTATTCAGTATTTCCGTACGCTCCTATATTGACGCGGGCGCCATTGGGCGCCGGTTCAAGATCATAATTCAAGTTGGTGCTACCCTTGTCCACGGCCCAGGACGTAACGGCATCATTGGTGAAGCCTTGGCCATCGACCCATCTGCCCTGCTCCGATTGCAGATGGAAGTCACCGCTTCCCACGCTGGCGAACAAGGGGTTTGTTATTGCACTGCGATAGTCGCGCTTGGTCGCCAGCTGCCAGCCGAGAAGGTCGCGCTGATTGCCCTGAATGCCGGCATTGGCCGTCAGTAGCTGATAGACATTATAATCAACAAACGCATCATTCAATACACCGGCATAGGCCACCGACCCCGTACTGGACATGACAAATATATTGTTAACCAGCAAATTGGCCACCGACGAAGACGATACCTGCATGGCCCACTGCTGGTTTCCATAGAAGGTGTTGTTATAAATCTGATTGCTGCGTGAATTCTGAACTTCAACGCCGCCCTCTGAGTTATGAACAAACCTCGAATTACGAATAATGGGTTGTGATACATTGAATGCATATACGCCGATCCGGTTACTGATCGCCTGCACACGCTCCACCAAGGAATTTCGGTTGGAATCAATAACAACGCCGATATCAGCGTTGCGAAGGGTGAGATTGCGAAGGTGAACGTACGAGGCCGGAATATCCAACAATCGGACACCCAGTCCGGTTGCGGCATTTAGCACGGTTCCGCCCTGTTCAAAGTTCGTGCTGCCCCATATCCAAAGCGCGCCATTATTGGTATCACCGCCGCGCGACCAGATCACCTGGGTTCCGGAGGTGCTGTTATAGATACCGGTATCCACATATATAGCATCTCCGCCCTCTACATCGTATTCACGCAACAGCGTAGTCAGGGTGTCTTTTGGACTATTCGCCTCGGTACCGGTGTTGGTGGCATGACCAGCGGCTGTGGTATAAACGTCTCCATTAGTTACACTATCATTTACGAAGAAGTGCATCCTCGAATTGCGAAGAGCAAAGGAGCCATCGCTGTTGTCGAATATATTGGTATCTGACTCCAGCACCACGCCCCACACCGCGCGGTAGCTGCTCTGGGTTATGACCGTGGAATCCCAAACATACTGCCCCAGGCTGGCATCCACCCCGGTGGCAATATTCGTCCAAGTAACACCACCGTCGGGAGAATAGCGAATCGTCAGAGTGGAGGCCCCCGGCAAGGAACCACCAGACCAACGCAGGGTATTCGTGCCCTGCATGACTCCACCATCGTTCACGGTTATGGCAAACAACCAGGGGGAGACCTTGCTTCGACTGGCCTCAACGGTATTCCCGTAGGCTCCGAGGTTAATCCGCCCTCCATTCGGCGCGCTCTCATTGGCAAACGACGAACCGGGTGCGCCAAGGTCAATGGCAAGTGAATGCACCAAATCCGTGACCACACCCAAGGCGGAGCTGCGCCCTCCGACGGACTTCAGATGAAAGTCCCCCGCAAGCTCATTCGCAAACAGAGGCTCGACGGAGATACTGTTGGCATCCTGTCCGGATGCGCGCTGCCAATACAGCAGCTTCTCCCATTTCCCATCAGATATGCCAATCCAAGCACCATTGCGAGCCAACAGATTGTTATAGTCAGATGACAGTACGCCGTTATCCAGCTTGATTACATATCCTTCGGCGTTTTGCCCATCCGCTACCAAGATGTTGTTGCGAAGATTAATGACCGCGTTGACACCATCCACACGCACGGCGGTTGGATTCCCCATCATGGTGTTGTTTATCAGATTGATGTTTGTTCCACCCACCGTGGCAGCCACCGACTGCGTGCCATAGACCAGAGAGTTGCGCATGGTAACATCGCGTCCCCGCAGGGTGATCAGTCCGCTTTGTACGGTAATACGATCAAGGTCTTGGAGTTCTCCCAGGGTTTGCATACGCCCGCCCGCCAGCAGCACATTGGAAACGCTCGTGTTATAACCACCAAGCGTGACATAGGCATTGTTGGTTAGACTAATTCCGTACAGGAAGATATTCGTTCCAGAGGACTCCATCCCTGCCCCCACCAACCGGAAGTTGCCCAGTCGAAGGTTTGAACCGGCCAGCTTGATCAGATGCTCTGCCGGTACGGCCTCAATCCAGGTCAATGAAACACCGTTCGAAGAAGAACTTCCGACAATACTAACCATGTCGCCCGCCCGCCCGGCATCCGAATCTGATAACTCAATTATTGTATTGGAGCCGATCTCATAATACCCGGTGTCCACATACACGGTATCTCCGCCCTCAAGGTCCCAGACATCCAACACCAGCCTGATGTCTGACATCGGTATATGAGGGAATATACCCAGATTATTGGTGGTCCCAACGGCTGTAGTGAAAACATCGCCTGTTATATTCGTATCATTTACGTAGAAGCTAAATGGTCCATTCAACGCAAATGGCCGATCCGTGGCATCGATTATATTGGTGTCGACCTCGCTAACCACACGCCAGCGGGCTATGGGGGTCACCGCCAATGACTCGAAAGAGGTGTCCCAGAGATAAAGACCGGATGACACCACCCGATTACTGGCGATACGAATCCAATTGGTACCTGAGTCATAGGAAAAATCAATGGACACCATCCCGGTGGGGGCAAGATTGCCATAGGACCAAGCCAGGAAGAACGCCCCGGCAGCTCGTCCCCCCGATGACCCTGACCGGGCCATAAGCCAGGCATTCGTCAAACCCTTACTGGCCTCGGTTGTGTTACCAAACAGACCTATATTGCGACGCCCACCGTTGGGCTCAGGTTCGTCCGCATAGGAATCGGCAGGCGAGCCCGCATCTACCAATGGAGACAAGCTCTCGTTGGTGACAACATACATGCCCAAGTTTTGGTCAAACCGGCCATAAGGACTCCGGGGGTGGAAATCCAGGTTGCCAGGATCAGCAAATTGCGGATCCATCGACAACGAATGCAGGTCCTGAATGGTTTCCACATTCCATTGCAGCAACCCTTCAATATCGAGACCATCTATACGAGCCGGACGCGCGCCTGCATCCGTGAACAAATTATTATAATTTCCACGTATCGTGCTGGCGATCACGTCATAACAGTAGGAAGCATCGCCAAAGGCGTGAATGACAGAATTGGATATAGTTACAATACTTCCGCCGCTGGCGGAAACTCCGCCCTGCTGATTGGACCATAGAATACAACTCTGCAATTTGATGCGATCTCCGAGCGAGGCTACCAATCCATTGCCCGACATCCTGCTGACAATCAGGCGATCCAACAGCCAATCGGTTGAATTCTGAGCACTTACAAAACCACTTCGCCCTCCATCGCGAATGATGACATTACTGACCGTAATGCTTTGGCTTTGATCGGAATAGAGTCCGATATTTCCACCCGTTAAATCCAGATGGCTAATATTGATATGACGCCCGCCAATCAAAGAAATATTGGCGTCAATGATTACCCCAGACCCGAGATTGGTGCTTTGGCGGTCAAGGATGGACCCACCCCATGGTCGATTGGTGCTTCCCGTTATATAGACCGGATTGGTCACTCCACCATTATCATCGCCAAGTACGGTTACGCCGACCGATATATAGTTGGTGATAATATTATTGGAAATACCAACCGAGGTGACTTGCTGCGAGGCCGTGTAATAGCCGGTATCCATCAAAATTTGATCACCACCCTCTAGGTCATAACGGTCCAGCACCGCTTGCACCTGATCCAATGGCGCCGAGGCGGTTAACCCGTCATTGGAGGAGCTTCCCAGGCCGGTGGTATAAACATCTCCCGTGCTTGACTGGTCATTGACATAAAATACAACGGGTCGCAAGCGAAGGGCAAATGCAGTTTCGTTGGTGGCGGCAACCGCACCGCCTGATTGACTCACTACACGCCAGCGAGCAACGGGCGTGGAATTTGAGGGGTGCGGATTCCAGAACAAGCTGCCTTGTGAGGCCGGCACATTCGTGGCCAAGGGTCGCCATTCAACGCCATTGTTAACAGAGAAGTCAATGTGAACCAGGTCTGCTGTTCCGTGGCCACGAGCCAGCCAGCGCAGATTCACCCCACTAGCCATCTGGCCTCCATCATCGAATGACAGTATGCGTAGCTCGTAGTCGGCCGGATTGGTAATGGAGCGGCTGGCCGAAAACAGTGCGCCCTGCGGGCCGACATTCATTCGATCACCATTCGGCGTAGATTCTTGCCCAACCGACCGAAGGGGGTCTCCGAAATCAATAGCCCAGGATGTTTCGGCATCCGAGACGAATGAGCCTGGATCCGGGTTAAATCGACCAGCTTTTGACTTCAAATAGAAATTACCTGCATAGGCATCGGCAAAATCGGGGTCAAGCACGGCGCTGTCGGCATCAGCCTGCCAGTACTTCTGCCAGGCCGCCAGTGAAGTAAAATTAAGTGCATAGTCGCCGACGCGGCCCAATTCAGCCAAGCCTGGCGTCCAGTAAATATTGTAATCCCCCCTGACCTGAGACAGCTGCTCCACCAGAACCGCGTATCGCCCGGGGGTATGCGCATGCACCACCGAATTGCTCAACGCGAGTTGGGAGAGAACGCGCACCCGTATACCACCGGCGTAATTACTCCACACCACACCACGGTCAAATGTTATGGATGATAGATCGGCGACTTCCAGTCCATAGAGCCCGTTGGACCAGGCGAGGCAGCGATCCATCTCAAGCGGATATGAGTTTTCAATTGAGAAACCGTTCTTGCGGTTGGCATGCGTGCGTATGTGTTCAAACCTCGAGAAGGGGGCGGAATCGGCCCATAAACCCACACCGCCCTGCTCCAACGCGATGTCCCGAATATCGATATAGCGCGTCTGGGCCAGCCGCAACACCGGTGAATTGGTATCCAGTTGCCCGAGGCCAAGAATACGCGATCCGCCAGCCGCTTCATTGGTGCTTCCCACAATACGAATGGGCGCCCCCTCCTCCCCCTTCTCCAGCGTATTGCCGATCAAACCAATCACAATGCCTTCGGTGTTGGTCAGTTGGTAGTCGCCGGTGTCCACATAGATCACGTCGCCGGGACCCAAAACGAATTGCTGGGCAACCAGGCCGAGATCCGGCAGAGGCTGTAAGGGCGTTATCCCAGTATTGGTATAACTCCCGGGCGCCAAGGTATAAACATCACCAACCTGGCTGCTGTCGTTGACGTAAAGTACCAGGGATTGATTCCGGATGGTTATCGGGGCGTCATTTTGATCACTGACTCCGCACTCCTGACAGACTACACGCCAGCGTGCGACATCGCTGGCCGGCAGCGAAGAAACATTCCAACTAGCCGATCCGGACGAAGCGAGGAGATTGCTTGCGAAAGGCGAAAAGTCTACCCCATCTCCCGCCTGCTCCAATCGCACCAACGCGCCATTGGTCATTCCTCCCGCAGCCCAAAAGACCTCGACGGTTCCCCCGATGCGACCACCATCATTGTACGTAAGAGCCAGCAACCAGGGGTTAGTTTGACTAAGGCTGGCCTGCGCTGTATTACCGTGCGATCCGATATTGATCCGCGCCCCATTGGGGGCGGGCTCATTGGTCCATATCGACAGGGGATCACCCGTGTCCAAGAGCGGCGAGTAGAGACCCGGCGCGTCATTCGTCAGCGAGCCATTATCCAGGAAGCGACCGCTTGCACTGCGGATATGAAAATCCCCGGCATTGGCATTTACGAACTGAGGGTCCAGGACAAAGCTGTGTTTATCCTGCCCGGAGCTGCTCTGCCAATCGGATAATTTCGCGCTGATTTCATTTTGCCCAAAGGCCAGATCGATGCGCTCGTAGACCAGCGAGCCTTCACTGAGCACGAAGTTATTGTAATCACTGGTCACCGTGCCGCTGGCAAAGGAGGCGGCGTAATAAATGCGCCGGGCCGGTCCAACCGCCTGGGCAACACTATTCCACAGGCGAAGATTGCCACCAACGCCCAACTGGATGGGCCATTGGTTTCCCCAGATGACGCCATTCCGCCACTCCAGCGACGAGGATGCAATCAGCAACCCGTTGGATGAGAAGCCGGCGACACAGCCGACAAAGATATTACTCGGCCCCGACTGGACGAAGTTGAAAGCGGACTGCTGGTGATTCTCGCTACGGATATTCTCAAAGTAACATTGATCAGATTCCGACACGTTAACACCGATACCACCATTAATCACCCGAAGATCCTTCAGGGCGATACCAATGGTTTGATACAGCTCAATACCGGAACCAACTCCAGTCAACCGATTGATTGTACTACCGCCCGCGGCGCGATTCGTGCTGCCCTGAAACACCACCGGCTTGTCCATCAAGCCGGCGTCCAGATCTCCAATCGTTAGGGCGCTTGAAATCAGATACGTGCCTGTATCTATGTAGACCACATCGCCGGGCTCAAGATCCACCGCATCAATAAGACTTTGTATACTTGCCTTGGGCGTCGAGGGAATATAGCCGTCATTGGCATCATTTCCGGCGGCGGTGCAATACACATCCCCGACCAGCGTGCCGTCATTGACGTAATACGGTATGGAACCTCCATTGCGAAGGGCAAAGTATTGATCACAAATATCTACCGCGGAAGGCTCAACCTGGCTGAATATTCTCCACAGTCCGGCGGCAGAACGACCATAAGGAACGCTATCCCACAAATAGGAACCCTGACTGGCCAATACATTAACAGCGATATTTGTCCAAGTACCGCCGCCGTTACTGGAATATTGCAGCGTCAGAAGATGAGACCCTACGGCGCCGTGGGCGTTCCACCGAAGATTAATATTGCCCGCTGCACTGCCTCCATCGTTCAAGGCTATCACCGTGAGACGACTATTGGTGGGGGAAAGACTTGATTCAGCGGTATTGCCGTATTGTCCGATATCGATCCGCCCGCCGTTGGGCATTGTTTCACGACTATAGACGGAAGATGGACGGCCGGCGTCCAACAAGGGAGAGATAGCATCCGCACCATTCGTTATATAGCCGGTACCTGTGACATACCGACCCAGCGGGCTCTGCAGGTGGAAATCCGTTAAGCCGGCCAGCAGAGGATTAACGGCCAAGGTATGCGTATCGTTGCTGGTTGCCGTATACCAACTGGTTACCGTTTCATAACGCGTGGTACCGCCGCCCAGCGCATTGCCCACCACCGTACCGCCGGCGAACCCACCACCGACCCGGTACATACTGTTGTAGTCCGAGTTGAGCAGTCCCCGTACTTTGATAAATCCGAAACTACCGGCTCCAAAAACACCCAAACTGGAATTCTCAACCAACATGTCGCCTGAAAATTCATCAGACTGGAAGACCCCGATTCGATTCGACCAAATATCACAATTCAAAACGTGGGTGTCGTCTGCGCCCGAGGTGTAAAGGCCGGCGAAGGAAAAATCTCGAAGCGTGGAGTTGCTGATTGAGAAATTCTGCGCCTGCTCCAGGTAAATTCCGCCAAATCCGGACTGGAAGTTCACCCGCTCCGCCTGCACATAGCGAGCGTTTTCGACTTCCAACGACACCCCCTGGGCCGACACCCCCTGACGAACGGAAATATTCTTGATGGCCAGCCCATACGCCCGATCAGCCCGGAGAAAACCCGGCGACTGAACCACCAGATACTGCGACCCCTGGGCGGTATAATTGGTGCTGCCGAGCAACAGAACGCTCACACCACCGGCAGCAAGCGGAGTCAGATCATGCGTATCATCCCAGGCATCAAAGCGCCCCCACTCTATCCGCTCACCATTCAGGAAATAGCTTCCCGTATCCAGATACACGGTATCTCCCGGCTCTAAATCGTATTGGTCCAATATGTCGCTGACCCGGTCCTTGGGTGTTCCCGGATTTGTTCCGTCGTTGGCGGAACTGCCCGCCGCGGTCGTATAAACATCGCCAACGGTGGAGGCGTCGTTCACGTAGAAGGACAGGACTTGATTCCGGATGGCAAAATACTGACTGCTTTCCGATACCAAATTCGTTTGAAGCTCGCTCACCACCCTCCAAACACCGAATACCGTACTTGTCTCCACCGTGGTATTCCAATAGATGGGGCTTGTGACGCGCGCGGGCAATCCGGTGGCTATGATTGTCCATGCCCCGACGGAGCCGCTTCTATACTCAAGGCGCACCGTATGACTGGTGACGCTGCCTCTCCCCACCCAATACAAGGGCCACTGCGTGCCCTCTGCGCGCCCACCATCCCGCAGAGAAACGGCAAATAAGGCTGCGTTGGTGGGCGTCCGGCTGGCCTGCTCCGTATTGCCATACATGCCTATATTGGCACGGTTTCCGCTCGGTAATGGCTCACTTCCAAAACTAGATCCAAACGAACCGGCATCCACCAAGGGTGACGTTTCTGCATCATTGGTAAACGTGCCCGTGGCCGGCACATAGCGACCCGCCTGGCTACGCAAATGAAAGTCACCTTGCGCCGGATCGGCAAACAGGGGATCAGCAGCCAGCGTATAGCGATCACTACCTGTATCCCGCGCCCACCTGGAAACACTCTGCCATTGCCTAGGGATGGAGGCCGAGATCGCCACCGCCTGCTCGGCCACCAGCGCCCCATTGGTGACCAGGATGGCGTTAAATTCCGCGCTCAGGTGGGAACCAGCATCGATATTGTACACCACCGCATTCGTGCCAAAAGCACCCAACGCCGAATTCGAGATCGCCAGGGATGAACCGACCAGAAGCTCGACTCCCGCGAGTCCGTTGGACCACACCACGACATGCAACAGGGAAAGATTGGTTGAAAAATTTGCGGCCGTAATGCCAGCCGCCGCATGGTTTCGCATGGAGGAATTCTGCCAACGGCCATTGACACTCTGACTGACTTCGTAGCCATAGGTTCCACCCTCGGTTTGCACCCGCTCAAACAGCATGCCGCGGGCCTTGGTCAAGCGAACCACGGAACCACTGGCGCCTATCAGGCGTAGATGACGTAAAGCCACCGCCTCCGTATCCAAGAATTCAAAAACGGCCTGCTGGCCGCTCGCCTCAATCACGGTACCGCCAGCCTGAACATTCGTGCTGCCCTGTACCGTAACCATCAACTGATTGCTCGTGGTGCCGGCATCCAGCTGACCCATCAGAATGGTCGTTGAATTGGTATACCAGCCGGTATCCACATAAACAATGTCGCCCGCCTCCAGATCATAATGGGTTAACACACTTGCCAAGGTATCCAAGGGAGCAGCGGCCGAAAGTCCGTTATTGGTGTGAACACCGGCAGCCGTACAATAAACATCACCTGTGGTAACCGAGTCGTTCACGTAGAAACGCACCGGCCCATTGCGCACCGCAAAGGAAACGTTGTTTACGTCCGCCACCGCAGGGTCGGATTCCGAGACCACCCGCCAGCGCCCCAGCACAGTAGAGGTGAAATTCGTGGTCACCCACTGGAACGAGGAGCTCCCCGCGGAAAGATTGGTGGCAATATTTGTCCACACCTGGCCCCCATCGCTGGAATACTGAAGGCGCACATTCATGCCCGTGGCGTCACCCCGGGCAATCCAATAGAGAAGCTGTGAACCGGAGGCGATACCACCATCACTCAACGAAACCGCCATCAACACGGCATTGGTGGGCGACAGACTGGCCTGCCCGGTATTTCCGTATCGTCCCATATTGATGCGGGAGCCATGAGGACTGGGCTCCGACCCGAACGGGAAGGTAGGCGGACCGGCATCGATACCGGGCGATGTTTCAGCATCGTATACCAGTCCGGTCATGACATCACTGAAGCGCCCCGCCTGACTACGCAAATGAAAATCAGATCCATCCTCGGCAAAGAGCGGATGAAAAGCCGAGGAGCGCTGATCCCGCCCGGTTTCACGCGCCCATTGCGCCACACTCACCATCTGTAGTGGATCCAGCGGCCGCTGGGGCGTAAACACGTTGGCGATAACCGCACCATTGGTCAGGAAGATGGTATTATAATCCGAGGTGAAGCCACCGGAGACCACATACGCCACCTGGGCCGTGCCCATGCAGGCAATGATGGAATTGGATATGGCCAGGTGCCCGGGTGCCGAGGAACCGGCAGCCCGCACCGACACCTTGTTCGACCACAGAACGCTGCTTTGCATCAGGGTGGCGTAGGATCCTTCATCCAGCAATCCGTTGGTGCGTGAACCGGCAATAACCATGTGGTCCAACTGCACGCCTCGCGATGAGGCCATGCGCACGCCAATGCCATACCCACCGCGGATGGTGAAGGCATCCGTCAACACGTTGGATGAGTTGATGAGGTTAAGCCCGACCTCGCGGTTGGTCGGAGCGGATAACGTAATGTTTCTCAAGGCCACCGAGGCGGCCCCCTCCAGTCGCAAGCCAGCCCCCTCAAGAACGGTACCGGTGCTGCCCACGTTTGTGCTGCCCGCCAAGATGACCACATTGGTGCCAGACCCGGAATCAGGGAACTCGAGGGTGGTAACCGCCTGCGTGGCGTAGAGACCCGTGTCCAGATAGACGACATCGCCCCCCTCCAGGTCATAGGTCCTCAAAATATCGGCCAGGCTGGGCATGGGCTGGGCGGCACTGAGTCCGTTGTTATAATCGTAGCCGGTGCCCGCACAGTAAACATCCCCATTGGTAAAACCATCGTTTACATAATAGGCGATATTACTATTTCGGATGGTAAACCACGTATCCACCATATCCGTCACATTGGAGTCATTCATGCTACGCACCCGCCAGCGATAGTAGGGATGGGTATCCCATACCGTGGTATCCCAACGCACCGTGGATACGTTGGCGGGAACGTTGGTGGCCAGCGGCCACCAGGCTGAACCATTATCATAAGATATGTCCACCCCGACCAGGTGGGAGGTGGCGTCCCCGGAGGCGATCCAATACAGCAACTGATTGGTCCCGCTGGCGATGCCGCCGTCATTCAATGATACCGCGGTCAGTCGCCCGTTGGTGGGGCTGCGACTGGCGTCGCCATGATTTGCATAGATGCCCAGATTGATCCGGCCACCATTGGGAGCAGGTTCTTCCTCATAACCGGCATTGGTCGGTCCGGCATCAATGAGCACGGATGATTCGGCATCCTGCACCACTCCGACTCCGGGCAATTCGCGCCCCCCCTGGCTTAGCAGACGGTAATCTCCCTCCGCGGCGTTCGCAAAAAGCGGGTCGTGACTGAGGCTAAAACGGTCCACCCCCCGATCGCGCGTCCACTGGGACAGCGCTTCGTATTGAGTCAGCAACGTTATGAGCGGATTGCCCGCACCCACCGAATACGTGGAGTGACGGGCCAAACGCGCGCCATTGGTTCGAAAGTAGTTATTGAAGTCGGCATAAACTTGCGACACCGGATTCAATGCGTACGCATAGCTGGACGGTCCAAACAGGCCGAAGACGGAATTAGTTACCGCGACCTCGCCGGCATCCACGCGAATGCCAATGGTATTGGACCACAACACGCTATCGGACCAGAGAATACGCGAGGATGAGCTGATGCGAAGGCCCGCCCCCAGCCCCAGGGCATTGGTAAAGCCGGACACGGCGCAATGCTTCAAAACAATGTTTGAGGATAAGTTAATATTTACGCCATAGGTCTCAAAAGGCCCCACCCGGGGCCGTCGCACCGAAACACCCTCGAGGCGCAGATCCCTGGCATCCGTAATATCAAAGCCAATGGACGCCCGCTCGATGCGCAAATCACGGAAGGTCAGCCCGGCGGCTCCGCTCTGTATGCGAATGGCATAAGTGCTGAAACCGGCATCCAACACGGTGCCACCGGCGGCCACATTGGTGCTCCCCTGAATGACAATGGGGTTGGTGGCCACGCCGAGTTGGGCATTGTTCAATAAAATGGGGTTATTATTTACATCATAGGTCCCGGTATCCACGTAAATCCGGTCACCGGGACTAAGGGAATAGCGTTCCAGAATTTCCTGCACCGAAGCCGCAGGCGTGGAAGCCAGCAACCCGTCATTAATACTCGATCCGGGCGCCAGGGTGTAAATGTCCTGATCGGTGCTGGAGTCGTTTACGAAGTAACTGAGCGAACCATTATTGACCGTAAAGATGCGATCATTCGCATCCGTGACTGCAGGATCCTGCTCGCTGATCAAGCGCCAGAGCCCGAACAGGGTGGACCCATGTAGGGTGGTGTCCCACAGCGGCACCCCACCGACACTGGCACTTATATTGGTCGCCACATTGGTCCAGGTTGAACCATTATCGGCGGAGAATTGAATGGTGAGGGTGTGGCCCGTGGCATCGCCACCGGCCATCCAATACAGGGCATTCGTACCACGAGCCACGCCTCCGTCGTTATACGAAAGCGCGAGCAGGCGGGCGTTGGTCGGCGACCGGCTGGCCTCATCGCTGTTGCCGTGACGCCCGATGTTCAGACGCGCACCGTTGGGAACAGGTTCGGCAGCAACCGAACGCGCGGGATCACCGGCATCCACCATGACCGAGGTAACCACATCGGTAACCCAAATCCCGCCCGGGCTGAATCGACCGGCAGCACTCTGTAGGTGAAAATCGCCACCGCCGGCATCCGCAAAGAGCGGGTCATGGTTCAGACTCCGCAGGTCCACTGCGGCCGCATCGCGAAGGTTGGCCATAAACTTGAGGGCGCGATTCCCCCAAAGCGCGGCCTCGGCGCCGTCCCGCACCAGGATGTTGTTATAGTCCGCGCGGAACAAATCCGAGGTGGAGTTGATTTGATATACATACCGGCCGCTGCCGTAGGCATGCAGCACACTGTTGCTCACGGTCAAGGCCCCGGCCCGCGAGTAGATAGCACCGCTCACATTGGACCAAACGACCGCCTGATCAATGACCAGCGACGTATTGGTAAAGGAAGCGATGCCGTATCCACCGTTAAAAACCGCAGCAGAGCGCAGGGTGCTGACATTGGTGGAGTTCATGATGGTGAAACCATTGGCCGCATTTCCCACCGCGCGCACAGACAGATTCAGCCCCCTGGATTCCTCCACCTTGACTCCGGTGTGGGCGGACCCGAAAACCAGATTGGAAAGGGAAATCCACCGCGCATCGCGAAATTCCACGCCGTTTATTCCGGAAGCGGAAGACGTCCGATTGATGCGCGCCGTCAAAGCATTGGTCGGCCCCTTGACATTGATGGCGCCATTGGATGTACCGCTATCTGCGCGGGAGAAACTAATGCCCAGGGTTTCCGTATAGGTGCCGGTGTCCACATAGATGGCATCCCCGGCTTCCAAGTCAAGATTGGCCACCGCCTCGGCCAGCGAAGCAAGCGGGCGGGCGATGGTGGCCATGCGATTCGAACCCGCCCCCACTCCCGTGGTGTAGAGATCGTTCAGCAGAGAATTGTCATTCACGTAGGCGGTCATCGGACTGCCATCGCGCAGGGCAAAAACATTGGTCACCTGTGAGGTCAGATTCGAATCCGACAAACTGGTCACCCGCCACAGGCCGGCCCACGTAAGATTGGTGGTCGAGGTATCCCAACTGTACGCTTCATCGTTGGCGAGCACATTGCTGTTCAAGGAACTCCACGATTCACCACCATCGGGAGAGTACTCAACCTTAACCCGACTACCGTTGGTAAGTTGGCCGGCCACCCAATGCAACACCGTCGTCCCGCGCGCCCAGCCACCCATGGCCAGGCTGGCGGCATGCAACCAGGGCGCGGTGCGGCCACGGCTGGCCTCCGTGGTTCCGCCATACAGACCGATATTGACGCGGCCGCCATTCAGGGCCGGCTCCTCGGCAAAAGAGGACGCGGGGTCGCCGCCGTCAATGAGCAGCGAGGTTGCAGAATCATTGAACCACTGCCCGAGGGTGTCGTCGTAGCGCCCCTGCGGAGTCTCCGTGCGGAGGTGGAAGTCAAGCGCCGCCGGATTGGCAAACTGAGGATCCACGGCGAGACTCTGCCGGTCCTGGGCGGTCCAAAATTGCCAGGCGCCCAGCGAGTCCACAAGCTCCGTCAAGGTCCCCACCGCCGCCACGGTGGCATTCGATTCAACAAAAATACAATTATAGTTGGCCCTGACATTTGTTACCGAGGGGACTTGATAGGCCTGGGCCTGGGAGCGCGAAGCCACCACGACGCTCCCGGTCATCGAAGCGACGCCGCCCTGTACCAGCAGCCCGGCATTGCCATTCCTCCAGAAAACGGAATGGGAAATGGCCACGGAACTATTGCCCACCACGGTGATACCGTTGGACGTATTCTGACTGAAAACGGTGCGTTGAACCACGGTGGAGGGCGAACCCGACACGCGCAGTGCGGTGTCATTGGCACGCGGCATAAGGACGCTGCGCAGCACAATTCCCGTGGAGTTATCAATGCGAAGGGCAATCAATAAATTGGTGCTGAAGATGGCGTTACGAAATTCAACCGACCCGGCTCCGCTCAACTGGAAGCCATCCGACCCCAAAATGGACCGCGAGATGACGGCACCGCCCACGTTCCGGTTGGTGCTGAACTGGAAGATGACGGGATTGGTGGCCACTCCGGAATCGGCCGCACCCAGAACGGGGGTCGAGGGCGAACGATACACGCCGGTATCAATGTAAACGATGTCGCCCGGCTCCAGGTCCACCATGCTGATCAAATTGGTAAACGAGGCTTTGGGGGTGGCGGGCGTGGTACCCAGGTTGCCATCGTGCCCGACGGCCGTTGCATATATGTCGCCCACCAAACTGGCGTCGTTTATGTAATAGGGAAAAGCACCATTTCGGAAGACAAAATTACTGCTATTCGCGCTGCTGATGCTTTCGTCCGCCTCATAAACAACACGCCAGCGCGCGAACATGGAGGAGGGATAATTCGTGTTGGCCCACGCATACACGCCAAGACTGGCCAAAACATTGCTGGCCACCGTTCCCCACGAAGCGCCGCCATCGCCCGACAACTCGAGGCGAACCGTGCCCCCGGACGGTACGTTTACCGCATTCCAATAGATGGAATCTCCAATGGTCAATTGGCCGCCATCCTGCAACGACAAGGCCTGGAGTACAGGGTTGGTGGCGCTCCGACTGGCCAGGCTGGTACCCCCGAGCAGGCCCGCATTCATGCGTCCGCCATTCGGGGCAGACTCCGTCCCCGCCCCCAGGGCGGGATCGGCAAAATCAATGGCCGCCGAGTAAACGGCATCGGTTACCCAGGCACTGACCAGGGGCTCGAAGCGGCCGGCGGTGCTTTGCAGGTGAAAGTTCAAATCAGCGGGCGAGGCAAACTGTGGATCACCGAAGGAGCTGTGCCATGATCGGTTAATGCCCTTTTGGTAGTCATAGAGATTATTGTAGCCCCCCCCCACCGAAACCTTCCAGAACAGCAGATAATCCGTGTTCAGCGGCGCCACACTACCCACAAACGCAACGGGACCATTGCCAATAATGCTGTTGCTGATACTCAATATCGTATTGGCGGATATGGACACGGCATTGGAGTTGTTCCAGAAAACCGAAAAATCCATTTGATTCCGCGGGGATCCCAGGTTGATCCCCGTAAGATTGCCGGCGAACAGCAGGCCGCTCATATAGGTGTCCGTCATGGAGCCGCCCCGCATACCCGCAACGGAATTGCTGACAAACATCAGGCGCGCAAACGTGTTGGAGGCGGAATTCACCACATCCATGCCGTACGAATTCCCCCGAAAAACCAAGTCGGCAATGTTAATGTGACTGGCGCTATTAATTACGAGTCCGAATCCGGAGGTACGTATCACGCTCCGCTGGGCGGCATTGTTCGTGCTACCGCGCACCAGGAGTTGGGCGACCAAATTGCCGCCATCACCGCTGCCAATGGTGGCGGTATTGGTGTGCTCACCCGAATCAATATAGATCAAATCGCCCGGCCCAAAATCGTAATCATCCAGCAGCGACTGAAGCGTCAGCCGGGGCTGCTGGGGGTAGATGCCCAGATTGGTGCTGGCACCAGGCATGGTTGAAAAAATATCGCCCGAGGTGGATACATCGTTCACATAGGCGGTAAACGTCGCGGAAGAGCTAGCACGGATGGAAAACGAGCGATCAGAGGCATCTTCGATGCCGGGGTTGCCTTCGTCCTGCACCCGCCAGCGCCCGGCCAGACTGGACACCAGACCGGTGGCACTCCAGACCAAGCTTCGATTGGTGACCGGAATGCCCGTAGCTACGGACACCCAAGATTGCCCGGCATTGGTCGAGTATTGAACCCGCACCGTGGCACCATTGGAAAATGCTCCGTGCGACCACCACAGGGTTCCGGTGGAATCGAAGCTGCCGCCGTCATTGAAGGTAAGGGCAAACAGCCAGGGCGTATTGGTTCGACTTATACTGGCTTCGCCCGAATCGCCATACATGCCCACATTGATGGCCGAACCACGGGGGGAAGGCTCATTGGTAAAGACTCGAGCCGGATCACCCAAATCAATCACCACCGAATCAACGGCATCCGTCACCCGCAGGCCGGTGGCGGGATCATAGCGACCAGCCGAGCTCAAGGGGTGGAAATCCAACCCAGCAGGTGAGGCCAGAAGCGGGTCTGCCCACGTCAGACGGCGATAACTTGAACTCAGCTTCTCCAACTCTGATATGGAGAAATACCCCGCAAAGAGAGCGGATTGCCATATGACAATGGAATCCAAAACCGCGGGCAAAGCGGTCGAAAAGGCCGTTCCACCCACGATGATGCTGTTGCTGATGGAGATAGAACCGTTAACGCGAAATCCCGTGGTATTGCTCCACGCAACACCGCTGTCCCAATGATATCCAGCGCCGGAGCCGGTATCAAAACCTATAAAATTCGTAATCGCCGCGCATTGGTGAAAGGTATTCCATGCGAAGGACTGCACCCGAAAGCCGTAGACGTTACCGCCCGCTATGATCCGCTCAAACCGATTGCTCTGACTTTCGGTCAATCGTATGCCGGCGCTCCCCCCCTGCACCCGAAGGTCGCGAACCACCACGTGACGCGCCGTGGCCAGAAGAAGTACATCAAACGAACTGCTCCCCCGGTTGAGCACGCTGCCCCCGCCGACCCAGTTGGTACTGCCCTGGATGACGATGGGGTTCAGCGCGGTTCCTGCGTTTGTAATTACAACCGTGTAGTTGGAATACACGCCGGTGTCTACATACAGGACATCACCCGCCGTGAGGTTGTAGGTAGCAACCAGATTGGTGATGGTTCGCTTGGGCAAATTAGTGGCTAATCCCGAATTAGCATCACTTCCAACCACCGACGTCCATACGTCGTTGGTGGTGTTTCCATCGTTGACATAATAGACAACAGCTTGAGCTTCTGCGGAATACAACAGTGGCAAGGCTAGTCCAACCAACCACAGAAGTGCGCATATCATGCCGTGCTTAGCGTTGCTTGTCATAATAGCCCTAATAAATTCGGAACAGCTAATCATCCGTAGGTCAATATAACCGAAGTAACAGTGCCTGTATACTGGAATGGGACCCATCCAAGAGGCGGATCATAACCGGTGCATCGCATTGCCGTACATGCCATTGCATGAATGAAAACCACGCTGCAACATCAACCGTAAAAACGTTTTACATCGATGTCGCCTTACCCGGGCTGACTTATGCGGAAGGCCGGAATCTTCGATGCGAATCCGCGCCTATCAACTCGACCAAACCAACCGATTCAGCGACACCGCCAGCCATACAACATGGCTCGGAAAAAGCCCCACCAAGCCTTCGGAGCAAACCATGGGCGAACGATCACTTCACGGCGAAGGGGACCATTCCGCAAGGCCATCCAGAACACCGGCCAAAAGTTGTTCAATCGCCGACCATGCCGGAATGCATAAACCAATAGACCCGCAGCGTGTTGCCATTCTGGCCATGGGCTGCCCAGGCCAACGGCGCAGCCACCCGATTTGACCCCGAGATGAATGATCCAAGCCTCCGGGTTATAGACGATGCGGTATCCGGCCAGCCGAAGGCGCTGAGCAAAATCGAGGTCCTCCCCCAGCGCGGAGCCCCGGAAAACCTCGTCGAATCCACCCACCGCCAAGGCCACCCCCCGTCGCACGCTGTGGTTGCCTCCGCTGATGTTGTTTGCATCACACACCACACGAACGTCGGAATGCCTGCGGGTACCGCGTTCGGGATGCTCCAACGCGGGTGGATTCGCCGGGTCCAAACAATTGAATACCTGCCCGGTAACCGCCGCAACGGAAGCGTCTGAATAGAACCGGAGATGCTCCCGGACCAGATGAGCCGGTATACGTACATCGTCATCCAGAAACAGCACAACATCACCCCGGGCCTCCCTCAAGATGGTATTGCGCGCCTTCGTTAACGAAGGTTGAGCCAGGGTCAATCGCCGGATACGCTTTTCCTTCCCCCACGCTTCCAGGCACTGTTCCGTAGGTCCTTCGTGCAGCGGGGTCTGATCCACGACCAGGATCTCCATGTCCGTCTGGCGCAGGTCGAGGATCTGCCCCAGGGTATCCAACAATACCCGCTCGCGGGCGAAGGTGGGGATCGCAATGGTCAGAGTTGGAAGCATGGCAGGCATCAATATAATCGCCAATCCCTTGCAGGCCAAGCAGATAATGAAGATGGAAACCAGCGGGTCAGGGTGGATTCGGAGGGGCGTGGATCAAATAGATTGAGCCATGCCCGGCCTGTACAACACGCTCCATGGTACGAAGCCCTTCCGCCTGATCAGGCCCAACGGTATATTGGCGCCAGAAATCCTCGTACCAGATCACCCAAACCGAGCCGGTACGCTGGCTTAAAAACACGTCCCACGCCTGGCGCGCGTCCTTCCCGACCAGGGGTAACAGCTCCACCTGTCGCCCGCTATTTACGTATAAGGCATCGGCCGCGTTGCTGGCTATGCGCTCCCCGTTCGGAATGGTTCGCAAAACCTGCACCAAACGATCGTTCTGCCACGCCGCCTGTGTGTACAGGCCCAAGCCTGCAGCATGACCCCGCACCACCAAGTTGGCCAAACGCTGCAAACTAAGCCCCAGAACGAGCGCGCCCAAGACAAGAGCAACGAGCGGCCCCGCCGGTCTGGCCATGGACGTACCGATGACGCTCAGTCCCGCCGAGAAGAGGATCACGACCGGGATCACACACGGGGAAAGCAAGCGAAAGTCCAGCACATCCACATAAGTGCGGGTGGCCAAGACGATCAACACCAGCGTATAAACCGCCGCCCAAGCCGCCAGCAACCCCACAGGGCGGCCCTCCGGTGGAGCTAGGCGTGAATTCCTGAAGTAAAGGAGCATCGCCAGCACCAGCACCGCCAGCACCAAGGCCAGACGCAGCCAGAGCGGCATGATAGCGGGGAAAAGAAACTGCGTGGCCACATCCAGCACTTGATACACGGCCTGAGGAACCTGATACGCCGGGGGCACACGGGAGCCCGACAACGAACCAACCAGGAAGAAGTTGCGCATCATCCATAAGGCCAGAGGCAGGAACGATCCACCCAAAATAATCAGGCGGAATATAAATTGACCAAAGGAAACTCGACTCCGGCACCAGGCCTCAACCAACCCCAAACCGACCAAAAAGACACACGCAACCCCGATATAACGCGTCATCATGGCCAGGGAGCACCACACCGACAGCAACACCAGGTGCCGCACCGAAGTGATCATCGGCGTGCGCAGCCAGGTGACCAGGAGGCTGGTCACGCAAAAAATGAACAACCCTTCGCTCAGCGCTGATGCGGCCATCAGGAAAAGGGTGGTGGAGGAAGCGCACAGGAAGAAGGCGTAATACCCGAACCACCCGCGCGGAATAATCAGGCGGACCATTCGCATCACCTGCACAAGCGTTCCGCCCAGCAACAGCATGCCCAGCAGACGCGCAGCATCCAGCATTTCAAGTCGGGTGGACCACATCACCAGCGCCAGCACGGCGGCATACAGGGGGGGCCAGAATCCTATGGCTGAGCCATCGTAGGCAATTACGCCCCCCCCCGCGGCCAAGGATGCGGCTGAGGCCAGATACGAGGCAGAATCCGGCAAAGTGGCCGGCCCGTACGGCTTGGTCACCCACCACAAACCTGCCATGGCGGCGAAGATGGTGACCACCTCGACAGACCAAGCAACGCGATTGACCCAAGAGTATGGTATTTTCATTTGACCACGCACTAATCTATCCAATTCAACAGGATCACTTGGTACAACCATGACGACACGGGCTTGCCTCCACCCAACCATCAAACCCTGAGTTGCCAGGGCCGAATACCCACCGGTCTAACCATCTGGCATTCATGTGTGGCTCCTTACTCACGCAAAGACAGGTGTATATCCTATCATCGCACCAAGTGGAGGTCCTACAAAAGTAACACTTCGGTCACCAAGACGCGTGATCAGGCTGATTCGACTTGCCCTACGACAGAACGCCGCGCTGTCGACCAGAATATGTTGTTACGGCCCCGGTTTGCGCAAGCGAATCACGCGAGAGCCAATCAAGTACTCCGCCCATCTACTGCGCGCGAGGCATGGAAGTAAATCCAGCAGGGCTTTTTCTTGCCCATAGGGAACCATCATGAGCACCTCGAAATCGGAGCGCGCCATCGCGTCTTCCAGGGCCGACATCGTCAATCGATTCAGACTCAAGATTCCATCGGACAAATCCAATAGTTCGGGCAGATCGGCGATTCCACGCTCCTCAAGAAACGACGCACATTGATCTTTCCAGAAATCTGTGACCGCTTGTTCTGAAAAGAAGCCGCAGGGCCAGGGGATTCTGACGAAATGCGCCACATGGGCGCCATACCGACTTCGGAAGGAGTCGTGGGTAATAACTGCTTCGCCGCCGGGTTTTAGCACACGGTACATAGCCGTGAGCGCCCCAACAACATCGGGCAAGTGCTCGAATACGGTATGCGAGATAATACGATCAAAATGGTTCTCCGGGAACGGCAAGTCGTAGACCGAGGCATGATGGAAATGGGTGTTTAGCAGTCCCCGGCGGCGGGCTCGCTCGGATGCGAACGCAATACGATTGGCCGCGATGTCGATCCCTTCTATTTCCAGGGGGGCAAGTTCCGCAACGGCAAGGGTAAAGGTGCCTGGACCGCAACCGATGTCGAGGATGCGGCGGTCGCGGAACCAATCATTTTCAACGCCCACCCTTCGGCACAGCGTTAAGAAATCGCTTGTGTCCTGGCTTTCAACAAAGGCCTCGATATCAAGAAATGTCGCCGGATCAAACGGGGATCGGTATAGGACATTGCACGCAGCAAGGCACATCTGCTCCAAGCGCTGCGTACGCGCGGAACCAATGAAAACGCGGACCGTTCGGCAGAACATGGATAGGCTGGCAACCAGCAGCAAGCGAACGTAGAAAGGGATCATCGGAAGCATCGCGCGTAAACGTGATCCGTAGGAACTCGAGAGTGGTTTCGAATAATTCATGAGATTTACGTGGTTTTCACCATCGGGACCTACCTGTCGAATCCTATGAATGCATGCGGCCAAACTTGATGCGGCGCCAAGGTCAGGTCAATTTGAGCGAACCCCGCCACATCGCCTCGCGGTTGCAGCGCGCGCCTTTGTCAGAGAAGACCGCGGGGCTATGGTCATTGTGGACTGGCTGTATGTGCAGGTTCACGCGTCTCTTGTCCTAATTTAACGAAGAGGAATGTGCCAGCATTAGCCCAGGCAAGGCAAGAGGAAGACAAATGATCTAAACACTTGTCGCGCGAAGGTGCGACGCCAAACAAACGACGGCTGGCACTTGGTTCATTGAATTTGGGGCGGAGCCTGGACCGCTCGGTTAATCTTGGTGCGGGTCACCGGTTGCTGCCCGAGGGACAAGTCGGGTGACGATTTCAACGTTCCGTCAAGTTGCACGGAAACTTGCCGGATGGATTGACAATCCGAGACGCACCCACGCTCCCAGATACATGAGTCGGTCAGGTCCGAATCCGCGGTACGCCTGGTAGACGGTTAGGCGAGCGGTAGCGGAGCGCCACCAACACCAAAAATAATGCACACGCCAACCCGCTCATAGAACGCCCCCACCGTTCTTCCGGCAAAAGTCGCCAGGCCACCGAAACTTCCTGTACACCGGTATCAAGCGATACCCCCAGGATACCATCCTGCGCATCAACCACAGCCGGCACATGCTGGTCGCCCACCCTGATTTCCCAGGCCGGAAAGGCCAGAACGGGCAATTTGAGGGTGAGGGGCTGCGGCACCTCCAAGCGCCATCGTCGTTCATGGATCGTCTGTAGCAGCGGGTAGGCCTCCACTCTCTTCCGCAAGCATTCAGCAGCAAAACCGCCCTCCTCCACATAGGCACGCCAGGCCGGCCCCAGGGTCCGGGGCATAGAGTAATTCTGGGTCTCCATACGTCCGAAATCCGGCCGACTGCCCACCTGCATAAGCCGTACTTGATAGGCTACAGCAAGCAACAGGGTACCGGCTAAGGCCAGCATGGGCAGGATCCGGGTCCAGCGTGCGGTAACCCCCGGGCCGCTTGGCCAAACCGCCGCCACGGTGGCCGCCCAACTCGCCACCAACAAGAAGCGGTGAGGCCAGGTCACCCAACGAAGCAAAGGCACGGCGTCCCAAATAAAGTAGGAGACTTCGCTCGCCAACAACAGCGCAACCCAGGAAAGCGCCAGCAGGGCCGCCCGGACCCGAACAGCAGGCGGCCAGGGACGCGGCTCCCGGCTTAAGGCCACACTGGCGAGCGCAGCCATGATCCAAGCCCAACCCCCGATGATCCACTGAAAACCACTCCACCACGCGCCGTGAATCCGGGAGGTGACCAGCGGCAAAATGAAACTGTTTCGCCAATTGAAAAACACCGGGTCATTAAACAAATCGGCCATCAGGCCCAGGGTGGCCGTGGCGGGAACAAGGTAGTAGGCGGATAAACCGAGGCCCAAAACCACCGCGATGCTCCACCGCACGCCGACGTCCAGCACAACACGCCAGCCGGCGGGCCCGTGCAACGCCCACAGGGCAAACGGCACCGTTAAGAACATGACAAAGGCCGCCAACTGGTGGGACAGACACAGAAGCGCAGCAGCCCCGGCCACACCCAGCGAGATTCCCCCGCGCGCGGGAGCAAGACGCAAACTGCAATCCATGAAAACAATGGCCGGAGCCAGGGCGAAGAAATACCGGATCAAAACCTGAAAGGAGAGCAGATGGAAACCATACGGAGAACCTTGTACAGCCCAGGCGGCCAGCAGGGCCGGAAGAAAGGCCATATATCGCCGCCCCACGGTATAGGTTGCCCAACCCACGGCGGCATACGTGATAAACAGGCCCGCCTTCATCGCCCACCAGGGGTCGGGGACCATCGCCATCAACACGGAAGTCAGATAGAAAAAGAGCGGGGAGGTATAAAGAAGAGACGGAGATCCCAGGCCCAGAAAAGATTGCTGGTCCCATCGAGGCACCCAGCAACCCTCGCGGAGGCTCTGATAAAAGTCCCACACCCATTGGTGATAGACCTTCAGGTCTTCGTACACCCATAGGGTATCCCAGGCAAACAGGGGCAGGTTGGCCAGCCAGGCTCCCACCAGACAACCGAGCAAGGCCCAGCTCCATTCCGAACGGACCCGCGCCGGGCGGTCCATATCGCGATGCGGACAAAATGGTGACATCAACTTCACGGGGCTACCTTGATATTTCCTGACCGCAGGCACAGGCCGACGGTGGCTCCAGGACGCAGAAACCTTCAGATCTTTCGAGCCACTCCCAACAATGAAGTGCCCCAGGGCAATGAGCGTCCGCGCCCCAAGCGGGGCGCCTCGAAGCGGAGCAGGGCATCCAACAGCGAATTAAGGACAGGTATGATTCTGAACTCATGTTCCAGCTCTTCCCGGGTCGGACTGGCGGCGGTGGCTCCGCCCCGGCGCCGCCGCGTAAGGTAGGCCAAGGGTAACAACAACGACATGAAAAAGCTCAATTGTTCGACCATGAAGCCCGCCTCGACCAAGCGGCGGTTGAGATCCACACGTTCATAGCGACGGCGATGACAGGACCATTCGTCGAAATAGCTCCACAATGACGCCAAGGCGGGAACGGTTAGAATCAGCAGGCCGCCGGGCTTCAGGATGCGATGAATGGCCTGAAGGATGGCGGCGTCGTCATCCAAATGTTCCAGGACATCGAACAGACAGACCATATCGTACGCTTCGTTTTCCTGAAGATGATGCACATCGGCCTGAATGAGCTGACAGCGAACACGCTGCCGGGCCAGGGCCAGCCCTTCAGAAAAAAGATCCATGCCGATGACGTCGCCCCGGTGGCACACCCGCTCCACGGTACGCAGCGTATTGCCGGTCCCACACCCGATCTCGACCACGCGATAGGGTGGATGCAGACGAGGTTCAACCCGGTCCAACACCGCACCTATGACGCGATTGCGGGCGCGGAACCAGAAGTGCCGGTCCTCCCGTTCACACAGAACGCGAAAGGCCTTGGCATCGTAGGTGGGGTTATCGCTCATGCCGCCGAACTCCTCGAGGTGGAAAATGAGCGCACCGCATCGATAACCCGCCCCTGCTGATCTTCGGATAAGCCATTGTAAAAGGGCAGGCGCACCAAGCGATCGCTCACATCCTCGGTAACCGGACAATCACCTGGTTTCCCCCCGCTTCGGCGACCCATGTCGGAAAGATGAAGCGGCAGATAGTGAAATACGCTCACCATGCCAAAACTCTTCAGGTGGGCAATGAAGGCCTGGCGGAGCGCCAGGGTGGGCATCAGCAGATAATACATGTGAAACGCCTGGTCGCAATGGGCTGGAATGACGGGCCGCCGCACCCCCTGCCGCTCTGCCCACGCAGCCAATTCCGTATCATAACGCTCCCACAGAGCCCTCCGACGAGCCTGGATGGACGGCCACGCCTCCAACTGACCAAAAAGAAACGCGGCCAGCACATCACTCATCACATAGCTGGAGCCGATGTCCACCCAAGAGTATTTATCCACCTGGCCCCGGAAGAACCGGCTCCGGTCGGTGCCTTTCTCCCGGATAATTTCCGCGCGCTCAATGAACTGCGGATCGTTGATGAGCAGGGCGCCGCCTTCTCCGCAGGTTATGTTTTTGGTTTCGTGGAAACTCTGGGTGGCCAGACACCCCCAGGTACCCAGCCAGCGGCCGCGGTACTTGCCGAACAAACCGTGCGCATTATCTTCCACCACGGGTACGCCATGCCGGGCCGCAATGTCCAGGATCGCGTCCATCTCACACCCCACCCCGGCGTAATGAACCGGCACCACCAATTTGGTGCGGGGTGAAAGGAGCGATTCCAAGGCGCGCTCATCCATATTCAGGGTGTCCGGGCGAATATCCGCAAAAACCAGGCGGGCCCCGCGCAGGGCAAACGCATTGGCGGTGGAGACAAAGGTGAAGGAGGGCACAATCACCTCGTCACCGGGTTGGATATTCAGCAGGAGGGCGCTCATTTCGAGGGCGTGGGTGCAGGAGGTGGTGACCAGCGCGCGGGGCACGCCGAGCACCTGCTCCAGGAAGCCATGGCAGCGCTTGGAAAAGGTCTGGTCCCCCGCGATCTGTCCGATGGTCATGGTCTGGAAAATATATTCCAGCTCCCGACCCTGCAGCGACGACTGGTTAAAGGGGATGGCGGGTTTCATATTGAGCGACTAATGCTCCTGTATGCGGAGTTCCTGCAATGACTTGCCATAGGCCAGAACCAAGCGCTTGACCCCCTTGATGTGCCGGGCAATACGCATCAATTCCTGCACCATCCTGGGCACCAGCAGGGCCCGGCCATAACGACCAGACCATGCATAAGCCGGACGAACGGCTAAATGCAGCACAAATAGTGCATCGGCCGGAACGCGGAAAAACATCATGGCACCACACAACACGGGGGCATCCGGTTTGCTTTCATCCAAAACATAGAGGGTTTGAACATGCTCCAGCTTTCCCACCGACACCCGGAGCATTGCACCATGCTCATGCAGCACCGGACGTCCGTAGAGGCTGATCACCTCGACGATGCGCGCGCGCACGGCCGACTGCCGCGGGTTGAAAAACAGCAATTGCTCGACCTCGGCCCGATAGTCGACGCCCATGCTGGAGACAAAGGCAAATCGGCGGTCGGCGGCGGCCGTTCGCTGGCGAGGCCTGCTCACCCGACCCGACCGGGCTGCCAGCGGATCAGGGTGCCCCCCCAAGAATAGCCCACCCCGAACCCCACCAGCATGACCCGCATCCCTGGCTTCAATTTGCCCTCCTGTTCCGCTCTTTTGAGGGCAATAGGAATGGTGGCCGAAACCGTATTACCGCTGTCGGCCAGGCTTATATAGAAGCGATCTTGGGGAACCCCGCATTTGGCTCGCAGATGATCCAGCATGTACTGATTCGCCTGGTGAAAAACAAACAAGTCCACTGCTTCGGACTGCAGGCCGGCCTGCTTCAGCAACTCTTCGATGCACGAGGGCACGACGCGCAAGGTGAACGTGAAGATTTCCGGGCCATTCATGAAGAGCCTGGGCAGGCACGCGGGCGCATCAGCTCCGGCCCCACCGCAGGGTCGCCTGGCGCCTCCGTGTTCAACGACCAGGTTTAAGGCCCCGGCCCCGTCCGTGCCGTAAACAAATGGACCGACCGACGGCTGGTCAGCAACCTCGCGAACCCGCAGGACCGTCGCCGCCGCACCGTCCCCGAAAATGGTCCGGACATTCTTATCCTCCGGCCGGATGAATTTGCTGTAGGTCTCAGCGGTCAACAGCAAGACACACCTGGCCTGTCCGGTTTCCAGCAATCCCTTGGCCAGGCCAAGGCCATAAATGTAGCCGGAACAGCCAAGATTCATGTCCAAGGCACCCGCCTGCCTGGGTATACCCAGCCGGTGCTGCATCATGCAGGCGGTGGTCGGCAAGGCATAGTCCGGGCTCTGGGTGCAAAAAATGACGTAATCCACTTCGTCCGGACGAGCGCCTCCCGCAGCAAACAATCGCTGCGCGGCCTGCACCGCCAAATCGGAAGCGCACTCATCGGGCCCTGAAATATGGCGGCGGTATATTCCGGTTTTCTCGGCTATTTTGCCCACCGACCATTCCGGGAATTGCTCGGCCAGCTGCTCGTTGGTCAACACCTGCTCGGGCAAATAATAATCTATCGCGCTAATGTAGGCGTCCATGGGTTTAGCTTATCTGGCGGTATAGCCACCATCAACAACAAGCGTGCTGCCGGTGATCCAGCGACTGGCCGGGGCAAGCAGGAAGGCAATCGCACTGGCAATGTCCAGCGGACGGCCCAAGCCCAGGGGATGGCTCGCCACGATGCGCTCCACCTGGGCCGGCGGAAGCGAATGCTTCACTTCCTCCCACATGGCCGTCTCGACGAAACCCGGGGCAAGGCAATTTACCCGTATGGCTTCCGGGGCCAGTTCCAGCGCAAGAGATTTGGTCATGGCCACCAAGGCACCCTTGCAGGCGGAATACGCGGATCGAGCCGGTTCCCCCACCAAGCCCATCACCGAGGATAAAAAGACTATACTTCCCGAGGGTGCGCGGACGCTTTTCTGCCGGAATCCACGCGTCAACGCAAAGGCCGTCTTGACGTGTACGGCCAGCATGGAATCCAAATGAGCCTCGTCCATGGTCCGGATGGTCATCAGGCTCTGAACCCCGGCCGCATGAACGAGTCCGTTTAAGGCTCCGCCTTGTTCGGCCACTTGCTTCAACCAAGCCGGGATGCCATCCACCTGCTTGACCAGATCGCGAAGCTCAACCCTGTGATCCTCGCCCGCCAATTCCCGGGCCACTTCGTTGAGCCGGTCTTCGCTTCGCCCCACCAAAACCACCCGCCCACCCAGGCGGCTGATCAACAGGGCCGCCTCCCGACCCAAGCCGGAGGAGGCACCCGTGACCAGAATACGGTGACCCTGCAAGCTAAACGGAAATGGGAAGCCATCCGTCATTCATTTCACGATACGCGATCGCCCAGCAAGGCTATCAAATCACTCACGGTACGCGCCTCGGCAATCTTGGTGGCGCTGACCGAGACCCCGAACATTTTATCCGCCAGACCGATAAAGGAGACGACGGCCAGGGAGTCCCATTCGGCAATCGAGTCCAGCTTGTCCTCCGGCTTTAAACGACCAGGCTCCCGGTCCAACAACTCCTCCAACGATCTCAGAAAATCGGAAGTGGTCACGGCTCGCCCCTTTCATTTTTGTGGCAGGCTTACTTTATGCAATTCCGGCATCAGCTACAAGGTCGAACCGGCCTTGGCATGCCAATGATAGGAAAGAGTCGGCTGGGAAAATCGGAAGCCCATGGCCGCGTATAAATTCATCACCGCCGTATTCCCCGCCCCTATCTTGGCCGTCACCCGGCGCACGCCCGCCCGTTTGAATTCATGCATCAAGCTCACGTACAAGACGGCGCCGGAAACCGGCGAGCGGGCGGGGGCACGAACGGCGGCCAGGCGCAGATCGGCCGTTGTGTCCGTCACTTCAGCGTGTAGAAAGCCGTCCACCGACGCCCCGGTGCGGTGGACATAGACCCGCGTGGTGGGCCGGGGCTGATCCAGCGCCCGCTCCATCCATTGTCGGTAGCGCAAACCCGCACGAGCGCTGGGGATGAGCGGGTCGTTATGAAAACGCCCGAACGAGAAGGATGATTCGGCAATGTGCAGAATGGTTTCGCGGTCTTCAGGCTGGGCCAGATGCAGCGGTTCATCCAACGGGGGCAGCGAGGCCTGGCGCAAATTCGGCAAGGTTACGCACAACGCGTAGTCCACAAAGTGAAACCCCAGGTGAGACAGATGGCTTTGTGCCATAAAATCCTCTCCGGGCACGGTGCACGAAACCAGACGCACCCGATGTGCGGCCACCCAACGCTCAAGACCGTGCAGCCAGGCGGGACCGGCCTGGGGCCGTGGTGAGGGCAGCCGATATTCAGCCACCCCCCACCCCATGGTCGAACTGTCCCATGGCACATAGGCAATTCGTCCCCACTCCATCGAGGGATCCTCGGATAAGGGCACGAATTCCAGCTGAAAGTTCGAGGACATGAGGGGTGGCAAGGGTCAGCCCACGTCCGACGTGACCTGCCGGATGGCATAGGGCGGGCGATCCATGCTCCGGAAGTGCATACGGGCCAGGTATTCTCCGATAATGCCAAGCGCGAACAATTGCGCCCCTGAAAAAATGGCGATGGTGGAGGCGAGGAAGGGGAAACCCGCCACGCTGTCACCCGTGATCAGATACCGCCCCAAAACATAGGCCAGCACCAGAACGCCAAACAGGGTGAAGGTGAAACCGATCAGGCTGGCCAACCGCAAAGGCGCCGTGCTGTAGCCCGTCATCATATTGACCGCGTGCATCATCAGCTTGCCGAAGGTGTAATTGGACCGACCGGCCTGGCGCTGTCGGTGCGCCACCTCCGCCGCCGCAAAACGAACGGTGCCCCAGGTCAGCAATACATCCAGGGAAAGAAAGGGACTGCGGTAATCAGCGAAGGCATCCCGCAGGGAGGTACGGAAGGCCCGGAATGCACTGGCATGCTGCACCATGGCGATACCGGTGGCACTCTGGAGGGCCCGCTTGGTGACCACCGAAGCCAGGTCACGCCACACGCCATGTTGCTGCTGGCTCGGAGTGCCGTAGACCACATCGGCGCCTTCCTTCAGCTTTTGCAGCAAACGCGCAATTTCATGGGGCGGGTGCTGCAGATCGTCGTCCATGGTAACAATAATCTCATGGCGGGCCATGCGTATACCGCACAACAACGCGTTATGCTGGCCATAATTCCGCAGCAGATCAATCCCCCGCACATACGGATGCTGAGCTCGCAAGGCCTGGAGCACGGACCAACTTGAGTCGCGGCTGCCATCGTTCACCAGGATGATTTCAAAATCCCGGGCCAGCGAGGGCAGAACGCCCCCCAACTCGCGAATCAGGTCGGGCAGCGACTCCGCACTGTTGTAAACAGGGATGACGACGGAAAGAGACGGTACACGTTCTGGCAGGTCGGTTTGCATACGCTGATCTTTATGGTTAGGCATTGTCGCGGCGATATGCAAGCTTGCCCATGACAACCAGGCCGGTTCAGCGGTAACTCCCTTATTGACAAGCCCGATGAAATATCTGCCTCTATGCCCATGTCCGGCATGATTCAGATCGGCGTGCCGTCACGAAGGGCAACCCGGGTGGGAGTCGGGCTCGTCGTGGTCCTCGCCTTTGCCATACGCCTTGGCTTCAATATCGTTTTCCAGGGCTTGTCCTCCGGACCGGATCCTGCCGTGGGATCAGATCACGTGGACTATGATCGCCTGGCGCGCAGCCTGGCCCAAGGCCAAGGTTACCGGCTCAGCCCGCAGGAACCGCTGACGGCCTTTCGCCCTCCCGGCACCTCGTTCCTGCTGGCTTTGCTCTACCGGGGGTTGGGGTACCATTACGCGGTGGTGCGGGTGGCGTATTCTCTGCTCGGGGCGGCGACCTGCCTCCTACTTTGTCTGTACGCTCGCACGGTCGTCGGCCCGCGCTGGGCGCTCGGGGCCGCGCTCCTCCTGGCCCTCGATCCCGGACATGCTTACTACAGCATGCATTTCTTCTCCGAAACACCCTGGACGTTCTTTGTCATGCTGGGTCTTTGGCTGGGGGAGCGCGCACGGGCGGCCGGGCGATTCTCCTGGCTCGGTCTGCAGGGATTGAGCTGGGGCATCGCGGCCTTGATCCGCCCCCCCGCCCTGATCATCCCCTTCATCCAGGCCGGTCTGTTCTGGCTCCAGGCCCCCCGACGAACGGCGGCCTGGGCACGCTGGCTCCTGCCCGCCCTGGTGACCGTGGCGGTGGTGGCGCCGTGGACCCTTCGGAATGCGCAGGTGTTCGGGCGGCTGGTGCTGATTTCCAACCACGGCGGCACCACCTTCTACGGCGCGAACAACGAAGTGGTGCTGACACAGCCGGAATTGGCCGGGCGCTGGATTGCCCCGCCCTTATGCCCGCAGTATGAGCAAATCAGGTCGGCCGGGGATGAGGTGGAACGTGACCGCAAGGCCAAGGCGCTGGGCTGGGCCTTCGTGGGCAGCCACCTGGCAGAAATGCCACGATTGACGGGGTGGAAATTTATCCGCCTGCTGAACCCATGGCCCGACACGCCCAACCGCATCTTCAATCATGCCGTGGCCTGGTCATCCGGACTTCTGCTTCCCTGGTGGCTGGCAGGAGTGTGGCGCTTGCTCCGACGTCCCAGCGGACCGGCCAAGGTGCCGATTCTGGCCTGCCTGATCATGCTGGGCTTTACCACCCTGATGACCTATGGCGACCATCGGTTCCGGCTTTCGATCGAACCGGTGCTGGTGCTGCTGGCCATCCTGGGGCTTCAAGGCGTTGCGTCTAAACGTAATCCCCCGGCGCCGGGACCGGCTAGTGCCCGGCCCACCGTTCCTTAATGGCGTGGTAGAGATTGGACGCGGAAAGGTCATGCATTTCTTCCGTCCAATGGGGATCGTAAGGCAGCAATTGGTGATCCGCGCCAATACGCAATGTATCGGCTTTAAAATCCACAAAAATCAGATCGTGGCCATTGTCCAGTTCCACAAAAAGGGTCCGCAGATCTTCCCTCAGGGGCTGGGCCATTTGTACCAACATCAGGCCGCGGGGATTCCGGCGGAGGAACTCCTGATGAAAGTCCCGCACCACCTTCAGGGTGGGCCCCCATAGTGCACGGGCGGCCTCAACCTCCTGCTCGTTTCGGCCTTCCACCGGTACGGCCGTGGTTGCAACAGGCGTCGCAGGGGGCTCTTCTGGACCCCGGCGGACCGCCATCTGCAGCATCATGGGATAGAGCCTTCGGTACAGAAGCGAGTAAAGATAGACGTGGTCCTTGACCCATCGCTTGCCCTTGAAATCCGGCAAGAGTCCCCCGGATTTTCCACTCAGGAAAATGGTGTCGTCGTTCGCATCATTATCGCACAGGGTAAACACAATCACATCCGGCTGGTACACATCGTAGTGCTCAAGGGCCCGCTTCACCGATTGGCGGGGCCCCCACCCCCCTACCCCGGCATTTAGGACCAGCCAGCGATTCGTTCCCTCGTTCAGCAGGCGGGAAAGTTTGGCCGCGAATATGTGGTCGTCTTCCAATCCGTACCCGAAGGTGAACGAATCACCGAGCAGCAAGACATGATGATCCCCGGCTTCCGCGGGATCCTGCTCCGGACCCCGCAAGGCCAGGCGGTTCAATCGGGCCGTCCAGGTCACGTCGGAGTTATTGTATTGATATAGCTGGGTGAAACTGGGGCGATGGGCAAATCCATAGGTTTTATCCGGCACCAACCAGCGCGGGGATTCACGCTGCGGGGGCAGCACCATGCGCGCCATCAATTCTCCCACGGCCAGGATGATGACGAGGGTAAACACCATCAGCATCAGTCCAAAGAATATTTTCTTGGGACCAGACAAGGTTTCGTTCGTATGCATAGTCCTACCGTATCAAGAGTGCTCGGGCTTCGCCAAGGCATGATAGACCTCGCGCAGTTTCCGGGCACTGGCCGTCCATCCGAAATCACGTTCCACCCGGGCCCGGTTCCAAGCGCCCATGCGCTGGCGCACCTGCGGCTGGGCCAGTAACCGCAGGAGGGCCTCGGCCATCGGCCGAACCTGTCCCACCGGGACCACCAGGCCACCAGGGACCTCCTGAAGGTCGGAATCGGAAGCCGGGTTGGACTTCGCATCGGGTGACCAACCGATCAACCCAGGCACCCAGTCGGTACGGGTGACCACCAGCGGCAGGCCGCTCGCCATGGCTTCCAGCGCCACAAAGGAGAAGGATTCGTAATCACTGGAGATTACCTTGAGGTCGGCCGCGGCATACAGATCGGCCACATCCCGAAAGGCGACTTCACCCAGGAAGTGCACGCGCTCCGCCACGCCAGCGGCCACGCACCGGGTGCGTACCTGCGTTTCCAGGGGGCCGCTGCCGGCGAAAACCAGCCGGGCCTGCGGCACACGCTCCATCACACTCCGGAAGGCCTCCACCAACAGGTCGTGATTTTTCACGGATTGGAAACGCGCCACAAAAACTATGACCAGATCATCAGCCGCCCAGCCATACCTGGCGCGAACCCCGGTCGCATGGGGCCGGAACATGGTGACATCCACCCCGTTGGGAATATTGTGGCAATCCACCCGCAGCCCGGCCTGCACCTTCTTCATGGTTGCCCCGCTGGCGATCACGGCATCCGCGCGGCTCAGCGCGCCTTGCGGGTCATAGAAATCAGGAGCGGTCAGCCGCATGCAAACCGGCCGAGGCGACACCCGGGCCCGGCGTTCCATGGCCTTCCAATATCCGACAAAAAAAGGCAGCTCACACACCTGAATGACATCAAATTGGTCCCGGCGCTGGAACGCCCAGCGGGCGGCCCGCCATTCAAAGCATTTGAAATCTGCGATGCGAAGACGCCAGCCGCCCGGGGTCTTATCCCACGGGAACCACCCGAAGTAGGGTGTTCGCACCTGGGCCTGCGCCACCTGGACGCGAGCACCGGTTGGCAGGGATGGCCACCATGCGGACGGCCCCAAGCGAGCCCGCCCGAAGAGCGGCAACCCCGTCAAAAGGGTGATATTGCAATCCAAGTCCGCCAGGTGGCGGGCCATTTCCAAGTCAAAGGTCTCCCCGCCCCCGCGCACCATGGAGGCCATGCGGTTGATGAATAGGATTCGCATTGTCACCGTGATGTCCCCGACTTCAGCAGGCGGCCAACCTCGGTCTTTATTCTAAGGGCGCACACCTCCCGGCTGAATTCCGCCACGGCTCGTTCACGCGCCCGTCGTCCATAGGCCTTGCGCTCCTCCTCCGATGCCAAAGCCTTCGCCACGGTCTCCGCCAATGCGCGGCCATCTCCGGGCTCCACCACCCAGCCACAGCCTTCGGTCGTGGCGGGCAAATCAGCCACCCGGGTAACCACCAGGGGTTTACCCATGGCCATGGCTTCAAAGACCTTGATGGGCATTTGCGATTGCGCCAACAGCGTGTCCCGCAACGGCAAAACCACGAGGTCGCCCACATCGAGATAAAGAGGCATTTGTTGGTGAATTTCCGCATTCCGCGCCGAACCGTCATGCAGGCCTGCCCCCGCCACCGTCACGTAATCGCGATAGCGCGGATCAGCCTGGAGTGCGCTCAAGTGCTCGGTAATAGGGCCCACCACCAATAGACGATTTCCAGCGTCGCCGATCTCCGCCAGGGCTTCGAGAATCTCTTCCACGCCCTTGTGCGGTCGCACCACGCCCCCAAACACGATGACCCGACAGCCCGCCAGACCAAGCGCGGCTTTTAAGGCCGCCACCCGATCGGCCGGTTGCGGCTGGAAAAACTGGCCATCCACCCCCGCGTGCTGGATTTCACCACCGAATCGTCGCTGTAAAAAAGTCGTGGTGGACCACACCGCATCAGCATCCTTGATCTTGCTCTCCACCCATCCAGTGTACGGCTCCTCCAACGGATGATGGGCGTGCAAAAGCCAGGACCGCCAGCGCTCCCTGCGCGTCTTTTGCTGCCACACGGCCCCATCCCACTCATCCAGATAAACCGCCACCGGCACTCCGCGGCGCGCTCGCTCGGTCAAGGCAACGGGTACGGTGTCGGCAAAGGCCTTGACGGCTACGATGACATCACCGGCCAGCGCGCGACCCAACCGACGCCGTTCCCAGGCAAAGTCCGGCCAGCGATAGAGACGTCCGGCCGGAAGCGCCCGAAAAGGATAGGCATCGCGATACAGGCTACAAACACCACGCCCGAAATCAGGGCCCACGATTTCCGTGGCATAGTCGGGTAGTAACAGATCGGCCAGTTTAAGGGCGGCGCCGATCACGGGCGAGCCGATGTCCGGCACCAGAAAAGTTACCAGCGGTCGCATCAACCGCCCGCCCTCAGTGCACGACCAACTTCCTGTCCCGCCCGGAACGCAGCATCCGACCACAGGTAATTCCACCGCCCGTAGAGTCCGGTCGTGATGATGCCCCGCCCGGCCAGCCAGTCCGCGATGCGTTGCACGGCCGCCGCTCGCCCCAACGTGGGTATGGGATAGGCATGGGAGGCGATCACATGGTCCACCGCCAGCACCTCGCGCTCGGGATCAAAACCCAGCAAACGACTCATATCCAAAACGGTTTGCCGTTGCAGAGCCGGTACATCAAAGACTTCATCATCACGGCGGAAGATCTCGGTCTGCAGGGAGGTTGTGCCGGGAGGACAACCGGCCGGGGTCACGTTGCTCATGACCTTGACCCGGGAGACGGGAATCTCCGGGTCATAAATGTAAAACCAGTGATGGGGGCAAAGCCCGGGGCGATTGATCAGCACATTGATCCCCAGCATCTGGGTGTGGCGCAGACTCGCGGCGTCGGCGCGCAGCCCATCCGGCACGTCCTCCATGCACGACAACAGGACCGGCAGGGGAATCGTACTCACCAGACGACCATAGGAGGCCGTCCGGCCATCGGCAAAATGAAGGGACTTGGAGCGGGCATCCACCCTGACCAGGCGGGCGTTCAGCCGGATATCCAAACCATCGAATAGCGCGCGATGAAAAGCAAAGAAGCCGCCGCGTTCAGGATACCGGAAACTGGAGAAAACCGATTGTTTCTCATCCAGGGGCGCAATGGCTCCGTGAATGATGCGCTCCATCTGGGACGGCAACAGCCGGCCGGACAACCAATCCGTATCCATGGCCTCCATGGGGGTACGCCAATACTTATCCGTATACTGCCGGTAGAACTCCTCGGCGAGGAAAGGCCCATACTGGAAGTGAATCCACTCCGCATAGTGAGCCGCCGTCTTCCCTTGATGCGCCACCTGCGCTGCCACCAGACCGTTCAGAGCGCGAATGCGCAACTCCGGCGGCAGCTCGCGTAAGTGATTTTGCACCGGATAGGTGGTCCAGTGACCACGCCAGTAATTTGCCACGCGACTTTGCGGAATGGTGACAACCCGGCCCGCGGAGGCGGCAATCTGTTCCTGCCAGGCCACATCCTTGGTATGGCTGATGTGCGCGCCCTCGTCATAATGAACACCGTGCTGCTCATGCGACCATACATGGCCGCCGGGATGAGCCTTGGCTTCGTACACCACGGAGCCCGGGAGCTCGCGAGCACAACCCGCTCCGCTGAGGCCGGCACCGAGAATGGTAATGGGGGCATCGTTCATGATTCAGCCTTCTTGATTTGTACCCGCGATGACGACCGTCCCCCCAGGCGGCTTCACAGAACATCCCCCTCGCACACCCGCCGCAGCCCTTCCATCCAGTTCACGGAGGGGATCCAGCCCAACCGGGCACGTGCCTTCGTGATATCCGCCACCTGAACATCCGGCTCACCGGGACGACGGGGCCGCCCGCCCAGATCAAACAGGGCCTCCGCTTGAAAATGTCGGGCGATCCCCCTCAGCACATCCGCCACCAGCACCGGTTCTCCGCGTCCGAGATTGAATGCTTCAAATCCATCATGCCGCTGCTCTGCCGCCAAAACGATGGCCGCCACCACGTCGTCAATATAGACGAAGTCGCGTTTTTGCAGCCCGTCTGTAAACTGAGCCCTCTGACCGCGGCGCGCACATTCCACGGCGAAGGGAATGAGCATATCCCCCTTTTGTCCTGGACCATATATGATGAAGGGACGCAACCAGGTGACTGGGAGACCCGACTTCATGCTCCAGGACTGGGCCAGCTCACGGGCCGCGCGTTTAGCCCAGCCGTAAGGCGAGAGTGGCATCCGGGGTGGATCCTCTTCGCTGATAACTCCGTCCCGCCCGCCGAACTCCTCCGCCGTCCCCATAACCACCGCCCCGCGCAACCCCCGCTCGGACCAATGGTCGAGGAGCTGGGCAAATGGACGGATCTGCTCCACCTGGAGGCCGTACCCCTGGAAGCGGCGCATATCCCAGGCGAGATGAAGCAGCACGAACGGCGCTCCCGGTTGAACCGATTCCGGCAGCAACCGGCTGACATCCTCCAAGTCGGTTTGCACATAGGTTACGCCCGGCAGGCGGCCCCCCGCATGCGGAATCCGGTCAATGGCCACAACCTCGCGGCCCGCCGCAGCCAAAGCCGCAACCAACCGCCGCCCGAGGAAACCCTCAGCACCTGTTACCACAAGATTCATAGCGGCCCGCAACCCTGGGTGCCGGATCCTTCAGCCTGCCGGTTTAGGGGCTCCCCTACCATCTGACCCACGGCGCCTGGCCGCTGTCATAAACTTTTTCCAGCGTTTCGCGATCGCGGATGGTATCCATGCACTGCCAGAAACCACCGTGTTTATAGGCCGCCAACTGACCATCGCGCGCCAGCTGGGTCAAGGGCTGTGATTCCAGGCTGTAATTGTTCCCGGCCGGCAGACGGCTCAGGAACTCCCGCCGGAACATAAAGTAGCCGCCGTTGATGAAGTCGTGGTGCAGGGGCTCTTTTTCCTGGAACGATTGCACCTTGTCGCCCGCCACAATCTCCAGGGTGCCGAATCGGGACGGGGGATGCACGGCGGCAATGGTGCCGATCTGCCGGTGCTGCAGATGAAAATTGAGTTCCCGGGCGAGGTCGATATCGCACACCCCGTCGCCGTAGGTCAGGCAGAAGTGCGGAGCATCCAGATACGATTCAACCAGCTTCAGCCGGGTGCCGGTCAGGCTGGTTTCGCCGGTCTCGACCAGGGCGATTTCCCAGTCCGGGGTCTTGTCCGCCTCATACGTATATTGGCCGGACCGGCTGTTGATACGCACGCTCGAGGTGTGCTTCAGGAGATTCAGGAAGTAGTCCTTGATGACATACCCCTTGTAGCCCAGGCAGACCACGAATTTTCGGAACCCATAGCTGCTGTAACACATCATGATGTGCCACAGAATGGGTTTGCCACCCACCGTGACCATGGGCTTGGGAATAACCTGGGTTTCCTCCATCAACCGGGTGCCCCGCCCCCCGGCCAGAATGACCACCGGAATATCGCGCGGTTGAATTGTCTTCGTTGTTTTCTTGCCACTCATGGGTCACTCCTCATTTTTTGCGCCGGGGGACGCGGATGGACGCCGGGGTCGGCATGAATCTGCCGCTGCATCCCGCGTGATTCCGCGTCCATCGGCCATCAGATCCCGTTCGCCCACCGCTGCCCGCTTGCCCGGGCCGCTTCACCATACGCCGCAATCTCTGCATCCAGCGCCGCACGCACGGCCTCCGAGCGCCGACCCGCCGCGATCAAGGCGCGATAACCTTCCACCGTCCTGCGCACCGTGTGATCAAAGTCCCACACCGGCCCCCACGGCAGACGGCTCACCGTCTTGTCTATGTTCAAACTCAAATAGTGCGCCTCATGCGGCTGGCCGGGACGACCGGTGAACGTCCACGCCCCGGAGCCCCACGCGGCCACCACGCGATCCGCCAGGTCCGACACGGGACGGGCCGCTTCCGCGCGGGGTCCGAAATTCCACGCCTCCGCATAGCGACGCGCCTCCTTCCCCAACAGCCGCGCCCCCAGCCACAAATAACCGGAAAGCGGCTCCAGCACGTGCTGCCAGGGCCGGGTGGCCTGCGGGTTGCGCACGGGAATGGACGCGCCCGCCATCAATGATCGCATCGCGTCGGCCAGGATGCGATCCTTCGACCAGTCGCCGGGCCCGATCACATTGCCCGCGCGCGCACTGGCCAGACCAACCCCGGTCCCCTCACTAAAAAACGAGCGGCGGTAGGAGGATACCATCACCTCGGCACAACCCTTGGAAGCGCTGTAGACGTCGTGCCCGCCCATGGCATCATTTTCGCGATAGCTGTAGTCCCACTCCCGGTTCTCGTAACACTTGTCGCTGGTCACCACCACCACCGCACAGGGCCGACCGGCAACTCGAATGGCCTCCAGCACATGGACCGTGCCCAGGACATTGGTGGCCGTCGTCTCCACCGGTATCTCATAGGAGCGGCGCACCAGGGCTTGGGCGGCCAGGTGGAAAACCACCTGCGGGCGGGCCGCTTTCACCACCCGCCGGACCAGGCCCTCATCGCGGATATCGCCTTCGATATGGCGCACCGTTTCGGCCAGGCGCCCCCTGACAAAAGGGCCCTGTTTTTGATCGGCCGGCAGGGCCAACCCCGTCACCTCGGCGCCCAGATGGGTTAACCAGCGGGTGAGCCAGGCCCCCTTAAAACCGGTGTGACCGGTAATCAGCACGCGGGTACCCTGAAAAACTCCACCAAAGGGTTGTTTCACATTTTTCATGCAGCTATATCTTTTATTACACCGGGACCCGGTGGCTCCTGCCCATGATCGGCGAACCTCTTCCGCAAAAATGACCGGTCCAGCGCATGCCGACAAATCAGCAACACATCGTCCAAGGTCGGCAGTCGCGTCCCTACCGGGTTATCTTGTGCATCATCTGCCATTGATTGGCCTCTTCATGGGATGCAAACCGGAAGATGCCCTTGGGTTGCCCACGACGTCTTCCACCCCAGTTTTCGCCCATTTTTAAAAAATCGGCTCCAGCCTCTAAATTGACGGGCCCTCGCCTTTGCCGCCCCACCACCTTGGCCGGCACATCATCCCACTGCTCGGATGTCTCGCGAACCCCATCTTTCATGGATTTACTCTACGGATGGCGACGGCGATTTACAAGCAGAGGTAAAACCCGGGCAAGGGGCGGATAGGTTGATGGGGGAATTGGACGATTGGCCCATTCGTGGTTCAAACCTTCTCCATCCATGTACATCTGCGCTCATCTGCGGTTAAAAACTCTTCTCTTCGATTGCGATATCCGATACTCGTTATTCACACCGTATGACCAACCAGCCCCGCATCCTGATGTTCCTGACCAACGCCCGCCGGGACTGTGCCGCCCTGGCCCTGGAGATGCTGGAGGCCAGCGGATCGCTTCCGGTTTTCGACCGGGTGGTATTTCTGCTGAACGGAGTGACGGACCAACACATGCGCTTTGTGGACGGATTCATCACCGCCCATCCGGAGGTGAAATTCGACAAGGTGCTGGGTCCCGGCACCCGTCCCGACGGCATTGCCTGGATGCAAAATGAATGCATCCGGCGCTACCCCGACAGCTTGTACATGAAAATTGACGAGGATGTCTTCGTGCCCGCGGGCTGGGCCGCCCGCATGGTGGAGGCCTATGAAGCCAACCGGCATCGCGGCAATCTCGGCCTGATTTCGCCCCTGCTGCCCAACAATGCCCTGGGCCTTCATCAACTGTGCACCGAGTTCTATCCGGACTTGCTGGATCAGCACCGCGCGTTGTTTCATCGCGATCCCGAACCCGAGCGGGCCAGCTTCACCTGGCACAGTCCGGCCGTGGCCGAATGGGCCACCCGCGCCTTCCTGGCCCTGGATGATGCCAATGCCCGCCATCGGAACCTACTCATGCAGCGGGGCCTGGACCGCTACCTGGCGTTTACGCGCCCCTTCAGCATCGGTTGCATTGCCTACGATTACGCACACGTGCAACGCATGGGCGGCATTCCCCGCACCGACGAACCGGGCTGGTGCGATTGGGTCGAGAAAAACGCGCAGACCCATGTGCTTGATCGCTCGCACATTGTCCTGCATTACTCGTTTTTCATTCAGCAGGAATGGCTGGATCGGACCACCCTGATCGAGGATATCCGCCGGGCCAACCGGCCGGACACCCTGCGCCTGCGCGATCGGTTGCGCTGGTCGCAAGCCGGGCGTGTGGTCCGGCAAATTCCGGGCATTTTGAAGCGGCGCCTGGCCCGCACCTGACCGCGGCCTACCGGCGCCGGAGAACCAGGGCGGCCCGTTGCTTCCACAAGCCCACGCAGGCGGGGTATCGACGCAGGCCTTCACGCACGAACCAGCGGGCGCGATCACGTTGGCCCACGGCCCGCCAATGAGCCGCGTCTTCCACATAGGCTTCAGCCACGATGCTCCGCATTTCGGCCCGCGTCACCAGACCCTGCCAATACCCCTTGTCCAGAATGCGCTCCAGGGTATTCACGTTGCGCGGCGCACGTTTCCATTTCTTTACACTCACGCTGTAATCGGAGCGACGATAGGACGCCAGCACCTCGGGTATAAAGCCGATGGGATGACGGCGCGCGATGGACAGGAAAAAATCCTGGTCCATGCCGAAATCCGTAATCTCCGCCTCCTTCAGGGCGGCCAGCCATAAATCGCGCCGGGCCACCACGGCGCTGATGGTGATGAAGCAATGCCGCAGCAAGGCGCGGGGCACGTCCGGACCGACGGGCATGACCCCTTCATGCCGGATCCGCTGCACCCGATCCTCACCATCAATGATCCGGGCATAGGTGTGAACCAGCGCCTCCCCGGGATGAGCGTTCAGATGGCTCACGCACCGCTCAAGAAAGGTGGGATCCCAGCGATCATCGGCATCCAGGAAGGCGCACAAGGGAGCCGCGGCCACCCGCGCGCCCTGATACCGCGGCAATTCACAGGTTTGGGAGTTGGTGGTACGCCGCACCAGCCGGATGCGGTCACCCAGTCCCTCCAGATAGTGCAGGGTGGCATCCTCGGTGGAAGCATCATCCACCACCACCACTTCAAAGTCGCGAAAGGTCTGCGCGTCCAGGCAGGCAAAGAGGCCGGGCAGAAAGGCGGCGCAGTTGAAGGTGCCGACGATAACGGATACACAAGGGGGATTCATAGTGGATAGCAACCCGGGCGAGTGCACGAGCCATCACCACAACACCGGACCGGCTAACTCAATCAACAATCTGCTCAATCTGATTAAAGCCGTAGGACGAAGGCACACCATATTTGAAGCGATTGGCGGGCTGGGGATCCATGAGCAAGCGATCTCCGTCGATGATCTTGTCTTGAAGAACGCCCTGCGCCCAATTCAATATTCGGTCAAGGGAGGCCACCCCGATGCCCATATCCTGGGCAATCCACTTCGTCACACACAAACCGTAATAGATATCATCCGTGAAGAAGCGGTGATTGGAATCAATTACGAAATTATTTTCCTTGTCCGGCACAACGGGCGTTGAAATAGCGCCCAGGGTTTCAGACTTTACAAACGACTCCAGGATATTTGTATTGCTGGACCCGTACGACAAACGCTCCAGCGCCAGATAGTCCAGCATGTAGAGGAATGACAACTGCGGGAACCTGGTCTTGATCGCTTCACGAACGCGCGAGTAATCCTCATCAAGCTCTTTGAGCAGATCCGCCGACAACTGATCGTAATCGCGATAAAAAAGCGGCACCTGCTCTTTTCGCGCCCACCGGCCCTGGTACCGCAGGTGAAGTCCATAAAGTCTGGTGGGATGAATGATCTGGTTGTCCACCGACAAGGTTAAGGACAAGAAATTATCGGCGGCATGGAATCGGCCTTTGCCAAACCAGCGGTAACAAACATCATCCAGGATCGATTGATTTAAGAAGTCAAACTCATGGGCGGGATAAGCAGCCGCGATGTTATAATTTTTGGGCCCATAGGTAATTCCCGTCCGGCCATAGGTTCTGGTTCGGCAAATCCACGGGATCAAGCCCACCGCAAAGTAGCTGATTCGCTCCAGTTTATATTCGCGTATAATCTCCTTAACCATCCAATTAAAACCACCCTGACCGTAGATGGTTCCAAGGTGGATGGGGCGATCACGAGGAATCCAGGGTGCGATTTCATGCAAAGCCGCGCGATACTTGGCGACCGGCATACAGAGGATAACCACTTCAGCGTTCGGGATGATGGCGGCAGGTTGATCGCTGGCCAGCTTCAGTTTGCCTCGGAAGTTTTCGACTATCTGCCCTCCGGAAGATTGGTATTCGAGTGTTACTTCGGGTGCCCAATCCCGGGGCCGACGCGTCAAGATTGACACCTCATGATCGGCTCCGCCCAAAAGGGCCGCCAATACATGGGCACTGCTGCCTCCGCCGACTAATGCGATTCTCATATGAATCCCCCTTTATCAGGCTTAAAACTCACGGCAGCAGGAAGGGAACACGGGTGTCCGGGGCTTAAGGCTGAGCCGCTACAGCACAACGCAACCGCTCCGCATCCATCCCCCACTCACCTTCTTCAAATCCGATGAATCCCGTCTGGTCGTCGTACACCCAGCGCCCCGGCACCCCATTCACCTGAAGCTGAGCTCGAGCGATCCATCCCCAGTGGATATGAAATTCATTGGCATAGAATTTGCCGGTGTCCAGGCACTCCAGCACATCTACCGCCACAGAGTCGAAATCGTTAACCCGGTGCATCTGCAATAAAACTTCTTTCGCCCCCGCCGGGGGGTCGATCCAACTAGCCAGATTGCTCCCGCTCTTTTTCCACCCACCCTCGAGAACAGTTTTTTCATATCCCCACATGTAGATGCGGCGGGCCTTGCGGTCACGGATGGTGGAAACCCGCCACTCCCGGCAGTTCGGAATGAATTTTTGCAGGAAGAGGCAGCCTTTCTGCCGCTCCCCATAGAGCTGCTCATTGGGCACCGCATGGAGGAGTCGGCACAGTTGCTCGCGCACACCCAGCAGCGGCTTCTGCCAGGCCGGGCGGTCGGGCACATCCACGGGCTCGGCCGGCACGCCCTCGCGAAAAGCCACCCGCGCGTAGGCTTCGAGCTCCTTTTCATCCGCCAGCAGGTGGACGCCGGCGCCACAGGTGCCGGTAATGGTCTTGGCCACCAGGGGGAAGCCGAGCTCCCGGGCCGCCCCGCGGTCTTCGTACCGATAAATCACCCGCGTTTCGGGAATCAGGATGCCCTTGGCTTTCAACCAGAAATATTGGCGCTCCTTGTTTTCATGGAACCACAAATCGCGCAAGGTGGGGCAGATGGGTTTGGCAGAAAGTTGCGCCAGCAGACCGAGCCGGCTTTCCATGAGGCCCCGGTCAATCCCCGTCGGCATGGGCCAGATGGCATACAGGTCCACCCGCGCATCATGCTGCCGCACCTCCTCCAGCCAGCGTGGTGAATCCAGACCAATCTCCGTGTAGGGCCAGTTCAACTCCGCACAGGCATCCCTGAGGAATTGATTGTGCTTGTCGGAGGAGACTTTGAGCAGTCCGACCTGGGGCGTTTTGTTCACGGGGCTAGTTTCCTGAACTTGATGAAGGGTGTCAATGCCTCGGCGCGCTTAATCAGCCGGCCGGCCCGGCCCGAAAGGCATCGCGATACATATCCCAATACTGCTGCACCACGGTGGTCCAGGCAAAGCGCTCGCTCCAACGCCGGACCGGTTCGCGCATGGACCACAGGGCGGGCCGGTCACCGGACAGGGCGCCCAGCCGATCCACCCAATCATCCACCCGCTTGTCGTCCATCAACACATTGCAAGAGGGCTCGACGTACTCGGGGATGCCTCCGATGCGGTTGGTCATGACCGGAGTACCGCACGCCATGGCCTCCAACAAAGCGTCGTTGGAGGTACAATCCAAGAAGGGCATGATCATCAACTCCGCTGATTGATACAGCCGGAGGAGCTCGGCATCCGAAATGTGAGGTAGGATCATCACGCCAGGTACATCCTGGTAGATACGATGATAGTCCCGGTGCGTGCAGACGCTCAGGCACACCCGGCCGGGCGGCACCTTGCGCATCACGGCGGCAGTAAATTCGTGATCCCGCTCGGTCTTGCCCACCAGAATGGCACGCAGCGGCCCCGATGCGGGGCCACACCAGGCCGGATCGGGGCGGAAGTAGTCCGTATCTACGCCCAGCGGGATGACGCGAATGCGATGGTCGGGAATGCCTTGGTCGATAAAGAATGGAAGTTGTGTCCGGGAGGTGACGGCCAGGGCCTGGTAGGCATCCCAGCACCGGAAACCCGCCAGGACCTTGGGCAGGCGGCTGATGGAGCAATGGAACGTCCCCACCAGGCGGTTGCCCCGGCGTTGAAACAACCGGGTCCGGCGGGGGCTGGAAAATTCGGCCCAGATGAAATGGACGATCGCCCCTTCGTCATGACGAATCTGGCGCGCCAGCTTCCATTCATCCCAATAGGGCACCAGGGCATTCCATTCCGAACCGTAATAGCGTTCGCCCCACTGCTTGCAGCGATGGTAGAGGGTCCAGCTTTTCTGAAAGAGCCCCCAGTGGAATTCGAAATCGAGCGGAACAGCCTGTAACTGCTCGATCAGTTGAATGAAGCCGGACCGGCTGGCGAAAACCTTCGGCTGGTGATGAACCATATAGACGGGATAGGGCAAGGGCATAGACATATCTCCACCTCCTAGGCGGCTCGTATCCGCTGGAGAAAAGCCTCGGCGCGGTCACTCACGGCCGACCAGGTGTAACGATCAGATCCTTTCAGCCGACCGCGGTTCCCCAGGGCCTGCGCCCGCACGGGATCGTCCAGAAGGTCTGTGATGGCGCCCGCCAACTGGTCGAGATTTCCAAATTCGACCAGTCGACCATCCACCTGATCTTGGATAACCGATTCAGCGCACGTGTCGCGACAACCGATGACCGGCTTGCCATACCGCCAGGCATCCAGATAGGCAATGCCAAACGAATCACTGATGGAGGGCATGGCAAAGACCGTGCAAGCGGCCAGGGCATCTTCGCGGGTCTGGTCATCCACATCATCCAGATCGATCACACGGTCCGCCGCGCCGGCGCGGCCTTGCCGCACATAGCCGGCCAGCCATTCCGGCGGGTTGTGCGAATACCCGAGCAAGACCAGGCGGGCTTCCGGGAAACGGGCCCAGACGCGATCCATGGCCTGGACCATGTGGGCCGCACCTTTGTTAAAAATTTTCCGGCCAATAAAGAGCACCAGGGGCGCCTCGGGGGGGATTCCGCATCGCTGCCGGAAGCCCGCCGGATCCACCGAGCCGGTCCAGACATCCGAGCCCACGCCCACCGCATCGATGAGGGGATTACGCCAGCGGGCGGCGCGCAGGGCCGCCGTCTCGAAGGGGGTATTGGTCATGATGGCACGATAGCCTCGATGCCAATAGCGCTGCATGGGCATGGTGCCGCCCATCTCACGGACATGGAAGAGCGGAACGCCTACCGTGGGTAATCCGCCCAGCCGGGGCAGCAGGCGTCCAACCTGATAGAGCCAGCAGGACGCGGCGGAGTGAAAATGAATCAGGGCATCGTAGCCGCGGAACAGGTCGGGCTGGTCGAGATCCGGACAATACCCGCCCCGCGTCCACAAGCCCTTGGTCCCGGCGGCGGGGATCAACTGGACCGCCTGGCGAATGCCCCGGCGCGACCAGAGCTGCCAGCGCCGCCGGATGTTCTCCTCACGATCAGGGTCCCGCGCCAACGGAATCACGCGCACGTTGTTCGATTCTCCCCGCGCTGATGTCCCCGCCCCCGCTTGCACGGCAAAGACCTCCACCGTATGTCCCCGCCGGGCCCACTCTTCCACCAGGCGACGGGCATGGATTTCGGCCCCGCCGATGCGGCCGAGATACGTGGCCATGAGAAAGGCCAGTTTCATGATGTGAGCACCAGGAGAGACGACCTCGTTGAACTCAGGGCGGGGTGCCGCGACACCCGCACCATACAAACGATCATCCGGACCAGCGGCATGGGTTCGCTGGAATTACATGATTCAAACTGAGCATCCGCATCCATGCGAAACAACCGGCACCCTTCTGTCGAGGTTTAGCCTCGCCTTCGAATGGTTGACTGTTTACCCGCGTCACCATCCTTCCGAAGACCCCGTTCTGGAGACTTTGCCGAAGGAGATTCAGCGCGCCGCTCAGGGTGATTCGGGCGAGGGACCCGGGATGAGGGTGGCCAGATAACGGGTAAAGGCTAAACTGGCCTCCTTGTTTAAGTGAGTGCCATCCTGCCAGTCTTGAGGTGATGGGGAATAGGCTTGGTTTTCCGATGGGATATACCGGGCGCCCGTGGTCCGGCTCACGTCTTCCAAGAACACACGCGTTTGCCGACGTCGTTCCGGGGTGCGCGCATGATGAATGGCCGGATTAACGCTTCCTTCCAAAATCACAACGTCGGCCCCGGCTTCGCGCCATTGCTGAACCACCCTCCGGGCCGACTGCAGGCCCATCTGAAAGTACGGATCGTTATCCAACCCATCCGCATAGCCCGACCCCTGCTGGTTCACCACGTCTTCCCGGGTTTGCTTGGTGCGGGTTTGGCGCATGGTGCCGAGCATGCGAGAGGCCAGCAGCCGCCACCCCTCCCGGTCACACCATAACTGTGAAGCACACCCCCAAAAGAGCTCGACGGAACGTCGGGCGTGCTTTTTCCATTCGCCGGCCGGCAACAAACTCAGCACATCACGCAGGCCGGGCCCGTTGGCAAAAGCACGGTACCAGTCCACATCCAGGGTGGTCACTCCCCCCATATCGAACTCCGACCAATACACCACCACCGTGTCACCCGGACCCGCCCCCACAAAGGGTGCCGCCATGAGCAGGCGAGCGGGCGTCATCGCCGCCACGCAACGCCGCTCGACGTGCAGATCAGGCCGGATGGATTGGAGTAAATCGTAATCCACCCCCGAGATGAGCTGCGAGGACCCCACCACCTTCATCCTGGGTTGGGAGGCCGGCAGATGATTCCTCAGGGCGGCGCGCCGGAACAAGCCCATCTCACGCATATAGAAATCGGTATCGATCCGGCCGCGTGTCCGAACCGCCGACCAGAGGGCATCCTGCACGGCCGTCTGACGAACCGCGAAATCGGCGAGAACAACCAGCAGGAGGGCGATCGCCAGCGACCAAGGCCAGGAGGCACAGAGGGTTCCTCGACAACGCAGGGACCACGACCACAGGGCCACCCCGGCCAGGCCCAGGACCAAGCCCACCACCGCCAGCACGGCCAGCCCGCGCAGACCCAAAGAAGGCGCCATGTCGGGATCAAGACTGATCAGGGGCCAGGCATATCCTTTGGCCAAAGGGAGCAAAACGGCCAACAGGGGCGGCAGCACCCACCAGGCCAGGCGAATCCACCTTGCCTCCAGCTCGTTAACGGACATTTGATCACTTCGCATCACGTGTCACCCCGCTCAAAATTGGAAATAGATAAAGGACAAGCTGCCGGTATTACCCAGCGTCCACAGCATCAGGAAAATCACGGCCAGCAAGAGGCAGCGAGGCAAGAGGGAGAGTTTCATGGGGGCCAGAGGCGAACCGGCGCGCTCCTGGAAATACTCCACAAACCACAGGGGTGCGCACAGGACCACCAGCATCAGCCAGGGCGAGAGATCGGCCAGGACCAACCCGCTCCAGTCGCCCAACCCGGCCAGCATGGTCCAGACCTGCGCCATGGATTGAGCCCGGAATAACAGCCAGCCCAGGCAGACGAACTGGAACATGACCACCATGGCGAGAACCCCGCGCCAGCCCGTCAGCGGCTTCGCCTTCTCCCCCTGCGGCCCCGTCCACGCGCGATGGATAGCCAGTAACGCCCCCTGGTAAGCGCCCCACACCACAAACGTCCAGGCCGCCCCGTGCCACAATCCACCCAGCAGCATGGTCAGGGCCAGGTTGATATAGGTCCGGCGCTCGCCCCTGCGGTTTCCCCCCAGCGGGATGTAGAGGTAGTCGCGCAACCAGGTGGAGAGACTGATATGCCAGCGTCGCCAGAACTCGCTTGGATTCTTTGAAAAATAGGGCGAGTTGAAATTGATCATCAGATCAAATCCCATCACCTGGGCAAGTCCGCGCGCCATGTCGGAGTAACCGGAGAAGTCACCGTAGATCTGAAAGGCAAAGGCATAGACTCCGAGCAGGACGTACGGCCCCGTCATCGGCGTCTGCCCGTGAAAAACGGCGTCCACCACCACGGCCAGGTTATCCGCAATCACCACCTTTTTGAACAGGCCCCAGAGAATGAGCCAACTGCCCTCCCGCAGGCGCTGCCGGGACAGGGTGCGCGGATTTTCCACCTGCGGCAGCAGCACGCTCGCCCGCATGATGGGCCCGGCCACCAGATGGGGCCAGAACGACACGAAGACCGCAAAATCCATGAAGTCGCGACTGGCTTTCATATGCCGCCGGTACACATCCACCGTGTAATTCATGGTCTGGAACGTATAGAAGGATATGCCCCACGGAAGGATGACGTTGAGGTGGGAAACCGACACCGGGAAGCCCAGCACCCCCAGCAGCGCGGCCAGGTTCTCGGCGAAGAAATTGAAATACTTGAAGAAACCCAGAATGGTCAGGCTGGCGCACATGCTGATGGTAACCAACCGTTTCCGGCTCCCGGCATCTTCAGCATCTTCAATTCGTTGGGCGAGTACGTAGTCAATGCCGGTGGACAGCAGCAGCAGGCCCAGGAACCGATAGTCCCAGCAGCCATAAAAGAAATAGCTGGCCGCGAGCAGCCACCGGTTTTGGGCGCGATGCGGCAGGGCCACATACACACCAAACACCACCACGAAGAAAATCCAGAAGTTGAGCGAATTAAAAATCATGATTTCACATGCACCAAGAAACCGACATTAAACCGTCCCGATCCACACGCGGGCACAAAAGACACCCGGAGCCTCACCTTAACCATAACGAATACCTGCGGAAAGCGTGTGCTTATCATACATTTCAGCACATGCGAAAGGACATCCAACGCGCCACCAGCCAGGGACGCGTGCGCATAAGCCATCGGAACCAGTCCGGGCTGCGCGGTCGCTGCAAAGGCACGTTGCGCAGGGTGAGGATATACCAGACCGCGTCCATGATGGCTTCGGCCGCCGGACGCCGTTTTTCATCGTTCCACCATACGGGCAGTTGATTCACCCACTTGCCCAGATGGCCTTCACAATAATCGCGATGGAAGCGCCACCACGAAAGATGCTTGCGCCAGAAAATCAGACTGCTGCGCAACATGTGATAGGCCTTGAAGGGACTCAGGGCGCCCAGGCCCCCGGTGGATGAGCTGATTTTGTGATACAGCAGGGCGGTTTCCACCATGTCCAGCTTCACCCCCTGCCCCACCGCGGTTACCGAATAATCCGTATCATCCCAATACATAAAAAAACGTTCGTCATACAACCCGGCTCGGCGCGCAGCCTCCCGGGTCATGAACATGGCGCATGCGGTAATGTAGCGATCGGGCATGGGCAGGCGGCGGAATTCGTCCGCCGTCTCACAATGAAAATAATCCAGACTCTCCCGATTGAGCCCGCCTCCGGCAAACCACATTTTATCCCGGGGCTGAAAATAATACATGAGGGGCGCCAGCATAACCGGTTGATCGGGTGCGCCGGCCCGCCGCACCAGTTCGGCCAGACAGTGGTGATCCAATTCCACATCACTGTTAAGGATCAGGATGTAGCCCGCCCCCTCTTGTTGGGCTCTCCGCAGGCCCCGGTTGTAGGCCCGCGCCACGCCCTCGTTGCTGGGAACCTCCAGGATCAAAAGGTCCGGAAAGCAACTCCGCAAGTGGGTCACGCTGTCATCGCCCGAACCGTTATCCACCACGCAAATGCGAACATGCGGGTAGGAGGAGGCCTGCAGCGAACGAATCGTGTCTTCGGTGTCCTTGGGCGTGCGATAATTGGTCACCACGACAAAAATCGTGGCGTCCAGGGCTTGTTCGGAGGCATGCATGGCTAAAAGGTCTGTTGCCGGGCCCATGAAATGGTTCGCGCCAGCCCCTCCTGGAACGCCATGCGGGGCTTCCACTGCAGCAGTTCTTCCGCCAGCCTGACGTCGGCCTCGATGGCGCGCTGGTCGCCCGATAACTCGCCCCGATGCAGGATGGGGTAGCTCTGCCGGGTATGACCGAAGGCGGCCAGCACCGCGTCGAGCATGGCGTTGATACTGATCTGGGTGCCGGAACCAATGTTGATGAACCGGTTGTAGGCGCGCGGATTGTCCAGGGCGGCCAGCCAGGCCGCCACCACATCATCAATGTAAACGAAATCCCGCGTTTGCTCCCCGTCCCCGTAAAGCGTAATGGGTTCGCCCTTCAACAGGTTGGCGATAAATACGCTGATGACGCCCTGGTATGGATTGGCCAGACTCTGCCGTGGACCATACACATTAAACATGCGCAAGGCCGTAACCGGAATGGGCTTTTCCACATCCTTGCGCGAAGCCCAGGCCAGCATATAGTTTTCGGCGGCCAACTTGGAAATGCCATAAAACGAGGCGGGCGCCACCGGCGTTTTTTCCGAAACCGGCAAGGCGGGCGGATTTCCATAGAGCGCCATGGAACTGGCCTGGAACATCTGCCGCACCCCCCGCTCGTAGCCCAGGCGGATCACGTTCATGGTGCCCAGCACGTTGGTGGAAACGTCCTCGGAGGGATCGCGGTAGGATAAGATGTTGGACACCTGCGCGGCCATGTGAAAAATGTAATCCACGCCGCTGGCGGTGGCGCTCCGGAGATCGTCCAGATTGCGCACATCGCCCACGCAATAGGCCGCTTCCCGGGGCACGTTTTCCCGCTTTCCCGTGGATTCATTATCCAGGATGGTCACCCGGCTGCCCCGGGCCAACAATCGTTCGGCAATGAAACTGCCAATAAGGCCGGCTCCGCCTGTAATCAATACATTCACAGAAGCACCCCACGAATCGACGAAATCGGCAGGGCCTTGGGGCACTTGCACGGATCGACGCCGACGGTTTTGTATTCCGACTTCCTGGCTGCGCCAGGCGGCCAAAAAGATCCGCCCGCCCGCAGCATCAGCCACCATTTACCGTTCACCATTATTTCACTTTTTGGACAGAGATCCACCGCAACGACCGAAAGCACTCTAAATCATGGCCATGAATTCTTTCAATGCCCTGGCGCAGGCGGCCCAGCTATGATCTTGGTGCAACACCTTGGCAACCTCATGCATCTGGGCACGAGACGGACTGCGTTGAAGGACATCCCGCACGGCGTGCGCCAAAGCGTCGGCCGACGGCGACGCCAAGCGAAAGCCCGAAAGCGCGGGTTCAGGAATATTGGCGCGTACATTGGGTAGATCTAGTTCCACGCAGCATGCCCCGGCGGCAATGTAGCGAAACGGCATCAGGGATATGTTGGTGAAGGAGGCGCAGACCCCCACCCGGGCCCGCCTCAACAAGCCGGCAAGGGCGGCGTGATCCATAATCCCATGCACCTCGCAGGGAAACTCAAAGGCAATATGGGTGTTGATCCGCGAGCCGAAGAAGCTAATGCCTACTCCGGGGTGCTCACGCTGAAGGCAGGGCGATAGCATCCGCGCCGCCTCGATCAGCAATTCCGAACCGCGATGCACCTTGTCGGGCTGGATGTAAAAGGCCACGGTATCCCGGGTCTGTTCCGGAGCCAGGTCCAGCTCATCACTAAAGGGAAACGGCATGCTGGCCATGGGGGCCGAGCAGCCCAGGGCACGCAGATGCCCGACCAGCCAGGGTCCCAACGTGATGAGGGGAAGCCCGAGCTGAAACACATGGCGGGCGTAGTATTGGGCCACTCCGGCGGATTCAAACAAACTCTCGTCATCCTGCACGAAGTAGAGCTTTTTCCGGGAGGGCAAGGTGGCCGCTTCATACACGGTACGCCAGGTGGTATAGCAAAGATATTCGGGGGTGAAATCCAAACGAACCAGAACCTGTGCCGGATCCACGTCCGGCGCCACCCAGCGCAGCAACTCGCGGCCGGCCTCCAGGCTCTGCTGGTGGGATAACAGATAATACACCTTGATCGCTTCGGCCCGCTGCAAAGCCTGCCCAACGTGGACAATGTCGGATATGCCACCGGAACCGCGGGAAATGATGGGCAAGACAAAGACCAACGTGTGGGGGCGTGTTTCCTGGCTTTGCGCAAAAGGCACCGCGAGGCTCCGGTAGTGCGGGAAGTATCCCGCCGGCGAAACCTCGGGTGGGCGCAAGCCCAATCGACCGGCCAGACTTTTTATCAATGATTTCACACTATTTTCTGGCCCGCTGATTCAGGGTTACCCGCACGCGCGCTCGATGACGTTACAGGCCACCAGGCATGCTGCCCGCGGCGAACCGCCTGGGCCACTCGACTCTCGATCCTGGAGGCCAGGGCGACCACCGGATCATCTACCCAACGGGTCAGCGCCTCCGCCATGACCACAATCGCCCCCAAGGTGATGCCGAGGGTCAGGATAATGGCCGCCCCGAAGGGCAACCATCGCTCGAGAACCAATAGCGAGCCGGCGCCCAGCGAACCCATGACCAGCCAGTGACCGGCATACAAACTATAGGACACCCGTCCCAACCAGCGGGATACGGCATCGTTGAGCCAGTAGGGGAATCGGGGCGACATCAGCAGGCCGGACAACAGCACAACGCTGCCCAGCATCGCGTAGCCTCCGCCCACCAAGGGGATGGAGGGCCACGGCGCATAGAAGGCTTTAACGGCTCGCGGGGTGGCTGCCCCCTGCGAATACGACAGCATCACCACACTCAGCACCAGCAGCAAGGCGCCCCCGCCACTTCTCCATGCGCTCGGTATTGACCAGGGGTGGCGATAAAAATACTTCGTCACGTCGGCCAGCAGTATTCCAAAGATAAAACCCTGATAGAGCGAACCCCGAAACAACACCAACGCCCCGGCATAGACCAGGCAACGCCAACCCGCGGTCCGGATGAACAGGACACCGTACACCAGCCAGGATCCGTACAACTCGTACTCAATGGTCCACAACGGTCCGTTGTAATGCCGACCGGAAGCAAACGGCGTAAGGATATCACGAAGAAAAAGAGTCGGGAGCGACAGGTCGGCCCGCCAGAACGAGGCGAAAAACTGATGGGCGGCCAGACCATGACGTTCGGCATAGGTGACGTTAAAAAGCAGATCCGCCTCGAACAGGAATGAGGCCACCACCATGGTCAGCACGACCAAGGCTCCCAGGCGCAGTGGTCGCTTCACCATGCACCCGATCAGGCGATCCATCCGCGGCGGCTCTCCGATGAATCGCCAGGAAAGAACGAAGGCACTCAATACAAAAAAGAACATGACGGCCGCGTGGGAAGCGATCAGCAGGCTGAAGGGCGGGTAATGAAGAAGCGCATCCAACCCGCTGGTCTCCGGTCCGCCAAAGATGCTGGAAGGGCGGAAGGCGCACAGAAAATGCGTGATCACCACAATCATGGCGGCCCAGCCACGCATGGAATCTAAACCGTGAAATCTCACCTGGGTTGCGATTCCATGAACGGTTCTTCATCTGGGTCGGCATGGGGACGAGGCTCCGCATGAGTGGGCACGGCCGATGGCCGACCCCACACCGTCGCTACCGTTAATCCGAAGGCCCGGCGCACCGTCCACACCGGCACGAAGTCCCGCTCCAGCACCGCGCGATCGTACATAACATAACCGTTCTTCTTAAATCCCATGGGATAGGCCTCCACGCCGGTCCGCTGAGCTTCCTCCAACTCCAGGGTGGTAAGGACATAGTCCGCCTGATCCAGGGCTCCGGCCGAATCCGCCTTCGTACCATCGATCAAGGTGAAGGAGCGATGGGGCACCACATACTTGACCACATGCTCCGCCGACCCAAACGGAAGATACGAAACCACCACGGAACCGGGCTGCGCCCTCGCGGCTACAAAACGAAGACATTCATCAATACCGTCATACCCGATGGTGCCCACCGCGGCTGAACCGAGGGGCGGGGTCTGGAACAGGGGGCGCCCGCCCAGGTATTGGCACCCGTTGAGACGATAATCAGGAAAGGATCGGGCCACATCAACCAGCGTACCGCACAGGATCACGGCGAGCCCAACCCCCGTCCAGCGCCGACCCGTCTCCCACCCCCAGGTGACCACCCACGCCAGCAGGACCGACAGGATGGGGAGAACGGGCAACACATAAAATACCTGTAACCAATCAATACGCAACCCGACCAGCAACCATCCCGCGGCCACAGCGAGCAGGAATAGAATGTTTTTCCGCTGACCGCCTATCATCAGGGCCAGGGGGCCGCTCAGGATTAAGGCGGAGCCCAACAGCGGGCTGGACTTAAGCAGAATGAAGGCCAGAAAAAGGACGGTCTTCTCTGGAATGGGCATGCGGTCATAAGGCGGATGCATCACATGCAAGAAGGAAGAGGAGATGATGCGTCCGTTCCCAAAGTGTTGCGGTGGAAACAGCCACACCGTCGCCACCGACAACGCAGCCAACAGGAGGGCGGCCATCCACCACGGCACCCGAACGGTAGCCTGGCGCCACAACAGCCACAGCGCCCCCCCCCAACAAACGAGTGCCAAGCCATACCAGATGCGGACATGAACGGGTCCCAAGTAGGGAAAGTGAATGGACGAAAACAGCTCCTGCACGAGAACGGCCAAACCAACGCTAACCAGCAGCAGCAGGATGCCCAGAGCTACCGGGAACAAAAGGCGGGCCGACAACCGGCCCGGAGCCCGCCCTTCGCTCCACCACGCTTTTAGTACGCCGAGGGGAAGCAGGACGCCGGCGCTGAACTTGGCGGACACCATGAACCCGGCGCACACGCCCAAGGCACAGACCTCCCCCAACGTGGAAAATCGCAGGCGGATCAGGAAGTAGCAGAACCAAATGCCAAGGGCCGCTTCATAAACGCCGGATTCCGTGAGTGCCACCCGGGTATAGCCCAGGAAAAAGGGGTTGAGGCCCAGCACCAGGCACGCCAGCACCCCGGTGCGCATCCCGCGCAATTCACGACCACAGGCGAAACAGCCAGCCAAACATACCAGGCCCATAAGAACGCTGGCCAAACGTGCCATCCACAAGTCCACCAACGATAAATTCAGCCGCTCAGCCGCCACCGACAGAGCGTATACGAGAAACATCGGCAACCGAGCCTGCGTCGGATCCCAGGATGCCCCGCGTAGCCATGATTGGTGGTAGGAAGCAGCAATGGAAAGGTCGGTCACCTCATCAATGCCCACCCCGGTTCGCAGGAGCTGTGTTCCGGCAAGGCCCAGGAAAATGACCAGGATGGCCCCCAGCGCAAACCACCAGCCCGGCGCATGTTCAGAGGACAACGCCTGGCCAGGGCACGGGCCCGTTTTAGACCATTGCTGCAACTGGGGCTCCACACTCACACTACGTCAGGGAACAGCCTTCCAAAACTTGCCAGCGATAGGGAACATCCAGCAAAGACTCGCGCAAGCCGGCCACTCGAACCGCTCCGCCCAGGCCGTTCTGGCAATGAAGAGATGGCAGGGGGCCGGAAAATTCACCGGACACGAAGGGTGGTGCCAACCCCGCTCCGACGCCATGACCGACGCGAACCACAAATCGATAGTGCAGCGAATCGCGCAGGGGCAAGGAGGCGAATTCCACGGCCATGAGATTGCGGCCGGCCGCCAGCGCAACCTGATGGCCATCCTCGCTCATAATGGCCCCGATCACGGGTACTTCGCAACCCACCGCCTCCAGGGTAACCCAGACCCGGGTATCCGCGATGTTCTCCGCCGCCATGATTTCGAAATGGATGGCCGCCGGCCCGGGACCCACCCGATCCCCAAGTTCCCGACCCGATGCATCCGCCCACCACGCCCGGGTAATGCGACAGGGGTAACCCTTGGAGCCCGGCTTGTCTTTTTCAGCCCAACCACGGTCGCCTTTTCGCATCATAAATTGACCGTATTGCTGCGAAACCACTGCCGCAGGTCCATCCGCTTTCACCTGGCCATGGTCCAGCCACAGGCATCGCGAGGCCATGCTTTGAATCAGGTGCATGTTGTGAGAAACGATGACCATGGTCTTGCCCTGGCTGACCAATTTTTGGGCAAATCGAGAGCACTTCAATTGGAAGGCCGCGTCGCCCACGGCCAGAATTTCATCAATGAGCATGACGTCCGGGTCCAGATGGGCCGCCACGCTGAAGGCCAGTCGCACCAGCATGCCCGAACTATAGGTCTTGATGGGCGCATCGATGAACTCGCCGATATCCGCGAACTCGAGGATGCGATCCAACAGGGCATCCACCTCCCGGCCTCGCAATCCCAGGATGGCGGCGTTCACATAGATGTTTTCGCGACCGGAAAGTGCGCGATGGAACCCCGCCCCCAGGGCGATCAAGGCCTGCAACCGTCCGCGAATAACGGCTCGCCCCATGGTCGGAGCATAGATGCCGCTTAGAATGGAAAACAGCGTGCTCTTGCCCGCACCATTGGCGCCCAGCAATCCCATGCTTTCCCCGGGGAGCAGGCGGAAGCTGACATCGCGCAAGGCCCAGAATTCACTGGGACGCAAAGCCTTCTCCCAGTCCATATCCGGGCGGGTGGGGACGGTCGAAGAAGGGGCCGCGAGCGCTTCATCGCGCAGGGCGTCTGTCAACCGAGCCGACCAACCATCGGATTGGAAAGCCTTGGGAATGAGTCCGATCTTCAACACATCCTGCAGTCCATACCACATGGATAATTTGAGGGAGCGGGCGAACTTCTTGCTCAGTCCGCTAACTTCGATCGCGGGGTTCAGGGAAGTACTCATAGCCGCTCGGCAATAAAGGGTTCAGAGGCATGAAAAAAGCGCCAGCCGGCCAGTACCAGGAGCAGCGAAACCAGGCTGGCCATGCCCAGGCCCGGCCCCGCGGGTAATCCACCTGTTTCCATTAAACTGCGCATGGCATCCAGATAATAGGTCACCGGATTGATCTTATGCAGGGCATACAGGCCTATTTCCCACCGGCTGGTGGCCGAGCTCAAACTCGGCGTGGGATACATGGTGGGGGCCAGAAACATGCCGAACTGGAAGATAAATTGCAGCAACCGCTGAACATCGCCCATGATGGCGTTCAGGGGCGCGAGGAAAAAACCCACCCCCACCGCCAGCAGCAACAAAGGAAAGAAGATCAAGATGAGCAGCAGGGCCTCCACCCGCGGAACATAGCCCAGCATCAAGCAGGTCACACCCACGATCAGGAGCTGCACCACGACGTTGACCAGATTGGTGGCTACGGCGCTGAAGATCAATACTTCGCGCGGAAAATAGATTTTTGAGACCAGGGTATCCGCGTTGGCTAAACTGCCGGTGGCGGATAGAGACGCCTGCGTAAAGGTGCCCCACGCAGTGGCCCCCACCAAAGCAAACAGGGTATAGGGCATGGACCCATCGGGCAACGTGACGGCAATAACATTGGCCTGCCGCAACAGCGAAAACACCACGGTGAGGGACACCGGGGGGAGAATCATCCAGAGATAGCCAAAGAAAGATTGACGGAACTGGCCGGAAATATTCCGCCCCGAAAGCCGGGCTATCAATTCGCGATTGGCCCACATCTCCTGGAACATCACTTTCCAAGCGGTCAACTCCACCCGGCCCCTTGCTCCGGCTTCAATAATTGTTTCTGTCATAGGGATCACCCTTTCGGTAGCCGACTTTTCAGGAGGCGCGCCGGTACGCCTCCCACCACAGAATAAGGTGGCACGGAGCAGCGCACCACGGCTCCGGCAGCCACTACGGATCCACGCCCAATGGTAACCCCATCCAATATGCTGCAACCATGTCCGATCCAAACATCGTCCTCCACGACGATACCCCGGCGGGTATCCCCCTGCATTCGAATGGGAATGTCCGTGCGCGCAAAGGTATGATTGCTCGCAATCAACATGCAATGAGCAGCAATCAAAACGTTATCGCCGAGGGTAATACCGCCATGGCCGGCCAGCACCGTGAAGGCATTGATGCTGCAGTTGTTGCCGATGGCCACAAACCCCCCATAGGTGCGCAGGCAACAGTGATCCCATATCTCCGAATCATCCCCGATGTAGATCCATCCACCGCACCAGGGTTCGATGATGGCGGTATGCTTCACCATGGCGGTGGGTGCAATATTGACCGCCGGAGGAGACAGGCGCGTCCACCGATCCAACCGCAACCAGCGGTGGGCGCGACGCTGAAAACGCAGCCAATATCGATGCAAGGGATGCATGCCGGTAAGGTTAGAGTGGAGCGTTCGGTGCCCGCTGCTGATTCAATTCCTGAACGATGGCCAACAGGGCGGAGGCACTACCCGCCAATACCAAATACAATGGGTTCCACGCCACGGGGGAAAAGAACCCTCCGGTGGCAAAGACCACGGCTTGCATTTTGAAGGTCCACGCCAGATCCGCCACCTCGGGCCACCAGCGCCGGGTCATCAACTGGGCACGCCAGGCGCACACGAACAGCGTGGTCATAAAGGACAGGTAGAGCCCCATCCCCACGATCCCCATCTGCTTGCCGGCATAGAGGATTTCGTTGTGCACCTGCCCCGCGGCAAAAGGAAACTTATCGCCCTGCTCCCAGATTCGAAAGTCGGAGGCCTGAATGCCCACCCCAAAAACCGGGTACTCCTTGATTAACTCCCAGGTGTGCTTGTTCTTCATTTTTCGCTCCCAAGCACTTTGTTCATCCTGCTCCATTTCCTCCGGGTTCTTATCCTCGTAATCGTCGGCGAGAAAATTTTTGATCAAGTCTGGAATGCTCTTGAATCGGCTCACATTCGAGGAGCCCACCGCGGAAGAAATCAGAATGATGGCAACGGTCGATATGCCCAGGGCCACCTTGTATTTGGCGAAATACTTTGGTATCAGGAAAATGCCCACCGCGATCAGCTGCAGCAAGCCCGTGCGGCTGCCCGTTTCCATGATGATATGCACGGACGCCAGACAGAGGGCCAGGAAACCCCACCGCACCCATTTATTCTCCGTCTGCTGAAAGAAATACAGGTAGAGCGGGACCATGACCGTCATGAGATAGGCAAAACCATTGGGATTCTCGATCAGCGATACCGCCGGCCCCATAAGACGGTCGCCCGCGTAGGTTGCGCCCGCGCTCGACAAGCGCAGCCCCCCCTTTACCCACCACAGGGTAGCCAGCATTAACGCGGCCTGTACGGCCCAAATCCGCTTCACGTTCCACGCCATGGCTTCCACCAGGATCAGCACCAGCGAATTCTTGAAGATGATGTCTATGTCAGAGTTCCAGGCTGAACTGGTTTGAAATACCCCCATATGAAGCGACAGAAAACTGAAGAACATGAGCAGGAGCGCGGTAATCGTGGCGGGCCCGAACCGGATCAGCGGTCGATTTTCCTGGTTGGCAGAAACAAAATGAAGCACGACCGCGCCTATGACGCAGATGTCAGCAATGTGCAAAGGGTGCAGAAAGGTAAAACGATTCTGTGGTTGCACGCATAGAATGCAGATGTAGAAGAGCAAGAAACGAAAAGCCCACAAGGACATCAGACGCCCCCATCCAAGCAAGGTTGATCGACAGACTTCGTCCCTGTCACATCCCGATGAAGAATGGACGCTTTGTTCATGGCTACTGATCGCGTGGTCATTTCGGACCAGACGGTTCAACGATCCTACAGCAAACGTCGCAACAGTGGATTGTTCAATAACTTCGAAAGGCGGGCCCGGATCTGTTCAGCTTCCTGGAGGCGCTGGCGCAAGGGGCCCGTCCGCCCCGCATCCTCCTCGCCGGCATCCAGCATGCGTAAGCTTCGTTCAATTTGTTTCTGAGCTGAATCCAGCTTCTTATTCAGAGAAGCCAGCAGGCCCCCATGCACCACTTTCCGCAAATTCGTTTCCGCTACATAGTAGTCCCGACGATCACCAGGCCGGGCCACACACCGCACGGCCCCCCATGAGGCCAATTGGCGACACGCAATACTGACACTGGCTTTACTAACCCCTAGATGGCCGGCCAAATCATCCAAACATAAAGGGTCCGAGTGCAGATAGATCAGGACATACAAGCGGCCAAAAAGCCGGGTAAGACCAAACGCCTGGGCGGTTCGGCCTCCCGCCTCCATCATCTCCCACCGCGCTGCATCTATGCCCGTTCCATTCATCTCGTCGTTTAGAATGTACTAAACGAAGATAAGGCGTGTCAATTGCGTGCACGATGGCGGCCACGCTCGCTCGATGGGGCGAATCAGCCGAAATAGGAGCGAATGCAGGAACACGTGTAGTCCAGCTGATCGGCGCTCAACTCAGGATACATGGGCAGAGAGACCAGTCGATGCGCGGCACGCTCGGTAACCGGCATGGATCCGGCGCCATAGCCTAATTCACGGTAGGCCGCCTGCAGATGAATAGGCACCGGGTAGTGAATCCCACAGCTTACGCCTCGCCGGGACATTTCAGCCATAAACTCTTCCCGTTGTTCAACCTGAACTGCATATAGATGATAAACATGTTCACGTCCTGGAAGTTCTTGGGGAAGAACCAAGGGCAGCCCCTTTAGTTGGTCGGCATAAACGGATGCATGGCGACGGCGGGCCTGATTCCATTCATGCAAATGGCGAAGTTTAATGCGTAGAATGGCCGCCTGTACGGTATCCAATCGACTGTTCCAACCTGCAACATCGTGATGGTACTTCTTGCTCTGTCCATAGTTACGAAGTATTCGCACGCGGTGGGCAAGTTCCACATCATCGGTGATCACCGCCCCCCCATCTCCATACGCGCCCAGGTTCTTCCCGGGATAAAAGCTGAAACATCCCATTTTTCCCATCGCCCCGCATAGGCGGCCGTGATAGGTCGCCCCATGAGCCTGAGCAGCGTCTTCGATGACGATGAGATCATGGGATTTGGCCAAATCCAGCAGGGGGGTCATATCGGCGGATTGGCCGTACAAATGCACGGGAATAATGGCCCTGGTCTGTGGGGTCAGGGCTGCCTGCACGGCTTGCGGATTGATGCCATATGAATCGGGAAGACAATCCACCAGCACCGGCCGGGCACCGGCGGCGGTAATGGCCAAGGCGGTGGCGATATAACTGTTGGCAGCGGTGATGACCTCATCGCCAGGTCCAATTCCGCAGGCTTTTAGCGCCCACAGGAGGGCGTCACAACCGCTCGCCACACCCACACCCTCCCGGGCGCCGCAAAAGAGCGCAAATTCCCGCTCAAACGCCCCCACCTCCTCCCCCAGAATGAACGCCGTACGCGAAAACACGCTATCCACCGCCTGCAACACCTCGTCACGCAGGTGGAGGTATTGGGTTTGCAGATCAACAAAGGGTACGTTCATAATTACCTCAAAAGAGGGTTTATGCCGCGTCCGGCCCCGGGGGTCAACAGCTTACGCCCCTGCATTTTAACCCTTTGCTGGCTAATCCCCTTCCCGTATGCTGTCCGTATGCCTACCTCTCAGACTGACAGTGTTGAGCTTTCCGTCGTTATGCCCTGCCTGAATGAGGCTGATACGGTCGAATGCTGCATACGAAAGGCCTTACAAGCCATGCGGGATGCTGGCATACGTGGTGAGGTAATTGTGGCCGACAATGGCAGCGTGGACGGCTCCCCAAACCTGGCCGAACGGGCCGGGGCCAAGGTCGTACATGTAACGGCCAAAGGGTATGGACATGCCCTGATGGGCGGCATCGATCAAGCCCGGGGGCGCTTTGTTCTCATGGGGGATGCCGACGACAGTTACAATTTTCTCGAATTACCCAAATTTGTTGAAAAATTGAGGGAAGGTTACGACCTGGTCCAGGGTTGTCGCCTGCCCTGGGGCGGAGGGCAGATTGCTCCCGGCGCCATGCCCTGGTCCCATCGCTGGATCGGCAATCCCATGTTTTCCATTCTGGCCCGGCGGTGGTTTCGTGCCCCCATCCACGATATCTACTGTGGAATGCGCGGGTTTACCAAGACCTTGTATCAACGGCTCAATCAGCGGTGCACGGGCATGGAATTCGCAACCGAGATGATCATCAAGTCGAGCCTATATGGTGAAAAAATCGCCGAGGTACCCATTACGCTTCACAAGGATGGTCGCATCGCGCATCCGCCACACTTAAAAACGGTTCGGGATGGTTGGCGCACCCTGCGCTTTTTTCTTCTTTATTGTCCTCGCTGGCTCTTCCTCATACCAGGCTTCGCCTTGATCCTATTGGGTCTGGTGGGGGCCGGACTGGCTCTGCCCGGCGTGCGCATCCACGGAGTCACCTTCGACGCCCACACCCTGCTCTATGCCTGTCTGGCCATTCTGTGCGGCTATCAAGCCGTACTCTTTGCCATCTTCACCAAAACCTTTGCCATCAGCGAGGGGCTTATGCCGCCTGATCCCCGCATGATGAAGGCCTTCAACCTCATCACCCTGGAGACGGGCGTCGTCCTTGGCCTGCTCTCCTTGCTGGCGGGGCTGGCGCTCCTGCTGCTCGCCGTCAGCCAATGGCGGGAGGTGGGCTTTGGCACCCTAGACTATGCCCACACCATGCGCTGGGTTATCCCAGGCTCTACCCTGACTGCGCTGGGTTTTCAGACCGTGCTATCCAGCTTCTTTATCAGTGTCTTGGGGCTCAAGAAGGCGTGAGCATGTTCGACTATCTGCATGGGAAATTGGTCCACAGCCGACGCGTTCGTGTTCTGGCCCAACATTTAATCGCAGTGCTGGAACCTCATGCCCGCGTTCTGGATGTAGGCACCGGCGATGGCTGGCTGGCTCGGCGCATCATGCAGGAGCGCCCTGACCTCACGATCGAAGGCATCGATACGCTGGTCCGGAAACAAACCCACATACCTGTGACCGCTTTTGACGGAGTGAACATCCCATTTCCGGATCAGAGCTTTGATGCCATCCTGTTTATTGATGTCCTTCACCATGCGGATAATGCCGCTGAACTGCTGCGCCAGGCCGTTCGGGTCAGCCGGAAACATGTCATTATCAAGGATCATCTTTGTGACACCCCGCTGGATCGCACGATTCTCAAGTTTATGGATCGCACCAGCAATTTGCGGTATGGCGTCGCCTTGCCGTATAATTATCTCAGTCGCCGCCAATGGAGGGACCTGCGGACACTCCACGGCTGCACGGTTGATATGTATCGCGAGCGGTTGGGGTTGTATCCAGGACCGGCTCGCTTTCTGTTTGAGCGCCATATGCAGTTTATCGCGCGCTGGGTCACCCCCCATGCACCGGAGGGCCAGGCGGCGGAAATCCAACCACCGCTTGCCCATGCCACGTTGAACCCGGACTTTGATTCCTATGCCGAAGGCTACGACGAAGCCCTGAACCGGGGCATTGCCGTCTCCGGCGAAGATAAAGAGTACTTTGCCCAGCGACGCATCGCCTGGACCACCAAGCGATTGCGGGAGGTGAATGTTCAACCCGCCCGTGTGCTCGACTTCGGATGCGGAACGGGCTCCGCCGCACCCTTTCTCCGCCACAACTTTCCCCGTGCTCAACTGGTCGGAACGGACATATCGGGCAAGTCCCTGATGACCGCCCGGCGACGGAACGCGAAGACCGATATTTCCTTCCACACCCTTCACGACTATCACCCCAGCGAGCAGTTCGAACTCGCCTACTGCAACGGGGTATTTCACCACATTCCGCCCGACCAACGACACGCCGCCTGCAACTTCGTTTATGAGGCTTTAAAACCCGGGGGGTATTTTGCTTTTTGGGAAAACAACCCCTGGAATCCCGGCACCCGCATTGTGATGAGCCGGATTCCCTTCGATAAAACGGCGATAACATTAAGCCCGCCAGACGCCAAAGCGCTACTAAGGTCGGCGGGCTTTGACATCGTATCTACCGAGGCCATTTTCATTTTCCCGCATGGACTTAAATTCTTGCGCTTTTTGGAGCCCTGGTTGTGCAAACTGCCCTTGGGGGCACAGTATCAAATCCTCGCCCGCCGAACTTGACAACCCTTCCGGCACACGATGAATCGGTAGCCCTCCCCTCGAACTCCTTTCGGGAAGCGTGGATGCTGGGCTGCGTGGGGGTCATCCTGGCCCTGATCATTCAGGTGGCCCTGTTCGACAACATTCCACATGTGACGGATTCCATCAGTCACATGTTCCAGGCCAAGCTGTTTGCGGAGGGTCACCTCACCGCCCCCCTGCCACCCTGTCACGCCTCGTTCTTCCAACACCATCTTGCCATGACCTATGATGGGCGATGGTTCACCAAATACACCCCGGGACATCCCTTGCTCTTGGCCGCGGGGCTGCGGGCTCATGTGGTCTGGTTGATTTGCCCGCTCGCGCATGGATTATGTGTGTTTTTCCTTTATGGCCTGGCCCGGCGTTTCTGGAGTGTCCGCATAGCTCGCCCGGCCGCCGTACTCTTTTGTTTTTCCCCGCTGGCCTTGCTGCTGGGCGCTTCCTTCATGTCCCATGCCACCTTTCTTGCCGCCGCCTTGGGGGGGGGCTATTTCCTGGTCAAAGGATGGTCCCACCCCGGGGTCATTCAGCATCGGAATTGCGTCGCAGCCGGGTTGATGCTGGGTTATGCAGCCATTATACGCCCCCAGGATGCCGTCTTGGCCTTCGCGTTAATCGGACTGGCGATTCTCATGGCGGGTCCACCGACATGGCGTAAATTGCTGCCCTCCGCACCTTCGTTTATCGGAGGCATGGCCATCCCCGTTCTAATTCTGCTCATGTGGAATCGAGAAATCTATGGGCGGTATCTCGCCCTGGGTTATGGGTTCACGCAATCCGGATTCATTTACCCCATGTTTCAAGCCGTCTATGGCTTTACCGACCAGTTCACCCTGCGCAAAGCCATGCAACAAACCATCTACAGCCTGTATCGACTGGATCAAGTGGCCCTGGGCTGGCCCCTCACGCTCCCCCTCTTACTGCCTGTCCTGTGGATCCGGCCCCTTCGGCGCCCCGACCTTTACAGCCTGGCTGGCTTGTTCGCGGTAATCGGGATGTATTTCCCTTACAATTACTACGCCATTGAGTTTGAGGCTCGCTATTATTATCCAGCCCTCCCGTTTGTCCTCGTGCTGCTGGTTCGGGCCGGGCAAATACTGACCCAAGCCAGCACAACGATGCTTCAGCGGACACGTATGGCCACCCGAGCCAAAGCCACCATCCTCGGCACAACGTGGGTATTTTGCGCGACCATGTCGCTCTACGCCTTCGCCTACTATTGGCCTCAGAAAATATGGCCCGTCTACCACCGGGACTACGAGCAGGCATCGCCCCACCTCCATCAATGGGCACAACGCGCTTCGCTGGGTCACGCCTTGGTACTCATCAACAGCCAAGGAGAGGATGGATTCCGCTATTCATCAGGCATGGTGTATAATGACCCGTTCTTACGGAATACCATTATCTACGCCCGAGACCCCGGAATGGACACCCAGTGCCTGGAGACCTCCTTCCCGGACCGAGTGCTGTATCGTGTTATTCCCGAAGCCGGCTGGACCACGGCCCGGTTTGCCCGCGTTCAGTCCGCCAAACGATAGCGGATGATGCACCATAAAGCGCGGAAACCATCCTTCCACCCGATTTTCTTGCCTTCCTCGTAGGTGCGCCCGTGGTAGCTGATGGGCACCTCGTAGATCCGGCACCGCTGCCGAGCAATCTTGGCCGTAATCTCCACCTCGAAACCGAAGCGGTTTTCCTTGATCATAATTTTCTGCAGCACTTCGCGGCGGAATACCTTGTAGCAGACCTCCATGTCCGTGAGATTCAGGTTGGTCATCATGTTGGATAACAGGGTCAAAAACTTGTTGCCCATCATATGCCAGAAAAAGAGTACGCGATGAGCCCCCCCCCCGATAAAGCGCGAACCATAGACCACGTCTGCGTACCCCTCCAAAATGGGGGCTAACAGGGTTGGATATTCACGAGGGTCGTATTCCAAATCGGCATCCTGGATAAGCACAACATCCCCGGAGACCAGCCCGAAGCCGGTCCGCAAAGCCGCACCTTTGCCCTGGTTGATTTCATGATGACGAACGATCAATCCCGGCTGCTCTACCTTCAAGGCATCTAATACCGCCCCCGTTCCATCGGTAGATGCATCATTGACCAAGACAATTTCTTTGCTAAAGCCAACATCCACTTTTTGCACGGTGGCCAGCAAATCACGGATGGTTTGGGCCTCATTGTAGACGGGTATAACCACGGATAATTTCATAGTGCCTCCTGGGCGCGAGGGGCCTTCAATCCGGCGATGTGTTGGTTGGTCAGAAAAAAGTAGTCTACAGCTCGTTGTCCGGCCTGTCGGGGTTGTACCCCGCCCGCCCCATCGGAAAGGTAAACACCATATCCACGGCCATGAAGGTCGGACAGCAACCGAGCCGTGGCGGGACACGGCTCATCCAGCGATCCATTGATTTCAATAAGCAGCGCCGGGCGTGCCTGTTCCAGCACATAACCGGCACCCCGCAACGCGGGCTCTTCATGGCCCTCCACATCCATCTTGATGAATGTAACACGATCCGCATCCCGCCCCACCACTTGATCAAGGGTGCGCAGTTGGACGGTTTCGGGAATGCCATTGGAAGGGCAGGTTCCTGGGCTAACGATCCGCGATTCATAGAAGTTCTCCACGCCGTCGGAGTAGGCGGGAATCTCCATCAGGGCTTGACCGGATCGATCGGAGACCCCACAGGCATGACACTGAACCTGATCCAGGCGCATCGTTTTCATGGCCTTCTGCAGAACGGCGTATGTTGCGGGAATGGGCTCGATGCTATGGACGCGACCGGCCGATCCCACCCATCGGGCCAGCAGGGCTGAAATATAACCGATATTGGCCCCGGCATCCACCACCACATCCCCGGGACGGATGAATTGCTGCACGAGCGACGCCTCCGGCCATTGGCTGGCGCTGAAGTTTCTCACCTGGCGCACACTGTTCCAGGTACGCAAGATATGACGCCAGGATGCCGGCAAACTTCGCAGCAACCTGTTGCGCAACGTCTTCATGAACTATCTATAACGGAGCCAGGAGGGCGCTGTCCACTTCCACAGACACGGATTCCCGAATCATATCCACATTCAACACCATGCGGGTCTGGCCTTTTACGCGAATAATGAGCCCTTCCAGCCCGCGCAAGGGTCCGGCCTGAACCCGGACCCGTCTCCCGGCCTCCAGATAAGGCATGGCTTCGGTCAATAGACCCGAATGGAGGGCGACCTGAAGCTGGCGCAATTGATCCACCAACTGCGGCTGGTTGGCCACTTCGAGGCAGTGGGCTGAATAGCGATTCTGCTTGAGCCAGCGCACCCCCGCCTGATCAGCCAGGCAGAAGATGTAGCCCGGAAACAAGGGGCTTTCAAAGGTTCTCACCCGGGCGCCATACCGATGGGTGCGGCTGTGCAGGGGAAGATAAACCACATACCCCTGCATTCGTGCGGCGGATTGGATTTTCTTCTCACACCGCGGGCGGGTATGCACCACCACCCAGCGCTGGCCCTCGCCCGGTTCGGGAATGCTTTCGCCCTGGGTGAGCCGCACTCCGACTTCGCTCACGCGGTATGAACCTTATCCGGGGGGACGGCGGGTTTCGAGTCCCAGTCCGGGGCCACCACGGGCACGGCCACGGGCGCTGACTCGCCGCTGTGACGCAAGCCCACCACGATGGTCTTGAACGTGCGCAACAAGATGAGAATATCCAGGAAAAAACTCATGTGCTTGATGTAGTACAGATCGTATTGCAACTTGCGGCGGGCGGCTTCGATACTGGCCGCATAAGGATATTTAACCTGGGCCCATCCCGTAATGCCGGGAGGAACCAGCAGCCGTTCGCGATAAAAGGGTATGGCTTGGGCCAGCGTCTCCACAAATTCGGGTCGTTCCGGACGCGGCCCCACCAAGGACATCTCCCCCCGTAGCACATTGATCAATTGGGGCAATTCATCCACCCGCCATGAGCGCATCAAATGCCCGGTCCGCGTCACCCGGTTATCGGCCTGCCCCGCCCATACGGCACCCGACAAGGCTTCTGCGTCCTGCCGCATGGTGCGGAACTTCATCAAGGTATAGGTGCGACCGTCCAGACCGCTTCGCCGTTGGCGATATAACGCAGGCCCGGGCGAGTCCAGCTTGACCAAGGCATACGCCACCAAAAATATCGGAGCTGTAACCACCATTCCGAATAATGCGACCGCAAAATCAAGGATGCGTTTAATCTTGCGAATGTGAATGACCGAGCTGTTCATGGCGGCATTCATGAGCCACTCGTCGTTGATGTGGTCCAGTGGTATCTCCTGGGCCAGCACCTCGTGCAAGGTAACGAAATCCATGACTTCCGTGCCGGAACACCGAAGCGGCCGGAGCAGGCGCAGCACCGAGGCTTCCCTGGTAACCGAAGTGGCCACGATGATGGTTTCCGCATCCAGAGCGTCGGCAAACTCCCGCAACTTGTCCACGGATCCGACCACGGGTACCGGCCCCATGAAGGTGCCGACCGCCACCCGGCGGGTGGATACGATACCCAGTACGCGCAATCCTGAATCCGCGGTATGCGACAGCAGGTTTAGCACATCCTCCACTTCCTTGCCCTCACCGACAATAAGCGTGTTCTTCGAAAGGAAGCCGGAGCGCACCACCTGGCGATACAAATAGCGCATGCCCCAGCTGCTCAGAAAAACAAAGAGCCCGGCCAGGAGCAGAATGCCTCGTCCGATATTGAGTTGAAAGCGGGCGTAAAAAATTAGCACGATCAGCATGAGGCTGACCGTGGTGGCGACCAGCGGGAGGAGATAGGAAGCCTCCTTGCGGGTCAGAGCCTGACGTTCATAGAGCCCCGAAGCATAAAAAACGACCAGAAAAACGCCCAGGGATCCCACCAGCGAGGGCCAATGCTGGAGGCAGTAGTCCCAGCCTTCATTCGGCGTAAGGCGCATAAAGGCCGAAAGCAAAATGGATCCGGCAATCGATATCACATCGGCGGTCAGCAGCACCGTTCTGCGCCACGATATGGATTGACCCTTGTGGAACATCATAACGACAGCGAATCTTGGTGAGCCATCCCGGCGTCAAACACCTGACTGCTTGGCCGCTGGGCGGTCATAGCGATAGTCGTAGTCGTAGTACCCATAGTACGTGGAGTAATAGTAGTATCCCACCCGGCCGAATTCGAGATTATTCAGGATGCAGCCAACCACCTGGGCGCCGCGTTGACGCAGCGTCTGCAGCGATAGCTGGGCTAGTTTACGAGACGTTTGCCCCGCCCACACAACCATAACCACGCCATCCACCAATGAAGCCAGAATGGCCGATTCCGACACCGCCATAATGGGCGGACCATCGAAAATAATCCGATCATAGGTGCGGCGGGCATACTCAACAAACGCATGGAACTCATTCCGCAAGATGAGCTCGGAGGGATTGACGGGGAAGGGCCCGGTGGCAACCAGGTCCAGATTGGGCAGCCCGGTGCGCTGAATGACGGACTCGGGTTTGGCCTGCCCCGCCAACACGTCGGACAAGCCCCGCCCGCCCTCAAGACCGAAGAATTTGTGTATTTCCCCGCGCCGCATATCGGCATCGACCAACAGAACACGCAAGCCCGCCTGGGCCAGACTAACCGAGAGATTCAACGAGGTTGTGGTCTTGCCTTCCCGAGGAACCGCCGAGGCAATCACCAGCGTGCGCATGCTCCGCGTATTCGCAGTGAACAGGAGCGCTGATCGAACATTGCGATAGGCTTCGGATAGACCACTCTTCTGGTCCATATTGGTCAACAGATGAGACCGAAGGTCATCCGGATCCCAATTCGCAGAAGGAATCACGCCCAGGAATGGAATGGCAAGGTCACGCGAGACCTCTTCCGGATAGCGAATCGAATCATCAATAAACTCCAGGCCAAATACGAGGGCGATGCCAATACCCATCCCCAACAGGGCGGCCATGAAAATACTCTGCATTTTCCGGGGGGTTATGGGCCCTCCGGGCGCGGCCGCCCGCTCAATAATGCGGACCGTTTCCATTTCAATGCCGGTGGATATATCAACCTCTTTGAGGCGGGAGAATACCAAGTCATACAAGCCCCGCAGGCGCTCCAACTCTCGTTTGAGATTGGCATATTCATCCGCCTTGCGGGTGGTCTCCAGGGCCTCATCCTCCCACTCCGACTGAGCACGCGTCACCGCCTGCTCCTTCAGTTTGAGCGATTCAAGATTGGAATAAAACTCCTGCATGGCAAATTGCACTTCTCGATCAATCGCCGCTTGCGACTCCTGAATACTCTGCAATACCGCCTGAACTTGCGGGTGCTCATCCCGATAGGTCTTCCGGAGATCAATCAGCCGGGCTTCCAGCAGGGACTGATTTCTCTTCAATCCTTCCCAGCCAGGCTGCTGAACAACGCCGCGATCCAGCAATGATTCCGGCCCCTGGCTGACTACCATTCGTCCTGTGGAAGCGTTATCGCCCGAGACAAAGGCGAAAGGCCCCTGCATCATTAACCCCAAACTGGCGGCGGGACTGGCCAGCGTGGCCAATACGATGTCATCCGAGGCCTTCGCCAGCATCGGCTGCTGCGCCTCCAGCACCATTCTTTCGGTGCGATAGGCGGCATACTGAACCATCAGCTTGGAGATCGTGAGCTCGGCGATATTTCCCCGATCAGCCAGCGCCGCGATGCGGTTTTCCTTCTTGAATTCCAGGGCGCGCTCTTCCGCCCGCTTGAGTTCGTCGCGAATTCGATTGGCCTGCTGGGTAAGACTGATGACGGTCGATTGCGAGGTTTCCAGGCGCTCTTCCGCCTTAAAATCGAGGTACGAGTCACATATGGCATTGGCGAAATCCGCAGCGAATTGAGCTTCGGTGGCGTCAACGCCCACATACAGGATGGCAGATTTGCCGATGGGATACACCGAAACCCGCATAAGCTTGCCGGCGATCTCCTCCCGCGGCCTGTTCATACGCTCCCGGGCTCTCGACAGAATAGTGCCCGACTGCAATATTCTGGATTGCGTCTCCACGGCATCACCAACCACGGCTTGCTCCAGCTGCCGTACTCGCTCCGGCAAAGGCAGGCCACGGCTCAACAACAGGGTGGCTCCGGAGCGATACACATTTACCTGCTTGGACAGGTTTACCACGGTCACCGCTACGGATATGACAAAGCACAAGGCCACCAGCCAGATACGCTTAACGATGATGTGAAAATACTGCTTGATCGTAACCACATCAAAAGAGCGGGAGGCCACAGGACCGGTCGTCGCCGAAGCCTCAGCTGACACCGCCTTGGCCTGTATTTCGGACGGTGGACTGGGGGGCTGGATATAGCTCTTCATGCTAGAAGATGAGCCTTTCTGGAACAATGATCACATCTTCGTTCTGAAGGGGTACATCGTCATCGAAGTTTCCAGTCTTTAGAATGCGACCGACATCAACCTCCATGACCTGGCGTCCGCCAGGGCCACTGCGCTGGACCCGTACACGCGCCGTATTGGCAAACTTGGTGAATCCCCCCCCGGTCAAAAGAGTGCGCGCGAGCGTGGTTTCGCGGTCGAGGGGAATCGTCAGCATGCCCGGGGCATTGACCTCTCCGAGCAGATAAACCTTGCCGCCGGAAGACTGCTCCGCGGTGGGCACGAAGAGAATATCACCGGGTAGAATCGGCATATTCATGGTCATATCCGCCTGGCCGAACAAACGCGACAAATCGAGCGGCATCACGCGATAACTTCCCGAGCCATCCAACCGAAGAAGCCGCCCGGCATCCATTTTGGCATTAATCGAAAGCCCGCCGGCCTTGGCAACCGCCCGAATGACATCCATACCCTCACTGTGAGGATGAAACCCCGGCGACCCAAACTGCCCCAGGGCCAAAAACTCGCCCGACCCTTCCCCGGCCCCCAGCGATGGCACCAAAATGATATCCCGTGGGCGCAGAAATTGATCCTTGGTGAAATCCAAATTATCCAGCATGGCTTTTACATCTACACTGATGACCTCGCGCTCCAAGCCGCCGCCACGCTTCCACCTCAGAATTTTAACATTCTTCCCATCGGCCATCGGGGCCAAACCACCACTCCGGCCGATCACCTCCATGAGGGTTACGATTTCATCGCCCTTGAAGGGTACCTCCCCGGGACTAACCACACCGCCCAGCACCAGCAACGAGCCCTCGACAAATTCTGCGACCTCAATGCTTACCGTTGCACGCTTGAAATACCGTGATTCAAGTTTGCTTTCTATATCCTGAGCTGCTTCTCCCGGCGTAAGACCATCCACCACCACCCGGCCCAGCAATCCCAAGTCCAGAGAACCATCCCCGGCCACGGGATATACCCGATTCATTTCAGGAGCCTCGACCACGGTAATGCGCAGCCGATCCCCGGCCATAATGGGACGCGTACCCGGTGAATCGGCGCAGGCTGGAGTCAGCAGGCGTCCCGTCGCTAGCGACAGGAGGGCGATAAGCATAACGGACTTAAAAGTCATAGCTATACACCCATTCCACCAGATTGATGATCAGCAACTCGTCTTCCAAGTTGCTCTCTTCCAGTGAGTACGTATACGTAAAGCTCCGCCGCAGCCTTCTAGATATCTCACGAGTATGAGCCAGCTTGAGTTCGTGGGTGGTAATCCGCTCCTCAGGCCCATCAAGAGGCTGGTTTCGCTCATAACTGGAGTCGAGTGTAAAGGACAGACCGTCCGTGATGATATCCGAGATACGAAGGGTGTAGGTGTACGTGGTGGTATCGGTTTCCGACCTCGAATTGAAGGTGTCGCGCGGTTCTCGCTCAAAGGCCAACCCGTGGCGAATCTGGGGGGTAACTTCGTGGTCCAGTTTAACCAAGTAGGTCCACCCGATTATATCATCCCCCTCTGGATCTTGATCGTATTCGTAATTAGCATTGGCCGAGAGTGTTAGGCGACTGCCCAGTTCCCAGCTGTCCTTGATATCCAGGGTATAGATGGGATCCCATTCGCCTTTCTTCCCGGTTTCCAAGTCATCTTCCTTCTCCACCCCCAAGGACAACGTAACCTGGGGCCGTCGGAAAAGGCGAAACGGTTGGTCAAGATTGACAAGGATTTTCTCCGTGGTTGTCCACTCCGGATTGTCATCGGATTGCTGGACATATTCGGTGAGGGTTTTCTCCAGCTCGTACGAGATGTCGCCGATGTTGCCGAATCGCCATTCCGCGGTCATGCTGATGGTCGTTTCGTCATTGTCTGCGATGCGAAACTCTTCGTAATCATAGCGCTCCCGGGCAAATTCATAGTCTGCCTTAAGCGTGAGGGGAGCCCGAATCCACTCCGCCCCCGCGCCGTATTCGGTCAGGGTGTGCGGATTTCGTCGGAACCGGCTAATCCCGGGATAGTACACGTCTTCTTCCATTTCCAGCGTGTGCTCCCACCCAACGAAGGTATTGAGTTTCAACCGGCGCATGCTCTTGGTCAATTCGGCTCGAATACGGCCCAAATCCGCCGTATCCAAATCATCCCTCCGGAAATAGTCTTCCGCTTCGACGCCCGCATCCAGCGTAAGCAGGCCATCACGACCGGCCGGAGTGGCAGAGTTTAAATCAAAACTCCACGTCAGATAAAAATCATCAGGCCGCTTGTCTTGCTCAACAGGCCGGACCCCATCAACGTTGTCGCTCCAATTGAGGCCGACCTTAGCTTTGGCGGTGAAGTCAAACGGGCCAACGCGTAAGAATTGCGCACGGGCATTGCTAGGCAGGGTCAGCCCGGCCAGCAGAAGAACCCCTGCCCACACGCAACGAACGCCATGACTGGCTGTTCTTTCGATTTGGAAAGGCTCAAACAATGGTGCCCCGGGATCGCATGGTTGATTCGCTTAAAGTCCCCGAAAAGCGCAACGCCGAACTTCTTGTTCGGCGCCTCGCCCTAGGTCACCCAGCTGAAACACTCTTTAACGGGTTTGTTTAACAGGGCTGTATTCCTTCACCGAAACCTTCTGCGACAACCCGACTGCGCCGAAGAAGTCACCCGGTGCTCCCCATTGAACAGCCTTATCATTCTCAAAGAAAATCCAGACATCCCGAGGATTGATGGCAAAAGCTTGCACATATTCCCAGACCGCCTGCGTCTGACCATCTTCATACACTTTGGCAGCCCGGATCGTGGTCGGCTTGCCCATCACGTCCATGACTTCATCCGGCGTCATTCCCAACCTGATTTCCTTGGTCTTCTTGGCCGGTGAGGCACAACCCGTCATGGCAAACAACAGACCAACCAGCAGCATCTGTAAGCAAAACTTCACGATAGTCTCCTCTCTTTGACTACATCCAACACCCTATCACGACAATCATGGGATAGGCATGGCTGGTCGGCAAGTGCAAACATACTTCTACAACCAACTCCCCGCCCCCCCCTCCTGGGGGGGGTACCAGCGCGACAGCCAGGTCTACCTTTGTGAACGCGTTCGCGCCACCGCCTTGCGCGACTACGAACTTTTCCATCAGGTCGGCACCGCCATTATCCGACCCAAGGGTGTCGTCAACACCACGTCTGTCTCGTTTGCGCGAAGATGAACCGTGAGCCCGTCGCGACCCAAAAAGCCCTTGTCGGATGCAGCCCTACGGGGTATCTCTTCAATTGAGGGCAATACTCTATATGACCAAACGACGGATAATTTGGATTAGTGCTACAGCCATTGCTGTGGTAACTATAGCTGTAGCTGTTGTTGCATCCTACCGTGGCAAGCGTCTTTACGAGACGGCACGCGACTGGAAAACCGAGGTCCGGTATCTGATTGAGAACGGGGGCACCATAGGCGAATCTCCTGCTGCCGAAGCAATGGATCAAAGCTACTTGGAAGCAGTCTTTGGTGGCGACCCAGACTTGCTGGCCAAATTGCGGAGCGTCATTGCCAAAGGAATGGCGGAAGACCCCGCCATGAACCTAGGCGAAATTGCCGCCATGGTTGTCACGTATCATTTAAGTGGCGAAAATCGTGTGGAAGATGTGGCGGCCCACATCATTGGGGGCTTTCCCCTCGGTCAACGCAAGCGCGGCTTCCATCGGGACGGTTTCTTCCGGCATCAAATCGACGGAAGTCTTTGGAACTCTGGCAATAGCGCCATCGCATTTCTCGGTCGAGACATCCTGGTCTTCGCTGATGAAGCCGTGGTCAACAAGCAGCAGGAACTTCTGGAGTCCATCTTATCGGGCAATATCCTACCCTTGGCCAACTCCATCATTGAGCGCCCACTCTATTTTACCGCGGTATTTCCAGACCCCCGTCGCGTTGTTCCACCTCAACTGCGCCCGCACATTCAGGCCATCATCATTAAGGGTCACCTTGCGCCGGACGATGGATCGATGGAAACCATGGTGCTCACCCCCAATCCAGAATCCGCGAATTATGCACTTTCCATCCTCTACGACATTTTGCTGGCGGGTCGAATGGCCCTTCAATCACGGTTCGGCGGCATCGAACTGGAAACCGCATGGGGTAAGCAGGTTTCCTCATGGTGGTCCTACGAAATGGCGAACACACTTCAACAAACGAGCATGGAAAAAGAGCAGAACATCGTTCGGCTTAAATCGAAATTTGAGCGGGCCATGGTAAACGCCACCCTCAAGTCTATTGAGCGTATGGGCCGAGACTTAGCACAGATGCAGGGATCGCTGGAGGAAAAGCTGGACCCCCGCCTTGTGGATGCCCGCATGAGAACAGCCAAGCCGCAAAACTATTGGAGCGAAGAGCACAAATGGGGGCCGAATTGGCCCATCGGCGACGCATCCAATCGTACACAAATCGCACGAGCTGATGCTGCTCAGCCCGATACCGCCCAGGCGACCGAGATCCTGCCCGACACGGCCACCGCAGCCGCAACTCCTTCACCCTGAAGGCTGCTCCACCCGGCCCGCGTTTTGATTTTTCCCTAGTTGCCTAATGCTGGGGGTCTCTCGTACTATCTCGACGTATTATGGGTCGGGGTGGGCTTTGTATCACCTTGATAATTTTTTATGTTGTTCAGGCGGGCTACTAAATCGAGACCGTTGCGCGATTGGTGTTTCAACGCCAAGGTTGCGGCAACTTTCTTCCTATTCGCCTGCACACCTCCGTATAGCACGTTCGCGCTTGATTTTACCTCCCGCCAAATAGCCGATCCCCTGCTGGAGAATCGCGATCCGACCATCAGCGAAAACGGTTCGGTATATTGGATTGCGTACGATACCAACGACACCTCATCCGCGATCACCGACTTGGTGCGCTACCAACGAGGCGAGCGCGTTTCCATGGGGGTGGATCGGGCGATCGACTTCATAGCCAACGCCAAACCCACAGCGCAAAGCAACTATGTAGTTTGGATCGCTGACTATCGGAAGTTCACCCCAACTTCCTGGATTTTGGCTCAGGTCCCGCCGAAAGAGGGTGATCCATCGGAAATACCCTCTCAGTACAAAGCTTTTCAAGACCCGGTGACCAAGCGGCAGTGGCTGGAAAACCTTGCCGACTCCACGAATATCATTCTGGTGACCGTCACCAACAACGGCATCATTACCACGAATTTTATCAGCGAAGCATACGACGTCACCAACTCCAGCCGCCATCCATCCGGCATAGCCGAGATTAATCTGTGGACCGGCACCGGCGAGGTGGTGCGGGTCACCACGGATACGCGAAACGACTTTGCGCCCAGCGTGTGGGGTGGTTTGGTATCCTGGCAGAAGGCGCGTGGCTGGCCATTCGGCTGGGAAATCATGATGTGGGAAACCGGTCAGACCTGGCAAATCACCACCAACTATTACTACGACATGGCCCCCGTCGTGCAAAACCGGCAGATGGTGTGGTACGGCTGGGATGGCTATGATTTCGAAATTTACCTGTACGATGGGGACAAAAACGAGACCATCCAAATCACCTCCAACCGATTTGACGATGTTGGGCCGGTGCTATGGGACGGCGTGATCGCGTGGGAGGGCTACCCCTCCGTGGAAGCTGACATCTTCATGTGGAAAAACGGGCAGACCACCAAACTCAGCGACAGCGTGGAAGACGACGTAAGCCCGCGGATTTGGAATGGTCAGGTGGTTTGGCAGAGCTTTGATGGGGACGACTTTGAAATTTACCTCTACGATGGAATGAAGACCGTCAAATTGACCCAGAACAACTACGATGACGTCAGTCCCGACATCCACGATGGGGTCATTGCATGGATGGGCTACGAAGGTGGGTGGGATGCCGAAATTTATGCCTGGGACGGCGCGAAAATACAGCGACTGACGGAGAATGAGGGTGAAGATCGCGACCCGAAAACTCGAGGGCAGCGTATTGTCTGGTTCGGTGAAAACGACGGTCGGAATGAAATCTGGCTAGCCGAACCGCAATAAACCAGCCGCTCTGCTGCGGCCAACCACGGGTATCACGCGGACGGAGTTAGGCGCTCCACCCCGCCCATGTAGGGCCGGATGGCTTCCGGCAATACCACAGATCCGTCCGCTTGCTGGCCGTTTTCAAGAATGGCCACGACCAGACGTGCCAGCGCCACCCCGGACCCGTTCAGGGTATGCACCAAGGTAGGCTTACCTTCAGCATTGCGATAGCGAATGCCCGCACGCCGCGCTTGAAAATCTTCAAAGTTGCTGCAGGAGGAGACCTCCAGCCACCCGTTGTGCCCGGGTGCCCACAGCTCAATGTCGTAGCACTTGGCGGCGGCGAAGCTCATATCTCCAGAGCAAAGTTGAAGTACCCGGTACGGCAACCCCAACCGCTGCAATACATCCTCCGCATCCTTCACCAGGGATTCCAATTCATCGTAGGATGTGGCCGGCTCAACAAATTTCACCATCTCCACCTTGTCGAATTGGTGAACCCGGATCAGACCCCGGGTCTCGCGCCCCGCGGATCCGGCTTCCCGCCGGAAACAGGGCGTATAGGCGCAAAACTTAATGGGCAGTGGGTCGGGAATAATCTCGCCCAGGTAGTAGTTGGTGACCGGCACCTCGGCGGTGGGAATCAGCCACAAATCATCCACCTCGGCGTGATACATATCGTCCTTAAGCTTGGGCAACTGCCCGGTACCTGTCATGGCGGCGCTGTTCACCACAAAGGGCGGCGCCATTTCACGGTAACCATGCTCGGTACTATGCAGATCAAGCATGAAGTTGATCAAAGCCCGCTCCAGTCGCGCCCCCTGGCCCAAATACAGCGGGAACCCGGCCCCGGACATGCGAGCCGCCCGCTCAAAATCAAACAGCTTCAGATGATCCCCCAGCTCAAAGTGCGGCTTGGGTTTGAAGTCAAACACCCGCGGCTGGCCATGGGTGCGCACCACCACGTTGCCGCTGGCATCAGCGCCCACCGGCACACTGGCATGCGGTAAATTGGGCACGGTGAGGAGCAACGCATTCAGCCGTTCCTCCGTCATCCGTATCTGCTCATCCAGGGCGGAGATACGATCGCCCAGGGCGCGCATCTCCTCCATCACCGCGGTCACGTCTTCGCCCTTCTTCTTGCGCAGGCCGATTTCCTTGGAGACGGTGTTGCGTTGGCTCTTGCCCTGCTCCACCTCCGTCAACAAACGGCGTCGCTCCCGATCCAGATCCAGCAGGCCGTCCACATCCACATGGGCGGCATTCTTGGCCAACAAGCCACGGCGAACGTCCGCCTCCTGCTCACGAATACGGCGAATATCTAGCATGGTTCTTACTCCCGGAAGAAATTCATCGGGCTGTCGGGATCCAGCGGAATACCGATTTCTCGCGCCCGCTCCTGGAACTTCAGCAACCAGGGGGGATCCAGGTTGCGCCCCATGCGGTCCAACTCCTCCAGCGAATCGTATACGGCCATGGCACTCTCCGGATTGGGGCTCCACTCCAGCCCCATCAACACGCAAATCCCGCGAATTACCTGCCGCTCCAGGCGCGCGGCCAACGTTGCCTCATCCGCCCCTTCCCGCATATCGGTCACGTTAATCACCACCACCCGCGCTTCCGGACGATAAATTCCATTGGGTTGATCAAGGGTGGCCTTGGCGTTGAGAACCACCACGCCCAGATCATCCGCCTGCAGCAACTGCGCGGCCACCGGCACCACCGCCTCCATTTGGTCGGACTCAGTGTTCAACGATTCGCCCAGAGGCACCGGAATCACCAGCGATTCCTCGGCCCAAGCCTTCAGTCGATCCATCAGGGTGTCGGGCAGATCGCCTACCTTGGTCAGCATAACCGGATTCATCTGCCGGGCTGGGGCAGCCGCCACTTCCTCCGACACGATAGCCGCCGCGGCGCCGGGCTCCGCCACCCCGTCTTCAGCCTGCATGGCGCCCGCCATGCCCAGCATCATTGCCACTACGTATTTCCACATCGCTCTATTCCTCCAAATCAATAAGGTGGGAGTGTACTTTTTTTTCATCCGTGCGCAAGCACGTCAGGCCTCCGCAATGTCCAACCCCTGGAGAAAGAACCGCGAGCGTCTTCCCATCTCTGGGAAACTCCCCCCACAAACTTGACCATCCATTAAGAATTCCACCACCATGCCCCCCATGCGAAGGCTCCAACTCTATAGATTCGCGGGAAGGCTCGTGGTCATCACGTGTGTCCTGGCCGCCTCCTCCCGGGCGGGAACCCTGGTCCAATTCCGCACCCCGCTGGGCGATCTTCCGGTGGAACTGCTGGACGATGACAAACCTGCCACGGTTCGAAAATTTTTGAGCCTAGTCCGGGCCGACCGCTACCAACATACGTTCTTTCATCGGTGCGTCACCAATTTCGTCCTGCAAGGCGGCGGTTTCACCTCGACCACTCCGGACAGCACCAACCCCGTTTCCGTGGTCAATGTGGTGCCCGGACAGGGCTTCATCACCAACGAATTCAACATCGGCCGACGGTTCTCTAATACATTCGGCACATTGGCCATGGCCAAGACCAACAACAACCCGGATTCCGCCTCGGTTCACTGGTTTTTTAATCTAGCCGACAACAGCGCCAATCTCGACCTGCAGAACGGCGGCTTCACCGTGTTTGGCCACCTGCTGGGCGACACCAACCTGTTGCATAGTTTTAACCACCGCCAACCCGGATCGGGCATCTACAATGCCGGGGGGACGTTTGCCACCCTGCCGGTCCTCCCCACCAACGGGTTGCCCCCGCGCTATGTCGATCTGATCTATGTGGACATTTCCCTGCTGCGCGTTGCCGTTGCCCCGTCGCCGGATGGAAGCATGATCATTTCATGGCTGAGCGCGAGTAATCTGATGCATGTGGTGGAATATACCGATGTATTTCCACCGGCCTGGCAGGAACTCGCCCGCGTTGCCGGGACCGGACAGTCGCAGGACGCCATCGATGCACCCGCGGTGGCCGGCCGGTTTTACCGGGTAAGGAGTGAAGTTCCATGACCACACCCTGTCAGCCCCAACTGGTCACACAGCGCTTAGTCTTGCGTGCGTTTCAACCGACCGATGCGCAACGCGTGCAACAACTGGCCGGGGAACGCGTCATTGCCTCCACCACGTGCAGTATCCCGCATCCCTATCCCGACGGCGCCGCCGAGCAATGGATCCGAGGACAGCCGGAGGCTTATGCGGAAGGGGTCAGCGTAACCTTTGCCATCACCCTGCGCAAAACCGACGAGTTGCTGGGGGCCATCGGTTTTAATGTGAACCGACTAAATGACTGGGCGGAAATCGGCTACTGGATTGGTCAACCCTACTGGGGCCGCGGCTATGCCACGGAGGCCCTGCGCGCCCTCCTTCCCTGGACCTTCGACACCTTTCCCCTGAACCGCCTGCAGGCCTGCCATTTCACCCGTAATCCGGCCTCGGGCCGGGTCATGATCAAGGCCGGTATGCGCCACGAAGGCATCCTGCGCCAGCGGGTCAAGAAGTGGGGGGTGTTTGAAGATATAGCCATCTACTCCATTCTGCGCCCGGAACTGGCGGGGCTGTCTTGACCACCCGGCGCTGGGAAGGCTAGGTTCTCGCCCACACGAAGAGGCCATCCCCCATGAGCGAAGCCGCCATCCAAGCCATCAGCAAACAAGCCGCCGCCCGCAAGATCGTGGAGGTGGCCACGGGTATTCACACGGACATCGTAAAGAAGCACCGGAAACCGTCCATGCGGTTTCCCATCCGCTCCCTGGCCAATGTGAAATACGACGTGAAACGCGGACACTTCGAGATTCTGAACAAGACCGCGGAACGCACCCTGTCCTACAACACGGTCAAGACCTTCGCCCAGTCCATGCGCCTGTTGGCCACCACCAAGAATGACCTGCTGGACAAGGACGACATCGCGGGCAAACGCGAGATCTACTACAACTCGAAGAGCTGGGGTGAATGCCGCTTCGATGAGCAGCCTGAATCCGACACCCTGTTGGACGATATCGAGGCCATGCTGGCCATCAATCGCGAGCAACTGGGCTACATCCCGGAAGAACGGGGGGGTGAAGTAATCGGCCCCATCACGGTGGTGGATACCGACCCCGCCACCGGCAAGGACATCAAGATCGACTGCACCAAACTGGGCACGGGGGCCTGGAGCATCCCCTCGCGGGTGGAGCATCTGCGCTTTCAAACCAAGGCCAAGTTCGTACTAGCCGTGGAAACCGCTTCCCTCTTTCAACGTTTGGTTCATCATCGCTACTACGAAAAGGCCAACTGCGTGGTTATCTCCATGAGTGGAGTACCCACCCGGGCTTGCCGCCGATTCATCCGACGTCTGGCCGACGATCAGAAAGTGCCGGTGCTCGCCTTCACCGACGGTGACCCCTATGGCTACTGCAATATCTACCGCACCCTCAAGGTGGGTTCCGGACAGGCCGCCCACATCAACCGCTACTTCTGCGTGCCCACCTGCCACTACCTGGGCGTGACTCCGCAGGATATTCTCGATTACGACTTGGAAGATGCCACCCATCCGCTGGAGGAAGCCGACATCAAGCGGGCCAAGGACGCCTTGAAAAATGATCCCTTCATTCTGCACTTCAAGGAATGGCAGACCGCCTTGGAGCAGATGCTCAAGATGGGTGTCCGCATCGAACAGCAGGCCTTCGCCAAACACGGCCTCAACTTTGTGCTGGATCACTACCTGCCGGAGAAGCTGAAAATGGCGAAGTTCCTGCCGTGAAGTTTTCGCGCGCATGGATGGCCGGACTCTTGCTGCTCCCCGCCCTGGCCTGGGGCTATGATGCCGGGCTAGCCGCGGCAGACCTCGCGGTCGCGGACAAGGTGGCCGATGCCGTACCCTGGTCGGAGTTCATGGGACCGCTAGCCCCCATCGCGCTATCCCCTTTTTTCGGCCTGGCCTGTTTGTCCGGCATATCCCTGCTCACCACGCGCGGCCTTTTGCCGGAAAACAGTTTCCTACACGGCCACCCCGTGCTGACCCATCCCGCCATCTTCGCCGCTTTCCTCATCCTGGCTATTGCGACCTCCCTGCCCCGTCTCACCAAAGTCAGCAAGCCATGGGCGCAAATCTGTGATTTTCTGGAAACCTATGCCGGCATCGTAGCCGTGATCGTGGTGCAAATGGTCGCCCGCTATGCCGAAAGCGAGCCGCCGGATGTTCTGCTGCCAGCCGGACTGGGCCAGGTTACCCTGTCCACTTTGCTGGCCGGGCTGTCTATTCTCAACCTGCTGGTCATCCACACCGTGCGCTTCTTCTTTGAGTTGCTGGTCTGGCTTTCCCCCATACCCCTGCTCGACGCCCTATTTGAAACCACCAATAAAGCGATGTGTGCCGGATTGATGACGCTCTACGCCTGCAGTCCCTGGCTGGCCCTGGCCGTAAATATGTTTATGTTTCTGGTCTGCCTGGCCATGTTCAAGCGAGCCCGGCGCGTATCCAAAGATACGCTGGCCCGCATGCGCGGTGTTTCAGGGTGGGTTTGGCGCTGGCTGCGCCCCCCGACCGGCGCGCGTTCTGCTTGATCGGACAACTTAGCGGCAGACACCTCGTCTCCCTCGACGAGTTCGTCCGCCGCATCAGCGCCCCGGCCTGGAGGAGACAACCGGGATGGGTGCGCTTATCCTTGATCCGCCTGAAGCTGTTTGGTGGCCAGGGCGTTAAGCGCGGCGCGATAGGTGGACGCCACATCTTCCGGCTTGCGAATGCTCAGGGACAGATCGCGCAACAACCCATCCTCCAGGCTGTAAATCCAGCCCATCACGGCCAGTGGTCGTCCTTCGGCCCACGCCTCCTTGACCACGGAGGTTTCACACACATTCATGGCCTGCTCGATCACATTCAATTCACACAGCCGGTCGCAGCGCTGGCGATCATCCGGTAATCCGGACAGCTGGCCCGCATGCTTGCGATGAACATCCTGGATATGGCGCAGCCAGTTGTCCACCAGGCCCAGGGGACGATCCAGCAAGGCGGCAGTCACTCCGCCGCAGCCGTAGTGTCCGCACAGAATGATGTGATCCACCTTCAGCACATCGATGGCGTACTGCAATACGGACAGGCAGTTCAGATCGGTATGCACCACCACGTTCGCCACGTTGCGATGAACAAACAATTCGCCTGGTTGCAAGCCCACGATCTCATTGGCCGGCACCCGGCTGTCTGAACACCCGATCCACAAATAGCGCGGGGCCTGCTGTTGCAGCAGACGATGAAAGAAAGCGGGGTCCTGGGCCCGCATACGGGTGGCCCAAGCGCGATTATTGGCGAACAGCTGAAGGCGGGCTGGCATGCCCTTAGTTTACCACGGGCATCCAATGGCGCTAGATGGAAAGCTGGCCTCCACAAGCCTGGCGTTCCACCCGAGGCATCATGCCGCGCCGATGCAGACATAGACATATAGCTATATAGCTATATGTCTATATCTATGACCACGAAACGGTCGCGAAAGGAATGATGGTCGAGCATACGGGTTGAATCGGGGCGCCCAGCCACCGCGCATCGAAACAACGTTACGCCTGGAGCGGATGCAGCAGGCCTTTTTTATATAGCAGGCGCATGGCCAGGCAGTCCAGGGCATGACCGGCACGATAGGAGGTGATATGGCCGACGAATCGACCTTCCTCCAGCAACGCTACCGCCGCAAAAAGATCAAGGATGGCGCGATGCCAGACCGCCTCCAGAGACTTGCCGTCATGCAATAACTTGGGCTCGTTCTTGTAGTGCCGTCGACCGGCAATCAGAATGTTGTCCTTGGTGTAGCCCAGATTGCGCAAGTCGGCAAAAATGCGCCCCAAGGTTTTTACATAGAGCATTTTGCCGTAGGGCGTGTTGGTGCGCGCCTCCGCACCGCGCCGGAAGTGCTCATAGTTCAGCGGGAATTTGATGCGCTGTTGCCCGATGGCGGTGGGAAAATCCACCGCGCAATCCACGGTCAGGCGGGGCTGGGCCACATCGGCCGGCTCAAAGATAAGGAAGTTGCCCTGTCCGCTGGAAACAGTTACCCGCTCCTTTACCGTCCAGTACTGGACGGGTCGGGTTGTCTCCACCGTTCCCGCATTCTCCAGGGCTTCAACCAGATCTAAGCTGCCACGCCGAAACAGAGGCGGATCACCCGACTCCATGCTGATCATCACATTGTCAACCGGCAATCCCACCTTGAGTGCAACGATATGCTCCACCATGCGAATGTAATTCTGGGGTGGCCCACTGCGCAGCACGATATTGCTGACCACATCTCCGGTGGTCCACACGTTGCGGATGGATACCCGAACCGGCAGGCTATCCGCCAGGTCCTCTCGGGAAAACCACCATCCCTCCAAGTCGGTCGGCGAAAACGTCAGCGTGCGGGTGGCTTTGCCCAGAAACGTTCCCGGCCCGGAAACCGCAACAGGTTTGGCCAACGTGCGCTGCAAGCGATGCCCGGGCGCGGCCCCGTGATAAGGCAGATCCCAATCCACCGGTTGCGCCTGCATCCGGTCATAGGCGCGTCGTACGTCATCCAGTGACCCGCCCAAAATAAGTCCAAACGGCTCCTGCACCATAGAAATCATCCTCAAAAGACAGGCATGGTAGGCTGAAAGACAGAATAGACTCAACCCGAAGTTTCGAGGGGAGGGAAACCAGTTTTGGGCTGGTGGGCGTAGCAGGACTTGAACCTGCGACCCCTTCCATGTCAACAGCCGACTGCATGCCGACCATTTTTGGTGTGTTGGTATCCCGTTGATATTGGGATAGTTGAGGCATTTCGCAGGTGCCTTCCGACGAAACTTGTGTCGGATAGTCCAGTGGATAGTCCAGTAAAACGGTTTGGCGCTTACGAGTATCATTCGCCTCCATGCATATACACTTCTAGGTTGGGGCGCCGATAAGACCCCGAACATCATTGCTGTTTAGAACCTCCTGCCTCTTGTGCCGACGCATACCCTGCAACAGAATGCATGAAAATGCATCAAAAGCAGGTCTGTCTGCCACGCGAATGCCACGAGGAAGTGCATTTGACGGATGCCAATAAGACCCAAATGCTTTCGCTGTATAATGCCCCATGCCAATAGTCCGCCAATACCTTGAAGACCTCGCCAAGGCCTGCCCTGTCCCGCCGGGAGGAAACATGAACTTCTGCCATTTTGTCTTGGCCAGCGGGAGGAACTACCAGCTATACAAAACCCCTGCCCATTGGATCAATTGCGGGGCAAGATCGGCAACTGCTACAAAAACGCATTCCGGCTCGTTCTTAGACATCCTGAAGACCTTCGATACGCAGAGGGCTATGCCGCCCATGGCTGACGATCAGCCCAGAATCTGCCCAGGCCTCCACGTTTAGGCTGTTACAAAGGATGACGAGGTTGTTGACTCCATATGGCTGCGCGGGGTCGAGTATTTCGGCGTGGCATTCGACTTTGATCAGGTGAAGCGAGTCATGATGAGGACCAAGGAATTCTACGGAGTCATTGACGATGCGAGGGGTGGATGAGCGGTCACGCCCAACCTTGAAACGACAAATCCGAGCATGGAGAGGATATAGTACAATGCGAGGTCGTCTGAACATTGACCGCGCACGTAGACTAACAGAGGTTTAGGGCAAACCTTGCCTCTTATGCAGATTGTGCTAAAAATTACCAAAGTTGTAGTTTTCAAGGAGAAAGCGACATGCGATGTGACACCAGCCAAGTAACGGGTCAACACGTAGAATTGCTTTTGGAGAAACTCCGGCGTTTTGATGGGCTTATTTCCGAAACCAATATCAAGGGCACGCTCCTGCTACCTTACTATTGCGTTGTGTTTGGTGGTGTCGCGATCGGTTGGGACAGGATGGAGCAGTTCCATGGCACCAATACTTTATGGGCTTTGTCCATCTGCGGCCTCATCGTCATTATACTTAGCGCGACCATCTACGCACTTGTGCAAACGCTGCGAGCCATTATGCCCTTTCGCGACGGATCACAAAGCAAAGACCCCGCACCGGCGACTTCACACTTCTTTTTTGGACACGTAGCTCGATTTGACTCGGGAGAGCAATACCTCTCGGCTGTATCCTCATGTACACAGGCCCAGGTAGCACTAGATCTAGCAACGCAAGTTCACACACTTGCTCACGCCCTGGGTAGAAAGTTCGACCTTCTTGGCCGAGCGATTAGTGCAACTCTCTGGTGTCAAGTGCCGGCCATAGTGATGTTTCTTCTCTTGAGCACACTCGAACGCGTGATGAGTGAGCTCAAGTAATCCGCCAACAGTAGACCGGACAAGCCCTGCGTTACGTGAATGGCTTCGCACTTCTAGCCAAATAGCGTCGCGATTTTATCCGGAAGTGCCGCGGGCTCTGCACAGGAATATGTTTCACCATATGAATCAAGGAATTTGCCCGCGACATCACGAACCAATCGGCCACAACTTCCAACGCCTAGCGAGACCATACTGCGCCGAGCATTACCCACAATCTTGTTGAATCTATATTTACGGCGACCGGAATGCTCGACGCCGTTCTTTGCCGCAATAACCGTGAGTGATCTTATTGCATCAACAAGCTGGCAGACATCATCCTTGTGGACTCTGGAGACTGCACTCCCGACGCAACTCTCGACGATTTCACGCAAGCTCGCAACCTCGTGCATCTCAAATATGCACCGGAGATGATTCTTTAGCATGCTCAATCGCTCCAAGCCAATGGCGGCTCCCGCGACCTTGCCCATACTCGGAACAACTCCATCCCCTCCAGGATTGAGAAGATACTCTTCAAAGACGACCGTACCCAATTCTATCATTCCGCGAGTGTCGGGACGCCAGTAGACCTCGCACCTCGAACCGGCCGGCTCGTCGGCCCTTACAACATTTGTGAAAAGTGATGACCCACGAACAGGTATAATATTGTCGGGCGATATGCCATTCGCCGTCCATGCATCAATGGCAAGCCGGTCGATTGGCCAGTCGTGGCCCAAGAACGAGCCCCCGCCGAAGACACACACCACCAAGGAGGCGATTTCGACACCGACGGAGGACAAGAAATCGCAGAAGACGCCAACGGTTTGGGGCACAACCTGCCGCCGATCAGCGTCCGCGGCGTAAACACAGAATTCAATGAGCATCTCGAAAGCTGAAAGATGCACGCCTCTACCGGTAATTCGCCCAAGGTCAACGTGACGAAACACCCAATCCGCTCCGACCAACTGGCTCGACGCTCCATCCACCGGGCCAGAAGCAACTCCTCGCGCAACCTCCAAATGGAAGGCGCTTGGCGCGAAAGTGTCGGGAAATGATTGCGACACCAGCGGCTGCTCAATCATTGGGGCGAAGCCCCTCGTGCTATGAAACTCTCGGAACTCACGCCGCAGCATTGCGGTCGTCCACACCCGGTGTCGATAGTCACGCATTAGTTGCATGCCACCCCCCATCTACGTGAATAACAGAACCCGTCGTATTGCGCGCCGATCGTCCACACAGGAATAGTACGTGCGCGACAACATCTGAAGGCATACTGAAATCGCCAAAAGGCGCCTCGGCGATCAGCCTGGCCCACATGGCCGGGCGAGTTCCCCAGAGGGGCTTACTCATCGATGTCTTAATTGGGCCAGATGCCAAACAATTGACGGTGATTCTGTGGATAGCTAGTTCCCGGGCCAAGCGCATGGTCGCCTTCAGGACGCAGTGTTTTGCAAGGGAGTACGCTTCACCGCTTGTCATTCGCCCGATATCACGCCAAAGAGTTTCGCAGCGATTTCCGTCAAGTGCCTCATCTAGGAGCCCATCCCATCGTTCGCCCCATTCGTTCCGGTAAGCCGCAGTTGACGAAATGAACACCACGCGCCCCCCCCTCTTTATCTTGCCGCGAAGGTCGGCAACAAGTCTGGTGGCCGCCATGAAGTCGGTTTCAACGATCTCCTCAGGGTTTCGATAGAGCGGCCCTCTCGCAGCGCATGGAACTATCGCATCAACACCCGCGCCGCACAGCCTCGCCAGACCATCACGCGTATCACTCGTCCGGATGTCGCCACGCAAGAATGCGCCCCCCAGTCCGACAACTCTGCTTCGCATCCTCTCCCCAATATGATTAACGTCGTTAAGAATCAGCGGCAGATGGTCACCCAGAAGACGGGTAGCAACTCCCCGTCCGACCCCGGAGGCGCACCCTGTAACCACGACTCTAAAATGAGGGGAGGGAAATGCTGTCATGCGGATATGCTCGGTGAGAATCTGGATTATAGGCTGCGGGCCATGGAATTCGCGCAATTAGGCTCCACAGGCGATCAGCCCGCGAGAATCCCGTCCCGTGAACACCGCCATGATGGTTCGTGATGGCGGTAGAGAGAGCCAACACACATTCTTGTTCGTTCGTGATCTCAAGGGCCTTGAGACGCCGCTTCACACGACCAAGCATGCTTGTGACTAAGCCCCTCTGTTTCTCCGTATAGATCTCGACCGGTCCCGAGAGCAGGAAGAGTGTCGCCATCACTTGGTCAACCAAGCTCACGACATCCCCCTCCATTAATCGGAGCACTTCCCCGGGTTGCCGCGACGCAGATTGAACGATCTCAACCCAAGACCGAAATGGCTCAAGCTCGTGAATGCCTGACAGACCTGCGGCCACAGCGGCAACTCTTTCCAATCCAAACGCCATACCCGCTGCGATTGTGCATCCCTCTCGTATCGCGAACTGTCCTGAAGCATCTTGCTCCAAAATTTGGGAGTCTGCGATGAGGGTGGCCACTTCGAGCAGTTTGCCGCCTCGTGGCCCGTCGAGAGATACCATTACTTCGCACTTCGGTCCACAGCGCTCTCCGTCTTCGGCAAACAGAAGGTAGTTCTTCGGGCCATGGAGCTGAAGTATCTGCTCTTGCTTGAGTCCCGCAGATCGCCAGCTATCCGCCCATTCGAGGTCGGGAGGTACCGCAACCCCGGGGAGAATAGACCCACCACCGAAGACCGTGACAACAAGCCGCGTAATGTCGATGCATAGGTCATTTTTAAAGAAGCCTATCACGCTCTGGCAAAGATGGTTCTTGGCCTCAACGGAAGCCCGCGAACCGTAATACCTAGTCGAAACCATCATCTCGAATGCGGTGAGGTACCATCCGGTCGAAACCAAGTGGCGATCGCCGACGCGACAAGCGAGAGGACGACCATACCACCCCGGGTCATTCATGCCCTCTCCCGATCGAATCGCCGAACATAGCCGCTCATGCTCGGCACAGCGGTTGAACTCGCCGGGCAAGAACGGGACAACAACCCTGTTGTCTCTAAGTTCTTGCATGCCATTTTGACTACAAATCCTCGAGAATGCATCCCACGTATCGGCAATATGGCTGTTCATAATATTTCTGAAAAGGCCCAAGCGGTGCTTGTACCTCTATAGATTATTCAGCCTGCGGCGTAACTCGAAAAAGAGGTTCTCTTCAATCCCCTTAAGCTCAAGCCTCTCGCCTAGTGGCAGGAGATCATACCGATCGCCACACACGGTCCTGAAGTCCGGACACTGCAGCGCACGTGCAGCGCGGCGATCAAGCAAGATGCCGTAGCTTGATCCCGCCTGCTGCTTCGATTCCGCGCGCCGTCGCCTAGACCTATCGCACAGCCTGAACGCCATGTTCACGATGTTGCCGCTCACGTCATTGGCACCTTTGGGGGTTGTGACAATTGAACCGGTTCCCAGAGTCATTGCGCCGCCGATTTTGAACTGTTCATGCTCCTGATCGGCAACTACACTATCTTTGAAGCCAAGGATCTCTTGGATTCTGACTTTCCATGGCCCACCATCCTCAGCAGCGCCACCACCCGGAACGACCAGTTCCAGCTCGAGGAATTGCTTGGTTATTATCTCAAAGTTGTCGGCGGTCTGATGATCCGAAAAAACAAGATCAATCATGCCAGTAATAAGCGGCAGTGCATATTTATAGTAGGATTGGTATGTCGTCTCGTCCTTCTTGAGTTCCGACAAGCTACCCACCGACATGGCGATCATTAATCCATCGCCTGTTGATTTTACAACAAGGCGATCGCGCTGATCATCAGTCAGGGCCTTCGTCAGGGTTTTATAAGCGGCTTGCATAGAGCTGCGCACATACTCGGTGAATTGCCCGAGCACTTCGCGCGCTTCAGCTGTGCGGGTGAAGTCACTCTCAACGTAGTCTTCGACACGCGCCTGCAGGTCCGTAAAGCCGCGGATATCGCACACTGCAACGAGCAGCAGGGGATACTCCCCGTTCTCGGCAGCAGCTTCCTTTTTCACTTCTTTACCCGTGGTCATCATAACCCCATCCTTGATATCCATTTGTAGCGAACCTCCGCGAGCCGACGAAAGACGTGATCAACGACGATAGCTAATACATATAGAACAGCAACACCGGCGAGAACGTCCTGCATCCTGTACCTACCAGCTTGAAGAAGTATGAAATGACCCAGCCCGTCTTCTGCGGCAATAAACTCACCCAAGAACGCACCGATAAGGGCGGCGACCACTGCGGGGCGTATACACAGGATTAGGCCATTAAGCGCGCCCGGAAGAAGCAGGTGTATGAAAAGCCGGGATTCTTTTGCGCCACGCCGAAGGAGATAGCTGTGGTAAATACCCTTTACCTCTGCGGCAGCATCCATGACTAGGTGCGCGACAAACGGAAAGCTTGATAGGGCCGCGATGGCGACCTTCATATCCTTCCCAATCCCGAACCAGAGTATGAATGCCGGAGCCAGCACGAACAACGGAATCGCAGTCATCCCGATCACAGTTGGACGAATCATCCTTGAGAAACTCTCGCGCGTAGCCGCAGCAAATCCGATCACAATCCCGAGCGGGAGCGCCACACCCACACCGGCAAAAGCCTCGCCGAGGGTGACTCCTATTTGACGAACAAATTCCCGGGTCGAAAGTAGCTGTATGAGTCTCGGAATCCAAATACTCGGCTTCGACAGGTAGAACTCCAAATCCGGCATTAGGGCGATTAGCAGCTCCCATGAGACAAGAAGTACGGCGGCAGGTACCAGGGGTAACAACTGAAAGATCGCGAGGCTGAGCACGCCCTTCGTCCCGCTTGCTTTTGGACGGACCAGGGGAACATCGCCTGCGGCTAGGGCAACCAGCGACTCACGACTCACCTGATACTCATTACGAAGCCTCTCTCTCAGTCTATGAGCCTGCGCGTCCAGCGAGATGTCCCGAGCTTCTGTCGTGCTGGAAGACGATGAACGATGATTATCTATCTCTATATCGCGCACAACCGAATGCTCGGCGATTATCTTGGCAGGCTTACCAGCGAGCACGAGCACCCTATCTGCAGCGGTCACAGCCTCCAAGCTGTCATGTGTAACCCACAGAGCGGAACATCCTCTATCCCGCAGGAAAGTCCTTAGGTGTTTGGCGATATCAAGCCTCAACGGCTGATCAACGGCACCAAGTGGCTCATCGAGAAGGACCATACGAGGTGCACCGACAGTCGCCCTGACAAGTTGCAATCGTTGCTGCATACCAACGGACAGCGCCACCGGAAACAAGCTCTTTGCGCCCTCAAGCCTTACAATAGCCAAGAGCTCATCAACATCTTTCTTGACCATCTCGCGATCCACTCCAAGAACGTCGGCTTCAAAAAAGGCATTGCCCATCGTATCCCGCCAGGGCAACAAGTGGGCGCGCTGAAAAGCGAGCGAAAACGAGCCCGACAATCTAGTTCGCTCTATGTTTTGGCCGCTACTGATTGGTGGATCAGGGTCCACGACGCCTGCCAGTAATCCCAGAATTGTAGACTTACCGCAACCGCTGGCCCCCAAGATCGCAACGATCTCACCTGGTACACACTTCAGTACAAGATTTTGTAATACCACCCCCGTTGGGGGCGGATACGTTTTTGACAGTGTAACGTCAACTCCACCCACAGCTGATTGGCTGGCAAATAGGAAATCGTCATTCAAGGGTGATATCTCGCGTGAATCCGCCCAGCCAACCGTCGCACACTCATCCAAATCACTGTGCCTCGCTCGCGGTTTCTCTTCTAGCTGGCTAGAGGCGGTCAGTGAATCTTGTCTCGATATCCGCCTCATGGCTACCGTCAGCCGGCAGGTCGCCGATGTCTTTCCGTAGAGAAATCGCTGCGGACCACGCCTTGTCGCTTGTCTGAAGTTTCGGCGGGTAGATTCTATCCTTTCGCATACGCTCGATGCCTTCGCGAAGATCGCCTTCGTACTCTCCCGGGAAGCGCTTCTTTGCTACGGAAAGCGCCGCGTCGGGATCTTCATAAAAAGACTTCACGCCTCGGGCAATCCCCTTGAGCACCGAATCAATAGTTTCGGGAGAATTGGCGATTGTTGTATCCGTGACTGCTATACCAGTTAATGCGAAGTTCGGGTAGTAGTCCATCAGGGTAAACCCCAACTTGCCTCCCCCTCGTATGATCGCAGAAACCCACGGCTCGATCAGTAGGGCGTAGTCTGCTTGGCCAGTTTGAAGCGTGGAAACCAGAGCCGAAGGCGATACTTGGCGAATCGAGGGTTCAAGTCCTGCATCAATAAACAGCTTCTTCATGAGTGCATAGGACGTCGATGGAGCGGGAACTGTTGCAACCGTCACTCCCTTTAGATCTGTCGGCTTCGCAATCACTGGTTTATTCGAGGAAATGGCAACACCATAGTTGGGCATGCCCTCAATTAGCATGCCAACAACCTTCCCTGGCTTCCCTTGCGCTGAGGCAATAGCCACAAATGTTGGATCGGCCACTCCAAAATCTGCGCGGCCCGCAAGGACTGCAGCGTAAGTCTTATCGTCTCCACCCGTGGAGACTAAATCGACCTGCAGGCCCAATTCCGAAAAATAGCCCTCATCCGCCGCAATGTAGAGCGGTAGATACAGAAGAAGGTCACCGAACTGCGCAATAGTTACTTGTTTGGGCTGACCAGCATTCGTCTGCTTAATTGCTGCTGAGTGCCGCGCCCCCCGAAAGATCGCAGCAAGTCCAACGACTCCCAGAAGCACCAGTATCAAAAAGAATATCGCGATCGGCCCCAGCTTTTTATTCGTGTTCATGGCTTACATCCTCTGGACCGAAATTACCGTATTCCACATGCGGCTTCAACGCCCATTTGCCCGCCTGGAACTTGGCCTGTTGCCTCAAAAGTTATGACACCCTGGTAGAGGGGCAGGCTGGGAGCAAAGGGGGTCATTGACTCAAAAAGCATGACACCGGCAAACCGGAGGGATGCAAACGAGTCAACGGGGGAGAAACGAGATGCTGCCGCGGTTGCGGCAGCGGTATGAGAACCGGGGTCGGGATGGCCGCAGCCGGATGATCGACGAACTGGTGGAACAGTTCGGGTATAGCCGGAAACACGCGATCAAATTGTTGGGGGCGAAGGCGGGCTGGGGTGGCGACCCCTTGGTTCGCAAGGGACGGCCAGCAGTTTACGGAGAAGACGCAGCCGAGGTGTTCTGGCGGATCTGGCAGGTCGCCGAACAGCCGTGTGGCAAACGCCTGGCGGGGATGCGCACGCTCTGGCTGCCGCACTACGAAGCGCGCTATGCCGGGGACTTGCCTATCGTTGCATACAACCTGAGCTTCGACTGGGATCGCGCACTCCAGCCCGAGTATTCCCGGCTCCAATTACCGACTAGGGCGTTTCGCTGCGGAAAATCAATTGCGTGATATTCCTGCAGCCTCCCCTCTCCGAAGGCTATATCATACAGACACTCATTCGCCTTCGCCGAAGCGGCCGAGGATCTTTGCCCTTTGCTCGGTCGCTGCTTCTCGATCTCGACAACCAGCGGCATATGCCATCCCGGCCTCTCCAACCCTTTTCAGGCCTGCATTTTCATGGGCAGCTAACTTTTCGTACTTCGCAACCCATTCTTGCCAGTATGCCGATGCAGACCCCGAAAAACTCCAGCCGTCCTGAAAGGGACCATAGGCGACTTCATCTGGTGAATGGCCCGCGGTCAACGCTGCGATAGCCTTGGCTTGCCACGCTTCGGTTGAGGGTTCGCCGCAAAGCGGTTCCATATGGTAGTCAACGAGCTCCTTGTCCTTCAGAACATCCGCGTACAAGTCCACATCGTCTCCAACCAAGAGCCGTACCATTCCCGAGTGATGACTCGACCTACAACATCCCAGTAGTTCCACCTTCTGCGCCTTGGTCAGGTGACCTGCCAGCCTAGGCAGGGCGTCGTCGCCTTGGAACACATGCCCATCGCCTTCGCATTTCGCCTTCAAAACCATGTAAGGCAAAGACGGGGCGGCGGCAACCAGTCGGTCCAAATCGAAGATGGGTTTCATGGCGTGCCAGTCGAGTTCCGCCAGCCCTCTTGCTATTTCGGCCGTCCAGCGTTCCGGGAAGGACTTCAGCATCCTCTTCCCGGCGCCCCGGAAATCCCCCAGCGCGGCTCTGAACCGAACTTTAGGGTCTTTATTCGTCAACAGCCCGGGAAGATGTGAGTCCGACACGCGATCCGCCCAACAGAGATGTTCCACCAATTCCAAGTGACCAGAGATGCATGAAGCGACGCGCTGGAATACCACTTCGGGCGTCCCGTTATGGCGAAGGGCGACTTGGACTGCGGTGGCGCCATAGGCCTGCCGATCAAGGCATGAAAGAAGGAAGGGCTCCGCCCTTGTCATGTCCAAGCCGGCCAGCCGCTCCAGCAGGGGCGCTACCAAGTCCCCATGCAATTCGCTGTCCATCGCCGCAGCAAGCCAGGGCTCTGGATCGGCTACCCGCTCCGCGATCCGACCGAATACATAAGGCGACATCCGAGGCCAGGATATCCCCACATCAGCGGCCATCGTCTCAACAGCCTTGGCTTCAGCCGCCACCTCCCGGGGGTTCCGGGTGATCCAGTCCTCCACCAGGCCGTCCGCACTCGCCCGGCGGGCCGCCGCATCGGCATCAAAGTCACCCGACAGCAATTCCATAGGATACAAGACCATAAATAACGGAGACGTTTGGACCCCAAGGCCTGCGCGTTCCGGCTCTTCAAGTGCTTCGATGAACCGCCGGATGACGCCCTGATGCGAACTACCTCCGGCGGAGAGGATGTCCTTCATCATGGTCAATGCCTTCTCTTTCAGCCAAGCCAGGTATCGCTCGTCAGGGCCTTGCCCAAAGCCGGCATGGGGGTGCAGCCAGTCCTCCATCAACTTCGAGGCCTCAACCAGCGTCGAGGGGGCTGTCCGGCGGATGAAGTCGAGGACAAGCGGCCATTGAGCGTATATCGCCTCCGCATCCTTCAACCACACGATCCCGATCATCCAGGTTACAGTCATGCCTTCGCCTGGATCATTCTCCGTGGCCTCAAAGCGAAGAGAGAACCCCAGTTTGATGGCCTCCATGGCAACCGCCAAATCCCCGCCCTCGGTGGCCCACCGGATGGCATTAACGAGTAGAGCCGCTCTACGGGCTGAAGCCTCTGGCGAACCAGGGCGCGAGGCCTTGATCCACTGTCCGAAGGATGCCGCGACATGGGGTCCGGGGGCCGACCTTCCAGCCGACTGGAGAAACATGCAGATGGTCCGATCAGGCCAGTAATGCAAGGCCGGCACCTTCACGGCAGACAGCAGGTCGGGACGCTCGTCTAGGACCCGGCGGCAGGCAGCGGCGTCCAGCGATGCGTAGGATGCCCAGACGGCAGCCCGATTGATGGACGAAACCTTCTGGTAGAGCCAATCTGGCGATACGGCCGCCCCGGTCTTCACCGCCATGAGTAGGCTCAGGATGGCAGACTTCCTGTCAGGTGCTATGGCGAGGAGGGACTCGTACATCCCGGTCAAGGCAGCGCCCGACTGCGGCAGAAAATGTTCGCGTATGAGCGCCCTCCTAAGCGCATCAGGCCGGACCGTTATCCGCCCTTCTCTCGATGTGGCTAGGATGCCACCGGCTGCCAAATTCTTGATGGCGCGCGAGACGACAAGAGGGCTGAGGCCGAGGACTCGGGCCGCATCCTCCACCATCATGCCCGCCTTGCCGCCTACAGCAAACGCGGCGAGGATGTCCATGCCGGAGTCTCCTGCAGCCTTTTCCACCAAGGCCTCCAGGCGACTCTTGAGTTCGTTTCCGTCGAAAAGCGCCTGCGTATCTTGATGAAGGCAAATACTGGTGAGCTGTAGGGCCAGGCCGGGTCTTCCAGCAGCTTGGTTGTTAATCTCCCAAACGATGGCATTCACGGGGACATACCCCGCGGTCTTAATCATGCCCTCGACAAGGCCGGATATCGTCTTTCGGGGCAGAAGTTCCAGCAAACGTCGGACGACGGGCGTCGAGGTCCATGCAGTCGCCACGGCATCGGCCTCGAAGGGCCAGCAGATGGCGATGATCTGGAAGGTCAGGTCGAGCTCCAGCCTTGCGTGAATCAGGCGGCGGATGACATCCATGCGGTCAGCGCAGTCATCCACAACCACAATGGGCGGGCGCTTGGCGCGAATAGCACCAACCAGCTTGTCGGGATCATCGGTAAGGACAAAGAGTCCTCCTTTGTCCTCTATGTGATGATACAAAAGAAAGGTCTTGCCGCTCCCCGGCTCGCCGTAAAGCAGAACATCTCTCGCATCGCCTTGCAGGAACGCCAGATCCTCGTCGCGGCCCGCAAGCCCCACATCCGCGTACCGTCGCAGATTGAGCGGAATCGGAGATAAAACGGCACCTGCGAATGTATCGAAGGCCGCAACAACCTGCGCCTCGACTTGTCGCAGTTCAACGGCGAAGCCTTCAATCATGCGAGCGGCGACACCCTGCATCTCGCCACCGAGGCGTCCAAGTTCGACTTCAAGCCGCTCATGGTTCGCAGTCACAAGGGCGACGACTTCGGCGTGCTCTTTTCGTCTCAACCAATCCGTGCATCGGGCCATCAGGTCACGCGTTGAGACCTCTTTTGCGTCCTTCATCTTACCCAACACATCGAACCCGGTTTCAATGGCGAAGAGCAGCAGGCTGAACGATAGTTCAATCGGTGTCATCAGAAGTCACCTTATCAGAAAATACGATTTATGAGGCGCCCAGATAGTCTTCGGTTCTTCTGATTTGCAATCGTTTCGGAGACCGTCATGGCACACGCCTCCAAAGACGAGTCGCGATCGCAGGCTAGAACTCGACGGGATAGCGCGGCTGGAACTGCTCCGGCAGAATGCTGACGTTCTGAATCTCGTGAAGAAAGAACTGCTTGATGTGTTGCCCTCGCGTCCTGTCGAAGCCAAAGAAATACTCGAAGCCCATGCCGTCGCTCTTTCTGACCTTGTACTTGAAGCTGTAGGGCTCGACGTTGCGCTCGCGATTGTCATACACCATGCGGATGAGATTCCTTGCTTGCCCGGCGGTGATGATGGCCTCTCTTATGACGGAGGAAATCCTACATCTGTAACCGCTCCTAGGCATCACAGCATGCGCCGCAAGAGCTCCTGTGACCTCCGGCTGAAAAAGGGCGGTGACGAATTGGATGAAGATCGTGACGGCGTTTGCTGCCGCAATGATTGCATGCGACGGACAGATGATCGTATCAAGCCAATTGATCTTCACGGCCTCGAACTTGCCGTCCTCCAGGAGTTCGCTCCTGCCGACGACAGGCATATCCTTGAATACGGTCTTTTGCATGAAGGCTGACAGGATGTTCAGCTTGCTTACCGGAAGCCTCTCCGACTGGATGATCTTGGCTACATCGAAAAGGTCCCTGGCCCGAGTCCGCTGAATCCAGCTCCTCAACTTCTCCGCGAGAATCTCCTCCAGCGAGTATCCGAGAACGGATGCGGCGCAAACATGAGCATCCGGGAAGCCGTGGATTATTCGGTGTTCCTGCAAGGGTAAGACGACACGCTCGTAGGGCGAAACGTCGAACTTGACCCTGAACGTCATGGACGAGTCGCCAGCTAGACCGCGAAAATAGACTCGCCCGTCCAAAGCGTTAACTTCGGGATCGGGGGTCTGTTTTTCCTCTACTCTGGTTTTTTCGGCCTCGAATACGATACCGGACGCTTTTGCAACTGTCTCCTGCAAGGAACCCAAGCGGTCACGAAATGTGGCCCCACTTACATTTCGCCGGGTGGTAAAATCAAGGTCATCCGAGAATCGCGTGTCAGGAAAATACAGCTTCCTGAGGGCGCTCCCTCCCTTGAGGATCAGTTCCTGTCGAAGCAGCGGATCTCTGGAAAGCCCCCAGAGCAGCCACCCCATGACATAGTCCTTTTCGACGTGCGGTAGAGGAACGCCAAGATTTCGGCTTATATCATGGAGTTGCTGCTGAGTAACCACGGCTCTGGTCTTTCTGCCTATTTCTGCCCAAGTCCGATGATTGCAGCAAAGGACGAATTATCAATTACAGCTGACAGGCAGGGCTACACTTAAGCCAAGCGCTTCCGCGCGCAGGCCATAAGCTTCTCGCGTCCCTCCGACGGTTGAATCGTTTGTTTGCAGGTCGTCACCGCAGCTTCGATCTGACTGCGCGTCTTGAGCGGATACTCTTTGGCCAATTGCGCGATTACGTAATCAATCTCATGGTCTTGCCCCGAAACAAACCATCCATCTACTTTTTTCTTACTCGGATCATCATTCATTTCATTTCTCCATTGTAACCCAATTGCCACCATGGCTTTCGGAACTCAAAAGAGATGCATAGAGCATGCCAAGGTCACCAAGAAATGTTGGGCCCAAGCGTACCCCCTTGCATGAGTTCAGGTTGCGATGCGAAGGGGATATCCCCCACCCTACGACAGACGGATTGACTAGCGACATGATGTCGCACGATCAATGGCGTTGTCACACCTGGCGGCACCTGATTGACACACGTGCACACTACGCCGATGTGTTCTCCATGCACCGCATCTCCGCCAAGACCCTGGGCCTGCTGGCCCTACCTGACTCCTGCCCCCGCTGTTTCTGGCACCGTGCCCGCCTTGGCTGGAAGTCCCCATGGGCTATCATGCCGGGCATCTTTTCCTCAATAGATGGCTTCAGCAAGCGGGCTGTCCTGGCCTACCACGCCAAGCATGGCCAACTGCCCCCATGGCTTGGAGGCCGATGGGCCGATGCGGTGCCCCTGCCAACGCCCCACCATTCACGGTTCTGGTTTAACGACCCTGTGACGGGCATCAGGCTGACGGGCGTACCTGACCTGATGCTGGGCCTGCCCGAGAGGAAACTCGCCATTCTGGATTTGAAGACTGCCAGGTATTCAGATCACCAAGACGCCTTGGCTCCGATGTACGAGGTTCAACTGAACGGCTATGCCATGATCGCTGAAAGCCTTGGCATGGGGTCTGTGGTGGCCTTGGGGCTTGTCTATGGCGAACCGCCGGAGAACGACCAAGACGAGGGGCTGGATGGGCTTATTGGCAATGCTGGGTTCAGCATGCCCTTCAAGGCGACGGCAGTCCCTGTAGCTTTGGATCGCCCACGCATTGGGCCGTTGCTGAAGAAGGCCAAGGGACTACTGGACTTGGATCAGCCGCCTGCGGGGCGGGAGGACTGCAGGGACTGCAGGCTGGTGGAGGAACTCGTCAGGCTGGGCGGGAAATTATACCGGGCATAGGGGTCAGCGTTCACCCCCGAACCTCTTCCCGCAGTTGGGGCAATACTTGTCGGGTCGGGTCCTCGCATCATAGCCAGGGTCGTATCCACAGTTGGGGCAGCCTCTGCCAATTTGTGTGCCACCGCTTCGCTTCTCGCTCACCCCGTCGGCGATCTTGTTCCCGTTCACCCTGCCCAAGACATATCCTATGGAGCCACCAACTGCTGCGGTCAGCCCAGCCACAACGCCGCTCGGGTCGAACACGAAGCCGATGGCGCCACCCACGATGAGCCCGAGAACAGCCATGAAAGTCGCTGCGACGCTTACGAAGGACGACTCATCTACCGGGGTCTTGCACCACCCGCACTCTTTTGTAAACACATTGATCTTCTGCCCGCAGTTCCTGCAGATCATTTACGCTCTCCCCACATGACACCGTCAGCAATCGGGCAACGGCCACGATGGTGCGACCCGGAATTTCCCTTCATGGATATCGCCATGCTCGTGTCGATGTCCCCTGCTATGACCGCCTCTGCCTTTGCTGTTGATTGAGGCATCACTCACTCCTGAATCAGGTCTGGATACATCGCAGCAGCCTGCACAGCCTCCAGCCATCCGGCCCACAGGGTCTGCTCGACCTCGTCTTGATAGGACCGTGACCGCGCATAGCTGACTGACGGGCGATACGAAGTTGGGGATTCTGTTGAGCCTTGGCGACTATAGGCCTCCACCTCCGACCAATCGATTACACCCTGCATGGCACCCTGAACCGCTTCCCTGAATCGTTCGTTACTGATGTCACCCCTTATGAACTGGATGTTCGATGCACTCCCCTGTGATCGCCTGCCCACATTACGCCATGCGTCATCCACAGCCGCACCAATGGACGAGAACCTGCGGTTCATATAGTTGTCTGCAAAGCGCTGATAAGCCTCCTTCTCGTGACTGTTTCCAAATGCGCTAGGTATTCTTTGAGCAGGTACGATGGTGTCGTATTTCGGGTTAGTCCGAATGTGTTCCAGCCGCTTGCTGAAGTCCGCCTGCTCTTTCAGGTAGTCCTGTCTGGCCGCCGCAAGTTCCGATTTGTGGGCGGCATCATTATTCAGTAAATCTGCGGCAGGCTGGTAGCCCTGGGAGGCTGATTCAGACAGCCACTGGATGGCTCGATTGTAGTCAGCGGAGACTCCTTTGCCATCGTAGTACATCCGGCCTAACCAGTATTGGGCCACCGGCTTACCCAAGATCGAACCCAGCCGGAACCAGGCAAAAGCCTGTGCGGCATCAGGCGAGCCCCAGCGATCCCCGTAGAGGTAGCGACCTGTGGCCAGGATGGCGTCACTCTCCCAGAGCAATGCTGACTCTCGTAGCCGTCGGACTCCCGTTACCTCATCCTTCAAGCATCCTGCCCCGGCTATCAGCATCTGCCCGGAGGCCAACAGGGCGTCGGCATGATCCTGATCGGCGGCAAGGTCGAACAGGCGGAAGGCCTCCTGCTTGTCTACCGGAACGCCAGTCCCCCTGTAGTAGGCCAGCCCGAGTTCGTACAGCCCATCCGGGGCACCAGATTCAGCCGCCTTCTTAAGCCATTCGATACCTTCAGTTGCCGTGCCTCGATCCTTCAATAACAGGCTTCCCAGATAAACCTGATAGTTCGCCTTACCTTTTTCGGCATTTAACCTGATGACGCTCTTCAGATCGTTCGTCGAGGCCTTAGGTTCTGGCGGCTTAAATCCCTCCACCAGCGCGTAAATCCGCTCCATTATGAACGAACGGGACAGGAGACTTCGGAACTCCAAGTCGCATCGGGTGCGCCCTTCGACATCCAGATCAGTGAAGGGGACATTGATGGCATTGGTGCCCATCAAGACGATTGGCCCAGCCACTCCCAACTCCTTAAGTGTTCCTCGAACCAAGGTCCCATTGACCCGCCTGAACTGCACCATGCTATTGGTCGCCAAGGGTGGGTTTCTGGCCTCCAACTCCTTGACCACGGAATCCGATACATGGGTCAGGATTTCCGAATAGGCGGCCTGCTGGTTATTGCTCAAGGCGGCAAAGATAAGGCTACGACTGCGCTTCTGGAGCGTCACGTCGCTGGCCTGCCCGCATAGCAGACCAGCCTTCGCCATGCCTCGGGCATCTCCCAATTCTCCAGCCCTGAGGAACCATTGCAAGGCCTTGTGCTCGTCCCTGGGTACTGCTTCACCGGTCAGATAGATTCGCCCCAGCGTGGTGGCGGCCTGGGCTCTTCCGTTGGTTGCAGCAGTCTCCAGCAGCAAAATACCCTTGGGAATTTCCTTGGCAACGCCATCGCCCGCCAGGGTCATAAGTCCCAAGACCTCGGGGGCCCTAGGCAGGCGTTTCGGATCAACAAGCGCCAGAAGTCGCGCCGATTCTCCCAGGTTCGTGGCGACCAGTTCACCCGCATAGTAGAACATGGCCATAGTAAACATGGCTTCCTGATGTCCTCCATCCGAAGCCTTCTTGAACCAGGGGACAGCGGCCTTTTGATCGATTCCGAACTCCTCGCTCATGTTGTAGAGCAGACCCAATTGGTAGCAGGCTTCGCTATTGCCGCCCTCCGCTTCCTCCCGAAGCCAGCCCCAGATGACAGGTGCGTTGGTTTCCGGCCTCCAGGCACCCATCAACGCCTTCGTGACCGCGCCTTGTGCCTCCTCATGGCCTCCGTCAGCAGCCTTGAGGTAGAACTGGAAGGCCTGATGGGCGTCATGGACGGTTCCGGTAGACGAACAAAGGGCATTGGCCAGCTCGAACTGGGCGTCCCGGTCACCTTTGTTGGCTCGGATTTTGAGGTCCAGCAAGGGGTCAACCTGTTCAATGGCCCGCCGAAAGAATCCCCAGTCATGAATCCGCTCCATGATCCATTGTCGTTCGCGGAATCCGTAGTAGGCCAACCCGGCCAGCAGGACCAGCCAGACCCATGAGGCATTGAATCGAACGGCAGGAGATGCCACAGGACGAGGCCTACCCTCCCGCAGGTCTGTTCCGCAGTGGGTGCAAAACAAGGAGTCCATAGGGATAGACTCCCGGCAGTACGGGCAGTCCTTGGTTGGTACAGCCTCCTGCCTGAAGCGAAGCCGCGGTACTTCAGGAGGGTCATGAACAGGAACCCCGACCGGGCTGCCCTGAGCTTCCGAATTCGGAACTACCACTGCGGTACGGCAGTCTGGGCAGGTCACGGTAAGGCCACGCCCCTTCTCGTCTATGGCAAGGCTCTTACCGCATTCCGGGCAATTGAATAATACATCCACGACTCAACCGACCTCCGCCAACTGTTACCGCCAGCGGTAATAGTTCATCGGTTCGGTGCAATAGAGTCAAGCCATGTTCCCGCCAGGAGCAACATGGCTAAACAACTGAACATCATAGGCCGCAGGCTCGCCCGCATCCGCTACGCAAGGGACTTGAGCCAGGCCGACTTGGCGGCCAGGTTGAACCGGTTGGGCTGGGAGACGGCAACCCGCTTCGTCATAGCGAAGATCGAAGCTTCGTCCAGGGGCGTGACAGACAAAGAGGTTGTCCTGCTGGCCAAGGCGTTGAAGTCCACGGTGGCTGAACTGTTCGCCTGACCATTTCTTCAAGCGGTAGACGAGTTTGCACTGTTCGCCTACATGTGAGGCATGCCCCTTGATAACCTCATAGGCTGGGAAGTCCGCCGCCTCCGACTTGCCAAACAAATGACCATCCCCGACCTATGCCGCAGGCTGCGGGGAGCCTCCATATCCCCAGAGGAGTTCGTGATGCTGGAGACCCGCTCCAGACGGGTAGCAGACTTCGAAGTTAAGGCCATCGCCCGAGCATTGGGAATTGAGCCAGAAGACCTATTTCGCACTCCACAGAGAAAAGCGCCTAAAACACGTAAAAGGTAGCTCACAAAAACGCACTATCGATCTATCACACCGCCATCAAACGAAGGAGGCGTGAATATGTCGAAGATCCAACTGTCTGAAGAGTCCATCAGCAAAGCCCTGGCCCTGGCAACCAGCCTGACGGCCGTGTGGCATTCGCTGGGAGGCAAAGGGTCCATTCCTGGGAGTACCTCCAAGAAACTTCGGGAGCTTTGCCCGGACATCATGCAGCGATTGGCCGCCAACAAAGGCAACGCGACCCCCAAGGCCAAAGACCAGAAGCCCAAACCCCGCACTGTCCCGAAATCGGGAAAGTCCGCCTGCCCCCGCCACGCCAAGAATCCGTTTCGTGAAGGCTCGGCCTATGGTCTTTTGGTAGACCTGCTGGCTCAGGCGGGTGACAAGGGCATCAGCCGGGACGATCTCCTGAAGGATTTCTGCAAAATCACGAAAAAGCCCCTGCAGAACGCAAAATATGATTTGCAGGTGATCCTTTCGGCGGCCAGGGACTCTGAAAAGCTGCATCGGTCCTGTCGCGAGGGCTTTTCGATCCTGCGCGAGGGCCTGCACTACCGCATCAAATTTGCCTAGGCTGACCATGTGCGAGCCCAGTCAACTGGCGACCTATATGCTTGCCGACTTCTTTCGCCGGGGAGCCCAAGGCCGTCAGGTGATTGTCATCATGCATGCTGGCGCAATGGAGGCCATCGTCTCCGGCGACCAGAACGAGAGCCCAGACGCCTTGCTTGCCAAATACTGCGAGGCTTTTGGCGGTGACGTGAAGGAGCGGCGTTGCGTTCCAGTCGTCCCGCCAGAGGGCTTGGCAAATGGGCGGGAGTTCAAGGTCGTCCCTGACGGTGATGGGCTCCGGATCGAGCCAAAATGATGTTGAGGAAGATTCTTGTGGGTGTTGCGGTCGAGGTTCTGCTGCGGCTGGCGCTGATAGCCTGGATATACCTTCAAGCAACGAGTTAATGACGTGACCGATAATCCAATCAGCCCCAAGATCACAGCAGACCAAGCGGTCGCCGACCTGATAAGCCTTGGCCATGCCCTGCATCGCTTCACCTTTCCTCAAAGCCAACTGGGACTGACCCGGCCGATCCGCCCGCAGGAATCAGCGCGACTCCAGGCAGAGATAACTGAACTGCATAGACGAGTTGAGGTCGCTTCCGCTGATAGGAACAACAGGCACCTTAGGTCCGCCCTGGAGGTCGTGCGGGATCAGATCCCTGACCCTATGCTGGTCCGGGTAGTAGCATATGCTTCATGGCATGCCATCTACTGCGATCCGTCAGGATCGTCAGTAGCCAACGCCACCCGAGCCGCAAGCCTGGGGAATATCGAAGACATGCTGCGAGTTCGATTTATCATCCGTAGACTCATAGCCAAGGGCGAAACTTTGCTTTTCAAGGACGGGGGCTTCCATGGCGGCGACATACTGCCAGGCGGGAAAATCAACCGCTTGCTGACGGGAAATTACGCCCTGTCAGCCCTATGGACCGAGGAGACGCTTAAGAAGGAGCAGGATCAGGCCGAACGCAGTAATGGAGAGGTGCAGAAGAAGAGCCCACCTCCGCATCAGACATCTCCAGCCATCGTCCATTCGACGGTTCAACCGCATGCGGCAAGCAACCTGGATACGCCCAAGAGCCTCTTTAATGCCCTTCGGCAGACGGTCATTGGTGCAGACCCGGCAGTCCGTCGCTTCAGCGTGGCCATGTCGCTACACCTTCGGCGGGTTGCGTTGGTCAGGCAAGGCATAAGACCGACTACACCCCCAATAACCGTATTGTGTGTAGGCGAGTCTGGCGTCGGGAAAACCTTCATGGTTGAGGAGTTTTGCAAGTTGGCCGGACTACCGTTTACCGTCGGGAACCTTGCAGAGGTAACGAGTTCCGGCTTCGTCGGAATTTCTCTGGACGACATCCTGGTCAGCCTTTTCCGCAAGGGAGAAAAGAAGGAGCGGGTCGAGGCTGGGTCTATTGTGTTTTTCGACGAGGCCGATAAACGCCGGAGCAATGATCGCCGTGGGGACTTTGATGCTACCGGATCGGGTGTTCAGGCGGAACTGCTCCGCTTGCTTGAAGGCACGGATATTCAACTCGGTGGTCGTCGAGCAAACGACTCCAATCCTGGTCGTGCAATGCTTTCAACGCATGGCATGGCCTTCTGCCTTGCAGGCTGTTTCCCAGAAATTGAGTCCATCATGACGGAAAAGTCTCGGAGCCGCTTGCTGGGGTTTGGCGATGGCGACAAAGGCCTTCGCCACGCACCTGACGTACGATCAGCCCTAACTTCATATTTTCTACCAGAGCTCTGTAATAGAATCTCGACCATCCTGCAAATCAGGGCCCCCGGCTTGGATCAATTGATTCAGATAGCCTCGGAGCCCCATGGCGTATTAGCGCGACAGAACCAGTTTCTGGGATCAATGGGGCTCATTTTGAAGCCCAGCGAGATGGCGGTCAGGGAAATCTGCGCCATTGCACTCGATCAGAAGACCTATGCTCGGGGCGTCCGTTCGATTTTTCAGGCGGTTTGCGAAGAAGCCATCTTTGAGGAAAAGACTGGCGAACTGGCCATAGGCATTGAAGACGTGCGGCGGGTCATGAAAGACCATCGGGCAGAGTCGGGGAAGGTCTCTTCGTGAGGCATGCCATGCCCTCCAGACGGCCCACATCGTTTGATTGCCCAGTCATCTGTCGAGTCAAAGGAGCCAGAGATGCACATAATTAATGGGCGATGCCCCAATCACCGACCGATTTTGCCAGAGCCGCAGGAAAAAACGGCTCGGTCTACCTGCATGTCCAAATTCGTCACTCCTCACGGCGCATCTTCATGATCAGTCTGCAGAACCAGCACTTTTATCTTGGTCTGAATGCACACAACTCATAACACACCGACAAATGGATAACATTCGCCCCAGTAGACTTGAAGACTTTGTCGGCCAGGAGCGGGTTCGGCATGTGCTGGCGATATTGTGTCGGTCAGCCAAGAAGAATGGTCGTCCGGTTCCGCATCTGATGCTGGCGGGTCCCCCCGGGCTCGGCAAAACAAGCCTAGCGAGGATAGTGGCCGAAGAGATGGGCGGTCGCCTGGTCGAGATGGTTGCCTCGAACGTCCAGAGCCCCGACCAGATGATCCAACACCTGCTGGGGCTTCGTAAAAACGACCTCCTCTTCGTCGATGAGATTCATGGCCTGCCACGAGTTGTGGAAGAAGTTCTCTATTCGGCCCTTGAGGACCGCAAGGTGACGGTCGCTCACAAGGGGTACGACACTCTCATGCGGCAGATTGGACTGCCTAGTCCTGCTGCCACAGTCGAATCCCGCACTCTCAATCCGTTCACCTGTATCGGCGCAACCACGCTTGCGGGCTTGGTCTCCGACCCACTGCGAACCCGCTTCAGCCAGATTCTCAACCTGGAACCCTATGGCGATGAGGATCTGGCCCGCATTGCGGTCGGAGCGGCCGCCAAGATGAATCTGATCCTGACCCAGCCCATTTCGTTGGAGATCGCCAAGCGCTCCCGTGGTACGGCTCGTGTTGCCGTCGGCCTGGTTGGTTGGCTTTCAGAGTTCTGCTCGGCTTATGACCGCCCACCCGATGCCGATGCGGCAAAGGAAGCCTTCGCCCTCAAGGACATTGACGAGGAAGGGCTCACCGGCCTTGATCGGTCCTACCTTTCCATCCTGATCGCATCGGAATCGCCCATGGGTCTTTCAACCATTGCTTCGGCCCTGAGCGAATCCACCGAGAATCTAGCGCAGGCCATTGAGCCGTTTCTGATCCGCCGGGGCTACATCCAGAAGGGACCCAGGGGTCGGGTGGCTACGGCAAAGGCGGTACAGAAGATCGGCCTTAAGGTTGCAGGGGCTTCTCTATGAGCGCAACAAAGCCATGGGAACCCGAGCCGGAGCGCTTCTTGACCCAGCAGGAGCTTGGGTCTGTGCTTCGCCGGGGACACGAATTGATGGCCCTGGGCATTGCCAAGAAGCGAAAGCCCCTTGTCCGAGACGCCATGGTCATCTTCACGGCCATCTACAGCGGCCTAAGGCGTTTTGAAATATGCGCCCTTCAGGTCCAGGATCTGCATGTCGGTCATGGGCGCTCGCATCTCACTGTACGTCGGGGTAAGAACGGCAAGCCTCGGAGCGTCCATATAGGCAAGGAGTTCAAGCATATCCTCAAGGCCTATTTGCGCTGGAAGGCCGAGGTCGGGGAACTCCATCCCGAGTCGTACCTCATTCGGTCATCAAAGTCCGAGCGCTACAATCCAACTGCTCTCTGGAAGCGGTGGCGGAAGTACGCACCAAACGGACATCGCCTGCATGACTGCAGGCATAGCAACGCCTCTCTGATATACCAGGCTACACGCGATCTCCGCATGGTAGCCCAACAGTTGGGTCATTCTCGGGTCGAAACCAGCGCCATCTATGCGCGTGTTTGCCCAGAGATCATCCAGTCTGGCATGGACAAGATGGAGAAGCTGGCCGCCCTGGCCATGAAGGGCCCCGCAGTGGCCCAGCCCGTCTCCCCGGCCTGATTTTCACCGAAGTCCTCTAGGCAGGGGCACCCTTTGGAAGTCGAACTCCTCTTGTGCTTCCATCTTGTCTCCGTGGACTTTCAAGGCGGGGGTTGGTTCCCAGCTTGTGCTTCCAAAAGAGGGGCAAATTATTCGCTTTGGACGCTCACCCGACGATTTCTCTAGAGTGTGAGCGCCCCCTTGAAAAGCCGCGGTAATGTGTTCGTTACATAATCGATATACCCGGAGATATCGTCATCCATGCTTGGGAGGGCTTTCGATGCGGCGATGTCACGTCTCTTTTTAGTTGTGGTCTCAAGCGTCTCAATAGCTGTCTGGATCGTTGCACCGAATTCGCGAAGCTGCGACTTGACCTGCTTGTCCATCAATCCAGAGGAGCGTACTGCTAAGAAGAAGAACGCCGCGATGCGCATGTACGACTCCGTCACTCGCGCCAGCTGAAATGCGTCATGCCGAACCATGCTTATTGCGTCCGCAAGATATCTATCAGCCGGTGTATCAAAGTTCAGCGGTAGGCGAACCGAGTATCTCCTGGGCATCACACCTTGCTCAAGCTTTTCCAAGCATAGCATGCACATCTCAATCTCAATCAACTTCAGACCGAGTTCGGTCATCCAGGTGACCCACAAAACGTTCTTCCTGTTCGACGCTAGGTCCAGCGACGCCGTCGCGAGCCTCTGCTTTGCGTCTGCTAGAACGGCGCGACATCTCTGGAAGTAGAGCGAAGATTCTCCGCCTTCGGCGTAAATCAGCCTTCGCGTTTTGAAGTCATCCTCGTCGGGAGATTCCCCGGTGGAGCAAAGAGCGATCAGATCCCTTCTCCACTTGCCGAGTTGACTGTGTTCAGGTGACGACGAGGAGGGAGTCGCTTGAACGTAAAGGAGCTCTTGGGCCAGAACTTCTATCCTGTACAGGGCGAGAATACCGTTCTCCATTGCAGTAGACCCAGCGTCGCACTCCTTCAGACAAGCCTCTGCCTCGTCGAGTCTGCGGTGCGCTTCCGGAAAATCTCTCATACCGCTCCACGCGACTGCCAGCCGCGCCTTCACAACCTGAACATGGCGATACCTAACATTGTGATCAATCCCCTTGAGGCCCCGGCCGAGCTCTTCGAAGACCCAATAGCAGCTCACAGCACGCCGGAGAAAATCGACCCCTTTCGACGGCGCTGGTAGTTCCCTTATCTGACATATGAGGTGAATCTGATTCCTGCACAGCATCAGCTGCATATAGGAACCGACAGCCTTCTGAAATTCCATGATAGTCTCGACTCCGATGATCGGCAGAGAACTACAGGACCAACCCAATGTATCGTGCAACAGAGTTGCGATCTTTCGCTGATCAAGTTTGGCCGAGTCGAAGCCAACGATCCTGCAGATACGCTGAAAGCAGACTTCGGCCTCGTCATATGATCGAGCCGCAGTACACTTCGCCATCTCATGGCGCAGGAAATCTATCGCACGTGCCCCCAACAATCCGTCACCGAGAGGCGTCGATTTACCACACGCCTCTCGAATCGCTTCGTCGCGAGCTGCACCACTTGATACCTCCTCCATTCCATCCAACGCGAGCAGCTCGAAACTTCGCTGGGACATGGTCTGCAACTCGGAAATCTCTTGCGCCATGTCACGAGAGAGCTCAAGCGATACTCGATGCAAAGACACCGTGCTAAGATACAACTTTGACCGAATATCGCCTGGAGAATCCGGCGCGTTTGAAGCCTTGTTTGCAGTACACCATTTTCGAATATCGAGGAGCTTTCGACACGCTGTCCTCGTGGAGCCGGACGAAAGCAATCGGCCTCTGGAGTCTCGCAGAGTTCGCGCCGCCGAATCCAAAGCTCGTGTGGCATGGTGTATGTATTCCCTTGCCAGTTCAGGCGCGACTTTCGCCGCGATCCTTTGAGCTGTATCCGCTCCAGCGCAGCGATGCAACGCGGATTCAATAGCAAACATCGGATCACTTGAGGATATGGAGTGGTTCTCATACCACTCAGCCAAACCGTGCTGAATGTCATGGTCAAGGGCAAGGAACGCGTCGCAATCGTACTTCTGATCACCGACGCTTTTAGTGTACGACCCGAACTCACCCCCTCCGAAGACCTGCCTAATTCTTCCCGGTAGCTCGCGGATCAACATGCTGCGGATTGAGGAATGCATCCAGATAAACCCTCCGGGCTTACCCCGCACAAGTCCGATGTTCCGCAAGTGAGTGAGCCACATATCCGCACGATACCTAGAAGTCCTAAGCCTTGGATTAGCGGTCTCCTCTGGCCGATCACCATGAAACGTCCACCCCCAGAAAACAGAGGCGTAGCGCGAGCAGCGCATTCTACAGAGCGCCAACAAGAAACGCATCACAGCTTCCCGGTGGGACTTCGAATCATCATTTTTATCTTTCGGCCAAGCATCGAAGTCCAATGCCTTGCTAACCTTTTGCGGGCTAATCTCAACCTTAGGAGCGTTTCGCTCAAGCTTTGCCACTTCGCCCAAAGGAGCAAGATGCCGCCGCACCTGCTCCGTATCCCAACAAAGGAAAACAATCGTCAGGTTCGGACATTCTCCGCCCGTCAACTCCTTGAACTGTGCGGCCAATGCACCAGCATTAGCCGTTGAGCGAGGAATCTTCTGGCTTTCAGCTTTATCGGGGAGATTGTCGATCCATCCATTCGGCAGCTTTGCGACATCTGCTGGATCGCCACAACAAAGCGAATCAATCTTCGTCCCAGCACCTTCGCGGGCTTGCAGGAACAGCACCCATTTTCGCTCTCCGAGCCGGGTGTACTTCTTCACTTCCTTGGCCCACCCGCGGTTAAACCTGTTCAGAACAACCGGCATCCAGTGAGACACACCAGACTTGAAAGCTATTGCCTGCAGTATCTGTTCAAACGCCTCGTCGGCGTCGCCGACATCGTCCAGATCAATCCATACAGTCTGCGCAGCCTCTCGCGACAACGTTTCGAACGCCCTGGCGGCGGCCGTCGTCACACCCGACACCTTGCCAGTATGATTACATTTGGAGAGGAACAACAGAAATCTGTGCTCCTTGAGAGCGGAAATTCGAATAATTTCCTTTGCCAGTTCGCGCTTTTCGGATTTGCCTTCAATCTGAATGCTGTCGAGATGAACATCTTTCGGGGGTATTGCCGGAAACGGAAGATGAAGAGGCGACGGGAATATCAGACCCGCAGGAGGAAGGCTGTGCGTCAAGTACTGGTACAACTCAAGGAAGAAGACTCCGCAGAACGTGTGTTGTATGACCGTGAATTGGCCCGGCCTGATGCCGCTGTCTTCGCGAAGAATGCGCAGCAGACTCTGAGCTTCTTGAACGTCTTTGTCGGTGTATGCTATCCAGAAGACGCGAAATGAATCCAAGTCCAGCTGGCGTAGCGCACCTCCCAATAGACGCACGATACGCAGGTCGGACGCGGAGACCCCAAAGACCAGCAGGTGATTGCAAGGCGATCTTGTTGTGTTCCGAACATCTGTAGCACGTTCGACGAGGCTCTGTACGATTCCCTCCTTCGGATCTTCTTCACACAATGAGTCGACAAAGGCATTGACATCAGCATGAGTCGGCATGCATGCAAGGGAGTAGTCCGCCCGCAGTCCATAGTTACTGCCGTGTAGCTTGATCAGCGATCTCTTTTTTTGGGTCAAGGAGTGAGGTGGAATGGCAGAATTGATATGGACGCCAAAGACCTCTAGCTCTATCCGCGCTTCGGCGAAGGCCTTTTCCAGCAAGGTGTCAAAATTTGTCGTGAAGATCGTCCTGATTCGTAGGGGAAGGGACAACTGTGCGAGCATACGATGAACCAGCGTCGGCTCCCGTTCCCCGATAACGCTCCGGAAGAATGAATCGACCAACTCGTACTGCGGGGCGCCAAGCCAATAACCTTCCTTGGCCTTTTTAAGCCGGCTGAGGAACAGGAGGGCCGACTTCCAGTCCGCCATGGCACCTATTCCTTCTTGGAATACAAAGACGTCGCCCTGTGCATCCGGCACCCCCATACGACTTCTGCCGAAGGCCTCCAATAGGTACTCCGCCGGAGTCTTGGTCTCGGGCGACCATAACATCACATTCTCAAATTCAGGCCACTCGTCGCCCGGCATCCATTTGATGTGACGATATGGATCTAGGCCCAAGGCCATAAGTATGCAACGATTGAGGTAGATGCTCAGTTCCCTGACAATCGGGATTCCCGATGGGGCCGAGGCTCCGGCACCGATCAACGGGACAATCCCGTAGCCAGTCCTTACTGCACTACAAATACCCTCGATAAAGTCAACCGGACCGCCACCACTATTTTTGGGATTGCCGTTCATAGAGTGTACCGCGCGTGTCGCTTATTAGAGCATACTCAAGGCTAGGTTTCTCAATCAAGGCCCGAAACGCGTTTATGGAATGCATACTTGCTGCGTTCCTCGGCTACGTAGTTTCCAGTTAATCCGATGATTCGGGTAACCGCGTAGCGTTTGCTACAATCAATACCCGTGTACTTCATGGCGGTTACCCCCAGCTTCTTGATCACCCTCGACTTGTCTTTGCGCGTACCGAGTCTTTTCCTGGCTCCCGATTCTTCTCAAGCTGTCTGTCAACATCTACAATGAGTAGGCTCGCAGACACGTCGCGGCATGAACAGCTTTCAACCAACGCTAAGAGAGTCTGCGCTTGTTCGGGAGTCAACTGGTTTAACCAAACGTGACGCGATGCATAGGAGAGGCAGTTAAGGAGTCGGAAGGGACAGGATCGGGTATGGGGTCTGTGCATACAACAACTGCTGATAGACTCAAGTCGCTTCAAAATATCTTCATCGTTCATAGCCGTCGCATTTTCGTCCGTCACGGACAAGTCCGACATCCCGAAGACCTGCCCACAGTAGCAGCAGATGCATTCTTGCCGGCGATGCGAATGGTCTTGCCAGACCATTGTTTTGCATCCACGTAGTCTCGCCACGCCGCGAGCCCTCCCTTGAGCACGGCAACATTCGATTGAGCGGATAGATGGTTAACGGCCTTTTCAAGAGACACTGAGTCCGAAGCCGCAACAAGCACGGTCATAGCTTTCAGGCTGTTCGCGGGCCCATCCACTTCAGTCCAACCCATCGGAAGATCGCCTGAAGCGGAGACGACCACAGATGTGGAATGTTCTACGCCTTGAAGTCTTTCGGCAACAGCAGGTTGCGACTCATGAACAACGATCCATCTGACTTCCGGATAGAATTGCAAAACCCATGCATTTGCGACATCGATTTGGTCGAGATTTCGATCGTGGCCCTCCATCGACAGACCCGCCCGACGCCATCCCGGAACACCTCCATCAATAGCAAACGTGGAGTCAAACCCCTTACTGCGCAGAGCCCGCACTTCGTCTTCAAGTTGCGCCCAATCGCCACCCAGCCCGGCTAGCAGAACAACCTGATTCCGCAAGAATTCCTTGGTCTTCACAACGTACAGTGGCATCCATATGGATCTCGAAATTCGGCTCTCGATAAACGCCTCCTCCGAACGAACATCCACCAAGGACATGTCTTGCCCAGAATCTTGGCATGCCCTGGCTTCTGCCACCGTCACCCATAAAGAACGATCACGGAATCGGTCTTCGGCGAAGATATCCATACAACACACGCAAAAGGCAAGTATCACCAGAAATGTCCTGCTGCCCCCCGTTCTAACGACATGGTGTGCAATCACATGCCCGCCGATCATCTTCGCTCGGTTCATGCCATCACCCAGCAGAGGTTGATACATTCCACTTATGCTTCTTCCAGCCACCCATAGGTCAGAACCGGATTGAGGTCGCCCCGCCGCTGGACCGGCGCAGGTAATAGTAGGCAGCCCCTGGTTCAAGACGATTCGTGGTAATCTGGAAGGTCGAGAGATCGAACCAGTTCTCGTCATACGGCGCACCCCAGCCCTGCACATACATCATACGACGCCACGAGCCGTTCGGATTCTGGAGCACCAGCAGATCGGCCGTCTCCTCGCTGGCCCCACCTACCGGGCCCGCCGTGGCCAGGGTCTCCTTGAGCGGCAGACTCTTGCCCTCGGAAACGCCGATCATATTCCAGCCCACCACCAACTGATTGGTCAGCGTGCCATCATTGCCCACCGCGCCTGCCATGGTAACCCGCGCGCTGACCGTGCTGTTCCGCGCCAGGAAGAAACCTTGTCCCGCGTGCAACGTATAGACGCTCGGTTGACCGCTGCTTTCCTTCCATACCCCAGCCCCGTCCAAATACAGCACGCGCCACGCACCGGACGGCTCAAGAATATAGATTTCATCCCCCACCCCGTCGCCTACCCCGCCATTGTCCCCCACCAACTGCTCCGCCAATGCAGCTCCGAAATCGCCATCAAACCTAAGGTCCGTCCGAAGCGGGGCGGACATCATGGTATAACCCGTTCTGGCGATAGTGCGGATCACCCCCCACACCCCATTCGTATCGGGCGACTCCCCCTCTACCGTCACCTTGTAGAACCGGCGCATACGGTTGGTGCCCAACTGCTCGTCAGGATGCGCCTCCTGGCCTGGCGCTCCGCTGATCTGCCCGGCGACCTTGTTCCACGCCATGTTCCCGGAGAATGGTTCGTCGCTTACATACAGGTCATACCCGACACCTTCCACGCTTTCCCATTTCACGGTCGAGGTCCCGCTCTCGGAAAGCGCGAGCAAGTCCTGTATCTTCACCCCCCAGTTCGCAAGGGAGCACGGCACATCACCACAGAACGCTTCGCCGACCTGTCCGACGAACAGCTTCGCCACCTCCCAATCCGTGAACTCGCCATCCGTCGCGCTGAACCGGACCAAGTGAACACCCTCTTGGCCACTGATCGGGGTCCACCGGAAGCTCGCCGTACCATCGCCGTTGTTGGTCAGGGATGCCCCCGTCGACAGCGGAGCGCCTGCCAGCAGCGGAATGGTTCCGTTCGGATCGGTGGCTTGAATATAGAAGCCCAACTGCTGGCCCACCCGGGTGGCCTTCTTGCCTACGTAATGCAGCACCGGCGGAGCCTGTACCGGCACGGGCCGCTCGCGCAGGCTCAGGGCATAGTCGCCACCACCGTTCACATCAAAAACGTTCAGATAGTAATCCCAAGGCGATTGGGGCGTCACCCGTTCCTGCGATATCCACACATTCGCGGCATGCAGCAGCTTGCCGTCGCCCCGCACCGCCGAGGAATACTCCAGCGACGCCCCTTCCGGCAAACGCACCTTGGCAAACCAGGGGCCTGTGGTCACCGGCGCGGAGAAGCGGTAGTTCTGGTTGCTCCCGGACATGCCGAGAGAAACCAAAGTGGACGTCTCCGACACCTCCGCCGTTTCCGTGTCCACCCCACTCGACTCATACACGCGGAGGATGTCGGCATCCCGAGCCAGAAAATCGCGGACGGCGTCCCGCCCGCTCAGGTCCACCAGCACATCATGGACAAGAAGATGAGTGTCCACGCTCTTGATCAGGGAGGTCAGTTCCCCGCCCAGGCTGTCGTCGTGCGTGAAGTAGGCGTCGAAATCCACGAACTCGCCCGTCAGTGTGCATTCCATCACCCACCGCGCCACGCTGCTTTTCGTCGGATCAATCGTCCCCAGGTTCACCAGCAGACTCTTGTTCGCAGGGCGCTCGTTCACCTCGCTCCCGGTGATGCGAAAGCCGATCAACAAACCCTGTTCGTTTTCGACAATACGGGGCTGGCCCGACTCGATCTTCAGCTCGTGCGCCGGCCCAAACCCGGTGTTTTTCACCCGCACGCCGAGGCCAAACGGAACCGGCGGCTCGATGGCATCGCTGAATGCATCGTCGCCATACACGTCCTCCGGCAGGAAGTAGTCCAGCGTCAAATGTGGCATCGGCGCCACGTATATGTAGTCCGGGGTCACTTCCACCGTCTTTTGCTCCCCGGAAAGCATGTACGTCAGCGTGGCCCCCACGTTGTACATTCTGCCCTGCGGATCGGCTCCACCCGTTCCCGGCGCAGGCACGATCAGCCAGTGAATCTCCGCTTCCTTCCCGGCCTGGATCGTTCCATCACCGGACACATCGGCGATGTTCTCCAGGGTGTCGACCCGGATGAAGAACATCGCATTGGTGTGGTTCGGATTGGACGTGGCTAGGACCGGGTTGCCGACGGCGTCGGTGAAGTTCACCTCGATATTTACATCCGTCAGCGCTGAGTCCGGCAGCCCGTTGTTGATCACCATCTTGGCGTCGAACCCCTGGCGTTCCAACGTCAGCTCCTGCTTGATCTCGATCTTCACCCTCGAGCAGATGGATTCCTGCGCAAGGGCGCTTGGCGTCGCCATTGCGACTATTACGACAAATGACAAGGCTAATTTTCTGATCGCATTATTCATGGCAGTCGAATGGGCAATACAACGCCCCCGGTTCCAAAATAGGTATTCATGAAGCTCACCGTCGGCTTTTCGATCGTGTTGTAAACGCTCTGCGCTCTCGGACTGTTGAGATATGCCGGAATCGGCCCCTTGGCATTGGCCGCATAGATCCTTGACGCCGCTTTCCAAACAGGCAGCGGAAGTCCTTTGCCTCCATTGTTCTTGATCGCCTGCTGTAGGGCACTCAAAACCTTGCCGCCCGTCGTCAGTTCAAGGGGTGTCCTTCCCGAAGCCAGGGCGGCATTGAGCGCGTCATCGCCACCCGACCAGAGCGCGCTCTTGGATCCGGCGCTGAGCGACTTCACTCCGCCCATCGCGAACTGGTGAACTGTACCGACCCCCGCGCTCCAGGTGTATGCGCCGGAACACGGATCAACACCGCCATCAATTCCCAACTTTTGGCGTACAAACCTGGAGAACGAAAAGTCTGTGAACGGTATACCGAAGCTGTCGCCAAAACCAGCCACCGCATTTACAAGTTGCGGCGGAAGTGGGTCGCCCCACCACCACAATCCCATAGGGTCGTCATAGGACAGCGGATTGGATCCGGCGTACTGGTAGAGATTCATGCCACCGGCAACCCCCATGGGGTCAGGCGCGAGGTATTGACCGATGTCAGGATCGTAATATCGGTACCCGTTATAGTGCAGCCCGGATTCGGTATCAAAGTACTGCCCAGGATACCGGAGATTGTTCTCTACTTCGTTCACGACGACCTGACTTCGTCCGAACGGCTCGGGTTCAGACCTCCAGACAGTATGTCCGCTTGAATCGAGCATCAGTTGCGGTATGCCCGAGACATGATTCACATACCAGAAATGCGTTCCCGCGGTACGCTGGAACAGCGCATCACGCATCCACGAACTTCCCGGGTAATAGCCATAGGCCTTGATCTCCGCGCCGGCGGCTGAGTACTCGGCAAGCAGCCCCTGCTGGCCATAGTGGTAGTATGTGCGTGTGCCGGAGACCTCTTTCCATGAGCGGAGTCCTAAGGCGTCATAGCCATAGCGAGCGATGATCTGGCCACTGGATGATTCGATGCGCACCAGATTGGCGCGGGCGTCATAAATATACTTCGTGATGACGCCGCTGGCATTGCGTTCGCTGACTCGACCGCAGGCATCGCGACTCAGAGTTATTGCGCCAGCGGACTGGAGCGCATCCCCCGCGCTGTAGACCCACGCCCCGGTCGTTCCGCTTGCCGACACACGATTGCCGTTCAGGTCATACGCAAACGAGACATCATCCCCTGAGCCCGCCTCAATATGCGTCAACCGGTCAGCCGCGTCATACTCGTACTGCGTGGTTTCCCCACCTGTGGTAATCGCGACAATCCGGTCGATTGCATCGCGGGCGATGGACGCGCCGTAGATTTGAACACCAGCCGGATCGCGAACGTCCATACCAACCGTGGCGAGCGTCGCACGACGGGAGACATTGATGCTGCCGCCGCCGGGCAGAAGAATCCTTGACGGAACCCCATTCGAGTAATCGGCTACCGTGACAGATCCGCCGTCTGCCAACTCGATCTGTTGCAACTGGCCGTACGTGTCATAGTGGTACACATAGCCGTATGTGCTCGGCGCTGTAAACGACGCGAGTTTGCCAGCAACGTCATAGCTGTATGAGTTTGTCAGAGCAAATGATCCATAGCTCGACACTTCCTGGACGATTCGATCCATATTGTCGTAGGACCACCGACGCGTCGATTGTCCTTCGCTGGCCGACACGATTCTCCGATACGAGTCGTAAGTATACACACTCGTGCTCTCAGGAGTGCCGAGCTGGCCCGCGGCAAAATATAGCACCTGCGTTTGGTTACCCACGGGGTCGTACGAACGCAGAGCCAGATCTCCGCGCGGATTGACGCTGCGCACCACTTGTCCCACCGCGTTAACGGTCACGCTGTTTGTGCGACCATCCGGAGAGGCCTCCGAAATGAGTCGCCCGGCCCCGTCATAACCAAAACGAGTCACCGATCCCTTCCCGCTGGTGATCGCGACGACATTGTCTCTCCCGTCGTATTCGTACAGCATGATTCCCGACGCCCCATTCGATGCGGATGTGCATCGACCTAGTTCGTCGTGGGTAAGCGCCGTGCTGCGCCCCAGCGCATCGACGATCTCCAGCACGTGTCCTCCGGCATCATAGGCAAAGCTGTATGCATTCGTGTATCCGCCGACCACGTCAACAATGGAGGTGACCACGTTGAGAACCTGATCGTACCTCAGGTATCGTGACCAGCCATCCTGATGAATCTCATCGGGTTCGGTGGAACGAGGCCCGCCATACCTATAGCGAGTCTCCACGCCGCCGGAATCGACCGCCTTCGTGACACGGCTGGCCGAATCGTACTCTACCGCCAGTGCCGCCCCGGCGGCATCGGTGAGACTAATTGGTCGGCCTGATGCATCATTCGTGAACACGAGAACGTAACCGTTGGGCCCCCGCAATTCAGCCAGTTGTCCGGCGGAACCGTAGAGGAAACTGTATTGATGCGCCGACACGCCCATCGATGTCGGGTTTTCGCCAACATGGTATTGACAGGAGTAGGACACTCCGGCCCCGTCAACGTGGTTGGTCAGGTTACCGACAGGGTCGAATTGGAGCAACTGCTCCTGGCCGTCCGGTCGTACGATTCGTCCCGGCCAACCCTGCGCGCCATAGTCCGCGAGTTGCCAGGTATTGGTGAGTTCGTCGGTGATGCCGATCAGGCGATCCTCTGTATCGTAGATGAAGCGAACGGTGGAAGTTCCGACACTGCCGCCGCCTTCGAGCGAGACCGTAACCACTTCGTCATTCGTTCCATATGTGAAACGATACGTCCGCTGAATGGCTGCTCCCACCGCTTCGACGCGGCGGGTCATGTTGCCCCGGTTGTCGTAATCAAGAACGGTCTCAACACCCATCACGTCTCGCATGCGAGTCACGCGGCCCAGCGTGGGATGATAGGTATACGTTATATAGCTGCCGTTGGGAAGTTCGATACGGGTGTACCTTTCCTTCTCATCCATTTCGTATGTGGTAGTAAGGCCATGTTCGTCGGTTACACGCTTCTTGCTTTTACCGTCGTACAACACGCGCTCAACGGTAACACCGTCGATGTCAACGCGACGCAGCACGCCTTCGGGGCCATGCCACGACTCGATTATCGCCCCAGCGGCATTCTTGACGCGGCTATAGTATTCCTTCTTTGAATCATCGTAATCGTACGTCATCGTGGAGCCGACTCCGTTCGTGTCAGTGACTGCTGAGAGTTGGCCGGACTCGTTGTAAGTCAATATCTCGACCTGGCCATCTGGCTTGGTTACCTTGCTGAGTCGCTTGGCGGTGTCGTATTCGTAGTACGTCACCTTGTTGCCGATGACGCCCACCACTGCGGACAACAAACCATTGGTGTAGAAATTCTGCACCGTACGACCCGCACCATCGGATATGGTGTTGACATTCCCATTCGCATCGTAGGTGTACCAGGTAAGCTGGCGACCACGCCCATCCGCGACACCAAGGAGCGGCCCTTGCGTGCCTTCGCTGTAGAAATACGTTTCGTTGGTCGCGCCGAGGCGCAATCCAGTCGCCGTCTTGCGCCCTGTCGCATCGTAGATCTCCCAACTGCCATCCGTGTTCTGAAATACGTAGTTGGTGGGTACGGCAAAACACACATTGTATTTGAGCGGTCCTACGCTGCATGAATACCCGCTACCGCCGCTCGAGCTGGCATCAAGCCGAGTACTCATACGGGACCAGTTGGGGTACGGATCCACAGGTGTGATGGTGACGGCGTTCTCCCACACGGCATTGACGTCGTTGCTCTCGTCGGTCTTCGTCCATTTTCTCGATGTTGCCGTTCCCTCGCTCGCGGAACTGTTCCCGAGACCTGACAGCATGCGATCCTGACAGTTTATCAATGCGCAGCGATCAACCTCTGCGCAGGCAAGGCCATTGCTGGTGTACATCAGCGAATCGTCGAGCAGGAGGTGATCGTTTTCCACGGGATCAACCCATCGCGTACCAGTAAATTCACGGCTCACGCTGTGATCGCCGAGCGAAAATTCACGCTCTCGGTCGCGATAGTCGCGCCTCAGCAGTTGCACCGACGAACCCACCGGAAGTTCATCTTCAACGCACTTTCCATTAACCACGCGTTTCTTTCGATAAGGACCTTTGCCGGGTTGAGGCACCCCGTAGGGGTCCGGCCAACAGAGTACCGGATCGCCTACGATACTGCCACCGCCGCCGCCGCCGCCACCGCCACCGCCGCCATATCCGCCGCCACTGCCCACCGACGCCGGCGATGGCGTGCCGCTGGGACAGTTGGCCGACGCGTAGACCTTCCCGAGGCAATGCTTGACGCACCGGTCAAACTCCAACCCGTTGGAGCATTCGTAATGATAGCAAATATCAATGCACTCCGAGTACTGCCACGTCCAGCAACCGCCCGCCGGATAAGGATTCGGTGTCGGCTGGGGCATGGGCGGACGCGGGGCCGTTCCCGGTGCGTTCGGAGCAACGCCAGTGCCCCCGGGACCGGGATCGTTGGATGGCGTTCCGCCACTGCTTCCGCTTCCTCCGGGCAATGGATTCACAGGCGGTTCTTCCCCGCACGGCGTGCCTACCTGTTGGTCGACACCGAGGGCGAATTGAATAAGATTTGTTTGGGTGGTGCGATAACTCGCCGGAAGGGTATTGGTGTTGAGCGACAACTCGTACCGTTGTGCCGGTAGGTCACACTGCGAGTACCGCCCTCCGGCATCCGTCAGCGCGCGCCAGATCTGGTCGTCGGCCGTATTCATCACCTTGTCCGACCCCTCACCTCGCAGCACGACCTCCACGCCGCTCATGCCCTGCTCGCCTGTTTCCATCAATCCGTTTTGATTCGCGTCATACCAGACCACGTCAGAAACGGAGCTATTCCGCGTATCGTATCCCGGCCGCTTGAGACAAGTGATCCGGTACGGGATGGTCAACTGCTCCTTGGCTTCCAGTTTGTCCGGGATTTGGATCAGATACTCAAACGCATACCACTCATCCGATTGCGGAACCGACAGGCGTAGTTGATCCGCGCGAATCAATCCCTTGTTGGTGATCCGGAATTCCCCCTGAAAGACTTCGCCGGGCACCAGGTCTGGCAGCGCGATGGACGGCGGCTCAACCACCACGACCGCAGCGGGCACATCCGTCTCGTAGGTGGCGTTGAGCACGATTTCGTAACGGTCTTCAATGGTAATGGGTTCCACCGACCATTCCACCGTCACTAAGTTGTATTCCAGCGCCACATCCTGATTGACCGTGATGCCCGGCTTGACCCACACCCGCCCAATGCTGCTTTCGTGGTTCTTGGCGCCGACCCGGTACTTGTAGCGGCCCGCCGGCAGATTCTGGAACGTGATCTCGCCATAGGCATCCGTGAAGAGGTTGCTCTCGATGGAGAGGACTTCCTCGTTCTGCACATAGACTTTGGCCCCGCCCACGCCCTCGATAGGCAGGCCGTTGGTACCGAGCGTTCCCGTGTACATGTCGCGCACCTTGAAGGCCACATGGCCAGCCCCGGATTGGCGCACGGCCACATAGATCGGTATGTCCCGCAGCGGATGATTATCGGCGGTCACCCGCAAGTAGAAGGTGAAGTCGCCCTCTTGAATCCCATATCCTTGAGCCTGCACCTGAAGCCCGACCTCGCGCTGTTCCCCGATGGCCAGCGCCCCGATCTGCGGGGAGGTGGCGAGCGTGATCCAACCCGGCGCGGAGGCTGTCTTCGCTTCGTTCAGCAGGCTCAAGACCACGCCTTGCAAGTCGGCCAGTCCCTTGTTCTCCAAGATGATCTTCTCAGCCACGCTGTTGCTCAACGCCACGCCGGTCTGGAGATAGCTCGGAGTCCAGTATAGGGCCGGCAGGGCCGACTCGATGACATACGCCACGTTCACCCGGCCCCACACCCCCGTTCCGGTCTCCGCGCTCTGCACCTTGAGCACCACCGTTCCGGTCTTGGCGGTATTCCCGGCCAGGGTAAACGGCAGGTTAACGGATTGCTTCTCTCCTACATAGCTGTGTGAAGCCCCTGCGTTCACGGTGATGCCTGCGGGATAAACGCCGCCCGGCTGGTCGGCCGCGTCGTAGGCCAGCCGCAGATCATTCACCGCAGTGCCGGCCCCCGTGGTGGCCTTCACGGTCACCGCTTGCGCGAAGTTCTCCGGGGCGCGCAGGTTGACGTTGATCGGCGTCACCACCACGCTGGAGATCACAAAGCCATCCTGGGCCACACTCTGCTTGAAGTCCGGATGCGCCGCCCAGACCCGATAGCTTCCCGATTCGCCCGGCAGCGGCGTGAAGGTGTGGGTGAAGTTGCCGGCCAGGTCGGTAATCAAGCGCGTCTTCCGCTCAAAACCCGCCACCTCCACCACCACATCCACCGCAACAACGACCGCAGGCGTGCCGCCATTTCGATAGGTGGCTTTGCCTTGGATGGCGATGGACTGCCCGCCCAAGGTCGCCCGCGGCGTCACGTTGGTCACCAGCGCGGAATAGGATGTGTCCACGAGGTTCAGCGTCTCGGAAGCCTTCAGGCCGTCCACGCGCGTTTCGGTCGCCTGGCCGCGATGGTAATAGACGTCGTCGATTTCCACCTGCAACACCACCCGGTCCGGCGCACCCGCCGGAATTGGGAGGAGGGTCGCCGCAGAAAGGAAGCCCTGCCCTGCGGGAATGCGCGCCACCACTTCTCCGGTGGAAATGGACACGATGTTGCTGCCCGTGCTCTGCCGCATCGTCTTGACGGCCAGCACGTTCCCATCCACATCCAGCAGCTTGATGCGCACGTCCGGCGAATCCGCGTTACCTGAACTGCCCGCAGTGACGATTTCGATTTCCTCTTCGCCCGTGTTCTGCAAGCTCCACTGCACCGCCACTTCGCCGCCACGAATCAACTCCCCATGCGCCAACCCGCCCACCAGCGCCGATTCCAGCACGGCAATAGAGCCCGGGTAGATCAGATGCACGCTCTCTCCGGCATTGGGCCTGATCAGCACGGTGGTCCTCAGCGACGCCGGATTGGTCAAGCTCGTGGCTCCGCCCAGCACGACGGCGACGTTCTGCGTTGCGCCGACCGCCAACGTGAACGCGCTCGACACATTGGTGATGCCGCCCACCGCTGCCATGACCTGCGCATTGCTTACCGCCAACGGTGAACTGTTGGTCACGGCAATATGAATGCGGTTCATCACCCGCTTCTTCACGTCCTCGTTCGTCGTCGGCCCCGCCTCCACCATGGGCAGCCGCACGTAGCGGCCCGGGGACTCCTGTAGATAGCCGTCCACCGCCACCACCGTGTAGTCCCGACCGCTGCCCGTGAAGCCGCGATCCTCGAAGGCTGCGCCCGTCAACAGGTTGGTGTTGAGTTTCGTTCCGTTCGTGCGCGTGCCCAGATAGACATCGTAGCCGGCCACGCCCGACGGCTTCGGATGCGTCCACGCCAACCAGGGATTCGACCCGTTGGTCAGGGTGAGGTTCAGGCTGCTCACCGGAAGGAGGGCTGGGTTCAAGTAGGCCGATGGCGCGGGCGCCGACTCGTTGCCCACGCTGTCCACTGAGGTCACGGTGTAGGTATGAGCGGTCGGGGACGGGGTGGGATCCACCACCAGGGTTTGGGATATCCCCTTGGCCAACGCCGTCAAACCGCTGACGCTTGTAATCGTGAAGTCGGTTGACCGGTACAGACTGTAGGTCATCCCCGGTTCGCCTCCCCCCGCAGGGGCAGACCAATTGATCTTCATCCCGTTGCCCGCCAACTCCAGGGCCACGTTCGACGGCGCACTGGGCGGCGTCCCATCCGACACCGCGCTAACCGCCGCACTCTGGGCGCCCGTGGAACTCCGGCCGTTGGCCCATCGAATGCTGGCCAGCGCGTAGCTGTAGATGCCTTCTGTGGCCGGCACGTCCAGGTAGTCCAGCGCTCCCGTCACCACCGCATACGCGCTCAAACTCCCCGCACCCGGCGCCTTCCGGTAGAGCTGGTAGCCCCACGCCTCCGGCACCGCGTCCCAGCTCAACTCAATGCGCCCGCCCGGCTGAGATTCCGCCACCAATCCGTAGGGCGAGGTCAGCATGGGTAACGCGCCCTGATAGACTTGATAGGTCGCGTTGGCCTGGATGACCGTGCCGGTATTCGCCAGCGCGTCCACCCCGCGGAAGCTCAATATCATCTCCTCCACCGTCTGTCCCGCATCCGCCGGCAACACGAAGGTCCCCGCCCAGGTCTTCGCCGCCGTTCGACTCAGCGCGCTCACCGCCATATTGCTCGGATGGCTCGCGCTCAACCGATACCACAGCGCAGGCGGCAGGTTGGTCGGCACGTCTTCGCTCAACACCAGCGTGGCCGTCACGCTGACCGGACTGGTCGCATTGTTCTCGATGGGCGATGAGGGCACCACCGCCAACTGCTCCACCACCGGCCCCTTGGTGTCAATCGCCAGGCTTCCGCCCTGCTGAATGCTCGCGCCCCGATTCCCCGCCGCGTCCCGAGCCGAGTAGATCCATTGTCCCGTGCCCGACGGCGTCGCCTCGGTCAGGCTGACCACGCCTTCGTAGGCCCAATCGCTCACCCGACTCAGGCCGATCGCCGTCGGATACCCACCCTCCGGCGTCAGGCTCAGGAACGGCGTGGAGGCCACCGGTTCGCTCAACTGCAAGCGCACCGTCACCAAGCCGACCCCGAACACGTTCCCGGCCGAGCGGCCGCTCGTGCTCACCACCACATTCGTCACCTGCGGCCCCGTACGATCCGACACCATCTGAACCTGCGCCGACAACTCGCCTTCCGTGCCCACCCGGTTCACCATGGAGAGCCGGTAGTAGTAGACCCCATCCGCAGCCGGCATATCGTTGTGGTATGTCGCCGTAAGCAGGGAACAGTTGACCCGAACGGCTTGGGCCGTGCTCGTGAAAGGACTTGTGGCTCGATACAGGCGGTAGCCTTGAATCTCGCTGTCGTCCGGCTTCCGCCAATCCAGCCGAATCGCGCCGCCCTCCCGGCTTTCCGCCGTCACATTGGCCGGCGCCCGCGGAATCGTGCTGTCCACATAGACCACCACGACAGCCGAGGTTGGGCCGATCCCGCCCCGGTTCTCTGCGGCGGCGCTTAGGTTATTCGTCCCCTCGGCCAGCGTCACGTCCACCCCAAACGCACCGTCGGCACTGACCGAAGCCTGCGCCAGCAACGCGCCGCCGTTGTAGAGATTCACCACCGTATCCCGCAGCGCCTGACCTTCCATCCGCGCCTCGGCCCGATTGCGCAGGGAGCCCGTCACCGGGTGGGTCACCGTCGGCGCGCTGGCGGGCGCGGCCAGGTCCACGATCACCGAATACGTGCGGTTGCTGGCGTTGCCCAGCGAATCGTAGGCCGTGAGGCCGAGCACGTAGTTTCGATCCTCGTCCAGCGCCAGATTCCAATTCCAGGCGTAGTTCGTCCCGCCATTCGAGTCCGTCCAGCGGTTCGTCCCGTCCAGCGCAAACTCCACCCGGCTCATCCCCGCCGGATCACCAACAGCCACACGCACCACACCCGTCCGGGTCAGCGTCATCCCATCGGCCACCGCGCTGGTCGTCGCGCCCGACACATACCACACCGCGCTGAGGACCGGCCCGTTCGTGTCCGGCACCGGCGTGGCCGACGCCGTCACCACGTTCGTGTCATAGCCCCCACTCAAGTTCACCGCCACCACCCCGAAATGATAGGTCGTGAAGTTCGCCAACTGCGCCACCGCTCCGCTCGTCCTGCCCGTCACACTCAACACGTTCGTCGCGCCCGCAATGTTGCTGAATGGGGCAACCGAGCGGTAAACCTCATAGCGCTTCACATAGTTGGTCGGCGTGCTCGCGCTCCACGCCAGCGTCACCATGCCGTCATAGGGCTCCACCACCACATTCGTTGGGTTGACCAGGAGCGTGATGCCTGTCCCGCTGGAACCCGCGCTCTCGTTCCCGCTCCCGTCCTTCGCCACCACCCGCACCGGATAGGCCGACGCCACGCTCAACCCGCTCCGCGTGTATTGCGTGGCCAGCCCCACCTCCGTGCCAGATGCCTCGTTGTTGAAGTACACCTTGCAGGAACCCAGGTCGCCATCCGGGTTCCCCGCCGGACTCCATCTCACCGTCACGTTGGACCATCCGCTGTCAAACGCCAGGGTGCCCGGATTCGGCGGTGGTGTCGTGTCCACCGTGGTTACGCTCACCGCGCTAACGGTAGAGAGCATGTTGCTGCGCACGTCCCGCGCCACCACCCCGAACCAGTAGGTGGTGTTGCGCACCAGGTTCGACACGGTGAACGTCTTCTGCCCCGCGTTGCGCGTCCCGATCTGCGTGGCCTGGGAGATATCCGCAAACGAGGAGCCGCTTTGATAAATGCGGTACTGCGCAATGTCGTCCCCATTGGCCACTTCGTCGTAGGCCGCCCAGTTCAGTGCCACTGTCATACCATTGCCAACCCCGTTGGCGGTGACCGTCACCGGACCCGGCGCTGTGTTGTCATAGAGGATATTCACCGTGGTCGTCGGGCTCACGTTGCCCGCCCGATCAACCTGGCTGAAGCCCAGCGCGTTGTTGCCCTCGGTCAGTCCGGTCTTCGCGTAGTTCCACGTCGTCGCGGACCCGGAGCCGACTACCTGCACCCCGTTCAGCCGGATCACCGCGTACGCTTCGCGCGCCCCGCTGATCGTCTGATACGAATAGATGGTCGGACTCGTCACCGGATTCACCACCGGTGCGGCCGGCGCCACGGTATCCACCGTGAACGAACTGACGAGCTGGGCCGACGCATTGCCCAGCCGGTCTTTCAGGCGCGCCGTCAAGCTATACGCCCCGTCTGCCAGTGCGTTGTTCGGTGTAAACTCCACCCCCCCGCTCGCATCCGCCAGCGTGCCGGGCACCGGGGTTGTTCCATCCTTGATCAACGAAAACTCACAGGACGACAGGTCAATCCCGCTGGTCGCTTCCGTGTACGCCAGTCGCACCTTGGCCGGGGACGCGCTCGTAAACACCCCGTTCCCTGGGATCACCGCGTTGATCGTCGGCGCCACGCTGTCCACGTAGAACAGCACCGTATTCGTAGATGACGCATTTCCCGCCGCATCTTTTCCAAACACGGTCACCGCATTCGTGCCTTGGCCCAAGCCCACCACGTAACTCCACGTTCCCGTCCCCTGCCCGACCCGCTCCGACCCATTCACCCACACCGCCATGACGCCATCCCGCGAACCGCTTAGCGTGGCCGACGTCAGGACCCAATTGGTCACGGCGGGCGACAGCGCAAACGTGTTGATCGTGGGCGCGTTCGGCGCCGTCAGATCCACGGTAAAGCTACTGCTAAACACATCGTCCACCGCCTCACCCGGTGTTCCATCCCCATCCTGATCCATCGCCAACCCGTTGGTCGTCGCAATGTCGGGACCGATATTCAGATTGTAGACCCCCTCTGTGCTCAACGGCAGATCGAAGTTTACCAGGTAGGTGATCTGGTTCAATCGCGTGATCGAACTCGGTGTAATCGAACCCGAGGGCCCGCTCATAGCCACATCCGCCGTGGAAAACGTATTCGAGTCAATCGAGGTCAGAAACAGTACAGTTACATTCGACACCGACGCATTCACCGAACCCACCGGCGCACTCGACAGCACCTTCACCGCCCCCTGCCGGTTCTCCAAATACACCGTACCATTCGAGCCGGACGCGTAGATATTCCCGCTCCCGCCATTCGCCGTGATCTTGTTGGTCAACCCGAACCCGCTCGCATCCGAGAAGTAGACCGCCACGCGCCCACCACCGCCGCCGCACCCATAATAGGAGGAACTGCCTCCGTTGGCCCGAATCTGCCCCGGCCCGGTCAGCACCCCCACGTCGATCCAGATCGAACCGCCCGCCCCGGCTCCGTTGTTGTTGCCGTACCACGCCCCGTTCGCCGTGATGCTGCCCTCTACTTCCAGCACCGCCGCCTCGATCTTCAGCCGACCGCCACCGCAACTGTTCTTCGAGCTGCCGCCGAGATCCACCGGTTGCGTCTCGCTCCCGTACGTCGCCTTCGATGGATACGTCGAGTTGTAGCTACCACCGCGACCCCCGTAGCTGCCGCCGGTGTATTGGTACACGGCGCTGTCGGGGCTCCCCCTACCGGTGACATTGATCGATGCATTCGACGCCACATAAATCCGATTCACCGCCAACACCCACGCCCCATTGGCGTTCCCGTCCGAGTGGGTGACCAGTCCCGTTCCCACCACCGAAATCGAGTCCCACCGCTGCGTGTAATGCGGTCGGTACTCCCACCCGTCCACCACTAGGTCCTGCGAGGGAACCGCCAGCCAGGCGTTGTGCCCGAGCCCGCCGCCATGAAACGTCGGCATGTTGGTCAGGTACATCTCCACCGCCTGGTACCACCAGCCCCCGGTCACATCCAGCGACTCGATGAAAGCTGGACCCAGCTGGGAAATTCTGGCGTTATAAGCGACCACCGAACCCAGTACGTTGGTCCCGCTTAAACTCACTCCCGCATTCTCGAACCACACTGATCCTTCCTCCAGATTCGTAAACTCCGTCAGCGCACCCTCTGTCCCTATCGACTCATTATCCACGCGTACGATTCCTGACGCGGCCGCACGGTTCTTCAGGTAGATCGTGCCCGACGCAGCCGAGGGGAAGTTGTGACCGGACCCGCCCTGAACATGCACCCCACCCGCCAGATCGAAACCGTCCGCGTTGTCGTAGTAGATCGCCACCCGCCCCCCGCCACCACCGCAACCATAATACGACGAAGAAGCTCCTTTAGCTGAAATCGAACCGCCGCCGGTTAGCAACCCCACGTCCAACCAGATCGAACCACCAGCCGAAGCGCCCTGATCGTTGCCCGGCCATATTCCGTCAGCGAGAATCTGTCCGTCCAGATCCAGCCGGTTCGCCATGATCTTCACCCGACCACCACCGCGACCGTTCAGCGATCCTCCGCCCAGCGACGTCGGTTCCCGGTAGCTTCCAAAACACGAAACCGACTTGTTGTTGCTGTTGTAGTCGCCACCCCGGCCACCATGGCTGCCACCTACATATTGATTCAGCCCGCTTTGCGTGTTCCCCAGCCCTCTCACGTCAATCGAGCTATTTGCGGTGATCGTCACAGCATTGCTCGCCAGCACCAAAGCTCCGATCGTGTTCCCGTACCCATGCGCGATCTTCCCGCCATTCCTCACGCTGATATTATTCCAAATCTGCGTGGTGTGCGGTTGCCATGTCCACCCCTCCACCACCATCTCGTTCTCCGGCAGGGCGACCGCCGCATTCTGCACCAACAGCGCGTTCGTGCCCGTAACCGACGCCACGCTCACCGCGCCCGTCACCACCAGCTCCGCGCTGCGAATCACCACGGCACTGTTGGAGAGCCCCCCCACCTGCGTTCCCACCGAAGACCCGTATAAGCTTCCATTCTCTATCAACAACGCTCCGTTCGATTCCGCCTTGTCCTGCCAAAACACCGTTCCCGCCGCACCGGGAGTGTAGTAATGCCCGCTTCCGCCGCGCGCCGTGACGTTGCTGGCCAGGCTGAACCCGCTCGCGTCGTTGTAGTAGATCGCCACGCGTCCGCCGCCGCCGCCGCATCCGTAATAGGACGACGCGCCGCCGTTTGCCCGGATCGCCCCGCCTCCCGTCAACTCGCCGACGTCCACCCAGATCGAGCCTCCCGCTCCCGCGCCATTGTTGCTTCCGTACCATGCACCCGTGGCCAGTATCTGCCCCTGCAGGTCCAGACGGTCGGCCACGATCTTCACCTTGCCGCCACCGCGACTGTTGAGCGAACCGCCGCCCAGGGTCGCGGGCTGGCGGATATCCCCGAAACTTGCCATCGACATGTAACTTGCATTGTAGTCGCCGCCCCGCCCACCGTGGCTACCGCCCACGTATTGATGGAGCCCGCCTTGCGTGTTCCCCACCCCGCTCACGTCAATGGAGGAATTGATACTGATGTTCAACGCGCCCGAAACATGAAGCGTGATCCCGTTGGGTTGGCTGGCCGTATGCACGATCTTGGCGCCATTGGTAAGCGTCACGCCTTCGAACGTGTGCGTGCCATCGAGGGTCAGCGTTGTGCCATCCACAAGCAGCATCGTGTTATCGTAGGAGAAATTGCTGGCGCTGATGGTCGTGGGCGTGGTGAGGACTCGATCATAGAGGCTCCTCTGGAATGTCCAGGTTCCCGTTGCGGGCGCCCGGCTGAAACCCTGTTCATTGGTCGCCACGACATACCAGTAATACGTCGCGCCACGGATCAGCCCCGTCACGGTCAACAGTGGCGCAGCCGGCTCCGAGATCAACGGAGGATTGGCGTTGGTGCCCAGATATACCTGGTAACCGGTTGCCCCCAACGCGCCCTCCCACGCGAGAGTCGTGGGCGGCAAAACACCGCTCTGCCCGTTGGTCGGACTCATCAACGAAAAGGCTGAGGGCCCGGCCGCGAGCTCCGCCGCGTACGCATTCGCCACCTGCTGCGAGGTCAGCGCCTCGTCATATATGGTCACATGGTCCAGATCGCCCTTTAGAAAGGCACTCGTGCCACGCTGCGCACCCATCCACAAGGAGGCAATGTCGGCGCGAACAGACGCCGGAACAACGCCGGTGGCCGCGCTGGCTTGGCCATCCAGATAAAGCTGCAAGGAGGCGCCATCATACACACCCGCGACATGCCGCCAGGCATGGCTGGTGAGTTGCACGTCGCCCAAGGTAACCACCGGTTCCGGTGAAACAAATTGCCGCACGCGATAGTTATCATGATAACCGTTCTTCGCCGCATACTGCCAGGATCGAAACCGCCAGGATTGTCCGGCTGGCATCGCCCGGCGATACTCGACGGCACCCGCCGGATTGGACTTTTCCCACACGCGCATCAGAAAGCCATTGACCTCGTCAATGCTCATCATGGCGGTGTACCACACCCCGGTTTTTGCCGTAGCGATCAGATTCGTCGCAGTGACGTAGGAGCCGCCGGTGTCATTGTATTGCATGGCGATCGCATTCGCCGTTGATTCATAAATGCACCACCGCCGCGAATCGTTCGAGTTGGACAGGGCAGCAATATGCCAATAGAGGTTGGACGTGCGCATGAAATCAATTTGCACCTCGTGCCCCGCGGTGAAGGGCGCGGTCTTCTGATAATAGCCCACATAACTCGATCCCGGCCCCCAGGTGCGCAGGACATTATGACCATTCAGGTTGTAGGGCGCCTGCTCATAAGCGTCGAAGGTCCAATACGCCGTATTCTGGGTGTCAAACCCATCGAACGCGATGAAAGTATTGGTGGGATCGCTGGCGGAAACGGCGCCAGGATCACCATAGTTCAGATAGATGAGGTCAAGCGGACCGGCGATGCGCGGCGCTTTGACCCAGACCGCCGCGCTTACTCCGGTCACCACGCCATCCACCCAGTAGGGCAAGTTGCCGCCCTCGGCCGTCGTGAACCGCATGTCGTCAAAATCCGTCTGCATGCCGGCCACCCAAGGCACCGTCACGGGCAGGATATAGTTGGTCAGAGTCGTCCCGGAGGCATTCTGGATGGTCAAGGGCCGACGGCGGCCTGGGGGCTCGACCCAACCGCTCACCACCTCAAAGGCGCCACCCGTTGAATCGGCCAGCCTCCAATGCACACGATTGCTCGCCACATAGAGATACTCCGCCGTGCCTTTGGCGTCCGACCGGCTGAACAGGGCACCCTCAGAAATGAGTTCGAGCGGGCTCAACCAGGCCAGGATGCTGCGGTTGGTGTACGGGCTCGGAGCAAAGTTCTCTGTGTACGATCCGCCGCTCCAGGCAAACGTCACTTGCTGTAGCGTCGGGCTTGTCACGCCGTAACCCGACATCATGGTTTGCGCCAGAATGGAGGTGTAGCTTCCAGATAAGCCGGACAGATCAATCACCCCCAAGGCCAGATTGGTGTAACCCGCAATGGCCTCGCCGGTCGTGGCATCAATAAGGGAGACGGTGATATCCGTACCATTGGGCGCCTCCCCATCTACCGTGAGCGATTGCCACGAGGTTCCATCCGGAAGTTTAATCGCGCGACTGTTTACTGTGCCGTTGGGCACATAGAAGGGATCGCCGCCCGCCTCGTCCGTTTGCACGGCGTCATAACGGGTGAAGACCCCATTCGAAAGAACGGACAGATAGGTCGCCCACAGCCAATTGCTGCCCTGCGCGACAGGCGAAATACGAACCTCGTCCAGCAGCCCTGACAAACCCGTCTTCCCAACCTGCCCGGACTGCTCGAATGCGGCGCGGCCTAGCGTCCACGTTCGCGTTCCATTGGCAAGCGTGACCACCCCGTTGGTGGTAACCGCCGACCCGTTGACGAAAAGGGACAACACATTGCCGTCATACATGCTGGCGATAAAGTTCCACTCCCCGGTGCTGACCCCGGGCTTACTGACGGCCAAGTCGTAGTTATAGTCATTTCCAGAATCAATGTAGGTGGTGGCGAGCGTGCCGTTTGAGCTCAGATTCAGCGTGAATGGGAAATCACCGTGCGCACTCGCGTAATAACTGTTCTTCGATACCATCGCCTGATAGTTGTTCGAACCGGCCGCGTTCTGCGGTTTCACGAGAGCCATGATGGTAAACCGTTGTTGCTGGTTGCTGAATCCCGTCGAGATATAGTCACTCGCTCCGCCTCCCAGCGACTGCCCATTCCCCACCGCGCCCGGAACACTTTGGATGGACCCATTTCTCGTCCCCGCGATGCGATTACTCGTGGAATCCGCCAGAGCGCCGCTGGATTCACCCATATGCCAAACTGCGCGATGGCCGCTCCCCCACGTCGCGCCATTCGTGCAATAGGCCGGGGTCACCTCCCCAAAACGCCCCCACGCAGCGTAGATACGGGTCGTAGCATCGGCCAGGCGCGGCACCTGCACCCACACGCGGGAATCGGTTCCATCCACCGCGCCCCACGTCTCCACCTCGTAATTCAACTCCGTCCCCTCCGCATCCGTAAATCGCAAATCGGCATGAGCTGCGGACAGAAAATCGTTGTAGCTGAAACCTTGAATATTGGTTCCGAGCACCACCAGCGCGGGGAAATTGGTGAGTACCTCCGTTCGGATGTATCCCTCGAACGTTAATGCGAGACGCTGCTTCCACGCGTAAAGCCAGGTTGACTCCAATCCACCCAGCACAACGGCCGGTTCATCGTCCGAGTAAACACGGTGCTCTGCCAGGGCCAACACTTCGCTTGCCGTCAATGCGCGATTGTATGCGCGAACGTCGTCGAGCCGCCCGCTAAAGAACTGCCCTTGCGAACCATCGGATCGAAGGATGGCGCCGATACCGAGGCGGTTGGAGTTGACTGCATGACCGGCCGAAACGTGCGCCGCCGACGCATCCAGAGAACCATTGATATAAATGGCATTGGTGTAGCCATCCCAGGTCGCCGCAATGTGATACCACCGCCCGGTTTCCAAAAGCATCGCGCTGGTTACCTTGTCCGCATCGGAGTTCTCAGTGAAGAAATTCACGTGGCCGGCGGCATCGCAGTCCAAGGCGTAGCCCTGATTAGCCCCGTCCTTCTTGCGGACGATGACCTGTTGCCGGTCGTCGAACTTGTATACCCATGCGCAGAGCGTCACGGCGCCCGTAATGTCCAAAGCCGACACATCCGGCACGGCGACATAGTCATCAACGCCGTCAAACGAAAGGCTGTCGCCGGTCTGATAGCAGCTATCCGCAGCCGACCAGACCGCACCGGCGAGCGTCCCGTTATTGCCCTTCCCGCTGGCGTCATACACATTGGTGCCGGAACATTCATCCATCGGCCAATGCCCAACCAGGCCGGAGCCAGAGAGACTGTAGAATGCTTCGGTTTCGCCAGGGGCCAAGGCCCGGCCATAAACCCGCAGATCGTCCAGCTCTCCGTTATAAAGCGTGTAGGAGGACACAAACCACGAACTACCGATATTGAACGAGACGGCACTCGATACATCGCCCGCCCCCACGGGATGGTTCACGATTTTGGCCAACACACCATCCATATAGAGCAGGATGTTCGCTCCAGCCCGTTCGCCGACGAGATGATGCCATGCCCCGTCATTCACGGACCGCCCGCCATTGGCCAGCATCTGAATGTTGTCGGCATACACAGTGAAGAAGGGCGTGCCATTGGTCGGCAACAAGGACAATGCATAACCGGTGCGATACCCCGACCCGACTTCCTTGCCCACAAGTTGGGGCCAGGTGCTGGTGGCGACTCCGGCCGAACTGCGCATCCAAACAGAAACTGCAAAGTCGTTCGTGCCAAAGTCGTAATCACTTTGATCGCCCATGGCCACGGTATCGTTCACGCCATCGAAGTGCAGAGAACCACCGCTGGAGGACCATGCGTCCGCGGCCAACCAAGTGGCGCTGGTAATGGAACCCGCGTGATTGCGGCCGGATAGATCGGAAAGGATCGTCCCCGAGCCCTGATCCATATTCCACAAGCCCTTCAGGGTGTCGCTCCATTTCGTCTTCGGGATCGTCTGGTCCAAACTACTGCGCGACAATGCCCCGCTTTTGCCGAAATACATGGCACAGGTGACGAATGCCTGGGGGCTGATGCTTGGTGCCTCAACGACCACCACGACCGACGTGCCTTCTTGATAAGGGGGGATCCAATAGTCAAGCAGGTTGCCTTGTCCGTCGGCAAACCGCAGATCGGAGAAATCGGCATTCATACCCGGTTCGCGGGTCAGCACAAAACGTGTCGGATGCTGAACCAGAGCATTGCTAGTTGTGTTGGCCACGACCAGGTTTCGCCGAGCCAGCCAAGAAGACAAGTTTTCGTCGCGCAATTCGGTCGCCGGCTCCGGATAACTCAAGATGCGGCCGGCCGCAAGGTCCTGAATCTCGACACTACCAAGCGCCCTGTTGTAGTAACGCACCTCATCCATATCTCCGGCAAACGCTCCATATGGTCCGTAACCTAAGCGATGGATGGATGGATGAACGATCATGCTGCTGGTCAATCCGGTTCGCACCAATCGGCCGTTCACATACAGGCGCGGCTGCTTATTGATGTAGACGACGGCGACGTGCGTCCAATTACTCATTGAATTCGTGTACACCAACAATGGCGCCAGATAGCTGTCGGCATGTTCGTAGACGCTGACGCCATTGTTACCAATGGATAGGCCTGCGCCGGCATGGCCCGTGCCCCAAAGCCCGCCATAGTCTACATCGATCGCGTACCGCTGCCCCGAGGTTCCCGCGGTGGACGACGTGGACTCGCTGTCTATCTGATGGCTGGCCGTCGGCCGCACCCACAGAACCATGGAAAAGGTGTCGGTTGTGGTTGAGGCATCGGCCAGGTTTACGGCGTTACTTACCCCGTCAAAATGAAGGCTGCGGCCCGCGCTCAGCACCGCGTCCGTGCTATTCCATGTGGCGCCAATGATCGCACCATTGAATGATCCCGACACGGAATTACTCACGATCGTCCCGGCGCCTTCGTTCATTTGCCAGTAATCAATCAGTCCATCGGCAACCATGTACCGACGCGCCATATAAGCATCAGACGTTGTAACGGCGTCATCGCGCCCATAGCGGATGTGGAGCGTCGTGTTGCCCCGCGCTTGCAGCACCGGGACCCTCACCCACAGGGTTGCGCTTGATTCCGCACTGTAACTCTCCAACCAGTACGCCAACGGCCGACCACTCGCATCAGTAACGCGAAGATCGCCGAAATCCGACTTCATTCCGATCCGCCAAGGCACCACAAGCTTCGCCATGTAGTTGGTAATACTGATCACGTTGTCGCTTCGCAGGGTGCAGGATAGAATGCCGGGCCAAGCGAAAAACACATCATTGGTTTCCGCAGCCCCCATGACGACCACCGGCGCGGCGGCTACATACTGGCGATGATCGTAATGGGCCAGAACCTCCTCCGTGGATAAGGCGCGATTATAGATCCGGACTTCATCGATGTTCCCCTTGAAGTAACGTCCGGGATAGTCCGTAGAGCCTACCGCCAGATTGCCCGGCCGCACATCGGGTATCGAGGCCAGCATGCCGGTGGCACACTGGCCATTCATGAATAGTTTGACCGACTGCCCATCAAGAACACACGCGATGTGGTTCCACTTCCCCATGGAAGCCGTGGACGTCATGGAAGGAGCGAAATCGTCGCACCACGTCGCCATCACGGGCATCCCGTTGCTGCGCAGAGCCAGTAGCATCGACGTACCGCTACAAGCACGACTGCCCCACGAAACAACACCATTGTAGACTGCGTCCACGTACGACGTTGGATTGACCCAGGCTTCGACGGTCATCACGCTGCCGGTCGGCACGTTCGCCGTGCTTCTATAGGTATATGCGCTGCCGGAAAAGGCGACGCTTCGCCCGTTGACGAAAGCGCTGTCGGAGCCGTATCCGGACCAGGTCGCACCGCTGCCCATGGTCAGATCGTTGCCGTTCCCGCTGTCATCCACGATGGCGCTTCCGCTTCCCGCATTCATGGACCAGCGCGCCATCAGCCCGTTGGAGGAAATGCCGGTGGTCATGGTCCGGTCAAAGCTGCCGGCGGAAATCACTCCGGCATTCCCGTAGTAGATATAGACAGTGGTTTCGGACAACGCGGACAGCAGAGGCATCTTCACCCAGACGGTCGCAGCCGATCCGTTGGTTTTCGACGCGATCCAATAGTTCAGCAACGTGCCACTGGCGTCGCGCAGACGCAGGTCGCTGAAATCCGCCTGCATGCCGTCACGATACGATACCGCCAGCAGAACTTGAAAATTGACCAGGTCATTGGTGCTCGAATTGCTGATCGTCACCGGAAGACGATAGGGACAAGTGGCATCATCCCATTCTGATGTGTTAGCGGGGGCTGATTGAGTCGATGCCAGGGTAACCCCATTGCTAGTCCACTGTGTCGTGCTGAATGCAGGTCGTGTCCGATCCTGAATCGACACATAGTCGCCAAGCCCGTCAAACGTGAGGGCGTACCCTTGGGCTGAAGGCGTCAAGTAGGTGAAATGGACGTCGCCATTCAGGACGCCGTGCGAGCCATAGCCGCTGCTGTCATGGGCTATGTTCCCAGTGCCCTCGTCGAACGTCCACTCCCCGAGAGGGCCGGCCACCGCAAACCACACCCCCGCCATCCATAGCCCGATCGGCCATAGTCCACGGCCCCACCCAGCAAAGCTTGATTGCTTCATATTTCAGCCTGGAGATTCACCACCGCCGTTCTCTTCACCCACACCCTCACCGGGGATGTTCACCTCTCTGCAGAAAAACATCTATAGGACATATCTACACAGTCCTGCCCGTCCGTCCTACCCCCGCCACCGGCCCGTGATGGTGGTTTTTAGGGGACTTCATGGCTCGTCATCCTAACCCATGAGGCGGTGGCCGGTACGGAAACCTGCATCACCCGGGCCGTGGCCATAAACGAACCCAGCGAGATCGGCCAACTCCCCTCCGGGTTGGTAGCGCCTGCCACCGCGTAGGATACATTGCTACGCAACGAGCCACAGGTGAGTACCAGCGTGTTGGTGGGTGCTATGGCCATGCCCTCAATCCGGGGGCGCCCATCCAGAAATACGTCATCCAACCAATACTCCTGGGCTGCCGATTGGTTTCGGGTCACCTGAATTTCCATGGACGTCACATGGGCGAGCCCGGTCTGAAAGGCGGCGGCGGTTCCGCCCACCCAAGACCCGGCGTCGCGATTTTCCAGTGATAGTTGAAAGCGATACCAAAGTCCCGTCGCCGTCACAAAACCGGTCAACCCCCGCGAGAAATCCCCACTGGCGGTTCGCAGTCGCACCGTGAGCTCCGATGGCAACGTATCCCGGGCGGAGAAGGAAAAGCCAAGCAAGCCAATGCCAGGCGACGGATAATCGCCGACAAAGTGGCCGCTGGACGAGGCATTGGTGGCTACCCAACGCCCTGACTCCGCCAGGGGAATGGGCAGGAAATCAAAACCGGCCGCCAATACTTCGGGCGTCGCGCCGGGGGTCCAATCCCCGGAAACGATCCAACCGGCGTCTCCAGAGGTAAATGTTTCCGTGTGAATTCCCGCAGCATAAAGATCAAGGCCACCCCCACCGACGACCAGCAGCAGCATGACTACCGAGCGCCTCCTTCGCTTCAGGACCCGGCCGCGCGCGCGCAACCACGCGCCCACCACAAGTCCAGAAAGGGCCAGAAGAGGCAGGGTTCCCGGCTCTGGAACCACGTCGTAGTAGCGGGTGAAATTGTCCATGTAGTACGTCTGGGCTGCCGACCCGCTGCGGGTAATCTGAACATCCACCCAGGCCACCGTATGCAGCGCGTTCGACAACACACTGTCCGCCACCCCCACTCCATTCCAAGCCACGCCCGAAGCCAACGACAAGCTGATGTTGAACCATGTGCCGGTTTGGGTAATGGAAGAAACCACGCTCTGAAAGAAGATCGTGCCACCATCGCTCCAGCGCACCAGCAGGTCGGAGGGAACGGTATGCACCGCCATAAAGTCGAGGGTAAGCCGCGTGGGTTGCTGTAGCGGCTGCCAGTAGTCACCCGTGAAGGAACCCGACGACGACGTATTGGTGGCCCGGAACGCATCAATCTGGGGGCTGGGGTTGGCTTGATTGGCGAAGACACCGCGCAGACTCCCGCCCGGATTACCGGTGGACGTCCACGCCATCGACATTTCCCCGGAATCGCGATCCAACCAGCCTGCTGTCGTGGAGACCCAGGGTTCCTGATAGTAGACGACATCGGCCCCGGCCAAGGTTGCGAGCCAGCCCAGCCACACAATCATCGCGGGAGCGATCATATTACGCGCAGGAAATATCATGCTCCATATCCTGTTTCAAACGAGCAACAACAGGACCCGCACCCAATCCACTCTAAGCAAAACGACGACGACCGTAATAGACCATGACGCACCCGAGCACGTAGGCAAGAAGGACATTGGGCTCAGGGACCGCCGAACCCGGACCTCCTCCGCCACCGGTGGAGGCATAGGTCTCGAAATTATCGAGGTAAAACGTCTGTGCATCTGAACCACTGGTCGTAAGGGTCAGCTCAAGCCAAGAGACGCTAGCCAAGGCGGCGTTGAACCCGGCCATACCTCCAAACCCCACCCAACCGCTAGCCGCCGATACGGTCACGGAATTCCAACCGCTCAAACTCGTGACCTGTGAGGCCACGTTGTAAAGATAGGTGTTTCCGTTTCCATTCAAACGCAGATAGATGGAGGAGGGCAGAATATCCAGCGGGTTCAGCTCAAATCGCCACCCTTGGAAACCGGTAATCCCCAAATAGCTGCCCACGAAATTGCCGGAAGAAGCCGTGCCGTCGGCGAAAAAACCATCGGTCAGGGGAAATAGCGAGTCGGCGAACGACATCCCCATGGAGCCGCCGGGATTTCCAGAGGCGTCGTGCTGAACCACAGCATCCCCGGTTGACCCTAGCCAGCCCTCGTCGGATGTGTCCCACGTCTCCGTAAACACCACGGCTCCCTGAACGGAGCCTGAAGCCAGCAGGCCGAACACGCCCACTTTAACAACCCAGCGAAACCCATGATGTAGGAGCCACGCCACCGCGCCGCCGCAACCGAAGGTGCAACCCTTGCATATTGATCGAACCATACCAGCCCCTCTTATCCCGGCATTTTTCATATCATGCCCACCCTTCTGATCGCTTCCCTCAGCACCCACCGCACCCAATCCGTCTGCACCCACTCAGTGAATCTTGATAGCCCGCTTAGGGCTGGGGCACGAAAGCCGTTTGGCCGACATCACCCGCCGACTCCGCAAACCGATACACTTCACTATGCCCCATACCCAATGTGTTGTCGTTGAACCGAGCCATGATCGGACGAACCTCGACCACCGCCATATCGTCTTGCAGGGATTTTTCTCCGCTAAACAGCGGCTGAATTCCGTTCTGCTGAAAAAACTTCTCAAGGTTCGAGGCCGTAGTACCCGGCGCCCCGGAAAATATCGCCCCAATACGCGTTCTCTCATCACCCTCCAGAATGCGGGCCACTCCCGTCACCTGAACCGCCTTGAGCTCCGACATGTCGGCCACCCCATCCCACACCGTGTAGGACACCCGCGGATTGGCCATGATATTGACAATCTTACTGGTGCTCTTCTTGGCCCGGAAATAGACCTTATTGTTCTCCGCATAGAAGGTCACCCCGCTCACGTGCGGAACGCCATCCGGTGATGCGGTGGCCAATGACATGAACCAATGCGTTTGCAACCATTGCTGAATCTCGGCCAACACCGCCGGCGGGGGTCGGCTGGGCATGGGCACGGTATATGAAGCGCCACTCACCCCGTCCACCGACATCTTCGCCGGAGGAATCGGCTGAGCCAGCGTAGACCCCGCTGTCGCGCACATGCCCACGGCAACAAGCGCTACCCACCGCCGATTATTCACACGTTGTACACACCCATTACGCATCCCCTGCTCCCCTTATTTCCACGCAACCAAACACTGGTCTGTAAGTTACCCACAGCCTTCATGCCGCTGATATAGGACTTTTCTACACATACTTCTGCGCCGACTGCTCAGAATCGGATCGAGGTGGTTCCGCCGCTGGCCCGACGCAGGTAATAGTAGGCTGCCCCTGGTTCAAGCCGATTGGTGGCGATTTGGAAGGTCGAGAGATCGAACCAATTTCCGTCATACGGCGCACCCCAGCCCTGCACGTACATAAACCGACGCCACGAGCCGTTCGGGTTCTGGAGCACCAGCAGATCGGCCGTCTCCTCGCTAGCCCCACCTACAGGGTAGGCCGTCGCCAACGCCTGCTTGATGGGCAAACTTATACCTTCAGAAACCCCGATCATGTTCCAGCCCGCCACCAACTCGTTGGTCCGCGTGCCATCGTTGCCCACCGGCCCCGTCATGGTAACTTGCACAGACTCGCTCTGCCGGAGGACAAAGAACCCCTGACCGGGAGCCAGCTCGTAGGAGCTGGGCTGCCCGCTGCTTTCGCGCCACTGCTTCTCTGTGTTCAAATAGAGTGTTCTCCAACTCCCGTTGGGTTGTAGGACATATACTTCATCCCCATTTCCACCGACTCCATCGTCATCTCCGGATAGTGACTCACCAAGCATCTGCCCCATCTTGCCATCGAATCGGCGATCGCATCTCACCGGTGGCGACATCATGGTAAACGTTCCTCCCGCCACGTTCCACCGGACCAACCCCCAAGCATCTCCGGTGGCGGGTGACTGCCCGGCTATCGCCACTTGATAGTAGCGCCGCATGACGCCGGTTGGGACGTCGCTCCGATTCTGAACCGAACCGTCGCCATATTGACCAGCGGCCATCACCGTCCAGGAAGGCGAGGAGTCGGAACGCAGGGTGTCCGTTGAGTACACGGCATACGTGGAACCTTCGGTTGTTGCCACCGAGATCGTCGCCACGCCCGAAACACTGCTGGCCGCCAAGTTCGTGATAAACACACTGGGCGACACGACGCCCCGTCCTCTCAAGGCGAATGTGAATGGGTTCTCATCCGTATCGCTGGTGGCGAAACTAACCGTTGCGTCCCGCGTGGCCGCAGACGAAGGATCAAACCGGATGGAGACCACCGTCTGACCGCCCACCGCAACGGTTCCAGCGGGTTGGCTGGAGACTGCGAAATCGCCCGACGCATCGCCCAGAATGGTGGCCGGACCCAACGCCAGAGCAACGGTACCGCTATTCTCAATCGTGAAACTGCCCACTACGCTGCTACCATTGTCGAAGATCGCTGTCCCGAAATCGGTGCCGTCCGCACTCTCCGGCGAATTGTCACCATTGGCAACATCTTGCCCGTTTCCGGTAACTTGTATTTCCGCATATCCCGCCAGCGTCGTCACCGCGATGGTTCCCGAGTTGCCGCTCGTCCCGCCGCTGTTCTGCGCCCGCACCCGGTAGTAGTACGTCTGGTTCGCCGTCAACCCGCTCACCGCGTAGGTCTGCACGTTGCCCACGGCCAGATTCTGATACCCGCTCACAAAACTCGTGAATCCGCTGTCCGTGGCCACGTCCAGCAGGTAGTTCGTCGCCCCGCCCGACGCATTCCAGTTCGCGGAGAAGCTCGTTTGCGCCACGCTGCTGGCCGCCAGCGCGGTCGGGGCAGAAGGCGCGTTCGGCAGCGTCGTCACCGCGATGGTTCCCGAGTTGCCGCTCGTCCCGCCGCTGTTCTGCGCCCGCACCCGGTAGTAGTACGTCTGGTTCGCCGTCAACCCGCTCACCGCGTAGGTCTGCACGTTGCCCACGGCCAGATTCTGATACCCGCTCACAAAACTCGTGAATCCGCTGTCCGTGGCCACGTCCAGCAGGTAGTTCGTCGCCCCGCCCGACGCATTCCAGTTCGCGGAGAAGCTCGTTTGCGCCACGCTGCTGGCCGCCAGCGCCGTGGGCGCAGCCGACACCGGGGCCGCTGCCATGGTCTTCAGATCCTGCTCCCGCGCGCCGCCATTGGGGCCATATAGCCAGCGGCTGGCGACGGGCGTAAGCGTGGAAACCGGCGCATAGCGCAACCGCAGCCGCCAGTGATAATTGGTACCGCTTACCAATCCGCTCACCTGCTGGGTCATGATGACCCCGGCCACGCCGGAATCGGTCCAGGCCGCAGACACGCCGTTGACGGTCCCCGCAGCGCCGAACGCCGCCGTGCCGGGCGCCGCCTGCCACTCCAACTTCACCTTCGTTCGACCCATCGCCGAGCGCGCGCGAGCGGTCAGATTGAAGTTGTTCGGATCGTCCGTCTTTCCCTGTGGCGAGATGGCGGCTGCCGACCCGCTCTGCCGCTGCTGTGGTGCCAGCGCAAGCCCGCGTCCGCCGCCGCCGTAATACAAGAAGGCCCGGCCTTCGTCCGATTGCCCATTGTCGTAGAGCGCGGCCCCCACGACCACGTCCGCGTAGCCATCCCCATTCACATCTCCGGCCGACGCCACAGAGAAACTAAAGTAACTATCAGCCTGATCGCTCTCCGACGTCCAGCTCGCAGTTGAGCTCAATCCGGATATCGAACCGTGATACAAATAGACACGGCCCTCGTTGACCTGCCCATTGTCGAAGAAAGGAGCACCCGCGATCACATCGGCAAAGCCATCCCCGTTCACATCTCCCACGGATGCCACGGACGACCCGAATTGCGCATTCGCTTGATCACTCTCCGCCGTCCATGCCGCCGTGGCGCTCAACCCCGAAGCTGACCCATGGTACACGTAGGCTCGGCCTTCATCCGTTTGGCCATTATCTAAATTCGGCGCCCCCACAATCACGTCGGCATAACCGTCTCCGTTCACATCCCCCGCGCTGGAAACGCTATTGCCAAGCGCTGCGGACGTCTGATCACTCTCCGCAGTCCATGCCGCCGTGGCGCTCAACCCCGACGCCGAGCCATGGTACGCGTAGGCTCGGCCTTCATCCGTCTGGCCATTGTCAAAGCTATTGGCCCCCACGATCACGTCGGCATAGCCGTCCCCGTTTACGTCCCCCGCCCCTGCCACACGCCAGCCATAAGACGAGTTCGCCTGATCACTCTCCGCGGTCCAAGCCGCAGCAGCACTCAACCCAGACACCGAGCCGTGATACACACAGGCGCGGCCCTCGTTACTCTGCCCATTGTCGTAGTTTAGGACGCCCACGATCACATCCGCATAACCATCTCCGTTCACATCCCCCGCGCCTGCCACGCTGCTGCCAAAGTTTGCGGAGGCTTGATCACTCTCCGCAATCCAAGCGACAGCCGCGCCCAACCCGGACGCTGACCCATGGTATACATAGGCGCGACCTTCATCGTTTTGCCCATTGTCGTAGTTGACCGCTCCCACGATTACATCCGCATAACCATCCCCATTCACATCCCCGGCGCTGGATACGCTATGTCCAAAGAAGGCATTCGCCTGATCGCTCTCCGCCGTCCACGCCGCCGTGGCGCTTAACCCAGACACCGAGCCGTGATATACAAATGCACGACCTTCGTCCGCCTGGCCATTGTCGTAGAGGCGGGCGCCCACAATGACGTCCGCGTACCCGTCCCCATTCACATCCCCCGCACTGGAGACGCTCCAGCCAAAGTACGCATTCGCCTGGTCGCTTTCCGCCGTCCAGCCGGAAGTCGCGCTCAAGCCCGAGACCGAGCCGTGATACACAAGGGCGCGGCCCTCGTCCGTATGCCCGTTGTCGTAGAGACGGGCACCCACAATCACATCGGCAAAGCCGTCCCCATTCACGTCCCCCGCACAGGAAACTGCAGTGCCGTAGTAGGCCTCCGCCTGATCGCTCTCCGCGGTCCAAGCCGCCGTGGCGCTCAGTCCCGCTGCGGACCCATAGTAAACATATGCACGACCTTCGTCTGCTTGTCCGCCGTCGTAGAGCATGGCTCCTACAATTACATCCCCATAGCCATCTCCATTGACGTCCCCCGCGCCGGATACGCTGGCACCGAAATATGCCGAATCCTGATTGCTCTCTCCCGTCCACGCCGCCGTAGAGCTCAGTCCCGAGGCCGAGCCATGGTAAACATAGGCACGACCTTCATTGAAGTTGCCATTGTCGAAAGTTTGTGACCCCACAATCACGTCCGCATACCCGTCCCCGTTCACGTCCCCCGCACTCGACACGCTGCATCCGAAGTTAGCCCCATCCTGATTGCTCTCTACTGTCCAGGCCGGTGCGGCGTTCAAGCCTGAGACCGAGCCATGATATACATAAGCACGTCCCTCCTCGTTTTGCCCGTTGTCCAAGCCGTAAGCACCCACGATTACGTCCGCATAACCATCCCCATTCACATCCCCCGCACGGGACACGCTTGCGCCAAAGATGGAGTCCGACTGATCGCTCTCATCAGTCCATGCTGCTGTGGCGCCCAATCCCGAGGCCGAGCCGTGGTACACATAGACACGGCCTTCGTTTACCTGGTCATTGTCGTACGAGTAAGCTGAAACAACGGCATCTGCGTAGCCGTCTCCATTTACATCCCCCGCCCCGGACACGCTATACCCGTAGAATGCCCCGATCTGGTCGCTCTCCGCCGTCCATGCCGCCGTGGCGCTCAACCCCGCGGCCGAACCTTGATACACATAGGCACGGCCTTCGTTGATTTGGTCATTGTCGTAGGCAAAGGCTCCCACTATCACGTCCGCATAGCCGTCACCATTCACATCCCCGGCGCCGGATACACTATATCCGAAGTAGGCGGTCGCTTGATTCCCTTCCGCCACCCAGGCCGCTGTGGCGTTCAATCCAGACGCGGATCCATGGTATACATAGGCACGGCCTTCGTTGTTCTCGCCATTGTCATAGAGGCGGGCACCGACGATCACATCGCCATACCCGTCCCCGTTCACATCCCCCGCGCTGGCCACGCTGAATCCATGGTCCGCGGAGGCTTGATCGCTCTCCGCTGTCCATCCCGCGCTCGTGGCTAAGGGGTCCACCACAATCGGATAATGTGCATCTTTGGCTTGGACATGAATACGGAGTTCGTCCCCGCCGCCGGAAAACCAGGAGCGCAATTCGCGACCGGCGGCGTCCACGGTCTTGAGCTTGCCGAAATTAATGAGAGGAGACTCACCGGTCAGTCCGAATTCCACCGCATCGCCACTCTCGACCACCCGCGCCTTCACCGCGCCGGGCAGGGCTAGAGCGAGTTCCACCACATCGCCGGTGCCGGGCGGGGCGGCCAGCAGGTTGAACCCTTGCTCCAAACCCGCGGGGCTGTTGATGTACCACTCGGTGAGGGTGCCGCGCTGATATTCAACCCGGTTGCGGTCGCCCTGGACCTGCGCAGGGCCGACGGGCTGGGGCTGGCCCTCATAGCCGTACGATTGCAAGTCCATGCGCCATTCAAAACGGGACACCTCGTTCGTGCGCTCCACCACACGGATGCCTTTGGGCTGGTACCAAATGCGCCAGTCGTGTGCACGGTTGGGAGTCTGCCAATGGCTTTCGGCGGGATATACCGGATCCGGTTGGAGGCTGGCGTTGTATTCCGATTGCTGGATGTCGGCCTGTATGCTGGTCTGCCAATCGGCGTCCGGTTCACTGGCGAGCCCCACTCCGGTGGTGAGCGAGAGCAGCAGACCCGCCACACATGCAAGGGGTTCGCCACCACACCATAGCGCCGTCGAACGCCGCCCCTCAACGAAACGACTGCATTGAATGTTATGTCTCATCAGTTCGCCCCCCCCGATAATTTCAAGCTATCATGAGATGTATCCAACACACCCTGTGCGCGAGAGGATAGATTGTGGCCAAAGAAACCGTCTATAGGACATATCTACACACCGAGGCGGCCTCGTGTGCCGGGTGGCCCGAGGATCGTCTTTGTTCTCACTCGACTCCCACGCGATAGAGGTAGGGTCCGACGCCCACCGCAGTCACATCGGTGTACAGGGTTGAGTTTGCCTGGCCCGCCAGATTGGTTTGCAGGTCGGTAAAAGCCGGGCTGCCGACCAGGTTGGTGGCGCGATCCAGCGTGTACCACCTGCCCGTTACACTCTGCCACTGGATGACCAAGCCGGGGCCGGAAGGCGCACCCGCAGTCATCGGCATGATCATGGCCAGTTGGGAAAGGCTGTTGGTGGGCTCGGTGTCGCACCGATATTCCTGCAGGTTGTTCATGCCATCGCCATCCGGGTCACAGGTGGCGCAGGATTCTTCGTTGGTAGTGACGCCCACGCCGCCGAAATATCGGGCCCGCCATGCATTGGGTATGCCGTCTCCCACGGAGTCGGTGACGGGGCTCAGGTCGTAGGCCAGCGTCTGATCATTGAAGGTGAAGCGATAGGCGCCGGAGAGCAGGTTGCTGGCAACGATGTTAGCCCCCAGCAGCTCGCCCTGGCCTGAAAACGGAGCGTGGAACTGCGCCTGATGGCTGTCGCCCCAGTTGTCGGGCAGCCAGCCCCCGTTGGCGGCGAACTTGAAGGCGACGTCGGCAAGGTTGGTGATGATGGCATCGAACTGCCAAACGTGGTCGGCCACCAGCAGCATATTGCTCGTGGCGGGATTCCAAGCCGGTTGGGTGAACGAGCCAGCCACGGTCATCGCCTCGTAGTTGCCGACGGGGAGCCAATCGGTAACGACATGAAGGTGCTGTTGTGCGCCTGTGTCCGGGAGCTTGATCTGGAGCTTTCCGTCCGGCGTGAGGGTCCAGCCCTGACTGAGGGAACCGAGGTCCGGGTGATAGCTCAGCGGCGACCCGTTCAACGCAACTGATTGAACCTGGCGGGCGTTATAGCCATAGACGTAAAACGAGCGCGCACCGGGGAAATAGCTTCCCACCCGCGGGCCGATGGTTAAGTCCCACTGCTGGTTGGTGCGCACACTGGTGAAGGCGGTCAGGGCGTAGACCCCGTTGGTAAAGCTCCAACCCTCCCCCTCATCTTCGTACAGCGTGAAGGAAGAGGCGCCCTCCGGCCAGCAATTGATGTCCAGGAAGGTTGGCTGGAACTGATTGACGTGTTGCATGGATGGACCCATGGGGAGGATGGCGCCACCGCGCACGAACAGTGGCAGGGTGCCCAAGGGCGCCGGCACGGTCACGGTCCGACCCCCCGTGTAGGCCTGTCCGGTGGGCCAGTAGTACCAGCGGGCGCCCACGGGAAGATACACGCTTCGCGTGGTGGCGCCCTCGGTATAAACGGGTGCCGCCAGAAGTGCGTCACCGCATAGAAAGTCATTTTCATTCCGCGCATAGGTATTGGTGTCGGCGAAGAAGCCAAAGGCCACCGGAGCGTTCATGGGCGCGCCGCTCTGGGTGGCTTGGCGCATCAAGGTGTAGAGGTAGGGCATCAGTTTGTAGCGGAACTTGATGTTTTCCCGCATGAGATTGCAGTAGTTCTGGCTCGTATTGGGCGGCTGGTAGCGCCAGGGCTCGCGGCCCGTCTGTCCATCCGGCCATGGGCTGTCGCCTGCGGAATGATTGCGGCAGAACGGCAGCAGGGCTCCCCATTCGTGCCAACGGGTGAGCAGTTCGCCCGAGCAATTGCCTGAAAAACCGCCCAGATCGTGGCCAAAATACGTTTGGCCGGAGATCATGGTGTTGGCGCCCAGCCGGATGCAGGCCTGCGCGTAGTACCAGTTGGCGGCGGTGTCCCCGCTCCAGCCCACGCCATAGCGCTGAATGCCGCACGCTCCGGAGCGGATGAGAACAAAAGGACGGCGCTCCGGATAGCGGGTCCGGAGAATGTCGTAACTGGTGCCCGCCTCACGCAAGCCGAAGTAGTTGCGCTCGTTCGACCACTGCATGCGGGTATCGCTAGTCTGGTATTTTCCATCCAGCCAGAGCAATGCATTGTTGGGGATTTGATGCCCGTCTTCAGGTTCCGCCAAGTCGTTCCAAATGCCAGCCATGGGCACTTGATTCAGCCACGCGACCGCCTTGTTGATCCACCAGGTGCGAAAGGCGGTGCTGCTGAAGTCAAACCACGAGGCCGTGCCGAAGAAGGTGCTCTGCTGGAATTGGATGCCGTTGTTTTGCTTGATGAAATGCAGGTCGGCATAGGCTTCGCCGTACATAGGGTCCGTGGTGGCCAGACCCGGTTCGATGACGGGGATGAGTTTCACCCCGAAGTTCGAGCACACATTGACCATTTGGGCGGGGTCGGGGAAGTTGGAATTGAACGTCAATTCGTGCAACGTCCCGTCGCCGTAGCGCATGTAGTCAATGTCCAGATAAACGGCATCCAGTGGAATGTCGTTGGCCACCGCGGCGCCGGGCACATATTCCACCCAGCTTTGCAGGGTGTAGGAATAGCGGCTCACGTGGTAACCCAGCGCCCATTTGGGCAACATGGTCGGGCGCCCCGTCAATTCGGAGTACCGATCAGCCACCGCTTTCATGGTGTGGCTTGTGCTGCCGCCGAAGAAGAAATAGTCCATCTGCCCATCGCCCGCTTCAAAGGAATAGCGGTCTGTCCATTCCGACCCCAGCCGGAAGGTCGGGCGGCAGGGATTGTTGAAGAAAATGCCGTAGGTAAAAGCCGGATTCTGGGGACCCGCCGGTTGCACCCCATAGAAAAACGGCAGGTTCATGTAGATGGGATTGTTGCCGTCGCCCCACTGATACCAGGAGTTATTCCAGCACAGGATGGTTTTCCCGCGACGGTTGGAAGGACCGGCATATTCGCCCAGCCCGAAATAGGCCTGGTTGGGCGGCATCCATTTGATGCACTTCAACTTGGAAATACCGGTGGGCTCATTCGGCCCTCCGGACATGGAATAGTCCAGATCGTACTCCAAGCGATCATCCTGGAGCAGGTAGAAGCCGCTCTTGTCCTTCATATCCACCCTGAACGGATTCTTCGAGACGACGATGTCCAACTTCGGCGTTTGGATCAGGTAGTGGTCGGCCTGCTCGCCAATGGTGGAGGCCACCGGAGCCCACTCCTTGAAGGGCTTCGCGATCATCGGCTCTTCCTTGTCCCAAAGTCCGGCGAAATGATAGCGCACGCGGACGGTGTCATCAGCCCAAGGCGTGACTTCAGCAGCACCACCACCGCTGATCCCGAAGAGATAGAGAGGGTTGCCTGATATCGGATGATTGCTCACGACCAGACTGGTGATGGTACCTACCTGCGTGATGGCTGCATGAGAGGGAAAGGCCGACAGGATTAGCGCCCAGGCCCATTGCATTCCCCGTCGGATGGCGCGGGCACCCGGTTTGATTCGACCATTGTTGACGATGACATTCAGCATGTGGACGTTCCATCCGGCCAGGTCGTTGTTGATTTGGTCATTGTGATTAACCTCCATCCCGTCGGCGGGAGTGTGAACGGAGCTGCCCCAGCACCATGGCATGGCTCTGCGGAATATTGACTCAAGCAGTTCGACCATGCCTGACATCCATCAGGCAGACGTGCGTTTCTTGTTTCTCCATGCCCGAGGGGTCATGCCGGTGCGGGCCTTGAACCATCGGTGGAAATAAACAACATCTCGAAAACCCGAGGCCACACCGATCTGTCCAATTGGCTGGTCGGTTTCCTTAAGCAGTTGCTGGCAATGAAGCAATCGTCGCTGAGCTACATACGAGGAAAAGGAATAGCCCGTGTGAAGACGAAAAAGATGCGAAAAATAGTTGGGCGTGATGCGCGCAACAGCGGATATCTCCTTGATGCTGTACCCAAGATGCGGCCATTCCGCGACCAACGATTGGACAACAGGAATGATGGCGCCCCCCATCGGGGCGCGGGGCGCTTCGACGGAATGCAAAGAACCGACCCAGAAGGGCGCTTCACGTCCTTTGGTAGGCAAACTCGTTGTGGAGTCCAGGCGCGATTGCGCCGCCCCGAATTTATCCAGAATATCCCGAATTGCTTGCGCCACTTCATGGACCATGCGCCCCAAGACCATGACACCGTCGGCATCCAACCTAGGCAGTGCAATGTAATGTTGCCTAAGCTGCTCCCGCGTTTTGGAGTCAATCCCGGCCTGGTGGGCCACGATATCCCAAGAGGTAGATTCTTTGCCCGCTGATCCATGCCGAAAGTGACACGAACTGGCCGCCACCAAAACCCTCGGATCCGCATCCAGAACCCCGGAGATGACCGTCAAGACCGAGACACCGGCAAAACAGGTGTATTTGGTCATCCCCTGGGCCAGCGAAGCCATAATCATGGATGCATGACAGGCTGCACAAGAATGCTTGAAACGCGGCAAGGACCTCAACAGGGAACACACTTCGGGGGGATGAACCCCATGTTCTTGAAGTGGAACCTCCATCAACCCATCCCGATGAAGCAAAACGACCGACAACCGGACCGAGTAGGCTTTACGTGCGACCTCATCCAACGCCTTCAACCTAACGTTATGCACAACTTCACGACGCAACCGCTCGCGAAAGGCATCCCCATAGACCGATTGCTTCGACCATGAGCCTGTCACCGATAGTTGTCCCGGCGGTGGAGTCTCGACCACTTCGTTACAAATCGGGGGCTTTGCCCCTGCTCTGTTCATAGAAGCCAACCCCTTTCCATCCCTATCTATTTCACCATAAAAACAGCACGCCATTGTTGACGGAACCACCTATCTGAAAGGTGGTTGCATCGAATACCCAGATGACACATCACGAAAGACCTGATCATCTGTTACAGCCGGATACGCAATCGCCGATGTCATCCTGCAATTTATTATTTAATTTCTATCGGATTAGGCGCACCCTTAAGCGCTGGGCGGGGAAATGGATATCGTCGTTTCGGGATATAAATATGCAAACCACGAGGTGGACGTTGGTGGGTGATGCCTCAGACCCAACATCTGAAAGGGGGCTCCGCGCGCTGGAGGCCGTCGTACAGAGTTACCGCCCCGCCTTGCTTGCACATCTGACAAACGCACGAGGACTTCCACCGCCTCAGGCGGAGGATTATGTGCAGGGCTTCTTGGTCCAGAAACTCTGGTCAGGAAAATTGTTAGCCAGCGCGGAACAAAAGAAGGGGAGATTCCGCACCTATTTGCTGACCGCACTTGATCGTTACGCCATCAGCCAGCTCCGCCGGGAAAGAGCCCAGCGACGAGCGCCCGCGCAAGGTCATTTGATTCCATTGGATACCCAAATCGAGTGCACCGTGGCACAAACACCTCATCACGTAACTTCGACCTTCGATCAGGAGTGGTCTCGCATAGTGATTGAGAAGACGCTACTGCAAGTGGAACATCGGTGCCGAGCCACGGGACGCGATCAGTATTGGGAATTGTTTATGGACCGGATTGTGGGGCCTGCCCTCTACGACCGAAAGCCTCGATCCTATGCGGAAATCATGGGAATTTTGGGGTTCCATTCACCTATGCAAGCCGCGAATGCCTTGGTTACGGTCCGCCGAATGTTCGATCGAACGATTCGCCAAGTGGTTCGGGAGTATGTTCCGAATGCCAAGGCGGTTGAACAAGAACTTCAAGACTTGCTTTCCAGCCTGGCGGTGGCCTGAGCGCTCGGAGACCCTTGATGAAACCCTCCCCTCCCCAGTCCCTGATCAAAACGCAAAACCTCGCCCAATTGATTTATAAAACAACCCATATCCATCTGTCGTGGCGGGATCAGGATTATGGCGAAATTCTCGATCATCAACTCAACGCCCCTCTGGCTGCCGACATGGAATCGCTTTTCCCTGATATCCGGACCTTGACTCCGCATTCTCAAGCCCTGACCTTTCGGGAGGTATTGTTCAAACATCCCGCATCATTGTCCGAGCTTCACCTAGTTAAGCGTTTCGCCAAACACATGCGCCAGAATAAAGAGGGCGGGTACCCCGAGGAAGTGGCCATGGTAATTTACTATGGAGCACTTGCCTCGGCCGAGCTCCACACTCATACCCACATCACAGAACTGACCCGGGCCGACGCGAAGCGCGGTTATCAGTGGGCACGTTCCCGTCCCTGGCTTCCCCCGGATCTGCGCGCCTTATTTCATCGAGTTTGCGACCAAAGTTCCGACTCGACCGAAAGCACACCACGATGAAGGTTCCTCAAGCCAACCAAACCGCTATGCCACCGCCCATGAGTGGTCCCGGGGAAGGCCTCAATGCGGACGGACCTCCGGCGTGCCCCACTATTCCGGGCTTTGATATCGGCGGTCTTCTTGGCGTGGGCGGCATGGGAGCCGTGTTTGAAGCCTGGCAAGAACAGCCCCACCGCAAGGTCGCTCTGAAAATAATGCGCCCGGGTCTACTTACGCCGGAACACCTCCGCTATTTCGATCGAGAAATCAATCTCTTGGGACGAATGGAACATCCCGCCATCGCCCGCATATATTCGGCGGGATCAGTTGAAACATCCGGGGTTTGGCAGCCCTATTTCGTCATGGAATTTATCGAAGGGGAAACCCTGTCCGACTACACCCGGAATCACTCTACGACAATTCGTGAAAAAATCGTCCTTATGCATCGGATCGCCATCGGTGTTCACCACGCCCACCAAAAAGGTGTAATTCATGGCGACCTCAAGCCCTCAAACATCATGGTGGATGCTTCGGGTCAACCTCGTATTCTGGATTTCGGCGTGGCGCGTACTCCACCGGGCCCCATCTCCTTGAGTCCAGACGTGACCGAGCCAGCATCACGAATCGGTACCCCTGCCTACATGGCTCCCGAGCTATTGGACGGTCGCCATGATCCCATGGATGTCCGCTCCGATATTTACGCATTGGGGGTGGTGATGTTTGAAATGCTGGCGGAGCGCCATCCTTTCCCCACACCTTTGCCACCTGCTGATCACGCGAATTTCCACCCTCCCCCCCTCATCCCGGAGTCTTCGCCAGGCCGACCAGGGGGAAAAAGCGATTTGGACTGGATCGTTGCCAAAGCCATGGCTCCGAACAATCTGGACCGGTACGATTCGGCTGCGGCCTTTGCCGATGATTTACAGCGCTTTCTCGATCATCGACCCGTGGAAGCCCACCCTGCGTCATCTTGGTACCGGGCAACTAAATTTGCGAGGCGGCACCGCCACATGGTGGCAGCAACAGGCGCGGCATTTCTGGCCTTGTCGGCAGGCCTGGGCTTGGCCCTTCTTAATCTTGCCAACGCGCGCCGCGCCGAACGAGAGACCGCTCTCCAGAAAGAACGTGCCGAACGGAACCTACAGGGTGCCATGGATGCAGTGGATCAATTCATGACCACGGTAGCCCGATCATCTTTGTCCACCCTGCCGGCAGCAGACGACGTTCGGAACTCTCTTTTAAATGATGCCGCGGCGTTCTACGAGAAATTCTCTGCGGATAACCAGGACCATGCGGCACTTCGGGAGAGCACACAAAGAGCGTTGATGCGATTAACCTATATGCGCGAGCAAAAGCACAGCTCGGACGGGGCGTCCGTTGCCTCCCTCAAAGAGCGCATTGCCCATCTGGAAAATCGCAGCACGGCGGCAACCAACCAAGCCGATCTACGCTTTGAACTTGCCTGGTCTTGGCATGAGCTGGCGGACTTGTTTCGCGCGCGTCACGAACAGACGGCCTACCGCGAAGCCCGCGAAACGGCCCTGGCTGTTGAACGAGACCTTGTGCGCCAACATCCCGCCAATGCAGAATACCGCCGCGATTTGGCTCGTAATGCTGAGGCGTGGGCTCGCGAACTGAGGGAATTGGGCGAATATCAATCGGCCATGGAAGTTCACGAAGAGGCTCTGTCCATGTACCAAGGTCTCATCCAGGATCATCCCGGCATGTCTATTTATGATCGGGAATGGGCTCGCTGCCTGGAAGAAATGGGCAAGACCCGCGTGCGAGCCGGACTTCTTGACCAAGGCATGACACAGCTCGCGGAAGCCAGTGTAAAGTTTCGCCAGATCGCAGAAGCTAACGCTGACAATGCTTCCCTTATGCGCGATTACTCGCAGAATTTAATTGAACAAGGAAAATTATTACTTAAGGCTAAACAGTATCGGCGGGCTCTGGACACATTCAAAGCCGCCAGTCGGGCGGATCATGAGATCAATGTTCGCTTCCCCGGTCATGATGACTTTCGCCGCGATGAGGCCCGCAGCTTGGCCAATTGTGGACTCGCCCTCAACTCTTTATCTGATTTTGCTGCAGCCGACCAATATTTCCGAGAGGCAGAGACCCTCTACAAGGACTTGCTTGATCGCAATCCAATGGATAGACGCACACAACAGGAATATGCCTATCTCCTTGGCGACTGGTCCAAGTCAATGACCCATACACCTGCCATCGAGAAACTAAATCTCGCCCGCGCCGCATGGCAAGCCTTAGCCGAAGCGGAACCTCTGAATGAAATCTATAGCAAGTCCCTGGCGTGGGTGCATCGGGAAATAGAACGACAGGAAAAACTTCGGATGGAACCGTCGGTCAGATCCACAAACATCGTATCTTTTCCCCGCCCGGTAACAAATACGGAGCACCCGAGAATCGTTCGCACGGAAATTACCCCAACCCCCGTACAAATGGTGACTACGAATTTCCTTTCAGCCTCCGACCATGCAGCATTGATGCAGCGGGCCGGACAGATGGCCAGAGTGCGAGGCCACGTGGTCGCTGTTTTCCCCGTTCCTGGCAAATCGGGGGTAACCCTCATAAAGTTCGGCAACGCAAGAAATGACTTTTGTGCCGCAATTCACCGTCGCGTCCTGCCCGATTTTCTTCACGTGATTGGCGACGATTACGGTGCTTTACCGGGTCATCTGGTGGAAATTGATGGCTTCCTCAGCGTTCACCGTGAAACCCCGCAAATCATGCTTAGCAAGCCGAACCAAATACATATTTTGGATGAACAGAATATCCATATTCATGACTCGCCCTAGTGATTAACACGATACTCGTGTGCAGCTTGAGCATGGCGGTTCGCTCGCGGCATCTTGTGACACTACGACGTCCCCCCCACTCACTACAGCTCGATTTTCGCCGCAGAAAATCACGCCATATGCCTCTTCCCGGCCCGTCATGCACGGTCATCCCGCTGATCCTAAGGGGGTTAGCAAGGTCCTCCCTGAAAGACGGTGACAACGCCGGTGATGCGGTTTTCCTTTCCGAGTTCTTCCTTCTTTTCTTTCTGCTCTACGGCCAGATGAGATTCCGCGATCAGACTTCTCTTCGCGCCATCATGCGCCCTGTAGCTTCAGATCCCCGGCTCTCTACTCTGACCCAAGACGCCAGCCTCGCCGCTTACGCGGCGTGCTCCGTCCGTCCTTGATGAGAGCAGCCGGGGACGTTCTGGCTCCACACTCGCGCCTGGTAGGGGCCGCTGCTCGTGGAGCACGCAAAAGATGATCTGACACATCCGCCGGGCCGTAATCATGATCGCGGTGTTGGCTTTCTTCCCGCGCGCGCGGTGGTGCCGGTAGAGGCCACCGAAATAGGCATCACAGCCCACCGCTACCCACGCCGACTCCACCAGCGCCCAGCGCAGCCACTTGTTGCAGCCGCTCACCAGGCGCCCGTGATACGTCTTGTCGCCCGAACTCGACGTGGTGGGGATCAGTCCCGCATAGGCACAGAGCTGGTCGGACGCCCCGAAGCGGGCGATGCCATCAATCTCGGTCGCGATCACGTTGCCCAGGATGGGCCCCAGTCCAGGGATGGTGGACAGCAACCGAACCGCCTCGTCCGCTTTTCCATTCAAAGCAATCTTCTCTTCCAGCTCGCGCATGGCGTGGGCCAGGCTCTCCAGCATTACCAACTGCTGGCGCAACAGCAGATCGTCGGGGTCTTCCAGGGCTAGCTTGCCGAGGTCGGCACGTCCCTTCTTACCGAACGGGTTGGCAACCTTGGACATCGCCACGCCGTGCTGTCGGTACGGCAGCCGGTGGATACGGTTGCGTACCTTGGTACGGTGACTCAACACCTCCTTGCGTAGACGGGTGGCACGGTCCGGAATATGCGAGGCGGGCAGCAGGTTGGCGCGCTGCAACTGGGCCAGCTTGCGTGCGTCCGCCTTGTCCGTCTTCACATGGGCCGCGGCGATGAGGCGGACGTGCAGCGGGTTGGCCATCACGATGCGTTCAAGCCCCTGAGTCTGCTCCAACAACTCGTGCAACCAGCCCCAATTCATCGTGGCTTCAAACGCGGCGTGGAAAGGCGCGTGAACACCCAGGAGCTGGCCGAAGCGTTCTGGGAAGGCGCGTTCGATGCGTTCCTCGGCTACACCCCCGGCGGCATTTATTATACAGATAACCGCATACCGTTTAGGTAATCAATACCAACCTACTTCACGGCGGCTACCTCCGGGCTTCGTGGCGGGCCACCGTGGCCGCGCCCCCTTAGCTTGATGGGCATTGTGCCGCATCGACGGATGCTCTAACCGTCTCTCATGCTATCTGACCCCTTTCTGACTAACGCGTAGGAAAATATTTTCAGGGAGCTGCGCCATCGCCAGTCGAGACGCGAATCTTCTCGTGCCGCGCTCCGCGATGTATGGGGAGGGCCCGCATCCGTTGCGGTACGTACCGTGCTCAAGTCCAGCGCTCTCGTTTACCTTTTCAAGGGCGAATCAAAACGACGCACAACTCGCAGAGTCGGGCCTGCTCTTTCCCTATCCATTCACCCGAGTTCTCCGAGTCCTTCGGGGCTCTTTGCTGAACTATCCAGACGCCATTTTCCAAATGTGCGGATTCAATCTTAGGGTGCAACGAACATCAAATCGGCGGCGGAATGTTATCTGGGCCGCTACTTGGGCAGCGTGTAATCACCGCGATTATTTGTGATTTAAGGGCTGACCCTGCGCTCACTGCGGCGCCTCCACCAGCAGGTGTACGTGGTTCGCCATCAGGCAGTACAGGAATAACCGAACGCCGAAATGTTCAACCGAGTCCGCCAACTGAACCAGAAACCGCTCCCGGTCCGCATCGTCGTGGAAGATAATCCGTCGCTCCACACCACGAATTGTGACATGGTAGATCGCCCCCTCGAAGTGTATGCGCAGCTTGCGTGCCATGCCCCTACACTATCCACACCGCCTCATTTGTCAATTGTCAAGGGCTGACCCCGACTGCCCCGACTAATCGCGAAGGAATTCATCGGCAATATCATCCGGAACGTCCAGAATAACCCCCGAATATTTCCAAGCATTCTCTTTAGGCAAGAGGATGATGGTCGATTTGAGCAATCCCGTCGAAAGGCCTGGAAAGTTGCCAAGGCCGTGCAACTCCACTCCTTCTTCAGTATATATCCGTCGTTGTAATTCAAACGAAACTGGGGTCGTAAGGAAAAATCTCTGTAAATCGCGCCCCGAAGGCCGCACCGTCATATCATCGGACAACAGCATAATATCTGGCCAATTCGAAACCGAAACCGCTGCTATGAAATGATCAACTACTGCGTCCGCTGATTGATCAACCGTGCAATTCTCGATAAAATTACTGGTGTAAACATTGCCCCATGGCGTCTCGTAGCCCCACGTATATTTTCTCCAGCCATTTTGTTGGAGGAAATTTTGACATCGATCTACATACCTTCGCGCAATCCACGCGAGTTCTAAGTTAGTGGACGTCATCAGTGGCAGCGCGTATTGGAAATACCACCACGTATTTCGACTTTCCAGCAGCCTTATCGTTGACATACGGACACGATCACATCCGCTGATCAAGTTCTCCCTCATGCTTGGGCTGTAAACAACAGATGGATGTAGATTTTCGCCAACCCAACGATAGTAGCGCAAACCAATATCGGAGCGTTCCGATCTGAAAGCTGTGATGAAATATATCGATGCCAAAGCACCTATCAAAAATATCTTCGACAAAAGCCTGAACCAACCCTTATAGCGTTCTTTCACGATGACGGAGGATACAAATCGCCGATATCAAATGGCATAGGATCATCTGCATACTCCCTGCACTTATATATACAGTATGCAGCCGTGCCAACGGTCCAAGCCTTACCTCCATATTTTATAGTTTTCCCAAGCCAAGGACACTTAGGAGTTGGGTAGTCCAAGTCGGGTGCATCAGGACCAACAAAACACTGAGTAAAACATCTCATAAATGTCGGATCGTGCGGCCTACCTTTATCTGGTGGCGGTGATGGGGGCGCTGGTTCGGGAGGGGGTTTGGGAATATAATCAGAGCATTTCCCGTTGCGGCATCTAAAGACCGCCAAGCCGTAGGGGTCAGCGAACAATAATGGCCTTACAGTCGCGTAACTATAGATATTGGCCCCATCTGAAAAACCCAGAGTATCCCCCGATGTGAACCGCCCCGTTATCGGATCTAGTACCCTGTTGCGATAGAAGTACCACCCCGCGCTGTCGCCCAAGGCTTCCCGGCCGGTGTAGGTCACGCGATTGAGGAGCACCACACCGGTTTCAGCGCGAATACGTCCAAAGGCTTTGTAGGAGTAGGTCTTTACGGCAGCCCCCGCCTCATCTGTCATCGCAGACACCGAGCCCAGCGCATCTGCATGATAAACTTGCCGCAAGCGCGCGGTTTCAGCAATGAAAGCGATCCGCTCGATTGGATCATCTATCCCAAGGCCATTCACGTAGGCATGGACGACCTCATTGCTACCATTGAGATCCAGCACCACATTCGGTCCATCGTAGACAAATCGGCTGGTCAGGCAGTCGTTCAGGCTCTGACTGATGCGATTCCTGTCCCCATCGAATGCGTAGGCGAACACGGAACCATTGATGTCTTCAAGCATTGTCATTTGTCCCCGATAAGAATAGCCGAAATGCCGGGCTATTCCACTCACAAGTTGGTTGGTCAACCGTCCCGCGCCGTCGTAGGCGTATGCGTTGGTTTCGGTGGCGGAGGTTGAAGAAAGAAGGCGGTTGGCAGGGCCGTAGGTGTAGGCAGTTTGAACCACGGAGGGCACAGAGGTCGGAGCGGAGGCGATCAGTTCAGTGCGATTGCCGACGCCGTCGTACTCAAACTCCTGGCTGCTGCCGTCGGGATACACTGCGAAGGTCAGCCAGTTGCGCGCGTCGTAGCCGTAGCTGTTCTCCCCCTCCAGGGTGATCATATTGGTCCGATTGCCGCCGAGGTCGTAGCCATAGATGAAAGATGCGATTGTCGAGGTGGCAGAGGCATGCACGAGGGACAACAATTGATTGGCCGCATCGTAGGTATACGTTGCGGTTGTATCGTTGGGCCATACCGCGTTCGTGCGGCGGCCAAGGGCATCATAGTCATAGGTTGTGGCTTTATCGTTGCCGACAATGGTCTTGATCCGGTTGCGAACATCGTAGGTGTAGGCTTGTTGAACCACAGATGTCACCGAGGACACGGAGTTCACAAGAAGATTGGTTCTGTTCCCGAGGCTGTCATAGGTGTAGTTCAATACGTAGCCGGTGGGATCGGTCTTGGTCAGCATGCGATCATTCAGGTCGTAGGTGTAGGTGGTCGTTTCCGTAACCGCCCCATTCAGCCGCGTCCTCATGGCGGTGCGGCGGCCGCCCAGGTCGTATTCATACTCATAGACCAGATTGCCGCTGCCGACATTGGTGGTTTGATTCATGACATCGTACGCCCAGAAGGTGGTAATACCTGCACCATCTGTTTTACTGATGAGGTTGCCAGCGAGGTCATAGCTATAGCTGGTTGCTTCACCCGCCGCATTGGTTTCGGCCACCACCCGGCCCGAGGCGTCATAAGCCCAAACATGCATATTCCCCACGGCATCGCGCTGGGTTTTCAGACGGCCAACGGCGTCATAGGTCCAGGAGTTAGTGGCGGCATCGCTCGTTCCGGCGGCGATGATTTCATTGGTCCGCTTGTTGCTTTGGTCGTAGTTGTATTCGGTGACTTTCCCATCGGGGGTGATGATCCGAGAAATGGTGGCCCCGGAGCCCCCGCAACTTCCACAGCCCGATGCAGCGAGGCGACCATATTCGTTGCTGGTTACCCGGCCCAGTGCATCGCGGACACTGGATACCCGCTGGTTCTCGTCGTAGGTAAAACTTGTCGCATGGCCCAGCGCATCCAGCACATTGGTCCGATTACCGTAGGCATCGTACTGGATATAGCTTGCCGTCAAATCCGCATTGGTGATCGCTACGGCCAGGCCCCGCCAGTTGCGCGACAGCCAAGTCTGATTGCTCTTGGCGTCCTGAACCGAGGTCATCCAGCCAGCGCTATCCCACGTGTAGACCGTGGTGTGACCCAGTGCGTCCGTTTTCTCTTTGAGGTCGCCGAACAATCCACCCACCTCATTGGTGCCATAGTACGAGAAGATCTGCGTACCCCCGTTTTGTTGCCGGTGGGAGAGCGCCTGACCATAATCATTGCGCGTCCACTCTTCGTAGCTCGCGTCAGGATAATCCACACGGATCAGGAAGTTGTTGGTATCGCGCAGGTAGGTCGTGGTGCGGCCTAATGGATCAATCGCATTGGTCAGGAAGCCGCTTGCGTTGAAGGCATAGCGGTTGGTGCGACCCAGTGGATCCACCTTTTGCAGGATCCGCCCCGCATAATCCCGCACCACGCTGGTCACATTGCTTTCAGCATCCACAATGCCGATGACATAGCCCAGCCCTCCGGCATCTCGGATGTAGTAGGTGGGTCGCCCTTCCCCGTCGCGTTCCTCCGTCAGCACGCCATTGGTGTAAATGCGGGTAAGTTCAGTCCCATCAGCCTCCAGGATTTGTGGATAATTCCCGGAACCCAAGGGAAGTTCTACACGTGTTGAACCGCCACCTCCTGAACCGCCACCGGAGCTTTCGGGAAAACTGCGTTCCCGAAGGGTCGTTCCAGTGACCAGGTAGGGCCCGTTTCCAAAATCAAATATAGCGTTGTAATTGTACTCGTATTGCGCCCGAGCTCCGGCTCCGGGGACCATCGGATCGCTGGCCGAAGCAAGCAAAGGTCGGCCATTGGTCAGGCTCTGTGCGCCCACATAGGTATATTCGGCGGCCGTTCCATCAGGATACAACGCGCCCCCAAGAACCGTGTTGGTGGCCGTCCCCGTGAACCATGTCCCATATTCGTACACAACTTCCCGGCCATCGCTGCTCCGAAGGCGGGTGATGCACTCAACCCCATTAGTCACGCCACGATCAATTTCGATCCAGCGTCCAAAATCGTTTTCAATGCGGGAAATCTTGTGCTCGGTGGCATAACTAACCCGCCAGGAGAAGCCCTCGCCGTTTCGGACGCGGATCAGGCGATAGCGGGGCGAGGTTGTGCGCTCAAAGTCATATTCCCAGCCATCCGGCGTTACCAGCGTGTGCCCGACATTGGTTCCGATCCACGCATAGAGCCGATCACCCTCAAAGGCTGGCGGCACCCGCACAATGCCGTTCATATCCGCTGCCTTGAAATCCAACTCGTTTCCGTTGGGATACCGCACCTTGACATGCTTATGCCCATTGGTGGTAGCTGTCTGATCGCGTACTTCGAAGTTCCAGTTGTGCTGCCATGTCTGCTTGACCCCGAACTCCACATAGTTGGTGGTGAAGTCGGTCGTTCGACTACCGTAGATGCGGGAAAAGTTAAAGGATGCTACCCCAAAGGTTTCCAAGTCCTTGACTCGCCTTTCCTTGTTGGCGGTCAGTGGCTTTATAGAGTCTGAACCTACGTCCGCCGGACTACCTCCACCCGCAGCGGGCCCAGGCGCCTGAGAATCGGTGACGTCTTTACACGTCGTTACGCCGCAAATGGTGGTGCAATCCTTCTTGGGTTTCGGATCATTCCCGCACCCCGTTTCATACCCGCGCACAGAACCAGCCATGAACAGCGAGCCGCCCAGTAAAATCATCGAAGTAAGGAGCTTTTTCATGGTTCAGTCTCCGGTCATGACGGATCAGGGTTGAAACGACGAACAGGTCCGGCTTGGCCCGTCGGGGGTTCAGGGCCAACGAAGAAGGTCATCAGTTCCTGTCGTGTTCCTTGCGTGATATGCAAGGAATAGCGCCCGCTATGCCCCCCCACCGCATACTGAAACGCGAATACACCGGTACTCGGGTCCGCCGACACCAGAACCGGGCCGAGCTGCCGATTCAGGCTGCCGCCATGATCGGCATCAATCCGTATCGGTTGCTTGAGATCAAAACCGCTATGCGCGAGCCGGATGCGAATAACCTCGTTGGGGGCAACATGAACGCATTCAAACTCTCCATCCACAGAACGCGCATCCACGCTGCTTTGATCGCTTCGCATGAGTTGTGCCGCGGCCGTGGTCGGCGCTTCTGCCTCCGCTGGGAGAGTGCCGTCGGTCGCTACAGCAGGCTGGGTCGTAGAAACCGCCTCTTCAATCTTTGCAACAGCCGGCGGACCGGATTCGGCTTTTCGCGTCGAACGAGCAAGACTGAAAAGACCAACAGCAACGATGAGTCCGGCCAGGACAACCAATCGAGTTTTCACGAAGACCTCCTACCAATACTTGGGCCGACACGACACGGGCAGCGCCGAGGTTGGATTCAGCATATGCTGGACTTTCCAACCATCGCCAAAACCGTCGCCAGCCGTGCTAAACAGCGTGGGGTCGCTGAAATAGTTTTCGACTTCTTCCCGGTCCGTAAGCCCATCCTTGTCGCAGTCCGCCGTTGCATGGGCGCGCACGGTGACTTGCTGTGTGCAACTGTTGGTGTTACCCGAGGTGTCCCAAATTCGCCAAATGACGGATGTGGTACCCACTGTAAACATGGAGGGGCTTTCGCTGACGATGCTGACCGCGCCGCAATCATCGGAGCCAGTTGCCTGCTCTAGATTCACATTGGTCGAGCCGGCGAGGCAGGGTCCGGCCTCCAGGACAAGATTGGATGGACAGACGATGGTTGGTGGCGTTTCGTCCCGCACCGTCACCAACTGGTCGCAACTGCCGTAATTTCCCGCCAAGTCCCAGGCGCTCCACGTAACCACGGTGGTCCCCGTGGGAAAGATCGCCGGTGCATTGTTCACCAGATTGGTAACGCCACAGTTGTCGGTGGCAGTAGCCAGACCCAAGTTGACATTGGTTGCGATGCAAAGCCCCGGCTCTGCTCCGATGATCAAGTCAGCCGGACACACCACGACGGGAGGCTCAAGGTCGTCATTCCCGTTCATGTAGCATTTCAGCTCATCGTTCGTTTTCCCGTTGCCCACGGCGACCGGGGCGTAGTTATAGAGAACGACAACATCATCCAGCTTGCCGACCAGGAGATTCGCGGCGGTCCGACTCACCGAAGAGTTGCCCAGCGTCATCCGGTTCGTATTCGCAGCCACGCTGATTCCCTGCAGGGTATTCCCATCACCCCTCTGGATGGCATCGACATAGAAATGCACATTGCGGGTGATCGTGTTGGTGGCGGGTCGGGTGCCGTCATAGACAACGGCCACATGCCGCCATGCGTCATTGGTGGGCGATAGACCACCCACCGTTGTTGACACTTCGTTCCCATTGACCCGTAAGGCCAACGTGCCGCTCGACCCGGAGAAGCGCAGTTCAACACCCGCCGTGGAGGACGTGAGGGCCAGGGAACTCGCATCGCTGAAGATTCGCGCCGATTGATTGCTGCCAGCACCACCGCTTTGCCGCCGGACCCAGGCCATGATCGTGAATGCATCCGCCCCCGGCAGAGGGTCATAATTCAAAATAGACTCCAGGGCAGGCGTGGTGCCGCCCGAACCGCTGGAAGGAAGGTGAATGCTCCAACCACAATTCTGATTGGGTGCGGGCACATCCGCGCTGAAAACGGCACCGTTGGTCAGGCATGCATTTCCATCGTCACCATCCATGCCCGTGTTGATCGTGGTCGAACCCGCGCCTTCAGGGAAAAGATACTCACCCACAACACTACTGTTAGTCCCATCCCCTGGACAGACGGCCAAACTCGTTTGCATGCCGACCAGGTATGCCGCCAGAACAAAGAATGACAGTGCCTTCATTTCATGTCCTCCGCAATGGCGCAGGGCACAACCCGGCGCAGGTCGACGGTGAAACCAACGGGCAAAAGGCGGGGAAGCCCGGCGTGTTGAAAATGGAGGCACCAAACAGCGGCATTCGTTTGTGATCAACTGTCGCCGAGTTCATCTTCTCGACCTCCATCAAACCGTATTGAACTGTACCGAAGCTGACACTGCCATAAATTCCCGTCAAGATGATTTAAACTAAACAGCAAAGAATCCGTTCATTGAGAGCGTGTCGCGCAAGAACGGGCAGCTTGAAGCGCAAAGAGAAAACAAGGCGAATACGGCCAGTTGATTTACGAGATATCGCATGTCGCGAATTCCGTCATGCTTGCACATAGTGCCTTTAGCAAGTGGGTGGGATGTATGGAGCATGCGCGATCACGACGAATGATTGACCAGAATTTTACTCAATCTGGTAGCGCCCGATCTCAAGGTTATGAAGCTGGGCCTGAGACCTAAAACAGTCTGTTTGCAGAGACGTCGAGCGCCGCCTAGTATCGTAGATGCCGACTGATTGACCAACCTGATCACCGTCCCACTCAAAATAATCGCTGTACTCGTTTTGCCGCACGAATCCATATGGTGCCGCAGCCCATCGGCATCTCAACGAGCAGCTCCTGCTAACCATATCCAACAGGCGACCACAGGTCCGGATGCTTCTCGGGCTCCGCGATAATCGCCTCAAGGTCTACGCCTTTCCTGCTAGCCCATTCGACCAATCCCGCAGGCCGGTAGTCCTCATGTAGCTGGCAACGCCGCAATACTGATATATCTATCCGCTCGTTGACCGTCTCTACCATGCCGGTCTTCTTCTTCACTGGAGCGGATTGAACCCATCGCACATAGCGGTGCCCCAGCGTCAGGACTTTCCAGCACCCGAGCAGGAACTCCCGGTAAGAGTCTCGTGGGGCCATGCGTAAATCCTCGTCATCTACCTCCACCCTGCTTCGGAACCCAAGACCGCATTGTCTGGCCTTCTCCTGCATCCAAGCCAAGGGCCTCTGAGGAAGAATATCCGACTTGTATCCACCCCCTACGTTGGCGTGGGCCCCGGAGAACCATCTTTGCTCCACATGGCGATTCCGGTCCAGATCGGCCTCCAGGTGATCAGCCTGATGCGGGATGAAGCGGGTCCAGAGCATGGCCCAATAGGGTTTTCGGTGCTCATCCATGGCCAAGGCCTGATAGGCATGCTGAACCACCGTACTGAGGTTCGTGTTATGAAAACGGAGGGTCCGACGGCTGATTCCTTTGATGTTGCCCAGGGGGATGCCTATGGAGCCTACGGTGTCCCACACCCCTACCATCTTGATCAGGTTACGGTCATACCAAGCATGATCTAGCAGCGCCTTCTCCTCGAAGTCATAGAACTTCTCCCCGGTATCCCGCAGATAACGCAGGCGGTAAATGGGACGTACTGCGTCGCCCTTCTGGTAGCGCTCGAATACCTGCTCGAAGGAGAGTGGGGCATTGGGCTTTAATAGCCCGCATCGGGCGATCAGGCCGGCCAGACTCCGTGCGGTGAACGCCCCCCGGCTGAAACCAAAGATGAATATCTCGTCGCCTTGGTCGTAGTGCTCCATCAGCCAGCGGTATCCTCTTCGGACATTAGCCGACAGCCCAACGCCAAAGGCCCCGCCGCAGACACGGTCATACCAATGCGTCCCCACCCCCTCGTCATAGAAGCGTCGCTGCTCCATCCCGTCTTCGCCTCGATCAGCCATCATCAGGTAAAGGCGCCAGACGTTGGTATGGCTCTCGGGTTTGTTCCAGGTGCCGTCAAAGAAGAGCACCAGCCTCTTTTTCGGGGCTGGCGATGGATCAGGGCCTAGGTCTGGCATGTTGTGTGTCCTCCTGGCAGAAGTCTAGGCTTGGGGCTATGGCTGACCAGCGGAATCTGCGCGACGGATATCCTCACGTTCCGGTCGATTCCAGGCAATGGAGCGTTATCCTGGCACCAGATACACTTCTCAAGAACCCCACTCTAGGCTTCCATTCCCTGCCCTTTTGTCCATAGATACGCTCTTGTCAGGCGGCAACTTCATCATCCGGCATGCGGATGACGACATTAGGAGGATATCACATGTCACGGCTCTTCGCTTGCGTGCTGCTGGTAGGCTCACTCATTCTTTCTTCTTCAGCCCAGACTATTCCGACGGATGTTGAACCGCGTCCACTCGGGGAGCCCAGGGTGACGGCCATATCGCCAAGAACCAACCTGCTGGGCGGTAGCATCACGCTAACCATAAGCAACCTGCAAGTCCTCCTTGAAAAGGCCTCCGACCGACAAAGGGAGATCGTCCTTTTCGTCAACGGTAACGAATTGAGCGATGCGACCAGAATCGGCCTTGATGAGGCTTCAGGCACCATCTCCTTCCAGTTGCGGCGGACCGCCAAGAACAAAGACGTTTGGGCACCCCTGCTTCAATATCCGCTCGATCCGCCCGTCCGTCCTATAAAAGTCAGCATCGGGGTACAGGGCGATCTCCCCCTGCGACTGGACGCACAGATCCCCGAGGTCTTCCTTCGTCTTGCCAGCTGGAACTGGTGGACCATGATGTGGCTTGGCGTATTCATAGTTTTGCTGCTCATCTTTACCCTGCTAGCGGCCTACAGTGACATCCTGCGAATCCCCCTGGCAGAGGCCGACGGCAGACGACCGTTCAGCCTGAGCCGAACCCAAGCGGCTTTCTGGCTGTTTCTGACCTCCATGTCCTTTGCCTTTATTTGGGTTGTTACAGGAGACTTGGCGACCCTGAACGGCAGCACGCTGGCCCTTCTTGGCATCAGTTCGGGCACCTACCTGGCTTCGGCGCTTCTGGACCCTACGAAGAATCCATCGAGTAACCCCACCGACCTTTCAACCTCGACCGCTATCAAGCCTACTGACACCCGCATGGACGGCTTGATCGCACGGATTCAGGGAATCAGGTTCTTCGGCAACTTCCTCGTGGACATCCTATCCGATGAATGCGGCATCAGCGTCCACCGATTCCAAATATTCGTCTGGACCATAGTCCTGGGCATCATCTTCGGCGTTTCCGTGCTGAACGAGTTGGCAATGCCACAGTTCAACGAAACGCTCCTGGCTCTTATGGGCATCAGTTCCGCGACCTACGTGGGAGCCAAGCTGGTACAAAAGCCGGGATCATAACTCCGCGCCAATACTGTTATTTGCAAAGACAGTATCGGAGTACCGCCCTGACGAGCGTTCACAGGTGAGTAGCTCAAAGGCCCGCCCCGCGGTGGGCCGAGTTAATCAGTGTAGGATACCAAGAATTGTCCCCTGCACCTCTACGCCTCGCTACAACGGCTCAAGCCGATTCTGCAACTATGTGCGGACCGACCCCTTTTCTCTGCACATGGAATACCGCCCCGAGATATTCGATGCGTAGTTCGCGCGGCATGGTGGCCAGCTACTTTTCACGCCTCTGACGTCAAGGATAAAGGACTGACACCTTTTGCGCTGATTTCGGGCAGCGACTTTTCGAGGCGCGGCTTGGCGCTGCGTCCCCCGCACAACCCACCACGTTCGATGCTCCCATAGCCGCAAAGCGCGTAGCGGCCCGCCTAAAGCGGAGGACCTTCAAGGCGAAGTGGAAGGGGACGGCGTAGACGGCCACGGCCGCTTGGCCTTGATGTCCCGGAGCGTCCAGGTGAGCGGCGATAGCCGCGAACACCACCACCGGAGTCCCGCCACGGCGGGACGTAGGTGCTTCGGAGGCGCGATAGCGCCGGAGAGGCTGGAGCGGTTGGCGCGAAAGTTGCCACCGCAACTTTCGTGACATACCGCGGAAACCGGGGCGAGCGGAGACGGTGGCGCGGCGTGTGCATAAGCAGACGCCGTGTCACCGGCGTAGCGAGAGGCTAAGACGAGCGGCTACTTCAGCAACCTTCGACTTCCATGGGGACGTCGTCTGATCATGAAGAACGGTCAGCATGGTTGATGCAGACTCCCTATCGCCTCGTCTGCACCTCAACGCAGCAAGATAGAGAATCGGCGGAGGATATTTCCTCTTCTCCACTTGCGACCGCGACAAGATGCTATCCATTTCGGCTTCAGAATGCATTCTTTCTAGGAAGGGCAGAACTGCCGAACGCACTTGTGCCACAATGATGTCGGCCGGGTTAGTCACATCTGTACACTTCCACCAGAGATCATGACCGTTGATCAAGTCCCCGATTCGAGATCGGACTGTGCAGGAGGGTTCTTCAACAAACTCATCCTCGTCTTTGCCCCAACACACACGATGTATCTCGACATGGAGAACGCCACAGTTGACCGTCACTGCATCTCCGGCCTTGTTCTGCTGGAAATCGATGACGTCCACATACGGGTTAATACGACGGTTCCATGTATGGCCGTGGCGAATGAACCCCTGGGGGATCAAAACGCCATCCAGAATCGTGATAAGAGGTCTTGTGTTCATGGATCGTAGTAGATGACTCGCCCATGAACGCCCAGTTGCTCTTCGTAGTTCCCGACCTGCCGCGCTCCGGCTGCCCGCCCGGACGGTGTATTTGGTTTCAGTTCCAAAACTCTACCGTGTGCCGTCACCACATCGGGTTTATACACATTGCCGTCTGCGCCTGTCAGTCTGGGTTCGGATTGCCAACCTGGTTTTTGTACCACACGTTCCGCAAGTTCCTTGTGCGCCTGCCTGCCTGCCGCCGCTGCCGAAGACTCTCCCCCCCGAACTGTGCTCTTTGCGGCACATGATTTACCATAATTGCTACTGAATCTGAATAGCTTAAATCCGGAGAGGAACCCACCACCCCCGTATCCTCCACCGTCTTGATACGACTTAATGTTCCGCCATCCGGGATACTTGGCTAACGTGGGCTGATTGACTGGATTACCTTCATATTGCTGCTGGAGATTCAGCTCGCGCGCTTCCGCCTCATTTATCAGTCCAAATGGGTCGACGCTATTAATCGGATTGTTTTCACAATATGCGTAAAGATTGAGGCCACCACCTTCCCCAATCGGGTCTCTGGAGAGCCATCGCCCTACCGTCGGGTCATACCAGCGGTAACCGAAGTAACTGAATCCCGACCGAGTGAAATACATCTTGGTCTGGAAGCGGAACGGCTGGCTGTAGGTGTTTGTTTGCGTCAACAGCAAACCATATGGGCTATAGGTGTAGCTTGCCCTTATGTTGCCGTTCGTTGCACGCACCTCCGTCACATTCCCCTTGCCATCTGTTCGGACAAAGAGATTCGTGCCCGGTATATATCCTCGAATCCCCAGCAAACCTCCAATGCCCCCCGCGCCTCCCACCGTCCCGCTCAAATCAAGCCCCCAGGTGAAGGTTCGGATTACACCATTGGTGGAGTTCAACTCCGCCCGTGGCAACATGCCTTGCCAAGCATAACGAACAAGATTGGTAAGGTTGTTGGTGGGACCATACTCCGCGATTTCCCTCAAGCGATCAGCACCGTCGTAGCGTAGGCGTGTAACAGCACCGTCGGAATAGCTGATTTTGATCTGTCGGTTCTCAACATCCCATTCGGATGACGCTCCACCCGTCATGCTCAACTGATTGCCATCTGAGTCATAGGCTCGAGTCGCGACGGGCGAAGCCGCAAGCGTATTCGTGAATCTGACGGAGCCGGACTTGTTCGACAATGCATAGGCGAACAATTGCCACACGCTTTGAACCGAGCCAGCATTGTTTACGGTAACCGCAAACATACTTTGTGTCGCGCTCACATAGGATACCTGACCTGTCATCCAGGTTGAGAGGGCATTGGTCGCCTTCGCCACCACCTGGGTAGGCCACGTATTGACGTAACCCACGACATTGACTTCGTTGGACCGGGCGTGGACCAGCAACTGATTATTGGCGTTCACCGTATGCCTACGCTGGGTGGTTCCCTCAAATGAAAGCATACGATTTCCCGCCCAGTCATACGTATATCGGTACGGAAAGCCTGACACGACATTCGTTCCGTTTAACCCAATCGCATATGTCAACCGGCCAACATCGTCATATTGATAGTCGTACACATTCGTTGAGGGGCCCACACGCCGCGTTATGAAATCGCGTGAGTCATAGGCATAACGCCACCCCCCACCAGTAGAATAAGCAACATTGGTCAACCGCCCGAGGCTGTCGTATTGGTTGCTGACGGATTCAGCGTTTGGATAGGTCAGTTTTGCCACCTGACTACCCGCGTTCGTATAGCTGTAGATAAAGTTGCCCAATTCAGTCGCAAGATTTGTAAGCCGACTCAATCCGTCGTAAGTGTACCCGGTCTGAAAAACATTGGTGTTGCCGCTGATGCGCCAGGTTAAACCCGTCGTTCGGCCAATAGCATCATATGCATAGGTCCACGTCTGGGTACTTGCCCCAAAGACCTCCACCATGCCGGTCATCCGACCCAACGAGTCGTAATAAAAGTTGTTCGTTGACCATCCATCCGCCGATGTGCTTGGAAGATTCCGGTTGTTATACGTCACCTTCAATCCCGGCGTATTGGTTGACGAATAGGTGATGTTTGTCACCTTGCCGTCTTGGTTGAATTGACGTGAAGAGACAAATCCGCGGGGGGAGGTGAATGTAGAGGGAAGCCCTCGTGCGTCATATCCAACCTGTGAAGAACTCCCGTCGGGGTACTTCTTAAGCGTCATGCGACCACGCGTGTCATACGCGAATTCTGTCTTGTTGGCATTTCCATCTGTAAGCTTGGTAAGGTTGTCAGCAGAATCGTAATCAAACAGTACGAAGCTGGAATCCGGAGCCGAAATTTTGCGAACCCGTTGCATAATGTCATAACCAAAGCGGGTGCGACGACCGGTCCGGTCCGTCTGGGACAATAGGAGCAGGTTGTTTGTTTGGTAGGTCCATTTATAGGGTTGTTCAGTAGCCACGGTCGCATTCGTTAATCGGTCCAATCCGTCATAGGCAAACGCCACCGGAATATTCTCTGGCCCCACCGAGTTGGTGATACGCCCTATAGCGTCGCGTTGGTAGGAGGCAAGTACCACGCCCGCTCGCGATACTTGAGCGAGCCAGAAATCGGATCCATAACTGAAATCGGTCTGTAGGCTCAGCGCGTCTACAGTGTTGGTCAGACGACCGAAGCTGTCATAGCCGAAAGCAACCGCCTGGTTCAGTCCGTTGGTTATTGCAGCTACATCGCGTTTCGAGGTGTACCCGATGGCAACCAAAAGGTTACTCCCGGCTTCTGTCACACGCTCAAGATCAAATCCGTCATTAGTGTACGCGTAGCTCACTTGATAGCCATTGGGCGTACGGAGCTGGGTCAATTGCCCAACACTATTGTAAGCGTAGGCCCACACTTGATTTGCTTCATCTGTAAGGTTGGTGACTTGCAACGCACCGTTGAATTGGGCGGATAGCGCCGTTCCATCGGCGTTTGTGATTGATTTTATGGTGCCCTGGTAAGGAAATGACGCTCCCAGTCCAAGTCCATACACGGTCTTGCGACCATTCCGATCCGTATACTCCGCATCGCGCCGCCCGCCTTCGCCACCCGTATAGTAAAGCTTTTCCGTCGAGCCATCTGGATACGTTGCGGTCATGGTGCTCCGCTGCCATGTGCCCGTGTTATTTCCGTCTTCCAGCGCATATGTAAAGCTAACTTGTCCACAATCCGTGCGAAGTGACTTAACATAGTCCTGAGCAAGTCCATTCGTGTAGAACGTGTAGTATGACTCCACCCCTCCCATGTCCCGCACGCTTGAAACATAACCATTGGAGTAAACCACGGACATGGATCGCCCAAATGGATCAATGATGTTAGTAATTAATCCCGAACTAGAATAATTTATCCTGGATGTCTTTGACAATGCATCCACTACTCCGATTAGCGATGGATTGGCCTGACCATCGTATAACAAGGATACGGCATTGGAGTGCAAATCCACAATCCGACTCAAAAGTGCCTGCTGCACATTGGTGGCGCCGGCAGGCTGGCCATATTCATAGACTGTCCCATCCGGCATCGTGAGATTGAATCGATTTGTCCCCAACTTGACGAGCTGGTTGAAGACCCGCCCAGGCGGGGTATAGGTGTTGGTAGCGGGGCCGACAGGCGAATAAATATCGTTTCCGCCACCCGGAGTAAACAAGGTCACTGTTCCACTGCCTCCAGCAGGGGTTTCCACGGCGTAGCTGAGGTAGGAAAACATCCACTTTGGCCCAAACGAAGGTAGACCATTGTTCGCATCAATCGCGTTGTAGCTCATAGTAAACGCGATACCCGGTCCAATGGCCGGTTGGTACCAAAGCGGGGTATCCGACATGAAGATATTCATGCTGGTCGGCTGAAAGTGCCATCCACACAGACCACAATCATCGTCGCTACGGCTCCCGCCCACCATAAACTGATCGGAACCTTGATCAGTGTTTGGGTTCTCTATACCGCAACAACCTCCGACATACTGGGGGAGTTCCGTCATCGCCAATAGTTCCGGCTCTACTGTGTGACTAAACACCCACTGCACCAGTCGCTTCCAAACCGATCTCCCCGCGAGTCGCATCGACCAGCTTTCTTCCGGAACCATCGCCAGCCCGGACCATTCATTGCCGAACTCCTCCGCTGTCATCGTCACCGTCTGATTCAAAATCGGATCAAATATCGTCAATGTTCCATCCTGCTCTCGACCGATTACCGCGACAAAGTGCTTGAACTCATAATGAGCCAAGAAAGGAATTGGCAGTTCGGCAGCACTGCTGGCCTTTAAGCCCACCATTCGAACGCCCTTCTCTTCGGCAATGGCAACCAATTCGGCCGCACTGAATCCATAGTCAGGATCGGCGGTCAGCGACTTCAACTCCTCTGCCTGTTCAGCGCGACCCAGCGCGATCAACATCCTGGAAAGGGCCTCCGTACCACAACGCCGCACAATCTGTGCATTCGCCTGATACAGGTCCGTCCGGTGTAGCCAGATTCTCGCATAGTCTCTTCGAGTCCGGTCAGGATCGGTCCTCAGGATCTTCCTCCACTTCGCTCGCGAGTCCTCAAAATTTCCGCGCATTAGCTCCAACATTGCTAATCGTAGCTCCGCACGATGTAGTATTTCGTCGTATTCAGTACCTTGCTTGGAGGCATTGTCCGTCAATATCTTGGTGAAATACTGCTCTGCCTCTGCAAACCGACCGTTAAAGCGCGCTTCACAACCTAGATGCAGCTCCGCCTCTGCAACCCATGGACTGGATGGATTTGCCCGGCTGAAGTTCTTCAGCAAAACCTTTGCCCGCTTGTAGTCATGTCGATTCCATGCATCCATGGCTAAGCCGAATGCGAATCGATCAATTGTCGTAGATTGACTTTCCGGCCCCGTTGGGGCGAGGTGACCGCCCAATTGGCCTGAAGCAACGAGGTCTTCGTGTGAAGGCGAACGAGTCAGATCAAGCGGTTTGATGGATAGCCTTTTGCATGTCTCGCAGTCGCGCTGCCCAAAAGAAATAACAGAACTCGATAGTGCAAGTACGGCCGTGTAAACCAACTTTCGCATAGTCCTGGTATTCAGCAGTGAGCTCATAGTGATGCTCCATTCCGCGGATCAAGAATCGTTATGATGACATTGGGAATATTGTTGGATTCGACTGCGTCTGGAATGCCATTGGTGTTTGTATCCAGAACAACTGAATTCGGCGAATTCCCGAGAACGTCCAGTTTATCCGGGATGCCATCTTCATCCGAATCAGCAAGCAGCGGATCGGTTGATACTCCCCAGCGCTTACCTCGAACCTCGTCACCATCAGAGATGCCGTCACCATCTGTGTCTGAAACGGCCGGATTACTGCCGTAGAAGTTTCTTTCTAAACCATCTGAAAGACCATCACCATCCGAATCGGTAAGATTGGGGTTCAGCCCGTTGGCGTTCTCAAAAACATCGCTCAAACCATCGCCATCGCTGTCCGCTATAAACTGCTGCAATTTGAGCCGGTACGGATCGTTTGCTCCGCTGCCGATGCGTTCGGCGTACCCAATGACCGGCGAACCGTTGCAGCCGGAGCCGGAAATGCCACCAATCTTCTGCCCGGAATCATTGATGCCGTCGCCAGTCAGAGACGTTCCGAGACCCAGCCAGTTGGTCGTGGCCCAATAGCGCGCGAGCAATACAGAATAGTCCTGATTGAAGAACAGACCGGCATTGCCGTTTGTCTGGAACCATATGCGCGGACAAGCCGCAGTCATAATGATCGGGCTCGGCGGCACGCGCAGCAACCCGTTACCAATAGCTGCACCACCACCGTAGCCCGCCCAGAACGTTTTGTACCGCAGAAGGTACAGGGCGTAGTTGGTGCTCGTCATGAATTGTATGCAGGCCTGCACCCAATTGCTGCCGTCAATAGTCAGATCAAATCGGTCGGTCGAAAAGTTTCCGTCGTACACGGGAGCGCCTCCAAGGACGTTCCACGACGTTCCCGACAAATACCGGACATAAACATTCCAATTGGTACGCCAGTAGCCGACATAGGGCGTATTGTTGGAGTCGACGACGATACGCGGTGCGACGGTGTTTTCGCTACCCGTGATGCCACTGGCCGTATCAGAATTTCCGACGCCCGACCAGTTCGTTCCATTATGATACTTCACCTGCACGGAGGCGGTGATAAACCCGTTCGAGCGCAGGTACGAAACCCAAGGCCGGTTGAGTCGATCCACTGCAAGGCTCAAATCATTGATGTCGAGAGTTACCTCATAACTGTTGAAGTTAGGGGGCGAAGACACGGACTTGGAATACGATCTCGAGATCTGCGGAACAGAGGCAAAGCCGGTTGCATCTGAACCGCTGCGCCCAGTCCAGTTGCTTCCCGCCCACTCGGTGAAATATATGCGTGCTTCGGTTCCGCGAGTCTCATTCCAGACAATGGCCGGGTCTCCGTTCGTGTTGATAGCCAAGTCAAAGCCGTTGACACCGTTGGTAGCCTGCGTCAAGCCTCGCTCGTTCGCCGAACTTCCGAAAGCTTCCCACAGGCCGGAGAGGTCGGCCCACTGGCCTGCGGTCTGGGGGCCGGATCCGAACCATTTCAAGACGTAGACTTGATCCTTCTGAAGCGAATCCTGCCCGCGCCAAGCGACGATGGGGCGGCCCGATTTGTCTTCGACCACCTTTACCATGCGCGTAGTCTCCCGCATCAGGTGCGAAGGGATAGCGCCCGGCGCTTGGGTCAGGGGATTCGGATCGGCTCCCGCCATAACAGGCCCGGCTCCATCTGAATCAAGCGGGCCGTCGCTAATACTGTCTCCGTCTGAATCTGGATTCGCGGGGTCTGTCCCGCGACGATATTCCTCTACGTTCGCTAAGCCGTCACTGTCAGGATCGCCGGTTGCGTCGGCAGCATTTGCCGGATTCAAAGCGTTGACGAACTCCCATCCGTCTGACATTACGTCGCCATCTGAATCCGAATTGTCGGGATTGGCACCAAAGATATACTCCTTATAATTTTCAAGACCGTCCCCGTCTCTATCCAGCCTCATGTCATTCGTTGAATACGGATCAAATGCATACACTATCTCCCACCAATCCGGCATGCCGTCTTGATCAGAGTCGGGATCGGTCAAGGTTAGGTTGATATTGGTCGTAGATGATTGCAGGAAGGCCGGATTATTGCTCCACACCACCCACACCTCTGCGCTGTCCCTTTGCCCGTTGCCGTTGCTGTCCCGGTAGGCCTCGAACCAGTACTTTCGTGCGTTAGGCAAGTTGGTAAACGCGAACGCACCCGGCTGGGCATTGGTAGTGACGCGGATGATGTTCTCGGGCCGGATGGAGGCGGCGAGGTTGTACATCTCGTTGGTGTTGAAACAACGCCCGTAGATATGGACATCGTCCAAGCGGCCATTCATATACCAGCCACGCCCCACCGCGACGTCACCCACGGCAGCCACGGTGTTATTGGAGAATATCCCCTCGACCGCGTAGACCGGACTGGTGGCGATCAACTGCCCGTCCAGATACAGTCGCGTCTGCTGTCCGTCATAGGTGCCCGCCACGTATTGCCAGACCATGCCGGTAGCCACCCCATTCACGGCGGCGTCACGCGCTTGAGCCCGACTTTGCGGCACCACCTGCGAATTGAGCGAGCCGCTGGACGGCGTGCTGACCAGCAGGAAGCTCTCTCCGTAGGAAACCATCTTCCCCATGATCCCGCGCAGACTGCTGCTATAGGACTGATTAACCCAGGCCCCCCAGGTCAACCCCGTCCGCCCTTCAACGGCGGACAGGTCGCCCAAGTTGATGTTCGCGTTGCCGTCGAACCGATAGGCCCCGTTCCGAATGCCCCGGCTGGTCCATTTCGCGTTCGAGATGAGCCCCGTGATGCCGTTCCCGCTTTCGTCCAATACGATGGTGCTGTTGCTGGTGTTGAAGCTGTAGCGGAGCAGGGGGGTGTCGGCGATAGTTTCGTAGGGCCTGGCCGTAATGTAGATCGGGCCGGTCTGCCCGCCGCCGTAGATGACCTGGCCGGCGGCAGTCACGGGCACGGAATTGCTGGAGCGCGGATCGGTCATGGCCGCTATTTCCACATGATCCGCCACCTCATCCCCGTCCAAATCAGGATCGGCCAGCGTAATGGCGAGATTGTTGGAGTGGCCACTCAGGTTGCCTACGAAGCCACTGTAGCGACCCTGGGCCTCCCAATGGTCCATGCGACCGTTCCCGTTGGCATCCCGCCAGGCGGTGACCCAGTAGTTGCTGCCGCTGGGCAGGTTCGGGACAGCGAAGTCGGTGCTGGCGGCCAGGATATTCGTGGTCCAGTCCCGGCGTATGACCGAGCCGCCGATCTCGAAGTAGAGGCTCTTCATTTGGTTGGCAGTGAAGGTGGACTTGTAAATACGCACCTCGTCCACGTCACCGTAGAAGTACCAGCCCCGCCCATCGGTCACATCGCCAACGGTGGCGCTCACCGTGCTGGTGCGTATGGGTTCCAAGCTGTAGACGGCGCTGGTGGCGACCAGATCGCCATTGAGATAGAGCCTGACCTGGGTTCCATCGTAGGTGCCAGACACCATCTGCCAAATGCCCTGCGTCACCAAGCCGCCTGTTTCCGCAATGATGGTTTGCGTCCGGCTTTGTGGCGTAATATCGGCGCGCAGATTCTCTCCGCCCTTCATCAGCATGATACCTTCGTTGCCGGCGGCTGTGTTGCCCAGCAACCCGCCTAACACGCCGCCACCCGTGTAACGCATCCAAGCCGTCCAGGTCAGGTTATACTGTCCATTGGCGGCATCCAGTCGGCCTAACGATATACGGTCATTGCCGTCAAAGGTGTAGCACCCGCCCTTGGCCCCATTCGTGTTCCACGTCGCGCCATAGACGATGGCTTCCAAACCACTCCCGTTGATATCCGGGGTATAACCGCCTCGGTCTTCATCAAAGGAATAGTCCATAGCCGGGCGGTTGGTTAGCGGCTCGTAGGAGGTGACCAGCACCTGCAAAGCTCCGGTCTGGATGCCGCTGTAGCTGACCGTGCCGGAGAGGGACCACAGGGTGGAACTTGCGTTCAGCGGATCGGAGCCGTTCTGCACTTCCAAGGCATCGGAAAAGCCATCGTTGTCCGTGTCGGTGGATTTGGGGTTGGTGCCGTAGGTGAAGTACTCCACGGCATCCGGCAGCGTATCGTCGTCGGTGTGGTTGGTGCTCCAGTTGGAACTATCCACGGAATTGGAGGCGTACAGCCCATCGCCGCTCCGATCCTCCAGATAATCCGGCATGCCATCGCCGTCCTGATCGCTGACAGTCCCGTAATGGAACCCGATATCCACTAGGGAATTGGTTTCCTTCATGCCGTTGGTTGCGGTGGTGTAGTGGTACAGGCCAAGCAGATCAGCATTCGTGGTCCCCGCGTTGATTGCGGCGCTGCCGGATATGAGGTAGTTTGAACCGTAGGTGCCAACGGCGAATGTGTTAGATGCCAGAGACACCACGCTGGCGCCCATCCAACCCGTGGTCACGTTATAGGCGGCGTTGCCGAAGAAGCTGGCGCTCATGGCATTGTTGGATGAGTAGGATTGGAGCACCTCGTAGAACAGTGAGTTGCGAACGGTCAAGTTGGTCAGGCTCGTGATGCCATATACCGCCCAGTTGGTCAGCTTCTGGAAGGTACAGTTCTCCAAAATCGCTTTCTGGCATGAGAGATGGAGCCCATCCGCTCCGTCGTAGACCAGTACGTTCTGGAGTTCGGCTGTCGCCGCCCCGGATATGATGCCGGCATGCAGGCTGCCGTGCGTTTGCAGATCGCGCAGCTTGTGATTCCCAGCCGCCGCGATCTCAATAGCTGTATCGGCATAACGGAACATCAAGCCGCTCAACTGATTGGATTCCGTGGTAAGTGACAGCCCTTTGGCGTAGCGATTGGAGATCGGGCTGGCCCCGCTCAGCACCACCTCGCCCACGTTGGTGTCGTAGGCGGACGTAAAATAAGCCGGACTGATCGCATGACTCCGGCAATCCACGCTGGCGCTGCCCTGCACCTTCACATAGGCCCCGGTGGCCAGTTTCACTATGGCGTTGGGCTGGATTATTAGTTTTCCGCCCGATACAATCAAAGGTGCTGAGATATAGTAAGTCTGGCCGGAGGCGAAGGTGACCCCCGCGGTGTTGGTCCCATAGTAATTCACGTAATCCAACACATAGCGCGGCGTCCGCCGGATGTACGCTTGCGGGCCTACCGCTGAAGATTGATCGGCCACCAACTTCTCGTCACTCCTGACCGGCGGCAAGGCAAGCGGTTGTTGTTCCTGGATGGACTCCACCCTAACCACGCCATCTTGGACTTTGGCATCCAGTAGCCCCGGCATTGACTTGGTAACGTGCGGGATCGGAACCTCTTCAGACAGGAACACCCGCCCCATCGCGCTGAACAGCCGCATGGCCACGGGATGGGCCTGATCCCCAGCGTCGCCTGCACCGACCATCAGGGTGCCCTCTTCCGGATACGCATAGCCCGGCTGCCAGTTGTAGAGGCGCTTCCAATCAGAACCCTGCTTGGCCGAGACTTCCAGCGAAGCCACTGCGGGTTCCGCGGGTTCCACATCCCCTGCCCGGTCTATGCCAGCCTGACTCAAATCGAAATCCACCAACTCCGTCAGCGCGCATAACTTGGTCTGGGCCGGGTCCATACCAAACGCCTTGGGGTCCGGCAGCCCACCGAAGATCACCACATCCTGCTCCAGACCCCAGGGATGGACCTTGTAGAGGATATCGGCGTCTACCCCGAGAAAGGCGCGCTCGTAGAAAACGCCGCCGTCGTAGGCCTGCACCGGCGAGTTGGTCACCCAGGCGATAAGGGCGCTTTTGCCGCTGGACAGGTCGTAGTAGCTCAGACCACCCAGGGCTGACCTAGCAACCGGGCCGCCCCGGCGGGAGGACTCGACAACGACCCGCTGTCCGCTCCATGGGGCGAAAGTGTGCTTGACGGGCAACTCGTCAAAAGTGACCGACCCGTCACTCAAGGTCTTCGGAATTACACGCGAAGGCTGGAATACGCCGGAATCGTCCTGATAGTTCAGCCCGCTTGCGATCTCGATATAACGACCACCAGAAGCGCGGGTAAAAACTCTTTGCTCTTCAGATTGAAGAACCAATCGATCTACAGGTCGCGCCGCCTCCACCAACGCCTCGGATTCGGTAAGCGATTCAACCTGATTGCTGGAGAGCATTTCCGCCATCCGCATTGAGGACTCCGCCTGCTGGAGTTGATTGCTTTCCTGGGCCAGGATCAAATAGGAGGCATCCGCTTCCCGTGCATTGTTTTGTTGTGCATGGGATGGAGAGGCCAACAACCACGCGAACCCAACAAGCAAGACTTCAAATGATCCGCGATGCATGATGCTTGATCCTCCCTGCTCTCCACGAACAGATGCAACCTCGGCCGATGATGGGCTACTACTCCTATTCTAATAAGTTCACAAGAGTTTTCTGTGCCCAAATTTGTAGCCAGGCTTTCTTTGCGTGATTTTACCATTCCCGCCTCAAAACAGGTTATCCGCTTAAGGCTTATGGCCAATTTTATGCCTGCCGTTATTGAGTAAAAGTGTAACTGGTTACATTCATTCACTCAGCGAGGATGATTAGTTTTATCAATATTTATGAACCTCGATCCTGATTCAGCGCTTCGACAAATTGCTTTGTTAGGATGCTAACAAATCTCAAACGTAATTCGGCCTGCGGAAATCCTTCGCCCACCACTTTCGCTCGACACAGGCCGACCCTTGACCTACAAATAATCACGGAGCGTGCAAACAACCCTGCCGGGCGTCTTGGATGACCAAGAATTCACGGCGGGCTTTGAATCTTGGGGGCGTATGGGGGATGGCATCCTGAAGCGTGGACTTTTGTGGCTCGCCGCGCACCGCGTCGGCGTGGCCACGACGTTCGCTTTACTTGGTTTGGCCGATATCGTTACCCGCTGGTGGCTGCTTCCGGGCAACTCCGGTCTGCTGGCGGCTGCAAACGACCCCGGCAAGGACTTCTTCCATGTCGTCTTGCTGCCCATGTCGGTCTTCTTCATCCTCTCCTTTCCGCCCCAGTCCATCCTGAATCTGGAGAAAACGGCATCCCGCATCGCGCTGACCATGCTTATAACGATTCAGGCCCTTTGTGTCCTGTGGACCTTCGACGAGACGGGCCGCTCGTTCTTCGGACGGCTGGCGTCGCCTGAGGACATACGGGACCCTGCTGCCAGGATTCGCGTTTATGAACTTCGCGAACAACTCCGAAGCAAGGTAGCGCTCAAAACGATCAACCCCGACGTAGCCCTCAAGCAGGCGCGCCTTGCTGCAGCGACGGAGATTGGTTCACCGCCCAGTCTCAAGCGCTATCTCCAGAACGCCAGCCTTCGCCGACATGTAGCAACCACCCTTACCTGGATTGGCGTCAGTGTAGTCGCCTTTCTGTTCTGGATGATCCTGACCATCCCCATCACCGGGTTCATTCAGCGACGTCGCACCAGAAGGGACTCCAAGCCCATCAGCGAAAAGGAGAAAAAGTATTTCCTGTCCGGAATCGCCATGCTCGCTCTATGGCTGCCCCTGAAGCTCTACACGGAGTGGCATGGTTCGTTCTACGCCGAGAAGGTGGACGACCCGACGATTTTCATCGGCGGGCTCCTGGTGGTCATGTCCGTCCTGGTGGTATTCTTCTGCGCCCAGAACCGGTTGGTAGGCGCCATCCCCTCCGCTGCCATCGCTGGGATCAGTTCACTGGCGGCCTTAGTCTTACAGGCACAGGGCGGCTGGTTCACCCCGGTGGCATCCAAGATCAGTGAATTGGGCGCAATCCCCCTTCTCTTCCTCTACGTGATCCTTGTACTCGGCGCAGCCGCCATGGCCATGCATGCCTATGCGGCGGCCGAACAGGAGTTTAACCGATAACAACAAAACGAATGCGGAGTCATCATGATCCTTCTTAACGAGCAGATAGAGGCGGCCCTGTCCCGATCCAAACGCCTCAAGCCTGGCGTCCTGTCCCGGCAGCCCCTTGACTTCATCCCAGACCGCAAGAGGACCAGCGATCCTATTCGCCTGGCCACCCGTACTGGTCTCCTGTCCGGCGGTGGCGCGCGCCCATCCGAAGCCGAACTGGAGCGGCTCATGGGTACCAACGACCTGGTGGACGACTTCTTCCTCGTACGCGCCCTGCTCGCCGCCAAGCCAGTTTGCCGAATCAGCATCCGGTCGGAGGGCGGACGAGAACGGGGTTGTGCCACCGGATTCATGGTGTCGCCCCGTCTTATGCTGACCAACCATCATGTGTTCTCAAACGCCGAAGATGCGGCCCCCTCCATCGCGGAGTTCAACTACTGCCTGGATGTGGCCGGCAACCCAGAACCCAGCTACCGATTCCGCCTGCGCCCTGATCTGTACTTTCACAACAACGAAGCGCTGGACTATGCCCTCGTGTCTGTAGAACCGATTGCAGAAGGAGACATCCCCCTGTCCGCCTTCGGGTATCACCGGCTTATCGCCCAGAGCGGAAAGGCCCTCCTAAAGGAGTGGATGAACATCATCCAGCATCCAGGCGGATCGCGCAGACAGTACGCCATGCGGGAGAACCAGTGTGTGGAAGACAGCGATCCGGATGTCATTTGGTACATGAGCGACACCGCCCAGGGCTCCAGCGGATCGCCGGTCTTTAACGACAGTTTCCAGATCGTGGCCCTTCACAACATGGGCGTGGCCAAAAAAGACAAGGACGGGCGCTACATCCTTCGCAGCGGAAAGCGGGTCAAGGATTTGCGTAACATCGACGACTCAGAGGTCGACTGGATCGCAAACTCCGGCATCCGGATCAGCCGCATCTGTGCAAGCCTTGGTTCCGCGCCGGAGCGTAACGGGCACCTGGCGGAGCTTCGTCAGGCCATGCAGGGCGGCGATGTTTTGTCCAACGCCTTCAAGAACCCCAAGGCCAGTCAACCCATGGAGATGACAGAAATGAATCCGATTAGGACTGCAGGAAGCCAGCCCGGCGTAAACCGCATCGTACTGGGCACTCTCGTCCTCGAACTGAACCCCGGCTCACCGCTCGTCCAAGGGACAGCGCTACAACCGCCCACCCCACCACCTGCAGCGCTTGATCTTGGTGGTGGCGCTGCGGAGGCGATGAAGGAACCCTGGATCGCGCCGGGCTTGGAGTCCCGCCAGGGGTTCGATTCCGAGTTCCTGGGGATTTCGACACCGCTGCCAACCGTGACAAACGAGGCCCTTATTGCCCCGCTCAAGAGTGGGGACACCATCCTCAACTACGAACACTTCAGCATCGTCATGCACAAGACGCGGCGACTCGCCATTTTCACGGCTTCCAACGTGGACGGGCGTGCAAAGAGCAAGCGCCCGGAGCCCGGACACGACTACACCCGGAAAGGTCTGACCGGCCTTGGCGTGAATGACATGGAGAAGTGGGTCAACGACCCCCGTCTGGACGATGCCTACCAGCTACCCGACAAGTTCTACACCAAGGACAACGGAGCCTTTGACAAAGGGCACATCGTGCGGCGGGAGGATGTCTGCTTCGGAGAGGACTACGATCAAGTTCGCCGCGGAAACGGAGATACGTTCCATGTGACCAACTGCTCGCCCCAACGGGGTAACTTTAATCAGTCCGGCAAGGGTGGCATCTGGGGCAAACTGGAGAACTTCATTGGTTCCCAGGCGGACAAGGAGGTCTACTGCCTGTTCGCCGGGCCAATCCTGGCCGAGGACGACGGGTCGTTCAGCGGCGTGGATGACAAGGGGGCGGTGAAGGTGAAGATCCCAAGCCGGTTCTGGAAGGTGGTCTGCGCCATCAAGGACGGTGAACTACAGGTGTTCCCCTTCATTCTGGAGCAGGATGTGGAGGATCTACCACTGGAGTTCCAGATCAATGCCGAATGGAAGCAGGAGTTGGTCTCCCTCAAGGCGCTGGAGAAGGCGGTCAAACTCGTGAAGTTCCCGAAGCTCTACCACGATGCCGATCAGGGGAAATAGCCCGCCTAAACGATGAGACATCAGAATGACCATGGAGTTAAGCCAATGACCAAATCAAAGCCCGTCAGCAAACCCCAACCCAAGCCCCAGCCCACAGGCAATCCTGGCACCCGCGGGGCTAATATTCGGAATCCGCCCAAGCCCCCGACTGGAAGTCCGGGCACCTTCACTATCGCGGAGCATAAGGCAGCGGAGCCCAAGTTCATGGTTGGTTAGTTCACAACATGCAGACCAATCAGGAAGCATGGAACTCCTATGTCGAATACACCAAGGGGCTGACCGAAAGTGCTCGGGCTCTTGGGTTCGGCGCCGCGGCTATTTGCTGGATACTCAAGCCGGAGAAAGGTCCGCCGCAGGGGCTGCTTCTGCTAGGACTGGCGTTATGCGCGCTATTCTTCGTTTTGGACGCAACGCAGTACCTGTTTGGCGCCTTAAGAACAAAGTGGTGGATTGAGGCCAAGGAGCGGGAGTACCGGCAAAGAAACAAAAGTCACACGCTGGATGGAGATTACTCGCGCCCTATCGACCACGACCGTCCGATATACAGACTTTTCTTGGCTAAGATAATCGCGCTGATTAGTGGATACCTCGTCATCGTCGTTTGCGCCATCATGGAATGGCTATAGGTAAAACCCGTGGGCTGAATCGTAACAAAACGCAAACCGAAAGGATCGCATCATGACCAATGAAGCCAAGTCGGGCACTCTATCCAAACAAGAAGAAGCCCTTTATCGGCAAGACTCGAATGAGGGTTTTATCGAACGCAGGAAAGCGGCCAAGAAGATCGTTGGTGCGGAAGCTGCGGCGGCATCGCCTTGGATCGCGGTGGCCGAGGGGGACTCGTGGTTCGATTACAAACCCTCCTACCTGGGCGGCGGGCGCGACCTACTGGGGCACCTCAAGGCCCTGGGGAATGTCGATGTTTTTCGGGTCAGCGAAGCCGGGGACACCCTGGAAAACATGGTCTATGGAACAGCCTTTGATAGCGCCTTTAAGCCCAAGCCATCTCAAATTGAAAAAACCTTGAAGGCCATCGCAGAGCATAAACCTGACCTTGTGCTCTTCTCTGCCGGAGGAAACGACGTGGCGGGTACGGAGCTGGAGGCATTTCTGAACCACGCCGGCAGCGGGCTCTCCCGGCTCCGTGGCGACTACGTCAACCTCATGTTCGACACCGTGTTCCCCCGCATGTTCACGGACTTCATTACGAGGGTTCGGAGCGTGAAGAACAATCTTCCGATTTTCCTACACGGCTACGACTACGTGGTTCCAGATGGGCGCGGGGTAGCTGTGCCGCTGTTCGGCTGGACATTCAAGGGTCCCTGGCTCCGACCGCCGATGACCAGGAAGCGTGTGCTTACCGCCCAGGAGCGCCAGGCGGTTATCAACGAAATGATCGATCACCTCAACACCATGTTGGCTGGTGTCGCAGCCAAGAACCCCGGCGTGTTCCATATCAACCTTCGCAACACCCTTCGTTCGGACAGCAACTACAAGAAGGACTGGACCAACGAGCTGCATCCGACCTCCTCTGGTTTCAAAGCGGTCGCGGAGCGTTTTGATAAGGCCATAACAGATGCGTTGAAGACCGAGTGAGCAAAAAACGAGACAATTGCTGGATGTAGTCATCCGGACACATGTGACGCTTTCCATCACAAGGGTATTTCCCGCGTGCTGTTTCCGATTGCCGGAAAGCAACTCCGCCAATTGACGCAAGATCAACTTCATTTAACCCAGACCACGCTTTCGTCGCATCACCACCAAGGAGATAGAGTCATGGCAGCCAAGAAGCTCGTTATCGTCGCTCATGGCATCGGAGATCAGGGCCCCGACTTCTGGAAGGACTAGGAGGCCGTCCTGAACAAAAACCACGACAAGTCCAAGTTCGAGGTCAAGGGCCTTTACTGGGAAGATTTGCGCGACAAGGCGGTCAAGAAGTTCCCCCTCTTCAGCGACCGGCTCAAGGAGGCCCTGAAGCTCTTCGGAGTCGACGAGCTGTTCGGCAAACTGGATTCCAAAGATGCCCAGAAGATCAATGACTACGTATCCGACGTGCTCTACTACACATTGCTCGCAGGCCTGGGCACCTATATTCGCAAGGAATGCCGGGTCCGCCTAGCTGAACTGTGCGGTACACGAAAGTCCAAGACAATACTGATCGGCCATTCACTGGGGGCCGCCATGCTGCCCCACATCACTTGTGATGGAACGGCAGGAAACAGGTGTCCTACCCTATCTAGGCATGCTGCTCTTGGCCTCGCCCTTGAGCATCCACTCGCCGAACTCCGACATAGTACCAGACCTGATGGACATCCTGGGTCGCATCAACCAGGTTGGCAACCGACTGGATGTACTGCGCTCGTTCTCAAGCGAATGGACTCTACGGGGCGCCGGAGCCCTGCGGTTCTTCGTAAACGTAAACGACATGGTATGCTCGGACGTGACCTACCAGCTGCCGTTGGGTATCAAGTTCGATCCCCTGCCCGACGTAGTGCAGTCGTTCACCGCCGACGAACTGGGTGCCTTGGAGCAGGCTCACGCCGGGAGCGTGGTACGTTTCGTGGCTGGGAACAACCGCCTACAGGACATCGGTGACAACCACGACGTAAACCTGTACCTGAACCGCCCCGAATTCCAAGCAGCCTTCAACACCCTTATCAACCAATAGGTGCCCATCATGATTACATACTGCAGACCATTCGCCATCCTGCTCGCCTACTCGCTACTACTGACCCCAGTCCTCGTCAGAGCCAATGAGTCCGCACCGTCAACTGAGGCCAACTCAACGGCAGCGGCGGCATCGAACTATGTCAGCCAAGTCGTGGACCTATTGACGGATGCACATACATCCGATGTTTCCCAAGCTGTGACTGACCACCTGCTGAAATGCGTGGAGGACGCAAGAGAGATTGCCCAACTCTCAGACGATCAGAACGCCCGAAGGATTGATCGGTTGAACCTGTACAGTAACGTAGTCAAGCGGCGTATAAGTCGTATGGATAACATCATCCAACCGCTCCACCTGACCACAAACGCTCTGGTGCGGGCTGAGTACCAGGCCTACATCGACAACCTGCATCCCATCCTGGATGAGCAGGCACTCAAACGAACCCGCTACCAGATCGAGCTCTTTAACCGTAAGTATTTTGACGAAGACGATCCCAAGCAGTCCAATCTGGCGGAGGCGCGCTTGAACGACGTCATTTCTGCTCTTGCCTTCGACGAAAACAGCCGTGCTCCGTACCGGAAGGAGGGCGTATCCGCCTGGGAGTTCACGCTGCGGGCCGAGCCATTCGTCCTCTTTGACGGCAAAGAGTCCAAGGGTGCCCTGTTAGCTGCTGGCCTGTTGTGGAACTTCTTTCCAGATGCAAACGACAAGGGCGTCGCTGAGGACAACAAGTTATCCAAGCACGTGAAGAGGGCCGGACTGCGGGTGGGTGCGGGTGCTGTGGATGCTGAAGGGACAGAGTTCAGCGTCGGGGCAGGCCTACAGGTTAGGGCCATATCCGCCTGGGCTATTCACCAGCCTGACGGAGATCAGTGGGATTTTGCGCTCGGGGTGAGCGACTGGGAGTGGTTTAAAAAGTGGCTGCCATTGTTTGGGAAGTAAAAGAGATTTTTCGGAACGGATAACACAAAACTATTCTACCAAGGAACCCACCATGAACCACGGAAACACGCCAGAAATAATCGCCAAGGGACAAGAAGGAGTCAGCGTGAGGCGCGCAATCGAGCACGCAGACAAGGATACGACAAGCAAGGCTGCTCACCTTTTGAAAAAGGTAATACTCTGGCTCTCGGCGACGCTCGCGATCAGCTACTCGGTGATGGTTTTTTGGTTGGTTCTTTGGCATTTCGATGCGGAAGGACCGTACTTTAATTTCCAGCAAGGCCTGCTACGCAATGCCAACAGTACGGTTGGACTTCCCGCCGCAGCCTTGTGCGCTTTTTTCCTGGTGTGGGCGTTTCCGTTCATGGCGAATGATAAAATCACGGAGTTCAAGGCCATAGGCATCGAATTCAAGGGTGTCGCCAGCCAGGTGATCCTGTGGATTCTGGTCTACTTGTCCATTGTTGCATCCATTGTGTGCGTCGCCGGAAAATAATGCGGATTCAACCGGGAGTTTTGAATATGGGGCACAATGCTCAACGGGTTCAACAGCTCTGGATCGCGCTGGCCTTCGGTCTTTCTGGCTTGGTGATCTCGGGTTGCACCTCGATCCATCGCGAAGTTTTGCTTCGGGCAGAGATCGAGCCTGAGTTGGTGGCCAAGGCGGTCGTCATTGAGACCAACCTGAATGCACAAGGAATCACCTTCGCTCCCGCAGGTACGTCATGGTTCGAGATACTGGAAGGCACGGGGTCCGTAATCGTGGTCGCCGGACACGCCACCAAGCCAACACGCGAAGGAATACTTCGCTTTTCGGACGGCGGAGGCACGGCGGCCCTTGCACTGGCACTGCATGAGCTAAACGGGGCGTCCGTCCTGTACACCACCTACGCGAGCCCTTCCGACCCGAACTACTATGACGACAACGAGTTCAAGGCCGCCCTGCTAAAGCTCCTGCAAACGAAGCATCCGGCCTTGGTCTTGGATATTCATGGAAGCCATCCAGCCCGACCCTACGACGTTGACCTTGGCACCATGGGTGGATGTTCGTTGTTGGGAAATCGTGATGCCTTGGATGATCTGGCATCATGCCTGCGGCGCGAAGGTCTTACCAACCTCTCCCTCGACCGGTTCTCCGCCGAGAAGAATCAGACCATTACGAAATGGTGCTCCGGACATGGCGTACCCTGCATCCAACTGGAAATCAGCGCGACTTGGCTAAGCCCATCGGTGGACGACATTCATTCCCACAGGTTCGCCCAGCTGCTTCAGGCCCTTACGCGGTTTACAAGGGCGGTCGAGCAGAAGTAGGCTCCATCATTGCTGGAGCAATAGTGATATTCGCACTGTAGCGCTTTCAATGGCTATGTTTCGACCCCTAGACATTCAGTACCTTGGAATACCCGGCCTGACCGCTACGTGTGGGGACTCCATCCTACGGCTCCTGCAATTTGGCGATCAAGTTGACCGCGTCCAGATACTGACCGCCGGCAGCGTGCACGGACTGATGCTTCACGTAAACGAGCACTATATGTTCGCGGTCAAAACGGGATTTCGCTCTGGGTACTCTGGGGAAGGCGCAAAGACATTTTCCTTTGTTCTCAAGCTGCTGGAATCCCACGGTGCCGACATCGAGGAATACGAGGTTGGCGACAGGATTCTCCACCGGCTAAACCGCTCATCCTTGAGTGAATCCGACCGGAAAATGCTTGCGGAGGCCAAGCCCATCAGACCGGAGCGTTGGCGCGCCTATGTGTTGGGAAAAGATAATGATGCAGCAGTCTCGGGGAAGCTCTGGGGAAACCTTCCTCCTGTTATGCCCTACGCTATCATTGATCCCAGAATCATGGATCTGGCCATTGGATTCTTCAAGGCCCCCGACAAAGCACTTCTTGACGGTTTTAGGCGCCTTGAGGGACTCATCAAGGAACGGGGTGGCACCGAGGGCTTTGGAGTCAAACTATTCGAGAAAGCCTTTGACCCCGATATCGGTACGCTGACTTGGAACAACATACCGCCCAGCGAGCAGAAAAGGCGGATGGGGCTCTTTGTGGCCGCTTACGGGGCCTATCGGAACCCCAGGGCACACAACTTGCGCAAGGAGACAACCAAAGACTATCTCGTTGAGTTTTTGATGCTGAATACGCTTTTCCGCCTGGAGAAGCTGGCGACCCTACGCAAACCCTCTAACGCCTCTACCAACACCGACGCGGGTGCGGACCAAGTCTAGAGAGACTCCAGGTACTAACCTGGAGACATCCGAGGAATCACTAGATGTTAAGTTCCTTGCTCGGCTTTACCCTCTCTCTTTCAACTCGAAATACTTCGACTGAAGGGCCACAAATGAGGCGTTGTTCATCATTTGAACAGAGTGCTACTTTCAGCACAAATCATGTCACCTGAAAAAACAAAATCGCCCTTTGACTGGATGGATGAAGAAGTGTGCCAGGGATATGTGAGTACCCGCGAGATTGCGACCGATGACGTACATTACGGCTGGTTGTCGCCTGGCGAACGCGCTCTGAACTTGCTGGCCGCTATAAAACCTAGAGCCAAGGTGCTCGATATTGGGTGCGGAGCCGGCGAAAATCTAATCGCCTTGGCGCGTAAAGGCCACGATTGCTATGGCCTAGACATCTCGCCCTGTATGATTGACTTCGCCGCTGCCAAGCTGGAAGCCAGCGGCTTGCCTGAGTCGGCTTTCCCATCGCTGGAGCTGTGCGATATGAGGCATATGACGGCATTTGCCAACATTGGCTTCGACCTGATACTTTCGGTTTATTCGTGCGAATTCCTCGATTCTCTCAAAGAGTTCCGAGATGTTCTCGCCATGGCTTTTGGGAGACTAATGCCGGGTGGCCGATTCGTATGCTGCTTTTCTCATCCGCTACAACACCACGCACACACGCAGTTGCTTAACGAAACAGGCCGCACGGGCTTGCAGATGGGCGACCCATTGATGTTCTCCTTCCGCGACACAGTTTCGGTCATTACGGACGCAGGATTTGTGATTGATCGCATTGTCGAACAAGAAACAAGGGCCCCATCACAGATTTCCTACGAAGATTCGATTCAATACCCCTATCACTTTGCCCGCGGTAAAAATCCGTGTGATTCCAAGTTCGATCACATCAGCAATTCTGCGCCGCACACCGTAATCTACAGCGTATCAAAGCCAATTACTTCGGTTGACACGGCTTCTGATCTTGCCACGAATACGCTTCAACTCGCTTTCGGTGATATACAACTCTGGGGAAAACGGAGAACTGTAAATAACCGTTGGTCGTCAAGGGCAGGTGGGGTCGACATTCATGTCGTTGAGGTCGCCCCTTACGATTCCCTGGTAGCGGTGTGCTTTGTCGCCAGCGCTGTCATCACGACCGAAGACCTGGCAATGCAAAATGCACATAAGAGGGTCCAGCTTATACTGGATGACGGCGGTAGGGAGTATATCTCGGCGTACTCCGTCTTGGGGCTTCTTCACGGCAAACTAAAGGCACTTCGATATTCGCCTATATATCGGCGTCAAAGAGTCCAGCAATCAGAAATTAAATACGAAGGCGAAAAAGTCTATATTCATCGTATTGACCCTGTTTTCGGACTTCTCTCAAGACTATATGGCAATAGACGATTGGGCGTGCTGATTCTGGTCAACAATGTGGAACCGGCGGGTGGAACCGTAGCCATGAGCGACTTTATCCCTCGCATAGGCGATAAAATTGATGTGCTATATACAGTTTCTGGTTGGGGCGAAGATTGGCGGCCGCGACCCTCGGGCGGAAAGAACGAGCAGCTTAAGCTGCTATGACAGAAATCCTGCACGAGAGACCAAAAGCATCAGGAGTGCAGTCGCAGGAGTTAACCCCAGCACATTCATTCCGCGAAGTGAATATTAATTCGCCCGATGTGGCCTACGCATTTTCATTCTGGACAGATACCAGAGAAATTACCTGTTGATGGTACCCGAGAGAGATCGCCTCTTCCCAAAGACCAACGGTTTCCAATCGTCCATCGAACCATTCATCAGACATGGTTGGACCTTCCAACCGCTCTCGCCTGACAGCCTGGGACAAAACCCGCCCCTTTGATTTTGGCGGCAGATCAGCGCCGCGCCGAATAAACCCCAACCCAACGGCCTTCATCTCATCTGAAGCTATTGCGTAAAGGACCTTGTTGCCCTCGCTGAATACCACCGCGCACGGCTCCTCGGTATATCTCACATACCGGATAACGGCGGCAGGAAGAGATACATTCAAGTCATCAGCCAAGATAGCGATTTCCTGAAGCGTCATGAATCTCTTCTTGCGGATGCGCTCCTCAAGTACCCCGCGAGGTATCAACAGAGCCGCCGCGAACTCATCCGCCTCTCGCTCCATAGCCTTCTCTGACTTGAAGCCAGGTTGTGAATCATGACTATGCCCCAGTAGGAGTCGCTCCCGATGGCTCGGTAGGAAATAATGCCCCAATTCGTGGGCAATGCTGAAACGAATCCGGACCGCGGAAGGGCGGTCAACGAACTCGGGATGGTATAAAGCAAACCGTTTGACGGGCCGCAGATACTCTATTCGCCCATGAAAACCCGCGCCATAGGACCCGGCAGCCAGTTCGATCCGCTCCTTCTTCGCTATGCCAATTATGTCGACTGCCGCATCGCTACGATCAAGGCATTCACGCGCTTCATCACATATAGCCTCAATCTCGCGGCTCATGATCGCCTTTAACGAGATTTGGGGCACCCGACTGAGCTTGCTTCAGCCTATTGACTATTTTAGCCCGCATTGACTTTATCTGGTCTCGGGTTTCTTCTGAAAAGTCCGCGCCTTTACCACCTCGATTGAAGCCCACCGCACTATCGTACTCTTGATTGATGTCAGGAAATTGAATGATTTGCCCGGCATTGTCTCTGGCTGGCTTACGAAACGCTAACGGATCCATTTCCGTCAGTAGCCGCTCCTCTTCATCGGTAAGTTTGATTTCCGACTGGATCAGGGCTTGGAGTTCGTCTTCTCCCAGGTCTTTTTGAAATTCCGGCATTAGCACCCTGGCCAACAGAGCGATGGTCGCACGTTCTTCAGATTCGGTTGTCATTTCCATACTCCTTGGTACTTCTTTTCAACAACTTCCCTGAACTTCTGGAGCACGATTTCCCGGGCCCGCTTCACTGCTGCATAGGTGGGCGGATCGTTACTTTTGTTAAGCAGAACTTCATGTATATCGGCAGGGTCGAGTATGTCAGGGAAGCCCGCAGCCAACGCATGCGCCACCTCGAATTGGCGGCCCATCAACTCGCCGGATGTGAGCCATTCATGGAAGTCTTTTTCAATAGCCTTCACCAAGTCCCTTGTCTCCAACATGTTGAACTCTGACCCAATCTTGGTGCCCCCAATTGCCCGCTGGAGTTCTTCGTGGTACTGCTCATCCGGAATAGTACGCTTTTCTCTGGTTTCACTTCTGAACCGGTCTATTGCCTTTCTATGCGCAATCTTCAAAAGAAGCGGCAGCAGAGGCTTATCGATATTGAGTTTACCGGTCCTCGCCCGATCCCAAATGGTCTTATAGGCTTCCTGAAGTGCCGTCATCTTATCGTCCAAGCTGACTTTGGACCCAAATTTCGTTTTCAGGAAGCGAAGCACTCTCCTGCTGTAATTATCGTGAATCCAACGAATTGCCCGCTCGGCGTCCTCCTCGGATTCAACCAACCAAAGCCGAACATCATCTTCGCTTATGGCGTCCCCGACGCCCTGAACGGTGTCCATATAGTGTCCTCGCCGTATCACCCGCACTGGCGACAATAAAACTTCGGATAAATATTTTGTGCCCTGAACACAGCGGTTGTCGAGATCCCTATTTGAAGGCCCTGTGTGGGGCCTAGCAACGCAAACTACCTATAGGAAACTACTATGAAAGCAGCACTTGGCACAACTGCGAGAACGGGCGAAATATGCCCGGAAAGCGGGATCTGGCAAGTGGTGGGGTCTCCGTCAACAACGGCCCCCATCGCCAAGGGTAATCGCATGCCGCCTTACAATGGGCAAGCGGTCACCTGGAAACTGGTTCAGTACGGCTAAAATCAAGTCATGGGGTTGGCTGCAAAGGCGCGGCCAGCCCCATGGCCAAATCAAGGAGAAAACCATGTCTGGTCGCATCAAGGTTACGTGTGAATCTGAAAGTGGACGGAATCAGCGCTTCAAGGACACCCAAACGGGACGGTCCATGACTCGCCAGGAGTTTGTCCGCGCTATCGAAAACGACTCATATCCCAAATACCATGTCAGGGTTGTAAACGGCGTTAAGACGCCGGCCTCCAATCCAGACTCAACCGAGAACAACAACCTCGATTGATTTCTGCCTCAAGCAGTATCAGGGATAGCGTGTCTCTGTGATATACCGCATGAGCATCCACCATGCGGGGGCTATGGCTATTTCGCGCAAGGTCCCTGATAGCGGTGCGTTTTGCTAATCAGTTGGGGAGAGAACTGCCAGGTCCAGAATTCAGGATACAAAACAGAGCTGCGCAAGCTTCATCATAGAGTTCATTGTACCGCTTCGCATCCGTAAGCCCAATTGGCTCCAGGGCCTTGGCTACCCTTGCCTGCAGGCCATTAGCCCCCCGCCAGACCTGCTTGATGCGCGCGGGATCGCCCTTGAGGCAATGGGCAAGGGCCAAAACGTCCTGGCGGAGGGCTTCAAGGGCGGGGATATTCTGGCATATCTCTAGAAACCGCACGTCATCTTGATCGCTCATGTCTACTTGCGCCTGGTGCTACAAATGGCCTCCCAGAGGCCCGAATAGCAGTCGTAATAGGCTATGCGGTCTTGCAACTCCCTAGCCAAACCTGGCTCACGGAGCAGAAGGATCATTTTGGCTTTCAGGCCTGGCCGGTTCTGGTTCGAATGCCAACGCTCGCAAATCTGGCCTAGATTTCCGCCACTCCATGCAGCGACTTCAAGGGCTTCCCTATGGAGCTCAGCGAGCCTGGGCTCAAGAGAACACAACTCCAGGAACCTACTCATGATGCCACCTGACCCAAGAGTCTTCGCCGGTCATACTCTTGCTTAAGATAGCCCCTGATGAGCCTCCGAACGATCTTCGACTGCGGGATCATTGATTCCGTGCAGATTTTCCTGAAGAACCGCAGATCATTTTCAGTCATTCGCACCGATATGTTTCGCATGTATTTCTTGTCTGACATTGTCTTTCCTCCTGACTCACATGTACTGCAGTGTCCTGCCGAATCCCTTTATTGGACTGAGAATTCGTATAGGCGAATGGGTACAAGAAGTTTTTCGATGACTCCATCGGCGAGGGAGCCCATCGACCTTCGGCCGCCGACCCTTGTCTTGGAGACCACGCCAGATTCGCATAGCGAGCGCAGGATAAAGCTGTCACCATTTGGCGAGAAAGGCGGCGATTTATGGACAAGCTCACCTGCGATTTCCAGAACAAGTACCTGGCTCAACAATACTTTGATCCGACTGTCAAAGGCCGGATTGATAGCGCGGTAAAAGTCCATGGCGAAGCCGACGGCAATCCCCTGAGCAGCGCCGCATCATGCCTGAATGTCATAGGGTCGCTGGCTATCAATCCCAAAGGTCTGAAAACATTTCTGAACTCATGCGGCCTCGCCATCGACGCTATCCTGGAATTCCCAACTGGGGCATCAATTGGCGGCCGAGTCTACAACGACAGCGGCTGTGCGATCTTTGAGTGGGTCGGCCCCCGGCGTTCTCCCATCAACGAAGCAGGCGGAGGACGGGGTCAACACCGCACGAGTGTTGATGCTTTCGTTCTGGCCAAGATCGACGGGAAGACCACTCAAATCCTGATCGAATGGAAGTTCACCGAAGGCTTGAGCCGTCCCTTGACTCTGGGGCGTTTCTGCGGCGGACAAGGAGTGGAGCGACTGCACCGATATTCAACCGTACTTGCCAAACTCCGCCGCGAGTATCGCAAGCTGAAAAAGTCGCAGGACTTTCCTTTCCTATTCAGCGAAGAGGGCTACAAAGAGTCCCAACCCGAGACCGCTCTTGGATTGTATGATCTATCGCCTGACCACCTGTACCAATTGATGCGCATGACTCTGCTGGCGAGGACGACAACTGGCATGAAACTCGGCGAGCATGTTCTCGAAGACTATCGGGTCGTTCACCTGACACATTCCCAGAACGATATGATCAACATCCTGAAGCCCGAGTATCTGTTGCTGTCCCCCGGCCTTAAGCGAGCGGAGGGAAAACCCCTGCATGAAGTCTGGAGTCAGATTCTTGCGCCAAGCGAGCGCCACAGATTCGTTCATGGCTACTGGGACAAGGCGATTCCGAGCATCGAGGATTCAAGACTCCGGTCATATCTGGCGGAGCGGTATGGATGACGGATGGAAAGCCTCCGCCCAGACTCCTGAAACCAATTCCTGATTTCTGGGGGTGCCCCGAACCGCGAGCTGGCCGGGCTTGGTCTTGTACGCATTCGGCGGATTCGTGGTCGAAGGAGTTCTAGCGGCATTCATCCGGGCGGGCCAGGCGGAGTTTCCTTTGCCCCTTTACTCTCGCTCCGATTCAAGAGGGAATTGGCCGCGAATTCGGCCACTCGCATTTTATAGCACTCCTCAAGCGCCTCCTCGTCAGGGCTGTATTCATATTCATTTGGATCGTGGTCGAGGGGAAAGTAATCACGGCCGTAATACAGGCGGCGGAATACCTCTACATCGCCGCCCAGTGCGCCTCTGACAGCCGCCCCATCATCTCTGTCCCACAGGCTCCAACGCCAGGAAGTACAGAAGTGATGTGCCTCGCCAGAGATACGCTTCCAATTCGCCTCCGGGATTCCCTCCCAGAACTGACGCGGCGTTGGGTACTTCTCAAAGAGAGCGCGATCGACCAAACAACATTTGAAGAATACGGTGGGTTCTTTCCAAATTGGCTCGACCTCTACTCCAAGCAACACCCCATCGACCGTTACCCCGACAAGATGGATTTTGAATATTGGAAGGTCGACGCCGCATGGGCCAATCGAGCAAATTGGCGAGGGAAGCATGTCCTCTCTTTGCGACCAACGGATAGCCCTGGCAAGAGTCTCCATGTGGTCGAAGCCAAACCAGCCCCCTCCAAGGGATTCCCATTCCCTGTCGAGCACCATCTGTTCAGCAAGCATGCACCACACATCATCGTCGTTCTCAAACACTTCATTCGGCGACGCGACCGGGAAGACCACCTTTGCGAAATCCGGATCATCCACGATGTTCTTGTACTCGGCTTGCGTAAGTGGCGGAACGTCCGCCCCCAGATGTTCATACTTAATTCTTGTCATTTTTCTTTCTCCTAGTCATGCCGCCAGCGGACCGCTGAGACATGTTTGGCGATTATACTCCAGAGCATCTGCGGTTCTTTGGTCGCGGCATCGATGAAGCCATGAAATACGGGGGCAAACGGGCGACCAGGTTTAAAAAGAGACGTCGGATTTGTGAAGTTCAGGGGATGCGAACAACATCAGATTCCGAAACCCCAGCCAGGAGCCTCCGCATCTCTATGAAGCCAATGAAAGGCATCACGAGTCGCCCGTAACCGCGTAGACAAAAAAGAAGCCCCCGACCTTTTGGGCCGGGGGCTTCCCGCTTCGCAGTTTTCTGTTGCTGTCAGGGAACGTTCTTCGTTCTCCTTGCACTACTCGCTGCTACATCTTCTATTTCAACTCGCACTATCGTGCGAACGACTGGTGGAACCCTCCATCAATCTACGTCATGACGCTGAAGACTTCAAGATAATATTTTCATAATATATTGCAGCGCAGTATATTAGGTTGACAAAGATGAGCGTCAGCGATATAGACTTTGCCCGTCGTTCATCAAGACAGCCCGGCAAATGAGCCCTCATCTTGCGTACTCCTCCATCGGTTGGGCGTCTGGCCATGGTCTCCGTCCACATAATCCTATTAATGATCCATCCGTGTGGTTCGACGTCTGCCTTCAGCCCATTGAAGGAATCACCAGCCGTCCGCAGAACCGAAAAGGCCCACGTTTGGCCCACGGTCCGTTTATTGGGCATCACGCGGCCCCATCGCCATCAGTCCATATGTCCAGGATGCTCCGCGCGACATGGTAGGCCAATAAAGGTGGAACGGCATTACCAACGCCCCTGTACCCTTTCGTCCTGCAAACGCCAGGCATGACAAACTCAAAGTCATCAGGAAAAGTCTGAAGTCTCGCGCACTCTCTGACAGTCAATCTGCGTTCTTTGAGTCCTCTGGCTAGTTCGTCGTGGTTGCGGCCTCCATGCTCCGCCGACAATCTCCTGAACTCGATGTTGCCATGCGGTTCCGCCCGGATCGTCGGACCGGGCTTGTCCATGCGAACCTCGTTTTGCCCCTGCATCTTGTTGCCAGCCTTGCTCAAGCCGTAATACTTGCAGCCCGACAGGGATCTTTGGGATAGGTCATCAGATGCTTCGGGCTCCTCCAGGCCCTTGAACGCGTCCGCGCAGGTCGTGTAGGGCAGCAATGGTTCATCTGGTCCAACGGTCGTTGCATCGGCATGGGTCGGCTGCGGGAAATGATATGCCCCTTTGAACTGTGTTTCCCGATCCAGTCCGACAAAGATGATCCGCCTCCTGGTCTGCGGCACGCCATAATCAGGCGCGTACAGCACCTGGGTCTGCACATCATATCCAACCGCGCTGAAATCCCTCTCGATGACGCTTTGGGCGTCACCAAGGCTGGTCAATGCCCCCACGTTCTCTGCTACGAAGACCCTTGGCCTGACAATCTCAATGACCTCCTTCATCCAGTGGTACAGCATGCCGCTGCTTTCCTCCGCTGGAGCGCCTTCGATCATGATCTGGCCCACATGGTTCTTCATGGAGGTGAAGCCTTGGCGTTTCCCGTTCAGACTGAATGACTGGCATGGAAATCCGCCTGTAATGATGTCGGCCTGCGGGAACACGGCCTCCCCAGAACGGTGCTGCTTTACTAGATCGACGATACTCTCAAGATGAAATGCACCTGATTCGGTGCCTCGCCTTGAGAAATATGTCGTCCATTGCGTCTGGGCCGCAGCAAATATGTCGTTGGCGAAGATTGTTCGAAAACCAGTCGGAGCCAGCCTGACCCAGCCATTGCCACGATCTGTTTCGATCCATTCTGGATGAAGCGCTTCGTTCACGCTGGCCTTCAGCACGTCGAAAGCGCCCTCCATTCCCAGGTCCATGCCACCAGCCCCTGTAAACAGCGACAGTACCTTGATTTCGTTTTGTTGATTTCCATCAGACTTCTTCTCCCACATATCCCACCCCGCATTTCAGGCCGTGGCGGATTGCCTTCGGACTGTTGCTGGTGTGATAGGTAGAGCGGGTGGCAGGAATGGCGGTCACGCCCAGAGTGAACCTGCGAAAAGGCCATTAAAAGGGGGAATATCGGTCTATCAGGCCGAATTTATGCATTCATTTTCTGTGAACCTGAAAACAGGCAAATTCTTTTTTTATGTGAAGGAGGAATTTCGCCCCGAACCTTGGAATGCATGGGTGAACCCAAGAAAAGGAGGGGAAACCCATGAGAGCAACAGAGAGACTAGAACGAGGCGTAAGGCAGGTGCAGGTTGTCTTAACAGAGGATCAGCATAGGCTGCTGAAAATCAGGGCTGCCGTAGAGTCAACCAATGTGAGCGACCTGATCCGCTACAGGCTGGCAGACATTATCGATCCAATGGCAGTGACCGATGCCATTTCAAATTCTGGCCCACGCTGACAAAGGAAAGGCCTCCGGGCTAGGGAGGCCATGAAAGCGTAACCGACCGGGCAACCGCCTTCGTATTATCATTCATCGACACCACGCGGTTCCCCTTCTGACCCGGGGAACACATGCAAAACCAACCAACCGACTACTCGACCGATCTGGTCGCCCATGCCGCCATGCTGGCGGAGTTCTTCACCACCCTCTTTGATCCCCGCGACCAAGTGTTGATCCTGCCCGGTTTGGATGAGGTCAGATACAAAGCGTTATGTGTTGATCTGGGCGACCATCCCCATGAGATCGCCGGACGGGAAACCATCTATCCCGACGGTAAGACCGTCCGCCTGATGCCGCGCAGATTCCTTGACCCATTCACGCGGTCGCCCACCTCGACAAGGACAACGAATCTCGCCGCCCTCCATGAACTCAACCGCCATGGTTATGGCATCTACTTCGCCATAAACCCCACGCTTGGGCGCAAGCGCTGTCAAAAGGCAGTGCTCATGGCCAAGCATATCCTTATTGAGTCGGACAAGAGCGACGTCGAGACGCAGATGGGATTCCTTGATGTATTTGAAAAGAATGTCGTCTCCTCCGTGCATTCAGGGGGCAAGTCGATTCACCACCTGATCCGAATAACCCCATTCCGCTGGAACCCCCACCGGGTCAGGAGTCTTAAGGCCGCTATGGCATTGGGCAAGGGAGACACCAAGGCTCCCTGGCCTGAATACCGGAACATGGCCGACTACTGGCGGACCATGGCCAGCACGGTAGGAGTCAAGGCAGACGACGCCGTGGCCCATGACCATGCCAGGGTGTCTCGTGTGCCGGGATTCAGTCACCAAGGCACAGGCAAGGTATCAACGGTAGTCAGGCTCAATCCAATGGCATTCTGGGACTGGAGGGAGGCCCTGGCGAAATGGATGGATGGAGAGGAGGATGAGCCAGAGGATGGAGATGTAGAGGCCCACAGGGCAGAGCGGGAGGCCTCCCTTGGCGAAGGGGTGCGCGACATGCTGAGGGGGGATGATGGCCTGTTTCCAGAGTTGTCGCCCTTTGGACGGGGACGGCAACCTTGGTGGGAAGAGAGGAAGCAGGCGGATCATGGATGTATGGCCGAAACTGGGCGTCAGGCCGACCTGGGAGTCTTGAAGGAGGACTTGGAGGTGTGTGAGACCACCACGACTAATGTTGTGCGCAGCACATGCAAACAAGTCCATTTTGAGACCCTTGGAACCAGCTTTCTCGACGCGGTGGAGCATTTCGAACAACTCAAACGATATGGGCTTCCAGGCAGGCATACCCGCCGAAGCAAGCATCGGACGCTGTTCGAAACAGCCAGGGTGTTCGGCTGGAATGAGACTCGGATGGCGGAGGAATGGGCAGCGGTCATCCGCAGGAACTCGACGGCCACGGTGGAGACCGTCGAGGATGCAGTTGAGAACATGCTGGTGGCCTGGAAAGCTTCACCGGATGTTGGCATCTACCTGCCCGACCTGACCAGACTGCCGGAGATCGACCAAGGGCACATGGCGGAACTGGGGGTTCGCCTGGTTGGCCTGGGTTGCAAGGAGACTCTCAAGTCATCGCGGATCATCGCCAAGGTGATACTGCCGTTGCTTACAAACCTCCCCCTGCAATGCATGAGCGGAACAGTTGGAATCCGATCAACAGATCTACGGGATGTCACCAACATCCGCGGATGTCCAAGGGGCTATAAGGATGTCTGGTTATGGCTGCAGGCCGTTGGCTTCGTTACCTGCACCAACCCAAGAGCGGTGCCTGGCGTTCAGACCCGCAAATACCGCGTTAACGTTCCACTGGTCCTATGGGCATGCGGATTCAGAACCAAAGAATTGGATTGGAGCAAGACGGCGAGGAACTTCTGGCCCGAAATCTCCCGCCTGCGCGTTGTGGATTATGCCGCCACGCTTCAACAAGGCGTGGATTCTCAACCTGTGTACGAGGACTGACCTTTGGGCTTTGCAGTCTTTAGGCCACCCTGCGTTCACACGTCGAGTCACTGGATTCCCCGTCCAGCACCTGAGTAGACTTGTCTTCGGGTGGGTTAAAAAGTTCGACAAACAGAATCGGAGCAGCCACATCGCCCCCCTCTATCCTGAGGGCATAGCCACGACCAACAGCTGCCAAACTGATCTGTTCGCCAAGATGACCCACCAGGTCAATCACAGCGCTGATAGGCAACATGTATCTCGACAGTTGGGTATTCCGGCCCACCTGTTGGCAAGAGATATCCGTATACATACCATTACACCTGTGCAGCCGCAGTTGGTGTCCGCCCTGCTCGGTAGGCTGATATTCCATTGCCAGCAACGATTCTCCCGCTTGGCGTATAGAAGTGATGGCGTTTAGAAAGTCCTCCGTTCGGCAGCGTAATGAGCCGTTTGAACCGCGTGTAAACCCGCCACTTCCTTGGCTGAATTCGCGGTCTTCCCATGCCGTACCGCAGTATACGCGAAAAGCAGTCCCCCCGGACGATATCTGGGTGTAGATGTGTTCAGGTACATCTAATAAGCGTACCTCATTCCCCTCTTGCCCAATACACCAAGGCTGCATCCCGTTTAGTGCCGGCGCCAGTCGCAAGGCCGCCCTCATGGGGATCGTGACGAACAAATCGTCAGTATCCGCCGAATATTCATGCGGCATAAGTTCTTTCGCCAGCACACGATGTTTCTCGCGAGCGAATAAATAAGCGCGTCCACCTAAGGTGAACATGGCCAATCTGCCGAACCGGGATAGTTCCTCGCAGTCCAGGAATCGGAGTCGCTTTGCATGTGCCAGGAATCCCCGAACCGCCGCTGGCGCGATCAGCATTTTTCGCCTGGTCACCTCAGGCAAGCGCACATGGCCAGAAACGCGCTCATAGCCTGGCAAGTCCTTGCTCTTCGGTCTCGTCCGATCAGCCTGACTGATGGTAACGCAACCCTGCGGCTCAAGCATGCCAGAGATGAGGCGTGAACAACCCGTGCGCTCATAGCTGATCCGAATTCGCTTCGTCGCCCCAGCCAGGCTTTCAGCAAAGCGGATCGCAGGCACCAGCGGGAAGCAGATTGATCCCTCACCCGCCACACGGATGTCCGGACTTGCAGGTTGAACATGCTGGGCAAGTATCCCATCAAACTCGGAGGTCGCCGCAAGGCTATCCGACGTGGCGGCCAGATGGACGCAGGAATCTGCGGGATCAGGGCTGGCACTGCAGTTACGGGTGCCAGGAGCCAACACGGCTCGCCCACCCAACTTCATGACGTTAATGAACAGCCCAGTAGGCATGGTCACGTCCAAGTCGGAGCACGGATTTTGACGGTTGGCAGAATTACCCGCACTCATCACGCCGCCTCCCCGCAACCACTGCGCCCATGCTTGCCTGCGAAATCAAGCAAGGCCTGACCCGCACTTCGTGCCACCGCAATCAATTCGTCATCAGGATCAACTTCGGCACCAAGTTTTACCATCATGCGAAGAAACTGTTGGGCAAGCCGGTTCAGGTCGCGGGTTACTTGAGCGGCATCAAACGCCTCAGGCGACGACTCCACCTTACATGCTATTTGCTCAATGTAGTCCACCGCCTCTCCGAATCCGCCCGCCCTGAAAGCGATTACTCGTGCGATTTTCGAACGCGGCTCCTTCACCTTGGAACCCTGAGTATCAAGACTGCACTCCGGCTGTACGATCCCTTTCTTGGAATCCTTGAGAATCCTCGTGATCGCCTTGCTGCACTCGTTAACACCCAGTGGGTGACCCGCTTCGGCCTGCCGGTTGAGCCAGTCGATGGTACGCTTGGTCAATTCCATTCGCGCTTCATGCAGCTTGTTCGGATCGTCGGCGTTAAACTCGGCGTCAAGAAGTCGCGCAACTTCGTAGAGGTGCGAGTCTTTCACATCTTCGACGTTGCCCTTCGTCAGGTTTTCGTTCGCCTCGTTAAGCCGATCGAAGGCCCAGTACCTCCGCAGTTGCCTCGACGACCAGCACATTTCTGGATGGCTCGCAATGTGCTCGATTGTTTGATCGCCATAGGCAATCCCTCCCCTGTCTTCTATGTAACGCGCTACTCGGCGGCCTACATCCCGTCCGCATTGGTCGAACCTCGGACGTATTTCGTTTAAATCTCTTACGAACTCATTGTCGATCGCGTCAAACACCACCGTTGCCTTGGCATCTTTTTTCTTTTCCCTTTTCATTGATTTCATTCTCCTAGCCACCTGCGGGCTTCGCACGTTGTTGGGCGTTTGACCTACAGGTATCGGCTCGGAACTATTATATTTCGATGCACTACAACAAAAGTTAGCAACGGCACGCCAAATGGCATGACGAATAACGCTACCCCTTGCTGTGGTGGATGATGCGACAATAAATATATTTTTTGTTGGGCCGAATACGGACTCCGCCTTGTTAAGGCCCGACATGTCTGCGGGTCAGATTCGTAAATCAAATGGCATGCCCAATAGTCGGTTTGACTTGAGATCAAGGGTGGTCAATCGGCTATGGCAGTCGCGCTATTTCCTCGACCGACATCTGTATAATGCTGCATGCGACGCAGTCTTTTCCAAGCAGCGACCATCGAACAACAAGCCCAGGCTAGCCCAGACAGCCTTGCCGGGGGCGCACATCCAAAGCAGGGTGAGCGTCATGATCAATCAGTTGCCACCCCGTCTGCTGGAACTCGCCAAGAAGCATTCAAATGCGTGCTCTTGGACACGGGTCTTTGCGAGCGAGTTGGCTCTGCATGGCGTCTTTTCTTTAACCTATTGGTCATTGAGGAAGGGGTCATGGTTGGCACCTATGAGCAGATCGGGGGAAAATTGGGAGTGGGCGCCAACACCGCGAGAAACTGGGTGAACGCCATGGAAAGCCAGTCCTTGGTCACAAAAAAGAGCCAAGGACGTGCAATTGAAATAATTTTGGTTGAGCCTTTCCTGTCCAAATCCAGCCTGCCAGAGCAGATCGCACCTGTGACCCCGTTCCCTGTCCCCACCAGCGATAGCCCCCGCTTAGCCAGGTTGAGGGCAATTGATGATGCCGCCGCCAAGATCGAGGCTCACATCGAAATCAAACTGGTCATCTGATGGACGCGCTCAGACAGATTGCCCTAGTAGACGCCTCAATACCCGTCCTGCGGGTTTGCATGACGACGGGAGAACTCTGCGAGCGATTGTTTGCCCAGGTCAGTAAATCGCCCCTGGCATGCGGGACGAGGGTTCAGCGCCTCCGCCACAATGATGCGTTGAGGGGCGTTGAGCATCTACGGATGTTCCTTGGCGGAAAACATACCGCCGTAGTCGAACTGACTGAACGCACATTGCTGGAATTCCGCCAGTCCCTGACTTCAGCAGGCCTTGATCAAGCCTACGCAAACGATCTGGTACGCCATGTCCGCAACGCCATCAATGCCCTGCCAAAAGAGATGCTTAATCGTCAGATGCTGGATGATAAGGCATGGCAACAGGCCACAAGATTCGATGGGCTTGAAAAACAGACTGCCGATCTGCTGAAGGACTACTGGCTTCATGGTCGCAAAGTCCGAAAGGGTGTCCTGACGCTAAACCCCGTTTCGGCCTCATACCGCGATAAGGTTGTCCGAGCGGCTCTTATCCTGCTGGGCAAAGTGGGCAAGAAGAGCCTCGCTGATATAGTTGAAGCGGATGGCGATAGATTTCTCCAAGAATACGAACACAGGGTCATGCGGAATACAGGCGTCGAGATGCTGGTCTCTGTGAATGCGCTTTTCCGATATGCCATCGCTAGGAAGCTATTTGATGCAAACCCGTTTTCCTCATACAGCGCAAAAACGGTGACGACAGACGATGATTTCGTTGCGGAGGAGGGTATTGCTCGACTGCGTGACCTCACCACCTGCGACATGAATAGTTTTATGGAGGTCAGGAACCGTCTGCTGGCATTCGGGCTTTGTTACGATTTCGCCCTGCGCATCGGGGAGGCCGTTCGACTGAATATCCAAGATGTTGCCTTGGACAATCTTGTCTGTCTCACGCTTCGGACGGCGGTCCAGAAGGGTGCCAACAAGCGGCCCGTTGTACTTCACAATTATTTCGACGAAACCAAGGCGTTGATTGATCGATACATCCAGTTGCGTAGATCCATGAATTCTACCAACGATGCGCTTCTTCTTGCGGATGATGGAGGTCGGCTCGCCGATGGTGGAGCGAGACAGGCGATTGCCGGTCACTGCAAGGAACTCGGCGTGCTTACCTTCGAGCGCAATAATCCGATGCCACACCGGCTAAGACATTCCTTCGGCTCAATCAATATTTCGCCGCTGGGACTTTCTTTGAGTGTTTGGGAGGTTTCGGAGCGATTGCGACACGAAAACATCAAGACAACCATAGACACCTACGTGAACCGCAATCCGCTCATTCAGCGGGCAAGGCATGAGGCACGCCTCCGGCGAAACGACAACGGCAAGAAGGCGAGCCGACATTCCGACGAGACGGCGGGACGGGTGTACGATGATTTCAGGCTGACCGAACACGAGGCCTTAAAGGTCGTAAGGCCGCTAGGCATTACATGGCGATCCTTGCGGCAATATTGTCTGCAGAACGGGATGGCCAAGACGATCGACAAAGCCTGCTTCTATTCGGAGGCGGCCATTGACGATATCAGCAGGAACTGGATGCCAAAGGATCGAGCCATAAAACTCCTTAAGCTCAGTAAATCTGGCTACTACTTCTGGGTCGGTGAAAATGCCATCCAAACCCTGACAATCGGACGGGCGGCTTTTGTGAAGAACGAGGCCGTTCTGCCTGCCCTTGACCGCAAGTCTGCCTGAATCTCATTCAGGCCTGCGATTCGGACTACTCCTTGCTGAATCAATGCCGCTCCCTGCAACGGTATTGCCCAGCATCTCTATCGTCGGGCGTGTGTCGTTCAGTCCAGTGGATAGTCCAGTAACCCCAATCAGGCCAAAGCAGCCCCTCAACGACCAGATTTGGTCGGGATAGACACAACTCGTTGATAGACCCCGACTAGAATCGGTCGGGGTCGGAGGGAGGGAAACCAGTTTTGGGCTGGTGGGCGTAGCAGGACTTGAACCTGCGACCCCTTCCATGTCAAGGAAGTGCTCTAGCCAACTGAGCTATACGCCCTCACTAATTCGCGCCAAAGAAGCACGGAAGAACAAAGGGCAAGATACAAGGTTTGACCGCCACGGCAATCGAGAAAGCATAAATAAACCGCGCTTTCCCTACCCCTCCACCAGGGTCTCTCCCATGGCAATGGTCACGATGTCCGCCATGTCACGGAAGGAGAAGGGTTTTTGCAGCAGGAAGGTCTTGCGCAGGGCCAATGCCCGCCTGAGGGTAGGATGCTCGGCGGTGAACCCACTGATTAGAATAATCGGAGCCCGATGACCCTGCTCCCGCATCCAGGCGGCCATCTCAAACCCATCGGCATCGGGCATGCTGAAGTCGTATATGATCAAATCAGGCTTGGCTCCGGCCAGTTTCTTCTTCAATTCAGATCCACTCGCGTACTGTTCCACGGTATGCCCCTCGGCGGTCAGTACACGCTGACACAGTTCCCGTACCACCGGATCGTCGTCCACCACCCAAATAGAACTGGGAGCGAGACGCCGCCGTATTTTTTTCTGCGGGGCCGGTTGGCCGGTGGCATGGGTCACGGGCAGGGTCAATACCACGTGGGTACCGCTGGGCTTGACCTCGCGACTGACTACTTCGCCCTCCAACCGGGCCACCTGACCGAGCAATCGGGCCAGCGCGGGCCGGGCCTGCGCAGCAGCATCCGAATCACCGGGCAGGCGCCGGGAGGCTTCTTCTATCACCTCAATGCGCAGGTGATTCGCGCCCTCCGGGTTTGACGTATGCACGATGACCCGGCCACCCGAAGGCAGGTTATCAAAAGCATTACCCAGCAAATTCAGTACCATCTGATGGATGAGGCCGGGCGGAGCCGCCACGGTGTCACGGGCTGCGTCGAAGCGGGTAACCACATCCACGCGACTCCCGGCCCTGGATTGCAGCAAGCCCAGCACACGCTGAATGCGATCATGCACCCCACACACGCTTTCCTCGACCTGCTCCTGGCCGGCCAGGGCAAGCACTTCCTCGGTGAAACGACGCGCCTGCTGGGCGGCTTCGATAACCTTGTGCAGATGTTCCGAAGCCTCGGCGGATAGCTCAGATTTGGCCACCACCATGGAGGTGTAACCCAGCACCACGGACAATAGCGTGCTGAAGTGATGGGCCATGCCCTCCGCCATGCTGCCCAATGCGGCCAAACGGTCAGAGTCCGGATCGCTTCCACTTTGCAGCGCCAGCAAGGATTCAAGGGCCGCCGCCAGCAAATCACGCTGCCGCCGCAAGTGCAACTGCCAGGCCTCCAACGCTCCTTCCCGAAGCACCGGCAGGGTGGCCGCAGCGGCCTCCACCGTCTTGAGGGAAATGCCGGTGGCAAAGGCGAGATCCTTGATATCCTGGGCGGAAAATTCTTTGTCCCGGAACTTGCCGGATCGGATGAGATGAACGTGGTAGCCCCGCACCGTGACCGGCAGAATCAGTTCCAGAATATCGAACGGTCCCCGGTGCAACAATTCCCCGCCTGACGTCGAGGCCTTCGTCAAAAGATCAATCTCCGAAGCCAGATAGAGCTTGCGCCCCTCTTGGCTGGCCAACATCACTTCCGTGACCAGGCGCGCAGGTTCCGCAAAAACATCCTCGGGGCCCCACGGTTGCTGGGCTCCCACCAGGCGTCGGGCGTGCTGGAGGTCGAGTTTCTGCAACGCCACCGGGGTGTCTTTGTGCAACAGGGTGTCGGGCAGGCGCAGCCGATGCAGCAACTCCCGGTGCTGGGCTTCAAGGGGCGAGAGCGAGTTGGCGTTCTTCACGTCTAGGGCGCCTCCGGCGGAGCCATCTCCTGCTGCAGAATCTTTTGGGTTCGTTGCTGGGTGTGAAATTCAATGTAGCGTTCACGATACTGCGGATCACTGCGCACCCGGGAGGCCCGATCAAGCAGGACAAAATCCACAACGCGGGTTTGATTGCTTCCCGTCTGCAGGGTCAGGCCCTCCTCCTGGCTCGATACAAATACCCCGCGTTGGACCACACCATTGGTGTAGCGCAACTCCACCGTCTCCCCGGCGTTAAACATGGGCGCTTTGATGTCCAGCTGCTCAATCACAGCCACCCGCTGTTCCGCCTCCACCACCGCCGGATCCAAGGCTGGCTCCTCCGGCACTTGATTCGTTTCCGCGACCGGGGCCTCAACCACAGCCACCCCTTGGGTTTCTGCAACCACGGCGATCACCTGGGTCGGCGCGACAGGTGTCGGCACCGCGGGTGCGACATCGGCCACTACCGGCGTGCTGGGCGGTAACGATGCGATGGGCGCTGCGGGCGGTTCAGCAGTCAACATTCGCCAGGCCACCAGACCAGCCGCCACCGCCACCAGCAAGGCCACCCCGGCGATCACCAGCGGATTCATGCGGGGCGCTGCTTCCTCATCCACCCGACGGCCGGATCTAAAATCATACCCGCATTGCACGCAGATTACCGCACCTTCGACCAGACTGGCCCCGCAGGAGGGACACCGGTTCTCTACGGGTGTGGTTTCGTCTTGCTTGAATTTCAGGGAGGAGGCCATGGGCGTAAGGTTGAAGTTGATCGTATGTACGGCTTTGACGGTAGCGCGAGTCCGGGCTACAGGCAAGCCTGCGCAACCGCCCCATCTACGGGGAAAATCAGACCCAATTAGCACCCCGATCGACAGGGTGATCAGGGAATAACGACGCGATACCCCTGAAACGCATTGGTGGAGTCGTGCCACAGCACCTGCGCACCACCTGAAGCGGTTACATTGCTGACCAACACCCAGTCGCCCTGAACCAGATCTGTGGCCGACTCAAAACGATAAGACTCACCCGCCCGCATATTCAACCATGTCACATCCACCCTACTGGTCGCCATATTTAGGGCAACCGCAGCGGGCAGGCGGTCAAGGAAGACATTGTCTACTTTATAGACTTCACTGGCGTCGAACTGTGTCCGATCAATACTGATCTCCAACCGAGTAACATTGGTCATAAGGCTGGAAAAATTGCCGATTACATTGGTCCATTTTCCTGCTTCAGGCGACACCAGCGAGGCTCGAACCTTATACCAGACCCCCGTCTCGGCAATAACCTCATCAAATCGGTGCCAGAAGAGAGTTGTCCCGGAATAGAGATTGATACGATAGCTGCTGCGGTTGGTGTTTGTGTCGACAAAGTCGGCCGCATAAAAGTCAAACCCCACCAACAAAGCATCAACGTCTAAGTAGTTTCCGATAAAATTTGCCGTGCTGGTCAAACCCGTGGCAACAATCGCATCGGGGTCTGGCTCAGGCATGGATGGGTTTGCCGGAAAACTTGCCTGCAGGCACCCATCCGGATTTCCACCGGTGACCAGATTGGTGAGCGTAAACTTGCCCACATCCCTATCGCGCCACCCCCCCATCGTACCGGTAAAAGTCTCCGTATAAAGAGACACCGCATGAACAGGTCCTGATGCAAGAAGCAGGCCAACCAAAGTAAGCGCCAACGTTGACCATTTGGGCGTCATGTTGGCGACCAGTTTAGGCCATGCGGCTGGCTTTCAGCAAGTGCCGACGCACACTGACCAGCCCCGCGCCGGCCAGGCTCAGCAGCAGCAGGGTGTTGGGTTCCGGTACGGCCGAGGATTCGCCCCCGCCTCCCCCGCCCAGCGTCCCGTTCAGGATGAAGTTGTCAAAATAGTACGTCTGCGCTCCCGCCCCGTTTCGCGCCACCTGGATGTCGATCCAGTTCACGC